>Ga0183099_1000014_pt1 | contig 255490 bp, 230 predicted proteins | sample Biomet1_FD_127788 | JGI IMG/M metagenome (GOLD analysis project Ga0183099, IMG submission 127788) | Microbial communities from bioreactor (seeded with anoxic lake sediment) at LBNL, California, USA - Biofuel metagenome 1 | ecosystem: Engineered > Bioreactor > Anaerobic > Unclassified ...
GGTGTAACTGACAAAGCTTTTTTCTTGTTCCGCTTATCAAAATTATATGCTTAAATTTGAAATCCCTCAAGTTTTGTAGGTGATCCAGAATAGAGCATTGGAGAAGAAATAAAAAAAGCCAACTATTTCGTATTGAAGTAGTTGGCTTAAAGCTTGTGACCCCGACAAGATTCAAACTTGTAACCTTCTGATCCGTAGTCAGATGCTCTATTCAGTTGAGCCACGGGGCCTTGCTTTTGCGGGTGCAAAGATAGGGCATGTTTTTGTATTACACAAGCTTTTTATCGATTATTTTTCGAGAAATATTCTCTTTTATTTGTTTGATGTTGTATATCAAAATTTTAAAAGATCGTTCATGGTGATAAAACCTTTCTTGCCGGCGGTGAATTCGGCTGCAATAACAGCGCCTAGGGCAAAACCGCGTCGTGTTTTTGCGTCGTGTTTGATGCTGATGGTGTCCATCTCGGATTCATAGATGATTTCGTGAATACCGGGCACCGTCCCTTCGCGTTTGGAAACAATGGCGAGCTCTTGCGGATTCGATTCTGTCTCTTTCACCCATTTGACTTTGCGAGTCATCTCTTCCAGAATGCCTTCGGCTAATGTGATGGCGGTGCCGCTCGGTGCATCGAGCTTCTGGGTGTGGTGTACTTCCTCCATGCTGACGTTATAATCGGGATAGCTGTTCATGATTCGGGCAAGATAGCGGTTGACGGCAAAGAAAATGTTGACACCAAGACTGAAATTTGAAGCCCAAAAGAGTGTCGCATTCTTCGCGGTCATCTCTTTTTTTACGATTTCTAGCCGATCGGCCCATCCGGTGGTGCCGCACACAACCGGAACCTGTGCGTCGAAACAGCGCGAAAGATTGCTGATAGTCACGTCGGGACGTGTAAACTCGATGGCCACGTCTGCGCTGCGAAAAGCCTCGGAGTCGAAGTCGGCCGTGTTGTTCATGTCGATGATTGATACTATTTTGTGATCTCTGCCAAGGGCAATCTGTTCAATTTCGTGCCCCATTTTGCCATAACCGATCAGTGCTATGTTCATAATGATAAGTTGTTGATACAGCCGTCAGTGAAAGCGGTTGCATGCGTTGTATTGATAATTTAGTTGAATTTGCGAAGCAGAATGCGAAATGTGGTGCCTTTGCCCACTTCCGATTGTTTTACAAAGATACGACCTTCGTGGTATTCTTCCACAATTCTTTTTGCAAGGGAGAGGCCGAGTCCCCAGCCTCTCTTTTTTGTGGTGAAGCCGGGATGAAAAACCATTTGATACATTGCCTTGGTCATCCCTTTGCCTGTGTCATGTAGGTCGATGGCATACTGTTTGGGTAGCTCACTCATGGTGATGGTGATTTTGCCCACACCATCCATGGCGTCGATGGCATTTTTGCATAAATTTTCGATCACCCATTCAAAGAGCGGAAGGTTGAGCGATACCTCTGAGTTTTCTCTGGTGTTATTGACCACCTCAATCGACACCTTGTTCGAGATACGTTTTTGCATGTAGGCGATAGCGTTGCCCAAAGCGTCGTTGAGCGGAATCGGAATCAGTTCGGTTTTGGATCCAATTTTAGAGAATCGTTCGGCAATGGTTTTGAGCCGCATAATATCGTTCTCCATTTCGGGCAATAGTGTGTCTTGCGGATACCGGCTCTTCAGCAATTCCGACCATGCCATTAAAGATGAGATGGGTGTTCCTAGTTGGTGGGCTGTCTCTTTCGATAATCCCACCCACACCTGATTCTGTTCTGCTCTTTTGGTACCCGCGAATGCCAAAAAGGATAGGAGGATGAATAGTGCGATAACTCCCAACTGGATGTATGGAAAATAACCCAGTTCTTTTATCAGTACAGAATCGTCGTAGTAGATGTATTGCCGGATGGTCGGACTGATTGTTATTTCAATAGGGGAATGCTTCTTTTTGAATTTGGCGATATATTCGCGTCGGAACTGATATACGTCGTCGTGTGGCTCCCTGATGTTGCGCGAGGTGATGTAATTGTCCTTTTCGTCAACAATAACAACCGGAATGGTGGTGTTGCTTTCCAGAACACGTATTATCAGTGTGAGGTCCGATTGATAACTTGCGCTGGCAGCCATACGGGTGGCCTCCGCCCAGATGGCAACCTTATTCCGCTCTTCGTTGGCAAGTTGGTTGACAAGCCGGTTGGTAAAAAAAAGAGAAATCAAAGCTATGGCAGAGGCAACGGCAATAAATGCCAGCCTGAAGTTTAGTCGATGTGTTGTTTTAAACATGGGAAAAATGTGCGATGTGGAATTTACGACAATACATAGATTCTAAGCACTGTAGCTTTTCTCCTTTTGCCTGCTTCAGAAAAAGGAACAGTTCAACAAAAGTAGACAATTTTTATGAATCTCCTCTTCAATGAGTAGGAAGTTGTATTTTTAAATATTGTTTTTAAACATAATAAGTGCTCTTTTATTGTGCTAAAAGTGGTTGTGTATGAATTTTTTAGCTGTTGCAGTAAACTCTTTGTTTTTTAGGTTTTATCCCTCGAATTTTTAGCTTAATTTTGCAGAAAATTTAGGTCTCTCAATTTATGATGTTTACTCCCAAACTTATAGTTACTCTTAAGAACTATAATCAAGCTCAGTTTTACAAAGATTTGATGGCCGGCGTTATTGTCGGCATAGTAGCATTGCCATTGGCTATTGCCTTTGGTATTGCATCCGGCGTCTCTCCCGAGAAGGGGCTTATTACAGCTATCATTGCCGGATTTATTATTTCGCTTTTCGGGGGCAGTAAGGTACAGATTGGTGGACCTACTGGCGCCTTTATTGTCATAGTTTACGGAATTATTCAGCAATATGGCATTGCCGGATTGACCATAGCAACGGTAATGGCTGGTGTGATGCTTATTGCAATGGGTGTTTTGAAACTTGGTAATGTAATTAAATTTATCCCGTTCCCGGTAGTGGTAGGTTTCACAAGTGGTATTGCGTTAACCATCTTTACCACACAGGTGAAAGATGCGACGGGAATGCAACTCAATGCCGTGCCTGCCAGTTTTATTGATAAGTGGATCGTCTACTTTGAAAATTTTTCGGGAATTGGTATCTGGTCGGTAGTGACTTGTGCCGTAACGATACTGATTATTACCCTGTTTACGAAGATAACAAAAAAAATACCCGGAACACTTATCGCAATTGTTCTGGTGACTTTTGCTGCATGGCTGTTTCGTTACCTGGGTTTTAACCTGGGCATTGAATCAATTGGTGACCGTTTTACCATTCAGGCAAGTATGCCTCAACCGGTAGGCTTGCATTTCGATTTTGCAACCATTCAACACCTTCTGCCTCCTGCTTTTACCATTGCAATCTTGGGCGCTATCGAGTCGTTGCTTTCGGCCATGGTTGCCGATGGGGTGATCGGGGACAAACATGATTCCAATACGGAACTCATTGCTCAAGGTTGTGCGAATTTAGTGACTCCTATTTTTGGTGGTATTCCTGCAACGGGAGCGATTGCGCGCACCATGACCAACATTAACAACGGAGGACGAACTCCTGTAGCCGGAATTGTGCATGCGGTTGTTCTCCTGCTGATTCTGCTGTTTTTGTCTCCGTTGGCTCAACACATCCCGATGGCGTGTCTGGCCGGAGTATTGATTGTCGTTTCGTACAACATGAGTGAATGGCGTACATTCCGGTCGTTACTCAAAAATTCCAAATCGGATGTGTCGGTGTTGCTGGTTACCTTTAGCCTTACAGTAATCTTCGACCTGACTATTGCTATCGTTATAGGGCTGTTGTTGGCCATGTTGTTACTTATTAAGCGTTTGACAGAGACTTCTCACATTACCGTTTTTACGGATGACGTAACGGCATCTGTCTATTCTGAATCGACGGGCAGCGACGAAAAGCTGGAGATTCCTGCCGGTGTGGAAGTGTATGAAATTAACGGGCCGTTTTTCTTTGGCATAGCTAATAAATTTGATGAGGTGGTGGCTCAGGTGGCCGAAATGCCCACGGCTCGTATTCTTCGAATGCGTAAAGTTCCGTTCATCGATTCAACCGGATTGCACAATCTCGATAGTTTTATCCGTTTATCGCGGCATCATAAAATAAAAGTTGTACTTTCGGGTGTGAATGAGCAAGTTCATAATTCGTTGCGCAGAGCTGGCATCGCAGACGAGATTGGCGATGAAAATATTTGTTCCAATATTTACGATGCCTTGAAGGTTGCCTCCCAAAAATAAGAGAAAATATGGCCATCACCCTAAGAAAACATCAGAGTAATCCGTTGATGATTTATATTGTTGTCAATGCGGTGATGGCGATGGGTGTGTTTTATTTTGTGGTAGACCTTCTCCCGTTCACGAACCAGTATCCGATAGAAAAATATACACGTCCTTTCTATCTTTATCTGTTTTGGTGGCTCTTTTTTGGAGTTTCCTTCAAGAAGTACCTGAACTTTAGGAAACGTACGTTAAAACATGTCGTGAAAAGTGGTCTCAAAGCTGATTTTACTACTTGTGCAATAGGACTCATTCTTATCTTTTTACTTCCGGAACAGAATTATTCGATAATCCTTTATCTTTCATACACTCTAACCCTCTTTTTTCTTGAAATATTTATTGTTTCAGTTTATTACGCGTTTCATGAAGCCGAGGTTGCCAGTATCCTCGAAATTCAATCGAATGGCGAGCGCTTGCGCCCCGAAACCCGGGAAGACCATTTTGTGAATGAAGAGGTAAGAGAGTTTATATCTACTTACATCGTTCAGCATCGGGGACACGAGCTGCTGGATTTTTTGGAAAAGAATGCCGGCCTCTTTTTGTCCTCTACCCTGTTGATAAACACTACCGAACGATTTAATATCGAGAAAGTTTCCAAAACAAGATACGTTACGATAATCAATCTTCATCAAATAAACGATATTCGCGAAATTAATAAGTTCATCTCTACTATCAACCGGCGATTGCCCTATGGAGGTCAGTTTATCGGGTGCTTTGAAGAGCGTGCGCAGCGAAAGAGAAGAATTATAGGCTCTAGTAAATTTTTTGGTAAAATGTTGTATGGCAGAGATTGTTTCGTTTGTAGATTTATGCCACACTTTTCCCTTACCCGTGAATTGTATTTTTGGATTACAGGAGGTAAAAGAAGGGTGTTGTCGAAAGCGGAAGTGTTTGGCCGAGCCTATTTTTCGGGTTTTGAAATTGTAAAAGAGGTGCAAGTCAATAATTTGATGTATTTTGTAGCCGAAAAGATACAGGAGCCGCTGAAGAATCAACCCAAGAGCTACAGCTATTTGTTGGCACTCGAAAGGGTTGGAAAAGGAGAGTCTTTGTTTAAAGTATACAAATTCCGGACGATGTATCCATACTCTTCTTACCTGCAAAGCTATCTGTACAAAAAAAACAATTTGGACGAAGGTGGCAAATTTAAGGAAGATTTCAGGGTAACAACCCTGGGCAGTTTTTTGCGGCGGTATTGGTTGGACGAGTTGCCAATGTTGGCCAACATCCTTAAAGGTAATATGAAGTTGGTAGGGGTTCGGCCGTTGAGCAAACAATATTTCTCTCTGTATTCGAAAGAATTGCAGCAACAGCGGATACGTCATAAGCCTGGATTGTTGCCTCCTTTTTATGCCGATTTGCCAAAAACACTGGAGGAAATTCAGGCTTCTGAAAAAAAATATCTTGATTTGTGCGAAAAGCGAGGAACGTTCTTTACCGATTTGCGTTATCTTGCAGTTATTTTAATCAACATTTTATTTAAAAAAGTTCGAAGCCAGTAGGCGTATTGTTTACATCGTTGTTCAGGCTTTTCAAGCTGAGGCTAAATTATAAACGGATGAAAAAACTGCTGATATTGTTGTCGATGGGACTCTTTTTTTGTGCAATGTCGGCGCAAAATATACCCCAACATCAATCGTATGCATCGTTGTATGATTTGTTGGATGAACTGGCTAACGATGGCATTATCCAAATCAACACGGCAGTAAAACCTTTCAGCCGCGTGTTTATTGCATCCAAATTGCAAGAGGCCTTGGCACAGGAAAAGCAACTCTCAACTCGCCAACGTGAAGACATTCGGTTTTACCTGAATGATTTTGCTCTGGAGTTAGGCAAATTGCCCAATACCCGGCTGAATATTACGGATCGGCCTTCCACGAAAATCTCTCTTTGGCAACCTGGAATTTTTTATCAATCGGACGATAAATGGATTCGGATCACCCCGGTTCTCGGAGGCGTGGTGTTGAAGAACAAAAACGGCACCATTACGCAGCGCACGGTTGGAGCCGAACTGATGACCCAACTGGGAAAGAATCTTACCCTTTATGCCAGTTTGCGCGACAATTCCCAGAGCGGAGAACTATTGTCGCGAGGCGAACGGTATGGTAAAATGAAGAGTCCGTACACGGCAAAGGATACGCTGATGCGCCAGCCGTCTTACCTGACGCTGTCGCAGGGAGCGGCCTATAAAGTTGCCAACGGAACCAATGCCGGAGGCGATTTTAGCGAGATGCGCGCCGGAGTCTATTACTCTTGGAGTTGGGGAAATGTGGGATATGCCAAAGATCACATTCAATGGGGCGATAATTATCACGGATCCAATATTCTATCGGGAACTACCCCCTCGTTTCCTTTTCTGGCATTGAATCTCTATCCGTTTAAGTGGGTCGAACTGAACTTCTTTCATGGATGGCTTACTTCCAATGCAATCGATTCTACCGATTACTATATTCAAAATACCGGCGAGAGGTCGTACCGGTATCGCAATAAATACATAGCGGCAAATATGTTGACGTTTAAGCCGGTGAAGGGATTGGCTGTTTCGTTTGGCAATTCGATTATCTATGCCGAACGGAATATTCAATTGGCTTATTTATTGCCCCTCGCTTTTTATAAATCGATCGATCACTCCTTGACGATGGGAGCCGAAAACCAAAATTCGCAGATGTATTTTAATGTTAGCTCGCGCAATATCAATCACCTCCATCTTTTTATGTCGATGTTTCTCGATGAGTTCTCGGTGAAGCGGTTAAAATCGTCTAATCTGGAGAAGAATCCCGTTTCGCTTAAGTTTGGAGGGCGCTTGAGCAATTATCCCTTTAAGGATTGGTCGCTTATTGCCGAATGGACACGGAATAATATTTGCACCTATAAGCATTTTATTCCCGCTCTTGATTATACTTCGGGCGGATACACGCTGGGAAGTTATTTGTGGGATAATTCGGAAGAGCTCTATCTGGCACTAACCTGTCGTCCGTTACGGGGACTGTTTTTGCAGGGATCTTTTGTCTCGGCATCGCATGGCAATGAGTATGACTATGTGCATAAGGATATATCCAAGATACTGGCACAGCCATTTATGCAGGATAAAGTGTGGTCGAACCACACCATTGGGTTGAATGCCAATTACGAGATTGTGAATAATGTGTTTGCCTTGTTAACGGTGGAATCAAGCAACATAAAAGGCGGAAATGCAACAGGAACGAAGATTCCTGCTGAATACAGAACAAATGCTCAGGGTTACCTCGATATGTACACACCCCAATTTTTGCAAGGAAAAAATCTTACTTTTACATTTGGTTTGAAAGTGGGGTTCTAATTGAAGCCTAAAAAACAACACACAATGAAAACGATTCAGATGGTTGACCTCAAGGGTCAATACGAAAAAATAAAAGAGGAGGTAAATCGCGGTATTCAGGAGGTGATTGATTCGACCTCGTTTATCAAGGGTGGGAAAGTGGTCGATTTTCAGAAACAACTGGAGTCGTATCTTGGAGTGAAGCATGTTATTCCCGTGGGAAACGGAACGGATGCCTTGCAAATTTCATTGATGGCTCTTGGATTGCAACGCGGCGATGAGGTCATTCTTCCCACATTTACATTTGTGGCTACGGCCGAGGTGGTGGCGTTGTTGGGTCTTACTCCGGTTTTGGTCGATGTCGATACCGATTTCTGCTTGTCGATGGAGGCTGTGAAAAAAACAATTACACCGAGAACAAAAGCAATTGTACCCGTTCATCTTTTCGGACAAAATGCCGACATGAATACGCTGATGGCAATTGCCCGCGAGCATAATTTGTTTGTTGTGGAGGATGCTTGCCAGTCGATTGGTTCCGTGTACACCTTTGCAAACGGACAAACGGTGTTTTCCGGCTGCATGAGCCATATCGGTTGCACTTCATTCTTCCCTTCCAAAAATCTGGGTTGTTTTGGCGATGGTGGTGCTATTTTTACCAATGATGACCAATTAGCTGCCGAATTGCGTTCAGTTGCCAATCATGGAATGGTGGTGCGTTACCATCACGACAGAGTAGGCGTCAACTCTCGTCTCGATAGTATTCAGGCAGCTGTGCTGGAGGTGAAATTGAAACATCTCGATGCCTATACTGCCGCCAGGCAGTCGGCTGCCGACTTTTACGATAATGCTTTTTGTGAGTGCCCGGAGGTGGTGATTCCGAAGCGAAATACCGACTCTACACATGTTTTTCATCAATATACATTGATTCTGCAAGGTATGGATAGAGATGCTCTGCAGACTTGGCTTGCTCAAAAGGGCGTTCCCTCCATGGTATACTATCCCGTGCCGCTTCATTTGCAAAAGGCATATCGGAGCGAGCGTTATCGCGAGGGTGATTTCCCGGTTGCAGAAATGTTGTCGGCCAACGTTCTTTCGTTGCCAATGCATACCGAACTGAATGCCGAACAACTTGCCTTTATTGTAGCGCAAGTTAAAGAGGGAATAGAACTGAATAAGAGATCGTAAAAGATAACAGAAAATTGTATGGAATATTTTGCACATGAAACTTCGGTGATAGATGAGGGCTGCCGAATCGGTGATGGAACTAAAATTTGGCATTTTTCACATATTATGCGCGGAGCTGTTATCGGAAAACATTGTAATATCGGACAAAATGTGGTAATTTCGCCACAGGTTGTACTGGGCGACAACGTTAAAGTGCAAAATAATGTTTCGGTTTACACCGGTGTTACGTGTGATGACGATGTATTTTTGGGACCTTCGGTGGTATTTACCAATGTAATTAATCCCCGAAGTGCAATCGACAGAAAGAGCCAATATCTTCCGACTCGGGTATGCCGGGGAGCTAGTATAGGAGCCAATGCTACGGTAGTATGCGGAGTGGAAATAGGGGCGTATGCCATGATCGGAGCAGGGACTGTTGTCGTTAAAGATGTGAAGCCCTATGCGCTGGTGGTTGGTAATCCGGCGCGTCAAACAGGATGGGTGAGCGAGTATGGACACAAACTCCACTTTGATGAGAAGGGAGTTGCCAGATGTTCTGAGAGTGGAGCGTGCTATCGGCTACGAGAGAATAAAGTAATCAAAATAGACCAAAATGATGCCGGAGAAAATTAAATTTGCCGTAGTTGGGCAAGGACATATAGGCAAGCGTCATGCTGAAATGATACGGAGAAACAGTCGTGCAGAACTGGTTGCTACCTGTGACGTTTTGCCTAAAGACAAACTGCAGTTGGAGAATTCGTCGGAGCCGTTTTTTTCTTCTATCGACGAGTTACTCTCTTCCGGCATCGATATGGATGTGGTGAATATTTGCACCCCCAATGGTTTTCATGCCGACTACGCTGTGAAAGCCTTGGATGCCAATCGGCACGTGGTAATTGAAAAACCGGTAGCATTAGTAAAAGCAGATGCCCAGGCAATTTTGGATAAGTCCAAAGAGGTCTCTCGCGAGGTTTTTTGTGTGATGCAGAACCGTTATTCCCCGCCTTCGGTGTGGCTCAAACAACTGGTCGAAGATAAGCGGCTGGGTGATATATTTCTGGTGCAGCTGAACTGCTATTGGAACAGGGATAGTCGCTACTATCATGCTGGCGATTGGCACGGCGATGCCCAACTGGATGGCGGTACGCTGTTTACTCAGTTTTCTCATTTTATCGACATAATGTATTGGCTGTTTGGTGATATTACGAATATTGCCGGAAACTTTAAAGACTTCAATCATCAGTCTTTGACCGATTTCGAAGACAGCGGAGTGGTAACTTTTGATTTCATAAAGGGCGGTATGGGCGTGTTGAATTATTCGACAGCTGTGTGGGATACCAACCTCGAAAGTAGCATTACGATTATCGGTTCGAAAGGAACCGTGCGGGTCGCCGGGCAGTATATGAACGAGGTGACCTATTGCCACGTGCAAGATTATGAGATGCCTCAACTCGCGCCGTGTAATCCGGCCAATGATTACGGACCTTACAAAGGATCGGCTCAAAATCATCATTATGTAATTGGTAATGTCGTGGATACTCTTTTGGGAACTGCTACGGTTACTACCAGTCTGAACGAAGGACTTAAAATAGTGGATATTATAGAACGAATCTATAAGGTTCGTGATTTGAATTGGAAAAAACAAAACGCTAATCGATAATTTATAAAAATATGATTCAACGTATTCAGAGTGTTTATTTACTGGTGGTTACCATCCTGTCGGTGATTGTGCTTTTTTCGCCGGTTTCATTTATTGCAACGTCTTCAACTGTTTTTGATCTTTCATACAAAGGGATTACATCAACACCTCCACTTGATGCGCTGCAACTTAATACCTGGCCTTTAACTCTCATTGCAGCTCTCATTCCCCTGATAGCCTTTTCTTCTATCTTCCTGTACAAAAAGCGAAAATTGCAGGTACGGCTTAATATCATCAACTTTTTATTGATTGATGTTTTTTATGTTGTAATGCTGGCGTTCATGTGGTTGGCCGATACACGTCTCGGGTTACCTTCCCGGTGGGGATATCATCTTGCGGCGTCGCTTCCCGCAATTAATATGGTATTTACCTTTTTGGCCATTCGGAGCATTCAAAAGGACGAAAAACTGGTTCGTTCCCTTGATCGGTTACGATAAACAAATTTGCAGCAAGAACAACGGATTGTCAGAAATGGCAATCCGTTTTTTTTTGAGCCTATCGACAAAATACCGCACGCTTGCTTCGTATTTTACAATTGATAATCTCGTTGCAACGGCACGAACCAAACCGTCGAAAAAATTATTTTCGGCGTAAACGGTTGTGGAATTTGCAGAGAATTGCGTGCAGATATGGGGGTAATGGTAGCGAAATATGAGCGATAAGAACAGGATGTCAAACAGATACGTCGATAAAAATGGTTTTTTGGTCGATTCGATGCGTCCATTCATCTATTTGATTTTCGCGGTTTCGGACATCGCTATACCTTTGCAATGAATTCAACGGAGAACGGCTCACAAAGGCCTGATCGTTGAAGGACAAAATTGTTCTTTTCAGGGTTAGTTCGGGTCGGGTGCAATTAGGCAAAAGCACAGAAGACAGAGAGGCAAAAAAGATGTGTAGTTGAAATTTATTTTTTGATTGTATAATAATTTTAATTTGATTGATTATGAAAAAGATTGTGTTAGTTTTAGGAATTATGGTTGCATGTGTAGTATCCAGTAATGCTATCAACCGTGTAGAAAATGGTGTTATCAACTCGATGAACAACGAAGGTGTATTCGAACATTTGTCTACCTATTTGAATGTAGACGAAGATCAGGCTGCCGATTTGAAAAATGTGATTGAGGCAACGCAGAGTAGCTTGCAGTGTGCCGAGCAATCGGGCGATGTTAAGGGTTATGGGAAAGCCATGCAGTACAATTTTGTGACCGCAGCCCGTATCCTTACCACCGATCAGTATGCAAAGTATTGTTCAATCATTAGACTGACCGCCAAGAACAATCATCAGAATCGTCACTCTTTCTAAAAGAATATTCATCTTTAATCTAGAGAGGAAAGAGGATAAGCTTCAATAGCTGATCCTCTTTTGTTTATCCGCCCCAACCGTCTCTGTCGAGGTTGCGGTAGTTAATGGCTTCGGCAATGTGTTGTACCTCTACTTTTTCGCAAGCGGCCAAATCGGCAATGGTGCGCGATACTTTAAGAATCCGATCGTACGCACGCGCCGAGAGGTTGAGCCGTTGCATGGCATTCTTCAATAGTGCCGATCCGGCTGCATCAGGAGTGGCATAGGTGCGAAGCTGCTTTGAGCTCATCTGAGCGTTGCAATAAACACCGGCACTCTCTTTGAACCGCTCTTCCTGGATTAATCTGGCTCTGATAACTCGTTCCCGTATGGCTTCGCTCGGCTCGGGCATCGCCTCTTCAGATAGCTTGTCGAAAGGAACCGGGACAATTTCAATGTGAATATCTATCCGGTCGAGTAACGGTCCCGAAATGCGCCCGAGATATTTTTGTACCATACCCGGTGAACAGACGCATTCCCGTTCGGGGTGATTGTGATAGCCGCACGGGCAGGGGTTCATCGAAGCAACCAACATGAAACTTGCAGGATATTCGATGGCAAATTTGGCGCGTGAGATACATATTTTACGGTCTTCGAGGGGTTGTCGCATCACCTCCAGTACCGTGCGTTTGAACTCCGGCAACTCGTCGAGAAAAAGAACTCCGTTATGAGCCAGTGATATTTCGCCCGGTTGCGGAAATGTGCCGCCGCCTACCAGAGCAACATCCGAAATAGTGTGGTGCGGATTGCGGAACGGGCGTTGTGTCAGAAGTGAGGTGCTACTATTCATTTTGCCGGCCACCGAATGAATTTTTGTCGTTTCAAGCGCTTCGTGAAGTGTGAGTGGAGGCAGAATGGATGGAATTCGTTTGGCCATCATCGATTTGCCCGCGCCTGGAGGACCTACCATAATAAGATTGTGGCCACCAGCCGCCGCAACTTCAATGGCTCGTTTTACGCTCTCTTGTCCCTTGACATCCGAAAAATCGGTATCGAAATGACCGATATTCTCGAAAAAATCTTTACGTGTGTCTACTGTTACGGGGTCAAGGTGTTTGTTCCCGTTGAAAAAATCGATCACTTCGGTAATGTTCTCAGCACCATACACGTCAAGATTATTGACAACGGCAGCTTCGCGTGCATTTTGTTTTGGGACAATCATTCCCTTGAATCCCTCCTCGCGCGCTTTGATGGCAATGGGTAGTATGCCCTTCACCGGTTGTACGGTTCCGTCAAGCGATAATTCTCCCATGATAAGATATTTTTCCAACTCTTCGCTCTGAATTGTTTTCGCGGCTGCCAATATGCCGATGGCTAACGGGAGGTCGTACGCGGAACCTTCTTTGCGAATGTCGGCCGGTGCCATGTTGATAACGATCTGGTAACGCGGAAACTCGATACGGTTTACCTGAAGTGCGGAAATAATCCGTTGTTGGCTCTCTTTTACCGCATTATCGGGTAGTCCGACCAGAAAAAATCGTATGCCCCGGGATACATTGACCTCGATGGTGACAATGGTAGCGTTGATTCCATGGACTGCGGCGCCGAAGGTTTTTACTAACATCTTATCTCATTTTGGTAAAGGTTAACGGGAACAAATATACGATTTGTTTACAAAAAAGGTAATTATTTTTTTCGTAGAAGAGAAAAACATTTCCGTTTTTAAAAACATGCTAAATAATATCTTATTTTTTCTTTCTTTTTTGGGAGGTTTTTCATTTTTTTCTTGTACATTCGCCTAATCAATTTGTTTTTCTGAATGCTACAAGTTAACGAGGCACAAGATATTATTAACAAGCGGATTAGTGATCTTTGCTATCCCGCTTCTCCCGAAAGACTTTACGAACCTATTCGGTATGTATTGCGTCTTGGCGGAAAAAGAATTCGCCCCGTATTCACCCTTTTAGCGTGTAATCTCTTTTCGGACGATGTAAAACATGCAGTAGAACCTGCCTTAGGCTTAGAGATTTTCCATAATTTCACTTTGTTGCACGACGACATAATGGATAGAGCCGATATGCGGCGTGGAAACCAGACGGTGCATAAAAAGTGGAGCGATAATGTAGCGATCCTTTCGGGTGATGCCATGCAAATTGATGCTTACCGGCATGTGACTCAGGTTCCGGCAGACAAGTTGAAAGAGATTCTGGATCTGTTTTCGAAAACTGCCATTGAAGTGTGTGAAGGTCAGCAATACGATATGGATTTTGAACAGCGCGATAATGTCGCTCTGTCGGAATACATAGAGATGATTCGGTTAAAGACAGCGGTATTGTTGGCCTGCAGTCTTAAAGTGGGGGCTCTTGTTGGAGGAGCTACTGCCAAAGATGCTTCGTTGTTGTATGATTTCGGAATTAACTTCGGGCTGGCTTTCCAATTGCAGGATGATTTCCTCGATGTGTATGGTGATATCGATAAATTTGGAAAGAATATTGGAGGGGATATCCGGTGCAACAAAAAAACATTTCTCCTGATTTCGGCATTGAATAGTGCTGATGCTCAGATAAAAACCGAATTAGAAAAGTGGGTAACCGCAGTTAATCCCGATCCTCAGGAAAAAATAAAAGCGGTTACAGATATCTACAACCGATTGAAGATTAGTCGTGTTTGTCAAGAAGAAATCGATTGCTTTTACCAGAAAGCATTGGTTGCACTTCGAGATCTGAATTGTCTGGATCGTCGAAAGACAATTTTGTGCGATTATGCCAACCAGTTGATAAAGAGAGAATCGTAGTAAGTTTCGCAGTTTGAACACTATATCATTTTGACTATGCCATACAGAAGATTGCCTAATACCGACCAAGCAAGGGTACGAGCTTTGAGAACAGCACTTGAAGAATCAGACCGGCAGCATATGCAGCTTGTTATCTCGTATCAGACTCAGCACGAGGCAAAAGTGCTGTTGCAAAAGTTTGAACAGGCAATAGGCTTGTATAAGCAGACCTATGAAAATCAGGTTAGTTCCAATAAGGATTTTCAGCAGATTTTTCGTAACGCCCGCCTCTATATTTCTCATTTTATACAGGTGCTCAATCTTGCGGTACAACGCAATGAGATAAAAAAAGAGTATAAAAAACTATATAATCTTGATCCGGAAGATTTTACGGTGCCTGATATGGTGAGCGCAGAGTCACTTATTGAGCGGGGTCAGAATATTATTGAGGGCGAGGCTTTACGCATGAAAGCTGGTGGGGTGCCTCTCTACAATCCTGCCATTGCAAAGGTGAAGGTGCATTATGATATTTTCAAAGAATATAGGGATAATCAACTCTTCTTTCAGCAAAATACGGCTCGCTATGGCGACAAAGTGAATAATCTTCGCCAACCTATTGATGATCTTATTCTTGATGTCTGGAACCAAATTGAGAGCTTTTTCAATGAGCTGCCTCCATACAAGCGGATGGAAAGCTGCAAGCAGTTTGGTGTGATTTACTATTACCGCAGAGGCGAAGCAGAACTCACTCCTGCCGACGATCTGCCCAAGCCGATAGTGGTTGAAGAGGTAGTGCCGGTGATTGAAACAGTTGCAGAACCTATTGTTAAGGTTGTTCATGAAGAGATAGTTCTCGAGTCGATCGTAGAGGCAGAGGAGTTAATTTTGGCAATAGAAGCCGTTGTTGAACCAGCAGTGGAAGCCGTTCAGGAGGAAGTGATCCTCGCGACAATAGAGATTGAGACGGTGTCTGCAGTGATAGAAGCAGTCGCAGAACCTGTTGTAGCGATTGCTCATGAAGAAATAGCTATCGAGCCTCTAGTAGTAGCAGAAGAGTTTATTCCAGCAATAGAGGCCGTTGTTGAGCCAGTCATAGAAGCTATTCATGAAGAAGAGATTCTCGAACCGGTCATAGCGATTGAAGAAACTATTGTGCCCGTAACCGTTATAGAAGAGAATTTGCCTGTAATGGAGGTAGAAACAACGGTAATCGACAATGTGGATATTCCGGTTGAGATTGTGTTGGAAACTATTGCAGAGCCTGAAATGATGGCTGAGGAGATATCTCCGATACTGCAGCAGGATGTGGCCGAGGTGACTTTATTTGATGATGTCGATGTGAAGTTTGAAGTGTCGCAGGAAGAACCTGAATTGAAATTGAATGGAGTTATGCCGAAGAAGAGAAAGAAACGCAATGTCAAGCAAGATGAATTGCTTTCCCTTTTCTTTCAATAAAATATAGAACGTCTGATTATTTCAGGCGTTTTTTTTATTTAGCCTATAATAGAAAAGCGTACCGGATGTTGAGATCGGGTACGCTTTTCTGTTTTTTTGAGCTTACGGATTATAGTAAAGCTTCGATTTTGGACTGAAGGGCTTGTTTGGGCAATGCTCCTACAACTTTATCAGCCAACTCTCCGTCCTTAAACAGAAGGATTGTCGGAATGTTCCGAATCATGTATTTTTCGGGACTGTCCGGATTGTTGTCTACATCGAGTTTTCCGATCAGGACTTGATCTCCGAAGTGCTTGTCCAGTTCGTCTAAGATGGGAGCTACCATGCGGCAGGGGCCGCACCATTCTGCCCAAAAATCTACTATTACTACTTTGTTCGACTTTACAAGTTCGTCAAAGTTACTGTCTGTAATTTCGTGTGCCATAATGAATATGTATATTTTTAAGTTGAGTCTGTTTATATAGAATGTTTCTCTGTCAGAAGCTTAACGTTTTGTTGTTACTCCCTCTTTTCAATTGACAAAAATACATCCTAAATTGTAGAATCGGATAAAAAATCAAATAAACTTATTAACACGATTTTTGTAGATATTCATCCATGGCAGCTGCGGCTCTTCGTCCGTCGCCCATCGCCAAAATTACAGTTGCTCCGCCACGCACAATGTCACCTCCTGCAAAGATTGTCGGAATGGACGATTGCATGCCGTCGTTTACGGTAATGGTACCCCATTTCGACACGTCGAGGTTTTGGATTGAGCTTGGAACTAATGGGTTGGGTGATACACCGATGCTGACAATCACGGTGTCTACGTCGATGGTTTCGATGGCTCCGGGTATCTCAACCGGACTGCGACGTCCAGAGGCATCCGGTTCGCCTAGCGTCATTTTCTGAAGGCGCATCTGTTTTACCCGACCTTTTTCGTCTGCGATATATTCAATTGGGTTGTGCAACGGCATAAATTCCACACCCTCCTCTTTGGCATGTTTAATCTCTTCTACACGGGCAGGCATTTCGGCTTCCGAACGGCGGTAAACGATCATGGCACGTTCGGCACCCAGTCGTTTTGCTGTACGTACTGCATCCATGGCAGTGTTTCCGCCGCCGATAATGGCAACGTTTTTGCCGGATAGAACGGGAGTGTCTCCGTCGCGCAAAGCGCCCATCAGGTTGATGCGGGTGAGGTATTCGTTGGACGACATCACTCCGATCAGGTTTTCGCCCGGAATGTGCATGAAACGAGGTAATCCGGCACCGCTACCCACAAAGATCGCTTTGTATCCCTGAGTTTGCAGATCTTCAAAAGTGATGGTTTTGCCGACAATGCAATTGGTAATAATCTCGACACCCAATTTCTTTAAAATCTCAATTTCAACATCAACAATAGAATTGGGTAGACGGAATTCGGGGATTCCATATTTCAATACGCCTCCGATTTCGTGTAAGGCTTCGAATACGGTGACTTTGTACCCTCTTTTGGCCATATCGCTTGCAAACGATAAACCGGCAGGGCCGGATCCTACGACGCCCACCTTGATTCCGTTGCAAGGAGCGCATTCGGGAATGGCCATTTGTCCGCTTTCGCGTTCGTAGTCGGCGGCGAAACGTTCGAGGTAACCTATTGCAACGGCTTCTTTTCCCATTTTTTGCGCATAGATACATTCGGCTTCGCACTGTCTCTCCTGAGGGCACACGCGGCTACAAACGGCCGGCAGGGCGCTGGTTTGCTTTACTATTTTGGCTGCTTCAAGAATTTCGCCCCGTTCGATGTTTTTTACAAACTGAGGGATGTCAATTCCTACGGGACAGCCATTGGTGCATGAGGGATTTGGGCAGTCGAGACAACGTTTGGCCTCTTTCAGTGCATCTTCTTTGGTTAGACCACTGTTTACCTCTTCGTTGTTTTTGTTGCGGTAATCGGCCGGGAGTTCCCGCATATGAACGCGGGGTATATCGGTTCTCTCTTTGTTTTTGGTTGCTTTGCGTAGCTCTTCACGCCACGGTTCGTTTCGTTTAGTGTTTTTATCTGGATTCATGGATCTGAAATTGAATAAATAAGAAAGTTAATAAATGGGTGAGTTAAATAGATGCCGTTTCAATATATTGTTGCATGGCTTTCGTCTCCAACTCTTTGTATGAACTCAGCCGCATCTGCATTTCGTCGAAATCGACTTCGTGTGCATCGAATTCGGGGCCGTCTACACAGACGAATTTGGTTTTGCCGCCGACGGTGATTCGACAGGCTCCGCACATACCGGTACCATCTACCATGATGGTGTTGAGCGATGCCATGGTCGGAATGTTGTATTTTTTGGTCAACAACGCTACGAATTTCATCATAACGGCTGGTCCAACGGTGACACACAGATCGACCTTTTCGCGCAATAATACCTCTTCTATACCCACAGTTACCAATCCTTGTTTGCCATAACTTCCGTCGTCGGTCATAATAATAACTTCGTCAGAATTGGCACGCATTTGTTCTTCGAGAATAACCAAATCCTTCGAACGAGCTGCTAGTACGGTAATGACACGATTTCCGGCTTTTTTCATAGCCTCTACGATAGGCAGGAGCGGTGCTACGCCTACGCCACCACCAGCACATACAACAGTGCCATAGTTTTCAATGTGGGTGGCTTTGCCCAGCGGACCTACCAGGTCGGTAATGTAATCGCCTTCGTTCAGCGCACATAACTTGGCCGACGAAACGCCTACACGTTGCACAACTAAAGAAATACTCCCTTTTACAGGGTCGGACGATGCAATGGTTAACGGAATGCGTTCGCCCTTTTCACCTACTTTTACCAGTACAAAATGACCGGCTTTGCGTGTTTTTGCAATTTGAGGAGCCTCCACTTCAAAATGTAGCACATTGGGAGAGAAATGCTCCTTCTTGAGAATTTTGTTCATATTTGATAGTTTGATGTTGAATGGTCGAAGGTATGTAGCTAAGTGCTATGTTTTCGCACCGATACGTGGCAAATTTACTGATTTATCGGCAGATTGACAATCAAGAAAGGTTGTAAGATAATCTTGAAATGTTAAAATTACACCGGAAAAAGTAGAAAAAAACTATCGAAATATGTTGTAAAGCATATGAAAACATTTGGTGGGTCTTTGAAAAAGGCCGAAATTTGTCATCGTTAAAACTACACAATCTTTTTTGCCTTAAAAAAACTAATACCTATTAGCAATAAAAAGTGGGACTTTGTGAAAAGTCCCACTTTTTGCGTTTAAAAGTTTACTGTTTTGATAAAGAAAATTTGATGCCTGTTTTGAACGATACGTTCAGCGGGTGTTCGGTACGTGAACTTTCGGGTTGATTGCAGGGTACATACCATGCGCCGCCGGTTTCAACATACCAGTGGATGAAGCGATACAAGCGATAGCTGGCGCCAATGCCTGCATCTAATGATAATTGAACTCCTTTGATGGAGTAGTGGTAGCGTTCTTGCTCTAGAGGTGTATTTTGAGCGTTGTAGGTGTAGATTTTTTCAACCAGAGAGATTCCCTTCTCAATTCGTCCGCCTCCGATTAAATAGACCGAGAATGAGGGCTTGCGAATAAAAGAGTAGGCCAATGACACAGGAATACCCAGATAGTGTTGTTCTATCCTTCCGGTAGACTTACTCCCCCCCGAATATTGAGCTCCGAGTTCCCCCGTAGTGACAAGCCGCGTGTAGATGATACCGCTTTGAAGTTCCCATCGTTTGCTTAGCGGCATTCCGGCCGAAAGTCCGAGCGACAATGGAACATAGTGAGTCTTCTTCCCTGAGAAGCTCATCATATTTGGGGTGGATGAGGAGGATGCTGTCAATAATTCCGCCTTAGATACCCGCGTAAAAAGCTGGGATCCGATAGCTCCGTCGTTTGCCAGATTGCCACCCGCACCCGACGAGAGACTCACATTCCCCTGAAATGTACCGGCAAGCCATTTGACCGTATTGTTGGCTCCTTTACTACTCTTTTTGTTTTTTTGCTCAGCGTCTCCACCTTGATCTGTCGGTAGGGCAGGCAACTCGGCGTAAAGAGGAACCGGATGAGTTATATATCCGGTAGAGTCAAACGCTTCGGTGACGACTCCGTTTTGAGCAATCTCTTTTTGCGGCACGGACGTCGAAACGGTTGATGCCGAACCGGCGGGGCTTGTTGCTGCAACGGTTTCTGTTATGCCGTTTTCTATACTTCCATTAGATATTGGCCGGGCGCTTTGCGTCACGCTTACCTTTCCGGATGTTTGTGCGGTGACTGCCGAAGCTCCAACTCTATTCTGCGGAGTAAGGGCGGCTACAGCTTTACCCGACACGCTGCTTGCAAAGAATTTTTTTTGCGGCTGCTTCGGTTGACTTATCTCTTGCCGGGCAAGAATAGTTTTGGTTGGGTTGTCTTGTTTGTTGAGTAGGGACGATCCAAGGAAAATAACGCTGACGACTGAAGCCGCTGCGGCTACATAATACCACACAAAACGACGACGTTTAGGCTGTGCATCAGCCAATTTGCGGCTGAATACATCCCAATCGTCGGCAGGAAGATCGACTTCGTAGTCGTCGAATTTTTGCCGATAAAATGAGTCGTTGTCGTTATATTTGTGTCTATCCATAAATTTCCGCCATTTTTTGCTGTAGCATAGCACGTGCCCGTGCAAATTGAGATCTCGAAGTGCTTTCTGCAATTCCGAGCATCTCGCCTATCTCTTTATGACTATACCCTTCAATTGCGTACAAGTTGAAAACGGAGCGAAACCCTGTCGGTAATGACGCGATGATGCTGCGTAATTCGTCGGCGGATATCCGGTCAATGACCGTTTCGCTGGATTCTTGCATCTCATACGAAGTGGTAATGTCGAAACTATCTCTCAGGATATCATTTTTTCGGAGAAACTCCAGAGAGGTTGTTACGAAAATTCGTCTCATCCATCCCTCAAACGATCCTTCATGGGCAAACGATCCGATGTTCAGGAATATCTTGATAAATCCGTCGTGCATCAGATCCCGGGCGGTCTCGTAATTGTTGACATACCTCATGCATACACCCATCATTTTGCGCGAATATTGCTCATATAGGTGCTTCTGTGCGGCAGCAATCCCTTTCTTGCAATCTTCAATTAGTTGTGATTCGTCGCGGGCGATATACATTCACTGATAAAATAGATGATTTTTGACCTGAAAACGTTGCATCAAGATGCAATAATGGTCAAATATAAGGATTTTTTGATTACCGCATGCCCTTTTTTTCTTTTGAGAAAGCTAAAAAAGATTGTCTCAGTCTGCGCTCTTTTGTAGTAATTGAACCATTGTTTCTGCCGCTTTTCGCGATGCCCCGGAAGTTCCCAATAGTTTATGCAAAAGATGGTACTCGTGCAGCATTTTATCGCGGTAGGGACGATTGTTGAGTAGTCTGTCAAGCTCTTGGCTCAGCGCCTGATTTGTTACTTGCGAACCGAGCAACTCTTTTACAACCGGTTTACCAGTAATGATATTTACCAGAGAAAAGTAGGGTGTGCGGATAAAACAGGAATACAACAAGGGACCCAGACGACCCAGTTCCATGTTGTATGTCACTACCTGAGGAATATTCAATAAAGCCGTTTCGAGCGTGGCGGTACCTGATGTTACCAATGCCGCAGAAGCCTGTTGTAAAAGCGCATACGTTTGGCTGAACACGATTTTTATGTTCGTGTCTTTGATGAAACGTGCGTAGTAATCGGGCACAATGCCGGGAGCTCCTGCGATGATAAACTGGTAATCGGGAAATTGCGAGATGGTAGAGATCATCAACGGAAGGTTGTCTGCAATCTCCTTTTTGCGACTTCCCGACAGTAGGGCTATAATCGGCTTTTGTTCCAGTTTGTTTCGGCGCACAAAAGTCGAAAATTGTTCTCCTTTTTCGGGGCGCGACTCGATGGCATCCATCAACGGGTTGCCAACATAGACGGTTTGGTGGTAGTCGCGTTTTTTGTAAAAGTCGATTTCAAAAGGAAAGATGCAAAACATTTTGTCTATTAATGCTTTTACCTGTTTGATGCGGTATTCTTTCCATGCCCACAGTTTGGGCGAGATGTAATAAAAGACTTTTATGCCGAGCTTTTCTTTTGCATATTTTGCAATGCGTAGGTTGAAGCTCGGGTAGTCGATCAGGATGAGGACATCGGGTGAAAAAGTGCGTAACGCCTTTTTACAGACCGCGATGTTGCGTAGTACGGTAGATAGATGTAAAATAACGGAGATGATGCCCATGAAGGCCATCTGCCGGTAGTGTATCAGTGGAGTTCCCCCTACGGTGGCCATCATGTCTCCTCCCAGAAAGCAAAATTGTGCTTCTCGGTCGCTCTCTTTGAGTTCGCGCATCAGGTTCGCACCATGAAGGTCGCCCGATGCTTCACCGGCTATAATAAAGTATTTCATAATAATAGCCAGTAGCCGATAGGTGATAGAATCCACCATTCTTGGCTACTGGCTACCATCTATCGGCTACTTAATAGTCTGTTATTTTTTGCGTGAATTAGCACCGGCTTTTTGGCGTTGCGCCTGCTCGCGTTGCATCTTTTCGAGACGTGCCATAAAACCACCCGATTTTTTCTTCGACGGCTTTTTCTTATTTGCTTCCAACTGCTTCAACAGTTTGTCTTCATCTATAAAACTGCGGATAGCATAGGTTTGGGCAATGGTAATCAAGGTCGATAAGAAGTAGTAGTAGCTCAAACCGGATGCATAATCGTTGAACCAGAACCACATCATGATGGGCGTGAAATACATGATGATATTCATGCCCGGCATCTGTTGGTTGGTGGCCATCTGCGTCTGCATGTTGATTTTGGTGTAGAAAAAGCTGACAATAGTCATCAACAAACAGAAGAGACTGATATGGTTACCGAAATAGGTCGTGATAAACGGAATGGTCGCGTTCCAGGTGATTACGGCATCATACGACGAGAGATCTTTTGCCCAAAGAAAACTTTGGTGACGCAATTCGATGGAAGCCGGGAAGAAGTTGAACATGGCAATCAGAATAGGCAACTGCAGCAACATGGGCAAACAGCCGCTCATGGGGCTTACGCCTACTTTGCGGTAAAGATCCATGGACGCTTTTTGGCGATCCATCGGTTTATCTGCCGGTATTTTTGCATTGATCTCGTCGATTTGAGGTTTCAGCACCCGCATTTTGGCCGACGACATGTACGATTTGTAGGTCATCGGGAAGAGAATCATCTTGATAACGATGGTCAATAGCAATATGATGATACCGAAACTTCCGATAAAGCCTCCGAAGAAATTGAACATCGGGATGATGGCATATTGATTGATCCAACCGAAGATACCCCAACCCAACGGAACGAGCTTGGTAAGTTTCATCTTTTTGTCGCTGTCGATTCCCTTGTCGTATTTTGCCAGCAAATTAAATTTGTTTGGGACAAAATAGAAACGGAAGCCTGTCGGAGTAGTGCTTTTCGGATCGAACCCTACATTCATTTTTGTTTTGCACTCGCTGATGTACTTCGAGGTGGGGCTTTCGTCGAACGAGCTTTCTATCGTGTTGGATGTAAAAGCTTTGTCGGCTACAAGAACGCTGCTGAAGAACTGGTCTTTGAATGCAACCCATTGCAGTTGGTTCGGCAAATTTTGTTCGTCGTGACCACTTTGCTTCAGGTTGTTTACATCGTCGGCAACATATTTATAGAACAAGCCGGTGTAGCGCGCTTCAAATTTGCGCCCTTTTTCCTGCTGACGAATTTTTGAATCCCATGTTAGCTCGAGCCTGTCTGTGCTTGGAGCCAATACGGATTCCATTCCTTTGCCCTTCATTTCGAGACGTACCATGTAGTCGTCGGGCGAAAGGGTATAAACGAAATCGAGGTATGAATCGGTGGTGGTCCTCAATCGGAAAGTGAACGATTGAGGTGTATTTGCAACCACTTGTTTTGAAGCAATACCAATCGGCTCAAAAAAGAGATTCTGTGTATTGAGTACGCGGTTGTTGTTGGTGGCGAGGGTAAACCCAAAAGCACTTTCGTCTTTGTCGAATAAAATCAACGGTAGCGAGTCGTGTGTTTGATAATTCTTCAACTGCACCGAGTAGATACGTCCCCCTTTGTTCGAGAAGGTGATTTTAATAACCTTGTTTTCGATAGTGAACAGTTGCTCTTTGCCAGTGCCTGCTGGTGCAAACGGCCCGAAGGCGGCACTTACCGAAGCCGTATCATTCTTGGTAATCAGCGAGTCGGCTGCAGCCTTAGCTTCAGTTTTGTAGGCTATTGCAGCTTGTTCTTGTACTGTTTTCTGGATGGCGGCAATCGAATCTTGAGCCCGTTGGGCGGCAAGTTGCTCTTTTGACGGACGATTTAGGACGGAGAACCCGACCAGAATCAGAATAATTAAGGCAAATCCGAGAATCGTATTTTTATCCATAAGATCTTTGCGTTGCGATTGGGGATATGATTGTTATTTATTAATTGCGGCTTTGATGAAATGAATGAACAGCGGATGCGGATTTATTACCGTACTGCTGTATTCGGGATGGAACTGTGTGCCGATAAACCATTTTTTGGATGGAATTTCGATGATTTCCACCAGATCCGAGTCGGGATTGATGCCGCTGCATTTAACTCCGGCCTGTTCGTATTGTTCGCGATAATCGTTGTTGAATTCGTAACGGTGGCGATGACGCTCTTTGATCGTCTCTTTTCCATATACCTTGTACGCCAGCGAATCGTGTTTGATGTTGCATGGATAGGCTCCCAAACGCATGGTACCTCCCATGTTGAGGATCGTTTTTTGCTCTTCCATCATATCGATCACGTTGTGGCGGGTGTTCATGTCGAATTCGGTAGAGTTGGCATCGGCAAAGCCTAATACGTTACGACCGAACTCGATAACCATACATTGCATACCCAGACAGATGCCCAGACAGGGAATGTCGTTTTCGCGGGCAAAACGGATAGCTTCGATCTTGCCTTCGATACCGCGGTTTCCAAATCCCGGAGCGATAAGAATGCCATCCAGTTCGCCCAGCAAATCCATGGCGTTTTCGGCAGTCAGTTTTTCCGAGTGGATTAGTTCGAGTTTTAGTTTGCGATCGTTGTAGGCCGAAGCATGTAACAACGATTCGATGATAGATTTATAAGCATCGGGAAGTTCAACGTATTTACCAACCAAACCGATTTTTACCAGTTCAGTGGCATTCTTCATTTTATCCACAATGTAAATCCATTGTTTCATATCGGGTTTGGGTTCTGTCGGACAGCCAAGCTTGCGCAGGACAATCTCATCCAGACCCTCTTCTTCCATTTTCAGCGGAACTTCGTAGATGACGGGAACATCAACCGATTGAATAACAGCATCGGGGGCAACGTTGCAAAAGAGAGCCACTTTGCGGCGAACATCTGCAGATAAGGGTCTTTCTGTACGTAGAACCAATATGTCCGGTTGAACTCCTGCTTGTTGCAATTCTTTGACGGAGTGCTGTGTCGGTTTGGTTTTTACCTCCTTGGCGGCAGCAATGTAAGGTACATATGTAAGGTGAATGTTGAGACACTTGTTTCCCAATTCCCATTTCAACTGACGTACACTTTCGATATAAGGTAACGATTCAATGTCGCCTACAGTACCTCCGATTTCGGTAATTACAAAATCATATTCACCGGTTTTACCCAGTTTTAGAATGTTTTCCTTGATTTCGTCGGTGATGTGGGGAATGATCTGTACCGTTTTGCCAAGATAATCGCCATGACGTTCTTTGTTGATAACCTTTTGGTAGATATAACCGGTGGTCACATTGTTTGCGCGGGACATGGGCTCGTTTACAAAACGTTCGTAGTGCCCGAGGTCGAGGTCGGCCTCATGTCCGTCAGCGGTTACATAACACTCTCCGTGTTCATACGGATTGAGAGTTCCGGGGTCAACGTTGATGTAAGGATCCAGCTTTTGGTTGGTCACCTTGAAGCCGCGTGCTTTTAGCAGTTTTCCTAACGATGCGGCAATGATTCCTTTGCCCAGTGAGGAAATTACCCCTCCCGTAACGAAAATGTACTTAGTCTCTTTCACTACAAAAATAATTGTGGTTAGTCCTGTAAGAACGATTTTTTATGATGTAATAAAAATCTTTCTTGTTGAAATATTGTGAGTTAATTGTTCCTTTTGATGTAACCGTTTCGTATAAAAACGAAAGCACAAAGGTAGTAATTATTTGCCAGATTTTTACAGCAAAATATGCTTCGTGCAGTTTGGAACCCGATATTCATTAAAGCGGGTCTGCTCGGTAGTAAAAAGATTACAGCAGTTGTCTGATGGCCGCAATCTTTACCTCTATCGGCAATGTGGCATCAATCCAGTGAATGGTGAGGCCGCGGCGTTCCATGCCCCGGAACCAGGTCATTTGCCGCTTGGCAAAGCGATGAATCTCCATTTCGAGTTGAGAAAACATCTCTTCGTAAGAGAGTTGTCTGGTGATGTAGAGCGTCAGGTATTTGTATTCCAGTCCGTAGTAAATAAGGTCGTCGGGGGAGATGCCACTGTCGAGCAAGCGGCGCACTTCGTCTACCATCCCTTCGTTGAGGCGTGCCTGAAGGCGACGGGTGATGCGTGCCCGGCGTTCGTCGCGCGAAATTTCGAGTCCTATAATCAGTGGTCGAATGTCGGGATAGTCGGATTTGATCTCCGGATGATGTTGGTAATATTCCGCGATTTCGATGGCTCGCACGGCTCGTTTTACGGTATCAACATCGGTGGAGTTGTGCAATGTTTTGTAGGTGCTTAGTATTTGGGTCAACTCCTCCAGCGATTTGCCTTCAAATTGCTTTCTGAACTCCAGGTTGTCGGGAACCTGAATCAGGCGGTAGCCTTTTAATATGGCTTCGATGTAGAGACCTGTGCCACCGCAAAGAATGGCAGGATTGCTTCGTTTGGTAATGTCGTCGTATGCTTTCAGAAAATCACGTTGGTACTCGAAAACATTGTATTTGTAACCCGCATTCACAATGTCGATCAGATGGTATGGAATCGTTTGTCCGTCGACGGTATATTCCGAAAGATCTTTACCCGTACCGATATCCATGCCGCGGTAAATTTGGCGTGAATCGGCACTGATGATCTCTCCGCCGATAGCACGGGCCAGATGTGTCGCTACCGTGGTTTTTCCGGTTGCGGTTGGACCAAGGATGGTGATAAGATTATACGTCGACATGAATTTCGATTCTGCTTACAAATATGGGTTGTACACTTTTTCGTAACCGATGGTAGTGGTCGGGCCATGGCCGCAATAGACGGTTGTTTCTTCAGGCAAAGCAAATAATTTGGTGCTGATACCGTCGATCAGTTGCTCGTAGTTTCCTTTGGGTAGGTCGGAGCGTCCGATGCTGCCCTGAAAAAGCACATCGCCGGCAAAAAGAGAGCCCGAAACGGCATCGTAGAAACACAAACTGCCCGGAGAATGCCCCGGAACGTGGATCGCTGTTAGGGTTACGTTGCCGAATTTCACCGTGTCGCCCTCCGACAGAAAATCATGCAACTCGGGTTGCTCTTTATAATGCATTCCGAAAGCTTCGGCTTGAGAACTGATTTGGCGCAGCAGAAATTCATCTGCCTGATGCGCTTTTGCCTGAATGCCGTATGTTTTTTCGACAAAGAGATTGCCGAAAGAGTGATCCAAATGTAGGTGGGTGTTTATAAGGTGTTTGACGGTCAGCTCGTTTGTCGTGATGAATTGTTGAAGCGCTGTTTGCTCGGATTCGGAAACACACCCGGGGTCGATGATGATGCACTCTTTGGTTTCATCGTACGCCACGTAGGTGTTCTCCATAAACGGGTTGAAGGTGAATGTTTGTATGGTCATATGTCTTGGTGTTCAATTGAACTGGATTGTTGTAACTATTTTTTGTTGTCTTCGGCTGCCTGTGCGGGGATCAACGTATTTTGATAGTAGGGCAAATAGGCGCTGAACGGTTGTCCGGCTTGTAGCGCTTTCAGGTTCTCTTCCGAAATTGCCACGGGACGGATTCCTGCCGCATCAAACGTTTTTTGTATCGAGGAATCTTCGGTCATCGATTGCAGATAGAAATGTGCCTCGCCGAATGACGGGAAGTCCAATACGAGAATAAACCGCAGATTATCGGCGATCCGGAGTGTGGAAAGCTCAAAGTCTTTTAGCACAAAGCGGTTGAAGTTGTAGTTTGCTACTTTGTACACAATCCGGTTGATGTCGATCGTATCGGAGGTGACGGGCAGTGCCAGGAAATGACGGTTGTTGCGGGTGGCCGTGAACTGCGGGATGGATTGACTTTCAGTCTGTTTGGCGGCCTCTTGTTGTACTGTTGTCAGAGTGCCGAAAGTGCTTCCTTTCGTTACTGTTTTTCCCTGCTCCATCAGCGCCAGAATATCCTTGGTCATGCCGATCACATCGCTCTGCGGGTATTTTTTTGCCAACTCTTCAAGTGCCGCCTTCATGCCCGGCTGATCGCCGCTTTTGCCAAGGCTAAGCGCGTTGAGAAGGCTGAATTTGGGCATCAGTTCTGCAAACGGATAGCTGGCGTTTATCTGTTTGTAATTGCTCATTACAGTTTCAAACTCATTTCGGGTATATGTGGCAAACGTGGCTTCGTAGAGCGAATCTTGCTTTTGTAGTATCTCCTGTTGACGTTGCGCATATTCGGGGTGTCCCAGCATTAAAGCGTATTTAGAGGTAGGAAAGCTGTTTGCAATCAATGCCTTGTAGCGCTCCGATTCCGATTCTTTGCCTGCTTTTTTGTTGAGCCTGTAGAGCGAATAGTAGGCGTCAATCCAGGTTGAGTCGACTCCAAACCGGCGATGAAGTTCTGCGTAGGTTGCAATGGCCATCGGTTCTTCTTCCAGTTTCCGTTCGTAGAGTTGTCCCATGTTGAACAACGCCTTGCTTATCATCTCGTTCGATTTGGCCATTTTTGCAGGCGTGGTAGGTAACTGAGCAAGGTAAAATTCCGGTTTGTATTTGTCCTCTTCGGTTTGTGGTGTGGGAGCCTCTTCGGTCTGTGTGGTTTGTTTAATCGATGGCAGTTCGCTACTGATGGAGGTTTTGTCCGTTCGGCGCCAGTCGTCCTCCAGCTTACGCGTACCCCAGAGTTGCTGAAATTGGATAATTCCGGTTTGAACCGTGGCCAGATTGTAAAAGTACCAGTTGTTGTTTGAAGTCGTGGCCGTTGGGTTGTTTTGTACGTTCAGAAAACCGTTGCTGTTGGCCTGCTGGATGAGAAGTTGCTGCTGTTGCTGCGCCAACAGTTGCGCTTTGGTTGCCTCTTCTTCTGCCTTTCTGATGTTTGTGATTATTTTGTTTATGGCGCTAAATCGTTGTTCTTCCGGTAGGTTTGCGAGGGCTTGTAAACTGTCTTGCCGGTGAACGGTATTGCTGTAACCTGCCAGTTCGTTCAAAATCTCGGCGCGTTTGGTCACACGTTCGAAATCATCGTTGTCGTTTCTGATCTGTTTGGCCGCCGCCGCGTAGCAAGGTTGAGCCTTCAGATAGGCTTGCTCGTTGTAGTAGAGATCTCCCAGCCGAATGTTGGCCGTCATCTTATCCTGATTGTCGGGAGTCTTCGAGTTGATGGCCGCCAAATAGTTTTCGATAGCTTTGTCTTTCTGGTTGTTATTCAGGTAAATATTGCCTATTACGACGTAAATCTGGTCAACATACTCTTTGTTTCGGTTCGATTTGGCCATTTTCTGAAGTTCGGCCAATACTTTTTCCGTTTTATCACCGGCAATTTGAGCTCGCTGCAATCTTGCTGCCAACTCCATGGTGTAGGTTGTACTCAGTCGGATGGCTGTTGTGAAGGCGGTAAAGGCGGTCGATTTGTCGTTGTAGCGAGCACACAACTGACCCAGAATGAAGTTGAAGCGTGCATTCAGAAAACGATTGCTTTCGTTTTCGGCCGCCATTTTTAAAAATGGGATGGCCTCCGCATGACGTTTCTCTTTGAGCAACAAATCGGCTTTGGCTGCTGCGTAGAGTCCGTTCAACCGTTTGTTTAGTAAATTTTTTATGTCGACTTTATTCAGGGCATCTTCGGCTTCGTAATTCCAACCCATTTCGGCAAAGCACCGCGACCGCCCGATTTGAGCCTCGCTGGCAATGTCGGTATCGGAACCGAAATGTTTGATGATGTAGGCGTACGTACCCATTGCTCCCAAAAAATCGGCTTTATGAAATTCGGATTGAGCCAGGAGTAACCACGAGCGCAAAACCATGGGGTTGTACTCCTCCTTGTTCATAAATGCGATGTAGTCGGGATCCTTCTTTTTGGAGAAGTTCTTTTTCGGTTTGGCTTTTATCGATTTAAGTTTGATGGCTTTCCTACATTTTTCGATGGTAATATCCATTTTCGATTTGCTCACATCGGCATTGCTGTGTTGGCTGATCGGGTACATCGATAGAAATTGCGAATAGTTGTCTCGTTGCGCTTTGTTTATGGCATCGATGCCCTCTTTGTACGCCTGATAACCGTTGAAATAGATGTTGTATCGGGTGGTAAATGCATTGGTGTTGCGGGTCATCCATGTATTTTTGGATGTCGAGCAGCCAACAACCAGAGAGGTGGTCAGAAGAGTGAAAAATATGTTTCGTATTCGTTGCTTCATACGAGGCTTGCAAGAGGATTTGTATTACAAATGTACTATTAATAACGCTGTTTGCCTAAAAATGTTGTTTGTTTCTGTTTAATTGCGTTATAACAGTGTGACTGCCGGGTGACTGTTGCGTGTAGACGAACCGATTACCGGTTGTCGGTGCAACTGAGTAGTTTGACCGTGCAAACTAAGGGCGAATAGGAGGGAATCCGGTGCCCGTCGCCGCTGACTCCGTAGGCCAGTATGGATGGAAAAATGAAATCGGCCTGCTCTCCGACATTCATCTTACACAGCGCCATGTCGAGTCCGGAAAAGCTTTCACCCTTGCCCAGGCGAATGGTTGTCCGACGGGATGTGTTCAGGTTTGAATAGCAGGGTTTGCCATCGAGCAACATAATGGAATATTGGTAGGTGACAGTTGGCTTTGCTTTTGCAGTTTCTTCCCGGTCTTTTAGAAAGTCGGAGCACCAGAAGCCGAGGCTGTCCTTGACTAATTTCAAACGTTTCTTTGCAATGTATTGCTCGATTTGACGGGTTTCGTTGCCGATAATAGCCTTGTTGAGGGCAATGAGGTTCTCTTTTTCCTGATCGGGTACCGGAATGTTGGCCGGTATTTGAGGTTGTTGCCTGCATGAGGCAATGAACAAAGCCAGAAAAAATCCGGTAAGCAGAACTGAATAACGGGCAATTGCAAAAGACCTCATAACAACGAGTGGATTTATTCTCCGATAATTTTTACCAAAACGCGTTTTTTTCGCAGCCCGTCGAACTCTCCGTAGAAAATTTGTTCCCACGGGCCGAAGTCGAGTTGGCCTTGGGTGACGGCTACCACTACCTCGCGACCCATTACCTGGCGCTTGAGATGTGCATCGGCATTGTCTTCAAAACCGTTGTGGCGGTATTGACTGTGGGGTTTCTCCGGAGCCAGCTTTTCGAGCCATACCTCCATGTCGTGGTGCAGACCGCTTTCGTCGTCGTTGATGAATACGCTGGCGGTAATGTGCATCGCATTAACCAGTACCAATCCCTCTTGCATGCCGCTTTCGTGCAGGCAAGCCTCTATCTGAGGGGTGATGTTGATAAACTGGCGTCGTTGGGTTGCTTCAAACCAAAGCTCTTTGCGATACGATTTCATGAAAACCTGATTGTGTTAATTTTTCGATTTCTTCGTCAGGTTCTTGTATATCTTGTAGATGTAATATCCAAGCGCGATTATCAGCACCACAAGCACTCCGGTGTCGATGTAATGGCTGTATTGCATTACGGTATCCCAATTTTGCTTGAGTTTGTAGCCGAGATAGGTAAGAAAGGTATTCCAGATTCCGGCTCCCAGTACGGTGTAAATGCAGAACTTAATAAGGTTCATTTTTCCGGCACCGGCAGGGATGCTGATAAAGTGGCGTACAACAGGAATAAAACGGGAAGCAAAAATCGTAATTTGTCCGTGACGGTTGAAAAAGTGCTCCGACATTTCGAGGTGTTTCTCTTTGAGTAGAAAAAACTTCCCGAATTTGAGGATAAATGTTTTGCCTCCGTAGTACCCGATGGCATACGAAATAAGGGAGCCCGCCAGACTTCCGAGGGTGGCAAACAGAATGGTTCCCGTCCAGGTTAAGGTGCCGTCGACGATCAGAAAACCGGCAAACGGCATAACAGCTTCACTTGGAACCGGGAAAAACATGCTTTCGAGCATCATTAAAATAAAAATGCCGGGATATGCACTCGCACTGATGATGGATACGGCTATGGCGGCAATACGTTCGGTAATTCCCATGAAAATATAATCTTTGATTGTTTAGTGCCCTACTGCCTTTTCGGTACTTAGTCTGGCACTGTGAATAAATGGTTTGTTGTTTTTACGGTTTGTGTAGCAATTCCTTTGCTTCCGGGCAAATGTCCAGAAATATGGAGGAGGCTTCTGGATTCAAGTCCAATGCATTGTTCAATAGCGGAAGCGCTTTTTCAAATTCTCCCAGTTTGTAATATGCGATGGCTAAAAGCAGGTTGATATTCTCCAGCGAATTGTCCTGATTGTATGCTTCGAGGTAGCAATCCAATGCTGATTGGTAGAAAGCCGTGTCGATATAAATATTGCCCAGAGCCAGCCAGGTGTCAGGCTGTTTTTGCTCCAGTTTGAGTGATCGCTTGTATGCTTTTTCGGCATCTTTCACCCTGTTGGTGTTGACGTAAGCCTCTGCCAGATATACCCACGTCTCAAAATTTTCGGCATCCAGATCTAACGATTTGCGGAGATGCTCGATGCTCTTCTCCGGAGTGTCGAGTTCGAGGCTGCAAATGCCCATTCCCGACCAGGCTTCCGAATTTTGCGGATTGATCTCCAGCGCACGTTCGTAACATTGCTGTGCGTTGGCGTAGTCGTCTAACTTTTCGTAGCACTCGCCCATGAAAATTTGTAGAAGATCGGGATAGGCGACCGTTTTTTCGCAACGCTGATAACATTCGAGCGACTCTTTGAACCGGTTGAGATGAAACAAGGTGTTGCCCTTTTGTAACCAGCCTCCGAGATCCTCTTCGTCGATGACTGTAACGAAGTCGAATGCGTCGAGTGCCAATTGGTAGTTTTCCTGATTATAGTAGGCCAGCCCCAGATTAAACCACGATTCGACGGAATAGGCATCGACATCTATAATGCGGTTGTAGTAGCTGATGGCGGTCTCGGGTTTGTCTGTTTGTTCGTAGCAGAATGCGGCATCCTGCAAAAGATCGGTGTCTTTCGGATCTTCCGCAAGCCCTTTTTCAAGATAGATCAGTGCCCGTTTGTAGTATCCATTCGAAATGTAAACATGCGCAATGTCGAGACAGAGAGTGGCAACGTCCGACGGGGCATTGTCGGCCAGCCGGGCAAATATAAGGTGAGCCTCCGATTCGTGATTCATGCGTAATAACGCTTCGCCTTTCAATAGCTCAGTCTCTACGTCGTTTGGGCAATGGATGCGTTCGAGTATCTGGTATGCCTTCTGCACATCACCCGAGGCGAGGTATACCTTTGCCCGTTTGGTTTGTAACGTGGTGCTTCCCGGGTGCAGACTAATTCCCAGGTCAATAGCTTTGGATGATTCTTTCGGTTGTCCGGAGTTGAGATAGTAATCGACGATCACCTCCAACTCTTCAACATCGAAATAACCTACCGTCCGGGTTCGCATTGCCTGTTCGTAGCGACGCACCACCTCTTGCGATTCTTCGTCGAAGATAAATTCCTGATTGTAGCCCTTCATTTACACACTTTTATTTTCGATGCAAAGTTACTGTAATTTGCCCGAATCTCTGCTTTTTCACGCTCTAAAAGTTATTAACAAATTGGTTTTCAGTAAAAGGGGTAGCTTTCGGGTGGCGCGGAGCTCTTTTGTCTCCGCTTCCATTCGTTATTGTTCCGAATCAGAGCGTATTTTCTCCGTTGAACATCCAACCTTTTTGTTTATTTTTGTAGGATAAATACAACGAAATGGAAACCTTGAAATCTCTCTTTACGCAGACCGCCGGGGAAGCGTTGGAAGATATATATGAACTGCCATCATCGGGCAGTAATCGTCGCTATTTTAGGCTGACGGGTAAAAAACAGGTGTTGATAGGGGTGCTGGGTACTTCTATTGAAGAGAATAAAGCTTTTTGGGAACTGGATACGCACTTCTTGTCCAAAGGATTGCCGGTGCCGAAGGTACTGGCTCATTCCGAAGATTTTCATTGCTATTTGCAGAACGATCTGGGTGATAATTTGCTCTTTAGTGCGATTGCAAAAGGACGTAGCTGTGGTAGTTTTGATGAAAATGAAAAGGCGTTACTTCATAAAGTGATTGCCAAGCTGCCCGAGTTTCAGGTGTTGGGTGCCCAGGGACTTGATTTCTCGCATTGTTATCCCCGTCCCGAATTTGACAAGCGAATGATTCTTTGGGATCTGAACTATTTTAAATATTGTTTTTTGAAGGCAACCGGGCTGGAGTTTCACGAGAGTCGCCTGGAAGACGATTTTGAACGCATGGCAACGGCTTTGTTGCGCGATCAGACCACCACCTTCTTATACCGCGATTTTCAGTCGCGCAACGTGATGATTGTGGAGGACGAACCTTACTTTATCGATTTTCAGGGGGGGCGCCGAGGTCCGGTTTACTACGACGTGGCTTCGTTTCTGTGGCAGGCCAAAGCACAATATTCTGACGAGCTACGTGAGGAGCTACTTCAGGTTTACCTGGATGCTTTGCGGCGATTGACTCCGGTTGATGAGGCACATTTCAGAGCGCAGCTGCGCCATTTCGTCATTTTTCGCACCATGCAGGTGCTCGGAGCATACGGTTTTAGAGGGTACTTTGAAAAGAAACCTCACTTTATGCAAAGTGTGCCTTTTGCTATCGATAATTTGCGCCGCATCTTGGCCGATGGTGGGATTGAGGAGTATCCGTATATGAGCGAGGTGCTACGGCAACTGACCCAGATGAAACAGTTTGCCGACTTGAGCGGAACCCGCAAACTGGAAGTAACGATTTATAGTTTTGCCTATAAAAAAGGTATCCCTGACGATATGTCGGGTAACGGGGGTGGTTATGTGTTCGATTGCCGGTCTATCAACAACCCGGGTAAATACGAGCACTATAAACATTTTACAGGACTCGATAAAGAGGTGATCGATTTTCTGGAAGAAGATGGAGGGGTGATCAATTTCCTCGATCATATTTATCCGTTGGCCGATGCCCACGTGCAGCGTTATATTGAACGTAAATTTTCGCACCTTATGTTTTCGTTCGGATGTACCGGAGGGCAACATCGTTCGGTATACTGTGCGCAACATTTGGCCGAGCATATTGCTAAAAAATTCGATGTGAAAGTGTCGCTCTTTCACCGCGAACAAAATATAGAAAGAACATTTTGACCGATGAAGGCTCTTGTTTTTGCAGCGGGGCTGGGTACTCGTCTCAAACCGTTGACTGATACGATGCCCAAAGCGTTGGTGCCTATCGACGGGAAGCCGTTGCTGGAGCATGTTTTGCGCAAGTTGATTGCGAACGGGTTTGACGAAATTATTGTTAACGTACACCATTTTGCGGATCAAATTATCGCTTTTCTCGCGGAAAACGATAATTTTGGGGTGCGTATTGCCATTTCGGATGAACGTGATGCTTTGCTGGAGACGGGAGGTGGTATCAAGAAAGCCTCGTGGTTTTTTGATGACGGACAACCCTTTTTGGTTCACAATGTAGATATTCTTTCCAATATCGATCTTGGAAGGCTGTATCGTTATCATCTCGAACATCGGGGCATGGCAACGGTGGTGGTGAGCGAGCGGGATACGGCTCGTTACCTTCTTTTCGATAACGATTTACGATTGAACGGCTGGACGAATATCAAAACCGGAGAGGTGAAATCTTCGTTTGAGGCACTCGATATTTCGGCGTGTCGCCGACTGGCATTTTCCGGTATTCATGTCATCTCGCCCCGGGTGTTCGAATTGATGAACGGATGGAATGGGAAATTTTCAGTAATCGATTTTTATCTCGCTGTTGCGTATCAGGTGGAAATTAAGGGGTTTGTGTCCGAAAATTTGAAAATGATCGATGTGGGTAAAATAGATTCATTGCACGAAGCCGAATTGTTTTTAAATAACAGTTTATGAAGAAAATCATCTTTTTGTTCTGTGTGGTTTTACTGGTAGCTTGCCAGGGAAAAACTGACAGTACCTTGGTTGTTGGTGTGTTAAAAGGCCCGTCGGCAATCAGTGTCTCCGAATGGATGTACAAAGAGCCGGTTGTGAAGGGGCAAAAAATCAGGGTCGAGATATTTGATGAAATATCCGATTTGCAGGCACAAATGATTCAGGGTAAGGTCGATTTTGCGGTGTTGCCGACTACCGTGGCTGCTATTCTATATAATAAAGGAGTGGACTACCGTATGATTGCATGTCCGGTACAAGGTTCTATCAGTCTAGTCACGTCCGATTCTATTTTTCAGCTCAAAGACCTGAAAAATAAGCCGGTCTCGGTAGCAGGCCAGGGCACAACTCCGGATGTTTTGTTTACCCTACTGGCGTCGAAATATGGGTTTCGCAACAAAGAGTTGCAAATCGATTATAAAATAGGAAGTCATCCCGATCTGGCACAAGCTGTTATTATGGGTAAGGTTAAAACGGCGCTGCTGCCCGAACCTTTTGCTACGATGGTGAGTATGAAAAATCTTTCCGTCAAAAATACGATCAGCCTGAGCGATGAATTGGCAAAATCGGACAGTACCCTGCTTTTTGCCATGACCGCGTTTGTGGTTCGGGAATCGTTGATTGAAAAAAATCATGCAATGGTCGATTCGGTGTCTAATCGTTATCAATCGGCCGTAAAATGGTTGCACCAGAATGTTTCGGATGCTGCCGATGTTGCCGTGAAACAGAAGATATTGCCCAGTAGAGACGTTGCCTTGAAGAGCATTCCCAAATGCAATGTTTGTTACCTGAAGATGTCGGATAATGCATCGCGTGTTTCCAAATATCTTCAGATTTTCTTTCGTTTCGACCCCAAAACGGTTGGCGGAAAGCTGCCCGATAAAAACTTTTATTACGGGATATAATAGACACAACGAGCATCGCATATGATTAAAACGGCTGTTTTTTCAGGGTCCTTTAATCCGATACATATTGGTCATTTGGTATTGGCAAACTACCTGTGCGAATTTACCGATGTGGAGGAGGTGTGGTTGATGGTGAGCCCGCTCAACCCGTTGAAAGAGCCCGATGTTGTGCTCGATAGTCGGACAAGATACGAAATGACTTGTCTCGCGGTGAATGGCGATAGTCGGCTGTTTGCTTCCGATTTTGAGCTGAATATGCCTTTGCCGACTTATTCGATACGAACGCTCGCGGCTCTTCGCGAATCGTATCCCGATCGGGATTTTTCGCTGCTGATTGGGGCTGATAACTGGCTTGTTTTCGACAAATGGAAAGAGCATCGGCAAATTATTGACGAATTCCCCATTTGGATCTATCCCCGGTTGGGGTTTGATGTCGAGATTCCGGCAGCGTTATCTACCGTTAAACTTTTGTCGGCACCTTTGGTCGAAATTTCGTCAACGTTTATACGTGATTCGGTGGCCGCCGGTCATGATATGCGTCGGTTTGTACCTGACATAGTATGGAAATATATCGAAAACAATCGTTTGTATTTTCATAACGATCGTTCCCAATCGGGCAAAACAGTATAGTTGAAATATTTTTTACTTTATCAAATAATTAAAATCAAGTTTTACAGATGAAAAAAATGTGTTTAATGGTTGCGGCTATAGCAATGGTTTTTGTGGTCGCAGTAGCAAAGAATCCGAAAAAAACAGAACCGCAGGCAGTTGCGCAAGCAAAAGTTTTTAACAACAACATCGACTCGATGAGTTATGCCCTTGGATTGACCCTGGGAGTGGATTTCTCGAAAAATATCAAAAGTATTCCTGGCGGGCAATGTAATCTCGATTTGTTAATCAATGCATTTGCTACATCGCTGAAAGGTGATTCGACATTGATGTCCAAAGATTTTGCCAACACCTATTTCCGTTCGTACATGATGGTGGCTCAGGCAAAAGATGCTGCTTTGAAGAAAGCTGCGGGTGAAAAGTTCCTTGAAGACAATAAAAAGAAGGAAGGAGTACAAACAACCGCCAGCGGGTTGCAGTATATTATTTTGAAGGACGGCAACGGAACGAAACCGAAAGCCGTAGATACGGTGGTCGTTCACTATACAGGTACATTGATCGATGGAACTAAATTCGACAGTTCGATCGACCGTAAAGAGCCGGTGACATTTCCGCTGAATCAGGTTATCAAAGGTTGGACAGAGGGCGTTCAGTTGATGCCGGTAGGTTCCAAATATAAATTCTTTGTGCCGTATGCATTGGGTTATGGAGATCAAGGTGCCGGAGGTGGCGTAATTCCTCCGTATGCAACGTTGATTTTTGAAGTGGAACTTCTCAATGTAAAACCGTACAAAGAACCGGTAAAAGTCGAAGAAACCGCAAAACCGGCTGAAACCAAAGCTCCTGCTAAAACGGCCAAGAAACCGGCAGCTTCGACGGCTAAAGCCAAGAAGTAATTCGGACGAAGATAAAATATCAAACGCCTCTGTGTCGGAAGATACAGAGGCGTTTGTTGTTGGTGGTAGTCCTGTCGAAAATCGAACTCGGATCTAAATTTAGAGAACTTAAACTTGCTTCTTTGTTTTACACACCCTTTGGGCCTAATTTAGTATTCTTCCTCTGTTAGTTCTAAATCGTGTGTTCCGTCTGTGTTGTAATAGACAACTGCTTTCTTGTGGCGCATTGTTCCGTCTTCAGCCTTTACTTCATAGGCTCCTATAAGTTTTTCTATTGGAATGGTCTTTTTGGGAGCAAGACAATTTGTAATATTGAAAGTAGTGCCATCTATGGCCTTAATTACAAGGTCAACGCTTCCAGAAGAATTTTTTATTCTGGAAATGATTGTAATATTTTTCTGTAAAGGTTCCATCGCGTTTGATTTAAAAGTTTTTTCCTTGCAATTTCTTTCTTAATTATAGTAAGGTCTCTTGCTATCTGAAATTCTCACCAAGTCCCCGTTGGCCATGTGTGGGTATTTGTAGTCTATAGGTGCTTTTTCAAGTTCTTCTTTTTATCCTTGCAGCCTTTTATATGGTGAAGTCATCTTGACTTTTTTTGACCTCCCATTAACTCCCTTTGGTCGTTGACCATTGGTTTCTCCAAGGGAGGGCTGTAGTATTGTGATATGAATAAAATTTTCTCAATTTTGCGGCCAAATTCCTCCCCATTTAGGGGAGGTTAGGAGGGGTCAATAAGTAAAAATGACCCAAAAAGTCATAGCAAAGAAAAGTCAAGACGAGTTCAGTGTCTTATGCGCGGTGCTATTTTTGTACTTCCGCTTTGGATATTACCGTGAATAGGTGAACATTTACTGCAAATGTACAAAAATATGCTGTATGTACAGTAAAATAAAAAAACCACCCTACAATTGTAAAGTGGTTTAATTCGGATAATTTGCTGATAAATGTTTTTGTAGTCCCGCCGAGAATCGAACTCGGATCTAAAGTTTAGGAAACTTTCAAATAGGCGTTTGTATTTTGTATGAGCACAGTACATTATCTGATTTTGCCAAAATCAAGGTAAAACAGTGGTGTAAACAACATACTGAATTTTAATTAATTTAACTCTTTTTGGTAAGCAAAAGAAACTTAGAATTTAATGTGCAGACTCACTTCATAACCTGTATTAATAAAGTTTGTCAGATACTTTGCTGACACTCCGACATCGTAGTAATAGATTCCAGCACCCGCGCCAAGATAACCCCAAGAGTTGTATGATCCAATTAAAAATGGCGTAAATACTCGTTTCTTTTCGACGGTAGTCACTTTTTGCATCGGAGTAAAGTCATAACTTAGTTTTTGAAGCAAATTGTACTGCACGTCCGCGGATACGATTAACTTGCCGTTATCATCATTGAACAACTGTTTCCGATAGCTATTCTTCGTAATGTAGTTTTGAATGATTTTAGCCGTGTCAGTTTTCATAATTACGGCATAAGGCACAGAATCACCTTTTATTCGTATTGCATCGGGCTTTAAGGGTAATATTGGATTATTCGGTATCTCGGAATGGTACGGCGATAACTGTTCTGAATACAATGTATCAATAACTGTTTTTCCGGGTATCATCTTTACACTTGTTTTGACTTCAGACGTTTGTCTACCAATAAAGAATCCAATAAGCAGCAACGCGATGGCAACTGCTACTTTCCAGTATTTTTTAAGTGTTTCCATCGCTGTTCTCTTTTTGTGCAAATTGTGCAGTACCGGCAACAAAAGCGCATCCAGCAACTACATAACTAAGCGCAGTTATTAACATTGCATTCAAACTGAGAGACATTACAGCATTTGCCGAAATAACGGCTGCGCATGATACTCCTAACTTTAAAGCCAAATTTCTCAGTTTTTTGAAAAATGGCGGCAATTCGGTTTTTATTCTTGTCTTAGCTTCATTATAAAAGTCCAAAACATTTCGAACTAATTTTTTCATTATGCTACATTTTGAAAAGTTGATAATTTGCGGACATAGTTTCGTCATATGGAGTCCTACCCCACTTAATGGCCATTTCTTTGTATTTTGCACCATTGTAGATATAGGCCACAATTCCCCAGCATTTAGCCTTTAACGCAGCCAACAATTTTGCATCTGTCTGAATGAACCTGACGATTTGCCATATTTGCCGGTCGGTGCCTTTCTTTGCGTCATCCCACATTGCACCGACCGAAGCATATCCGAGTCTTTGCCAATGTTCACCCATTATTTGACCGAGACCAATGCTGGTAGCCTCCATTGCGGCATTAGCATTTTTTGCAAACGCATCGTTAAATGCTTTCCACTCAGCAGCCTGTCGTTCAACGCCATTAAGTGACCAAAGCCCGGATGGAGCATAAGGCGCCTCTTTTTTAAACCATATCGGTTCGAATTGAATGATGATTTTGCCGGTTTTCGGATCAAAGCCCTGACCGCCGGTTTCAGTCTGGATAAAGGCAAGTATCGAAGCGAGTTCTATATCGCCTCTGTACTTGTTTGCTGAATCAGTTATTTGCTTGTTCATTTTTTTTCTTTAGGTTAAAGAGATTTCTAAAATACCCAAGTCCTTGAAGCGTAGCAATATCATAGAGTAGTTCAATTGCGCTATTTCCCGGGAGTAATTGTTTGCCATTTTTTAGGATGTTAATAACATATGAGTAAGATACTATCACAGAAAACCACCGAACGCCATAATTGGATAGTATATTTTCACGAAGGTTGACGCTAACAGCAGATAATAAGAACATAAGGCCGAAATAATAGCACATCTGAATAATTGCATCAAAAGATTTTTTCATGCTAAACGAAGCATTATTCGCCCTAATATCTGTGACAAAACCGGTAATATAGTTTATTGTGAAACCTACCAGCAGGATAAAAAAAGCCTCTTTCATGGGGAGAAAGGTTGATACTATTCCGGTAATAATAAATTGAAAAATTTCTTTTATACAATTCCAAAAGCGAGCTATTATTTCATCCATGGCGTTTGCTTTAATAGATAATCACTAAATTTTTTCACTCTTCCGGGATATTTAATAGTTCACAATCCGCGCTTATTTGATCTTTTAAGGCTTTTCGCTCCGTAAGGAATGTTTTGTACGCGTCGATATATGAAGCGTCCAATATACCTGCATTGGCGGCATTAAAATCATTTATATACTTAGCTTCCTGATCTTTTCCCCATACTGCATTAAGGACGGCTTGTTTGATCTTGGAAGCCGTAACCATTCCTTCTATAATCACCTCATGGGCGGAGAAGCCCTGCGTTGTGATTCCGTTATGTTCGGCATTTGTTTCCTGCATGTTCCACCTGTATGCAGTTAATTGCTGTCCTACTGACTGCAACACATCGGGTTTTGTCGAAAATCCTGTTATCTTCATCTCAATATCGTTTTAAGTAAATGTTTTGAATCACTGTATTTTGCCCATCCAAACCAGCTGCATAGGCGTTGGTTGTATTCTTTATCGGATAGATTGACCTGTTTATTTAGCCGGGCCGCTGCTATGCAAAAATTCTTTTTAATGCGCTTCCGCATGGCCGTATGCCCATGGAAGAACACGAATCCGACATAATCAATTCCGCGAGAGTCCACTGGGAACACCTGATAATTCTCCTTTATGGTTAGTTTTAGATTTTCCGTTAAATACTGGTTAATGTTTATCAGCAGCCCATGAAGAAAAGCCTTATCCTTGTGCAGAAATACCATATCGTCAGCGTATCGGAAATAGTACTTTATCTTCAGTTGCTCCTTAATATAATGGTCAAAGTATGTAAGGTAAAGATTTGCAAAATACTGGCTCAAATAATTACCTATTGGCACTCCCGGCGCGCTATCAATGACACTGTCGAGCAATTGCAAGGTGTCTTTACACTTAATCTTTTTGCGAATTATATCTTTCAGTATGTCGTGGTCAATAGACGGATAATACTTTTTTATGTCAATCTTCAAACAATACTGTGTGTTGTCGACATCCTTCAAAGCTTCTTTGACCTTTACCATTGCCCCGTGAATGCCTCTATGCTTTACACAAGCGAATGTATCTGTTGTGAACGTTTTCACCCATATGGGCTCTAAAATATTCATTACGGCATGGTGCACGATCCTGTCGGGATAGTAAGGTAATCGAAAAATCAGTCGCTCCTTTGGTTCAAAGATCGTAAACGTATCGTATTCTGACGTTATGAAAGTCTTGTTTTTAAGTTGCTCATGCAAATTGAGAATGTTTTGATTTCGGTTCGCATCGTGGTGTATTACACCATAGGATCGTAACTTTCCTCTTCTGGCTTTTTTGTCTGCCAATTGCAAATTCTCTATTGATATTATTTTGTCATATAGATTACCGTAGCGTTTCATCTGCTTTGCTTTAATGTCCGGGGCTTTCGGTAACTCCTACTAACGCCTTTTATTGATGATGTCTTTTACCAAGAGGTAAGGTCGTTGCTTTTATTTTACTTAAGCATAGGTGAGAGCTGATATTCGCATTCGCATTCGAGGGCGCGACATTCGAATTCGAGTAAGTGAGCCCTGCATTAACGCCATTATTCGCATTACCACTGACGTATAGCAACCAACCTGTATATTTTTTGCGCCGCGCGTTTCGCCTATCGCTTTACGGAATAAAGCAAAGGCGAGAGCCGATACCCGCATACGCAGACGAGGGCGCGACACTCGAATCCGAGCAAGCGAGCCCCGCATCAACGCCATTACCCGCAGGACCACCGACGAGAAGGCCGTGTATGCCATCCCAGCTATTATCTGCATAATAGTAGTCGCAGAAGTATGTTGAGCTACTACCACCCACTGTATTGGGTAGAATATCGCCTTCGTTGTTATCTGGCGTCATATAAATTGGCGATACCATGTAACCGGATGAGTTCGGAAGTGAACCTCGAAGCTCATATCCATCTATTCCAGAGTCCGAGTAAGATTCAGGAGTTTTTGATACATACGCACTTGCAATACAGCTGGCCACTTTGATATTGACACCATCGACCCATTTCCAGATATGCCCAAATGGATTTTCAATGCCACGGTATCGATTTGGCGTAAGATTTACAACTCCGTTTGTAAAACTTGATTCCCCCGACCCATTACCTAAGAGGTTTGTTGCACCGCATGGTACAACCGGATTGTAGTTATTATACGCTCCCCAATCAGCCATTGTTGTAATTCCATTACCTAATCCGCCTGTAGCAAAACCATTGGCGTCTTTAGCGGAGACTGGAAGTTGACTATTAAACGTTGCATATTCAATGTAAAAAAGCCAGCAGACGTCTTTGTACAACGAATAGTCAAGGCAATTCCACCCGGTTGGGTTATCGAAGGATGCCCCTCGAAGCCGAGCCGCGTTCCGAAAAGCTGTACGAGACATATTCGTAACTGGCGTGCCGATCAGAGTTCTGTAAGATCCATCCCACGCACTCGTATTATCTCCGCCTCGGTAGTCGGCTGAAGTATTCATAACTGAGCACAGCTTTCCTGTAGATCTTTGTGTGGATGCTTCGTATGCAGATATGTATCTTTTTGGAGCGTGTTTGTATCCAGGCAGAGGAAGTTCCGAAATCATCCTCGAGATATTATTCCCCTGCCGAGAACTCTTGTAGTAGTGTTCTGGAATCTCCACCATCACTTGACCTTTCGACCCATCTAATAAAGACGCGTCGGACCACGATAATGATGGAAGATACATAGAAACGTTACCCGCATCATCAAGCAAACAGCCCCTCATTTTGCTCTGAATAGGCAAGGTTGCGCGCATAGAAGCATTTCCAGTGCTGGAAAAAGCATATACACCTCCTGTATCTATGGCCGTAGCACCATAAGCGTACAAGGCTTCGAGTATGTAAGTTGGAATATGAACCATCGGTATTACAGCCCCAAAACCAAGAGGCGCATAGCCGTTAGCAACTCCCTTCATGGACATGTTTTCAGGCGTGTAGCCCAGAGCAGCTTGCTTGCTATTCCAATTTGTCTGATCCGCAGTACTTGGAACGTAATACCCTGCATTTTGGCTTAAGACCCCGGTAGACTGATTATACGTTAGCGTCGGTACCGTATTGTTTATCGCTGCTCTTGCTCTCGCATCTGTATAGAATTTTTTTGTACCTTCCGATATATTATCGGTAGTACTGCAATCCGTGTTAGGCACGTTGCCTAAATTGATTTGCACTTTAGTTACTGAATGCGGATTATTAGTGTTTGTAAGATGCGCCAGCAGGTTAGATCCATTTGTCGAAATCCAGTTAACTGCGCTATCATAGGCTGCTTTTAGAGCAGTTGTCAGCCACCCTCGACCACTCGTCTCTGATATATCATTCGCCGTCAGATTCACGTCAGCCGTAAGATCTTGTCCATTTATCTTACGCGTATTTTGGACGTAACTAGAAAGATCTATCTTTTGTGTCTCGAGCTTTTGCGCGGTGGTTCCGTCCCACCAGTAGTCAGGAACGTCGGTAGCCCGAATAAGTAGATTGTCACCTATATTTAGAGTAGAGGCATTTGCTGGAATGGCCAACCAAGCATTCATCGCATCTACCGTGTCAAACACTCTCGCTTTACTCCTGCCTTCCGCGATAGATCGAGCGGCGTCTATGTTGGTCTGTAAGGTATTATCCGCAGCAGCTCTTGCATTCGTCTCATCAGTAATCCTTCCGGACAGAGCTTCGTCCGCAGTGGCCCTATCTGCTACTTCAGTCTCTAAAGCGGCTTGTATGGAGGAGTCCACAGTCTGACGAGTAGATGCTTCGTTGTCAATGTTGGTCTGTAACGTCTGATCTGCCTGCTGACGAGTAGATGCTTCGTTGTCAATGTCGGTCTGTAACGTCTGATCTGCCTGCTGACGAGTAGAAGCCTCATTTGTGAAATCCTGATTACTTGCTGAGTCAGTATTCTCCCTAGCTCGCGCTTTTTGCTCTGTCGATAGATTTTGAGCAGTATATAATACAGCTGGTTGGCTTTCCGCCCCGCCGCTACCCTGAACAAACACGAGTTCTATTACAAGGTCAGGAGACGCTGTGAGTTCTATGATAGTATCGGACATTAGCTTTCGTTTTTGGTAGTTATTCTGGAAAGGCTCCCTATTTGAATGCCCTCTTGCATATTGAATTTGCCGTCGGTAACATCCCCAGAAGTTTGAGCGATATTGATGTCTACGTTTATTGCTCCGGGTGCCATAATGCGCGTAGAACTTGAGTCTACAACTGCCTTGTACTCTGTTTCTGATACACGTACAAGTCGAGTATAACCTGTCGCAGTATCTTTGCTGAATCGAGCGATCACGCAGCCATCTGTGTATACATTAACGTGCAAAGCGGCCAAATTGTCTATGTTTAGTTTTGTCGTTTTTGCCGGATCCGTATAAATGACTATCGAGAAAGAAAAGTCATCACCCTGTCTTTTTGATATGCTGCTCATATTGAATTTTTTAAAAAAGGCGATGCCGAAACATCTCAACATCGCCTTTTATATTATTGCGTAGTCTTAGACTCCTGCGGTCTTATCAATGCAGTTGAAAACATTTTTAACATCTCCGAGAACATAGATAGGTACATTATAAGGGCGGGCTGTTTGCTTCCAAACGAGCGTCATGGACCATACTACTTCGCTGTCTACATCGTCTGAAACTTCGTCTTTGGCAACAGCAGACTGCAAGGTAGTTGTTCCTGCCCGGAGTTCTGACCCCGTAATAAAAGCGGGTACATAATCAGTTGCATTCTCTTCAATTGCATCATAAAAGGTCGCATTACCCTTATGGTTTGGGTCATTGATGACAACCGTGTGAGTCTTACCGATGGTCTTTTCCTTGACATCACCGAAACCGGTAGTGGTAATAGGCGCACCACCATCGTAGGTACCACGTACTTTCGGGAATGTCTTAATCAGACCGGCTTCTATCTGAGTTTCCCACCATGCTTTTGTTTCAATATTTTTAGTCGTAGCGGGAGTTACGACTGTTGCCAAAGCAGATAATAGCGACTTATGAATAAGCGCCGCTCCGCGTATACGTCCTTTCTCTGTATCTTCGCAAGGATCACAGATATAATCGGGGATTGTTCCACCGTTACAAGTCTTATAAGCTATAGCCATACTTTTTATTAATTAGAAGTTGTTATACATTCACGATCGAATATGTATTGTATTTTATAACGCACCGAAAAGAGAAACATAGAAGAAGGTATGTAGAAGGGTACGCCCTTAAATTCACTAGAAAAAACACTTACTGCGTCAAAATTGGATTGTACGAGTTTAGCTGCTTTGGGTATAGCCGGAATAATAATAGTTCGTTCAATATCCTCGGCGCGTTTACTGAAATAAACCGGGCGACCCCATGCGATCACAACTACTTCGGCTACTTCAACATCTTGATTAGAGTCGCCGTATCCCTTCACGGTAGAGTATGTTTTGCCAAGGAGCCTATGATAGCAACCAAAGAAATTATCATCGTCAATAAAAGGATAATCGCCTTCCCCTGTAAGATCTATTTCAGCTGGGTAAGTTTGACCCTCCTCTCCGAGGGGTTTGCTTACAATAGGATCACAAAGACCGTAGCATTTTGCTGCTATGCCAAGCTCTGAAGCTCTATGCTCGATAGCCTCGTTAATAGAACCGATAATATCACTTAATACTATTTTCGACATAGCTTTGTGCAATTGATTTGACAATCTCTTTTTCCTTTATGGAAAGAGCCCATATAGCTTTTTTGTATCGAATCTGATTCCACAATGCCTTGTCCAGATTCTTCCGATTAGAATAGCCTATCGCGTAGCCTCCTTCAATCTTCTGGACTTGCATGTCGCTTTCCATTTGTCTGGTAAGCGACAGAATTACCCGAGAATCTGTGCCCCTATTGAACTTGCGTCGTTTCTTCCCGATATTGGCCCCTTTAGAGTATCTACCAGCGGACGTTACAGCACCTTTCTTGTTTGTCTTTGAATCCGAGTAAGTTCCCGAACGATACTTTAGATAACTATCCGAGTATACCCCGATTTGCGATTCATCAGAAGCTTTGCCCTGCTGGTGAACTCGCACCTTAATCTCAGCCATTACATTAATAGCGGCATCTCGCACTATTTTGTCTTGGACTTCCTCTGAAAGGTTTCTTAGTTCTTCGGCAATATCCGAGCACACGCTTGTTAAACCTACCTCGATCATGGCGCCGTATATGTAACGGAGATAAAGCCGTTTGGTTCTACGGGCATAATCTTGGTTATATCTAAGCCTGATACAGCTTCTGACAGCTCTCTCATAAAGTCGTTGTCAAATTCCGCTTTTATTTCTCGGACTCTTCCGAGATCAAGTGTCGTTGTTCTATTTATGCGTTGTGACCCGAGAGCTTGAGAAAGCGTCTCGCTGCCGTATAGCAGCAAGAACGCTTCAGCTAACAGCTCTTTATTTTCGCATATCAATGATTCTACTGTTTCTCTATCATGTACCTTAAAGCATCTGTTTAATTCAGCAGTAAACTTCGTCCGAAAAGCACGTATGGTTCGACTTTCAACACCTTTCATCATGTCCTTGTAGGCTCCTTGCGCGGGAGCTATGCCATTTAAAAAGGCAACGGTTATAAGAGGAAGAGAGGTGAGGTACAGGCCTGAATCGCCTGTACTCTCATCGACTCCTACAAAACCGACTAAACAATCCAAAGTTTCTACCATTGAACTAATGCCTAAGTATTATCAAGTTGCCGGAACTTCCTTGGTATTAACAGGAGCTGCTGCAGTGTTTACAATGTTAGCGTTAATCGTATCACTCTCAACCGCGCCAATATAATGCAGAGCCCCATTAAAACCAGATAAGCGGTCAGTGGCAGCAAACATATCCGCTGGTGCATTAAACAAGCCATACGGTTTGCTCAGAGTGATTCCCCAGCCTCGGTCAGCAACCAAAGTGTTATTCGTATCGTACACTGGGCAATCGTGATACTTGAGCTGCGCGTCAAAAGTCAACGTGCTAAGTGTACCATTCGCCAGCTGTACAGGTACCGGAATGGTAAAGAAGATAGAGCCTCCTTTTACGCCTGCATAAGTGCCAACATTTTTGTTAAAGTCGACTAAGCCAACTAAGCCGGGAGCGAATATACCAAAGTGGTTAGCACCCCATTTTGAAATGGACCCAAGGTCGTTATAAACCTTAAGATTAGCTGCTCCGAATCCGTTGTTATCCAAACCGGTTTTTAAAGATTGAAGAGTGGTAAATGCTTGAATCGCGCCATTACCCACAATCAAAGGGCTTCCAACAGCTTCATTCATTTGGTAATCAAGCATCATTTTTACAATGCCGTCGCTCATCCGAGGAATGTTTCCAAAGTTCAAAGTATGGGCATTAGCATCGCCGTAGGCGATGTTCTTGCCGAACTTAGTAGCTTGCGCACTTAGCAAGTTAGAGTTCATCTTCTGAACCAAGGCATTCACTTTAATGACGATTGTCTCATAAAGGCCCATCATCAGAGGCGCGGCGGGAGTTCCAGCAGTTTGCGTTTGAGTAGCCTCGTCCTGATACTTCCGCATGTCTGCATCTGAGATGAAGATTCCTATTTTTGAAAAAAGAGGTCGGGTAATATCTGTTTCCTTCCACTCTGCCGTGATTGGAGTTTCGCAATCATCTACGTCAGTAGCTTGGCTTTCAAGTCCACGCTGTTGATAACGAACTTTCAAAGATTTATCCTGTCCGCTCTGTATTTGTGCCAAATTGCTAATCTGCAATGTGGTCGGGTTTTCGAGCAACATCTGCAAAAAACCTACAGGCGTCACCATATACTGAGGGTTGTTTAACCCCGAAATAGCCCCTATGTTGATTAAAAGGGCTTGTACAAAACCTACTAAATTCATTATTCAGTTTTTAAGTCAGCTATAGACGCTGCTATCGCGGCATCTACGCGCTGAGTGTTCTGTTGCCCTCCACCGGCAGGTATAGTTACCGGAGCTACGGGCGGGGTATTCGGGGGCGTGTTACCTCCGCTAACAGCCAACAGTTTCTTGTCGGCCAAAACCTTGTTGGTAAAGTCCTCAAAGGTTGTAGGTCGATTATCTTGATAAAAATCAAGATCAGGCGACCCGGCCTGCTTCAATTTAAGAACACCATTATCGCGAACAATCTTGGCGCCCGCTGATTGAAGAGTAGAATCCACGAGTGTTTTAGCGATAGAGGCATTTTCAGCAGCTGTCAAGTCTTTATTGGCATATGATTTACCTTTCAGAAGAGACTCTACACTTAAATTGATAAGCTCTTGAGAGTGTTTAGCTGTCAACTCGCCAAACTCTCTATCCTTGTCGCCTTTTAGAGCAACGATTTGAGAATTTAGCTGTTTAATTTGGGCTTCATACTCTTCTTTCTTTCCGGCATTTCCTTCTTCGCCCTTTTTCACTTTTAGAGTTTTGACGGCTTCTTTAAGCTGTTTGATCTTTCCATAAGTGTTTTTCTCGTTTTTAATCGAGGTTAAAACATCTTCATCAAGATCTAAGTCAGCAATAAGCTCGCTGTCAACACCATTTAAAGCTTGACTGAAAAAATGCGTTTTCAGAGAGGCGTTGTTTTTCGCACTTTCGAGCGACAATAAACCGCTATCCAGCGAAGACGCGAGATCGTCGCTAATATCACGATTTGCAAGTTCCGAGTTAGATAGCAAGGCGACTAACGCGGGATCGTTTTGCTTCCCAATTTTGGAAGCCTGTTTGGTTAAAAATTCCCCAAGGGTCATACGTATGTAGTTTAAAATTAATCCGGATAAACCTCTTTTACTTCGGCGATTGTTGCGGGTTCCACCGTGCAGCCTTTTTGCCTCTCATAAAAGGCTTTGTTAGCTACGGGAATTATGCTCGAAGCATCGCCCGACGTTACCTTTATGTAAAGGTCTGAGATTGCTTCGGAGCTCTCCATATCAGGAGCTGGTGTCTCAGGAGCTGGTGTCTCAGGAGCTGGTGTCTCAGGAGCTGGTGTCTCAGGAGCTGGTGTCTCAGGAGCTGGTTTTTTATTTGCCATAGGTCTAATTTTTTATTAAATTATCTTCTGATTGTGATTACAAATATAATCACAATGACAACTTGTATTACTTAATGACTGTTTGTTGTGATAATTTAACAAATTTATCTTTGATTGTTTTTGGAACAAGTGCCGAGGATACGGGTATGAACTGGTGCTGACAATTCCAGCCACCTCTATTTATTAGTAAATTGCTTGCTGTTGTATCATCAAACATGCCCTTAGGTAAGCCGTTATTACCAAGCTCACATTGGTGTTCGTCGATATGGCCCCGTATAAGATCGGCAAGCTCCGACTTGTGCACATACTCTTTATCAACTAGCAGCTTGCAAAATTCTCGACTGGTTGTCTTAAGGCTACCCGTGTAACGATACCACTCTACTTCTAAGTCAGCCGTTATAAGTTGCGTATGTTCGGCAGAAAAAGTACTTAGTGCATCAGTTACATACGTCTGCGCATAGCGAGTAAGTTCTCCAGGAGTATCGTTTGAACTCGTTATCTGATTCCGCAACGACTCTACGAGGTCGTCATACATACCCCCCGACGTCACAGAAGCCAAAAGGGTATTACGCAATTTCGATAGCACGTTTGCCTGATAGCCGTTACCCGCTAAATTATCGACGGTATTGCGTATGGCTACATCCGTGATAGCTTTCGATAAGGAGCTATCGGCACCCATTGCACTAAAGTAGCTGTTTTGCAGATTAGCCACTTCGCTAAAAGCTTTTGCAAAATCAGTAACGCTACTAAGGTAATCTTTAGAGACAACTACTTTTTTGAGCTGATCCTGCATCTCGATCACTTTCTTTATATTCGCAACTGTCGGCCTAACTTTGCCTGTTGAATCCGTATCGAGGTCCTTCACAAGGGAAAGCACCTTTCTGTAGATACCCATCTCGATTGCGGGGATTTTACGCATAAAGCTATCCGGCGCGTTTACAAGCTTCTCGAGCACTCTCTCTAATTCGGTCATTGCAGATTGTTTTGTATTTGTGAAACAACCGAATTTGCCGAAACTATCTCGGCAGCATATTCTGTGACTGTTTTCTTCTTATCCGAATACGGAAGCTTGAGAAAATCGTCTTTTTCAAGCATCGCTCTTTGCACGAACTGCCTTATATTGCAGCTCAGCACATAGTCTGCCTCCGTTACACCGCCTGCTGCCTTTATCGCAAGCTTTTCGTCATTAGAATAGCCGTACAGGGGGTCTAACTCATACACCGTCTCAAGCTCTTCAGCTTTAGCCGGATCGTAATTATATTTTTTATGCGCATACTCAAGCTCCATGAACTTACGAAGCACCGGGCTGACTTGTGCTGTTGTGGCAGTTTGTATCTCGGTCATGAGATATTGTGAGTTCAATAGATCGAATTGCTCCGGGACTTGTATTGAAGGTAGCATCTTATGTCGCTCTTCTGCGTTAGGGACAACTACCGAATAGCGGAGATCACATATCCAACGAACCTGATTATCGAGCATCCTGACAAGATCCTCCGCAATTGAGTTCACAAAGTTATTGAGCTCGTCACGATCGACAACTTTTGCTGTTCCGGACTGCGCAAGAGGCGTTTCAGCTAAAAATTCCATATTGATAGCCGATAAAGCATCAAACAAATGCTGTTTTACGCGTTCATCTTGCAGTTTGGCAATCGTTGTATCTTTAGATATATAGCCTATCGGGGGCGTTGGCATAACCTGATCTACACCAACTCGGCCCACATTAAGCAAATATTCACCATACGGAGATACCGATTTTATCGAGCCTATGCCATTACAGGTACCACACGTTTTTGTGCCACCCGTGTCATCTGGGGCGATGCCTGTACCTCGACATACAGGACATTCCGTGTTAGAATAAATGTATTTTTCGGAGTGTATATGCTGTACTATTTCCGCTTGTAGATCGCTATACTCGCGGGCGGCTTCATCAAGAGAAGGTACCATATCCGCTATCCGCGATCGGTACAGGGTGTCATTATTAAGCCGTTTGTAGAACAGTCCCCCAACACGTCCGGCGGGTATGTACCCAAGATTGTGTGGATATACATAGGACAAACCTAAATCACCAGCATTGGACGTCTGCTTATAGCATATAAGCAACGTGTCTGTTATGATATAGTAGATGTCGCCTTGGTAGGTCTTACGACCACCGGGAGAAGTATATGTGTTTTTGTCTGCGCTCATTAACACAACGTACTCACCCTCCGAGATATTCACCACTCTTTTTGAGGGGAACACCATTATCTCAGGTTTTATGTATGTGCTAGGATCGGATGGCAGCTCAGGCACTATCGCTGCATAATAAGCATTGGGATCTACCAAATATTGCTTTAGCAATTCCGAAAAGGTGAAATTAGTTAGTGACGATAAAATGGGATAGCTTTCTTCACAATACTTCTCTAAACTTTCTTCCGGAGCTATCGATGAAGGTACTTCGGGATAAGATATGTTCCAATCTTGAGATCTTCTTATTTTTTGCAAAGAGGTCATTACCTTTCCAATCGTATGCTGAGTTTTTGGCACGTATATCTTTTTCCGATAGGCTTTTATCTCTTCGGGTTCGTTTGGACGCCTATCGTCTATAAGCTTAGCAGGCATTCGTCCCTCGCTATGCACTTTTAATTTCTCGGCGATTTCTACAGTTAGTGCGTAATTAGCATGTTGCGTACGAACGATGTTACGTATAAAATCTATCTTCAAAGACCCATCAGGGTTAAAGTTTTCTGGTTTAATCATTTGCCTTTAGATTATAAGCGTTGTTTGATTATGTATTGCTCTTGCACTTCAAAAGTGGCAGTAGCCGTATTATCTTCTTCATTTTTCCCATCCCAGTCTATTTTATAGTCACCCGTTTCTGACATCTCAAAACCATTAATTCGTAACAATCCGTGCATAAGTGCTAACTGGAACTTTGAATGCTGGTCAAAGGTCATGAAATCGGTTGTGCCACTATACTTTTGCCGTTTTGTCTTAAATGGAAAATTTATACGACCATTGCCGTCGATATATGACTCAGACTCGCTAACCGGCTGCGGAGATTTAACAATAATCGGTAGCCGAATACTGTTTAGCTTGGCTTTATCGTCTTCAAAGGGAAAGTTATCTGTAGATGCCCCCCAATATTCTACCAATGAAGTATTTACGGATAGCGCATCATAGACAAATAGATTAGAGTAGTAGACTTCTTCGCTTTCTTCTTCTACAAATCCAAGGCAAAAGCAATCGCCAGAAGCAAGGATTTTAGATAAATCCACGCTGAGTCGAACCCACTCGTGGCTCTTTATAAAAGACTCTGAGTGAATAGACATCATCGTAGAGTCATATACTCTGATCTCTTTGGTTGATCCAGACAAATAAAAAGCTATGTCGCCCGATTGCTGTACAGGCAGCATCGCGCAAGCGCATGCCTGCGGTGTCTCGCATAGCTGAATAAACGAGTGTTGTGGTGTTGTTATCATTCTAATCTAAAAATCCAGTTAACGCCCATATAAGGGTTCATAATCGAAAACATTTTACCTGATCCTACAGAGGATGTTTTACCATGCGTAGGATCACCCCAGTTGCCATAAAGCTTATAGGCATTATTATCATCTCCTGAGACATCGCCAGTAGCTTGAATGGCTATAATGAAGTTTGGGTCATTCGCGAGTATCCCTCCACCGCTTTTACCTTCTTTGTTCACGACCGTTTTGTGAAAGTGCTCTGGTATTTCATCTGCCGTAGGGGTGTGATCCATTGAACCTCCTTTAACTCCTAACGCTACTTTCGTTCCAGCTTGTACCGGTGAACTGCCCTGATCCATGACCGGACAATTGAATGTAGTAGATCCGTCTCCTGCACCATATTTAGTACCCCATAGGGCAAATAGTAAAGGGCATCCGGTTCTTGATAGCTCACCCCCGTCGAAGAAATGAAAACCTTCAGGCGTAGTAGATCCCCAGTAAGGGAATCCGAGCCCTTCGGGTAGATACATTTTAGTAATTAGCGCATCATTTACAGACCTGTGATCTGCTGCGGATAGTCCTCCAATCTTTTTAGAAGGAAGTAACGCGGCTATTGCCGCTCTGAATTGTAGTAGACTCATACGTATTGGTTATAATCTGTTCCGTAATCTTCCTTTGCATAATCGCCATCATCTAGTATCTCTCCGCATATAGAACGCTTCCAGCTTTCTCCGATGGCCTCGTTACGTGTGCTATCATGCGCGGGTACAAGCGTAAAAGTTGCTTTGCTTGTTTTACGAGTGTATTTGAGCTCAAGTAAATAGCACTTTTCTCCATCTACCATTATAGCACCGTATGGATTAGCTTTTATCGCTGCATATTCGTCTTTAGTAATAGTATAGCCTTCTATAGCTATCTTCTCCGGCTTTAGCAAAACACTAGAGCTTTGCATAACTCCACTTTCTTCGATGACAGCCCCCGTATCAGAGCAGGCGGCTATTGTGCTATCATAGATAGCCGCTTTGCACTTTGCTTTATAGTTACAAGTACCAGATGTGAATTTGGCATATTCTATCGAGTTTTTAGCAAAGGAAAATAATCGGTTTAGCCATCTGCTTGCATTACGTACTGGCGATATGCGTGCATTGTATAGAGATGCCGGAGATAGTATGCTTCCTTCGTGATCGGTTACGCCTCTGTCAAGTGAATAGGAACCGGTTGCTTTATCGACTTTCAAGCACATTACGAAAACGTCATTATCGTAGGCCCAGTTGCTTGACGATCCGGTCTGTCGGCGTGTGTATTCGATAGCATAAGAGTCCGCTACAAATTCGCTAATCTGTTCAAAAGCAGAATCCACCAATTTTAGTCGTGTGGCATAAGTTCTTTCGGACATAAACGAATCAAGACCATTTATTCCTGACGTTTCATATTTTTTATAGCCAAAAGAAAATCGACTGTATAGCTCTTTAGGATTTACTGTACGGATAACAGAGGGCGCGTTATTTATGTCTAGCAATACCTCGTCTTTGTAGAACCAATACCACGGTTCTACGCGAACATACCGGTTTTCGCCCTCTGTAACAAAACCCCATCCCAGATTATCTATGGGGGATAGGCCCCTAAGCATGTCGAGAAAAGATAAGCTTAAATAGGGCTCGGTGCCATCAGTAAGTTTAGCACTACGGATCTTGAGGCCCGACGTTATTGCTTTAAGAGCGCCACCACCAAAAGTGTCGGCGGCATTCACATCGCTATCTGGACGTCCATACCATGAGCTTTTAATTGTTATGGCATTATTTGTTATACTTTCAGCTATTCTTGATAGAACCTCATGTATCATATTTACCCTTGCACTCGTATCCGCACATATCGAAGTTGCTTCTATAGAGAAGTGTGAGTCTCTCGATGTGTTTACCGCTACATCGTACACATACTTTTGAATAGACGTGTGCGTGGTACTAACTAGAAAACTCAGGTACATCTCCTTTATTCCTTCCGCCGTCAGTTCTACCTCTCCAGTATCGAAATCAAAAGAAGCCGAATCGGCTTTTGGTATATTGACAGGACTTCCTGTCCAAAGTATATCTGAGGCGTGCGAGACCTGTGAAGACATAAGGGCTATCGAAGCCGTTCTTTGCTGAATATCACCAACTACCCCCGTAATAGTTATTCGGCCCTTCCATCTAAATTTTATGCTATAGTTAGTCTCCGCGCATGATAAAAGAGAAGTATCAGTAAGATTCCAAAGAGGTGACATGTCCGTAAACTGGAGATCTCCAGAGGGCAGATATTCAGTAGCTACCGACGGCGGTATTGATAGATAGGACGTACCAAAGTCGGTAAGTATATCGTTGTAAAAACCAAGGCAAATTCGAGCGTAGAATATCGTTTTTTCGGTACCCATAAAAGATCCAGCAGATTCTCCTGTTTGATCCTCTGTAGGTTTTGCGCTACTTTTTGCAAAGACCGCCATGCCCTGCATATCGAGACTTTTATCGAGATGCGAGTAGTTCGGTAGGCTTGTTACCCCGTCAAACGCAGTCAAAGCGTTAATATTCACATCCTGCTCGATGCGATTATTGAAAAGTGTCTGAGCCCCTATTTGTGCAACCTTTACCGAGACATAAGAGTATTGAACTCGACCATCAGAGTATGTAGATAGATCAATTTGTCCTTCATACTCGACGGAACCGTCATTTTCCACGCTGAAAGTAACTTCGCTATCAACATCTACGTCGTATGCCTCTCTTAATACCGCTAACGACTTATCGTCATAGAACTTTAAGGTAAGGTCAGAGTACTCGGTACTAATGCCGTGGTAAGTGTCATTGCGTGTTAAAGTCATGTCGAGACCATCGTAGCCTATTGGCTCAGCATCTATCTCAGTCTTCGTATCGTTATATGTGAGAAAATATCTAAGCATTACCTACATACTTTTTATTCAGATAGCGAGTTGTAGCATTGCCGTCCTGTACTGTTACGCCAGAATGGTCTACGCGTATATTCACGGGCCTTTGCGTGGCCGGTTGAATCTGAATATTTCCTTTTATTTGCCTTCCAATTTCTAATGCTAATCTTTTATAATCTATAGAGTCTTGCTTGCTTTCCGCTATTGTCCTCTTACTTATATAGGGTAGTTGCGGAATGCCGAAGAACTTCATATCGCCTATTAATTGCTGGGTTTTCCATGCAGGTATGACGCTTGCGCCATCGGTTAGATGTACAGTCGATCGTCCGGGGTAGTATACTAGTTCGCCCCCTGCTTCTCCGACTTCGGCATCTTCGGCTTTGCCCCCTTTACGACCTTTTGCATACTTAGGCAAAGGCTTCTTTTCTATAGCCAATTCCTGCGCGAGAAAAGTAGCTCCCAAAAATATCGTCTGGGCTAATTTAACAGGCCATATAACATGTGGCTGAGCCCACACACTCGCAATAGCTTCAGCTTTTGATATACCCAGATTAAAAAGAGCCTCGTCTTTTTGCTGTTGCGCTTGCTTGCGTTTTAATGCAAGAAGCTTTGCATCGTATTGCTGCTGAGTAACGAGCTTTAATTCACTATTCTTCTTTGCTGCTTCTGCATCGGTTGTGTAATAATGCTGAAAATCATCGACAGCCTGCTGAGCCTCATTAGAAGCTGTGGAAAAAATTGATTCAGATATTCCACTTACACTCTCCTCAAAGCTATTGATTAATAGGCCCTGTATTTCCTTGGCTTTATCCGCTGCTCGTTGAGTTTCTGCCACGGTATTATCAGCAATTGCCTTGTCAGTCGTTGCTCTACGTAACTGGTAATCTTTATCGTTCTTGTCTCTTCCGAGATATTCGACTTCTAAATCTGTAGACTGCTTATTAAGAAAGGACTTTGTGATCTCATACTCTTGCTGACTAAAATCGACAGTATTCTTATGTTGCAACTTATATGCAGCTAATTGTGCGTCGAGCTCATACTGATACATTTGTTCGTCGAAAGACAGCATATCAGCTACATATCGCCGGTGGTCATCTATTATTTGCCGTTCTGAATTGGCCCGTATCTCTTCGATCTTAGAGGCCAATTCGGTAGCGCTTGTTATCGATTGCTGCGCTGCGGATATATCAAGCTGCTCCTGCTTGCGTACCTCTTCTTCCTTCAACGTAAGTTCTTGCAATGTTTCCTGCCTTACATAGCTTAGTCTGGCTTTTATAATTGAAAGCTGAGAATTTAAGTCACTATTGACCCTCTTGAATACATACTCTCGGGATAAATCATAAATCTCTTTTTGGTAGTTGGTCTCTATAAGAGTCTTCTTTGTAGCGGTTAGCTGGTATTCGGATAGATCTATCTCCTGCTGCTTGGCAAGAGCTTTCTTTTTCAGATCGAATTCGGTTTCACTACCTGATAATGAAAGGGCAAGCTTTGCTTCGATCAAATTCTTCTCTGCGCTTAATTCGATAATTCGATATGCGTTACGTGCTTGCGCTATATCTTTATCTGCCTGAGCATTTATTTTTTTTCGTTCGCCCTCAGTAAGCTCAACATTTACTAAATCTACCCGGCGCTTTTCTTGAATTGCGGCTATCTGGGCTGCAAGTTCTTCCGCTGTTTCCTTTTTAGCTACGATAAGCCTCTCTTCGGCATTAGCAACAGCACTTTTATTAGCCCGGTCGCGTGCAATCTTATCTTGCTGATTTTGAAAAGTGGCAATATCGTCAGAGGCTTTTTGAAGTCCTGTTTTAGCATCAAAGCCAAGTTGGAAAGCTTCTTTCTTGTTATCTAATTTGCTTTGTGCCAATTTAATTGCATCGTCGACATCAACAGGAAGCAATTTGCCATTACCCCTTATATCGAACATGACAGAATTCGTTCCCAACGCCTTTGCGGCATTAAGGTTATGCACTTGCTCGGTGAGTGCTAATACAGCATTTGCATTTTTATCTATGTCTTTAATCTCTTGCGCATAGCGGCCCGCCATCTCAGACGCATCCTGCTTTTGCTGCTGTAATAGCTTTGCCCGGACTGCTGCCTGTTCTGCTTCCGATCCACCACGTGCAGCTATCAGGTCGATCTCTTGCTGTAAAGCATCTGTACGCACTTTAGCGGAGGACTTATATATCTCGTCTTGTTCTTTAAGCGCGTCAAGTCCTTCCTTCACGGCTTCATTCAGCGCGATTTGCGTTTCAGCGGCTTTCTTGTTGCCGTTACTGAAAAGTAGCAAAGCGCCTACGACGGTAATAAGCAAAGAGGCAAGAAGTACATATGGATTTGCTTTCGCAACAAGATTAAGCACTCTCTGAGCCACCGTAGCCCCTATTGTTGAGCTTGTTTGCAGTCGAGTGGCCGCAGTTAGGGCTCTGGTCTGAATAGCAGACACGGCTCCCATAATTGCACTTTCCTTTTGCAGCTCATTGAGCGTTTGAGTAAGCCCCATGGAGATGGCCATAGCTGACTGAAGCTTGACCATCTGCTCCTGCATATCTTTGTCTTCACTTCCAAAGAGCTGCTGAGCGCCAGTTAGCGCAGTGTAAGCTCCCGTGACAGCATTAAGCCCCGACGCAACCGTGTCGAAAACACGTGTATCGCTTCCAAGTTTTTTAACCTGCTCGTTTACATCGCCCTGTATATCATTGAGCTCTCCTGCTTTTCTTAAGAGACCTTCGTACTTATCTGCGTATTCCCCGGTAGTCTGACCGAGCACTTGCATAGTTTTGATCTCGTTAAGGGTCTCTCGTTGCAATGTGCGAAAAGATTTAGTAGCAGCTTCAGCAATAGGCGCTACCGATGCGTCTTTTTGCGCTTCTGAAAGTTCCTCTATAGACTGGCGCGTTGTTTTAAGAGTCCCTCGTATTTTGTCGACCGATTTACCATATTTGTCTTGTGCTGCGGCTGCTTCTGTAGCATTACGCGCATTGAATAGGTCTACATTGCGTTGCTTTTCCAGTTCTTTCAGTTGACGAGTAAGAACTTTTTCTTTATCGATAAGTAGGTCGAATCGTTGCGCCGCTTCATCTAAACCCGCATTATCTACTTTGGGCTTTATGGGATTTGTCGATAGCTTTTTTTGAGCCTCGGTTACGTCGGCTATTGATTTTCGCGTGCTGTCTAATTCGGCTTTTGTGGCTTTTACGGCTTTAGCATATTTATCCTGCGCTATCGTAGCTTCGTTTGCATTCTTAGCCCCGAACATATCGACATTCTTTTGCTTTTCGATCTCTTGCAACTGCCTAACAAGCACTTTTTCCTTATCGGCTAACAGGTCGAACTTCTGGGCGGCTTCATCGAGTCCACCAGTATCGGTTTTGAAAGTGATAAGGTTATTTAATCCACTCATTTTTTCTTTTTCGGTTTAAGTGCTTTATTCAGTTGGAAGAAGAAGTCATATATGGTGAGGTCCCGTGTATCGGTCTTCACGAGGTACCGCCAATCCTCAAAGCCATCTATGACTTTTTGGAGATGGAGGCTGATAAACGATCCGAATGTATCTTGTTGAGCTCCATCTGCACCTTGGAATATTCGTTTAAATCGAAATCGACACTCTCCAAGTAGGGTACTAACTCCTTCAACGGCTTCTGCAAAAAAAAATCTGCGGTACCCTTATGCTGTTTCCAGAAGTCTATTTTCTTTGCGCAATAGTCCATCTCATAAATAGCCGGATTCTCTTTGCCATCAAAGTAGACAATAGATGCAAGCTTATACATCAGATCGGTATCGAGGACAAGATTCAGGCGCTCAGCCATCTGCTCATTGAGCTGATTAATCTTGTAGATGTCAATGCTCTTGGCCCGTAGCAACTCGCGCACCACCTCTACATGCTTCTCGAGATATTCTCGACTACATCGCATACGAGCCTCTTCGTATATGGCTAAAGCCATTAGCCCACGCTCACAGGGGATGTTGAATACATCGGCATGGCGATAGTACTGCACACCAGCAATTTCAAAAGCCGGTTCGATAATGTATTTTTGTGTCGGAAATACCTTCTTAGGATCTTTCGCATAGCGGGCATTGTGGATATGCCTTTTAAGGGCTTTAATCAAGTGCATATAAACTTAGTTTTTGGAGTAGTTCATCAGGCACCCCTTGAACGAAGAGAACACCTTCTCTTCGTATCTGAAAGCCCCTGTTTTTGGTTAGTATATCGATCCCAGGATGATCTTTGTGTCTCCAATACCAAGGAGACCCCGTACAAGAACACCCCGTACGATAATGCTCCCATCCTTTATTTTGTAATACTTCTCGCATCGGCTGTATAGACTATTGCGTTTCGATAATCGAAGTTTATGCGCTTTCCCAGCTTGTTATAGCAAGTTTTTGGAAGACCCATTTTATCGTTATTGTCTCTGTTCCACTTACGCAAAGTAGCTCTATCTGCTACTGTAAACTTTCGACCAACCTGCACAACATATTGCGTGATTCCCGTATGCTGATAATCGGCTATTGCGTCTTGAATTGCATCTGCTTTTCGTGCTTCAAACAAAAACCTCTTAACGCGAGATATGGGCCAAAGCAGCCAGATAAAGAGCCAGTAGATTATACGCGCAAGTGTTTTCATTCAAACGGAAGTATTGAGGCGATTAGGCCTGATATTAAAACATTTATCCCGCATACGGTAAATAGCAAATTGACTACATTTACGTCAAAAGCTGGAACAAAGAGCGGATAAAGCAGTAGCGTCCAGAAACTCGACATACAGATCAAACAGCCGAATAGCGGCTTGACAAAGTACCGGGCGAGCTCAGTGGCTTTGGCCGGATCGCCATTGTGCCGTAATAACAATAAGGCTATATGCGTTTGTATCCAACGCGCCGGTTTGCTGAATATCATGCCGCGCCAAGTCGTTGCATAAATAGCCGTTATGACGAGGCTAAGCTTCAGAGATAGGAGTAAGGTTGTCATCCTGCTCTACTGGTTTTGGTACAAACTTGATACAACCGAAATTAGCGCTCGTGCGAAGACGCGATCCTGAAGTATGCACGTCTGCTCTCGTGTCTATTGCGCGGCAATTGTTAAAAGCCTCTTCGTGAGAGGGCCAATGCTCGCAATTGCTACATGTTTTCTTAGTTGTTGCCATGTTTTATAAATTTATATAAGTATCTGTTAATGAAGTATCTGAATCCGTCTAAGGCATCAGCCTGTTGAGTTGGATCTTTACGATTCTCTTTGATTATCTTACCCTCTGGGCTCATGCGGACAAACTTGCAGTCGTCTATCAACTTAGAAGACTTCACAGGATCCATCTCTACGGAATAATGCTCTAACACCGCATTGACAAGCACCTGATTGTCTTCAAGGTTCGGATTAGCAGTCATTATCTGCATTGCCGATCGCGAAAGCTTTAACTTCTGCTGAATGACATCGAAGTTATTCAGGTTATCCGGATTCAAAGTACTATGGCCCCTACCGGCGGCATCTCCTGTAACTAAGAAAACAGCATTCGGATACTTCGACAGGATAACATCGCACATCCGATAGGTGTTCGAGTTCTCAAGCTGAATGACCTCTATGACTTTTACGCTATTGCCATACCACTGTATGACATTGCAGCTAACCGGATTGTGGTTAAAGTCGAACGACAAATAGGTGATCTGTTTAGGATCCCACGCAACGCTTTTAACATGCCTCTTCTCATCGAACGCATAACAGAACTTATCCGCTGCATTAGCAAAGGGTATTCCGTAATAAAGCTCTAGGAATATACCTGTTGGCAAAGTGCGTTTTGCCTCTTCGATCACTTCGCGCTTAAGGACGCCCGCATCTACCGCATCATCTGCTGTTATCCGAAAGTAGGCCCATCCGGGCTTATTGCCACTTTCGGCTTCCCGGGCAAGCTTATACACCCAGTTGTTCGTTCCCTTCACGTTACCGATTATTCGGCAAAGACCAGCTGTAGCGGTGAGCGTCGAGAAAACGGCAAACCACGAGTCTTCTTTCATTCGCGTTGCCTCGTCTAGGACTGCCGCTCTGACGTCCTCACCGTACAAGCTATCCGGGTTGTCCCCTCCTTTGAAAAAGATCGTTGCTCCTGTTCGGAGCGTTATGGTTAGTTCGCTTTCATTCGCTGTATAGAATTCCTTCGGGTTTATGAATCGCTTCATGCGCCTGAAGGCTATCTTTGCCGTCGTGTATGTCGGTGCTACCCACCAGTAGTTATCGCCGTCTTTGCCCTTCAGAGCCTGTTCAAAGAGCCAAACAATACAACCGACCGTCTTACCTGCTTTCGTGGTCGCCTCGACGATTACAAACCGCTTCTCACAGTTTATGAACTCAACCTGCTTTGCGTAATTGCGTATCTTCTCCGGTCGTCTGTACTTGAACTTCATTAGCCTATATCCAGTTCTACCTCGGTCTCTTGAATCTGCGCTTTTAGCTCTTTCTTCTCGGCAAGGCCCAACTTGCTCATAACGATGTTGGAGTTAAATATGCCCGTAGTGCCATAGGTAAAATGCTGCTCATCGATTATCTGCCTTATACGCGCACAGACACCGAAATATGTTTCGTAACCTTCAACTTTTGAATAATTGGTAAATGTGTCTACGCTAATATCCAGACTGTTACAAAGTCCCTCTATCGAATAAGGCCTCTCTATATCAATGTAGACTACTTCGGGATCCTTACCGCGATAATCCATCTTTTGAACAGGACTTTTATTCGATTCCTCAAAATATTCGCACGCACCATTCCAAAGCTGCTTTGGAGTAAGCTTCTTCGGTTTTAGCGGATTTCCCCACTTCTCATGTCCTTTCGGTGCTGGCATTTTTTAGTATGATTAATCAGATGACAAATGTAATCACAATGACAATCGGTATTACTTTGTGACTGTTTGTTGTGATAATTTAACATACTTCTCGACCCTTACAAGTCACGCGGAATTTAACCCAAGGAGCCCCATTTCGGAACAAAATTACTTGCTCTATGGCTTGTTGGTAGGTTAGATCCGAGTAACCCTTCTTAACAACCCAGTACTCGCTCTGCGGGTCTATTAGCTGTTCGATTTTATGGTTTCCTGCTCTACCTGTTTCATCGGTAGATAGCTTGATGATTCTTTTAGTTGCCATGATTTTATGAATTTATGAATTTAAGATTTGTACTTTTTAATTCTGGCCTTAATTGCACTGAGTAAGGCATCTTGCTTTTCGGCTTTCCCCGCTAAAGCGGCCATTACATCCTGATCTATCGTTTTAGAGGCTATCAGGTGATAAACTATAACCGGCATTTGCTGGCCCTGCCTATGGAGTCTGGCATTTGCTTGCTGATAAAGCTCAAGGCTCCAATTCAAACTAAACCAAATTACAATATGCCCCCCTGCCTGTAAATTAAGCCCGTGTCCGGCGCTCGCGGGGTGCGCCAAAAGCACTTGTATTTTGCCTGCATTCCAGTCTGCTATATCTTCCGAGGTTTTAAGCTCACGGGGTTTGTAGGCTTTTAGCCTCTTAATCATTCGGCTCGCATCGTGCTTGAAGGAATAAAAGATCAAAACCGATTGACCGTTTGCCGACTCTATAAGTTCTTCAATAGCTTCAAGTTTTGCATCATGGATCTCCCTAACCTCCCGATTTTCGTTGTATATGGCCCCGTTCGCATATTGCAGCAACTTGGTCGAAAGCGCCGCTGCATTAACCGCTGAAATCTCCTCGCTATTGGCGAGCTCTAAAATTCGATCACGCTCAAATTCTTCGTAAGCAGCTTGCTCCTTTGCATCGAGATGCACGGTTATTTGCTCATCGATGCGTTTTGGTAGTGTCAGATAGTCGTCAGCCTTCATGCTCACACAGATGTCACCTATGCGCTCGTAAATGGCCTTCTCGGAATCATCCCGTATTTTGTAGTCATAAACAATCGCTCCGTTGCGTCGCCCAGGAGTAAAGTATTTCTCACGATAACCTGTGATTGTCTTTCCGAGTCTTTGGCCTTGATCCAACAAATAGACCTGCGGCCAAAGATCAATTAGCCCGTTAGGCGTCGGCGTTCCGGTTAGTCCTACCAAGCGTTTTACCAAAGGCCGGACCATGCGAAGCGACTTAAAGCGAATAGACTTCGACGACTTGAAGCTTGAAAGCTCATCGATCACCACCATATCGAATGGAAATGCCGATTGATATAAACCAACAAGCCAAGCCACGTTTTCTCGGTTGGTCACGTAGATATCGGCTTTTTCAGCAAGTGCTTTTTTACGTTGCTTTTCGGATCCAAGCACTAATGAAAGTCGAAGGTGCCTTAAGTGGTCCCACTTGTTTGTCTCGGTAATCCACGTATCTTCGGCCACTCTCTTAGGCGCTACGACTAAAACCTTCTTCACCTCGAAAGTATCATTCATCAATCGGTCAACAGCGGTAAGCGTTGAGACTGTTTTTCCCAGCCCCATGTCTAAAAACAGCCCGCTGCCGGGATTATCCAAAATATGCTGTATGGCATAGTTCTGATAGGGGTACGGCTTAAATTCCATCGTTTATAAGTTTTTGAAAGGTGTCTAAGCCTTCCTGTGAGTCTATGACAAAAGCCTGAAAGCCTAAGGCCGTTAATTTCTTCATAGCTTGTATCTGCACAGCACTCGGATTTTTGCTGGTTGTCTTTAGCTCGACGAAGTAAGTCATGCCCCCGGGAAGCAATACAAGCCTGTCAGGCATTCCGGTATAAAATGGTGAAGCCCATTTCAATGCTAACCCGCCTCTTCGCTTTACCATCTCACGCAGCTTTTTTTCTATTAATTTCTCGTTCATGATTTTCTTTATTGACCACCAAGTACACCAGCATCTCGCGCGCACGTAAGGAGCATATACGATTAGGGGCGTTTTGCGCCTAATTTTGCCTCATGTATTACCTAATACCTATTTACTCTTAAATTATAATTATTAGTGTACTAAGTGTCTATTTAATGATAGCTATATTGTTTTTTAAGCTGTTAGCTATGACACTAACCCTGTTTTTTATAGTGTCAATCGACACTAACTTAGTGTCCAACCGACACCAATATGCGACACCAATATTCTGGTGTCGGTCGTATTTTATACTCTGTAGAATATTTTTTGGCGCCCGTAAGGCTTCATCTCTACCGTATTATCGCCCGATCTTTTCCACCCATCAAGCCCTATTAGTATCTCCGTTATCTCGTTTGAGCTCCTGCGATCAAGTGCCGATTTATCCTTGACTAAGCACTCGCACCATACCTCTGCCACACATACACGCGTACGTCTTACGGTGCCTACAGGCATAAGTTCCTCGCCATTTAAAAAGGCTCTGCGTTTGTACAGATCGTATTCTTTCCAGTCTTCCGGTAAAAGCTTCTCGAGGTAGTCGGTTATGAAGCCTTCCCGCGCATCTCGTTCCGAGTGCCTTGCTTGTGCCTCTTGTGCCGACTTAGCTATATCCTTCGTAAGATAAAGGGGTTCTCCTTTGCTAAATAGCTGCATTGCCTCCGCCCAAAGTTGGTCTACCTCGTATTCTACCAAGTCGTCAAATACGTTCTTGGTACTTCGGGAAAGGTCTACTTCTACCGGCCAGAACCGGCGATTACCTGTAGCGTCCTTCAAGAAATTGTCGTTATTGGTAGTACCTACAAATACACACTGACGCTTAAAAAAGCTTTTCTCTTCGGCATAGGCCAATCGGCACTGATCCTCTTGTCTCGAGACATAGCTCTTTATTTCGTTAACGTCTCTCTTGGATAGCCCTGCGAGTTCGCCCATCTCTATGATCCAGTTACCGAACAGCTGTTCTACGTCCTCTTTTGTGCCTTTGAGGTAGAAGTTATCGGAGAACCAGCCCCTATCGAATCTCCCAATCTTTGCCAAAATGGAGCTCTTAAAGGTTCCCTGTTCTCCGACCAGCACCGGCACATAGTCCCATTTTATGCCCGGCTTCATTATCCGGGCCACAGCGGCAACAAGGAACTTGCGCGTAACGGCTCTTGTGTAGTCGTTGTCCTCAGCTCCGAGGTAGTCGATAAATAGCGTTTCGGCTCTTTGCGCCCCATCCCAGCTCAATGACTGTAAATACTTTCGCACGGGGTGATACTTGCGCTTGTCAAACACGACACGCATAGCCCGTTTTAGATTGCTTTCATTTGAGATGTCGTACAGCTTTTCGAGGTATATAAACAGATTGGCATTGTCGCTGTCGTCCCAGGCGCGCAGGTCTGATCTATCGCGCCATGGTAGCGGCTTAAGAACCTCTTTGGTATTTGCAAATTCATTGTGGGCAAGTCCTTTCAGCCACGGGTCATTATCGAGAATAAGCAGGTGGTTGTTAGCTGTTGCAAGTACATTACCTTTACGGTCTATGTCGAGCTTTTCCTTCCAGCTGTCATCGGCCTCTTCGTTGTCTTCGGGCTCCGATAGGCCTTCAAAGTCGCTTTGAGCGGCCTCTTGACGTTCTCGAGATAGCAGCCTACGCACATCGGTATCACCCGTTGCGCGGTCTAGCATTGCTAGATAAGAAGGCAGCTTATTACTCGGAGTGTCTTCTTTAGCGTCTTCGTCCTGTAGTCCGAACAGGTGAAGGCGCACAAGGTCGAAGGCGTTACAGAGCTTACCGCTTGCAGGGTCTGTCCCGTGGTGGCTATATGCGTATTTGTCATCATAGACGACAAGACCAGCGGCTGTGCTCCCCTGCTTGAAGGTGTATCTGTTCTCTACGTCGCAGGCCTCATATACGTCGTTTAGGTATTTCTCGATCACTTCGTCAATAGAGTATGTGCGGCAGAAGGCACCGACAACGCCCGGCTTTGCCAGTGGATCGCCTTGCTTCTTTATCTCTCGGCGTACGGCTTCACCGGCTCTCTCGCTGACTGGCCACTCTGATGCGTCTTGCCAGTTGCGGTAAGAGGCTAAAACTTCATCGGCTTTGATCCAAGGGCCGTCTTGGTACTCGAAGACGTATTCCGCGTCCTTGGCCGTCGATGGCCAGTACATAAGCCTCTCCGGCTCGAAAGTCGTGTCATCGAAAGCATTTATATCGAGATCACCGGCTATGCGCCGAGCAATGGCCACGTACTCGTCTGGCATTACCGGGCGATCCAGCGGCAGGATAAGTCGTAGTCGAGGGCTATCCGGTGAGTGCTTATGCGTAGAATACAGAGCAGCGGCGTTACCGTATAGCATCTTAAAGTCTTCCCAGATGTCGCCTTTAACGAAGTCGAGATCGAGAGTTATCATTGACCGGCTGACGATGTTCCCGCTCTTGCGGCGACCGTTGTTAACGTAACCACCTACAAACCCCCCGATGTCTTTGATTTCCGCCTGCCGGGTCTTTTTCTCCCCCATGTAGGTAGCAAGAGTCTCGGCTGTTCGTGTCGTATTGGAGATTCGGACTAAGAAGTCTGACCACTGCACCTCTTTGTTGCGCCAGTGCGTTTCTTTGCGGCTGCGGCCTGTGGCGATTGAGAGTTCGCCGTCGTGTGTTAGTTGATTGGTTGGCATAATGGCTATCTAAAATCTTTCGAGTGTATTATATTGAGCTTCTTTGTCTCTATTTCATTTCCAAGTCTATCGGTTATCATAAATTCGCGATACATGGAAATCCCGAATAGCTTTTTATAAGATCGAATCACTTTTTTAAAATCGGATTCTTTTACTATCACACCGGATGTAGTAATTCCGCTCATGCCTGAATGATAATATGCTATAATAATTTCTTTCGGAGTAAACATCAAAGGCCGTAGCTGCCAGGGGTATAAAAGGTTGTCAGAGCCATCGATTATTACAAAATCTTCTGATATATCCTTACATATCCTATCGTAGGTAGCTATAAAAGGCTCATTTCCGAGATAGTTTCCACCTGCTAATTCGGGCATATTTGAATTTCTATACGTCTTTATTTTTTCTAAACCTTTTGTCATATTTCGGCCCTCCTTAATCTGTTTTCAAGTTTGTGTTCTTCTACGAATCCCGCCCAAGTGGCGTCTTGTATCTCTTTTATTGTGTCTATTTGCCTCACCGGTCGGTCGACGATTATCTGCTTACGAAGCAATATCGCTACCATGAGCTCGATCCGTGCGCCTCTGCTATCGTGCCAGTCGTACAGCATGACGATAGTTTTACAGGATAATAGCTGCCAAACATCAGCGATCATGTAGCAGAGCCACGAAGGACGACCAAACAAGGGCTTTATGTAAATCGGGTTTACAACCTTAAAGCCGTGGCGTTCATACTTTCGCTGAGCAGCTTTGAACTTCTCCTGATAGCTTGGTGTAGGTAGTCCGGTGATTTTGCCGGATAAGTATAGTTTAGCGTTCATAGCCTATCCGAGAATAAGTATCTTTTTAAGAGAGCTGAACTGAGTACTTAAAGCATCATCACTGTATTGAATGGTAACCACCACCGACATTTCCTCGTCTTTGACTATCTTATCAATTTCTAAGGCGTCTTCTAAATTGGCTTCGTCAATAAGATAAAGTTCGGTTTTATCTCGAAGTACTCCATTTAGAAACTGATTAGCTGATAGCTCTATAACTTTGTCGTATCTGGCTATATTCGCTATTTTGTCGAGGATAGTAGTTTTCCCCGAACCTTGTTTTCCTATAATTAAAAAAGCTGTTTTCATAATCTCAATCCTTTCTATAATAATTAGTTAAATATCCGTCTGCTCTAAGTAATAGTCCAGGCGCCCAGCTTATAGGCTCACCCATTATGTCGCACATTCTCTTCAGACTCTTGTCGGCCCCCATGATAGGCACTTCGGCAATGTTCTCATCGTGAATGTGCATAACGATCGGAAAACCGGCTTTGTCGAGCTTAAGCATCCCATGGGCTAAGCAGTCCCGGGCTATAGCCTGCACGAGGTTCTCGGTCAGTTTGCCTCCGTAGGTGTCTGTTAGTCGCCATTGCTTTGTGGTCTGATCCATTCCCTGATATTGCAGCTGTGGGCTATATTTCCCTTGCTTTAATGTCGGCTTCCAATATGTCAGCTTACGACCATTCGGCAGATTGGCGTAGAGGCAATCGCCTGTTCCGGTGAACGAAACTCCATGCGCTACCGGCACCGTGGTACCTTCGTCGAAAGCTCTCACTGCCGCATCTTCCACCTTTCGCCATAACTTCTTTATGGCAGGATTAGCCAAGCGCCACGCATCGACGATGCCTTGTAATTCGTCCTCGGGAATACCCATCTTAATAGCGCCCATTGTCACCATCGCTCCAACTCCGCCCTGATAGCCTAAAGCCAGCTCTGCGATTTTGCCTTTCTGCCGAAGGTGTCCGTTCTCGCCATGCTTCACCACGGGGACTTTGAACATCATAGAGGCAGAAGCGCAGTAGATGTCACCTCCTTGCTCGAACACTTCGAGCCGCCACTTCTCGTTTGCCAGCCATGCTATCACGCGGGCTTCGATTGCCGAGAAGTCGGCGACTGCGAAAGTATGTTCGGGTTTTGCTATGAACGCTGTACGAATAAGCTGAGATAGCACGTCAGGCACGTTGCCGTAGAGCATCTCAAGCATTGCTGCGTCGTTGTCTTTGACCAGCCCTCGGGCAAGATCTAAATCTTCTATATGGTTTTGCGGTAAGTTTTGCACTTGCACGAGTCGACCGGCCCAGCGGCCTGTGCGGTTAGCCCCGTAGAACTGTAATAGGCCTCGTACACGGTCATCCTCGCATACTGCCTTTATCATCGTGTCGTATTTCTTCACAGAGGTTTTGGAGAGCTCCTGACGTATGCGGAGAAGTCGCTTAACCTCGTTGCTTTGTGTGCGTCCGATCAGAGCAGGCATATCGCCCTTATTTAGGCTCTCAACCTCTTCGCCGGTCTTGCCTTCGATCCAGTCTTTAAGTTGTGATACGCTGTTCGGGTTGTCAAGTCCCGTGATCCGTACAGCTTCAGCTGTTAGCTTCTCTCGGTAGTCTGCATCGATGCTGATAGCGTTCTCGATCATCAGAGTATCAAGTAATACGCCACGGTCATTAATCTCCTGATCGAGCTTGTAGATGGCTCTTTCGGCTTGTGGTATTTGGAAGAACGAAAGACGACGGCGGATGTCCCGTTCTACCTCCACGTCTCTTTTACAGTAGGTTTTGAAAAGTTCCCATTTGTCGAGGTCGTGTCTTGGTAAGTTGCGGGTTCTACCGCCGTTCGCTTTCGTCGGTTTGCAGGGTTTAGAGAAGTAGTTTATCAGGGCTTTACCTGCGGCCATTTTTTGATTCTCAAGGCCGAGCACTTTGCCTACGGCATCGAGTGAAAGAGGCAAGCCACAGTTTGCAGCTTTTATCATTGTGCAGTCCCAGCGTTCTATGCCTATCGGTTGACCGTAGAACTTAGAGATACAGACTCTTTCAAAGTTGGCATTATGAGCTGTCAGGGTAATATCGTCAAACCACGTGAGCGCATCGGCTACGTCGTCCGGTAGCTTTTCGCCCTGTGCCACGTCAACTATCTGCACAAGCTGATCGTCAAAGGCATAGGCAAAGAGTAGTATCTCAAAGTCCGGTGATTCGACGTACTTGTAAAGTCCGGCTTTTGTGATGTCAACGGACGAGTAAGTTTCTATGTCGATTGCAAGTGTAGGCATCAGTAGAGTAGTTTATAAAATTCTCTTTCGTCTTCGGATAAGCTCAGCGTATGGTCGCTTTCAATCGTCACATGCACATCGAATAGCTTTTCAATCTCTGCGGCTCTATCGGCGGCTACGGGCGTTGTAAATATGGTAAAACCTCTATCGAGTAGTTGCTGAAAGCTAACTCGCAAAGCGCCTTCGTGGACGTGTTTGGCTATTTTATTCACGTCGTTTATCAGCTTTTTATCTTTTGGGTCTTTTATTTTCGAGGTATCTGGTTCTTCGCCCTTTGCTATCAAATTAATACTACGCGATATTTCTTCGTGGTTTTTGCCCATCACCTTTTCGGGGTTTTCAAGTATAACCGGTTGTTTTATCATGTCTTCGTGGGCTTCTGTGTTAACTATGTGGCATCCGGGATTTTCAAAGGCTTTCGCAAAATCATTAAAGCGTTCTTCAGCTTGCTTCATGGTTTGAAGGTTATCAACCACCATCCAGTTTGCTATGTTCTGACCAAAGACAGGCCATTCGTCGGGGTTAAAGATCTTATCAAGAGAGGACTGTAATGACTCGAGATCTTTGCAGTAAGTGGCGCGATACTCTTTCTTCTTAATTCTAGCAATGCCCTCGAATTGCAATAAGACAACCGTGACCCCGTTTATTTTTCTCGATTTAAGTACTTTGTAAGTAGGTGTCATCAGTATGTAACTTTAAGTCGTTCTTTAATATAACCTCTTTGGATATACAGCTTTCTGGCACTTTGCAGCCATGAGAACTTACCGCATTCGAGCTCGATAGTATTGCCCGAAGGGCTATTGTATATCAGCTTTCCAGTTGTCGGCCTCTGTTTATTCCAGCCGTTCAGCTCGTACACTTTTGCTTTAGCCTCTTCTTGCGTTAAGGCTTTGTCATCGAGTTTGGTGCCATCCGGTTTGTAAACGTAGAACCAGATTCCGCGGCGTTCGTAGCTGTATATTGCGTTCATGGCCTTATTGATAGATTATGGATTTCTTGAAAGCATCCGTGCAGAATAGCAAATAATGCAAGTAAGCCGATCGCGTACACGAACATCTTGGCAAGAAGTGGTATTTGTTCGTCATTTTTTTTGGTCTTCTGATCGTAGTAAAGATCGGTCTCGTCCTTAAAAGCTTGTTCTTTCATGTCATGATTAAACTCGTGCCACTGTTGCTGTATTCTTTTGAAAATTGCCATAGCTTTGTAGTTTTATCGGTTAATTAGTGGAGCGGTTGGATCGAACCTATACGCCATTTTTCAGCGTCGCGCTCCTAAGCTTTTAATTCGCAAATTGTAGAAAATATATCTCTATGCGTATTTGGCGAGTTCTTCGGTTATCGCCTTTATCGGAAGTGTAACAGCCGTTTCTGTTTCAGATAGAAACCAGTCGGGCAAGTAAGGAAGCGCTTGAGAAAAATCGGCTTTTATGCGTTTAAGGGTCTTCAAGCTGCACAGAGTTGTTTCGATACTGGCTTTCAGAGCTCTTTGTTCATTCTGCATTTTTTCAAGCTTGTTAAATGCTGTTTTTATCGCTTCGTAGGTCTCTCTTGGTACAGAGGTATTAAACGAATATTCATTGTTAGGCAGATTCTCTCCGATCCCTATATATATAGGATCGAGCCCCTCAGTACTCAGATATGCACTCGAACAAGATCTACAATAGCGGGGATATTTCTCATAAAAAGTCACTACCTCTTCGGGTATTGTTTTTTTTACAGCTTCGTAAGCTTTTGTATTTACATCGGTTCTAAGTTGATCTATCTTTAAACCAATTGTCGCCTTGATTATGGCCGATGCAACCTCGCTGGCTAATTGTTTCGTCATTGATTTCATAGGAATATTTTTTGTTTGTGATTATAAGAAACAAGCGCCTTTTACAGCAATAACCTCCTTATGGTTAAAAATTAATTGGGCGCTTGTTTCAAGTTTTCTCTTTAGATTAATTGGTTTAGAGCAGGTCGTCTTCATCCTCGGCAGTCGCGAAAGCCTTAAAGTCTTCTTCTGCTGAGCTCCTTCCGCTTAAAGCGTCACCCTCTTTTACTTTTTGAAGGTTGTTGAGACCACAGGCAATACCCTTATTGCCTGCCTTATCAAACAAGTAGAAGCTGATCGAAGCACGGCCATAGCAGCCCGAGTAGAATTCATCTGCACTGATGATAGGTTTCACATTCTTATCAACAACTCCGGGCTTTGACTTTGAGGAAGCCGAAAGAAATACGCTGTTCGCGTAGGTTTCATCGTCTTCTTTTTCTTCGTCGCCGTCGCGCAAAGGAATTTTAAACTTGGCGGGTAACTTGCCGTTTTTCGTCTTGTATTCCTCTTTTAAGGCGTTGATAGCCTTCTCGATCTCAGCGATAGTCTTCTTGTCGCTCTTCGGAATAATCAGCGAAACGCTATATTTTTTATCGCCGCCCTCCTCTATGGACTGAGGCTCAAACACGTGTGCGTAACTAAATCGCACGATTCCTGTAACTACTTTTGTCGATTCCATTTTATTTAATTATTAATCGGTTCAAAATCTTTTGCTGCTGAGTTCCACTCAGGTCTTTTGTCCGCTACAGGCGCAAGAGTGGGTTTGCCCTGTGGTTTTACGATGAGAGAGTCGCACAGTGCGACGAGGTTCTTTTTACCGATGGCCTTTTCCATTGCGGTGATGCCGAGCAACTTCTTTTCGTAGATTATTGCGTCTTCATAGCCTGCTTCTCTGAGCGTATCTGCTATCGCGTCTTGGTCTGAGTAGACTCTTACGCTTCGTCCTTCAACGAGCTTCCATCCGGGCCAATCCTTGCCATTTTCTACAGCCTCCGTTAAGGCGTAGTCCTGTATGGCTGAGATCCACTTCGTAAACTGATCGGAGCGGGTTAGGATGTCAGCTATCTCGGCATCGGTAAGCAAGGGGCTCTGCTTAAAGTCATATTTTGCGAGCTCAAGGTTCTTTTCAGCCAATGCACGGCATTGCGCCTTAGCTCTACAAAACCGGCAATGGTCGCCTGCGACAAATTCGCCTTCACCATCGAAAGCCAATTTAGCTTTCGGCATAAGTTCTTCTTTGCCCCAGCTTTCAAGTTCTTCTACCGGCATCTCAAAAGCCGAAATGTTATCTAAGCGAGGCTGGTAAATAGTCATGCGTACAGTACTCACGCCGTATAGGAACCCGAAGGCCTCTAAAGCACCAAGCGCATAAAGCATCATTTGCTTATTGTTATCGCAGCTTACCGGAACGCCTTTACCGTATTTAAGATCGATAATATGCAGCACGTCATCGGCGATAATAACCGCGTCACCGGTGCCAAAACCTTCAGGAACATACTTCGTTAAATCGAGCTGCTCTTCTATTCGCAATTCGGCATCTGGTGTATGCGCTTTGGCGGCATTAAATTGTTCAATTACGAAATTGGCGTAGTCTTGTGCGTAGACATCTAACTCAGAAGAGTAAAATAAGTTAGCCTTAAGACTCTCAAAAGGAGCGTCAAAAGCGTCAAGGTCTACGCCATTTTTACTCTTCAAGTAAAATTCTCCGATGGCATGCGCCAATGTTCCTTCTTTAGCGGCGTCGCTTGTGCTATCTGGAAACTCGGCTTCGAGCCTTGCCGATGGGGTGCAAGCTAACCAGCGGCTTGCACCCGAGGGCGATAGTATTGCGTGGTCGGTAGGCATTACGCTGCTTTTATCTTGGTTACGAAATCAGCATACTTAGACTCATCGAGGGCTGTCACACTCGCAGCACCGAAAGCATTAAGAGCCGCCCGAATTGCATCAGCGCCTTTCTCGTCCTTAACCTCTTTTGCAATTGCTCGTACTTCCTCGATAGTATACTTCTTAGCTGTTGGTTCCGGTGCGGGTCCAGAGCTCGCAGGCAATTCTTCTTGCTCGGCCACCGGGGCCTGCTTCGATTCCGCCTTGGGGGCTCTTTTCTTCACATTTTCGAGAGGTTTAGAAGCTTCGGATAGGTTAGAAACTTCTGAGTTACTTTGCGTTGCGGCATTTTCAAGTGATTTGAAACCGCTAAACATAGGGGCAATGGCCTCCAAGGCTTTTAACAGAGTGTCATCTGCTGAAAGCTTTACATTGATTGTAAATTCAGACATTTGATTAAAAAATTAAAGGGTTATCTAATCCTTCTTGCAGTTTCCAGCTTGTCTATAAGCCGGAGTTCTATAAGTGAGTAAGTTTTTTTTGAGTTAGCGCCTGCTCCTGAGCTCTTGCAGTCTATCAGTTTTCGTTTTATCCAGCCCTTTACGCGAGCCTCTCCAAATATCGAGTATGCTTCTCTTTGCGATATGCTATCGCGGGTGATACCCAATCGGTTAAGAACTGTTTGTGCTCCTAGCTCCGCCATTTCAAGCATAGAGTCTTTTTCTTCAATCGTAAGAGCTCCCATATTGTCGGCGTTTAGAGAGTATAGATACGGTCGTAAGTGTTGGAACAATTGCGCCAAAAAATCCAGCGACGCAATACTGAGGAGCTCCTAAGTACATTTGTTTGTGCCATCCTACCAGATAGACCAAAGTAATTACGGCTCCGATGAGTAGGGCTAAAACTATTATTGTGCGCTTTGTTTTCATACGTGTAAAAATATGTTTTTGTCTATCGCGTAGCGTTGAAATTCGGCTAACGAATGGACACCGGTTTTTCTTAAGCTGTTTTTTCGATGATTAGCTACAGTTACCATGGATATAAAAAGTTTATCGGCTATTTCGGCGTCAGTTAGCCCGGAACACTGTAATTTCATCACCTCTGCTTCTCTTTCTGAAAGAGCATGTTGGAAATGAGGGTTGCAAATAACACCGTCAAATTTGCATTCGCCCCTAAGTGGGCACTTAACAAATTCAAAGTGCAGGTCTTTCCCGTCAAAATCTACCACGTTATCGAAACTTCCAAAGTTGCATTTTATAAATCTTCTTACGCCTAAGAACTTGAAATACGAAACGTTTAGTAAACTGCTTCTATAGACCTCTTGCAAAGCAGCATGAGCCTGAGAGTAGAATTCCTCTATAAGCTTATCGAAAGAGATAACAAACGCTTTATCCGCATTTGGCGATAGCTCATGCGTGCCAGTTTCAGTTTTAACGGATACCTCACCTTCTGGGGTAGTGTAAAATTCGTAAATCATATAGCTGGAAATAGCTGATCTTCGGGGATGCTAAAGTGTTCTGACAAAACGCTTTTTGTTAGTGCATCCGGCTGCTGAGCGCCACTTAGCCACATTCGTACAGTACCGGGAGCCTTTCGTGTTAGAGCCGCAATTTTATTAATCCATTCCTCTTTAGGACTTATTTTTGTAGATCGACCCGGCTGTTCGTCGTATATCTGCTTAAAAGTTTTATTTTTCATACTTCAGTCTTTATTTTTTAGGCCTTTGCTTTCTAATCGGGGCTTTCGGATAATCCTACTAACCCCTTTTGAAATTGTTATTTTTTGCCAAGCGGCAAGGTCTCTACGTTTTTTTATCGTTGCATAGGTGAGAGCTGCTACCAGCATTGGAGTTCGAGTTATTACAATTCGTATTGTTAAAGCGGAACTGAGCCGGAGAGCCCAAAAGCAGACAGCCTAATTTTAATCTTATTTTGATTGCATATCGCGAAATACAGCAGTGAATTTTTTGCCAACTGCTTTTGCTAAATCGTCATTTTTTAGCGAAAGGCGAGAGCCGCTACCAGCAGCGGAGAGCGAGTGATCACAACCCGTACCGTTAAAGCGGAACCGAGCCGAAGAGCCCTCTGTAGTAAAATAGGGATAATAGCGCCCTACGTTTTCGTTAAATAGATCAAGACGCTCGCCTTCGTTAAAAGCTTCGCAAATAACTACGGCTTGATAAGTTGATTTGAAAAAGTCGCGTAAGTCCTCCGGAACATCACTAAATTGCGGAATTGCTGGTCGACCTGTTTCTTCGAGACAATCTTCGAAAGTATCAATACAATCGATTATGTTCCTTTTAAAAAACTCTTTCCCGAACGTTTCGATTAAAATCTCTTTGAGTTCTGATGCGGCTGTCGGGTAAAGCCTTCTCGCTGTTTTTGGATCAATTTGTAAGTTTGCCATGATGAATTTGTTTTAGTCCGAACGGATCATTTTTTCATCTTTCTGATTGTTCGGCATTGTTTCTGATTGTTTTATTCTTTACCTTTGCTTCATATATAATTTATTCACGTTGCAAATATACAGTACGCACAAGCAATATGCAAGTAATACGCAAATAAAATGACGTTAAAAAAGCATAATGCTTGCATATTGCTCGAAATTAAGCAAATATATGCCAGCTTCCGATAAACTAAAAGTTCTTTTAGAGAAAAAAGGTATATCCTCTTATGAATTAGCGCAAAGATCGGGGATTAGCGAATCGACACTTAGCCGATTTCTGAACGGCTATACACAAAAGCTCAGTATAAAAACCAAGGAATTACTTGCAAATTGTTTGAATGTTCCGAAAGAGTACTTTGATTTTTCGGATGTTTCCGAGGAGTTAGTTAGTATCGACGGAAATCAAATACCGGTTATGCAGGTTCCTTTAGTATCTCAATACGCCTATGCCGGATATTTGAGCGGGTTTGCAGATTCCCTGTATGTAGAGAAGTTGCCGAAAGTTCCTTTTATTGTAGATTCTTCAAATCACAAGGGGCGATATATTTGCTTTGAAGTTAAAGGCGATTCGATGAATGACGGGACAGAGCAAAGTATACTTGAGGGGGATAGGCTTTTGTGCAGAGAGTTGAAAAGGGATCTTTGGAAGGACAAATTGCATTATAAAAAATATGATTTTGTAATAGTGCATCGAACGGAGGGAATCCTTATTAAAAGAGTAGTGGCCCACGATACTGAACTTTGTCAGATAACCTTACACTCTTTAAATGACATGTACGACGATTTTGTAATAAAACTGAACGACGTTGCCCAACTATTCAATGTTATAGAGATTAATCGGCCGAGAAGAAGATAATACCTATTTAATTTTAAAAAAACTATGGAAAATAAAGATCAAGTTAGTGTACCTTTTCTTATTAAAGGAACTTCAGTGATAATTGCTCTTGCGGCTGTTGTCGCGGGAGGGTATTATGCTACAAATGATGCGTTACTTATTGGATCTGGCCTGATAGTTTTCGGGTTGTTTCAAATGCCCTTTAGTTTTGGCTTTGCGATAGTTGTTGAGAATTCGATAGAATCGAAGGAAAAAACGAGAACACGATAAAAAGAAAAGAGGTCTTATGAGATACATACTATTATTGCTTATTTGCTTAATCACGGCGCCTTCTTTTTCTCAATTTAAAGCCGGATTAACCCTCGATGCGCTATTTCCAAAATCGCAAAGCGTAGAAGGCGCTACCGAGGTGGAATCAGATTTAGGCTATAAAGTCGGAGTTTTGGCATCATATCAGATTTGTTCTTTTATATCTTTGAATTCGGGAATGACAACCGGTCAGATAGGTAGGAGATACAGCATAGGCGTGATTGGTATAAATGGAAGGACCAAAAAGACAGCCGTCGATTGTAGATATAATATCATTGGAATTCCGGCATATATTGAGGTATCAGACTATACTAAGAATCTTTCCCCTTTTTTCGATTTTGGAATCGAAAAGCAGTTTGCGACAGAAGCTGGTTATTCATCAAATCAGACATGCTATCTGGGGGCTTTTGGGCTATTAAAACGCGCTGGATCTGTTGATCTCAGATTTGCAATAAAATATACCGCGGATGCTAAAGGAAAGGATAGCAGTCTTGGGATAAACTATTTCGGTTTAGGTTTTAGTTTTCTGTACCGCTTTAAACACAATTGAATATGTCCGCACAAAGCATTGAGGTAAAAAAGCGATTTGTTAGGTCCTATGAGGAGCTGCGCTATCACGGCTATGTGAAGTATAAAAAAGACTTCTGTGAGGCGGTAGGATTTGGCGTAAGTAACTTTATACGCCTTGAGAAATCGGATAACTACGAGCCTGGCATAGATAACCTTCTTCGACTATGTACTGTATACCCCGTATCTACAGATTGGCTTTTGTGGGGAAAGGGGGAATGCGTTATTAAACTGCTACATCATCAGGTCTAAATAGTCGAGTACCTCTCGGTTTGCTTTGTCAATAATAGACCAATCCTTCTCTACGTAGTGATCGGTTGACTTCATGTCCTCATCGACGTGATTAAGCGCGAAATGCACGTCGTATTTATTAACCCCAACTTTGTTACGTGCAATACTGGCCCACGTGTGCCGGGCGGTATATGGCACTAAATGTCGGTTGCCTATTAGCTGCCTTGCCTCAATTTCTGACATACCTTTCGTTATTTCTTTTTGCACTTGCTTTAGCCCTTTTTCAATTGCTGCGCTAAAGGTATTCGCATTTGAGTAGTATTGATAGAAACAGAATACACGTTTACCCGTTTTGTCTCTGTACTTATCAATGATTCCTTGCACTTCTGGTTCTATGCGTATGCTGATTTTAGCCCCATCTCTACGTCGATTTTTTGTCTTTTGCCTGTTGTAAGTTATCCGGTTGTCGGACATCTCCGTACAGCTATAAAGATCAGCAGTATTCATCCCGACAAGGCAGAACGATAAGATAAATACGTCTTTGGCAAGATTGAACCTGTTTTGGCCCCAGTCGCAAGATGTTCGGTCGGGTAGGTCATATACCGTCTTCACGGCTTCCGGCGTTGTCGGGTGGGGGTCTTCTCCGGGAGATGCCGGTAGGTCAATAAAATCGAATGGCGATTGTGCAGGAAATAAATCAATATCAGCCCGAAACTCTTTTCTTGCTCGGTTATAGATAGCTTTGAGCGTGGCAAGATACAGCGAAGGTGCTCTCTTTTTGGTTTTGTGTGAATCTATAAAGCCCTCTATTATCTTCGACGATAGCGTTTTGGTATCAAAACTTTCCCGGCCTACATATTTTTGAAAGGCATTGATAGCAACGAGATAAGTACTTGCATTCCCTGCGTGGCCCTTTGATTTAAGCTTGTCAGCTACTTCGCGACCATAAGCTATAAAGTCAAAGCCTTTCGATCTATCGCGCTTAGAAAATATCAAAATTCGGGAAAGTTCAGTGCATGTAAGGGTGGGTAGTTCTTCTGCTATTTCATTGCATTGTTTTCGGTAGTTTTTTATAATATCACGTGTGGTATCGAGAACGGTTTCATCTTTTATTTGCTTTTTGTCGTCAAGATCGGAATCGTCTACACTTATAAAAGTAGGAAGGTAATGCACCTTTCGGAAGTGTGTGAGACGAATAAACACGGCGCACGTGTTGTCTCTTCGCTTTTTTTTGGGTAGTATGACGGCTTTAAAAGAGGGCATCGGAAAAACTATGGTAAAACAACTACCGCAAAAATACGTATAAATTGCGGATTTTGCGGTAAAAAATAAGCCCCACGGCTTAAAAAGCTATGGGGCTAAGTGTTTATGTGCTAATTAAATTACTGGTAATTAGTGTGGTAGTCCCGCCGAGAATCGAACTCGGATCTAAAGTTTAGGAAACTTTCGTTCTATCCATTGAACTACAGGACCGCAGAAAGCCGGAGCAAAAATACAACTATTCTCGAATAATTTCAACTGCTCATGTAAGGAAAAAGCGCAAACGTCATTTGACCTTTGCGCTTTTTTGTGGTGCCACCAGGAATCGAACCGGGGACACAAGGATTTTCAGTCCTTTGCTCTACCAACTGAGCTATGGCACCATCTCTGTTTTGCGGATGCAAAGGTAGGAAAAATCACCGAACAAGCCAAATTATTTTTCAATTTTTTTCGTTGGTGTTGACTGACAATAAATTATAAAAAGGGGATTGCGGCTCGGTTGTCCTATTTTGTTGTTTTATGAGATGGCGAGGCGAATGAATTTCTTTCACAGCCTCGCCATCTCGCAATATCTTATTTTGTCGTCTGTTTTAGTAAGCTCTGGCAAATACCACGCGTTGTGCCGACGGTTTGCCGGTCACCATGCAGACACCCGGAGTTTTATCGCCTTCGAGCGGAATGCAGCGGATGGTTGCCTTGGTATCGGCTTTGATCTTCTCTTCTGTTTCGGTAGTACCGTCCCAATGGCAGAGCAGGAAGCCTCCTTTTTCGATCTCGATCTTGAATTCGTCGTAGCTGTTCACTTCGCGGGTCACGGAGGTGCGATAGTTGAATGCTTTGGTATAGATGTTTTCCTGAATGATATCTAGCAGTTCTTTGATATGCTGTTCGATATTTTCGATCGAGCGGGTCTCTTTGGTCAGGGTGTCGCGGCGGGCAATTTCAATCGTGCCGTTCTCCAGGTCGCGGGCGCCGAGAGCCAACCGAACGGGAACCCCCTTCAGTTCATATTCGGCAAATTTCCATCCCGGTTTTTTATTGTCACTGTTATCATATTTTACGCTTACGCCCAAACCTCTCAGTTTCGCAACCAGTTCGGCTACTTTAGCATCTATTTGGTTTAACTGCTCTTCGTTGCGATAAATAGGAATAATAACTACCTGATAAGGAGCGAGTTTTGGAGGTAAAACCAAGCCATTGTCATCGGAATGACACATGATAAGTCCGCCGATTAAACGGGTAGAGACGCCCCATGAAGTTGCCCATACGTAATCGCGTGTTCCCTCTTTCGAGGCAAACGTAACGTCGAAGGCTTTCGCAAAGTTTTGGCCCAGGAAGTGTGAAGTCCCGGCCTGCAAGGCTTTTCCGTCCTGCATTAATGCTTCGATACAGAAAGTCTCGACAGCTCCGGCAAAACGTTCGTTGGCCGATTTGATGCCTTTTACGACAGGCATGGCCATGAAGTTTTCGGCAAAAGTGGCGTATACGTCCAGCATCTGACGGGTCTCGGTCAGCGCTTCGGCTTCGGTAGCGTGGGCAGTGTGTCCTTCCTGCCAGAGGAATTCGGCAGTACGGAGGAAGAGGCGGGTACGCATCTCCCAGCGAACCACGTTGGCCCATTGGTTGATAAGGATAGGTAGGTCGCGATGCGATTGAATCCAGTTTTTATAGGTGTTCCAGATAATGGTTTCGGAGGTAGGGCGAATAATCAGTTCTTCTTCGAGCTTGGCGGCAGGGTCAACCACAACGCCTTTCCCGTCAGGGCTTGCTTTGAGACGATAGTGTGTTACAACGGCGCATTCTTTGGCAAAACCTTCCACATGATCGGCCTCCTTGCTTAAAAACGATTTTGGGATCAAAAGAGGAAAGTAAGCATTCTCGTGTCCTGTCTCCTTGAACATGCGGTCGAGTTCGGCCTGCATTTTTTCCCAAATGGCATAACCATAAGGTTTTATAACCATACAACCGCGAACGGCTGAGTTTTCAGCCAGATCGGCCTTAATTACCAGATCCTGATACCATTGCGAATAATCAACGCTTCGTGAAGTGAGTTCTTTTAATTCTGCCATGTTTGTAGATTAAAGAGCAAAGAGCAAAGAACAAAGATGGAAGAGATCCATCTTTTGCGTTTGTCCGAGTACTCTAATTTATGTGTTTGGGTTGAAAATCAGATAAACAAGCTGTGCCTCTTGTCGCTTTTTTGCGACTGCAAAGATACAATTTTCTTGGCAGGAGATAAAATGAGCGGAAGATCTGATAACAGTTTATGGTGTAACCAATGTGTAATGTAACCTCTATCGATTGGTAACGTTCGGGAGTGACTCCGGTTTTATCTTTGCCTCCAACATCAAATGCCGACTCCGGCGCCTTTATGTAAAGCTGCATCTATCTGAAAATCAGGTTTCGTGAAGTTGCTATTATCTCTTAAATAATGTCGTTTTTAGAGGTGAATTGACACGATAATTGTTGATAATAAAGAGTTTTAACAATAAAAGCCCGCCGAAACTTTCCATTTCGGCGGGCTTTTGCTATTTTTGCAATCCCTAAATTTTTGGATGCGACAGTTTTGGCTGTTTGCGGCAGAGTCCTTTGTATGCGCTTTATGAGCATGATCGGGCCCTGTTTTTGTGTTGAAAAAAAATAAATTTATATATCAAACCAGAAACCTTATGAGTCTAAAAATTGTAGTATTAGCAAAACAAGTGCCAGATACCCGCAATGTGGGTAAGGACGCCATGAAAGCCGACGGGACGGTAAATCGTGCAGCTCTGGCTGCCATTTATAATCCCGAAGACTTGAATGCTCTTGAGCAAGCTTTGCGATTGAAAGACCGTTTCGAAGGTTCCACTGTTACTATCGTAACCATGGGTCCGGGACGTGCTGCCGAAATCATTCGCGAAAGCCTCTACCGTGGTGCCGACAACGGTTACCTCCTTACCGACCGTGCTTTTGCCGGTTCCGACACGCTTGCAACTTCTTATGCGCTCTCTTGCGCAATCAAAAATCTCCCCGAAGTAGACGTAATTGTTTGCGGTCGTCAGGCGATCGATGGTGATACGGCTCAGGTGGGTCCTCAGGTGGCCGAAAAATTGGGCTTGCCGCAAATTACCTATGCAGAGGAGATTCTCGACGTAAAAGACGGTAAAATTACCGTCAAACGTCGTCTCGAACGCGGTGTGGAAGTGGTGGAAGGTAAACTTCCTATTCTGATTACCGTGAATGGGTCGGCTCCGGCTTGCCGTCCGCGTCATGCCAAGATGGTGATGAAATACCATCATGCCAAAACGGTTACCGAACGTCAGGAACAGAACGACGATTATATGTTCATGTTTGACAAACGCCCCTATCTGAACATTACCGAATGGAGCGTGAACGATATTCAAACCGATATCAACTGGTTGGGTCTCAAAGGATCTCCTACAAAGGTTAAAGCTATCGAAAATGTTGTTTTTCAGGCCAAAGAGAGCAAACGTCTGGCCGGTAAAGACAGCGAAATCGATGAGCTGATGAAAGAACTTATTGCAAACCACACAATCGGATAATCAATTGTCGGGATAGATGACCTTTTGGGTCGTATAACTGTCTCAAAAACAAAACAAAAACGTAAAACATGAACAATATTATAGTTTATCTCGAAATTGAAGAGGGTATGGTTGCCGATGTGAGCCTCGAACTGCTTACCAAGGCCCGCTCTCTGGCCAATAAACTGAAATGTAAACTCGAAGCGCTTGCCATTGGCTCTCAATTGGATGGTATTGGTGCTCAGGTTTTCCCATACGGAGTCGACAAACTCTATCTTGCCGACGACGCTCGCCTCTATCCTTATACCTCGATGCCCCATACTTCGGTGTTGGTTAATCTTTTCAAGGAAGAAAAACCGCAGATCGCTCTGATGGGTGCTACCAGCATCGGTCGTGACTTGGGTCCCCGTGTCTCTTCGGCTTTGTTCAGTGGATTGACAGCCGACTGTACCGCGCTCGAAATTGGCGATCACGAAGATAAAAAAGAAGGAAAATCGTATACCAATCTGCTCTATCAGATTCGTCCTGCTTTTGGTGGAAACATCGTGGCAACCATCATCAACCCCGAATGCCGTCCGCAGATGGCTACGGTTCGCGAAGGTGTGATGAAGAAAGAAATTTTCGATGCCAACTACAAAGGTGAAGTCGTAAATCTCGAAGTGGCAAAATATGTAAGCGATTCTGATTTTGTGGTAAGCGTTATCGAACGCCACATGGAAAAATCGAAGAGCAACCTCAAAACGTCTCCTATTATCGTAGCCGGTGGTTACGGTATGGGCTCGAAAGAGAACTTCAAATTACTTGAAGAACTGGCTTCTGTGTTGGGTGGTGAGGTAGGCGCTTCTCGTGCTGCTGTCGATGCCGGTTTTGCCGAACATGATCTGCAAATCGGTCAGACCGGGGTTACCGTTCGTCCGAAATTATATATTGCCTGTGGTATTTCCGGTCAAATTCAGCACATTGCCGGTATGCAGGAAAGTTCCATCATCATTGCCATCAACAATGACGAAAATGCTCCTATCAATGCAATTTCCGACTACGTGATTACCGCTAACGTGGAAGACGTAGTGCCGAAAATGATTAAGTATTATAAACAGAATTCGAAGTAGTCAGTAGCTAGTAGCCAGTAGAAATCTGCAAAAGTAAATGTTATGAAAACACATAGTTTTGAGGATTTGATCGTTTGGCAACAGGCACACGCTTTTGTATTAAAAGCATATACGACTACTTCTTGTTTCCCGAAAGAGGAATTGTTTTGTCTAACTTCTCAGTTAAGGCGAGCGGCAGTTTCTGTTGCCGCTAATATTGCGGAAGGATACAGAAAAACAGGAGTAAAGGACAAGTTGAGATTCTATAATATTTCGGAAGGTTCGTTGGATGAATGTCGTTATTATATCATTCTTTCGCGCGATTTAGGTTACATTGATCTTCAGAAATATGAAGAGCTCTACAATGCGATTGCTTCGGTTTCGCGACTATTGACAGCATACAGTAAAGGGCTAAGAAACAATACTAATAACAATGAATAGAAGATTGGAGCAGATTACTACCGGCTACCATCTACTATCTACTTAAAGAAACAATCATGGCAAATTACTATTTAGATAAACCCGAACTCAAGTTTCATCTTACGCATCCGTTGATGGAAAAGATAGTGGCGCTCAAAGAGCAAAACTATCGTGAAAAAGATACATTCGACTATGCTCCTCAGGATTTTGAGGATGCGATCGATAGTTACGACCACGTGATGGAGATCATCGGCGAAATTTGCGGCGACATTATCGCTCCCAATGCCGAAGATGTTGACCATGAAGGTCCTCAGGTGGTAGATAACCGTGTGGTGTATGCCCGCGGAACACAGGAAAACCACGAAGCTTTGAAAAAGGCCGGCGTTTACGGTATTTCTCTTCCCCGCGAATACGGAGGTTTGAACTTCCCAATGGTGCCTTATGTGATGACCGGTGAAATCGTATCGCGTGCCGATGCCGGTTTTGCCAATATCTGGGGCTTGCAGGACTGTGCCGAAACGATCCACGAATTTGCTTCGAAAGAAATACGCGAAGAGTTTCTTCCCCGCATCAATCAGGGCGATACCTGTTCGATGGACCTGACCGAACCGGATGCCGGTTCCGACCTTCAGGCCGTGATGCTGAAAGCTACTTACGACGAAAAGCAAAAAATGTGGTTGCTCAACGGTGTGAAACGTTTCATTACCAACGGTGATGCTCAGATCAAGCTGGTGTTGGCTCGTTCCGAAGCCGGTACGGCAGACGGTCGCGGCCTCTCTTATTTCGTTGTCGACAACCAGTTCGACAGCTCGATGAAGGTGCGTCGTATCGAAAATAAACTCGGTATCAAAGGGTCTCCTACCTGCGAACTCGTATTTACCAACACTCCTGCCCTGATGGTGGGCGAACCCAAAATGGGCTTGATTAAATACGTGATGTCGCTGATGAACGGTGCTCGTCTGGGTGTGGGTGCTCAGTCGGTAGGTGTGGCTCAGGCTGCCTACGAAGAAGCATTGGCTTATGCGAAAGATCGTGCTCAGTTTGGTAAAGCCATTATCGAATTCCCGGCTGTATTCGAGATGTTAGCCATCATGAAGGCCAAAGTGGATGCTTCCCGTGCTTTGTTGTACGAATGTACCCGTTTTGTGGATGTATACAAAGCGTATGGCGCTATTGCCGACGAACGTCCGTTGACCAAGGAAGAACGCGTTGATAGCAAAGAATATCAGAAACTGGCCGATATGATGACTCCGCTGGTAAAAATGTTTGCCAGTGAATATGCCAACCAGAATGCGTACGACTCCATTCAGGTTCACGGTGGTTCGGGCTTTATGAAAGACTACGCCTGCGAACGTATTTTCCGTGATGCCCGTATCCTTACTATTTACGAAGGAACGTCGCAGTTGCAGGTAGTGGCAGCTATCCGTTTCGTAACCAACGGCGCGTATGTTGCCAAATTGCGTCAGTACGAGGCTCAGCCTATCAATCCTGCTTTCGAAGGTCTCCGTAACCGTCTGGTAAGCTTTACCGACAGCCTCGAAAAAGCAATTGCTAAGGTGGTCGAGCCGAAAAATGCCGAGTACCACGACTTTATGGCTCGCCGTTTGGTGGAAATTGCCGGTCATCTGGTGATGAGCAACTTGTTGATTATCGATGCTTCACGCGACGATATGTTTGCTCGTTCGGCTGAAATATACAGCAGTTTTGCTGTTGCCGAAATTACCAAACACTTGGCATTTATCGACAGCTTCCAGATCGACAACGTGGGACTGTATAAAAACAGCGATCAGGAATAAAGAGAGAGCGTTAATTAATAAATAGAGGAGAAGAGGTTGTTCGGTTTTCGGGCAACCTCTTTTGCGTTGGTGCTATTTTACTGGATTTTATCATGGATTACGCATTTAAAATTTTGGCAAAAAATAGACGCTAAATTTGTAAGAAATGCTACATCAGATTAGGATCGGCCTTGCCCGGAGAGCCAAAAAACAAGAGAGGCAAACGTAAAATTGTCCACTGTTTGAAGCTCCTGACGAAAGGAAGGGGCAAGTTTGGACAATTTAGGTTGACGAGCGCCGGTTTTTTGAGCGAAGCGGGCATAGTCTTGACCTTTTTGCTTCCTTTTTGTGGCAAGACAAAAAGGAAGTCGGGGTCATAGGGGCGGAAGCCCCTTATCTAATTCTTAAATGCGTAATCCCTGAATTTTATGCCGTGTCTGGCGAAGTGGTGAGTTTTCTTTATCTTTGTGAGAAGTAATGCCCGAATGCCCGGGCTTTCGTTTTACGTTACATTTAATAAGAGAATAATGCGAAGAGTTGTATTGAATTTGTTGTTGATATTCAGTGTCTGCTGGCAGGTACAGGCACGGGAAATGACCATTGAAAATGCGTTGTACGACTTGCCGGATGTGATTTTTAAATCAATCGGGAAAGTTGATACCTTTGAGTTGAAAATAAAACAACCGTTGGATCACCAACATCCGGAGAAGGGTTACTTTTATCAACGGGCATTCCTCACCCACAAAGCGTTTGATAAACCGATGGTGATGTATCTTTCGGGATATAATCAGGATCGCCCATACAAAAACGAGTTGTCGAAATTGTTGGATGCGAACCAGCTATCAATAGAACATCGCTATTTTGGTAAAAGTCTGCCGGATAGCCTCGACTACACTTATCTGAATCTGGAACAGGCAACTGCCGATTTGCATCATATCAATGAAATTTTCAAAAAGATATATGCCGGGAAATGGATCAGTACCGGTATCAGCAAAGGCGGGTCGACGACGATTTTTTACAAATATTTCTACCCGAACGATGTGGACGTAGCCATTCCGTATGTGGCTCCACTAAACCGCGAGTATGAGGATCAACGGCTCTATACTTTTCAGGATACCGTTGGTTCCAAGGTTTGCCGACAAAAACTGTTTGCCTTTCAGAAACGGATGCTGAAACACCGCAAAGAGATTTTGCCCTTGTTGCAGATGTACAGCGACGGTGCAGGGTTGAAATTATCTACTGTCACGCTGGAGCAGGCATTTGAATACAGTGTGTTGGAATTCCCGTTTGCGTTCTGGCAGTATTATACCTCCTGCGACGACATCCCTTCGGAGTCCTCATCGCTTTTAGCGGCCACGCAATACCTGCTCAAGGTGAGTGATATCAAATCGTATAGCGAAGAGCATATTATCGGCTATTTGTCGCACTATTATCAGGCGGCAACCGAGATGGGTTATTATGGTTACCGAACCGAACCGTTTAAGAACGACCTGAAGGCGCTACCGTTGCAGCCGCATCCTTACGCGGCTATTGTGCCGAAGCGCATTCCGGTGCATTTCGACGGTACGTTATTGAAAAAGACAAACGAATGGATTGCGAAAGAGGGCAACCGGATGATCTATATCAACGGAGCCGTCGATACCTGGAGCGCAACGGGAGTGCCGCCGTCCGATAAAGTGGATGCGCAGTGGTTTTTGCTTAGCGGTAAAAATCACCGTACCGCCCGCTTTGTGAATATGAGCCCCGACGAAAAACAGCGCTTTATTACTACGCTGCAACGATGGGGAATTCCGGTGGCAAATCCGGAGATGAAATAACGATAATTGCTTTACGAAACGAGGCTATCTCAAAAGGAAAATTGAGGTAGCCTCGTTTTTTTTTGACCGGTCTGAAAAATATAACTTGGGCGTTTTGTTCTTACAAATTAGTTCACCCGAAAAAATTCTTTTCAGAATAGCCGATTGCCGGATTTATAATCAGATTTAGAGATGTGATCGAACTAACGGTGGCAGTTTTTGTAACTACAATTACAGATTGTCAAATAGATACGTCGATAAAAATGATGTGTTGGTCGATTCGATGTTCCAATTCATCTATTTGATTTTTACGGGTTCATATATCGCTATACCTTTACATCGAATTCAACGGGGATCTGCTTCGAATAGCTTGATCGTTGGATTGTAAAATTGTTTCTTTAAGATTAGTTGGAGTCGGGTGTAGAATCAGAAAAGCACTGATGGCACAAAGAGGCAAAAAAGAGATGTAGTTGAAATTTATTTTAATCGTATAATAATTTTAATTTGATTGATTATGAAAAAGATTGTGTTAGTTTTAGGAATTATGGTTGCATGTGTTGTTTCAAGTCAAGCTATCAACCGTGTAGAGAATGGCGTTATTAACTCGATGAATAACGAAAACGTGTTCGGACATTTGTCTACCTATTTGAATGTGGATGAAGATCAGTCTGCTGATTTGAAAAATGTGATTGAGGCAACGCAGAGTAGCTTGCAGTGTGCCGAGCAATCGGCCGATGTGAAGGCTTATGGCAAAGCGATGCAGTACAATTTTGTGACCGCATCTCGTATCCTTACGGCCGATCAATATGCAAAGTATTGTTCATTGATTCGGCTGACCGCAAAGAATAACCGTCAGCACCGTCACGTATTCTAAAAGAATATCTAACCTAAAGAATCAAGGAGTCTGTCTCAATTTTTTTGAGACAGACTCCTTTTTTGCGTGTATCGGCGAAGTGCCGGATGCCGTTCCGTGTTTTGCAATCGATAGTTTCGTGATAACAACACGAACCAGTTTGGTGAAGATTTTTATTTCGGAGTATCCGGATGTTGAATCTGCAAGAAATTATGCTCAGATATTGTGACTGTAACTGAATAAATATAGGTGATTGTGGCAGAATTTCAAATAGATATGTCGATAAAAATGATGTGTTGGTCGATCCGATGTTCCAACTCATCTATTTGATTTTTCCGGTTTCATATCTCGCCATACCTTTACATCGAATTCAACGGGGATCTGCTTCGAATGGCTTGATCGTTGAATTGTAAAATTGTTTCTTTAAGATTAGTTGGAGTCGGGTGCAGAATCAGGTAAAAGCACAAATGACACAGAGAGGCAAAAAAGATGTGTAGTTGAAAGATAATATTTTGAATGTATAATAATTTTAATTTGATTGATTATGAAAAAGATTGTGTTAGTTTTAGGACTTATGGTTGCATGTGTTGTTTCAAGTCAAGCTATCAACCGTATAGAAAATGGCGTTATTAACTCAATGAATAACGAAAACGTGTTCGGACATTTGTCTACCTATTTGAATATGGATGAAGATCAGGCAGCCGATTTGAAAAATGTGATTGAGGCAACGCAGAGTAGCTTGCAATGTGCCGCGCAATCGGGCGATGCTTCGGGCTATGGCAAAGCCTTGCATTACAATTATGCGAGCGCAGCACGTATACTTACCGCCGATCAATATGCAAAGTATTGTTCACTAATTAAGTTGACCGCCAAGAATAACCATCAGCATCGTCACATATTCTAAAAAATATTTAGCTTTAATCTAAAGCGTGAAGAGGCTGCTTCAAAATAACAATTGAGGCAGCCTCTTAATTTGTGTAACCACAATGTTTCTCCAGCTTTACAATTTTATGGCAAATTTCTTCAGCCGTTCATCGAGCATGTGAGCCGGAATTACCTGTTTGATGCTTTCGGCTACGGCATTCATCAAGCCTTCGCGCACGTAGTCGTGGCGGATAATCATCGAGATTTCGCGGGTCGCTTCTGGACGCACTATCGGGCGCAGGTTCTTCTTTTGCGCTTCTGTCAGGAAGTCGATGTGTAGCTCGGGAATGATAGTATAACCGCAGTTGATATCGACAATTTTTACCAGCGTGTCGATGCTGCCGGCTTCGATAGTAGAGGTGTGCACATTGTGATCGCAAAAGTTGAGCACCTGGTTGCGCAGGCAGTGTCCCTCTTCCAGTACCCAGAGGTTCTCGGTCGGCATATCGCTCGGGGTCAGCTCTTGTTTGCAGTAAATCGGATCGTCGGGCGAGATATATGCCACAAACTTCTCGTAATAGAGTGGCACCTCCAGAATCTTCGGATTATCGAGCGGTGTTGCCAGAATGGCCATGTCTATTTCGGCGGCGTTCAGTTTTTCGATAATCGTTTCGGTGCGCAGTTCCGTTACCTGTAACGATATTTCCGGAAAGCTCTTTTTGAAAGCGGCAATAAATTTTGGCAACAGATAGGGGGCCACTGTCGGAATCATGGCTAGCGAGAGTGAACCCGTTAATCCTCCTTTCATCGATACCACGTTTTCTTTCAGTTGCCGGATGTTGAAACGGATGATTTGAGCCTGTTGCAGAATTTGCTTGCCGGCTTCGGTCGGTTCGATGGGCTGCACCGAACGGTCGAAAATGAGGCATCCCAGTTCATCTTCCAGTTTCTGAACCATGGTGCTCAGCGTCGGTTGCGTAACCGAACACATCTCCGCTGCCCGTACAAAATGGCGGGTCTTATCTAATGCAAGAATATACTCCAGTTGTTGTAAAGTCATAAATTTAGATCAAAGATTAAAGAACAAAGACTCAAGATCGTGTAGCAACGGTTCATCTTGCATCTGTTATTACAAAGATATATAGAATTTATCAATAAATGTATAGAAATTATCTGTTTGATTTATGGATTTTGGCATCATAACTTTGCATCAAGAAAACAAAGCAACGTTACAAGATTTAGAAAACCTATAAAACTTACAACTATGTCACAGATTGGAAAACAAATCGTAGATTTCAAAGTACAGGCTTACGTTAACGACAGCTTCAAAGAAGTAACCAAACAGGATGTCTTGGGCAAATGGTCGGTCTTTTTCTTCTATCCGGCTGATTTCACTTTCGTTTGTCCTACCGAACTGGAAGATCTCGCCGGTAAATATGCCGATTTTCAGGCTGCCGGTGCCGAAATTTATTCCGTATCAACCGATACCCATTTCGTACACAAAGCATGGCACGATGCATCTGCAACCATCAAGAAAGTCAAATACCCGATGTTGGCCGATCCTACCGGTGTTTTGGCTCGTGGCTTCGATGTGATGATTGAAGAGGCAGGCCTTGCCGAACGCGGAACTTTTGTGGTGAATCCTCAGGGCGAGATTGTGGCGTACGAAGTGGTTGCGGGCAATATCGGTCGTAATGCCGACGAACTTCTCCGTCGCCTTCAGGCTTTGCAGTTTGTTGCTGCTCATCCCGCCGATGTTTGTCCTGCAAAATGGAAACAAGGCGATGAAACGTTGAAACCCAGCATCGATTTGGTTGGGAAAATCTAACAACTCCTTTATATATTCTCCCGGGGAGAGCTGCTTGTCGGTTCTCCCCGTTAACTTCAACTGTTATGTTAGAACAAGGCTTAAAAGATCAGATTCGCTCCCTTTTCGCAAACCTGAAATCGGGTTTTATTTTTCGGATAGAGGTCAGTCCGTCACACCCTTCGCGCAATGAACTGGTTGATCTGTTGGAAGAGGTGGCTTCCTGCTCCGATAACATCCAATGTGAAATTCTCCCCGGCGACGATTTGAAATTTACCGTTCTCAAAAACGGAATATCCTCCTCTTTTGTGTTCAGGGCGGTTCCGAACGGTCACGAATTCAGTTCGTTGTTGTTGGCGGTGCTCAATTTGGATGGGTTGGGTAAAAATCTTCCCGATGCCTTGATCGAACAGCGAATTAAGAACCTTAAAGGTGAAATTCACTTAAAGAGCTACATCTCACTGACCTGTACCAACTGTCCCGATGTGGTGCAAGCACTCAATGTGATGGCAATATTGAATCCGGCAATCAAACACGAAATTATTGACGGAGGTATTCATCAAAACGAAGTGGAAAGGCTCAATATTCAGGCAGTACCTTCGGTCTATCTGAACGGAGAATTGTTGCATGTGGGGCGCTCTAATTTAGGAGAGCTTTTGTCGAAAATAGAGGAGGCTGTCGGCTCTCTACAAGAATCGTTGTCCGCAGCGGTTGACTATGACGTGGTGATAGCGGGTGGTGGCCCTGCCGGAGTGTCGGCAGCCATCTATTCGGCACGGAAAGGGCTGAAAGTGGCCATTATTGCCGATCGCATGGGTGGGCAGGTGACCGAAACTGCAGGAATCGAGAATCTTATTTCTGTTCCGCAAACAACCGGAAACGTATTGGCGGCAAACCTGAAGGAACACCTTCTGGCCTATCCGGTAGATGTGCTGGAAAACCGCAAAATTACCGAAGTCGTTGTTGAAAACGGGACAAAAATTGTCAAAACGTCTCTTGGAGAAACTTTAAAAACGCCGGCGTTGATTATCGCTACCGGAGCCAGTTGGAAAAAACTGAATGTGCCGGGCGAAAGTCAGTACATCGGCTCGGGCGTGGCCTTCTGTGCTCACTGCGACGGACCGTTCTACAAAGGAAAGAAGGTTGCCGTTATCGGCGGTGGAAATTCCGGACTTGAAGCGGCTATCGATCTTTCGGCTATTGCAACAGAGGTAACTCTGCTTGAATTTGCCGATGAGTTGAAAGGGGACGAGGTGTTGCAGGAAAAATTGAAAGCCATTGCCAATGTGAAAATCAGTACCGGAGCACAGACTCTCTCCGTTGAGGGGAATGGCACAAAAGTTACCGGTTTAACGTTTAAACACCGTGGCTCCGGCGAGACGGAATCACTGGTTGTCGATGGTATTTTTGTACAGATCGGATTGAAAGCCAACAGCGACATCGTAAAAAACCTTGTGCCGTTGAGTCCGACGGGCGAAATAGAGGTGGATGCTCATTGCCGCACCAATATTCCGGGTGTTTATGCTGCCGGTGACGTGTCGGTGGTGCCGTTCAAACAAATTGTGATTGCTATGGGTGAAGGTTCGAAAGCTGCGCTGTCGGCTTTTGAAGATAGATTGAAAGATAAGTTGCGTTGAATGTAGAAGAGAAAAATAAAGAAATTGTTGTGTGTTAAAGATTGTGTGTTTTATATCTTGCCTTTGAGAAGTGGCACGAACACAAAACCCCCGTGTTCGCTGAAAATAGACTCTGAGTCGGAGATTTTTTCGATCAGAGTCATTTTTTGTGTATAGGCACCGCCCACGGGCATCACCAGCTTTCCTCCGATGTTCAGTTGTTCCAGTAGCCGGGGTGGTATCTCATGCGCAGCCGCGGTAATGAGAATTTTATCGAAAGGAGCCTCCTCAGGCCATCCTTCGTGCCCATCGCCATAACGGAGATGAGGTGAATAGCCTAGCTCTTCCAGGCGTTTGGAGGCCGATTCGAACAATATTTTCTGCCGTTCGATAGAAAAGACCGACGAGGTTATTTTCAGAAGTACTGCGCATTGATATCCCGATCCGGTTCCTATTTCAAGCACCTTATCCTCTTTTTGAATGTCCAAAAGCTGCGTCTGAAATGCTACTGTGTAGGGTTGCGAAATGGTTTGTCCGGCGGCTATCGGGAAGGCATCGTCCTTGTAGGCAAAGCGAATATAGCGATCGTCCATAAATGCATGACGCGGGATCTGCCGGATTGCCTCCAGCACTCGTTTGTCGGTAATGCCTTTGGCTCTAAGGTTGTCCACGAGCATTTGCCGGAAGGCTTTGTACAGATGAGTCTCGGATGCCTGCATAATGGATTCGGAATTCTCTTTGGTGCAAAATTAGTATCGTTTGGAGCAATCGATTTTTGCACAAGAAAAAAAGCTTCTGCAGATGAGTGCAGAAGCCTTTGGGAGGTAAAAAAAACTTTATGGAAGAAATGCGTATCCTTTTTTTGTTTTCCAGAGGAAATACTTTTCAAAGAGAACCTTGCTGAAATCGTACAGCAGGTTGGGCATCATGATGGCAATGGCGCGGGGCTTGAAAAGCCGGTTGCCAACAATGAGAACCTCTTTTTTGCCTGCATCCATAATGCAGAGCGCCGGAATGTCACCCCAGTACTTTTGTTTGAGCGCTTTCCCTTTCAATGTCCGCATAATATTTTCGGCAACCACTTTGCCGGTAATATCGCTCGGGAATCCGGTCTTGGGAGCTACAAACGGAACTTTTCCAGCATGCCACGGAATGGGAAAGCTAACCGCAATGCCTGCTGCCCAGATATTTGGAAAGTCGGGGTGGCGGTAATCGTTGCCCACCGGAATGAATCCGGTTGGGGTCGCCTTCAGCTCCGGACTGTTGCTCACAAAATCGTCGCCTACAAACTGAGGCATCAGCATCGAAAACGTGTAAGGGAGCACCGTGCCGTCGTTCAGATAAACGTTTTCAGCATCCACTTTGTCAATGGCAACTTCGGTGTGGACGTGCATGTTGAAGAGTTTGAAGAAGGTCTTGAACATGGTTTGGCCACCCGTCATGCCATCCATCCCGAAGTGTCCGAGGTAATGTTCGGGGGTGATCCAGTGGATATCCACCTTGTCGCGGATTTTTTGTTCACGGCACCATTTCTCGAAATTGAAGAGAAACTCATACCCTGCCCCCATGCATCCGGCGCTTTGCGTAGCTCCGATGACTACCGGACCTGGATTTTTTTTGAACTCTTCCAACGCCTGGCGCGTTTTCATTGCACCCGACGGTGTCCCGATGTAGTGGGTAAATTCGGCAACGCCCGGTGCAATGTTGTAATTCACTTTCGGTCCGGTGCAAATGACCAATTCATCGTAATTGAACTCTCCGGCCGATGTTTTTACGATTTGGGCGTGAGGATCGACTTCCTGCGCTTCCGCTAACACGAACTCTACATCATGCCGGTACAGTATATCTGCACGCGATAGCGTAATGTCTTTGATGTCGCGCCGTTTGAAGGGGATCCATATCAGCGAAGGCATGAAGATGAATGACGGGCTGCGGTCAATCACAATTACCCGGAACTCTTTGCCTCCTTTCCGCTTCAATTCCAAAGCTGCGGTGATGCCTGCAAAATTACCGCCTACGATGATAATTGTTTTCATATGATTATTTTTTAAGCTAAAGACAACATCCTGACGTTGAAAATTATTCCAATCATTTTGGACGCAGTGAAGCGTCATGTTCGTTTCATAATGACCTTTTTTATGCGTTCTTACTTATTTGCCGTTTTGATAAGTGGGCATGCGTTGTTGCGCTTATTTTCTAAACAAAAATACGATAGATATATTAGAAAGGTATCACCTTTAACATTATTTAGTTGATATTTGATTCGATAGATAATTGGATGAGGCTGCCATGATTTTGCACAAAGAGACGTATCTTTGCCGCATAATGCAACACGCTATTGAAGAAGCAATTTTACTGCCGGGACTTGTGTAGAGAGCGTTAGCGCACATCGGTAGTATGTAGGGAAAATTTAGAATATGGAATAGCGTATGTTTTTGTGAGCAAGGTGCCTTTTTGCAACAAGTAGAAAAAGAACGTATAAAATCATAGCATGGGAAAAGTAATATTGATTACCGGGGCAACCTCCGGTTTGGGTAAAGCGTGTGCCGAATATTTGTCGGCTCGCGGGTTAATCGTTTATGGAACCGGCCGTCGTGTAATGGCAGAGACAGGAGCGGTGAAACACCTGCAGATGGATGTAACCGATCCCGAATCGGTAAAGCAGGCCGTGGAGAAGGTGATTGCCGAGCAGGGACATATCGATGTGGTGGTAAATAATGCCGGCATGGGAATTGGAGGCGCCGCCGAACTGGCAACTGTCGACGAGATTCGTCTGCAAATGCGTACCAATTTTATGGGGACGGTGCATGTCTGTTCGGCAGTCTTGCCCTATATGCGTCAAAACGGAGGAGGAACTTTAATTAACGTGAGTTCACTGGGCGGTGTCATGGGTTTGCCATTTCAGGCCTATTATTCGGCATCCAAATTTGCAGTGGAGGGGTACAGTGAAGCCCTGAGTCTGGAGGTAAAGCCGTTTAATGTGAAGGTGTGCCTGATTGAACCCGGCGATTTTGCAACCGGGTTTACAGCCAGTCGCATTAACTCCGAAGCTACCCAGCAGAGTAAGGAGTATGGCGCTCAATTTGAAAAAACGCTCAAAAATATAGAGAAAGAGGAACAAAACGGATTGAAACCTGAACGTTTGGCCGAGGTTGTCTATCGCATCGCCAATAGCAAACATCCGAAATTTCGGTATAAGGTGGGCAATCTGGTTCAGGTAGGTTTTGCGAAGTGCAAGACCTGGATTCCATCACGAACCTATCAGTTTTTGCTCCGAATCTTCTACAACATGATTTAAAACGAGAAAGAGACTGACCCTTCAAACAAGGGGACAGTCTCTTTGCTTTTTTTCTCTTTAGACTTGACTCTCTTTAGATTTGATTCTCTTTAGATTGGTATTTTATTTTTTGAAAAAGCGGTTGTATAAGCCCTGGAATACCTGTCCGTGGCGTGCTTCGTCTTTACACATTTCGTGTACGGTATCGTGAATTGCATCGTAGCCAAGTTCTTTTGCTTTGGTTGCAATGCGTTTTTTGTCGGCGCAAGCTCCACTTTCGGCATCCATACGTGCCTTGAGGTTGGTTTTGGTGTCCCAAACGATTTCCCCCAGCAATTCGGCAAATTTTGACGCATGTTCTGCCTCTTCCCAAGCAATGCGTTTGTAAGCTTCGGCAACTTCAGGGTATCCTTCGCGATCGGCCTGGCGAGACATTGCCAGATACATGCCAACTTCGGCACATTCGCCATTGAAGTGCGCCTTCAATCCATCCAGAACTTCTGCATCTACACCTTTTGCTACACCCAGACGGTGTTCGTCAGCCCATGTCAACCCCTCGTTTTCTACTACTTCCTGAAATTTGGCTGCAGGAGCATTACAAACCGGACATTTTTCAGGAGCTTCGTTGCCTTCATGAACATAACCGCAAACGGTACAAATGAATTTCTTTTTCATAATAGTATAATTTAATGAGTTAGTTAAATTGTTATTTGTTGCAGGCTTTACAATAGCCTGTATAATAAATTTGAATCTCGTCGATGAGTAGTTCCGGATAGCCGTCCAGTACCATGCTCTCTGTTTTTTGATTGAAAATGTCGGTAATTGCTCCACACTTTTTACAACGAAAATGAGCATGGTGTGAGGTGTTCCCATCAAAGCGCGCATTCTTCTTGTCGATACCTAAGTGAAGCACCACCCCCTGTTCTTCAAATAGCGTAAGGGTGTTATATATGGTCGTTTTCGATAGTGTCGGTATGGTCGGCGATAACGAATGGTAAATTTCGTCGACCGTCGGATGCGTGAAATGTGTCAGCATATATTCCATCACTGCCAGCCGTTGAACCGATGGCTTGATATCGTGTTTGATCAAAATATCTAATGAATCCATTTATGAAATGAAATCTAATTTGTAATAATTACAAATATGTTTCGGATGCAAATGTACAACACAAATAGATACGATTAGTAGTTCGTGTTGTTAAAAATAAATAACAAACAACTAATTATTTAGTAACGAGTGAGATGTCTTTACTTTTTTGTAGAGTTCCGATGCAAAAACAAAATCGTCTAGGGCTTGATTTCCGGTCTCGAAGATTTCACTGCGGTGTCCCTGCCACGATTTTTCTCCTTTGTCGATAAACAGAATGTTGTCCCCGATCTCCATCACCGAGTTCATGTCGTGCGAGTTGATAACGGTTGTAATCTTGAATTCTTCCGTTATTTCGTGGATAAGTTGGTCGATAATTAACGAGGTTTGGGGATCCAGGCCGGAGTTTGGTTCGTCGCAAAAGAGGTAGAGCGGATTCATGGAGATGGCTCTGGCAATGGCAACGCGTTTTTGCATTCCCCCACTGATTTCGGAAGGGAACAAACTAAATGCTTTGGGCTCGATGTTGACCCGGTGGAGACAGAAGCTGGCACGCTCGATTTGCTCTGCCTTGCTCATGTTGGAGAACATTTCCAATGGGTAGAGCACATTTTCGAGCACGGTCGACGAATCGAACAAGGCGGATCCCTGAAAAAGCATCCCCACCTTCTGGCGGAGCTTCTTTACCTCCTGAAAGGTCATTTCGGTCAAATTTTGCCCGTTCAGAAGGATTTTTCCCGAATCGACGGAGTACAATCCAATGATACATTTCATCAGCACGGTTTTGCCGGAGCCACTCTTGCCGATGATCATGTTGGTCATTCCTGGCTTGAAGGTAGTTGAAACGTCTTTCAGAACAGGATTGTTGTCGAAAGATTTATTGACGTGTATTACTTCTATCATATTTTTATTGTTCGAAAGGGATGTGCGCATAGATAAGCGCGCCCTTCATAATTTCGCCGATGGTAGGATAGGGGAAGATGATTTTCCTCCATTCAGAGATTTTCATTTGCCACTCTACGGCCATAACAGCCGCCACGATCGATTCCGAGCAGTTGTTCCCAATGATGTGAACTCCCAAAATGGTGTCGTCTCCTCCGACAATGAGTTTGCATAAGCCTTCAAATTCTTCATCCTGAATAACGTAGCGACTCGATTGAGTCAGCGGTAAGCGGATGATTTTGTGGGGTTGCCATGCCAGGTTCAGCATCTCTTCGGTGATGCCCACATGAGCTATTTCCGGATCGGATGATATGCAGCTGGGTACTGCTTTGAAATTCATCTGATCTTTGATACCCAAGATCGTGTTTATGGCGACAGACGATTCGCAGTAGGCGGCATGAGCTGATTTGGAAAAACCGGTTACATCGCCTGCGGCATACACGTTGGGTTCTGAGGTCTGCATCTGGTTGTTGATGCGGATTCCTTTCCGGTAGCACTCCACATCCAGATTTTCCAGGCCAAATCCTTCTAAGTTTGGAACCCTGCCGATGTCGCAAAGTATTTTGTCTCCTTCTATAGTCATCGGTTTTCCTCCGCAATGGAAAAAAACCTGATTGCCTTCTATTTTTTTGATCGAGGCGCTTATGTGGATGGTAATACCGCGTTTTTCATACTCTTCGCGCAACATTGCACTAATCTCGTTGTCGGTGTCGAGCAAAATTTCATCATTTTGTTCGAGAATGGTGATTTTTGACCCCAGCGAGTTGTAGATATGCGCCAATTCTAGATTGACTTGTCCTCCTCCGATGAGAATGATCGATTGGGGGATTTCGGTGCTGTTGAGCAAAGTGTCGTATGAGCAGACCGTTGGACTACCGATGCCCGGTGCGTCGAGAGTGTCTGGGCGAGATCCGGTGCAAATCAATAAATTGCGAGAGATGTATGCCTGCTCGTTGCAACAGATTTCAATATCTCCGCTTGTCGTGCGTCCTTTGATGGCGGCTGATCCGTGAATCAGGGTGGCAATGTCATTGTCGAATTTTTTGTTGACAATGTGTTGCATATTTCGGATGATCCTGTTTTTTCGTTCGATAGCAGCAGATACGTTGAACGAAATTTTTGCATCGACTTCAATGCCATACTTCTCTGCGTTTTTTACAATGTCGTAAGCTTTGATGCTGCCAAGCAACGATTTTGTCGGGATGCAACCTTTGTTGATGCATACACCTCCCAGGTCTTCTTTTTCAAAAAGAATGACTTTGAGGCCTTGGTTGCCTGCGCACTCTGCTGCAAAAAAGCCAGCAGGTCCTCCCCCGATAATCGCTAAGTCAAATATCATTACAACAAGATTTATGCGGTTATAAAAAACGGAAAAACGTTATCTTAGCATGAAGCAATACGTTATTACATAACAAAAATAGAAGAAATTAATTATATCTGCAAGTATTGTAAGAGAAGATTTTATGGATTTGTTGTATGTTGTTTTGAAATAGTATGAAAAAATATATTGATTCGATAGCGGTTTTGTCGTCGTGGAAGGCAAATCTGCGGATGTTGAATCGTCTGTGGCTGCATCAGCGTATTGATGTATACAAGACGGATTAAATTAAATAAAATGATGTATTATAATGGCATTTATGAATAATGTTATTTATGATTTTATGCGATTAAAAAACCGAAATTTGGTTCTGAGTCTGATTTTTTGTTATATTTGTAAAGTCGTAAAAGAGGGGATTTTTTAAGCGAGTACGAATCATTATCAATCTTTAAATTATATTTGATATGAAAGTAAATTACAGCAAAAAAGGTTCGAAATGGCAAATCGTTTTCTCTGTAGAAAATGTAGATCCGTCCGGCATGGTTGTTGCCGGTAATTTTAACGATTGGAACAGCAAAGATCCTAACAGTGGATTCTTTAATGGAAAAAAAGAGGTCAAGGTTTTGCTTTCGGGCGAAGTTGCAGTTCTCTCTTTTAAGGTTTTTGACAACGCGAATGATTGCTGGTGTGAAGTATATGACAATGGCGAATTGTACGCGGGATTGGAACCGTTCTTTGTTGGGAATGAGATGGGAACCATCAATATTGTAGTTCCCCTGGTAGATCAAAAACCGATAAAACCTGCAGCCCTTAAGTTGCCTGCCAAAAAGAAGGTGGCGGCGAAAGCCGAAAAAGCGCCGGCAAAGCGCGTTGCAAAAAAGAGTACGCCGAAAGCATAAAAGCAAAAATAACACGGAAGAAAGGCAGGTCATCATACGACCTGCCTTTCTCTATTTGATGAAACTACTTGTAATTACGGACGAAAAAAGCGACCTTTGCATTCCGAAAAATAACAAATGCAACAATGAATTTTATAGAAGAACTGACATGGCGGGGCATGATACACGATATGATGCCGGGTGCAAAAGAACAGCTTGAGAAAGAGATGACTGCGGGTTATCTGGGTATCGATCCTACGGCGGACTCTTTGCATATCGGGCATTTGGTTGGCGTGATGATTTTGCGTCATTTTCAACGTTGCGGTCACAAACCTATCGCACTGGTTGGGGGTGCTACCGGCATGATCGGCGATCCTTCGGGCAAGTCGCAAGAGCGAAATCTGTTGACAGAAGAAATTTTGCGGCACAACCAAAATTGCATCAAAGCCCAGTTGGCTCGTTTTCTCGATTTTGAATCGGATGCTCCCAATGCTGCCGAATTGGTGAACAACTACGATTGGATGAAGAATTTTTCGTTTCTCGAATTCATCCGCGACATTGGTAAACATATCACGGTCAATTATATGATGGCCAAAGATTCGGTCAAGAAACGTTTGAGCGGCGAAACCTCCGACGGCATGTCGTTCACCGAATTTACCTACCAGTTGGTGCAGGGCTACGATTTTCTCTACCTCTACCAGCACCACAACTGCCGGATTCAGATGGGCGGTTCCGATCAATGGGGCAACATCACCACAGGTACCGAGCTGATCCGCCGTAAAACCGGTGGAGAGGCCTTTGCACTTACGTGTCCGCTGATTACCAAGGCCGATGGCGGCAAATTTGGCAAAACGGAATCGGGCAATGTATGGCTCGATCGTCGTTATACGTCTCCCTATAAATTTTATCAGTTCTGGTTGAACGTGAGCGATACCGATGCCGAAAAATATATCAAAATATTTACCTTCCTGACGAAAGAAGAGATTGAGGCTTTAATTGAAGAGCAACGTCAGGCTCCGCATCTGCGTTCGTTGCAGAAGGCTTTGGCAAAAGAGGTTACCACAATGGTTCATTCCGAAGCCGATTATCTGGCTGCGGTCGATGCCTCGTCTATCCTGTTTGGAAACTCCACTTCCGATCAACTGAAAAAGCTGGATGAGGAGACTTTTCTGGCTGTTTTTGACGGTGTGCCTCAGTTTGAGGTCTCGTTGGCGGAGTTGAACGACGGCATCAAAGCGATTGATTTGTTGACGGAGAAAAGCGCTGTGTTCCCATCCAAAGGCGAGATGCGTAAAATGACGCAAGGTGGTGGTGTGGCAATTAATAAGGAAAAACTGGCTCAGCCCGATGCGGTGGTAACTTCCGATCAGCTGTTGAAAGGCCGTTATCTGTTGGTGCAAAAAGGAAAGAAGAACTACTTCCTGCTGACAGCCAAGTAATTCTTCTTCGGGATATTCTTACAAAACCTCTGCTCTGCAAAGAATAGAGGTTTTTTATGCATATTTGAAAGCCATGTAGAATGCTACCAATAACAAAAAGGCAGCATATATCTTTTTGAATATTTTGCTTGGCATTTTTACCGCGAGTTTCGTCCCTACAAAGGCGCCCAGGACTATTCCTCCTGCAATGAGCGCCGCATTCAAAATGTTGAGGTGCCCGTTTTCGGCATATACCATTACACTGGGAAAGCCCACCGGCAGCTGTAAGGCAGCTAACGAGGTGGCAGCTGCCGCCTTTGCATCGTACTTGAAGAATTTCACCATGGCCGGAACGATGATAATGCCTCCTCCTTTGCCGAACAGACCGGCTATGATTCCGGCAGCAACTCCTACAACGATCAGTCCCCACAGATTGAGATGCCTCGAAGGGTCGGACGGAACCAGCAGCTTCTTTTCTTTCTTGAAATAGGACGGAATGTCGAGATAGCTGAATGCGATGTAAAACAGCAAGGCGGCGTAAAACTTCGCCAGAACGGATTCTTTGACCAGCACCGCACACTCGGCTCCGAAATAAGAGCCGACCACCAATCCTCCCGAGATCCATAAAGAGTTTCGGATGTTGATGTATCCCGCTTTATAGTAGGTGATGACGCCTAAAATGCCAACCGGCAGGAGCATGGCGGCCAAAGATGTTGCGTTGGCATCGAGGATAGAGAGTCCAAAGAACGCGATCAGCGACGGAACCATTACCATTCCTCCTCCGATACCGAATAGGCCGGATAATACTCCGGCGATAATACCCAATATCAATAAGCCTGCTATCGTCATGCTGTCCTGTTTTTTAGTCTTCGTAATCCGTGGTGTCAAATCCTTCCAATGCTTCTTTTCGTTCCACGCAGGTGCCGCATTTGCCACAATGCTTTTCTCCTCCTTTGTAACAGGAATATGTTTTTGTATAATCCATTCCCATCTTCTGACCGATTAGAGCAATGTCTCGTTTGGTAATATCGCAATAAGGAGAAAGAATGCGGATGCCTGCTTCCGTTCCTTCTTTGGCAGCCGTAGTAAAAGCATCGATAAACGAGCGACGGCAGTCGGGATAGATAGTATGATCCCCAAAATGGTTTCCGATCAGAACGGCATCCAGGTCGTTGCTCTCAGCCAGGCCCACGGCAATGCTCAGCATAATGCCATTGCGGAAAGGAACGATGGTTTTCTTCATGTTTTCGGTTTCGTAGTGCCCTTCGGGAATTTCGCCGCCATTTTGCAGCAGGTCGCTTTTGAAGTAGTCGTTCATAAATCCGAGGTGGATAACGATATGACGGATGCCGAGTTCTTCGCAATTGAGCTTGGCAAAAGCAATTTCACGGTCGTTGTGTTTCGATCCGTAATGAAACGACACGGCCAGACGGATGTCGTCTTTGTATTGGTGTAGAAGTGTTGAACTGTCCAACCCTCCGGAGTATACGATTAATGCATTCATTGTAGAAAAAATGATTGTGGTAAAAGATGAAGGGTCGATGCGGAAAAGCCGGATCCGGCTTCGGCTGCAAAGATACGAATCAATTTTTAACCTGCATGAATTTTGTATTTTAAAAACAAACAACGCCGTCTGCGAGCAGGCGGCGTTGTGTTATTTCGAAAAAGGGATCTTATTTCAGATCGCCTTCTTTTATCAGGTATTCTGCAATTTGAACGGCATTGAGAGCAGCCCCTTTCTTGATCTGGTCGCTAACGCACCAGAAGGTGATTCCGTTGGGATTCGAAAGGTCTTTACGGATACGACCCACGTAAACTGGATCTTTGCCTGCAACGAAAAGAGGCATGGGATAATCTTTTTCTGCCGGATTGTCTTGTACAATTATACCTTCGGTTTTTGACCATGCATCGCGCGCTTCTTCGACTGAGATCGGACGTTCAGTTTCGACCCATATGGCTTCGGAATGAGCACGTAACGACGGAACTCTGACGCAGGTAGCGCTGACTTCGGCATCGGAATGCATGATTTTACGGGTCTCGTGATACATTTTCATCTCTTCTTTCGTGTACCCATTGTCGGTAAAGACATCTATGTGCGGTATTACGTTGAAAGCCAATTGGTGTGCAAATTTCTTTACGGTGACGGTCTCTTTGTTGAGAACTTCTTTCGATTGTTGTACGAGTTCGTCCATGGCAGCCGCCCCGGCACCGCTTGCAGCCTGATAAGTAGCTACCTGCACTCGTTTTATCAGGGAGATGTCGTTGAGGGGTTTCAACGCGACAACCATCTGGATGGTTGAACAATTCGGATTGGCAATAATGCCCCGCGGACGAGATTTGGCATCGGCTGCGTTCACTTCGGGAACCACCAATGGCACATCGTTGTCCATACGGAAAGCACTTGAATTGTCAATCATCACAGCTCCGAATTTGGTGATGGTTTCGGCATATTCTTTCGAGATTCCTGCACCTGCAGATGTGAAAGCAACATCTACACCCTTGAAGTCGTCATTGTGTTTAAGCTCTTTGACGACGATCTGTTTACCCTTAAAGGTGTAAGAGGTTCCCGCACTACGCGATGAGCCGAACAACAGTAGTTCGTCCATCGGAAAATCTCTCTCAGCAAGCACTTTCAGGAATTCTTGTCCCACGGCGCCGCTTGTGCCTACAATTGCTACTTTCATTTTTCTTCTAAAAATTGAAAAATTAAAATTCGTTTGTATATTTAACTCGTTTTCGGGTGATGGTGCACCAACCGAAAATTCGTACAAAATTACGCTATTTTACTCAAATAACAGAGTCTTATGCGAAAGATTATTACTTTTTTGATGTTGTGGCTTACGGTTTATTCGTTCGGTCAGTATTCCGATCACTTTGCCGATGGCGATTTTACCTCCAATCCGGTGTGGTCGGGAACTGCGGATAAGTTTGTAGTGAACGGTTCAAAACAGTTGCAATTATCCGCTCCGGCAGTTACTTCAGCGGCATATCTTTCCACCCCCTCCAAAGCAATCGATAGTGCAACCTGGCAGTTTTATATGAAGGCGGATTTGTTGCTGACCAGTGGCAATTATGTGAATTTTTATCTGGTTTCGAATAGCGCCGACTTATCCGGAAGTTTGAACGGCTATTATGTGATGGTGGGAAATACCAATAAAGAAGTGGCACTCTACCGGCAGTCCGGAACCACCAAAACAAGGCTAGTGGCAGGTATCTCCAAACGGCTTCCGGTATCGGGAAGTGTTACCGAACTGAACGTGAAAGTTACCCGGGACGCATCCGGTACCTGGTCGCTTTATTCCCGGTTGCCATCCGAATCCGATTTTGAGCTTGAGGGAATGGTGACCGATACCACTTTCAACAAAAGTGCCTATTCCGGTATTTTGTGCAATTACTCTTCCTCGAATAGTTCGAATTATTTTTTTGATGATTTTGTTGTAACCGGAAGTGCTTTCATCGATACAGTGTCTCCGGCAGTGTTGTCGTATGGGCTTTCGGGGGATAGAAAATTTGTGGTGACATTTTCTGAACCGATAGACTTGTCGGGGGCTTCTATTTTGGTTCCTGCCGCATTGGGGAGCTATACGTGTAACGTGTCCGGGAATACACTAGAGCTGTTGTTTGCCACTCCCATTCCCCGTTGTCAGACGTTTGTGGTGACACTTGATGGTATTGCCGATAGGGAAGGAAATTGTATGTCCAGGACCGATTTGTCTTTTTCTTTTTATCCGGCTGCATTTGGCGATCTGATTTTTAGTGAGATAATGTGCGATCCATATCCCAGCGTTGGTTTACCGGAGGTGGAGTATGTGGAACTGTATAATCGGCGGACTTTTCCGGTCGATCTTTCGGGATGGACGTTTCATTACGGATCAAAATCGTATGTCATCTCGGAAGGTAAAATTGCACCTAAAGGGTATCTGTTGTTTTGTGATCAGGAAGCTTCGGCTACACTTTCCCGCTTTGGTGCGACGGCAAAAATGAACAGTTTTCCGGCTCTGTCATCTACAGGGCAGTTGCTTTACCTGACCAATGAAAAAGATTCGTTGATCGCATTTGTAAACTATAACAGCGACCGCTATCAAGATAAAAATAAAGCCTCGGGTGGCTGGTCGTTGGAGTGTATCGATAGCGATAATTTGAGTGATTTGGATCAGAACTGGATGGCATCGTCCGATCCGGCAGGTGGCACGCCCGGACGTAAAAATTCTTCAGAGGCAATAATCGACGATGGTCTGGTTCCGCAAATATCTGCCGCTTCGTTGATTGCACTCGACACCCTGCTGTTGCAATTTAATAAGCCGATGTTATTGACCGATTTGGCGGATGTGTCTCACTATCGGGTAGCGGGTCTGTCTGCTGTGAAGATGGTAAGTCTGGATTTTCCGCAAGGACGATGGGTGAAGTTGTTGTTGTCCGGCTTGGAGTCAGGAGTGGTTTATAATATGGTGGTGTCGGAGTTGCGGGATGTAAATGGCGATTGGTTGAATGGAATGATTCCGTTTGGGGTGCCTGATAGTTGCAAATGCAACGATATCGTGATTAATGAGATCTTGGCTCATCCGAAAGAGGACGGAGCTGCCTTCGTGGAGTTGTACAACCGATCGCAAAAGATTATAGAACTGAGTAGTTTGTCGTTGAATAGGCGAACGCCAAGTGGAGGCCTCGATGATGCGTGCCCGATATCGTCTGTGGGCGGACAATTGTTTCCCGGAGAGTATCTGGTGCTGACTCCCTCGCAAAAAGGAGTTTGTGATTTTTATACGTGCAAGGGTAATGGCAAATGGATCGAAATGAGTAATTTTGTGTCGCTTTCCGATGCATCGGGTAATGTGTTGCTGATGAATCGGACGGGAGTGGTGATCGATTCTGTCGGGTATGATGAAAGGCGGCATGAATTCACGATACAAGAACCTGCCGGAGTCTCTTTTGAACGGGTAAATCCCGATTGGGCGAGTGATGATCCGGATAACTGGCATTCGTCGTCCTCCGACGCAGGATATGCAACTCCCGGCTACAAAAATTCTCAATTTAGAGAGGTCGTGGATGGCAAGGCATCTCCTACCTGTTTTTGGACAAACGCACAATCGTTTACTCCCGATAACGACGGAGTGGATGACGTGTTTCCTATCCGGTACAAAATGCCGGAGAATGGCTACTCTGCAACGGTCATTGTATTTGATGCCGTGGGACGGCGCGTCAGGCAGATTGTGAATAATGCCGTGCTGGGGGCGGAAGGTGTATTGGAATGGAACGGAGCCTCCGATTCGGGAAAAACGGCTGAAGTCGGAGTGTACGTCATATATATTGATGCGGTACAGCCGCTCAAAGGTAAGCGGCATCGGGCGAAGATTGCCTGTGTGATTGCTATGAAATGATAAAAAAGAGATGTTTTTGATGAGAATAGCTGTTGTATTGGTATGTATTGTATTGGTGTGTGGCTGCGCATCCGTTGGGAAGTATAATGCGCGCTTGAATACTCCTTGTAGTATAAAGGAGTTGCGGTCGGATGTCGATTACGTCCATCGCAAGTTGGCGCAGTTGCATCCGTCTCTTTATCGGTATGTCTGCAAAGAGGATCTCGATAGAAAGTTTGATAGTATGAAGCTTGCCATTACATCTCCGATGACCGGTCGAGACCTCTTTTTTTGCCTTAGTCCCGTAGTGGCATCTGTCCGTCAGGGACATACCCGCCTCTCTTTGCCTACACGTCGGTTGGCGAAAAAGAGGAGGCGAAGGTTCGCCGCAACGGGACGTCTCCATTGGCAGCCCTTCGTCTGGGTTGGTTTGATCGTCGCCTTTTTCTGACGGGAAAAATCGTGGCCGATTCTACATTGAAACCGGGAACTGAGATTTTAGCTGTCGACAGCGTTACTCCGCAGCAACTCTATGCTAAATATGCTCCAACTTTTGCTTCTGACGGTTTTAATACCACCTTTCATGATAGAATTTTCAATAAACGATTTGCTTCGTATTTCTATTTTGAGAAAGGCGTCAGGGATAGCTTGCTTTGTCAGGTAAGTTATCAGGGAATTCCGCGTTCGGTCTGGCTGAAGATGCCATTCTCGAAAAAGAAGAAAGAGGTAAGCAAAGTGCTCTCGACACAGGCAAAGAGAGAGCAAAAAGCGTTGGAGAAGGCCAAGAAACTGCAGGGGTACGATGCAGTAACCAAACTATTTAGTAAAGAGTTGCGATTTGAAACTTCGGATAGCGCAGTTGCGATGCTCACTATCAGAGATTTTGTAAAAGGAAAATACCGCCGGTTTTATGCCGACACATTTAGTAAACTCGACTCTCAGAAGACCAAAGTCCTCATTATTGATTTGCGCGATAACACGGGCGGTAATCTTTCGGATATCCAGTGCCTATATTCGTATTTGGCAGAAAAGGATTTTCATTTTGTTAAACCGGCTCTGGTAACTTCCAAAACCAGTTTGTGGCACGATGCCTATTTTAAGACACAATCGCCGAGCCAGTTTGCGTTGCGGGTTCTGGGAACGCCCGGTTGGTTAGTGTACAACTCGATCACAAGCCTGATTACACATAAAAAAGAGGATGGTCGGTACTATTTTTATTATCCTCCGATTTGGAAAAAGCATCCGAAAACCGACCGCTTTAAGGGCAAGGTTTATGTGCTTATAAACGGATGCAGTTTTTCGGCATCTTCGGTTCTCTCGGCAAATCTGAAAGGGTCGGGACGAGCCATTTTTGTGGGAGAAGAGACCGGAGGCTCCTACAATGGTTGCGTGGCAGGGCAGATGCCTTCGTTTACGTTGCCCGGGAGCAAACTGAAACTCTCTTTCGGTTTGCTTGAGGTGGCGACTCTCTATAGTTGTTTGCCCGATGGAAGAGGTGTTATGCCGGATACCCGCATCATTCCGACGCTTGATGACAGGTTGAAGGGTGTCGATCCCGAGGTTCAGTGGGTCATGGAAGAGGTTGGTGGTAACCACTCCCGACCGGAATGAGAACGATTTTGTTACACGATAAAATATACAGAATGACTTTTACGGCAATAGATTTTGAGACAGCACATGCGCAATTTCCGTGTGAAATAGGTCTCTGTCGGGTGGAAGAAGGTGTGGTAACCGAAACGGTATCGCATTTGATTAAACCGGCATGTTTCCCTTTTATGAACCCCTGGTGTCAGAAGGTGCATGGCATTTCGTCTTCCGACCTGCAGGCGGAGAATACCTTTGAAGAGATGTGGGGCGAGTTGCAACCCTGGTTGGAAGATACTGTTTTGATTGCGCACAATGCGGCATTCGATATGAATGTGTTGCGCTCTTCGTTGCGTCATTACGATCTGGCAACTCCTCACAGCGATTATCTTTGCTCCGTTTCGTTATCCAGAAAAACATGGAAAGGGCTTCCTTCCTACAAATTGAATAGTTTGTGTGATATGTTTGATATCCGGTTTCGGCATCACCGGGCAGGAGCAGATGCTGAAGCGTGTGCAAAGCTTGTGTTGAAGGCCGGTGAAGAAATGGGAACTTCGTCATTGGAGGGCTTGCTGACTCAAACGGGAATGAAACTGAAGAGCTTGTGAATTTTGGTCAATCGCTGAATTAGCTAGGGGGTAGAGTGGTCTTGCGGATTTGAAAGGGCAAAATGTTGTTTTTTTAGGTAGTTACAAGGCGACGTCGCGTCGCCTTGTAGCCTAAAAGTGAATAATTGAGAAAAATAATGAGATGCGATGCATTCTCATTTGCGTGTATACTTTTAAATAGGCTGAAAAATGGTATGCCGTTTTTAGTCGTAGGATATATAGTTCTTCCGGCTCATTAGTCGGAGAGATATTTGCGGCACAAAAGTAGTAAAGACATGCTCCCTATTGGAGAAAACCATGTTTTACCTGTTGGTTAGTAGAAAATGTTCTGGCAGCCAGCTATTCATCGAAGGATGCATGAATGATAAATCTGTGCGTGCCGTGCATTATTTATGTGACAAAGATAAAAATAATAAATAGATAAAAGATAGTAATTCGTTTAGAATTACGTGTGATTTGAATTAATTAAGCTTGTTTGCTTATAAATATTTGCTTTGTATGCAGATATAGTGTCAATTTATAAGAAAAGCCGTTCTTTGTGGAAAGAACGGCTTTTCTTATCTCCATGTCGGTTCGATCAAATCATGTCGAAGCCGGTATACGGAACCAATGCCTTGGGGATGCGAATGCCATCGGCGGTTTGGTTGTTCTCGAGCAGAGCTGCTACAATACGTGGCAGAGCCAGCGCGCTTCCGTTCAGGGTGTGGCAGAGCTGTGTTTTTTTGTCATTTCCTTTGTAGCGACATTTCAAACGGTTGGCCTGATAACTTTCAAAGTTAGATACCGAACTCACCTCCAGCCAGCGTTTCTGTGCAGCAGAGAATACTTCAAAGTCGAAAGTGATGGCTGAGGTAAAACTCATATCGCCACCGCAGAGACGAAGGATGCGCCAAGGTAATTCCAGCTTGTCTACCAGTGTTTGTACATAAGCAACCATCTCCTTGAGCGATTCGTAGGAGTGTTCCGGGGTATCGATACGGACAATTTCTACCTTGTCAAATTGGTGTAAACGGTTTAATCCGCGAACATCCTTGCCGTACGAACCGGCTTCGCGACGGAAACAGGCAGAATAGGCGCAGTTTTTAATGGGAAGTTCGCTTTCCTGAAGGATGACATCACGATAAATATTGGTCACCGGAACTTCGGCGGTAGGTATCAGGTAAAGATCATCCAGGTTGGCATGATACATTTGGCCTTCCTTGTCGGGCAGCTGACCGGTACCATAACCCGAGGCTTGATTTACCACGTACGGTGGTTGTATTTCCAGATAACCGGCCTCGCGTGCATTGTCGAGGAAAAAATTAATCAGGGCGCGTTGCAGGCGGGCGCCTTTGCCCTTGTAAATCGGAAAACCGGCTCCGGTAATTTTTACGCCCAGCTCGAAATCGATCAGGTCGTATTTTTTTGCCAAATCCCAGTGAGGAAGAGCATCTTCGGGCAATTCGGGAACTGTGCCTCCCATTTTTTCCACCAGATTATCTTCTGCTACGCGTCCTTCGGGTACCGATTCGTGAGGGAGATTTGGGATGGTCACCAAAATATCGACCAACTGTTTTTCGAGGGCATCCAGTTCGGTCGATTGTGTTTTGATAGCTTCTTTCAGTTCGGCAGTTTTGGCTTTGGCTTCTGCAGCTTCCGCTTGTTTGCCCTGTTTGAATAGATCTCCGATGGCTTTCGAAAGGTTGTTCATCTCAGCCGATTCGGCATCCAATGATGCCTGAACACTGCGGCGTTTTGCGTCGAGTTCAACAACTTGTCCGATCAGTTCGGTTCCATCGAAGTGTTTTTTTGCCAACCGGCGAATCACCTCGTCTTTGTTTTCGGTGATGAATTTTAGCGTTAACATGTTGTATATTTACAGTTTACAATTTACAGTTGAAATGTTCTGTCTCTGTGTTACAGATAAAAACAAAGGTACGATTTATCCGGCATTTATTGAAATTCATTTTCGCCGCTTTTGTGTCATTTGTAACCTGAAAAAACATTGAAAATAAAAAACCTCCCGCGTTCTGCTGAACGGAGAGGTTTTCTGTTATTTTGCGATGCTTCGGCTTATGCTTCAGCAATCGGTTCGATGGATACGAACGATTTGTTGTCTTTCTTTTTGCGGAAAACAACTTTGCCTGTAACCAAAGCAAACAGTGTGTGGTCTTTGCCCAGACCTACATTTTCGCCCGGGTTGTGAACGGTGCCACGTTGACGAACGAGGATGTTGCCAGCCTTAGCAAACTGGCCTCCAAAAATCTTCACACCAAGTCGTTTACTTTCGGACTCGCGGCCGTTCTTCGAACTACCGACTCCTTTTTTATGTGCCATTATTGTTAAGTTTTAATAAGTTATGCTACAATTTCTTTGATCACCAATTCGGTGAAATATTGACGATGACCGTTCATTTTCTGATAGTCCTTTTTTCTTTTCTTTTTGAAGATAAGAACTTTGTCTCCTTTTACGTGGCCTTTTACTTCGGCTACGATTTTAGCGCCTTCAACAACGGGAGCACCAACGGTAATCGCACCGTCTTTGTCAACCAATAATACTTTTTCAAATTCGATCTGCGAGCCAGCTTCGGCTTCCTCCATACGATGGATAAACAGTTTCTGTCCGGCTTCCACCTTGAACTGCTGTCCTAAAATTTCAACAATTGCGTACATGTAATAAATTGTTTTTCAATTACATCCGGGAGGTGAGGTATTGCATCCCTGCAATAGTGCTACTTGGTGAAGACCCCTTCGGAAAATCAGGATGCAAAAGTAATCATTTTTTTCTTTCAAACCAAAGAGTTTGGTAATTTTTTATTGTGGCTTTCTTCTTTGATAATGAGGAGCGAACCTCGATTGCTTTTGCTTTAATAAGTCGGGAAAAGTCGCTACCTTTGCTACTCCTTTGAAAACCCAAATTTATACTTAATTATGGCAATAATAAAACCGTTTCGGGGCGTGCGTCCACCGAAAGAATTAGTGGAGCAGGTAGCATCACGTCCCTACGATGTGTTGAACTCCGAAGAAGCCCGTGCTGAGGCAGGGGATAACCAAAAATCGCTTTATCATATTATCAAACCGGAAATTGATTTTCCGGCCGGTACCGATGAACACGACGAAAAAGTGTATGCCAAAGCCGTCGAAAACTTCAACAAGTTTCAGCAAGAGGGTTGGTTGGTGCAAGATGATAAGGATCGTTACTATGTGTATGCACAAACCATGAATGGCCGTACGCAATACGGGCTTTGTGTGGCTGCGGCGGTAGACGATTACATGAAAGGGAATATTAAAAAACACGAACTTACCCGTCGCGATAAAGAAGAGGACCGCATGAAACACGTCCGCGCGAACAATGCCAACATCGAACCGGTATTTTTTGCCTATCCGCATCAGGATGAACTGGATGCTATTGTTAGCAACGTTACGAAAGGTGCTCCCGAATATGATTTCGTAGCACCTGACGGATTCGGTCATCACTTTTGGGTGATTAACGACGATACTATCATCAAGCGTATTACTGAAATTTTTGCGGGAATTCCGTCGATGTACATTGCCGACGGTCATCACCGTAGTGCTGCTGCTGCTTTAGTGGGCGATGAAAAGCACAAACAAAATCCCAATCACAAGGGCGACGAAGAGTATAACTTTTTTCTGGCAGTTTGTTTTCCCGATAATCAGTTGAATATAATAGACTACAACCGTGTAGTGAAAGATTTGAACGGATTGACCAACGAACAATTTATTGCAGCGCTCGAAAAGAACTTCACGGTAGAAGAAAAAGGTGCCGATATTTATAAACCGACCGCTTTGCATAACTTCTCTCTCTACCTTTCGGGTAAATGGTATTCGTTGACAGCTAAGGCCGGTACTTACAATGACAACGATCCTATCGGTGTACTGGATGTGACCATTTCGTCGAACCTGATTCTGGACGACATTCTGGGCATCAAGGATCTTCGTTCCGATAAACGTATCGATTTTGTGGGTGGTATTCGTGGACTGGGTGAATTGAAACACCGCGTAGACAGCGGTGAGATGAAAGTTGCGCTGGCACTTTATCCCGTGTCGATGAAACAGTTAATCGATATTGCCGACAGCGGCAACATCATGCCTCCGAAAACAACCTGGTTTGAACCGAAATTGCGTTCGGGATTGGTGATTCACAAATTAGATTAATATTCTATTGATTATAAAGAACAAGAGACGATTCTATTTTAATTAGAATCATCTCTTCCTTTTTTTACACGAACAGTCTCCTGTTCTTGTAATGGCATGTTTAGTCTCTTTCTGACGCAAGAATGCTTCTGATTTCGGGAATGCATCGTCCGCACATAGTTCCGGCTCCAAGAGCATCCTGAATTTCGGCTACGGTGGCATAACCGCACGAGCAGATAGCATCGGTTATTTCTTTATTTGATACGTTATAACATCTACATACTTGGATATCGTTCATAAATAAATGAGATTCTCTAAAATTATAGGGTCTGTCGACGTGGTAATGTGTTGATTTAATTAGGTTATTTACTCTCCGTAAATTCTACACTTCCCGAAATTGCAATGTCGGTTCCGACAAAAGTAGCCGGAAATTTGAGCCCGATGCCGTAGTCCATTCGGTTGAGTTTGCCTTTGAGTAAGAAACCTGAAGTCTCTTTTTTATTCATTGGATTGGAAGCCGTGCCTTTATAAACTACATCCAAGACTATCGGTTTGGTGACACCGTGCATGGTGAGACTCCCCGCCAGCTTGTAGTTATTTCCTTTAATTTTTTTGATCGAGGTGCTTTTGAACGTCATTGTTGGATAGGTTGCTGCGTCAAAAAAATCTGCGGTCTTGAGATGGTTGTCGCGAGCTGTTACATTGGTGTTGATGCTGACAATTTGAACGGTAACGTCAACCTTTGCGTCGCTATGGTCGGGTTTGGTTGCAGTAACTTTCACTTCAAATTGGGTGAAATTACCAGTTACCTCTGAAATAGTCATGTGACTGACGGCAAATGTCAGATGGGAGTGGGCAGGGTCTGATATCCAGGTTTGGGCAGAAACCAATAGGATTGCCATACCGAGAATGGTAGATAATAAAAACCTTTTCATACGATAAAAATTTAGTTGTTAAGTGACGCACGGAGCACGCAGTGTGTTCATTTACATCTGCTGGATGTTATTGATTCTCTGCGTTGTCTTGTAATCGTGCAATTTTGAACCTCGTAGAACCTTTTCGGGTAGATACGATCGTTATAACACAAAGATAATACGTCGAAAGGTTTTTGATTGTTCTCTTGCGAAAAAAAAAGGAGTACTTTGCGCTGGGGAGATAAAAAATAGAGGATGCCGATCGGCATCCTCGTTATGTTATCGGATAGCTATTTTGAATGTTTGTTCTCCAACTTTGACTATGTAATAGCCAACGGAGAGGTTCAAATAAAAGTCCTGTCGTGTGGAGGTGACTTTGAATTCGGCTACTTTAACTCCAACAAGACTGAAGATTTTTAATGAGGTGTTGTAGGGCGCATTGAATACGGTCATTTTTTTCTCAGTCACCACCACTCCCACACGTGGAGATTGTTCCTGTGGGTCTGGATCTGCTATTGTCTGGGCAACTAAATGGCTGCCTGTCAGTAGAAAAAAAGAGAGCAGAAAAAGAGTAAAATATTTCTTCATAAGCGCCTGCATTTTCTACAAAAATAGTCGCTTTTTTCGGAATTGGTGCTCGTTTCCCTGAAAAAATGCTAGGAAATTGCGGATAAAAGTTGTTTCGCATTCTCTATTGCAGCCTGGGAAATGGAATTGCCACTTAACATAGAGGCAATTTCGGTGACTCTTTCGTTTGCTGAAAGTTGTTTGATGGATGTTTCTGTCGTCTCTCTGGTGTTGTTCTTAAATACTTTGTAGTGAGATGTTCCTTGTGCCGCAATTTGTGGCAGGTGGGTGATGGCAATAACTTGCATATATGCTCCCAAATTTTTCATAATGAGCGACATGGCATTGGCAACTTCGCCGGAGATTCCCATGTCGATTTCATCGAAAATAATGGTCGGTAGCGATTTGGTGCTTGCAACAAGCGATTTGAGGCTGATCATCACGCGCGAAATTTCGCCTCCGGATGCCGTTTCCGCTACGGGTTGCAACTGGCTGTTTTTGTTTGCCGAAAAATAAAACTGAATGTCGTCGTTGCCAGTGGTATTCCATTCGGTACGTGGCGTCATCCTGACTTCGAATCGGATATCCGGCATTCCGAGTTGTTTTAGCTGCATTACCAGATGTTTTTCGATTTGTGGTAGTGCTGCTTTTCGCTTTGCTGATAGCTTTGCTCCGGCATGCAGCATCTCTTCGTAGAGTTTTTTTGACTCTTTTTCCAGGCCTTCAATCTCATCGTCCAGCGACTCGATTTGTTGCAGATGTTGGTCTATCTTATCGCGCAGGCCAATCAACTCTTCCACGGAATTGACCCTGTGTTTTTGTTCGAGCGTGTAAAGCAGGTCGAGCCGCTGTTTGATCTGTTCGGCTTTGGCCGGATCGACGTCGATGTTCTCTTGAGTTTTGCTGAGTTCAGCGGCAATGTCCCTCAGTTCGATAACGGTAGATTCGAGCCGTTGCAGCCATTCCGAACTGCTGGGGTGAAGTTTTTCGGCACGGCGTAAAGCAGCAAGAGCTTCCTTGAGCGGCGTTGTGGCGGATCCGTTTTCGTCGTCGATAAGGTAGGCTGCTTTGGAAAGCTCGGTTTTGATCTCTTCGGCATGCGAAAGCAGTTGCAACTCCTGTTCCTGCTGCTCCTGTTCTCCTTCGGCGAGCTGCGCTTCATTCAATTGGCTGAACTGAAACTGCAGAAAATCACTTTCGGCTTTTTGCTGTTGTGCTGTTTCTTTAAGCGCGGCAAGCGTTTGCAGGCATTTTTGATGCGCATGAAACTGTTGTTGGTAGGCTCGCAGTTCCGGCTGGCTCTTTGAAATGGTATCGACTACCTGAAGTTGAAACCGGTCGTTTGCCAGTAGTAGGTTTTGGTGCTGAGAGTGGATGTCGATCAGTTTATCGCCCAGTTCTTTCAACTGTTGTAATCCTACGGGAGTGTCGTTTATAAACGATCGCGATTTTCCCCCGCTCGAAATCTCACGGCGAATGAGGCATTCGTCGCTGTAGTCCAGGTCGTTTTGCTCGAAGAAATCGTGCAAACCGTATTCACCGATGCGGAAGGATCCTTCGATGATACATTTTGGGGCTCCCTCTTTAATGGTTTTGCTATCGGCTCGTTGTCCGAGAATCAGGCCCAGGGCACCCAAAATAATTGATTTCCCGGCTCCGGTTTCTCCGGTGATAACAGAAAAACCGGACTTGAATTCGATATCCAGTCTGGAAATAAGGACGTAGTTTTCTATGTGGAGCGAAGTAATCATCGGTATGGCAAAATTATTTTCCGTTCTGAATTTTTTCAAATCGTTTTTGCATTGAAGGCGCAACATCCTGCAATAGCGTGTAGATTTCACTCTTCTCTTTGGGTTGTCCATTGCTGAAAATGTCGGCTATTTCATCAATCTTCGTATCGAGAAACGAAGTAATGGCAACATTGTAGAGCCGGTCGGTATTGGCCTGGCGTAACACTATGAGCGACGATGCTATTTTAGCTCTTCCGTTGTCGCTGTTTTCCGACATCATATCTAATCCCAGGCGGTGGTAGTTGTAATAGAGCTCCCGCACCGGACGTAATTTCTCGTCCAGAATGCCGTTAATCAGCGCGTAACGATTGTGATCCGATTCAAATGCTTTCCATCCGATTTCGGATGAGTTTTGCATGGCATTGGCGATCTCTTCGGCTCGATGAAAAAACGGAGAGCCTCCGAATCGTGAAAAGGAATCGGCATCGTATCCCAGAATGATGTAACCGTAAAAGCTGAGCACGGCAAGCAGGTTGTTGGAAGTTTGGTTTTCTCGTGTTTCGAGCGGTTGCGACTCTACGTATGAAAAATTGAAATTCTGATCGCGGAAATTGAACAGCGTGGTAAAATAGGATGAATTGAATACCGGACGTCGGGCTTGTGCCTGAAGTTCGCCGGTGAAGTTGTCACCTCCCGAATAGTTTTTGATAGTGATGACAAAAGAACATTCGATGCGCTCGTTGGGAGTGTATGTCGCGTTGCTCCATTTGCGATTGTTCATCACGTCGTTCAGCTCTTTTTCCAGCTTGGTAAATATCTCCTTGTTGGTTCCCTGAATCATGCTCGAATTAACCTGCACCCGGCAACGAAGCTCCTGTGCCGATACGGTTATGGCTAACGCAAATGCGAAGAGAGACAAAAGTAGTTTCTTCATATGGTTCTGGTTGCTTATTGCTAACGTTTTGCCGGGAAATAGACGATCGGGATTCCGACCTCTTCTCAAGCGACACAAAATTACTCAAAAAAAATCCGAAAAGAAATAGTGTTGTTTCGAACAAGGCCCGACAGGTGCAATTTTACCTCTTGAATATCCGGTTTTTGTGGTTAAATAGTTATCTTTGCACTACCCAATTACGGATAACGAAACATTTTATCAATTATTGCCTGAATCCGATACCGGAAATGTTTTGTCACGCAATCGATTACTCCTAAATTTTTTGATGTGGATACCACTTTAGATATTGCGGCCATCCGGGCCGATTTTCCTATACTTTCCCGTACTGTTTACGACCGTCCGCTGGTCTATTTCGACAATGCGGCTACATCGCAAAAACCCCGTTGTGTGGTGGAAGCGATCGAGAAAGTGTACTATAACCAGAATGCGAATATTCACCGCGGCGTGCATTACCTGAGCCAGGTGGCAACCGAAGCGCACGAAGAGGCGCGCCAAACGGTGCAGAGGTTTATCAATGCAGCAGCATCACGCGAAATTATCTTTACCCGGGGAACTACCGAAGCAATCAACCTGATAGCCACCTCATTCGGAGAGACTTTTTGCAATGAAGGCGATGAAATTTTAATTACCGGCATGGAGCATCATGCCAATATCGTTCCCTGGCAGTTGCTGCGCGACCGCAAAGGTATTGTGTTGAAGGTAATTCCATTTAATGAACGAGGTGAGCTCGATATGGAAGCTTTTTCAAAGCTGATTTCTCCCAAAACCAAGCTGATTTCGGTTGTTCATATATCGAATGTGTTGGGAACGGTTAATCCCGTGGCGAAGATTATTGCCGAAGCGCATGCTCATAATATTCCGGTGTTGGTCGATGGAGCTCAGGCGGTGTCGCACATGTCGGTCGATGTGCAAGCGCTGGATGCCGATTTTTATGTTTTCTCTGGGCACAAAATGTACGGGCCAAACGGCATTGGCGTACTGTACGGAAAGGAAAAATGGCTGGAACAGTTGCCTCCGTATCATGGAGGTGGCGAAATGATTGCAACCGTAACGTACGAAAAGACGACCTATGCCGAGCTGCCTTTTAAGTTTGAAGCTGGAACTCCCGATTACGTCGGTTCGGTAGCGTTGGCCGAGGCAATTCGCTATATGCAAAAATTCGGGCTGAAAGCCATAGGAGACTACGAGCAGCAGTTGTTGCAATATGCCACCGAGCAGTTGATGAAAATCGACGGGATGCGTATTTTTGGAACGGCGGCAGAGAAGGCCAGTGTTATCTCTTTCCTTGTGCGCAACATTCACCATTTCGACATGGGAACATTGCTCGACAAGCTGGGTATAGCCGTGCGCACCGGGCATCATTGCGCCATGCCGTTGATGCATACGTTGGGTGTAGAAGGAACCATCCGGGCTTCGTTCGCTTTTTATAACACCAAAGAGGAGATTGATGCGCTGGTGGCAGCAGTGGATCGGGTACAGAAAATGTTTTAGATAGTTTTTATCAGCCTCTTCTCTTTCCGGAAAGACCTGTGATCGACAGATTAAAATAGTAAATTGTAAATATTCAAATCGTAAATAAAATAATGACAATAAACGAAACGCAGGATCAGGTAATAGAAGAGTTTAGTGAATTTTCCGACTGGATGGATAAGTATGCTTATTTAATCGATCTCGGGAACTCGCTCGATCCGATAGATGAAAAAGCAAAAATACAGCAAAATTTGATAGAAGGGTGTCAGAGTCGTGTGTGGCTCAACGCTGAAACCCAAGATGGTAAAATAATTTTCACCGCCGAAAGTGATGCGGTTATTGTGAAGGGAATTATCTCTCTTCTTATCCGGGTAATGTCGGGTCATACTCCCGATGAAATTCTGGATGCCGATCTCTATTTTATCGATCAAATCGGGCTGAAAGAACACCTTTCTCCCACTCGCGCCAACGGGCTGTTATCGATGGTGAAACAGATAAAATTGTATGCGTTGGCCTTTAAGGCAAAAGCATAAGCAACTATAAATACATCACAAAAGAGTATGGACGTTTTTTATAGCGTCGATGCTCTTTTTTTTGTCGTTTTTTTGCTTTTGAGGAGTCGAAATTGCTTGTTAATATGAGCGATAAATAGTAACTTTGTTTGCTTCTTGAAAAAGAACGACGTATATCTAATTTTATATTTTAGTTATGACCGAAGAACAAAAATTAAACGGCAATAATGATTACGGTGCCAGTAGCATTCAGGTTCTCGAAGGACTTGAGGCTGTTCGTAAACGCCCCGCCATGTATATTGGCGATATCGGTGTGAAGGGATTGCATCACCTTGTTTATGAGGTTGTGGACAACTCCATCGACGAGGCACTTGCCGGTTATTGCGACACTATCAGTGTTACTATTAACGAAGACAATTCAATATCAGTAAGAGATAACGGGCGTGGTATTCCTGTCGACATGCACGAGAAAGAGGGCAAATCGGCTCTTGAAGTGGTAATGACAGTGCTCCATGCCGGAGGTAAGTTCGACAAAGGAAGTTACAAGGTGTCCGGTGGTCTTCACGGCGTGGGCGTTTCTTGTGTGAATGCGCTCTCTTCCCTTCTACACGTAGAGGTATACCGCGAAGGTAAAGTCTACATGCAGGAATACCAGAGAGGAACCCCTCAATTTTCGGTAAAAGAAATTGGAACCTCTACGGAGAACGGAACTTTGGTGAAATTTCATCCGGATAGTGATATATTTACCGATATTGTTTACAAGTATGATATTTTGGCCGCCCGTATGCGTGAGTTGGCTTATCTGAATGCCGGGCTGACCATCTCGCTGACAGATTTGCGTACACTGAACGAAGACGGAACACCCAAAAAAGAGATCTTTCATTCGGAACGGGGATTGGAAGAGTTTGCCGAATTTGTGGATTCTTCACGTGAACCGTTGATCGATAAGGTGATCCACATTTCCACCGAAAAGTTTGGAACTCCGGTGGAAATAGCTTTGACATACAATACCTCGTATAACGAAAATGTCTATTCGTATGTTAATAATATTCACACCATTGAAGGAGGTACGCACGTAGCGGGTTTCCGCCGTGGATTGACACGTACGTTGAAGAAATATGCCGAAGACAGCAAAATGCTGGAAAAGGTAAAGCTTGAGATCAGTGGCGATGACTTCCGCGAAGGACTTACCGCAATTATTTCCGTGAAAGTGCAAGAACCTCAGTTCGAGGGGCAGACCAAAACAAAGCTTGGAAACAACGAGACGATGGGCGTGGTTGATCAGGCCGTGGGTGAAGCGCTGGGTAATTACCTCGAAGAGAATCCGAAACAGGCTAAAATGATCGTCGAAAAGGTGATTCTTGCGGCCACTGCTCGTAATGCTGCTCGCAAGGCACGCGAAATGGTACAACGTAAATCACCGCTTTCGGGAGGTGGTTTGCCTGGGAAACTGGCCGACTGTTCGGAAAAACATCCTGAAGTTTGTGAAATTTTCCTTGTGGAGGGTGACTCAGCAGGTGGATCGGCCAAGCAGGGGCGTAATCGTACCACACAGGCCATTCTTCCACTTCGTGGTAAAATTCTGAATGTGGAGAAAGCCATGCCGCATAAAGTGCTCGAAAGTGAAGAAATCCGCAATATTTACACGGCTCTGGGCGTTACCATCGGTACCGAAGATGACAGTAAACAGCTAAACGTATCCAAGCTCCGTTACCACAAGATTATCGTGATGACCGATGCCGACGTCGATGGTAGCCACATCGACACGTTGATTATGACCTTCTTCTTCCGTCATATGAAGGAACTCATTGAAGGCGGTCACCTTTACATAGCAACTCCTCCTCTTTATCTTTGCAAAAAAGGAAAGGTAGAAGAGTATTGTTGGAATGAACAACAACGGGTTTCTTTCATTGAAAAGTACGGCGATGGAAACGAAAATTCCGTGCATGTGCAGCGTTACAAAGGTTTGGGTGAGATGAATCCCGAGCAACTTTGGAGTACAACCATGAACCCCGAAAACCGTACGTTGCGTCAGGTAACCATTGAAAACGCGGCTGATGCCGATCATATCTTCTCCATGCTTATGGGCGATGATGTAGGCCCGCGTCGTCAGTTTATTGAAGAGAATGCAACTTACGCTACCATTGACGCGTAAGACGAAGCATAGACCCCAAAAAGCGAAGGCTGTCATCATTGTGATCGACAGCCTTCGCTTTTTTTATTTATCGGATTTTGAAACCTACACTCTGCAAATCGTTCCAGAATTTCGGATAGGATTTGGAGACAACCTCCGGATGTTCTATTTTGATTGGATGTACCAATGAAGCCGGAGCAAAGGCCATCGCCATGCGGTGGTCTTCATAGGTACGGATGGGTTTCTCGTAATCAGGCTCTGTACGTTTTCCATTCCATTCCAGCATGCCCTCTGCCGGTTCTGCGAGGATGTATCCCAGTTTGGCCATTTCGTTTTTCAATGCAGCTATTCGGTCGGTCTCTTTTATTTTGAGGGTTTGTAGTCCAGAAAACGAAAAGGGAATGTCAAGCAAGCAACAACAAACCACCACGGTTTGAGTCAGATCCGGTTGGTTGATAAAGTTATACGAAAAAGAGGAGATCGGCTTGCCGGAATGAGAAATGATAACCCCGTCGGAGGTGTATTCGGTGGTTATTCCCAAAGAGTCGAAAATAGTTGCTAACTGAGCATCTCCCTGCATGCTATCGCGTTTTAGGCCCAGTAGTTTGAACGAACTGTTGGGGGAGAGAGCCGCGATAGCGTACCAGTAGGAGGCGGCAGACCAATCAGATTCTACGTGAAAAGCGATCGGTTTGTACTCCTGATGCGGTACGATGATTGTCTGTCCTTCCCATTCTGCTTTCACACCAAAATCGCTCATCATACGAAGTGTCATCCGTATGTAAGGCATGGAGATAATTTTACCTTCGAGGGTAATTTCAAGGCCTGCGCGCATAGTAGGCGCAACCATCAACAAAGCCGAAATGTACTGACTGCTGATGTTACCCGCAAGGTTGATTTTACCTCCTTGCAATGCCTTTCCTGCGATGTGGAGTGGGGGATATCCCTCTTTTTCTATGTAGTCTATTTTGGCCCCCAGTTGGTTTAGTGCATCAACAAGAACCGCTATCGGGCGGTTCTTCATTCGCTCGCTGCCGGTCAGCACCCATTCGCCTTCACGGTTTGATAAGTAAGCGGTGAGGAAACGCATGGAAGTACCTGCAGCCCCGATATCAAAGGAGGTAGATGAAGAGTGCAATGTCTCCATCATCACCTTGGTGTCGTCACAATCGGCCAGATGTGTAATTTGTGCCGTACTATTACCCAGCATGGAGAGAATGAGAGCCCGGTTGCTGATGCTTTTCGACGCAGGCAGGTCTATTACCCCTTCGATGGGTTGTTTCGATGGCGGGAAAAGTTGAATCATAAGAGTTGTGATAAACAAAAAACTGCTCCCGAAAGAACAGTTTTTATTGTAAATATTTTTGGATGAGAGTTACATTGCTACCGATCCGAAACCGAGTCTGTTCTTTCTCCCGACCCAAGCCTCTTTTATGAAATTACCATTGGCATCTTTTCCTCCGATCAGGAAAATGCGATTGTTCTTATCTACTACCATGGAGGCTCTAGATCTGAGTTTGTAGTTGAGCCCTTTGGGGAAATTTACAAGTGTGTCATGTTTTGTCCACGAAAAACCGCTGGTTTTGGAGCAAAGCAGTGTGTCGGGCACTAAGTGATCGTTGGCTGATGCACCGCAATAGTACATCACCTGATTGTCGTACCATACCATAACCCCATTTTTTTGAGGGCGTAAAGTGGTGTCGGTCGTGAATTCTGTGGCATAATTGGCCCAGCTATCCGACGATCCAGAGTAGCTGTATACCGAGTTGAGGGTGTTGCCTGTTTGGTCGATTCCTCCAACCATAAGTAATTTGGGTGTACCTGTAATCGGGGTGATTACTGCAGCTGCAAAATTGCTGATCGGAAATCCCGAATTGGCTGCTTTTCCGTTGCTGTTGGTGCCTTCAATGGAGGTGACCGCATTTTGAACCGACCAGTTCTTTCCATCCGCCGAAGTTTCGACAAAATAGATGTTGCTATTGTTTTTGGTTACGGCAAATAATTTATGATCGTAGGCACTGATCAATGTTTTGATTTGGTGTTGAGAACTGTATGCTACCGGTGACCAAGAGGTTCCTTTCGATTTGGCATCGCTTTTATACAGGTTGCCATTGCTTGCAACGTAGATAGCTGTATCGTTCAGTACAACCATATTTTGCATGGAGACAGATGCCGGTAATGACGACAGTGTGGTTTCATTGCTCCAGCTTTTAGCATCGGTTGTGCTGTACATGCTGATGTTGCTTCCGTTGTTTAGGAATAGCATGACAAGATCATTGCATAATACCGCTTTCTGGTCTGTTTCGGTAAAAGAGCCAGGGTATACCCGACGTTGCCATGCAATAGAGTCTGGTTCTACTTTGTGTACGCGTACATCTACATAATATGACATTGTATCAGTACCATTTTCAGCGTAATTCTTAAATATTTGCGTACTCCTGAAATCAATAGAATCACCCGATCTGTAGATGGTCTTGTTGAAGAACATAGCAGCCGAAGAGTAGGTTCTAATGACCGGAATGGCTCTGAAATGTCCATAAAGTTTTGTCTTAAAAGGGAGAGAATCGGAGTTGTAAATTAACCCGTTAGTATGAAATGCACTTCCCCCTGTTTGATCGACCGTAAAAATTTGCTTGGCAAAAGCAGGTACACTGTCACTCTTTATCGCAAACGAGTACACGCGGGCATCGTCGGAATAGTTAGTTACGCTGTTACTCAGACAAGAATTGAGAGCAATTGCTCCCAGACTGTACAACAGGATAACCAAGTATTTGAGTCGTTTCATGAAGAAAATTGGTTTAAGTATAAATTTTAACCTTTTGCCGGCACCTGCTTCTTTTAGATCTTCTCTTACGTTCGAATAATTCAAATGTGTGGAATTATTTGCTTGTAAATGAGATGAATAAAAAGGATAAAGGTTCTGTTTGTCTAATGTATTTTTATATTTGTGCAAATGTAGTAACAAATTTTGATATTGTGGGCTATTTCAGGAGATTCAGGCTTTTTTAACCGCTGTTGAAGCTTGTTTAGGAACTGGTAGAAACGAAAAAAACGCTGTCGGAATGGACAGCGTTTTTTTCGTTTCTATTTCAAAAAAGACAATTAGAAAAATTTGATCCGGTTATCTTTTATGTCTGCCTTATCTTTCAATATTTGCAGGGTCATGTATGGAAGCATGTAGTTGTAACGAGAGTTCAACATGTCGATCTGAATTTTCGGATTGAATTTGTCGTTTCTCTTTTGTTCGCTTACAACACTGAATACATATACACCAGCTTTACCTTTAACCGGTGCAGAGAGTACATTCGGTTTGGAAGCAGAAGCTGCACCGATTACGGCCGGTTCTATTCCCAACGAGCCTGCCTGTGCGCTGTTGAAGTTCAGGTTAGAGGCGGTATCTGCCTTTTGTTTCAATGCAGCTGCTAAGGCTTGAATTGTTTTAGCCGAAGCTTTGGCCGAGTTCATGTTTTTGGTAATCACTTCCGCTTTTTTGTCGTTGATGAGTTCGGCTTTCAGTTCCGGAGTAACATCTTTAATATCGCGGTATCCTTTTTGATGCGAAGCAACCAAATTGGCAATCACAAGTACGTCGTTGCGTTCTCCGCATTCAAATACATCAGAAGTTGTTCCTGCATCAGCATCGTTTGCCCAACGAAATACCTGGCGGGTATTTTTTACGTTACCCAATCGCGGAGCATTCGGATCGATGCCATTGACAGGGTGTGCGGTAACTCCTTTTGATTTTGCAGCCTGGTCAAACTTCGCGCTGTTGCTTGCCGCCGTTGCAAATTCTTTGGCCTGATTGTAGATGATTTCTCTGGTTTGATCGCTTGGAACTGCTTTCAATGCAAGGAAAGCCAGTTTTACTTTGCTGATATTCTGTGTTTTTTCTTCTATCTGAATGAGTTGGATCGAAGATGTTTGTTTGTCAAGAGTTACTTCGTTTACTCCACTTCTGAAGATTTTGGTAACAAGTTCTTGTTTGAAGCCGTTTTGTAAGAGACCAACCTGGCGTACCCAACCGATTTCGCCTCCGTTAGATGCGGTTTGAGGTAACTTAGAATATTTTTGAGCCAAAGCTGCAAAGTTTCCACCTCCTTTGATAATGGCTACAAGGCTATCGGCCAATTTAGTTTCGGTATCGCTGAGTACAATGTGACGGATTTTCACAGAGTCAGGTTCGTTGATTCCACCTTCGACAATCTTAGCCATGTAGTAGGTGTCGTTTTCTATTTTCGGGCCGATTACATCACCCGTTTTTCCACCAAAAGCAAAGTCTTGCAGAAATGCAGGAACCTCTTTTTTGGAAAGAGCGATGTCGATGTATTTCTCTTCCGAGTTTGAATTGACGAAAGATTTGATATCGGTTGTCGTGTTGAATTCGTTTTGCAGACTGTTGATCTTCTTCTCAACTTCGGCATAGTCAGCTTTGGATGGCTTAACCTCGAATTGAACATATTTAAGATCGAAGTTAGCCTCTTGTTTGTAGCGGGCTTTGCGTTTGTTGTACAGATCTTTGATCTCGCTTTCAGATACCTTCACAGCACCATCGGGTACGGTGAAGTAGGGCTGCATGGTGTACAATACGTTTACAGAACTCTGGCTGCGATCGAAAGCGAATTTTGCATCCAACGAGTTGGCGGTAATTGTTTTCGATAACAATGCGTTGTATTTTTGCTGCAGCGCGTTCTGTTTTACCATGCCTTCGAGGAACGACCAATATTGTTGGTACTCTTTCACTTCGTCTGCATGTTGTTTGTCTTTGCTTTTTGTAGCCTGATCGAGAGAGGATAAAAGGCCAAGAAGAGCTTCTTTGCTGAATTGTCCTGTTCTGGGATCGGCAAAAGCACGACGGCTGGAGATAATCTGACTGATATGGTTTCCAATGGTCAAATCCTTTAGTTCGTCTTTAGAAACTGCCATGCCGAGCTTTTCGGTTTGTTTGCCCAAAAGAATTTCGGTTACCTTGTTGTCCCAAACCTGTTGACGAATCTGTTCGCTCATTTCGTCGTTATTTTGCTGGCCGGTTTCAATTTTATAAACTGTTGAAAGTTGCTCTACAGCATTCATGAAGTCGGCATACTTTACGGTTTCTCCGTCAATAACCCCGACTTTTTGCTTTTGTTCGCCAAAAAAAGTTTTACTTGAATTCAGAAAGTCACCGATAATGAAAGCAAACATTGCTAAACCCACTACTATCAACAGGAATACTCCTTTGCTTCTAATTTTCTCTAATGTTGCCATTGATTTGTTTCAATTAAAAATATGATTCTGTTTTGATTATAATTTTAAGGTCGATAATCGTTTTATTTTCAACGATAATACACACAAGTATCTGTTGAACTTGCTTTTTGATAAAACTTTAAAACCAGGGCACGAATATACAAAAAAAAGTCCAACCCAAAGAATAAATGTCAAAAAGTGTGTTATTCCGACACAGAAACGTCGATGCCGAGTGCTTTTACTTTGTCTGCAATTTCGACGAGTTGCTTGTGCGATGCTTTTTTGAGTCCCTGAGCCGGTGTGTCTCTTGCCAGCGTGTAAATCATTACTTGCTTGGGGTGTATCTCGTCTACGGCTTGCAGCCAGGTTTTTATCTCCTCGGGTGTGGTGTTGTCTATCTTTTGACCCTCAATTTCTCCCTGTAAAAATAGGGTTTGGAGAATGAGATTGCCATTGAAACGCTTCAACTGATCGATGAGCCATTGGGCAGAAAAAGAGGGTGATCCGGGTTGATTAAGCAGGCGGATAGTGGTATCGATGGCCGAATCCATTTTCAGAATATTGTTGTCTACCTTATTTAGTGCTTCAAAAACGGTAGGCTTATGAATCAGTGTGCTGTTGGACAGAACGCTGATCTTTGCTTCGGGGAAAAACGTATTGCGAAGTGCGATGGTGTCGTCGACGATGCCCGCAAAATCGGTGTGCATCGTGGGTTCTCCGTTGCCGGCAAAGGTGATTACATCCAGTTTTTTACCATCGGCTTTCATATCGGATAGAGTGTTTCGTAATTCGATGTTAAACTCCTCCCGGCTGGGTATGTGCGCGTTTCGGGGCTTGAAATTGAAGCCGCATTCGCAATACTGGCAATTGAATGTACATGTTTTGGCATTTACGGGGGAGAGGTTGATGCCGAGTGAGGTGCCCAAACGTCGGCTTTTTACCGGGCCGAAAATGATTTTATCGAATAAAAAAGTAGACATAGTCGGGTGGTAATTAACAATTAATAATTAAAAATGAATAATGAGAATTTGCAGCAAAATTCGGATGCTGCAAATTCTCATTCAATGGTGCAATCTGTTAATTATTAATTCTTCATTATTAATTAATTACAGTTTCCAGGTTGCAATTCGTTGCATGGCTTCTTCGGTTTGAGCCGGACTGCCGAATGCTGTGAGGCGGAAATAGCCTTCGCCGTGTGGTCCGAATCCGACACCCGGAGTGCCAACCACGTTTATTTCGGTCAACAAGCGGTCGAAAAATTGCCAGGATGAGATGCTATCGGGAGTTTTTAGCCAGATATAAGGCGCATTGACACCCCCGAATGCGCTCAGTCCTTTGGCCTCAATGCCTTTGCGGATGATGTTGGCATTGTTCATGTAGGTGGCAATGGTTTCTTTGATCTGTTGTTGTCCTTCGGTCGAATAAATGGCTTCGGCGGCGCGTTGTACGATGTAGGCTGTACCGTTGAATTTTGTTGTCTGACGACGGTTCCAGAGGCGGTTGAGGGGTACCTGTCCGTGTTCGGCAGAGTTAACCAGCACTGTTTTCGGAACGACGGTATAACCACAACGCAATCCGGTGAAACCGGCTGTTTTCGAGAAGCTGCGGAATTCGACAGCTACCTCGCGGGCTCCTTCTATTTCGTAGATCGAGTGGGGAACATCCGGCTCGCTGATAAAGGCTTCGTAAGCTGCATCGAACAGAATCAGTACGTCGTTGGCACGAGCATAGTCAACCCATTGTTTTAGTTCATTTTTTTTGAGCGTGGTACCGGTCGGGTTATTCGGATAACAGAGATAAATTACGTCAGGACGGGTAGTTGGCAGTTCGGGAATAAAGTTATTTTCCTTTGTACAGGGTAGATAAACAATCTTTTCCCACTTTCCGTCGGCTGTCGGTTTACCTGCACGGCCTGCCATAGCATTGGTATCCACGTAAACGGGATAAACCGGGTCGGTAACGGCAATCACGTTGTTCGGGCCGAGGATGTCGCCGAAGTTGCCGGTATCGCTTTTGGCGCCGTCGCTTACAAAAACTTCGTCGGGAGTAATGTCGATGCCGCGGGCGGTGTAATCTTTAGCTACAATTGTTTCGCGCAGGAAAGCGTAACCTTGTTCGGGACCGTAACCACGAAAGGTGCTGGCATCGCCCATTTCGTCAACGGCAGCATGCAACGCTTTGATGACGGCTGGTGCCAGCGGACGAGTTACGTCGCCGATGCCCAGACGGATGATGTTTGCTGATGGATTTTCTTCCTTGTAAGTATTTACTTTGCGTGCAATCTCCGAAAAAAGATAGGTTTCAGGGATATTCAAAAAATTGTCGTTTACAAAAGCCATATTGCTAATTTGGGGATTTGAAAATTTGAAGATTTAAAAATGGAATATGCAGTGACTATGCAGATTCTAAATCGTCAATTGTAAATTAATAAATTGCAAATTTTACAGTAGGTATTCTCCTTCAAAAACGGTGACTGCCGGGCCGGTCATGTAGACGTGGTTGTCGGCTTCCGACCATTCTATTTCGAGGTTGCCGCCGAGGAGTTCCAGCGTTATCTTGCGTTCGGTCTTCTCGTTCAGTACCGCAGCTACGGCAGTTGCGCAAGCTCCGGTTCCGCAGGCAAGCGTTTCGCCGGCTCCACGTTCCCAGACCCGCATTTTGATGTGAGTGGGTGAGATGATCTGCGCGAATTCAGTATTGGTGCGGCGGGGAAAGAGCGGATGATGTTCCACTTTCGGGCCGCTTTTTTGTATATCCAACTCTTCGAGCGAATCCATAAAAATCACGGCGTGGGGATTTCCCATGGAGACGGCAGTGATGTTCACCTTTCGGCTTTCAAGCGCAATGGGGTAGTTCACCACGCTGGTTTCGTCGAGGTTGATGGGTATTTGTTTGGGGGCAAGAATGGGCTCGCCCATATCCACACGTACGGAGTTGACCTTGCCGTTTGTGAGGTTTAGCATGAGGTGTTTTGTGCCGGCAAGTGTTTCGAGCGTAAGTTCCGTTTTGTCGGTTAATCCTTTTTCGTAAACGAATTTGCCGATACAGCGGGTAGCGTTGCCACACATTTCCGATTCCGAACCGTCGGAGTTGAACATGCGCATGCGGAAGTCGCACGTTTCGGAAGGCAAAATGAGCACCAGGCCGTCGGATCCGATGCCGAAGTGGCGGTTACTGATGGCTATTGCTAATTTAGCCGGATCTTCAATTTTTTCAACAAACCCGTTTACATAAACGTAGTCGTTTCCGGCACCTTGCATTTTTGTGAACTTCATATGTCTTGCTTTTAATAGTTTCAGGAATCGATAGTGTTCGGGGTTCTATGATAGTCTTTTGTTTTTTAATATGCTGTTTGTCGCTTATCGTTTTTTTGTCGTCTGTTTGCCCGGGCGTAAATCGTTCTTTTCGTAATAATTAATAAACGCTTGGTTGACAATTCTATTACCTCCCGGGGTCGGGTAGTTTCCTGAGAAGTACCAGTCTCCGTTATGTTTCGGGCAAGCTATATGGAGATTTTCAATAGTTTGATAGATGATCTCAACCTCTACTGTGCAGTTGTCGGGGGTTACCATTTCTCCGATTTTCTTTGCTATTTCGGTATTGGTGAAAGGTGCATAAATCTCTTTTACATGATTGATAATCCACTCTTTCGGTTGATTTTCCTGTTCCTTGCTCTTTTTGTAGACTTCGTGAATTATATTTTCCATTCCGCGATCTTTCAAAAGTTCGATGGCTGCGTTGAAGGCGATGAATTCGCTCATGCGCGACATGTCGATACCGTAGCAGTCGGGGTAGCGAATTTGCGGAGAGGAAGAGACGATTACGATTTTCTTCGGTTTGAGGCGGCTCAAAATCTTGATAATGCTCTGTTTGAGCGTTGTGCCTCGTACAATACTGTCGTCGATCACCACAATGTTGTCTTCGTTCTCAGTGATGACTCCGTACGTGGTGTCGTAGACGTGAGCAGCCAGATCGTTTCTGTTTTTATCTTCGGTGATAAAGGTTCTCAGCTTGATGTCCTTGATAGTTAGCTTTTCGGTACGGATCTTTTTCTGAAGAATCTTTTCGACCTCTGCTTCAGATAGAGCTTTCTTTTTGTTCAGGATAGCGGCCGTTTTTTGTTGATTCAGATATGTTTCAAATCCTTCCATCATGCCGTAATAAGCCACTTCGGCTGTATTCGGAATGAAAGAGAGAACGGTGTGATCCACATCTTGATCGATCGCTTCGAGTATCTGTGGCGTTAGCAATCGTCCCAAAGTTTTACGTTCGCGATAGATGTCGCGGTCGCTGCCTCGCGAAAAATAAATGCGTTCGAATGAGCAGGGAGCCGGATTTTCCGACTTGTGTATCTGGCTTATTTTGAATGAACCGTCTTGTTTGATAAACAAGCCTGCACCCGGATTTAGCTCGTGAATTTCTTCTGTTGAGATGTTTAGCACGGTTTGCATGGCGGGGCGTTCGGAGGTGACCACCACGATTTCGTCGTTGGCAAAATAGAATGCCGGACGGATTCCCCATTTGTCACGGAAAACGAAAGCGTCGCCGCTACCGGTAAGCCCGCAAATGACAAAGCCGCCGTCCCACATGGCAGTGGCGCGTTTGATAATGCGTTCCAGATCGAGGTGCTGCTCGATTGTCTGATTTAGCTCCTTTCCGGCCATTCCTTCGAGGGCAAACTTAGTGTACAAATGCTCTACTTCGGAGTCGAGCATGCCGCCCAGTTGTTCAAGAATGATGAACGTGTCGGCATTGTGTCGGGGATGTTGTCCTTCGGCCACGATATGATCGAAAATCTCATCGACGTTGGCAAGATTGAAGTTCCCAGCCAGACAGAGATTTTTACTTTTCCAGTTGTTGCGACGCAGAAACGGGTGTGCATACGAAATACCCGACCGGCCGATGGTACTATAACGCAGGTGGCCGATGTACAGTTCTCCGATAAACGGGGCATTGGTGCATCTTTCGTTTTCGGGCATTTTTTCGTAGGCATCTATCTGTCGGCCTACGCCGTTGAATACGTCGGTGATGGCGCCGTTTCCCAACGCTCGTTCCCGGAAGATATACTCTTCTCCGGCGGTAGCTGTGAGATTAATGCATGCAATACCGGCACCTTCCTGCCCCCGGTTGTGCTGTTTCTCCATTAAAAGATAGAGATTGTTCAGCCCGAAATGGGTGGTTCCATACTTGGCTTTATAATATTCCAGCGGTTTCAATAACCGCATCAGTACAATTCCGCATTCGTGTTTTATCGGATCACTCATTGATAGGTAGGTATTTACGGATTTTACGTAGGATTGTCCTTCAAAATGCAAAGATAACGAATTTTTGCCGAAACCTCCCTGTTAGAAAAGGGTAAACTTGTTAATTGGAGCAACCTTTTTTGACCTGTTTTCGTGTTTTTTTAGTTGAAATAGGCCGAAAACTTACTTTTTGATTCAAATAGGCATAAATTAGGATGAATCTTGTTTCTGCGAGGTAAACTCTTGGTCGAGACAATTAATAGTGTAAATTTGTCGATAAATTGATTCCGGTATTTTATCCGAAGGTCGGATCGTTTAATTTATTCGTACGTTATGAGTCATTCTCTGGATTTGTTCCGGTTTTGCCCGGTGTGCGGGTCGCCGCACTTTAATGCGAACAACGTGAAATCGAAAAAGTGTGCCGATTGCGGGTTTGTCTACTATCTCAATCCGTCGGCAGCCACGGCTGCGTTTATTGAAAATGAACAGGGCGAATTGTTGGTGTGTCGTCGCGGGAAAGAACCTTCCAAGGGTACGCTCGATTTGCCGGGGGGCTTTACCGATATGGAGGAGACCTGTGCCGAGACTATTGCCCGCGAAATCAAAGAGGAACTCAATCTGGCAGTGGATAGTTCGGAGATTCTCTTTTCTCTGCCCAACTGGTACCGCTACTCGGGAATGAATATCCCCACGCTCGATTTCTTTTTCCGTTGTCGGGTGAGCGATTTTTCGACATTACAAGCTGCCGACGATGTGGCGGAGGCTTTCTTTGTGAAACCCGAAGAGCTCGATCCGGAACAGTTCGGTCTGACCTCAATCCGAAAAGCGGTGACGATATATAAAGAGAAGAAAATTTCAGCAAATCGTTCCTGTGATGAAAATTAGGTGTGCCATCAAGTCTTCAGTCAAATTTTTTATTAAATTTCTCCTGCACACGGGTCGGGTTAGCGACTGTAAACGCAACAAACCCGACAAAACAATCGGAATTTGTAAATATGGAACACTGATTCTGTAAATATGGAACACCTCACTTCCTGATTTTTTATATATTTGTACGTTCAGTAAAAACAAGCCGTCTCTCCTGAGAGGACTTTTTTTATGTCTGCTCCCATACTGAAAAAAAGGGTCTCTATGCGAATTCAATAATCACTTCGAGGGAAGAATCTTACCGTCAAAACAAAGAGAAGCCATTTCGGCAACAGGAGCCGGAGACCAATGCGCAGGTTTGCGACTTTACATGTCATGCAAACCAATAGGTGTCAATATATCACCCGTAGTGTATTTGAAATCAATATTGTTTTATTCAGATTTTCAATTGTATTTACAACAGAATGTTATGGTGTGTTATGCATTGTTGACTAGACAAAGAATTGCTTTGTTGCCAAATGTACCACGGGTTCACGATACTAAAAATACGGAATCGCAATGAAATCTCCTGAAATATTGGCTTTTACGGAAAATATAAGCAATAAACAACCAATAAACAACCAATATGAAAAAAACTCTACTCCTTTTATTCATCCTCTTAACAACTATCCAGATAGCTGTTAAAGCTCAGAATCGAATTTATTGGGGTATCCCTGGTCCGAACGGGAACATTAGTTCTGCTAAATTGGATGGAACTGATGTCACACCATCAGTAGCACTATCTGGTCAAACTTTTGATATGGAAACCGATTTCTATAAAGGCATATTGTATTGGGGGGATAATAATTTCGTAAAAAAAGCAAATACAGACGGCACCAACCTGCAAATACTATATACAGGTTCAAAGAATATCGGAGGGTTCGCGCTTGATTTAATAAATAATAAATTGTACTTCTCCGAGTTTGGAAGTGGTAATGTTATTATAAGACGTTGTAATTTGGATGGAACAGGTATGGAGGTTATTGTAACCTCACCTAATTATTCAAATGGAAGAACCTACAATCTGACTATCTCGCCAACGCTACAAAAACTCTATTGGACTGAGTCCACATCAGTTAATGCTAATAGTATTATTATGCGTTGCAACCTCGAAGGAACGAATGTTGAAACACTTATGACCACAACTAAGTTTATTCCTGGGTTGACCATTGACGAAAAAAATCAAAGGCTTTATTTGGCATACTATGCCGACAACGAGGTGAGGACTACTGATATGACTTGTTCTACAACGCCAACATTGGTTTTTGCTGGTTCCAACGGTACGTTTCAGATGGCTGTAAGTAATGTGGAAGATAAACTCTATTTTGGAGAATTGGTCACAAGAAAAATCCGTAAATGCAATTTGGATGGTAGTTCGCCACAAGATATTGTTAGTGGCCTTTCAGGGTCACCAATGGCTTTATCTATACCAACCATTCCTCCGGCACCTACTATCTCTGCCAACGAAACGTACATTTTTGAACTAAACGATTTTCTTTTCGCCAGCGTGGATGAAAATTTATTGACAAAGATCAAAATAACTGCATTAACTGGCAAAGGAACCCTGTATTTGGACGCTAATAACAATAATATTGTTGATGCTGGCGAAGCGGTTGTATTGAATCAGGAAATCTCGAAGACCGATCTTGTAGCAGGCACATTGAAATTCAATCCGGTGGCAAATGATTATGGCTCACCTTATACTACTTTCACTTTTAAATGGTTTGATGGTACCAGCTATTCCACATTAGATCTCCTGCAGTATATTTATGTGCTGAGTGTAGCACCTACAGTAACTACCCAAGCCGTAAGTGGTATAGGGTCAACTACAGCCACAGGTAATGGGAATATCACCAATTTAGGAGTCCCGTTTCCCACATCCTATGGAGTTTGTTGGAATACAACAGGTTCACCCACTATATCTAATGCCAAAGTAGACTTAGGCGCAACATCAGCAACCGGTGCATTTACTGCAGCTATAACCGGTTTAACTGCCAATACTACTTACAAAGCAAGAGCTTATGCTACTAATGAAGCCGGGACAAGGTATGGAACGGAAGTGAGTTTTACTACAGCAACACCACCAACCGTTACCGGTATTTCATCCACATCAGGCTCAACAGTAGGTGGCACAACGGTTACTATAACCGGAACCAACTTTACAGGCGCTACTGCCGTGAAATTTGGCACAACGGCTGCTACATCTTATACCGTTAATTCAGATACACAAATCATAGCTACCGCTCCTACCGGAACCGGCACAGTAGATGTGAGGGTAACTACCGCAGATGGAACAAGTGCAACAAGTAGTGCTGACCGATTTACGTATGTTGCTGCACCAACTATAACAGCTATATCGCCTACAAGTGGATCAACAGCGGGAAGTACATCGGTTGTCATTACCGGAACCAACTTAACAGGCGCTACTGCCGTGAAATTTGGCTCAGCCAATGCCACCAACTTTACGGTTAACTCAGCTACACAGATTACAGCAACTGCTCCCGCAAGATCGGCAGGAGTTGTAGATATTACAGTTACAACTGCCGGGGGAACGAGTGCTACGAGTACTTCTGATCAGTTTACGTATGTGTCTGCTCCAACGGTAACCACCAATGCTGCAACCAGCATTAGTTCGACGGGGGCTACTCTCGCTGGCATTATCAGTGCAAAAAATGCCAACACAACTGTAACGTTCGAATATGGTTTGACAACCAGTTACGGAACAACTGTAACAGCTGATCAAAGTCCGGTTACGGGCAGTGCAGCTACCCCGGTAAGCAAAGCAATTACCGGATTAGCGGCGGGTGTCACTTATCATTATAGGGTAGTTGGTGTAAATGCAGGGGGAACAACCAATGGTGGTGATAAGAGCTTTACAACTCCGCTTTTTGCCGGAAATGGTACTCCGGCAGATCCTTACCCAATCGCAACACTTGCAGATCTTAAATGGGTATCGGAACACAGCGATATATGGAATGGTTCTTTTGTTCAGACTGCCGATATTGATGCTTCCACAACAGCCACATGGAATGTTAGCAAAGGTTTTTCTCCCATTGGTGATGTTACAACTAAGTTTACGGGCAGTTACAACGGACAATATCATACTATTACCGGTTTGACCATTAATCGTCCTAGCGGAAACGACTACAATATTGGTCTCTTCGGAGTGACCTCGAGTGCAACACTTAAAAATATTGGTCTGCTCGATTGCTCGATTATAGGGGGAAATAATGTCGGTGCTTTGGTAGGGTATATGGGGTACAATAGCATCCGTACTTCTTCTATAAGTGACTGTTATTGTACAGGTGAGGTTTCAGGAATAAGTTATGTTGGCGGATTGGTGGGGGCAAATCAAAGTTCCAGCATTATGAATAGCTATTCCACATGTAAGGTTACTGCAACAGCAGATGCAGCAGGTTTGGTAAGTTTTAATATGAATTCCACTATTGCCAACTGTTTTTATGATAAAAACACCTCCGGGCAAAGTGACACAGGTAAGGGTACACCAAAAACTACCGCCGAGTTGAAAATGCAAAACACTTTTACCGGCTGGGACTTTGTTGGCGAAACGGCAAACGGCACCACCAATATTTGGGCCATCAGCAGCACACAAAACAACGGATATCCTTGTTTTATGAGCCAAATCACTTCTCCAACAGCCCCGACAGTAACTACTCAGGCAGTCACTGCCATTGCTACAACAACAGCTACAGGCAATGGAAACATTACCGGGTTAGGTGTTCCCAATGCTGGTTCGCATGGTGTTTGCTGGGGAACAAGTGCAAATCCTACTATTATCGATAATACTGTAGCGAATAGAGGTGGAGTCTCTGTTACTGGAGCTTTCGTTGCTCCAATTACCGGTTTGACACCCAATACCCTTTATCATGTAAGGGCGTATGCTACAAATAGTATTGGAACATCATATGGGGCAGACGTGTCGTTTATATCTTCGAATATCGTGCCTGACGCACCTACCATTGGAACAGCTACAGCAGGGATTGGTCAGGCATCTGTTAGTTTCACAGCACCGGCATCAAACGGTGGTAGCGCCATTACGGGCTATACTGTTACTTCCAATCCGGGAAGTCTTACTGGCACAGGATCATCCAGTCCAATTGTAGTTACCGGATTGAATAATGGAACAGCTTATACATTTACAGTTACGGCAACTAATAGTGTTGGAACAGGCGGTGCTTCTTCAGCATCAAATTCGGTAACTCCATTAATCACACCAACTATAACCGGAATTTCCCCAATAAGCGGCTCAACAGTAGGAGGAACATTGGTAGTAATTACCGGAACCAACTTAACAGCTGCAACCGCGGTGAAATTTGGTAGTACCAATGCAACCAACTACACGGTTAATTCAGATACACAGATAACCGCTGTTTCGCCTGCGGGTTCTGCCGGAGCAGTGGATATTACAGTTACAACTGCCGGGGGTACAAGTACAACAAGTAGCACCGACCAGTTTGTTTACCTGCAACCCCAGACCATTACGTTTAATGCTTTGAGTACGCATACCTACGGCGATGCTCCGTTTACCCTTGCGGCCACGGGTGGCGCATCGGGCAATCCGGTAGTGTTTACCAGTTCGGATCCAGGCGTGGCAACCTGTACCGATACAAACGGTGCTACCATTACCCTGTTGAAAGCCGGAAGCTGTACCATTACAGCCAACCAGGGCGGTAATGCTTCTTACGGTGCAGCTACACCGGTTTCGCAGATCTTAACGATAAATGCACTACCTGTGACGATAACTGCAAACGCAGGCCAAAGCAAGATGTATGGCGAGAGTGATGCGGCGTTTACCTATTCGGTTAGCCCGGCGCTGAAAGCCGGCGATGCCTTTGCCGGTGCATTGACCCGTGAAGCCGGTGAAGCTGTAGGCGCATATGCCATCAGCAAGGGGACGTTGAGCGCAGGCGATAATTACGCCATTAGCTTTGCCGGCGATAATTTTAGCATCACCGCCAAACCGATTACGGTAACAGCGGACGGCGGTCAAACTAAAATGGCAGGCGCTGCCGAACCTGTGTTGACTTATATTGTACATCCCGCATTGTTAAGCGGCGATGCCTTTACAGGAGCGTTAGCCCGTGAATTCGGCGAAACTGTGGGTACGTACGCCATTAATCAGGGTACATTGAGCCCTGGTGTCAATTACTCCGTCACATTCGTTGGAAACAGCTTCAGTATTACGCAGCCATCCTTTGCCATATCGGGCAATGCGGGCATTGCAGGTGCTACATTGAGCTACTTCGACGGTACGGACAAAATGGTTGTGGCCGGCGCCAACGGGGACTATTCTATAATTGTTCCGGCATACTGGAGCGGTACGGTTACTCCTTCGCTGGCAGGTTACAGTTTTTCGGACAATAAAGTGTATACCAACGTAAGTGCAAATTTGTCGGGCGAAAATTACACGGCAACCGATATTGTAGCGCCGACAATGCAGTTGACCTACAGTTCTGATAAAGAAGCGGTGAAGGCAGGTGATGTTATTACCTTTACGGCAACCCTCAGCGACGCCAACGGTATAAGCGAAAGCCCTGCGCCAACCATTACCATCGGGAGTGTGGTGGTAAACGTTGCTATGAACAAAACCTCCAATCTGGTGTGGACATACATCTGGACGGTACCGGCAAATGTTGATGCAACTGTGACGGTTTCGGTTACGGCGACCGACCCCGGCGGTAACCGGGTTACTGGTGGGCTGGATATACGCAGTTATGTAATCGACAACACCCCTCCCGCTGCAATAGTGACCAACATCTCCAGCCAAAGTACGGTACATGTGCTTGATAATACCGTAATCGGTTTCTCGGAACAGGTTGTCCAGGTGGAACCGGATTTGTCCAACGCGATTATATTCCGCGAGGGGGGCAAAAACGGCGTTGACCTACCATTTGCGGTAAGCAGCAGCAAGCACCAAAGCAGCAGAGCCAATGTTATGGGTCTGAAAACGGCCGTGGCCGGCATCACGCAAATAGTGGCAACGGTGGCGCTCAAGTGCAATACCACCTATTACCTTGCCCTCAAGGCAGGAACCTTTGCCGATATGGCCGGTAACCTACTCCCATTGTACGAAAATACGTTCAATACCGACCCGAACCCTGTAAAACCCGTTATTGCAAGCACTAAAGCCACCTTGTGCGCAGGCGATGCGTTAACCTGTTCAAATGCAAATGCTTCGTTAGCCTACCTGTGGCAAAAAGATGGTAAGGATATCCCGGGTGCATCCGGAACCGAATACACTTTGCCCGATAACGCTGCCGGAGCATACAGCCTGAAGGTAACGGATAACGTTACCAGCTGCGCCAGCGTGTCGGATGTGGCAACCATTGCCGAATACTCGGCCGTTACGCCGGTGGTGTACGAAAAGAAACAACCGGGCGTTATCTCTATTTTGGTTGTCGACAACACAAGCAACGCGTTTACAGCCTATCAATGGACGTATGCCGATGGTTCTGCGCTCCCTTCGGGCATGGCTGCGGCCAACCAGTTTCTGGTGCTGAATCCCGAAAACATGAACGCGGCTTATAAAGTGACGGCTACCGATACCAACGGTTGCAAGCGTCTGTCGGTGTCAAAATCGGCAACGATCCAATCGGCCAACGTTGTGGTCTATCCGACTGTTTCGAGCCAGCGTTTCACCGTAAGCTATACGGATATAGAAAGAGGTAATGCCATGATCCGGGTTGTAAACTCCAGGGGAGAGGTAATACAAACGCTTCAGGTGGCAAAAAACAGTATGGCGGAGACCTATGACCTCAATCTTGGTTATGTTCCTGTCGGCGTTTATTACATAGAGCTTCAGATGGGTGGTTTTAAAGATACCAAACGGGTGATAATTAGTAGATAAGGCAGGACGAAAATCAGAGGCAAAAGATAAGAAGTAAGAATTATGAACTATTAGTTATGAGTTAAACCACCGTTAATCACTATCATTTTTTACTTCTTATCTTTTATTTCTGATTTAAACAATCTGACGAATAAAACACAAATTATATACAGATGAAAAAATATTATCATTACGCAATAATATTCGCTTTCGCATTCAATGCGCTGGGGGGTGTAGCCCAAAACACCGGCAAAATGACGACTGAGCCGGGCAGTGTGGTTTTGAACTTCCACGCGGCTCCGTCGCTTACCAAAATCAGCAATTCGGCATACAGCGATGCCGTGAGCGCTAAAGCAGGGTTCAGTGGCGGGCTTGACGCCGTTTATTACTTCATGTCCTTTAAAAAGGTGAACATTGGTGTCTCGCTGGGTATGAATTACTGCTATTACAGTTCTGACATAAAGCTCAATTACAACGATTCGCTTTGGATTATCGATAAAGATGCGGAAAACGTCCAATTGTACGAGAAGGGCAACCGTCTGAGCGAACCCCAGAAGCTAAGCGCTATTAACGTGCCGGTGCTGTTACGTTTCGAGTACCCGCTTGCCGGTAATTTTGACATGTACTTCAATGTCGGTTTGTATGTGTCGATGCTCGTGAGCAAAAAATACAGCACAACTATGGATTATACGGCAAGGGGTTATTATCCACAATACAATCTTACCCTTTTTGATGTGGACGTGGCCAATTCTCCCTATTTCTATCCTACAAACAAAGCCATGTCGAGCGATGGGAAACTTAAGCTCAAAAGCGACGTCGGCGTGCAGATGGCATTGGGGTGGAAATACAGTATTTCGCCGGTCGTAGCCCTTACAGCCGGGTTCAATGCTTGTTTGGGTCTGAGCAATATGGCAAATAATTCGGGTAGGGCGCAACCGTTGGTCAACAACGACCGTGAAATTAACTCTATGGCAGGTAAAAGCGGCAATACCAAAGCTAATGCTTTCGCTTTTGAATTAGGGATAAGCTGGAAACCAGCCTGGCTGCAAAAGAAAAAGCAATCCGTAGCTGGAAGATAGTAGCCCGTGTTGCGCAATACTTAGGTAAACGTTGGGTAATATTTTGTGTCTCTTTTGTTTGGCTGCCACCATTAAAGGTGTAAATTTGCTGAGGCAATAGTTTATTACCCCTTTTTCCAAAATTGAGCAATCATGGGTCATTGTCTGGATTTTTTTTCTCTGTCAAGTGTCTGATTTTTCGACATTACAAGCTGCCGACGATGTGGCGGAGGCTTTCTTTGTGAAACCCGAAAAGCTCGATTCAGAACAGTTCGGACTGACCTCAATCCGAAAAGCGGTGACGATGTACAAAGAGAGGAAAGCCCAGACAGGAGGTTTTTGAATGAAAGTTACCGATGCCTTTTATCTGTCCGGAATGCGATGAAAAACTACGACTTTTACAAGACGAAATATGGGAGAGAGTTGCTGATCGACTTGATTCCTTTGGAGCGATTGCAGGATTATCTGGATCATTCACCGACACACACGCTCTCTTACTACGACATTACCTTGATTACCGAAGGCGACGGATCTTTTACACTGGATGGATCGGATTCCCAAATCGAGAAGGGTATGTTGTTCTTCTCGGCACCTGGACAAATCCGGCAGTGGAACTTCGACCGGATGCCTCAGGGATTAGTGTTGATCTTTGAAGAGACGTTTTTGTGCGACTACTTCAACGATGCCCGGTTTGTTGAAAATTTGTCTTATTTTTGTTCGTTTTCAAATCCGCCGTCGATGTTGCTGACCGATACCGAATATCGGGAGTTGGTGCCTCTTCTGGAGACGATCGACCGGGAAATTGCAGAGTACGAAACAAAAGATAAGCATATTCTCAGGGCATTACTCTATCATGCTACTATGTTGTTGAACCGTATGTATTTGCATCGCTATCCCGTAGCCGATCGGAAACCGGAAGGACGATACATACCTGAATTCCGGGCATCGGTCGAAAAAGAATTCAAGCAATGCCGCTCGGTGGCGTATTTTGCCGATTTGTTGCATATCACTCCCGGTCATCTGAATGATATCGTTCGGCGGGAGATGGGGATTACGGCCAAGCAATTTATTATCGACCGGGCAATGCGTGAAGCCAAACGGATGTTGGGATATACCGATTTGTCGGTCAGTGAGGTGGCGATGGAGCTCAATTTCGAGAATCCGTCGTATCTTACCCGACTGTTTGAAAAGCATGTCGGTGTTACTCCGTTGCAGTTTAGAACCAAAATCCTTGAAAAGTGATCTTTCTTCCGGCATAAATTCTTCCGGCCTTGTCGTACAACTTTTACTTTTGCACTACAAAAATAAAAACGTACGATAATGAAAAAATGGATTTTTTTAATGATGACACTTATGGCGACAGTTGGTACAAATGCACAAAAAAATGAGAATGGCGTAGCTGCACACATTATTGCAATGGAAAAGGCAGCTCTTGAAAAGTGGGGAAATGGAAATCCCGACGGATTTCTGGATATTTCGGCTCCCGATGTGGTCTATTTCGATCCTTTTGTGGAGCGACGGTTGGATGGAATAGCGCAGTTAAGAGAGTTGTACAACAGTTTGCGGGGAAAAGTGCATGTCGATAGGTTTGAGATGCTGAACCCAAAAGTGCAGGCAGGAGCCTCTATGGCTGTACTGACGTTTAACTTCAACGGTTATCAGAAAGAGGTTGTGCAGAAATGGAACTGCACCGAGGTGTACCAGCTCGAAAAAGACGGTTCGTGGAAAATTATTCAAACGCATTGGTCGTTGGTGCAACCCAAATTGCAATAGATGCCGCAGGTCATCACCGGCTATTTAAAATACGATTAACTTTAGTATGGATTGGAAAGATAAACTTGGAGGCTTGAAAAATGTTTTGCCCGAAGGAGAAAGTATGCCGGTGGCAGAACCCGAAAAGTCGGTGGAAAAACGGCAACGGGAGCCTTTGCGGGTGGAAATGGAAAAACGTAACGGAAAACCGGCCACTATTGTGTCGGACTTTTTCGGTAGCGACGAAGAGCTGAAAGAGCTGGGAAAGACGCTGAAGGTGAAATGCGGAGCAGGCGGCTCGGCGCGTGACGGCGAAATATTAGTGCAGGGCGACTTCCGGGTGAAAATTGCCGACATGCTGCTGGCGATGGGCTACAAAGTAAAGAAAATCAATTTTAAATAGACTGAACTTGGAAAAACGAAGAGGCTGTCTCAATTACAATTTTGAGACAGCCTCTTCTGCAATAAGGAGGATTTTTGCAATCATTATTTCTTCAACGACCAGCCTGTTTTCAGTCCGACAACAAAATAGACTAACCCCACGCTGCCCAGTCCGAATATGGTGTCACCGAATACCCGCATCCAGCGAAGCGTCTGCATAAGCGGTTCCTGCATGAATTCCATGGAGCGGGCGTACCAGATGCCATGATCGACCGCAGCAATGGTTTGCTTGATGCCTACAGGCAGGATGCTGAGCAGTACCATCAGGATGAGGCCGATCTGGAAGCACCAGAAAGAGTATTTGAGCACCCCTTCGCGCCATTCGTATTTTAGTGTCATGCCACGGAGTGAGAAAAGCATGAGTCCGATGCCCAGCATGCCGTACACACCGAACAAAGCCGTATGTCCGTGAACCGGTGTGGTGTTAAGTCCCTGCATGTAGTAAAGAGCAATGGGCGGATTGATGAGGAATCCAAAAACGCCTGCTCCGACAAGGTTCCAGAAGGCCACGGCAATAAAACAGAAGATGGCCCAACGGTATTTTCTGATCCATTCGGTACTTTTGGTCAGTTTGAAATTGTGCCATGCTTCCGATCCTACCATTACCAGAGGCACTACTTCCAGTGCGCTGAACGAGGCACCCAAAGCAATAATGGAGATGGGAGCTCCTGCAAAATAGAGATGGTGAAAAGTCCCGACAATGCCACCCAGCAGGTAGATGATGGTGACAAACAGAGCGCTTGCTGTGCCGGTTTTGATGTTAATCAGTCCCAGTTTGACCAGAATAAAGGCGATGACCGTGGTAGCAAATACTTCGAAGAAGCCTTCGACCCAGAGATGGATCACCCACCAGCGCCAGTATTCGGCAACTGATAGATGCGATTGACGTCCGTACATAAGACCGGCTCCGTAGAATACGGCGATGGCAACCGACGCAATAACGAATAGAATCAGCAGATTTCTGCTTTCTGACTTAATTTTCAGAGCAGGCAACAAGGCTCTTACCATCAGAATAAGCCAAATGATGAGTCCGGTAAAAAGAAGAATCTGCCAGAAGCGTCCGAGGTCGACATATTCGTAGCCCTGATGTCCGAAATAGAAGTTTTGTACTAGTCCCAGTTTCTGCATCACGCCCATCCATTCGCCGGCCAGCGAGCCGATCACCACTATCAAAAGTGCGCCGAACAGCACATTAACTCCGAGTCTCTGAAATTTCGGTTCGTAACCCGACACCGCCGGAGCGATAAAGAGTCCGGTGGCAAGCCAGGCTGTTGCAATCCAGAAGATAGCCAACTGCACATGCCAGGTTCGCGAGATGGAGTAGGGAAGTATGTTGTCGAGCGGGAAGCCGAAGAAACCTTTTCCCTCTACGCCGTAATGAGCGGTGATGACTCCCGTAAGAACCTGTACTACGATCAACGCCGTGACGATCCAGAAATATTTCAACGTTGCCGCCATCGAAGGGGTCGGTTGAAGGTTAATCAGCGGATCTTTGTCCGGGTAATGGTCGTGAGCAGGAGTTTTGTCCTGATTGCGGGCGTAGTAGAATCCCAGCAAACCGATGCCCAGTAGAAGCATTACAATGCTGAACATCGACCAAAAGAGATGAGTGCTGGTGGCATGGTTACCCACCAGATCGTCGGGCGGCCAGTTGCTGGTATAGGTAATGGTTTTGCCTGGTCGTTGGGTGACGCAGGCCCAGGCTGTCCAAAAGAAGAATGCATTCATCTTCTTCATGCTGGCATCGTTCTTGATGGTATTTGCCGGGATGGCGTAGGCTACCCTTGTTTTTTCAAGCTCTTTGCCGCTGGTGAAGAGCTTTTTGTAATACTCCATGTTTGCCTTTATGGCTTGCGCCCTGAGGTCGGAAACAACCAACGTATGCGTTGTCTCGTTATAGCTGTTTGTGCGCAGGTCTTTTTGCAAAAGGCTTCGCAGGTACGACTGGTTCTCCGGTTTTTTCTCGCTGTAAGAGATGGAGTCAACGTCGTAGTGCAGTGCCAGTTTGTCGAGCATAAAAACCGCTTCACGATGCAACCAGTCGGCCGACCAGTCGGGTGCCACATACGAGCCGTGTCCCCAAATCGTGCCTACCTCCTGTCCTCCTATCGATTGCCATACACTCTGCCCGTCGCGAATCTCCTGCCCGGTGAAGAGCAGTTCGCCACTTGCACTGATTACTTTATCCGGAATTGGGGGCTTTTTTAGGTACAATTCATACCCAAAGATGCCGAGAATCGAAAAACAGACCACCATGACGGTGATAAATCCAATCCAAAGTTGTTTGGTGTTCATAGTACAGATTTTAAATGGAACAATTATTCATTGACGGATGAGAGAATGTCTTCGATGTCGGGGATGCAACTGCCGCAAACCGTTCCGGCATCGGTGGCATCCTGAACTTGTTCTGCCGTGGTAAGTCCTTTTTCTTTGATGGCTTTGATAATTTCGCTTTTCATTACATTGTTGCAATGACAAATTTCAAGATCTTCCATAATGAATCGGTCTGAGAGTGATTTTATTTAAAATAATGAAGTGTATAAGCCGTGCGAAGATTGTTGGCTATACAAATATATATATGCGATTTGCCGAAATCCAAATTTCAGGATTGGATATAAGTGTTTTAACGATTTAGAAAATGCTTGTGGAGCAACAAAACGCCCGTCTTTCATTGGAAAGACGGGCGTTTTATGAAGTATTAGTAAGAGCTCCTCTCAAAGAGAAATTTTTACTTTACGAATATGATTGGGAGAAACTGTTGCTTAATTTTCCGCTTCTTTGAATCTTTTTTTGTGCCAACGCGAACGAAATATGTGATCGAGGCCGAAGAGCACCATCACCAGAAATGCGATGTAGAAACAAAAACCGTATTGCGATGCAACTTCGGACGAGAGGTGCAGCGAAGGGAAACGCAGTGTTACCTCCGATAGATAGTTGCGTAGCAGATAAACAGCCAGTCCGATCAATCCCAGCGAGGTGAGTGAAAGTAGTCCGATATTGAGCAGGAATGCTTGCCGTTCTCGCTTCGTCTCTGCCTGGTGTATTCGAGTCATCATTCGGACTTCGAATCCGGGAGGTAGTACCGGCTTGTTTTGTCTGTTTAGCGCTTTGGTAATTGCTTTATCTGGTTTCATAACGAGTGGTTTGCATTGATAAGTACATACAGTTTTTTGCGAATGCGGTAGAGTTTGATTTTTACATTGTCGACCGACAGGTCTATGATAGAGGCTATCTCGGCCACTGACCGATCCTCCGTGTAATAGAGCGTAATCAACGTTTTTTCTTCCACATTTAGTTGTGTGAGTGCCGCTTCCAGCTTTTGCAGCAGCTCTTCGTTTTCATCTTCGTCGAACATCGTCTCGGCAGCATTGTCCGAAACACGGTCGAGCATCGTTTCGTCGATGGTAGGAAACTCTACGCGGGCTTTCCGGGTGGCCGAAATAGCCGTGTTGTAAGCAATGCGAAACAGCCAGGTAGAGAAACTACAGTCGCCTTTGAAGGTGTCGAGCTTTTTGAATGCTTTCAGAAACGTATCCTGCGTCAGCTCCTCGGCATCTTCTTTCGACGGGATAATTCGGGCAATCAGCGAATAGATGGTTCCGCTATACCGGTTGAGGAGAAACGAAAAGCGATTCGTATCTCCTTCGAGTATTCGCTGAATGATTTGAAATTCGTCCCGATTATCCATATATCTTATAGACGCAAAGGCGACAATTTGGTTACAACATCATCTTCCCGATAAATTAATTGCAACCCGATGTAACGAATCATCCGAAGTTGCGTCCAATAATGGACAAGACAAAGTTATTGATTAAAAACCGAAAAATCATGGTAGATATTCTTCTTCTCTATTTTCTTGTGTGGGGCTTTCTGATCAATCTGTTGTAAATCCAGCGCTATTTATGCGCACTATCGGTACAAAACGGAGGCGTAGTTGTAACCGATTTGCAAATGTTGCGTCAAATAGGTCAAAGGGCAGAAATATTCACCTAAAACAGAAAATAATTATGATGGATTTTATTGCGGTTCCTCTTGTAGTAGGGATGATTACGTTGGGTATTTACAAACTGTTTGAACTGTTTGTTCGGAAAAAAGAACGATTGTCGATTATCGATAAACTGGGCGATAAGCTCGACATTTCGGTAATGCAACAAAAAGTATCGTTGCCGGTGCGCGTTGAAGGACAGTCCAATTTCGGTACACTGAAGGTAGCCTGTTTGTTACTGGGTGTTGGTTTAGGCTTGTTGATCGGTTATTTTATCTGCATCTCTTCGATAGCAGGATATCATTCGGAAAATTGGAACTATACCGTATCTCAATCTATTGGTGTGATTTACGGAGCATCGGTGCTGTTGTTTGGCGGAGTCGGATTGTTGGTGGCTTTTCTGGTAGAGATGAGCTATCTAAAGAAACATGTTAGGGAAGAGTAATTCTTTTTGATGGAATTAAAATTAGAGGGTTATAAAATCGGAGAATGGATACGATTTTATAACCCTCTTTTTTGAGATGTGGGGTTCAATAAAAGTCAAGACGACTTTAATAAGGCCATTAGCTAATAACGATAGTCGGATCTACTACAATTTGAGCTATAGGCACAGAGATTAATGAACCTTGATAGCTGAAAGAAGTAGATAGTAGCATCAAATCGATATCATAACTAACGGTAGAACCTGAAATCCCGTTCAAGTCACATTGTATACAATAAACTTGTTCTGTGGATACCTGTACCCCATTTAGCAGGTTGTTGGGGTCGACAGCAGAGCTGGCATAGAAAAATTGAATGTTTCTTCTTCCGAAATTTTTGAATTCATCGGGTCTGCTGCTTTGGCGGGGTTTATGAACATCGGAAATAATTACTTGGATATGAGAGTTGGCTTTGATGGAATGTCCCCACCATACAATGGTATCTCCATTTTGAGCTGAAATCATAAGGTTGTAAATGTTATTGAGTCGCAACTCTCCTTGGGATTGGTTTATCCACGAATAGTCGCCGGAGGTTACTTTATACCCTATGGTACTACTCTTTCCAGATATTAGCCGGGTAAAACTCGGAAGGATCGATGTGTCGTAATATCCGATTTTATACAATGCTTTTTGTCCGTTTTTTATTTGGAGCAATACGGTCTCCAGTTGTTCGCTCATGTATTTTGCGGTAACATCTACTCCGTAGTAAGTTTGTAAGTCGTTTTTATACTGGTCGATGAGTCCATTGACATCTACTGATGCGAAAATATTAATTGTTGCCATTGTGATAATTATAAAATTAGTTTTCCTACTCGTAAGGCTTTTCGGATTTTGCCCCCGTTTGTTAAAGTGGTTTCCGGGCTCCACTCAGAAAGAGGTTCAAGTGTTATGTCTTTGTAATGGAAACAATATGCGGTTCTCCTTTTACGGGATGATCAATTTCCATTATGACGGCATCGTTGGAAGTTCTCGGATACACTGCCTGGGCATTGCAGAAAAAGAGGTATTTTTTGCCTTCTACGACTTGAGTGGACACTGCTAAAGGAGTGTATTGTACTCCTATAGGTTTCACTTTGTTGAAGAGATCAGCCTCTTCTTGCGAAATGGTTGTACTGTACGGAGACCAACCGCCTAAAATTTGTGTGTTCATATGAATTAAAAGAGTTAAATTTTTTCCTACTCGTAAGGCTTTTCGGGTTCCGCCCCGTTTATTTGAGTGGTTTCTGGACTCCACTTTCATTCTTTGAGTTTTGCGCTTAACAGGAGGCCTCATCCATGTCTGAATTACGCCCTGCTCATAGAACTATATTTTTTCACTACTAACTCAACACGATGGATACAAGCATCCATCCCATTTTATAGGCTGCATCCGTAGTAACTTACCAGAGGGTGTAAGAAGGCCGGGAAATTTCGTATCAGGATATTTTACCGGAACGCTTCATGTTATCCAGTAATCGCTACTACCTGAAATTTTAGGGCATGAACCTTTTATCCTAGTATTTCGTCCTTTGGTATAAATTTCAAGTGCTCGGATTGTCACTTACCTGAGATGAGTTTCACCTGTTATTTCCATCCGCTTGAATGTGCAAATTTTGGAAGAGCATTTACCTGTTCTTCGGAATCATCCGTAAAGGCATCTTTTGCTTGCAATTGTTTGATAAATTCATCTACCCGTTCTTTGGTTACCAAGGTCATGGCATACACATGTGCATAATTTCGTTGCTCCCCATCTACCAAAAGCGATTCACAGGAAAGAGAGTATTTGAATACGATGTCTTTGTTCGGTTTGCGGAACCGAACAGTAAGAGCAAGAGGTGTGCGTGCTATATATAAGTCAAGGCCGGGATGATGCTCTTTTCCCAATTTTTTGAGTTGTTCCTCTGCATACTTTGTAATTTCCTCGCACTTCAATACTTTTTTAATTTGTTCGTCATAACTGGTTTTAGCAAGGAATTCCCATAAAATTATTCCGGAAAATCCATTTCTCGAACCTGAAAATGTAGTGTCTGGCGATCCGATATATGCAGGGTCATCGGGTGGAAATAATTGATATTTATGTTTTGTCATAAATATTCCGCAAGGCCAGGGCGCTCCCGGCCATTTATGACCGCTTGTTACGATTGAGTTGACTCCGGGTAGTCTGAAATCGAAATCCGGGCCACGTTGTTCTATTTTTTTTTGGTCATACGCTTTTTCTACAAAGGGCATATATGTTGCCCCAAGGGCGCCGTCAACGTGAATCCAGTATCCGTTGCGGATATCCACGTGCTGGTTTCCTTTGTCGTCTTCGTAAGTCACTTTCCGATTTACTAAGTGATATTTGGTAAATATCGGCATTAGTGTGTCCTGTACAGCTTTCACATCATCGTAAGCTCCTTTGAAGGTAGAGCCATAGTTGCAAATTACAAGAATCGGATAGCCTTTGGAAGCGAAAAATTCGACCAATGTTGCCAACTTCTCAACATCGACGCTTCCCGAACCAATTGCACCCTGCTTTGACGGCACTTCTTTGTTTTTGGACCAATCGCCATCTGCGTCTAACGGATTTTGCCCTTTGTAATATTTTTCTCCAATTTCATTGAATGTGGCGATGCCAAGTACTCTCATAAATTTGACAATGGAGTAATGGGCATCTTCGGAGTAGAATGCTATCGGAGTGTAAGAATTTGTCTTTCCGTTAGCTGTGTCTGTCTTTGGTTCCAAATAATTGGTGCGACCAAGATTTTCTGGATTAGGGTCGACTTGCAATTGACGGCCAGCGAGGTAATCCCGAGCATTCCATAGTCCGTAAATATTTCCTTCGGAACTTCCCATTGAGAGAATATATCCCCAATAACTTTCGGGGTCTTGTGGATCTGTTTCTTTACGTGGTTTGGCACTCCAAAGTGTCGCGTAATAGTCTAATACGGCTCTTTCCAATATTTTGCTGTTTATGGTGAAGTTACCGGCAGTAAAGGGGTCGCCGATGTTGTTCACATGATAGTTGAGGAAATCGGATGTCTCCGTTTTGTATTCAATATCCTGATTGGCCTGATATCCGAGAAAATGTTTCTTTTGGGTATCAATGTAGTCTTGAAACTTTTTGAGTAGTTTAGCTCTCACGATAGAATCTATTCCCTGAGGAGGTAAATGGTACTCTTTGTCATCGAGGGAGGGTTGGGGTTTTGATGATAAGTTTTTCATGATTAGAATATTATTAGTTAGCGATTGAAAAGTGAGTTGTCTGTGGTAAGGATATGTATAATGAAAGTACAACAGAAATAACCGTATAAAATTTGAGTTTCTCCGTCAACGCCAAGCCGATACAATGCAAAGCTTATACGGTATATTTTTTTTCCAGGAGGGGGGATTTTAGCTCCCATGCTTATGAAAGTCTCGTTGGAGTATTGTGCTGGTAAACCATCATAGTCCGTGGAATCGGGGTTTGGTTGTACTGCTTGCTTTATACAAAAAAGTAGAGGTGTAAATTGGTTATTACCTCGTTTAGTGGGAATGCTTACAATTTGGTAGATAAGAATTGAATTATTTGAATCTTGATCAATAGTGGTTCCCCTGACATTTATTTCGCCGTTAGGGTCTGCAAAAACTGTTATATTGTTAGTGCCTTGTCCATTTATTATGTCAGATACTCCAGAGCAAAAAGCATATTGGCCAACGTTATTAGAAAGTCTTGTTGGTTTTGTTTTGTTTAAGCTGGGTTTTGGATATTTCTTTGTTATTATGTGAGTGTCTAATACAAATAGTATATTCAAGTCGGCAGTTTCTTTTGGGGATAGATTTTTCATGTTCATGAAAGAATAAAAAGTGTCAAAGTACTCTCGGGAATCTCCTTCCCGAGAGTACAGTTGTTTTGAATCAAGATGATATGTCATTATTAAAAGAGACGAAAATGAGAATATCCCTTTTCTTAAAGAACGACTATCAGTTCCTAATGACCAATTATTGTACAGTAATTGTAGGATCCCAATAGAAGTACCCAAACAAATTTTGGGTTTGTCCATCACTGGCTAATGTATAGAGGGCGATGTAGACATAAAAGTTTTCTACGCCTGCCTGACGAACTTTTGAATCTAAACTTTGAAAACTCTGGGTCACTTTTTTTGCGGGTAAGCCATCAAGGCTTGGAGAATCTGGATCTGGTTGAGCAGCATATTTTCTCACGACCGAATTTGTGATAAATTGATTAAATACCTGATCGCCTTTCCAGTATTTTATCCCGTAAACTATCACAGCATCATCAGAGTTTTGGTAAATTGAAGTGCCTCGAAATGAAATAGTATCACTTACGTTTGCCTGAAAACTGAGATCAGCAGTCCCTTGTCCGCTAATAATCTTTTTTGCACCGGTACAAATCATATACTGACTATTATGATTTATGCCTGTTGGGTTTGTTTTATCCTGACTTGGATGAGGATAATTTGCTTTGATGTATTCTGTGTCAATTACAACAAGAATGTCAACATTTACTGATGATGACGCCATTACATTTAAATCGTTTTCCATAATAATAAAATTTTGATGATCCCTACTCGTAAGGCTTTTCGGGGTTCGCCCCCGCAGATTGTCCTGTGCGGGGCAGACCGTTTTTTGAGGTGGTTATCTGTTTCCACTCAAGGAATATATCGGTACCACTATTGCATGCAGGCGGCCTCGTGCTGCCGTAATAGTGGCCAATATTGTTCTGATTATCAACCTAACTTATCACCGGAAGGATGGTCCAGGGGCATGCTGGCCGATCGTGCAGGAAGGGTTTCAGGTGATCAAACTGCGGATGTTCCCTCAAAAACTCTTCAGCATTCCAGGCGGTACCACAACTGCTGCCCCAACGTGCGTTGAGCTGCAAACTCGTTGCCAGCGTTGCATCGATTCCCATTCCATCAATGGCACCACGGGGTTGAAATGGTTTTGGGCGTGATGGATCGGACATGTATTCCCGTTTGTCGAGGTTGTAGTGCGAACAAACGGTACGGCTGTTCCCGTCTGTTTCACATTCATTGTAAATGTCGTAGTGATCAGCAATTATTTTACGTCCGATCTCAAGACCTATTTCTCCGGAAATACCATATTGTTCAATCAACCGGGGCAAATGAACCCGTCGTGCACCCTGATGCCGGCGGATATCATCGCTACCATCGTTTGAACATTCTAAATTCTTAATTGGAGGATATTTCGGATAATTTGCCCCAAAAAAATAGGGCTTGTCTGCGGTTGCCAGTATCTGTGTCACGTTGCAAAAGGCCAACCCTTCTTCAAATTCCCAAATTGAATTGTCGCGGTAATCGGCCATTAGCCAGGTGTTGGCATAATCACCACTTTCGCCCGTACGCATTATGCTCACAAAAGAGGTTGGATCGTCGGGATCGTTAATCGAAGTGAAATGCTGAACAGCACGGCGTATGCGATCAAATTCAGGTATTCCTGACTTGTCATACACATTAAATCCGCCTATGGTTGTTTCGGTTATTGCAACACGGTCATTTATCCCTTCGCCTACCTGAACGATGTAGAAATCTGCCATAGAATGAACATATCCGATTTGCGTTTGCATGGTGAATTTATGTCCATCACAAGGCGTGATGGTTGATATCACATTTGCATAACCACTTGTTTCAAATACGTTGAAAGAGTTGTGAAACATCACCGGTTTGCCATCGGTGGTGTATTTTCCTGTAGCAACAAATGCAGAGCAATGGTCGCGTCGTGCTTTTAATGGGGCTTCAATGTGTGTTTTATTGGCATCGGAATAATGCTGGTAGGCAGCCTTACTATCAAAAGCATAGCCACTCCAGCCTTCCATCCAGTTGAGGATGGCAATGTCCCAAACATCATAATTTGTCGAAAGAACCTTGTTGACGCCTATGGCTATGGCAGTCATTTCCATGCGGATTTCATCGGACAGGGTGCTGTCTATTAGTCGCATAACGTCGTTTCGTGCATAGTCGTAGCCGATGCCCATGCATACAAACACATACTGTTTAGTCTCTTCGATGTACTTCGAGATTTCCTCTGCAAGCATGCATCCATGCTGATATCCAATTTGGGTATTTGTTCCCTGCAGATTCAACACGTACCAACCATCGATAAAATCACATGAAATGCCGGTTTCACAACGTGCCGACCGCTCTTTTGCATCAAAATGTATATTCATAATTTTTTCTTTTAGGTTTATGATTCTGATATTTTTTCGTTTATTTGTTATATGCCAAAAATAGGCTGTTACTATTTTACGACTCCGATTCGTGCTTTGACCGGTATGTTGGAGGTATTCAGACTGGGTGTTTGCCCGTGAAAATCAAACTCGATATGTACTCCGGGACGGAAGATCAAACAATGAGTGGAACCACCGAAGTGGAATGTGCCTATGGGATCACCTTTCTTTACGTGAGAGCCTTTCTTTATGGTGATTTCGCAGCTCGAGACTTCGGCCATTCCGACAGCAACGAAGCACATGAGGCCGATCTTTGGATTATCGGCCTGAATGAAAACCAACGCTCGGGCGGCTAACTCTGTTATATAGCCCTGAGAATCGTTTGGTCCGGCTGGATCATATCCCGCTACAGGAGCTTCGGCATAATATGTCCCGGGAATATTTTCGGTGGCAATAATCGTTCCATCGACGGGACTGTTCCATCGGTGATATGTTTTTGCACATAAAAATGCTTGATAAACAGTGCTGTTGTTTCCAAATTCAGAGGCGAACTTATGGTGTGCCATTATATCGATGAGAGAATATGGTTGCCCTTTCATCCAGAATTTGTCTCTCGTCTTTGTATTGTTTGTGTAATTGTAAGGAGCCGATTCGCACGCATTCACAATGACATCTGGATGCTGGTCGGCGGCGCTTATTGTGCGAACTCCGGGATTGAATTCGCGCGTGAAGAAATCATCCCAATTCTTGAACCCGTAGTGTGGTTTGGTAGGGTCACATTTGAAATTGTAGATAAAATTGGCCTTTGCCTCGTGCGGATTTTGGCCGATACCACGTAACGGATCCATTGCCGCCATCGCTTTTAGTGCCTCGGAAGAGAACCATCCCAATGGATTCGGATAATCAGATTGAGGTTGTTCTATTGACCCGTCAACCAATACATACTGGGAGGCAGAAGAAGATAGATATGATTTCCATTCGTTTAGAATGATGCGTAATTTTTGATTGACAACTGGATGTGTGAAGGCTAGATAGCCACCTTTAGTTCCCATAGCCCAATCAAGAATGGCGTTGATTGGAAAACCAACTAATCCAATCTGATTCTCAATCATACTAAAACAGGGGGCTTCATTTAGTATCTGGTTAACGAGCAGAAGCATGGTTTCAAAGTCCTTTACGGGTTCGTGATATCCTTGAGGAATTTCATCGTACATGCTGGTAAAGCTCATATATAGAATAGGATCGGCGTATATTGCGTCTCTTAAAGCTTTGACAGAATCATGCATTGTAAGATTCTTGCTTTGAGCTTGCTTGATTTTCATGCTGATCCAACTATTTAAAAACTCCTTGTCAGATGGTAGCCATTTACCAATTCTGTACTTTACATGCGTTGTTCGGGGGGCTGATTCCATGATAGCTGCAGTTTAGATTATTGAATAAAAAAGAAATATCCTTTATGTAGGTCTTAATATATCAAGGGTATTGTTATATGCCCGTATTATGCATATTATCAATGCTATATGCCTGATTGTTGAGCTGCGATGATTCCGATTCCAGGCATAATTTTCTGCCTCTTGCTATGCATATAGCAGAGTAGAATGCGATAAAAGTCAAATGGATGTTAGGCTTCTTTCATTGGGCTGTTGTGGGCGCACAATGAAAGACCATTAGTTTCTAAATGGACTTTGTTTCCTCTCAGTTTTGGTACTGAATATTTTTCGACTGTTAGAATAAGAGCAAAAACTCGTGTTGCTCCTTATTTTATACTCAATCAGACGAATCTCATTTAGAACTGGTTATAGAAGTGTTTGATTAGTCAAACATAATGTTGAAGTCATAAAGTTAAATCATAAATTAGCCTTATGTATTTTAATGCGTAAAAAAACACGTTATTTTAAATATTATTATGAAAATACAATATGTGTGTTCAGGCATTTGTGCCCTTTGTTTGCATAGAATATGTTTGTTTTTCTGAGTGTATGGTCGATGCGGCTGTTTTTTATTTCTGCGAATTGTATTGATTAGGTAAAGAGGAGGATATGGATTGATAAAAAAGTTTATCTCTGGATTTTCTTTTGGAAATGATTTCAAGAAAAAAGCCATCCTCTTACGTAGAGGATGGCTTTCCGAAACGGTTATTTACGTTGTTTATTTTGTGAATTTTAGAATCTCTTCGATGTCATCTACGCAGGAGCCACAAACGGTGCCCGCGTCGAGTGCATCCTGAATTTCTTCTACGGTTGTGTAACCCTTTTGTTGAATGGCATTCACAATGTCGCTCTTTGTGATATGGTTACAGTTGCATATAGTATCGTCCATTGAGTAATTGTTTTTGAGTTTATAATTGAATTTATTTCCGACGTTACCAACCTCGTGTCGTTCATCGGGAATGCAAATATAAAGCAGGGAAGGTGCCATATGCAAATTTTAGGCACAAAAAAACCATTCCGTAGATGGAATGGTTTTTTATGCTACTCTAAAATAAATCGTTCGATCGAAGATTTATTTTTTTGCCATACGTTTGCGTTCGTTTTCGTCGAGGATGATTTTACGCAAGCGGATCGATTTCGGAGTCAATTCTACGTATTCATCTTCTTTGATGTATTCGAGAGCCTCTTCGAGACTGAAAACGATAGGAGGGAACAGGCGCACCTTGTCGTCGGAACCCGAAGCACGCATGTTGGTCAGCTTTTTCGATTTGGTAACGTTCACAACGAGGTCGCCCTCTTTGCTGTGTTCACCAACTACCTGTCCGGCATAGATTTCGTCCTGCGGATAGATAAAAAATTTGCCTCTGTCCTGTAGTTTGTCGATGGCATAAGCAAAGGCTGTGCCGCTTTCCATTGCAATGATGGAGCCGTTGTTGCGGCGTTCGATTTCGCCCTTGTAGGGTTGATATTCGAGAAAACGGTGTGCCATGATGGCTTCGCCGGCCGACGCGGTTAGTACATTGTTACGCAGACCGATGATACCGCGTGAAGGAATATTGAATTCGAGGTTCACGCGTTCGCCTTTGTGTTCCATATTGGTCATGTCGCCTTTGCGGATCGCTACCATTTCGATGATTTTTCCCGACGCCTCTTCGGGTACATTGATGGTGAGCTGTTCCATCGGTTCGCATTTTACGCCGTCAATCTCTTTGATGATAACCTGTGGCTGACCTACCTGCAACTCGTATCCTTCGCGACGCATGGTTTCGATCAGTACCGACAAGTGGAGTACGCCACGTCCGTATACATTCCACGAATCCTGAGTTTCACTCTTTTCGACGCGCAAAGCAAGGTTCTTGTCCAGCTCTTTGATCAAGCGATCGTGAATGTGGCGCGAGGTAACGAATTTTCCTTCTTTTCCGAAAAATGGGGAGTTGTTAATCGTGAACAACATGCTCATGGTCGGTTCGTCAATGGCAATCGGTTTGAGTGGTTCTGGATTTTCGATGTCGCAAATACTGTCGCCGATTTCGAAATTCTCGATACCTACCACAGCACAAATATCGCCCGAGCCGACTTTTTCGACCTTAGAGCGTCCCAGCCCCGTAAATTCGTTCAACTCCTTGATGCGCGCCTTGACGATGGAACCATCGCGTTTTGCCAGCGACACGGCCATCCCTTCGCGCAGTTCGCCACGGTGTACGCGTCCTACTGCGATACGTCCAACGTAAGAAGAGTAGTCGAGAGAGGTGATCAGTAACTGAGGTGTTCCTTCAATGTATTCGGGAGCCGGAATGTATTCGATGATGGCATCGAAGAGGTCGTTGATGTTATCTTTTTCAACATGCACGTCGTTGGACATCCATCCGTTTTTGGCCGAACCAAAAATAGTGTGAAAGTCAAGTTGGTCTTCGGTAGCATCGAGGCTGAACATCAGATCGAAAACCTCTTCCTGTACCTCTTCGGGGCGGCAGTTGGGTTTGTCTACTTTGTTTACCACAACAATGGGTTTCAATCCCAGTTGCAGTGCTTTTTGCAGTACGAAACGGGTTTGCGGCATGGCGCCTTCGAAAGCGTCGACTAACAAAACTACGCCATCGGCCATGTTGAGTACACGTTCTACTTCACCACCGAAGTCGGCGTGACCCGGAGTATCAATAATATTGATTTTACAGCCGTTGTAATTTACCGAAACGTTTTTGGCAAGGATGGTAATCCCGCGTTCACGTTCCAAATCATTATTGTCCAGAATCAGTTCGCCTACCGTTTCGTTTTCGCGAAATAGTTTGGAGGCCAACAGCATTTTGTCTACCAGCGTTGTTTTACCGTGGTCGACGTGGGCAATGATTGCGATGTTTCTGATATTTTGCATTTGATCTGATTTTTACCTCGGCCAGCGTGTCCGGATCGCTCGTATTCCTCGCGAACAAGAGCCATCACACTTACAGCTTCGGTGATTGTTGATATGTTATAATTTAATTTTCAATCCGTCGTAAGCCAACCTCACGTCCGGAGGCAGCTTTTTTTCTACAAGCGCATGTAGTCCCATGTCGTGGCTCATGTGCGTCAAATAGGTTTGCTTGGGGGCAAGGCGGTTAATCAGGGTAAGAGCTTCTTCTACCATCAGATGGGAAAAGTGCGGTTTGAAGCGCAGGGTTCCCATCACCAACAGGTCAAGTCCTTCAAGTTGCGATAATGTTGCTTCGGGTAGGGTTTTGAAATCGGTTATGTAAGCCATATTTCCAATACGGAACCCGAGAATAGGCAGCTGCGCGTGCATGGCGCGCAGCGGCAGTACGTTTATGCCGGCAGCCTCGAACGGAATATTTTCTGCTACCTCGTGCAGTTTTAGTTCGGGGGTGCCCGGATATTTGTTGGCTGCAAAAGAGTAGTGCATTGTTTTCAACAATGTGTGGTCTACCCGCTCTTCGGCAAATATATCGACGGCTCGGTACAAACGAACGTCATCGAGGCCTGCCACGTGGTCGTAGTGCTCGTGGGTGAGCAGAATGGCCGAAAGTGAAGTGACCTGATGAGCTAGCATTTGCTGCCGAAAATCGGGGCCGCAGTCGATCAATATGTTCTTGTCATCGATAGTCAACAGGACAGAGGCACGCAATCGTTTGTCACGCGTGTCTGTAGAAGAGCACACGTCACAGTTGCAGCACAACTGAGGAACTCCGTTCGAGGTTCCGGTTCCTAAAAAAAGGATCTCCATATGGGTCAGATCTAATATCCTGTTTACGTAACGATCAGTTTCTCGTTTGCTCTTCCGGTTGTACGGCAACATCGGTCGAATCAGCGGGCAATTCACTTGCCTGATCCGTGCTTTCACCGGCTAATCCGGTATCTTCCGTGTCGGTCGAGACTTCGGGCTTGGGCAGAAGAACTTGCTCGTTGAATTCTTCGTCTTCCTGAAGCTTTTTCAATGCCATTTTCGATGCATTCTGGTGCGACTCTTTTTTCGAGTGCCCAACTCCCAATCCGCCAACCAGCCCATTGATCAGAACATGTGTCTGAAAGGTCAGTTCGTTCCGCCGGTCGTGAAAGGTTTCTATTACCTCAAATTCAACGGGAACTTTGTTTGATTGTCCCCATTCTATCAGCCTCGATTTGAAGTTGACCTCTTTATTTGCCATTTTGTTGACATCGATAGACGAAGCAATCAATTTTGTTTCGATAAATTGCTTGCACCGTTCGTATCCCTGGTCAAGGTAAATGGCTCCGATGAGAGCTTCAAACGCATTGCCGAAAATGTTGCTGCCGTGTAACGCTCCGTTTTTTGGCGAAAGCTGCATTAGCTTTGGAATGCCTAGTTCGATGGCTAACTTGTTGAGCGATTCCCGTTGCACTATTTTGGAGCGAGTATCGGTCAGGAAGCCTTCTTCCTTATCGGCAAAGCGATGGTAGACAATGTCAGCCACGATCGAGTTGATGATCGCATCTCCCAAAAATTCGAGGCGTTCGTTGTTTACCGCATTTCCCTGCGCATCTTTGACTCCGGTCGATTTGTGGCACATGGCCAGTTCGTAAAGGTCGAGATTGTCGGGAACGAATCCGATTAATCGATAAAATAACAGATAAGGCTCTTGACGAATTCTCGAAAAGAGCCTTATCTTTTTATAGAGTTTCTGAATAATCACCTGTTACTTTGCAAATTTCTTTACAATAATACTTGCATTGTGACCACCAAATCCAAACGTGTTCGATAATGCAGCTCGAACAGTGCGCTTTTGGGCTTTGTTAAAGGTAAAGTTCAATTTGTAATCAATCTCTTCATCTTCATCGCCTTCATGGAAGTTGATGGTTGGCGGAACGATATCATTTACCACAGAAAGGATACTTGCCATTGCCTCTACGGCACCGGCGGCACCCAACAGGTGACCTGTCATCGATTTTGTGGAGCTGATATTCAGTTTGTAAGCGTGTTCGCCGAATACATGCTTAATAGCTTTTGATTCGGAAATATCGCCTACAGGGGTCGATGTTCCGTGAACATTGATATAATCAATATCTTCCGGATTCATTCCTGCATCTTTCAATGCTCTTTGCATCACTAATTTTGCTCCCAATCCATCAGGATGGGTAGCTGTAAGGTGGTAAGCGTCTGCCGACATTCCACCACCCACTACTTCGCAAAGAATGTTTGCGCCGCGGGCTAACGCGTGATCCAACTCTTCGAGAATGACACAACCTGCTCCTTCACCCATTACAAAGCCATCGCGACTTTTGCTGAAGGGGCGTGAAGCTCCCTGAGCATCGTCGTTTCGGGTTGACAAAGCGGTCAGCGCATTGAAACCTCCAACACCACCAGGGGTGATAGCTGCTTCGGCACCACCGGCAACAATCATGTTTGCTTTGCCGAGACGAATATGGGTGAATGCATCGATGAGTGCATTGGTTGATGACGCACATGCCGATACGGTGCCATAGTTAGGTCCATGAAACCCGTATATGATCGAAATTTGGCCGGCTGCAATATCCGAAATCATTTTCGGAATAAAGAACGGGTTGAATTTCGGACCGATGCTCGGGTTTGCATAATAACCGCCGATTTCTTGTTCGAAAGTTTGAATACCTCCGATACCGGCAGCAAAAATGACACCAACTTCGTCTTTGTCTACTTTTTCAAGATCGACACCGCAATTTTCGATCGCTTCTTTGGCTGCAGCAATTGCATACAGCGTGTAGCGGTCGCATTTCCGTAGTTCTTTCCTGTCTAACAGTTGACTTGGGTCAAACTCTTTGACCTCGCAAGCGAATTTAGTCTTAAATAGTGATGCGTCAAAATGAGTAATAGGTCCTGCGCCACTCACACCGTTAATCAGACTATTCCATGTTTCAGGAGCTGAATTGCCTAACGGAGTGATAGCACCAAGACCTGTTACTACTACTCGTTTTAATTCCATACAGAGTTATCGAGTTATTAAAGCGCGCTTTCGATATGAGCAATAGCTTCGCCCACTGTCGAAATTTTTTCTGCTTGATCGTCGGGAATAGTAATGCCAAAGGCTTTTTCGAATTCCATGATCAATTCTACAGTGTCGAGTGAGTCAGCGCCTAAGTCGTTAGTAAAACTAGCTTGTGGTGTTACTTCTGATTCGTCAACGCCTAATTTGTCAACGATGATCGCTTTTACTTTGTCTGCAACTTCTGACATAACTTTAAAGTTTTTGGTTGTAAATGAAATTTCTTTTATAAATTTGCGCTGCAAAGGAACGAATTTTTTTTTGAAAAGCCATGCGTTTTCTTATAAAAATAAGAGCTTTTTGCACAAAACGCACTTTAATGTGCATAAAAATTCGCTTTTCTTCTATGACTAAAATAGCCGTTTTTGCTTCAGGATCAGGCAGTAATGCTGAAAATATTGTTCGCTATTTCAATGCTCATTCTTCTGTCTCGGTAGCATTAATTTTAACAAACAAAGCCGATGCATATGTCCTGGAAAGAGCCCGAAAGTTACACATTCCGTCGGCTGTTTTCTCCAAAAAAGAGATGAACGAAGGCGATTCGGTGTTGAATTTACTTAAAGAGAACGATATTGCATGGATTATATTGGCCGGATTTCTACTCAAAGTTCCCGACAATATTATTGCGGCATATCCCGATCGCATTCTGAACATTCATCCGGCTCTGTTGCCCAAATACGGAGGCAAGGGGATGTATGGCAGTCGTGTGCACGAGGCCGTGGTGGTAGCCGGAGAGAAGGAATCAGGTATTACCATTCACCTGGTGAATGCGCACTACGACGAGGGACAGGTTTTGTTTCAGGCAACTTGTCCGGTGTTGCCGTCTGATTCGGCTGATGATGTTGCTTCGCGCGTGCATGCGTTGGAATATGAGCACTTTCCGAGGGTGATAGAAGAGGTGATTCAAACAAGAGGTTGAAATAAACAAAGGGCTAAATGTTATCTACATTTAGCCCTTTGTGTGTGGTATTATTTCTTATTTTGTTCCTTTGGAGGCTTGGCGACTCCCTTTTGTTTTTGTCGTCCGCTTTGGGCTTTCGATTTGTCGAAAGGAATGATGGTAAATATGTCCTCTTGATCCTTTGGCCTGATCGCGGCTTGCCAGTTATAACTTTTGAGGTACATCTGCTCTTTCTTGGTCTTTTCCGGAGGATAGAGCGTGCCGTTGGATTGCGGCCGCAGCACAATTTTATCAATCTTCTTCTCTTTGATAAACATAGATAGAAAACTGCTTTGGGTGGTATTCATCCCAATCAGTGTACTGTCTTTGTCGCGTGGGAAATAGAGCGATTCGGCATTTCCACTTACATCGATCCGATAAATATCCCGGTTACGGATATAGGCTTTCAGGTCTCTTCCCGAAATTTGATTGAAATGAATAGTGTCGCTTTGCTGGATGACAAATGCCGAGCGGATGACATGGATATGCTCCAGTTCTTGGTTTTTAGAGTAAGCATGAATCTCTTCGCCCGATATCTGCTGTTCGTCCGACCATAGAACTGGCAACCCGTACATGCGCATCACCGAATCGCGATCGGAATAGAACAGAGAGTCGCATTTGCCCTGCAGGTCGTTGCGGAAGAAGCGGACGTTGTGGAAGCCTTTGGCGCACTTGAACACGGAATCCTTCATCATGGCCAGGGTGTCGGCGTGCATGTACAGGGTGTCCTGTTGCGAACGTTGTACCAATTTGGCTCGTTTAGTGACGAATCCGTAGCTCTTACTGTCGTCGTAATATCCGTAATGGCCGTAAAGCGTTATTTGTTGAGCCGTGTCGTTTATTTCTACATTATGATAAGCGTTGCCTATGCCCTGCTTTTTGTCGTAGAAAATGGTATCGGCAGTAAGTTGCCTCCCATCGGGATTTCGGACAATGGATCGGTTCAATAGTTGGGAATGGTCGGTATGCGTATCGTACCATCCACGGGTAGAGGTAATGGTTGTCTTGTTCCGGTGAACAATTTCGGTAGGTCCCACAATGGTGGCGACGCCGCTTTTTGTATCGTACTGCAGGGTGTCCGATCGCATCACAAAATCGGGGTTTACCAACTTGACGGCAGTTTTAAAAAATGCGGTGTGGATGGCCGGATAATATTGTCCGATAAGCGAGGTCAATACGTTGTCGCCATTGGTTATGCGGCCTCCGGTGGTATAGTAACCTACATTCTCAATTCGGTCGTACAACAGGGAATCGGTGGTCAGAATGGTTCCCTTGTTCTCCATCCGTACGTTGTATTTCAGATGCGCCTGTTTGCTGTTCCCGTCGTAAAAGAGTACGTCGCCATACAGATGCAATGTGTCTCCCTGTATCATGTGCACATTGCCAAAGGCATCCAGTGAATTTTCCTCACTGTAAAAATAGGCGCTGTCGCAATAGAGATAGGTGTTGTCTTGACGGAAGCGCACATTTTGCGATATAATTTCCACATCAGGATACAGAACCCGGTCTCCTCTCCAAACATCGGCGTGTTCAAGAAAAATAACCGATTTGCTATGCTTGCCGACTTTGGGTGGCGGAGTGGGGTGTAACACCTGTTGCGTGTTTTTGAAGGCCGCCTCTTTGTCTTGCTTGGGCTTGATCAACTCTTCGGCGCTTTGCAGTCTCTGGTGTTTGGGCAACGGAAAAACCGTTCTGGGATCGGTTTGCTGAGCAACCAACCAATGCAAAAACAAGCATAACGTACATAAAAGTACGATATGCCTGTTGAATAATTTGAAAAAATTAGGTTTCAAAATTCCAATTTCAATGTTTGATGTCTGACGTTGTAATTTTCGAATTGCAACTATCAACAAGTAACGTTATTTCTTTCCCCATCCGGGATACTGGAACGTGCAGTTTTGCCATTTCGGATCAATGCGCACGTAAGTTTCCTTCTGCTTTTTGACGATCCAGTTGTGAATGATATCGTTCTTTTGTTTTTCTTCTACAACCGTTTTCAAAATTTGGTAATCATCAGCAAGGTTTGCTTTGTGGCTGGGGTTCTTTGCTTTAATTTTGATGATGGCGCAAATTTCACGGTTTGTTTTGGAGCTGAGCATCAAAAAGGGTTTTGAAATTTCGCCTACACCCATATTCTCGGCTTTTTTCGCAATTTCGGACGGAAGTTGTTGTAGCTCGAACTTTGCATTTCCTGTTTTGGAATTTGTCATCAAACCGTTGTTCATTCGGGTATCGGTGTCGAATGAGAATCGGCACGCATCTTCAAAGGTCATCTTGCCGTTGTGGATAAAGGTCAGGATACTGTCGAGGCGCTGGATGGCTTTGTTTTCTGCGTCCAAAGAGACCTGCGGTTTCAGCAGGATGTGACGGAAGTTCCCCATTTCTCCCCGTTTCTCGATTAATTGAATCAAGTGAAATCCGTATTCGGTTTCAACAACACGTGATACTTTCTTGGGGTCGGTAAGTGCAAAAGCAGCGTTTGCAAATGCGGGAAGCAACTGTCCTCTGCCCATAAATCCCAGCTCGCCACCGCGTTTTGCCGACTCGGGATCTTCGGAATAGAGTCGTGCCAGAGTCGAGAACTGAGCAGAACCGGAAGTCGCCCGTTCGCCGAAACTACGCAGCCGCTCTTTTACCCGGTCAATTTCGCTTTGAGGAATGATCGGGTCGATGGAGATAACTTGAACTTCGACCGATGCTGGTATGGTCGGTATACTGTCGGTTTTCAGGCCTTTGTAATATTTGCGTACTTCGGCCGGGGTTATTTTAACGTCACCAACCAATTTCCGTTGCATCTCTTCAACAAGCATCTGGTTACGTGTAGGTTCGTACGATTCGTTGCGAACCTGTGCAAGAGGTTTGTTGAAATATTCTTCCAGTTTCTCTTTCGATCCGATCTGGGAAACCATATAATTAATGCGGCGTTCTACCGCAGAGTTAATCTGACTTTCGCTGACAACCACACTATCGAGTTTTGCTTGATGGAGGAATAGTTTCTGAATGGCTATCTGTTCCGGCAAAACACAATTGGGATCGCCGTCTATTTTTTCGTTCTGAGATTGCATTTGAAGCTTTTGGTTTTCAACATCCGAACGGAGGATCGCCTCTTCTCCGACTACCCAGATTACCTCGTCGATAATGTTGTTTTGGGCCGTGGTAAACTGTTGAAAGCCTACCAAAAACATCAGAATTACCAGTTTAAGTGTTGTTTTCTTCATATTTATGTGTTGGGATTACATGTAATCAATTTTCTTTTATTGAGTTTAGCGTTTTTTGATCGATGATAACAGGGTATTTTCTCCGAAGTTCTTTGATCCACTGATTTTCCAGATAGGTCTGATAGTCGGATGTGAGTATGCCCATTACGTCCGCGTAAGACTCCGGTTCAGTTTTGAGCATTTTGCCATAGGTGAAAACAATTGGAAATGCTTTGGTCGGGGTGAAATCGCCGGTTTTAAATTCAAATTTATCTACCGCTTTGTTGTCGCCTCGTACAAACAGTCCCTTTTCAATTTTGGCAACCCAAACGGTGTCCCGGTTCAACCGTACGGTAAGTTCGCCTTCGATAGAATCTTTGGGAACCTTGGCTATAATTTCCATCACTTTGGCACGGGAGGCTTCGTTTTTGCACGAAATAATCAGTCCCTTGAACCGAGGTTCCGACCAGGTATAGTTTTTTTTGTTTGCCCGGAAGAATGCCTCCAGTCCCTGCGTGTCACGCGTGGCTTTATCCCAAACCTTTTCGTTGCTGATGTTGAAAAGTAAAATGCCGTCGTGGTACTCCCGCATTAAATTGCCAAAGTCGGGATACTCTTTTTCCAGTTGATCGTCTTTGTAATTGACAAGAGCCGTGTTCACAAACTGCATGTATTTCTCGTCGATCAACGCTTTTTTGTTGGTCTGCCGGCTGTCGGGGTAATGATTTAGAAAGAAGGCAAAATCGCATTGCGTCAGGGTCTGATCGGCAAATGCGCCCATTGTTCCTTCCATATGTTCCGTCGCATTGACAAAATCGCTGTCTTTCAACGCATATTTTTCGGCCAATGTGTAAAACGGAGCTATTGCACCTTCGTTATTTTTGAATTGATATTTGACTTTTAACTTGTCGACAAACGATTGGGCAATCAAATTGGCTCGTTCGTCGCGTTGGATACGACGTTCTATTTCAGCTCGTTTTTCGGTCAGCGGCTCCAATTGTTTTGTGTCTAATAATTTGATTATGTGCCATCCGTACGGAGAGAGAATCGGTTGGCTGATATCCCCTTTTTTTAGGGCAAAGGCCGCGTCCTCAAACTCTTTTACCATGCTTCCCGATCCGAACCAGGGTAAAATGCCTCCATTGGCCGCCGAGCTTTTGTCGTCTGATGCTTTTTGAGCTACTGAGCCGAAGTCAGCTCCGTTTTTTATCTCGCGATAGAGGCTGTCGATAACCGTTTTCATCCTCTTTTTGATGGAATCGGAGCCTTCTTTGGGAGCAAATTTCATGATGTGCGCCACCTGTAATTTGCCACGCGAAGGCCGCCGTGCTTCTACTCTCACTATGTGGTAACCGTACGAGGTACGCACCGGAGCGCTTATTGTTCCCACCGGAGTGTTGTAAGCGATGCTCTCGAACGGGTATATCGTCGTAAAACCGCTGATAAAACCAAGATGCCCGTTATTGTCAGTCGCTGAAGGATCTTCCGACTCCTTTCGTGCTACTTCGTTGAAATTTTCGGGTTCGATGGTTATTTTTTTGCAACGGCCGAACAACCGGGTGAAAAATCCACATTTGACAGCGACTATTTGGGGTAATCGTGCCACGCGGTCGCGGATTGCCACTATTTTGTTGTAGGCAGCCAAGGTATCGGCGGGTGTCGCGTCGGGAGCCACCCGTATTAAAATATGGCTTACATCGACATCTTCTTTTAGCCGGTCGTAGGCCTCATTCACCAAGCGGGTTTGCATTACCGTGTCGGTAAGGTATGCCGGGGTTAGTTGGCGACGGTAGCCGGCCAGCTCTTCCAAAAAAGTCCGTGTAGTATCCATTCCCAAAGCTTCCGCCTCGAGAACTTTCATTTTGAAATTTTCAAACAAAACGAGGTATTCGGACAATGACTTTTTGTCCAATGTATTTTGAGCGTTGTTTTTGTTGTAGAGATATTCAAATTCAGACTTGTGGATAGGCGTGCCTTTAATTGTCATCAAAACAGGATCGGTTCCGTTTTGAGCAAACAAGAGGCTTGCGAATGCAACAAAGGAGATCAACAATAGTTGTTTCATGTCTGATGATGGCTAAAAGAGCCTTTCTGTAAAATCGACTGGTAGACCGAATGGCTTTTAATGCTACTTTTCGGTTGGTGTTAAAATATTGCCTGCAAATATACGAATTGTTTTTGTTGGCACAATGTAAGTGCACTATCTCTCTGTGCGTCAATATAGCTCAAAATCACTTAAAAAAGGTAATTCCTTCGGTAAATAAATGGCTGTTATTTCTTGGGGGTCATGGTTACGAATGGAATCAACATCTCTTCCAACGAAATGCCTCCATGCTGGAAGGTGTTTTTGTAGTAACCCGCATAGTGATTATAGTTGTTGGGATAGGCAAAAAAATCGTCTTGCGTACAATACACATAAGCGGTGCTGACATTGGGCGATGGTAATCCGTATTTGGAGGGTTGGGCCATCTCGAAAACCTCCTTGGGATTGTAGCTCAGGTTTTTGCCAGCCTTGTACCGTAGGTTTGTGCTTGTGTTGCGATCGCCTACAATTTTTACCGGATTGGTAACTTTAATTGTGCCGTGGTCGGTGGTTACAATTACTTTGTAGTTATTATTTGCCAACTCTTTGAACAGATCGTAAGTGGATGAGTGGCGGAACCATGACAGGGTAAGCGAACGGTAAGCCTCTTCGCTGTGAGCCAGTTCGCGTATCATCTTCGACTCTGTACGCGCGTGCGAGAGCATGTCGACAAAATTGAGGATGCAGACGTTTAGCTGATTGGACGACAGTTGGGAAACTTTCGCAACCAATTTCTCTCCGGCTGCCGTATCGAATATTTTGTGGAACGAAAAGCTGTATTTTTTACGAAAACGATCTATCTGACTTTTTAGCAGCTCCTCTTCGTGAATGTTTTTGTGCTCTTCGTCTTCTTCGCTCACCCAGAGTTCCGGGAACAGTTGGGTGATTTGCAGCGGCATTAAACCCGAAAAAATAGCATTGCGGGCATACTGCGTGGAGGTTGGGAGTATGCTGTAATACAACTCTTCCTGGTCGAATGCGAAAAATTCGGACAGCAGCTCTTTGATGAGCCGCCACTGGTCGAAACGGAAATTGTCGATCAGAACCAGAAATACTTTTTCGCCCTGATCGAGTAGCGGAAAAATACGTTTCTTAAACAGGTCGGGACTGATCAGCGGACGGTTCTCTGTGTCTTCAAACCATTTGGCATAATTGCGTTTTATAAATTTGGCAAAGGCTGCATTCGCTTCGGTTTTTTGCATCAACAGCAGCTCGTCCATGCTGTTTTCGGCTTCACTCAGCTCCAACTCCCAATAAACCAGCCGTCGGTACACTTCGGCCCAGTCGGCATGCGAAAACGAATCGTTGATTTGCATTCCGAGTTTGTTGAAGTCTGATCGGTAGGCGGAGGTGGTCTGTTCGGAGATGATTTCTCTTTTGTGCAGGTTTTTTTTGAGTGTTAGCAGAATCTGGCTCGGATTGACCGGTTTGGTCAGGTAATCGGCAATTTTATTGCCAATGGCCATCTCCATGATATTTTCCTCTTCGCTTTTGGTAATCATCACTACCGGCACCGAAGGATCTATCTCTTTGATAATGCTCAGGGTTTCGAGCCCACTTTGTCCCGGCATGTTTTCGTCGAGAAAGATGATGTCAAAACGTTGTTGTTGGCACATTTCTACTGCGTCGGGACCATTGGTGGCAGTCGATACTTCATACCCTTTTTCTTCGAGAAAAAGAACGTAGCCCCGTAGCAGATCAATCTCATCGTCAGTCCACAGAATCTTGTCTTTAGTCATAACGGTAAAGTAACAATGTTTTGCGCAGTTATTCGGTAACAAGTGATCTCCGCCGGAATTCAGAACAGACAACCGCGGTTGCCACGGCGACATTCAACGATTCGGATGTTTCGGTTCCGTTGGAAAATGAGGGAATCTCCAGTCTGTTTTCGATGCAGTCGGCAACTTTCTCTGATATTCCATTGCCTTCGTTGCCCATCACAATAATGGCGCTGTTGTGCAAATGGGAAGTATAAATGGAACTTCCGCCCAGAAAAGTGCCATAGACAGGAATCGTTTGTCGTGCTTCCGTAAGAAATGTGGGTAGGTCGGTATAGGATACACCCACACGTCCTAAAGCTCCCATGGTTGCTTGCACAGTTTTCGGACCAAAAACGTCGGCGGTGTCGGGCGAACAAAAGAGATGTCGGATGCCGAACCAGTCGGCTAAACGGATGATGGTTCCGAGGTTTCCCGGGTTCTGTATGCCGTCTAATGCCAGATAGAGCTCTTTGTTGTTTGTTTTAGGCAGCGGGGTTTCCGGTTTTTTGAACACGGCTATTACGCCTTGAGGCGTTTTCTGGAACGATGCCCGTTCGATTTCTTTGGGAGAGGCATACAGAGTCTCTTCAATATTGCCCGAATAATGGGTTGCGTCTTCTTTGGGAAGAACCAGTAGCCGGCAAGCAAAGTATTGCAGCAGTTCAGTTACACACTTGCTGCCTTCGGCAACAAACAACCCGGAGGCATCCCGCTCTTTTTTCTGGGTAAGCGAGCGGATAAATTTAATTTGAGAAGCTGACAGCATTGAAAACGTTAATAGAGTTCAGAGTCAAATATACGATGCTTTTCGGAGAGCACAATCAAAAGCTTCCGACTCTTAACATTTTATAGAGTTCTGTCGGGTTTTATAGATTATCGTGCCAGCCACGATTCCGGATTTAACAACGATTTGTTCAACCACAACATCATGTAAAGTTCTGTTTTTCCTCCGTTTTCGTCGTCGACAAAGATTTTGCCGATTCGCTGTCGTGGAGAGACACGATCTCCCACGTTTACATAGATTGACGTCAGGTTGGCATACACCGTGCGGTAGTTGCCATGGCGGATAATGATGGCGTTGTTGTTGCCTGGGATGGCGAACCGTTGGGTTACAACACCTTCAAATACGGCACGCGCGTCTGAGTTGCGGGGTGCCTGAATGTATATTCCTTTATTGTTGGTGGTTACGTGTTTTAATACCGGGTGCTGCTGTACGCCGAAGTGTCCGCGGATGTATCCTTTTTCAACCGGCCAAGGCAAGCGTCCTTTATTGGCTGCAAAGTTGCCCGAAACCAGCGCTTCCTCTTTTGTCATCATGTCGACGTAAGCCGATGTGGAGGGTAACGTAGCTGGTGCCTGTTTTGGCTCTTCAACAGCAGGAGCTTTTTCGATCGGAGTAGTTGATTTGGATGTCCGCTTTTTTTGTCTTCGTGCCGCAGCTTCGGAAGCCGCTTTTTCTGCTGCTGCCCGGTCGGCTGCCTTTTTCGCAGCGGCAGCTTCTTTTTCCAACTGGGCTTTACGGCGAGCAGTCCTGCGTGCCTCCTCGCGGCGCATCTCTTCCATAATGGCGCGTTCGATGCGGCTATTCAAGGTATTGGCCTGTCGTTGTTGTTTAACCAATTGAGATTGAAGCTGCTTGTTTTTCTTTTTAAGCTCTGTGAGCGATTGGCTCTCTTTTGATTGTTCGTTTTGCAGGCGCTTGCTCTCTTGCTCTTTCTGACTGAGCGTTACTACTTTCGACTGTTTAGACTGAATCAGTTCGGTTTGTTTGCGCGATATGGTTTGTTGTACGCCTAAAATTTCGTAGGCCTGTTTCTTCTGATAGTCGCTGCTCTCCTGAAGATAGCGCAAGCGGCGATAAGCCTGGCCGATCGATTCGGATGAGAAAAGGAATAGAAATTGGGAGTAGGTGCTTTTGCGTATTTGTGCTTCCTGAATGAGGTGGGCATATTCGGCTCTCAATCGGGATAAACGTTGTGAAAGGCGGTTCTTTTCCGATTGCAGCGTGTCCATATGCTTGTCCAATGCATTGATTTGTAGGCTTAGATTGTTAATCAATACTTTGCGTGATGCAATGGTTTGCCGGATAATGGATAGTTTGGTCTCCGATGAGGCTGCCGATTTCTTTGTATCTAAAAGTAATCTGTTTGTCATCTTTAATTCTTCCTGCAATTTGGCTTTTTGAGCCTGCAACTCCTTAATCGATTGAGAAAAAGTAGGAGTTACTATTGCAGCGAATAATAAAAAAATGACAAGTTTCCTTTTTGCGTACATCTGCCCGGGTTTAGAATGGAAGTATTTGTTCGAGTCCTACACGGTTGTAGTCCGAAAAATTAATTGAACTAATATTTAGCGGAGTATTGAATGTAAGCTTTTCGATGGTAACTGTAAATCCGGTTTGCTTCTGATTGTGCAATGCTTCTATCGAACATTGCGTTGGAAATACAACCGAATCGAACGTATTGAAATTGTAGTAACTGCAATTGAATTTCGATTCGGATCCTGTTTGTTCAAGAGTCGTCTTGTTCAATTGATACTCTTTTGAAAATTGATAGTCGGCTTTCAAATTTTTATACGAAGTCGTCCATTCGTAACCGCTGTCGTTTGTTTTAAGGTCGGAGTTGATAACTTCGTCGGCCGGGTTTAGGGGTTGGTTCGATAAGAGCGACTGAACATCCTTGAAGCTGATGGCGACACCAAATCGCTTTTGGAAAAAACCATAGTCGGTTACAAAGTAGTTGTGGTTGTTCTTGTCAATGATTGTGATCGAGTCGGGTCGTAAAACGGCCCTGTACATTTCGATGCCCAGTATCGGCATGATCGATAGTTGAATGACGCTGTCTTTGATGATTTTTACCGATGAAGTAATTGAATAGGTCTTTTCTCGAAGTGTAATGGCAAATTTACATTTGGCAGCATTCATTGTCGAGAACTGGGGCAGGTGCAGCTTCGTTTGTGCGGCCGATTTGGGTGCTTCCGTTTTGGTAGCAGCAATGATTGCCGACGAAGTTAGTCGTTTGGCTGCAGAGCAACTGGCAATGGTAACCAGCGGTAGCAACCCTACCAAAATATACTTCAAAATAGTTGTTCTAATCTTCATAAAAAACGTGCGTTGAATGTCGATAAAACTGTTTATTAGTAGTTTCTGGCAGTGGCAAAATCCAGAATTTCAATCAAAGCATCTTTTTCCACATTGTCGGGAAATGCAGCAAGAGAGTTTAATGCTTTTTGCTTGAAATAGAGCATTTTTTCTTCAGCGTAGCGAATTCCCCCTTTGATCCGGGCAAATTCTTGTATCTCGGCGATCAGCGATTCATCTTGGGGAACCATTTGCAGTTTTTGCAAGATGCTTTTACGCTCCTCTTCGGACGAATGTTTGAGGGCATAGATTAACGGCAGTGTTATTTTGCCCTCTTTCAAGTCGTTGCCGGTGGGTTTGCCAATGACATTGCTGTCGGAATAATCGAAAATATCATCTTTGATTTGGAATCCGATACCCAGATTTTCTCCAAATTCGCGAATTAGTTTGATACGGTGTTCGTCGGCTCCAGAAGAAATGGCTCCCACTTCGGTGCAGGCTGCAAACAGAGCGGCTGTTTTATTGCCGATTACTTTGAAATAGTGCGTTTCGCTTACCGTTTCGCCATCGGCTTTGTTGAGCTGCAGTAGTTCTCCCTCAGCCAATAGCTTGCCCACTTTTGCCAGAATAGTCCAAATGCGGGGACTGTTGATGCTGGTGATAACCATAAAACTGGCGGCCAACAGATAATCGCCCGAAAGGATGGCGGTTTTGTTTCCCCATTGAGCGTAAACCGAAGGGTTTCCACGTCGTTCTTTGGCTTCATCCACCACATCGTCGTGCAGGAGGCTGGCCGTGTGCATTAGCTCGAGGGCGACGGCAGCCTGAAGCCCCATGTCATTAATTGAGCCGCAAAGTTTGCTACACAGGAGCGTCAGCGTAGGACGTATTTGTTTCCCTACGTTGGTTAGAAGATATGAATAAATTTCGGTGAGTTGCTGGTTGTCTGACTGAAAAGCAGATTTAAATAACTCTTCAAAGCGTTCAAAATCGTGGATAACCGGTTGCTTTATGGCTGCTATATCTTTCATCTACGAACAGTTTCTAAAAGCTACAAAGTTATAAAAAATATCGCTATAAACCGTTGGGAAAAATCAAAATGCCGTTTATCCCAAGATTGTAAAAATTAGCCTAAAAATGTGTACCTTTGTACCAACTTATGCTTAATCTGCCGCATAATATTTTGTTCATATGGTAAGAAAGAATATAAATGGCGTATTAATCGTGTTTACGGTGCTGTTAGCAAGTGTTTTGAATTTGTCGGCTCAGAATATATTTTCGCATTTGGAGAGCAAGAATGGCAACGCCAAGGCATCGGTAAAAGTACATCAGGATCAGCGTGTGGAGTCGTTGGTGTATGGAATTAAGAAGCATCCGGTGATTTCGACAGCACCTGCCGGAGCCGTTTCGTCGGCAACGGAGACCGTTAGTACAACCGAAGTGCAGGGTTATCGTGTACAGGTTTACTCAAGTAACGTGCAGCGAATGGCGAAATCGGAAGCGTTCAGAGTTGAGGGCGAGTTGCAACAACTGCTACCGGATGTTCCTGTTTATGTTACCTATCACTCGCCTTTCTGGAAAGTGAGAGCGGGCAACTGCCGATCGATGCAAGAGGCACAGCAATTGAAATCCGAAATCGGAGATGCCTATCCCCAGGTTAAACGCGACTTGTATGTGGTGAGGGATAAAATAAAAATACCGGCAAAGTAGTCCTTTTGTCGTGCAATCGGAAGCGCATATTACAACCAAAATCATAGTTTTATCTGTTGATGCTTGTTAGCATCGAATAAACAACAACATTTCATGAGCAATATAGTAGCTATTGTTGGCCGGCCGAATGTCGGAAAATCAACTCTCTTTAATCGTTTGACCCAAACCAGAAGAGCCATTGTAAATGATGAAGCGGGCACAACGCGCGATCGTCAGTATGGTAAGGTTGAGTGGAACGGGAAAGAGTTTTCCATGATTGACACCGGCGGATGGGTGGTTAATTCGAATGATATTTTTGAAGAGGCAATCAAACGACAGGTCTCTGTGGCTATCGAAGAGTCGGATGTCATCATGTTTGTTGTAGATATTCTGAATGGCATTACGGATCTCGATTTGGAAGTTGCAAGCATATTGCGAAGAGGGAAAAAACCGGTGGTGCTGGTCGCCAACAAAGCCGACACATTCGATCTCCAGTATCAGGCTGCTGAATTTTATGCTTTCGGATTGGGCGATCCCTTTGTAATCTCGGCCGTAAATGGATCGGGAACCGGCGAACTGTTGGACGAAGTGTTGGCTCATTTGAATACCGAGGGAGAAGAAGAGAATTTGGAAGATCTGCCGAAATTTACGGTAGTAGGACGCCCGAATGCCGGGAAGTCGTCGTTGGTAAACGCGTTGATTGGAGATGACAGAACCATCGTGACCGAAATCGCAGGAACTACCCGTGATTCGATTTATACCAGGTATAATAAATTCGGTCAGGATTTTTATCTGGTGGATACTGCCGGAATTCGTAAAAAAAGCAAGGTAAACGAAGATCTCGAATTTTATTCGGTGCTTCGGGCCATCCGTGCTATCGAGAGTGCCGATGTGTGTATTTTGATGATAGATGCCACACGCGGTATTGAAAGTCAGGATTTGAACATTTTCTCGCTTGTGCAGAAAAATCGCAAAGGATTGGTTGTCTGTGTGAATAAGTGGGATCTTGTGGAGAACAAAGAGGTGAAAGATATCAAGGCTTTTGAAAATTCTATTCGTGAACGGTTGGCTCCATTCACCGATTTCCCCATTATATTTACCTCGGCTCTGACCAAACAACGCATATTCAAAGTGGTGGAAACGGCTGTAGCGGTATACCAGAATAAGACAAGACGGGTTTCGACCAATAAACTGAATGAGTTTTTCTTGCCGTTGATCGAGAACTATCCTCCTCCGGCGATGAAGGGAAAATATATCAAAATCAAATATGTGACACAATTACCAGATACTCAGGTGCCTACTTTTGTGTTTTTTGCAAATTTACCGCAGTATGTGAAGGAGCCGTACATTCGTTTCCTCGAGAATAAATTGCGAAGCACATGGGACTTTACGGGAACTCCCGTGTTGTTGTTTATGAGGCACAAATGATGTCTCCTGTTCTTCGGCAATTAAGGTAATCGTAGTTTTGTTATTGCCGGGCGTTTCAGGGAAGCCTAAGTGAAGGCTCCCTCTATCAAAATCTATAAGAGAAAGACATAAATGAGAATTTGGCGAAATGTTAAAATAATAACATTAGTTATAGCTGTTTTTTTTGGAGCTAAATTGAATGTGCATGCGCAAGGTTATGATTATCAGGCGCACGAGCATTCTATATCAGTGGGGGTGGGGTATGGGTATATGTTTAGCGATGCTGCTGCCACCATGAATTCCCACGGCTTTTTTAAGGATTTTATTCAGCAAGATGCCGGAAAAATATATACCATTGAGTATAGAAAGTATCTGATGGCGGGGTTGGCCTATGTGATAAATCTGGGAGTACAAAAATATCAGGGGTCGCACGACTATACCAGGCATATGCGTGATTATCAGTATTCTGCATCTATGGGAGAGGTGTCTGTGTTGGCCAATCTGGATATATTTTCATTCTTCTCGGCACAACGAATTCCGATGGATGCCTATTTGGTGGGTGGGGTTGGAATGATCGGTGCCAAAATTTCCGATCAAAGTTTTTCTCCAACATCCGGTCGTCCCAACAAAGGTGATAAGCTTGCACGAGTAGGAGGTGGGCTTAACTTTATTGGAGGATTTGGATTGCGGTTTCCAATCACAAGTTTTGTCGATCTGAGGTTTGAAGGGAAATACCATTTTGGTACCAGCGATTACCTCGACGGTTATTCGCCCGCTGCGTCAAAACATCCCGACCTGATCGTTGAAAGCGTAATTAAAGTCTCGTACCACTTGCTGGATAAAGCGTGTAACTGTAGATAAAAAAAACTTGCAACCCTTAATGGGTCGCAAGATAATTTGTTACGTTCTTTTCGATGCGTGCTGTCAGATTTTCGGTGTCGGCTTTGTTGAACGATTCGCCGGTGATATTTTCAAAAAGTTCGATGTAACGTTCACTAATGCCAGTTACGATTGCTTCGGTCATTTCCGGAACTTGTTGTCCTTCTTTTCCCTGAAATCCATTCTCCATTAGCCATTCGCGAACAAACTCCTTCGAAAGCTGTTTCTGAGCTTCTCCCTTTTCAAATCGTTGCTGATAGCCTTCGGCATAAAAGTAGCGCGACGAATCGGGGGTGTGAATTTCATCAATCAGGTAGATCTTTCCATCGTATTTGCCAAACTCATATTTGGTGTCCACCAAAATCAATCCACGTTGAGCAGCAATTTCGGTACCACGTGCAAAAAGTGCCAGTGTGTATTTTTCCAATACCGCATATTCTTCTGGTGAAACCAAGCCCTGTTTGATGATTTTTTCTTTGGAGATATCCTCGTCGTGACGACCTAATTCGGCTTTGGTAGTAGGAGTGATGATCGGTTGCGGAAATTTTTCGTTTTCGCGCATGCCGTCCGGCAATTTTACTCCGCAAATTTCACGTACCCCGCTTTTATAAGTACGCCACGCACTTCCGCAAAGGTAAGCGCGTACAATCATCTCTACCGGATAAGAGTCGCAACGAACACCGACGGTCACCATTGGGTCGGGTGTTGCTAGCTTCCAGTTGGGGCATATGTCGGCACTGGCATCCAGAAATTTGGCTGCAATCTGGTTCAACATCTGGCCTTTGTAAGGAATGCCTTTCGGAAGTACTACATCGAAAGCCGAAATGCGATCGGTAGCCACCATTACCAAACGATTACCGATGCTGTACACATCGCGAACTTTGCCGTGATAGACTCCCGTTTGTCCGGGAAAATTAAATTCGGTGGCAGTTAATGCTTGTCTCATTATGATTTACGATTTTACGATTATAAATGACAAAAGAAATTTACGCGTGGCAAAGGTACGTAGTAAATTTCTTTCGTCAATTGTTCATAGTTTATTTTATCAGATTTCCCACGAATCGAGGCTTTTCAACAAATCGTCAAAAGTCTTGATGTTCGATTTTGCCTGGACATCTTCAATTTGCTGAACCAGTTCATCATTGTAAGTGCTTGTTTCTACATTACGAATCACTCCCATGGCAACAGGCATATCGGGGCCGACCATATTGGCAAGTTTCAGATGCAGTGTGTTGTCTTCGGAGGTAGCATCGTGTACCAAAATATCCTTTTCGGTGATGCCGTTCTCTCCCAAAGTGACTACCTTCAGGTTGAAGCCGTCAATTACAAGACCCTTTTCGTTGTCTTTACCAAACAGCATGGGTTTTCCCTGCTCCAGTAAAATGGTTCTTTCAAGACGGAATTCTTTGGAACTGATCTCCTTGTGAGCCCCGTCGTTGAAAATCACACAATTTTGCAACACTTCCACAACCGATGTCCCTTTGTGCCTGGCTGCTGCCACCATTACTTCCGGCGATACTTTCGTATCAACGTCGATGGTACGGGCAAAAAAGGTTCCACGGGCTCCGAAGGCTAGCTCTGCCGGACGGAAAGGTCGTTCGATGGTCCCGAATGGTGATGACTTGGTCACCAAGCCTTTCTTGGAGGTGGGAGAATATTGTCCTTTCGTCAGACCGTAAATCTCGTTGTTGTGCAAAACGATGTTGATATCGATGTTACGACGAACAGCGTGAATAAAATGATTACCTCCAATGGCAAGACAGTCGCCATCGCCGGTAAATTGCCAAACGGTCAGATCCGGATTGGCACATTTCACGCCGGTGGCCACTGCAGCCGCACGTCCGTGAATGGTATGGAATCCGTACGTATTCATGTAGTACGTCAGACGCGATGAACATCCGATACCCGAAATGACAGCCGTTTGAGAAGGATCGACACCCAGTTCGGCCATTGCTTTGTAAATGGAATTCAGAATGGCAAAATCGCCGCAACCCGGGCACCAACGTACGTATTGATCGCTTTTGAAATCTTGAGCAGTATATGTTTGTGTACTCATAATCGACAAGTTAAAGAGATGATATGTGTTCAACAATTTCGTGAACTTCGAAAGGCTGTCCCTGAACTTTGTTGAACTGTAAAATGGAAATTTCAGGGAACTGAGAACGGAGATAGGAGGCAAACTGACCGTTGTTTAACTCGCAAACTACGATTCTTTTGAATTTGGCGAGCACTTCACGGCTGTTTTTAGGCAGCGGCATAATGTAGTTGAAATGCGCTAAAGCAGCTTTCTTTCCATTTTCGTTCAACTTGTCGACAGCCGAACGTAAGTGGCCGTAAGTTCCACCCCAACCAACAATTAAAGTGTCAGCCGAAGCATCTCCATACACTTCCAGTTCGGGAATGTAATCTGCAACTTTGTCGATTTTAGCCTGACGTACATCAACCATTTTCTGGTGGTTTTTCGGATCGGTAGAAATAGCTCCGGTGATGAAGTCTTTCTCAAGACCACCCAGACGGTGAGCATAGCCCGGAGTTCCCGGAGCCACCCAGTAGCGATTCAGTTTTTCGGGATCGCGCATGTAGGCTTTCCATGTTTCGGCAGCTACCGTCGGACGTGGCGGTACAATGGCCGGATATTCGCTTAATTTTGGCAATTTCCAAAGTGAAGTTCCGTTGGCGATAAAGCCGTCGGTGAGCAAAATGACTGGGGTTACATGTTCTACGGCAATTTTGGCGGCCATGTAAGCATAATCGAAACAATCGTCGGGTGTGCCGGCTGCCAATACAACCAGAGGGCACTCTCCGTTTCGGCCGTAAAGCGCCTGAAGAAGGTCGGCTTGTTCTGTTTTGGTTGGCAATCCGGTAGAAGGACCTCCACGTTGAACATTGATAATGACCAATGGAAGTTCTGCCGTTACAGCCAAACCGATGGCTTCGCTTTTGAGCGCCAGACCTGGGCCAGACGTAGAAGTTGCTGCCAAACTGCCGGCAAAACTTGCCCCAATGGCGGTACAGATTCCCGCAATTTCGTCTTCCGACTGGATTACGCGAACTCCTAAATCTTTACGGGCTGCCAGTTCGTGCATCACATCGGTGGCCGGTGTAATAGGATAGCTGCCGAGGAAAAGTTGCAACCCGGCTTTCTCTGCAGCTGCAATTAAACCATAAGCGGCGGCTTTGTTACCGTTTATACTTGTGTACCGACCTTTGTCGATTTCAGATTTTCCGATGTGATAAGTTGACACGGCAGCATGGGTATTGCTACCGTAGTTGAAACCGTCGATCAGTACTTTGAGGTTGGCACGCAGAATGGCCGGCTTCTTGGCGAATTTTGTTTCCAAAAAGTGTTGTGCCTTATCAATGGGGCGGTTAAACAACCAACATGCAAGTCCGAGCGCAAACATGTTTTTCGACCGGACAATCGTTTTGTTGTCGAAGCCACTGTCTTCGAGACTTAGTTTGGTCAGGTCTGTCAGCGGAGCACCAAGCAATTGAACGTTTTTCAAGCCGAGCTCTTCAAAGGGGTTGTCGGTTGTAAATCCTGCTTTTTTCAAACCTGCATCGTCAAAGGTGTTTTCGTCGAAGAGAATAACACCTCCGGGTTTGATTGATTTTACATTTACTTTCAGAGCTGCGGGGTTCATTACTACCAATACATCGGCCTGATCGCCCGGAGTATTGATTTTTTGAGAACCTAAATGTACCTGGAATCCGGATACACCACCCAATGTCCCTTGCGGAGCACGGATTTCGGCTGGATAGTCAGGGAAAGTGGAAATTTCGTTGCCAAGAATGGCTGATAAATTGGAAAAAAGGGTGCCGGTGAGCTGCATTCCATCGCCAGAGTCGCCGGAGAATCGAACAACCACTTGATCCAATTCAATTACTTTTGCTGTTTTCGACATGAGGGTTGTTTTGTTGTGTATTAATTGAGTATTTGTTAATGTCTTGTCTGTTATATTGCAACGCTTTTTCGCGAGGCAAAGGTACAAACTATATTGTAATTCGGTATTTGTTTGGTGTATTTATTTCAAAAAATACATAATTTATTTAATATTATTATTTACGACCAGATATTCACAATAGCGCAGGGTTGGTGCGTTGATAATAGTATCATTAACCGGCTTATTTACTGGTACGTTCTTCAAGTTCGGTGTATGCTTTCTGATCGGCAACATTTTTGTATGCCGGACGGATAATCCGTTTGCTGTCAAAGTTCAATTCTTCGATACGGTGCGCCATCCAGCCTGCGATGCGTGCCATGGCAAAAATGGGGGTAAATACTTCTTTCGGTAGCCCGATCATTTCGTACACGAAGCCGGAGTAGAAGTCGACATTGGCACAAACCCGCTTGTTGACGCTATTGCCTTTGAATTCCATGAAAGTCTCCACTCCCAGTTTTTCGATCAGTTCGAGGAAGGCAAACTCTTTATCACGGCCTTTTTCCCGAGCCAGATCGCGGGCCATCACTTTGAGAATTTCGGCACGCGGATCAGAGATGGTGTAGACCGCATGGCCTATACCGTAGATCAATCCGGTGCGGTTGTATGCCTCTTTACGCAGCATCTTTAATAGATATTCCTTTATTTCGGCTTCGTTTCCCCAGTCGGATATCGCCTCTTTCAGGTGGTTGAACATATCGATCACTTTCAGGTTGGCTCCACCGTGCAGCGGACCTTTCAAGGATCCAATGGCAGCAGTAACCGATGAATAGGTGTCGGTTCCTGACGAACTGGTTACGCGGATGGTAAAGGTTGAGTTGTTACCTCCACCGTGATCGGCATGCAGCACCAGCGCCATATCGAGGATGCGGGCATCAAGCTCGGTATAGTTGTCGGGTCCTTTCAGCATGTAGAGGAAATTCTCAGCAATCGACAGATCGTCTTTGGGGTGACGAATTGCCATAGTCCTTCCCTGATACGTGTGCCGCATACTGTGGTAGGCGTAGGCGACGATGGTCGGAAATTTGGCGATAAGCGAAACGGCTTGTTTCATCAGATTTTCGCGCGAAGTGTTGTCTGCATCTTCATCGAAAGTATACATAATCATCACCGAACGCGCCAGAATATTCATGATGTCGTGTCCCTGTAACTGCAGGATACTGAACTTCGACATATCTTCGATACGGCGTTGTTCGGCAATCAACTCTTTGAACGACTCCAATTCTTCTTTCGAGGGAAGATAGCCGGCCAAAAGCAGAAATACGGTCTCTTCAAATCCGAACCGATGTGTCTTTTGCAGGGATGCTGCAATATCTTCCACGTCAATGCCACGGTAAATCAATTTGCCGGGGATGGCTTTCAACGGGCCGCCTTCCTGTCGTTCGTAACCCACAACATCGCCGATGGTGGTCAAGCCGACCAACACCCCGGAGTGGTCTTCGTTACGCAAACCACGCTTTACATTATATCTGGTAAAAAGCTCGTTGTCGATGCGACTGGTTACCTTGATGGAATCAGTCAGCTTTTTGATAATATCTTCTGTACTCATAACCTTTTGTTTAATAAATTAATACTTGTCGTTATCTTTAAAAATAGTGTCTTTCAAAGACAGCGAATAATAGAAAGGTTTGTGGGGGTGCCACCTGAATTATGTTGTGTGTCGAAGTTTCTTACTTATAACAATGCAATCAGCGCATCGGCATATTCGCCAGTTGAAAGCAACGTTGCATTCTCCGTCTGCGAATAGAGATCGGCTGTCATTTTACGTTCGGCCATCAGTTTTTCAATAGCATTCTCGATTACTGCCGAAGCTTCGTTCCAGCCCAGATAGTCGAGCATCATCACGCCCGAAAGCAGCAGTGACGACGGATTCGCTTTGCCCGTTCCTGCAATGTCGGGGGCGGTGCCATGAGTTGCTTCAAAAATAGCGTGTCCGGTATTATAATTGATGTTAGCTCCCGGGGCAATGCCGATTCCCCCTACGCAAGCAGCCAGCTGATCGGAAACATAATCGCCGTTCAGGTTCATGGTGGCTATCACGCTGTGTTCTTCGGGGTGCAGCAACGATTCCTGAAGGAATGCGTCGCAAATTACATCTTTCACTATAGTTTTGCCTTCTTTGACGGCATGTGTGTAAACAGCATCGGCAGCCTCCTTGCCTTCGCTTTTTTTAATCTGCAGGTATTCGGCCATGGTGAAAACCTTATCACCAAACTCGGTTTCGGCCAGTTTATAGCCCCAGTTTTTGAAAGCGCCTTCGGTAAATTTCATGATGTTGCCTTTGTGTACCAGCGTCACGAAAGGTAACTGGCGGTCGACGGCAAACTGGATAGCAGCGCGTACCAACCGTTCCGAACCTTCTTTTGATACTGGTTTTACGCCAAAGGAGGATGTGTCCGGAAAACGAACTTTCGTTACTCCCATCTCTTCGATCAGGAATTTCTTAAATTTCTCACAGTTGGCATCGCCGGCCATGTATTCGATGCCGGCATAAATATCCTCGGTGTTTTCGCGGAAGATAAACATGTTAACCTTCTCGGGGTGAAGCACCGGTGAGGGAACACCCTTGAACCAGCGTACGGGGCGCAGGCAGACAAACAGGTCAAGAGTTTGACGAAGCGCCACGTTCAACGAACGGATGCCTTCTCCAATCGGCGTGGTCAGCGGACCTTTGATGCCGATGAGGTATTCCTGAAAAGCTGCCAACGTTTCGTCGGGTAACCATGAACCGGTTTGTTCGAATGCTTTGCCGCCAGCTAATACCTCTTTCCATTCAATCGCACGTTTGCCATTATAGGCTTTTTTTACAGCGGCATCCATTACCTTTTGCGCAGCCCCTGTTATTTCGGGGCCGATACCATCGCCTTCAATAAACGGGATGGTAACTATATCGGGTACGGTCAGTTGACCGTTTGTACAAGATACTTTCATTTACGATTTATTTATTTACAATTTACGATTGGAGGTTAAGAAATGACATCTTTACATCCTCAAATTCTCATATCCTCAAATCTTCATCATATTCAGTGCGCAACCGGCCTTAAACCATTCGATCTGTTCCTGGTTATAGGTGTGGTTGGCGGCAAAGCTATCTTTGCTTCCGTCGGCATGATGCAATGCGATGGTTAATGGTTTGCCCGGTGCAAATTCGGTCAGGTCGAGAATGTCGATCGTGTCGTTTTCCTTCACTTTGTCGTAGTCGGTCGCGTTGGCAAAAGTCAGTGCCAACATTCCCTGTTTTTTTAGGTTCGTTTCGTGGATGCGGGCAAACGATTTGCTCAGGATCGCTTTTACGCCTAAGAAGCGGGGCTCCATAGCGGCATGTTCGCGCGACGAACCTTCGCCGTAATTTTCTTCGGCCACTACAATCGACGAAATGCCTTTGCTTTTCAATGTTTTTGCCACTTGCGATACCTTTCCGTACGAGCCATCCATCGGATTGAGCACTTCGTTGGTATTTTCGTTAAAAGCGTTGACAGCTCCCATCAGCAGGTTGTCGGAAATGCTTTCGAGGTGACCACGGAAGCGCAACCATTCTCCGGCCATCGAAATATGATCAGTAGTGCATTTGCCTTGTGTCTTTATCAACAACGCCAATCCTTTGTAATCGTTGCCATCCCACGGCGCAAACGGTTGTAGTTTTTGCAAGCGTTGCGAGTCGGAAGCAATTTTGACTTCGATAGCGGAACCGTCAGCAGATGGTTTCAAACATCCTGATTCGGCCTGGGCAAATCCCTGAAGCGGAAGTTCGTCGCCGACGGGTTCCTGCAGTTTGATCGCTTTGCCCTCTTTGTTGGAAATGGTGTCGGTCAACGGGTTGAATGTCAGTCGACCGGCAAGTGTCAATGCCGTAACCAGATTGGGCGATGTTACAAAGTGATAGGTGTTCGGGTTGCCATCGGCGCGTTTGGCAAAATTGCGGTTGAACGACGAAACGATGGAGTTAAGTGCCTGCGGATCGTTGGTCTGGCGTTTCCACTGTCCGATGCAGGGGCCGCAGGCGTTGGCCATAATGAGACCACCGAATTGTTCGAAGGGAGCCAGTAAGCCATCACGCTCGGCCGTGGCACGTACTTTTTCGGAACCCGGCGAAAGGATAAATTTTGCTTTGGTCTCAATATGGTTTTCATTCGCCTGACGGGCAATAGATGCCGCCTTGGCCAGGTCTTCGTACGATGAGTTGGTGCAGGAACCGATCAAACCGACTTCAACCGTTTCGGGATAATTTTTTTCCTTGACGATCTTCACGAATTCGGAAATCGGATGGGCGGCATCGGGGGTGAACGGACCGTTGATATACGGTTCCAACTCGTCGAGATTGATCTCGATTACCCGGTCGTAATAATTTTCAGGAGCGGCAATAACGTCAGCGTCGGCTTGCAGATCGGCAGCTACAGCATCGGCTTGTTCGGCAATGTCGGCACGTCCGGTAGCTTTCAGATAATAAGCTGTTTTTTCGTCGAACGGGAAGATGGACGTGGTAGCGCCCACTTCGGCGCCCATGTTGCAAATGGTGGCTTTACCGGTGGCCGACAACGACGAGACCCCTTCACCAAAATATTCGATAATGGCATTGGTACCTCCTTTTACGGTCAGGATTCCCGCGAGTTTCAGTATCACATCCTTGGGCGAAGTCCAGCCGTTCATACGTCCGGTTAGTTTCACTCCAATCAGTTTCGGCATCTTCAGTTCCCAGGGCATGCCCACCATCACATCGACAGCGTCGGCACCACCCACGCCGATGGCGACCATGCTTAATCCTCCCGCGTTGGGCGTGTGAGAATCGGTACCCACCATCATCCCTCCCGGGAAGGCATAGTTCTCGAGTACTACCTGATGGATGATACCGGCTCCCGGTTTCCAGAAATCGATACCGTATTTTTGAGAAACGGAGAGCAGAAAATCATACACTTCCTGATTGGTAACCTTGGCGGTATGGAGATCGTCGGCAGCTCCTACTTTGGCCGTAACCAGATGGTCGCAATGTACCGATGAAGGAACGGCAGTCTTGCTTTTGCCGGCGTTCATAAACTGAAGCAATGCCATCTGAGCGGTGGCATCCTGCATGGCTACCCGGTCGGGTGCAAAATAGGCGTAATCGGATCCTCTTTGATATGATTTCGTCTCCGTGGACTCAAAGAGGTGGATATATAGAATTTTTTCGGCTAAGGTCAACGGACGATTCAGTTGTGAACGTACCTCGGCAAGCCGTTTTTGATATTCGGAATAAAAGTCGGAGGGTAGAATGTTGTTTCGCATATGCGGTAGGTTTTAAATCCGGAAGGATTTCCGGATGGCAGAAAAACACTCTGATACAAAAAGTAGCTTTATACGAGCCGATCGGGATGACCGGGAGAGCTCATATAAATGGTAAGCAGGTATCAGGAATCAACTTCTACTGATAACCTGGTATCTGCTTACCGAATTATGCCGAGAGGGAGGAACGTCAAGCCATCAAGAATTCATCGATACTTGCGGCTGTGTCACGACCCGAAGCAATGGCACGTACAACCAGAGATGCGCCCAGAGCGGCATCACCGGCAGCAAACACTTTGTTTATAGATGTTTTGTGCGAATCGTCGACTGCAACGTTTTTACGTTCGTTCAATTTAACACCCAACTCTTTTACTAAACCTTCGTAGAGCGGATGCACAAATCCCATGGAAAGGAATACCAAGTCGGCTTTAATGGTTTCGATTTTGCCGGTACGTTTCAAATTCATGCGACCGTTTTCATCTTTTGTCCATTTTACCTCTTCTACTTCCACTCCGGTTACCTGCCCGTTTTCGCCGAGGAAACGCAGCGTATCCAAGTTCCAGCGACGTTCGCAACCTTCCATGTGCGACGATGAAGTCTTTAATACCATCGGGTAGAGAGGCCACGGAGTTTCCGGATTGGAACCAACCGGAGGTTTGGGCATGATTTCGATTTGTGTGATCTTTTCGGCTTTTTGACGAACCGAAGTCCCTACACAGTCGGAGCCTGTATCACCACCACCGATTACCAGCACATGTTTGCCTTTGGCATTGATGCGTTCTTCGTTGGAAAATGTTGTTCCAGCAATAACACGGTTTTGTTGTTGCAAGAATTCGAGAGCAAAATAGATGCCTTTCATGTCGCGACCCGGAGCCGTTAGATCACGGGGAACTCCCGAACCGATAGCAACACAGACGGCATCGTACTCTTTCAATATCTCTTTGGTGGTGATCTCAATACCGATATTTACCGATGTTTTGAATTCAACGCCTTCGGTTTTCATCAGGTCGATACGACGATCAATGACCGATTTGTGCAGTTTGAAGTCGGGAATGCCGAGACGGAGCAGACCGCCGATGGTTTCGTCTTTTTCAAAAACGGTTACCGTGTGACCTTTGTGATTCAATCGGTCGGCACAAGCCAGGCCGGCAGGACCCGATCCGATGACGGCAATCTTCTTGCCCGTACGCTGTTTTGGAATGATCGGAGTGATTAATCCTTCAATAAATACACGTTCTGCAACGGCAGCTTCATTCTCGCGAATGGTTACCGGTTGTTCGTGTAGCTTCAAAACACAAGATTTTTCGCAGGGAGCAGGACAAACACGGCCTGTGAATTCCGGAAAATCATTGGTTGAAGTCAGTACTTTATATGATTGTAACCATTTTCCTTTGTAGGCAAGATCCTGCCATTCGGGTTGCTTGTTACCCAGCGGACAAGCCCAGTGGCAAAAGGGCACGCCGCAGTCCATACAGCGTGATGCCTGTAACTTGCGATCTTCAATGTTGAGTGTTTGTTCAACTTCGGAAAAATCGCATACCCGTTCGTCAGCAGGCCGGTAACCGGCCTCTTTCCGATCGATACTCATGAAAGCTTTTGGGTTTCCCATTATCTTATATTCAATTTACTATTTACTATTTACTTTTCCCGTCTGACATCAGAGAAGAAACGATTGTTTCGTCTCTCCTCTTTTTACTCAAACCATTAATAATCACGTTCTACAGTTGCAATCTTGGCCTCAAGGGCAGCAAGACGCTGTGCGTGAAGAACTTTTTTGTATTCGATAGGCATAACCTTGATGAACTGATCGACATAGTTGTCCCAATCGGTCAACATCTCTTTAGCTACCTCACTGCCTGTGTGGCGGGCGTGAGCGTCAATAAGATCATGCAACTCTTTTTTGTCGATCGTCTCTTCTACCAGCGACAGCTCTACCATTTCCATGTTACAGAAGTAGTCGAAATTGCCGTCTTTGTTCCAGACGTAGGCAATACCGCCACTCATACCGGCTGCGAAGTTACGTCCCACCGTTCCGAGAACTACGGTACGTCCGCCGGTCATGTATTCGCAACAGTGGTCGCCAGCACCTTCAACAACCGCGGTAGCTCCACTGTTTCGTACACAGAAACGTTCGCCAACCCGCCCGCTGATATAGACTTCGCCGGTGGTGGCACCGTAAAGCAAAGTGTTGCCGGCAATAATATTTTCGTGCGATTTGAAGGTGGTTCCAACAGGAGGAACAACGATGATTCTACCGCCCGACAGACCTTTGCCGAGGTAGTCGTTGGCATCTCCTTCGAGGCGGAAAGTGATTCCCGGTACGAGGAATGCTCCGAAACTTTGTCCGGCCGATCCGTTGAAGGTGATGTTGATAGTGTCTGTAGGTAACCCTTCTTCTCCGTGCAATTCGGTGATTTTACCGGCCAGCATGGCACCAACAGCACGGTCGGTGTTATCGATCGGATAGTTCAATTGAACCGCCATTTTCGATTCGGATGCTTTCTTTACAGCCTTGATCAGCTTCAGGTCAAGAATCGAATCGATTTTATGATCTTGTTCTACGGCCTTGCGGGTAGCATTGGTTTTTGCTTCTTCGGGGCGGTAGAGGATTTTTGACAAATCGATTTTGCCTAATTTGGTATTTTTCGGATATTCTTTTGCAACGAGCAGATCGGAACGTCCAATAATATCGTCCAGTTTGGTGTATCCGAGTTCGGCCAAGCATTCGCGAACTTCTTCGGCCAAGAAGTTAAAGTAGTTAACGAGGTATTCGTAGCGACCCACGAAATGTTTGCGCATCTTTTCGTCTTGTGTGGCAACACCCATTGGGCAGGTGTTGAGGTGACACTTACGCATCAATACACAACCCAACACAATCAGGGCACTGGTTGCAAAACCGTATTCTTCGGCACCGAGCAATGCCATTGTTACAATGTCGTGACCAGTTTTTACCTGACCGTCGGATTGCAGTCTTACCTTTCCGCGGAGGTTATTCAGAACCAAAACCTGTTGGGTTTCGGCCAGACCCAATTCTGCAGGCAGACCGGCGTGACGGATAGAGCTCATCGGACTTGCACCGGTACCACCTTCGCAACCACTAATCAGTACCATATCGGCTTTTGCCTTCACAACACCGGCAGCAATCGTACCTACGCCGGTTTCTGAAACCAGTTTCACGCTGATACGTGCTTTCGGATTGACGTTTTTCAGGTCGAAGATGAGCTGAGCCAAGTCTTCGATTGAATAAATATCGTGGTGAGGCGGAGGTGAAATCAACGAGATGCCGGGTATTGAGTGACGAGTCTTGGCAATCATTTCGTCAACCTTGAAGCCTGGTAACTGACCACCTTCGCCCGGTTTTGCTCCCTGAGCGATTTTGATCTGAATTTCGTCGGCATTAACCAAATAGTGGGTTGTTACACCGAAACGACCCGAAGCAACCTGTTTGATGGCGCTACGCGCAGAAGTACCGTCGGGTCTCGGTTTGTAACGTTCGGGATCTTCGCCACCTTCGCCGGTGTTACTCTTACCACCCACTTTGTTCATGGCCATGGCCATTGCTTCGTGCGCTTCGCGGCTGATGGAGCCGTATGACATGGCGCCGGTTACAAAGCGTTTGGTGATTTCGCTTGCCGGTTCGACCAACGAAATGTCGATCGGACTTTTCTTGAACTCCATCATGTCGCGCAAGAAGATCGGATGTTCTTTCTCGTTGACGAATTTGGAGTATTCTTTGAACATTTTGTAGCTACCCAAACGGGTTGCCAGCTGAAGTTTCGATATGGTTTCCGGATTCCAGGCATGTTGTTCTCCGGTAACACGGTAAGCATAGTTGCCGTAGTTGTCGAGCAAGTCGTTGACCACGTCGCTTTCAAAACCTTTTTTATGCGAGGCTAACGTGTCTTTGGTAATATCGTCGATGTCGGCTCCTTCAATTTTCGAGGACATTCCGCGGAAATATTTTTCGAGGAGGGTATTCGAAAGACCGATAGCTTCAAATATTTTGGCACCGTTGTAACTCTTGATGGTTGAAATACCCATTTTCGACATCACTTTCAGCAATCCTTTGTGGATGGCTTTCAGTAGGTGTTTTTCTGCGGTTGCAAAATCGAGTTGGATCTCCTTGCGGGTTACCAAATCGTTCAACACGGCAAATGCCATATATGGATTCACGCCGCTTGCTCCGAAACCAACCAGCAAGGCGATGTGCATGGTTTCGTAAGCTTCTGCCGTTTCAACGATCAACGCGATCTGAGCTCGTTTGCATTTGTCGTTGAGGTAGTGGTGAACTGCCGATAGAGCCAACAGTGATGGAATCGGAGCTTTTTCGGTAGTAACTCCGCGGTCGCTCAGAATGACGTAGTTGATGCCATCGTCAACGGCTTGTTCTGCCGATTTACACAGGTTGTCAATAGCTTCTTCCATTCCTTTTGTGCCGGAAGCAGCATCAAATAACATGTGCAGACGTCTGGTGGTAAATCCTTTGTATTGTATGTTACACAGAATGTCCAATTCGGTATTTGTCAATACCGGCACCGGGAGACGTACCACTTTGCAGTGTTCTTCCGAAGGATTCAGAATATTACCGCCAATAGAACCGATGTAGTTGGTGGTCGACATAACCAGTTCTTCACGAATCGGGTCGATAGGCGGGTTGGTTACCTGTGCAAATTGCTGGCGGAAGTAGTTGAACAAACGTTGCGGTTGATTCGACATTACTGCCAGCGGAATATCGTTACCCATCGAAGCTGTTGGCTCTGCACCTACCACGCCGAGTGGTTGGATGATGCGCTCAATATCTTCGCGGTTGTATCCGAAGACACGCAACATGGTTTCGTAGTTGTCTACGGTGTGTTTTACCGTTCTTCCGGACGACAGTTTGCTCAAAATGACACGGTTCTTTTCGAGCCATGTTTTGTATGGGTGTTCGTTTGCCAGCTCTTCTTTGAGTTCAGCATCGTATTTTACTATGCCGGTTTCGGTATCTATCATCAGAATTTTACCCGGGCGCAAACGGCCTTTTTCTCTGATTTGCGAAGCATCGATGGTCAGTACGCCGGTTTCGGATGCCACAACCATTACATCGTCTTTGGTGATGAGGTAGCGGGTAGGGCGCAATCCGTTCCGGTCGAGCATACCGCAAGCATAGCGTCCGTCGGAAACCAGCAAGGTAGCCGGACCATCCCACGGTTCCATGAAAATGCTGTGGTATTCGTAGAATGCTTTCAGCTCGGGCGAAATCGGGTTTTTGTCATTGAAGCTTTCTGGAACCATCATGGCCAGGGCGTGAGGAATACTCATGCCACTCATGACGAAAAATTCGAGTGCATTATCGAGTGACGCAGAATCACTCATTCCCGGTTGAATCAGCGGTTCTAGTTCGTCCATCGGACAAAGTACTTCCGGGTGAAGTACGCTTTTGCGCGATTCCATCCAGCTGCGGTTACCGCGGATGGTGTTGATCTCTCCGTTGTGCCCCAACATACGGAATGGCTGTGCCAACGACCAGGTTGGGAAGGTGTTGGTAGAAAAACGGGAGTGTACCAAAGCCAATGCACTGGTAAAATAGGGACTGGTCAAATCGGGAAAGTAACTCCTCAGCTGAATGGAAGACAACATCCCTTTGTAAATAAGCTTCTGCGTGGAGAGGCTCACGATGTAGCACGTCCCTTTATCTTGTATTGTTGAATTGAGAATTGCGTTCTCAATCTTTTTTCTGACAATATACAGTTTTCTTTCCAATGCAAGTTGGTCATTACCTCCGGTAACGAAAAGTTGTTTTACGTCCGGTTCGGCAGCTAAGGCCACTTCGCCCAACACTTCGCTGTCGACAGGAACGTTGCGAATATGGGTGAGGGTAAGACCTTCCTTGTCAATCTCCTTTTTTATGATGGAGAGGAAAATTTCCTGATCGGATTCGTTTTTCGGGAGAAAAAATAATCCTGTTCCATACTTGCCTTTTTCCGGAACAGGAATTCCCTGCAGAAGAATAAATTCGTGTGGAATTTGCACTAAAATTCCGGCTCCGTCTCCGGTCTTGTTGTCAGCACCTTCTGCACCACGGTGCATCATATGCTCTAATACTTGCAATCCATTTTCAACGATATCATGCGATTTGCCGCCTTTGATATTCACCACTAAGCCTACTCCACATCCGTCTTTTTCATTTTCGGGATGATACAAGCCTTGGGGCTGTGGAAAATTCGGATAGTTCATTCTTTTTTGTTCCATTTTTATTGTTGGGCTTTGCATTATTGTCCTGTATCTATGTCAAATGATGACTTTTTCTTATCTTGGCACGACAATATGTTACATATTATTCGTTTTTCGGGTACAAATGTCCGAATTTTTTACGTGATGTCAAAATTTTCGGAGTGAAAACATGTGATTTTATGCAAAAAAATCACCTTTTGTGAATATTTATGCAGTGTGGTGGGCGTCTTCTATTCAAAATTGAGGTAAGACTTCATATTGTAAAATGGGTAATTAAAAAAGGAGGTGCGATTGAACACCTCCTTGGTAATTGTAAGAAAAATATCAACTACACCTATTTGTTCGCCTTATCCGCAATATTTTCTACCAAACGATCCTTCTTTACTTTGTGTTTATGCGGAGCGACAGAACAAACACACCATACATCATTTACATTTGCTTTCAGCCTAAAAAAGAAGAGAAATAATGTCTGCATATTCGTAATATGGCAGTTTTATCTGTTCTTTTTTATGCGTTGCCGCTGGTGGCTGTTTTGACGTAAAGATACGAAGCCAAGAGTCCAAAGTCAATTTTTTGTCGTTAAAGATAGTCAATGTGTTTTGGTTTGCTTTGTTTGTGTGAAGTGGATGATTTATTTAAAAACGTTGCTATTCCCGCCATTCTTTGGCATCTTTGCATTCTCAAAAAAATACGAATGAATCTTTTTTTTTCTATCGAGAATGCCCTGCCGCGCGTGCCGGGAGTCGCATTCGGAGCTCCCTTCAACTGGAAGGTTCAAAGCGGTGAAGTGTGGGCTGTTGCAGGCTCAAACGGAAGTGGAAAATCGTTGCTGGCTGAATTTATTGCAGGTCAATATGTGCCTAATCAAGGCGATATAGAGTACTGTTTCATGGAGGAAATGCAACAACAAAATCCGGATCAAACGTTGCATGCCTGGGAATTTATCAAGCTGGTGAGTTTCAATTCTACCTACTCCATTGTTGATTTCCGTCCGATGTATTACCAACAGCGTTTTAACAGCACGGAGGCCGAAGAGTCTCCTCTTGTGAGAGATCTATTGGTGGGTGAAGGGGCTGCAAACTCGGTGCTGGAGGAGATTGTTGAGACGTTGAATATTGCGAAGTTACTCGATCGGAAACTGATTCAGCTTTCAAGTGGCGAGTTGCGTAAATTATTGATCGCTAAAATTATGACTTCGAATCCACGGATGCTTATTTTTGATAATCCGTTTATAGGGTTGGATGTTGCTTCACGTCATCAGTTGAACGAGCTTTTTGTGCGCATGAACCGACAGGGGATTCAGTTGCTGTTTTTGGTGCCATCGGCTGCCGATTTGCCCGATTGTGCCGAGAAGGTGTTGGTGATGGATCGGTGTCGGATGGTGTCGTTCACTACAGCCGAAGAATATCGGGAGAAATGTAGGAAAGAGGCTGCCAACGAACCTGAAGTACATATCGATTGGACAAAATTTCCTGTTTCCGAAGAGCAACCGGAGCCATGTTGTGAAGTGGTAAAAATGGACGATGTGGAAATATCGTATGGCAAGCAGATCATCCGTCAGGGGGTGAACTGGACGATAAAAAAAGGCGAAAAATGGGCGTTGCTCGGGCCTAACGGGTCGGGTAAATCGACCTTGCTGAGTTATATTTTTGCAGATAATCCGCAGGCATATTCCAAAAAGCTGACGCTGTTTGACCGGCGAAGGGGTACCGGCGAGAGCATTTGGGAGATAAAAGCCCGGATCGGGTTTACCTCATCCGAAATGCACCTTTACTACCGGGAAAACGTCCCGTGCCTTTCGGTGGTGGCTTCCGGCTTTTTCGATAGCGTGGGATTGTTTCGTAAGTGCTCCGATTTGCAATTGGATATTGCGGCACAAATGCTTAAAATGTTGGAGTGTGCTCATTTGAAAGATAGGCCTTTTCTTAAAATATCGTCGGGAGAACAGCGGTTGGTGCTCTTTGCCCGTTCGTTGGTCAAAAATCCCGAATTGCTGATTTTGGACGAACCGTTTCACGGCCTGGATGCTTTCAACAAACAACTTTGTCGTCGGGTGGTGGAGAGCTATTGCGCGCAGCCCGAAAAATCATTGATTTATGTCACTCACCGCAGAGAAGAGATTCCCGCCGGCATAGACAATTACATGGAGTTGGACTGAAAATTACAATTGCCGGTTTCGTTTGAACTTCTTCATTTGCACTTGTAGTACTGTAAAGGTAATAATGCTGGCTATTAGGTCGCTGGTTGGAGCTGCCGCCCAAATACCGTACAGTCCGAATATATGGGGCAAAATAAATAATGCCGGGATCAGGATAAGCACCTGCCGCAGCAGAGAGAGAAAAATGGCTGTTTTTGCCATGCCTACCGACTGAAAAAAGCTGGAGGTTACAATCTGAAAACCGACAATCGGAAAAATTGCTACGTTGATTCGAAGTGCATTGGCAGCCATGTCAATCAGTTGTGGATTGGTGGTGAATGCACGGGCGATAGCATGTGGAATGAGTTGAGCAATGATAAATCCGACGGTGGTGGTGATACTTCCGGCGATCACCGTCAGTCGGTAAACATGCATCATCCTGTCGTACAGTTTGGCTCCGAAATTATAACCTGCTATGGGTTGCATGGCCATGTTGAACCCAAAAACAATCATTACAAACAACATCAGAACCCGGTTGGTGATTCCAAACGCGCCGACAGCCATGTCGCCTCCGTATGCCATAAAGCTTTTGTTCATAATAATAACAATGAAGCAGGCGCAGAGGTTGAGCAGGAACGGAGACATACCGATGGAGAAAATATCGCTGATAATCTTCGCTTTCAGTGCAAAGAAACCTTTCTGGAAATGGATGTAATGAATTGGATTGCAAAAATGTTTCAGTACCCAGAAACATCCTATGGCCTGTGCCGTAATGGTAGCGGCAGCTGCACCCCGGATTCCCCAGTGGAAAACGAAAATAAACAGCGGGGCAAGTGTCAGGTTAACTCCTACGGTCAGTAACGACATAGCCATTGCTTTTCGTGGATAACCCGATGAACGGATCATGTTGTTGAGTCCGATAAACATGTGGTTGAATACATTACCGACGAGTATGATCTGCATAAAACTGCGTGCGTAGGGAATTGTCTGATCGCTCGCTCCGAAGAGGCGAAGGACGGGGTCGAGAAAGATCAGCATGCAGATGGCGAACAGAGATCCGATAATGAGATTGAGAATGACCGCATTGTTCAAAATCAGGATAGCTCCGTCTCTGTTTTGCCTTCCCAGGTAAATCGACATCATAGTCGATGCTCCTGCTCCGATCAACGAACCGAAAGCTGCCCCGAGATTCATAAACGGAAACGTGATTGCCAACCCGGCAATTGCCATCGGACCTACTCCTTGTCCGATAAATATACTGTCGATAATATTGTAGAGCGAGGTCACCGACATGGCTATTATAGCCGGAACCGAGTAGTCGATCAATAATTTTTTGATTCGTTCGGTTCCTAATTGATGCGGAGCTCCCTGAGCGTTGTATGTCATGTTGTTGATACCTTTCTGCAGCCTCAAAAGAGCGTTTCTTTCCGTTACGGAATATTTTTAGCTGTCAGATTTTCTGATTTTTGGTGCAAAGTTAGTCAGTAACCAGGTGTTTTCTGTAAACTCAGGTCATCTCTTTGTGATTATTTTCCTTTGTATAATAATTATAACTGTAACAGTTGTAATGTGTTATAGTTTCATTTGAAATTAAAAAAATGCGCAGATAAAATAAAAATGTGCCATGATTATTTGAAAAATGCACAATCGATAAAAAAATGTGTAATTTTGTCGGGTCTAAAATTAATGAATTTTTAATTGAATAGATGCCGGTTCGTGAATCGGTGCATCTATTCTTATTTTCAACTAATGATGATAAAAAAAGTTTATTTTATCTTGTTGCTCTTGTCGGCAACAAGCACGGTATTTGCCGGTGGTTTGCTAACCAATACCAATCAAAGCGTCCATTTTCTTCGCAATCCGGCTCGCGATGCATCTACCGAAATTGATGCGGTGTACACCAATCCTGCTGGCTTAACCTATTTAGCCGACGGATTTCACTTGTCATTGACCAATCAGAGTGCGTTTCAAACCCGTACCATTACCTCTACGTTTGCTCCATTTGCCAGTTTCGGCGGTAGTGCAACCAAAGAGTTCAAAGGAGAGGCTTCGGCTCCAGTCGTTCCGAGTGTTCAGTTTGCATACAAGAAAGAGCGTTATGTGTTGTCTGCTGCTTTTGCAGTTTCGGGCGGTGGGGGAAAAGCCACGTTCAATCATGGTTTGGCGTCGTTTGAGGCTCCGATCTCTATGATTCCCTTGTCACTTAAAAAAGCGGGACTTCCCACATCGGCTTATTCCGTTGATGAATTTATGGAAGGTCGTCAGTTTATTTTCGGATTTCAACTGAATGGTTCGTATAAAATTAACGATGCTTTTTCGGGAGCCCTCGGAATGCGCCTGAACATCGTCAATAACGGCTATCTGGGGCATTTGCGCGATATTCAGGTGAATCCTGCGCATCCCTCGCTGAATCCGACGGGAGCGATGATTCCGGCCACCACATTTTTTACGGCTGCTGGTATGACGGCTAATGCCAAAGCAACTGCCGATAAACAGCTCGATTGTACGCAAACCGGATGGGGTGTTACACCTATTATCGGACTGAATTATCATGTTGCCGGTTTGAATATCGGAGCAAAATATGAATTCATCACGCCGCTCAATATTCAGAATAATACCAAGATAGACGACACCGGACTGTTTGCTGATGGAGTAAATACGCCGAACGATATTCCGGCTTATCTGGCAATCGGAGCGGAATATCAGGTGTGTAAAAGCTGGAAGGTTTCGGGCGGTTACCACCATTTCTTCGATTCGGATGCCAAAATGGCTAACGACAAACAGAAATATATCAACGGAGGCGTAAATGAATTTTTGTTCGGAACGGAATATAAGATCGATGACATGTTCTTGGTAAGTGCCGGAGGACAAATTACCCGTACGGGAGTGACCGATGCTTATCAGAGCGATATGAGTTTTAGTCTGAATTCGTATTCGATCGGTTTTGGTGGTGCAATCATTATTTCGCCGAAAATGCGTCTGAATCTTGCCTATTTCTTTACCAACTACGACAAGTGGACGAAAGCATCCGCGAATTACAACGGCACCGGTATGGCCGGAGTTGATGTGTTTAACCGGACGAATAAGGTATTCGGGTTAGGACTCGATTACCGATTCTGATTTTTTGTGCGATATATCTAAGTAAGTGTGCAGGCATGGTCTCGCGATGAGACCGTGCCTTTCGTTTTTGAAACGCGATGCTTATCTTTGCCGCTATTAATTTTACGCAATGAACTATTCCATACGTCCGGCTCAGGAGACCGATTTTCCTGCTATTTTAAGTATCATCAAAGAGTTGGCTTTGTTCGAAAAAGCTCCGGAGAAGGTTACCAATTCGGTGGAGCAGATGCTCGAAGAGAAAGATTGTTTTCGCTGTTTTGTGGCAGTGGATGACCACAATGAAGTGTTGGCTATTTCGCTCTATTTCTTTGCCTACTATACTTGGGTGGGAAAATCGCTCTATCTCGACGACCTTTATGTGCGCGAACCGTTCCGCAAGCAGGGGATTGCTTCGGCTTTGTTGAAAAAGATTTTTGAAGTGGCTCGCGAGGAGAACTGCAAACGGGTACGCTGGCAGGTGCTCAACTGGAACGTGAATGCCATCAAGTTATACGAAAAGTGTGGAGCCACCATCGATAACGAGTGGTCTAACTGCGACTTCGACCGCCAGGGAATCCTGGAATTTAAAATAGGATAGATATAGGAATCTGGTAGAACACAAATTTCCGCAAACTTCGCAAATCAAATATTTTCATTAGCGTATCAGACATTGATTCCTAATTACAGATATTTGTGTCGATTCCCGCAATTTGCGTTCCCCGATTGGAAGGTTACTTAATAAGTCGTTTTGTTCGTGTCTTTCGTGTGCTCGGATATTGTTCAATCGCAGAAGCGTTTGGTGATATCGCCGAAAGCATCGATGCGACGGTCGCGGAAGAAAGGCCACATGCGGCGCACGGTTTCGGTGCGCGAAAGATCGATGTCAATGATTCTGTTTTCTTCTGCGTCAGAGGCTGCTTGTGCCAATATCTCGCCCTGAGGTCCGGCCACAAAACTGCTTCCCCAAAACTGAATGCCATTGGTCACTCCTGACGGATCGGCTTCGTAGTCGATGCGGTTTACCGAAATGACGTGTAGTCCGTTTGCCACGGCATGTGCCCGTTGCGAGATAATCCACGCCTCGCGTTGACGTGCTTTCTCGTCGTCGGTATCGGTCGATTCCCAACCGATAGCCGTCGGGTAGATCAAAACCTCAGCACCGGCGAGTGCCATCAATCGGGCAGCTTCGGGATACCACTGATCCCAGCAGACCAGTACGCCCAGTTTACCGACCGATGTTTGGATCGGTTCAAAGCCCAAATCGCCCGGGGTAAAATAGAATTTTTCGTAATAAGCAGGATCATCGGGAATGTGCATCTTGCGGTATTTTCCGGCAATGGAGCCATCTTTCTCAATCACTACGGCCGTGTTGTGATGCAGTCCCGCAGCTCGTTTTTCAAACAACGAAAGCACGATGACCACGCCCAGCTCTTTGGCTAAGGTGCCGAACTCTTCTGTCGAGAGTCCGGGAATCGTCTCTGCCAGATCGAAATTGGCAGGATCTTCTACCTGACAAAAATATAGCCCGTTGTGCAACTCTTGCAACACAATCAGCTCCGCTCCCTGACGGGCGCAGTCGGTGATGTTTCGTTTCAGTTTTTCGATATTACCGCGGGTATCGGCGCTATTGGCTTGTTGGATAAGAGCTATTTTCATGTACGATAATTTGAAAATTTGTGGATTTGAGAATTTGTGGATGAATCTGTGTGACAAATTTGAAAATCAAAGAAATTTCATCTTCAAATCTTCACATCCTCAAATTCCCAAATTTTGTTTTTTACTTCAGCAAAGTTCGTAATTCTTCTTCGTTTATCGAAAATTCCGGATTGAATTTTTCGGAGTGCATATAATCGAGGATAGAACGATACAGCTGATTGGCTTCCGGCTTGTCGGCAATTTTACCGAGTTGCGACATGCAGATCAATAATTTTCCTTTCCCCATTTTGAATTCAAAGATAAGACCGAATTTGTTGTTCCGCTCCAGATTGTCGATCACCTGCACGATGGGACGATAGGTTTTGTCTGTAGTGTTAAGGTTGAGCGGACTGCTGTTTCGGATGATCGACCACCATTGCCAGTTGGTATAAAAATCGGTCGGGAAAGCGTCGAATAGCGGATGCTTCGGATCCATCAACAAACCCATGGTGCCTGGCGAGACTGGCTTTTTGTTCGATTCGGAAATGGATTTGAACATTCCAAAGTTCCAGAATTCGGGGTTAAATAATCCTTTGATGCTGTTGTGTGCAACTGAGTCGGATTGAGGAAATAACAACACGTTACCTCCGTTTTTCAGCAATGCAATGGTTTCCTTGTTCAATGATTCGGTGACCATTATAGCCGGATCTTTCTCTATGGTTTCAGTAGGCGGATAAAGCCAAAGAGGATAGCAATTCCGGTAGGTCGTACTGTCGATTGAAATTTCTAGATTCAGTCGTTCCGGTGTTTGCAGACTGGAAAACGAGAAGCTGATCGTGCCCTGATTGCTCAATTGTCCGTTGACGATTTCGCGATTTTTGAATTTACCTTCACGCCACACTCTGCCGCTTTCTCCCACTAATTTCCAGGAGATATTGTTGTGAAAGGTTTTGTCTGAATAATTGGCAATCTCGACGTTGGCAGAAAAGGTTTCCTGATCCGTCCAGCAGTATTTCTCGAACGACAGCAGCGGCACGACATCGTTGCAAAAATGACTCCATTCGTCGCGACTGATAATCTCTTTGCTATCCATAAACGCATCCAGGATGCCGACCAAAGCCGTTCCTTGTCCGGGATAATCCTGTAGGTCGAGCAGGTGGAAGCCGGCCATGCCCTTTGTGCGCAATGCGGCTTCGATTTCAGCCCGGTAACAGAGTGCCGCTAATGCTCCCGAAGCTTTTGTGAATGGCTGATTTTGATCGATCATGCCGGCTTTGGTCAGCCGGTCGCGGAACTCTCCCAGGTTCGCAGCATTCAATACTCCGGTATATTTTGCAATCTCTTTGTAATCGGGATATACCTGATATTGTCCGATCTCGTGACTGATCAGCGGTTTGTTGATATGATTTACTCCGTAGTCGAAATTGATTTGCGTCGAAGGAGAAACGGTGTTGAGGATGCCGCCGTCTTTTGAGTCGCAAAAAGCATGAAGCAGCCGGATGTGCGTCAGAATAGAATCGTGCGCAAACGGGGTGCGGGCCGCCACGTGGTAATCTTCTTCGTCAATCGAAGGTGCATAGCCAATGTTGTTGTTCGATCCTTCCGAATAGAGTGGGCGACTATCGGATTGCTTCAATGCCGTCAGTACTTTTTTTACTCGTTCGTGACCGCTCCATATTTCGTTGCCCATGCCGAACATCACAAACGAAGGGTGGTTCGCATAGTTTTTCAGTAGGGCGATACCTTCTTTGGTAAGCATCGTTGCCGTGCTGTCGGCATCGAGACCGCCCCAGAAAGGGAGCTCCGGTTGCAGGTAGATACCCAGATGGTCGGCGGCGGTAAAGGCAGCTTCGGGCGGACACCAGGTGTGGAAACGATAATGGTTGATGCCGTACGATTTGGCAATGCGGAACACTCGCATCCATCCGGTTGTGTCCATGGGCGGAAAGCCGGTGAGCGGAAAGACGCATCCGTCGTGTTTGCCCCGAAGAAAGGTGGTTTTCCCGTTGATGGTAAACTGTGTGCCATGCGTGGCAAATTTCCGCATCCCGAAAGTCGTCGTGCGGTTGTCGGCTTGCTTGCCGTCACTAACTACTGCGTTGGTTTTGTAAAGTGGTTGGTGATATTCATCCCAAAGGCTGATGTCGGAAAAATTATAAGTAGACGTCAGTGTCGAGTCGGATTTCAGCGTAAAACTGGCAGGTGGCAGAGCTTCGATTTTTCCATTTGCTTCTTTGGAAATAAACAGGTCGAGCGACACATTGCCGGATTTTGGCGTACGATTCAGTTTGATTCTGCAAACTGCTTTCTTGTTTTCAATGTCGGGAGTGACTTTCAGGTCGGTGATGCGTAGCGGTGCCGATGCTTCCAGACAGAAGCGGCCGATAACCCCGTTCCAGTTGGTTTGGGTATCGTCACTGTACATGTGCACGCCACCGTAGGGAGTTCGCTTCGCGTTGTTATCTATGCAAAGGGTAATCACGTGCCGGCCGGGCGTCAACAAGCGGGAAAGATCGTACTCCTGCGGAGACTCCATCAGGATCGATTCTCCGGTAAATTGTCCGTCAATCCACACTTTCGTCGGTTTGGTGCGTTCGATAAACAGACTGATCGAACGGTTTTTCCAGTTAGCCGGAATTACAACCTCCTTGCGGTACCATGCCGGGCCTTCGTACACGTAATTGCGATTGAGGTGCATCGTGGTGCGAGTGTCATTTTTTCTGCCTTTGTGGTTGCTGTCGGTAGTGCCGGGCAACAGGATTGAATCGGTAAAGGTTGGGGTCACTAACTTTTGTCCGATATTCGCATTTTTTTCGTCCGGTGCAAATTGCCATCGGCCAGAGAGATAGATGGTTTCGCGATATTGCTTGTCGACAGCTTTGAAAGAGAACAGAGCCGGAATACACAACAAAAGAAAAACAAAAGGTTTGAGGCGGGGTGCTTTTCGGAGTGACATCATATCAGGTTAATTAAAGGTGAAATCCGGGCGATATTTTACCACAAAGTACGCAAAGGAGAGCACTAAGTACATAAAGGATGAAGCAAATTGAGAACTTTGTGAAAGCTCTTTGTGGCGAATGAAAAAAGAGGGCTTCATACGGAGTGAAACCCTCTCTCATAAGGTCGTTTACAATACTCCTTCCGGAAACTGCATCGTTACGCAGTGCAACGATCCGTGCTGTTTAATTAGCGGGCGGCAATCGACGCCGACGATTTCGCGATCGGGGAAAGCCACCTGCAACTGTGCTTTGGCAATTTCATCTTTCGGCGATTTGTAAGTCGGCATCAGCACGGCTCCATTCATGATCAGAAAATTGGCATACGTAGCCGGTAGTCGTTCTTCGTCTTTCATTACGCAGTCGGCCATAGGTAACGGAATCAGATTGTAGGGCTTGCCCTCCATTGTGCGGAACGCCAGCAACTCCTCTTTCATCAGGCTGAGCTCCTCGTAGTGTTCGTCGGATTTGTCGTCACACTTCACGTAGGCAATTGTATCGGGGCTACAGAATCGAGCCAGCGTATCCACATGGCTGTCGGTATCGTCTCCTGCCAAGTAGCCGTTTTTCAACCAGAGTATCCGTTTGACCCCGAAAACCATCAACAGGTATTCTTCCAGCTCCTCTTTCGACTTGTGGTCGTTGCGGTTGGGTGAAAGCAGGCACTCTTCGGTGGTGAGAATGGTTCCCTCTCCGTCCGACTCGATGCTGCCGCCTTCCAACACACATTGCAGCATGTTTTGATAAGCCACCATCGGTTGAAAGGTGTCCGAATCATAGAGCCTGCGGGTGATCTGATTGTCAAAGTTGGCGGCGTATTTCATTCCCCAGCCGTTGAAGGTGAAATCGTACAGGTAAGGATCACCTTCCACCATCACCGTGATGGCACCGTGGTCGCGTGCCCAGGTGTCGTTGGTCTCTATTTCGCGGAAAATGATCTGGCTGAAGTCGATGCCGTCGCCTAACTGTTCGCGTACGGCAGTGCTATCGCGGCAAACGATCAGCAATTTTTCGCGTTTTACGATCTCTTTGGCAAGTGAAACGTAGCATTGGGTTACCTCTTCGAGAATGTAATTCCAGTCGGTATCCGCGTGCGGCCAGGTGAGCTGAATGCCACTCTGGGGTGCCCATTCGGCAGGCAAAACTATTTGTATTTGATTCGACATAAATTCGATGTGCTAATACGGCAATGTGCCAATGTGCCAATTCTAATTTGGTAATAATAGCCGTTAGGTGTAAAATAAACGAAGATTTGCAGATTTTCCTTATACCTTGTACCTTACACCTTTTACCTACTTTATCTTTACTTTATGCGCTGCCTCTTCCGCTTTGGCACGAGCTTCGTCGGTGTCATTTCCGGAGGCTAACACTACCCCCATGCGACGACCCGGTTTGCAGAGCGGTTTGCCGAAAAGACGGATCTTGGTCTCGGGAACATGCACCGCTTCGGTAATGTCGAAGGTGGGATTCCATGCCTCTTCGGTAGCTTTGATGACGTGTGTGGCACCGCATTGTAACAGTCGGGTGTCGACCGGCAGACTGAGAATAGCCCGAACATGCAGTTCAAACTCCGACATCACCTGCGTGGCCATTGTCACCATGCCGGTATCGTGCGGACGGGGAGATACTTCGCTGAAGATCACTTTGCCATCTTTTACAAACAGTTCTACGCCGAAAATGCCATAACCTCCCAGTGCGTCGGTCACTTTCAGGGCAACCTGTTCGGCCTGACGGATGGTGTCTGGCTCCATTGCACAGGGCTGCCAGCTTTCGTGGTAGTCGCCGCTGATCTGTACGTGACCGATCGGAGCACAGAATTTGGTGCCGAAAGCGGTGCGGACAGTAAGCAGCGTTATTTCGTAGTCGAATGTGATAAACTCTTCGATAATCACCCGGCTCCCAATGCCGCGGGCAGCTTCGTGGGCGTAGTTCCATGCTTTGTCTATATCGGCTTCGCTCTTGATGGTGCTTTGACCCTTGCCCGACGACGACATAATGGGTTTCGTCACGCAAGGAATGCCTATTTCTTTCACTCCGGAGCGGAACTCTTCGGCAGTGTCGGCAAAGAGATAACGGGCAGTTGGCAGTTGCAGTGTTTCGGCAGCCAGACGGCGGATGCCTTCGCGATCCATCGTGAGGCGGGTTGCGTGCGCTTTGGGAATTACATGGAAGCCTTCGCTCTCCAGTTGTTCCAGCATCACGGTGTCGATAGCTTCAATTTCGGGCACGATCAGCGCCGGAGCTTCGCGTTCGATGACGGCACGCAACGCCTTGCCGTTTTTCATATCAATAACATGGCAGCGATGCGCCACCTGCATGGCCGGCGCATTTTCGTACGAGTCGACTGCGATGGTTTCCACTCCGAGACGTTGAGCCTCGATTACCATTTCCTTACACAATTCGCCGCTTCCGAGGAAGAGCACGCGGGTGGCACCCTTTTGTAGAGGCGTGCCGATAGATAGTGTTGACATAGCTAATGTTTTATGCTACAAAAATAACCATTTTCGGTCGATGAATAAAATGAGATACGATGGATGAACGGCTAATCTATGTTTGGCGATAGAATGAAAACAAAAGAAATACAGGTAGTTGTAATGATATTTTCGTGCAAAATAGGGCAATTCTCTTTTTTGTAAAAACCATGATGGAATCTAAATTTATCTTTATTGGCGGTAAAAACCATGAAATTTCCTGATTAAAGTAATATATTTGCACAAAGGTTGCCTGTTGTGGCAGGTAGGCACGGCAAACTGAGTATTAGTGAGAATTTTATCTCAGGTTGGCAATCGGGTGATAGTTGCAAATTGATTGAATTTTATGACAAATATAATGAGGAAAGTCATGATGTGTTGCATGGGAACTTTCCTTTTAATAAACATGCAGGCGCAAGAAAAAGGTCATTATCTGTTTCTTAGTGCAGGTATGGGTCCTCAATTCATTAGAAGCCAGATGGAAAATGGCAATCAAATTGAGGATGTAGGGTATGTGCTGACGGCGGGGTACGACTATTTCTTTCATAAAAACTGGGGAATCGAAGCTGGGTTGGGGCTGCAAACTTTTCGTACACAGATGATTCTTTCCGATATGGGTGGGTATTCGGCTATCGACAAGAGCGGAATGGCCTATGAATACCGGAACTATTTCAATGGCTGGCAAGAGCAGCAAAGTTTTACACTTCTGACTCTTCCTGTTGGACTTCGCTGCCTTTTCCCTTTCTATGACCATTTAGGCCTCACTGCCTCTGCCGGGGTAAAACTACTGATGCCCATTTCAACTTCGTATGCAATTACCAATGGAAGTATTACGACCACCGGGTATTATAGTAGTACGAATGTGGAATTGATCAATCAACCACAAAATGGTTTTACGACGATCAATGGGGTTCCATCCGGTAAAATTTCATTGGGATTATCGTATGCGGGTTATGCCGATATTGGTATCGCCTGTCAGTTGACGCCGATCATCAGCATGTCTGTAAGTACATATATCGATTACGGACCATCTAATTGGATAACTCCCACGACAAAGCCGGTTTATCAGTCGAATGGGAAGTATAATGACATTATGCATTCCGATCGCATAAAGGATAGCCATTTTTTAAATTACGGGCTCAAATTCGGTTTGTCCTGGTATCTCGGCGATAGATTGTATCGCTGCTTTTGTCCGAAAGATTGATTTCGGCAGTCTCAGAGCAATACTACTCAAAAATAACAGCACTTTGCTGACCAATAAATTCTCAGTCTGATGTTTTTGCAGCAGGTACTGTGTCTTAGAGTGCCGTGATGCAGATTTGGATCTGTAATACTCTCTTTAACTCTTCTCAATTCTCATGCTCGAAATCCTTTACGAAGATGATTTTTTGATTGCCATCAATAAACCATGTGGCTTGTTGGTGCATCGAACATCTATTGCAGAGGAGAACGAGGTGTTTGCTTTGCAGCTATTGCGCGATCAGGTGGGGCGCAAGCTTTTTCCGGTGCATCGCATCGACCGACCGACGTCAGGCGTGTTGGTTTTTGCTTTCTCGCCGGAAGTGGCTCGACAACTCAACGACCAACTGACGAATGGTACTTCGCATAAAAAATATGTGGCTTTGGTGCGGGGCTGGCTCCCCGAAGAGGTGGTGTGCGACCGCCCCGTGAAGAACGACCGGGGTAACTTGCAAGAGGCGATTACACGATTCGTTCCTGTGAAACAACTGGAATTGCCGCTGGCAACCGATCGCTACCCGACGGCTCGTTTCTCGGTTATAGAGGCCTATCCGTTAACCGGACGCTGGCACCAGATACGACAGCATCTGGCTCAGTTGCGCCACTACATCATTAATGACCGGGTGCATGGCGACGGCAAACAGAACCGCATCTTTACCGAACAACTGGGTATCCGCGACATGTTTCTTCATGCCCGCTCGTGGCGTCTGCAACATCCGGTGTCGCACACCGAACTAACCATTGAGGCCCCGTTTCCGGCACATTGGGATGGTTATGTAAATAATGTGCAATTGTAAAGATGCACGGCCGTGCGTCTTTACGGTTCTGCCAATAATTCGTCTACCAGCGCGTTGAATTCGTGTTGAAATTCCTTGTAGAACAATCCGGTGGCCGGACCGTTGAAGCCGGTGTGGATTTTTCGAACCTTTCCTTTTTTATCGATAAAAATCATGGTAGGATAGCTGGCTACCTTTTCCATTTCGGGCAACGCCTTGCCGGTCGCTTCCGAACCCACCTGTCCACCGAAGAGCAGTTCGTATTCGGTGGCGTAACGTTTCTTCATCCGCAACAGAGCAGCGCGGGCATAATCGAAATCGTCTTTCCGCTCAAATGCCAGACCGACAACCTCCACGCCGCGGTTTTTATTGGTCTTGTACCACGGAGCCAGATATTTCATCTCGTCCATGCAGTTGGGGCACCAGCTTCCGAGGATGGAGACGACAACCACTTTGCCACGGTAACGTTCATCTGCAAGCGAAACTTTCTTTCCGTCGGTGTTGGGTAGGCTGAAGTTGAGGTGATCCTTGCCCGGTTTCATGTGCGTCTGGTTATAGGGATCGGCCAATCCCGCTTTGTCGTTGCGGGTGCCTTCCAGACGGTTTTTTCCTTTTGTAGTAAAGAAGATGCCTTCAAAATGGTTGTTGTCTTTGAAGGAAACATCCAGCAGGTAGGGACTTTGACCCGCGAAAGCCGAGAGATGAGCCCCCGTTTGCGTGTAAGCACCTTCGAGAAAACGCAGGTCGCCGCTGGGTGTCAGCACTGAACCTGTAATAATTCCGTTGTCGGTTTGAAAAATGCCCACGTTGTGCTCCGCTTCAGCTTGCGGATCAATAAAGAGTACGTCCCATTTTCCGTCAAGACGGACGGTAGCAGGAGATGCTACTGGCTCAAAGCGAAGTTTGTTGTCGAAGCGAGCCGAGAAACGAACGCCCGCATCATTCTTGATATAGTTCTTTAGAAAGCGTCCGCAGAGAGAATCCTCTTTAACCGCTGCCCGGATCTGAGCATCGAACGATTCGATGGGGATGATGACCGAATCTCCTTTGAAGGAAACGCCATTCAGTACCACCCTTTCTTCTCCGTTCATCAGCGTAATCACTGTCGAGTCGGTTCCGTGATGAGAGACTTCAAAAAGAAAAGGAGCCGTATTTTCTTTTACATCCAAGGTGCCGCGCCAGATACCGTTGTTCAGTTTGGGAGTGGCGGCGAAAGTTGTGAGGGTGAAACCGAGAGCCACGCAGGTTATGATAGTTTGAAGTTTGCGCATAAAATTGATTTTTGAATGAAGCTGCAAAGTTACACGGTTTTGATAGAAAAATGAAGAAGGGTTGCTTATTCTTCGTCTGCTGGTTGATGCTGTTTTTTGTACCTTTGCGAGATAGAAGTTGAAAATGATATGAAAATTACGACTCTGATAGAAAATACCAAACCCGAGGGAACTCCGTTTGCTATCGGCCACGGATTGGGTTTGTATGTGGAAACTAACGGCCTGAAATTGTTATTTGACAACGGTCCCGATGATTCGTTTGTGGAAAATGCCGCCTTGCTCGGTATCGATCTGACAGAAGTCGATCTGTATGTGCTGTCGCATGCTCATTACGATCACGGTGGCGGACTGCGTACCTTTCTGTCGATGAACAACAAAGCAACGGTCTGGCTCTCCGAATTTGCTTCGGATCAATGCTATTCCGTCGGTCGGACGCCTGAACCTCGTTATATCGGTATCGATCTGCAACTGTTTGAGGATTATGGCCACCGGTTCCGTTTTGTGGCACACGAGGATTCGGTTAACGATTCTATCCGCCTTTTTTCGGTCAACGATTTCAATACCTTCCGGCCTCGGTTCAATTCGTTGCTCTACACCAAACGGAACGGAGCCATGATGCGCGACGATTTCCGGCACGAATTGGTGATGGCAATTACAGAGAACGGACGGAATACTATTTTTACGGGTTGTGCCCACAGCGGCATCCTCAACATGGTGCGAACGGTGCAGGAGAAGATGCCCGACACACCGGTTTATGCGGTGGTGGGTGGCTTTCATCTGCTCAATACCGCCACTAAACAGCTTGGCGAAACACCCGAAACCGTACGGCAGTTAGCCGAAGAGTTGAATAAAATCGGAGTTGACAAAATTCTGACGGGGCACTGTACCGGAGCGGAGGGTTTTGAGCTGTTGAAGGATATATTGGGCAATAAAATTGAAGCTCTGTCGACTGGGAAGCGGTTTGAAATATAAGCCGGTCTGTCTTCGTGATAGATATTCCGGTTATTGGGATAACGGAAAAATCGTATCTTTGCGTGTAAAATCAGTAAAAGATGGCGAAAAACCGGATAAAACAGCACGTCTGTCCCAATTGTGATTATCAGTTTGACGAAACCGACAATTTTTGTCCCAACTGCGGACAAGAGAATCATACCCATAAATTACCGGTAAAGCATTTTGTGTTCGAGTATCTGGAGAGTGCCTTTCATTTCGATACCAAAATGATTGCCACGCTACGCGATCTGCTCATCTATCCTGGGCGTATCACCGTCAATTACAACCAAAACAAACGGGCGCGATACGTGCCGCCAATGCGACTCTATATTTTTATTAGCTTCATCTTTTTCTTTCTCATCGCAGTTATTCCCGAAACTCCGCATCAAAACAGACAAACGAACAAAAAAGAGCGTTCGGAGATAAGAATCAATGACCTGAAGTTCGGCTCTTCCAGCGAATTAGTAGAAGATAGCGTCGATTCTACCGATGCTGTGGATAAACTGCTATCTCCTTACGTTGGTCACAAAAAAGATGCCTTGACGAAAGCCCTGTACGATTCGATCCGTCGAAGTCCTAGCCCCGATAATGAGCTGATTGATGAATATTTGGCAGCATCGAAGCATGATGTAACTTGGTATAATCGCAACTTTCAACGCAACTTGGTAAAAATGAATACTGGGCATTTCTCGGGAGAGGAGCTTGTGCATAAAATGCAAAAGACGATTTCCTCGCTTATGTTCTTTCTGATGCCTCTTTTTGCCTTTTTCTTGTGGGTTCTGTATTGGAGGAAGAAACGGTACTATACCGAGCATTTAGTCTTGTCTATTCATATTCATTGCATCGCATTTATAATCCTGAGTCTGTATTCGCTTGCTGCGTGGGCGGGGTTGGACTCAATTTGGATACCATTTCTTCTTGTTTTTGGCTATAGTTTGCTGTGCGCTCGTACGGTTTATGCTTCCGGATGGATGAAGACAATTGGTAAAATAATGAGTGCAGGCTTTCTTTACTCAGTATCCCTCCTTATTGTATTTGTTATCGGTGTTATTGTAAGTCTCTTCTGATTTATGCTTGTTTGAAGGTTCTTTCGGATGTGCTTTGCTACTAAATTAAACTGAATTGTGCTGAAAAGAACATATTGTTCTTCTGCTTTAATTTTTAACTCGCTTATGTGTAGTGCTTTGTTGTGGTGACGTAGATTGTTTTACAAAAAAACGAAATACAATATATTCAGTGAGAAAAAGACTTACCTTTGCAGCGAAATTTAAAAACTCACCAATTATGGATGATGGTCCGGCGAATAGTACACAAGTATTAACCTGCGATTAGCAGGAAGGCCGGTTCATGCCTTCCTTCGACCGCATAAAAGAAGGAGGGTTTCATGACTTCTCTCACAACATTTTATCTCAGCCGTTTGATAGGCTGTTCAATATTTGATACCCGCGAAAATATTCTGGGTCGAATCGTTGACGTGTATGTGCATGTTCCGGTAATAGCACCCGAAAGTGACGAATCGCAACGGCCGCAAGTTGTGGGATTTCTCGTAAAAGTGGATGGCAAAAAGCGAGATGCCGTACTTAACGACCTGCAAATTGTGAAATTCGGCACGCGTTATAAAGTACAGTGTCTGTCGATGACGTATGTGTCGTCCAATCAGTTTTCGGATGCAATTTTGCTGAAAGACAGTATTCTCGACAAACAGATTGTCGATATTACTGGTCGGAAACTGGTGCGTGTGAATGATATTCGTATGGTGGCGATTCCGGCCGGAGTTTATGTGGTGGCAGTGGATGTCGGTACCGAAGGCCTACTCCGTCGTATCGGAATCGATCGGATTATCGGGCAGATTCTCTTGCCATTCAATGGTCGTATCCCTTCCAAGTTTATTCTTTGGGACGATGTGGAGACCATCGACCTGAAGACGCTTAGTATCCAGCTTTCCAAATCACGATCCAAGCTCAATACCCTTCACCCTTCCGATTTGGCCGATATAATTGAAGATCTCGGTCGTACATCCAAAACCACACTTTTCTCTTCTTTGGACGAGGAGCAGGCTGCCGATGTGCTCGAAGAACTTGAGGTGAAAGAGCAGGTGCATATTATCGAGAGCCTTTCGGTAGAGAAAGCGGCCGATGTGCTGGAGAAGATGCCGGCCAATGAGGCTGCCGATCTGATGGATTATCTGGAAGAAGAAAAAGCTGAACAATTGCTACACGAGATGGAACCTGAGGTTTCGGAAGAGGTGCGCGATTTGCTCGAATATCCAAGTAGCACAGTAGGAAGCCTGATGACCACCGATGTGATCACCTTCACCGAAGACCAAATTATATCGGAAGTGCTCGATTTTATCCGTAAGGAACAGCCGGACATGGAGACTCTTTATGGGTTGTTTGTGTTGAATAAAAAGGAGGTGCTGGTAGGTACGATTACAATGCGCGATTTGTTGATCTCTGATCCGGCAGCTTGTTTGCGTGATGTGATGGACGACAACCTGAATTGTGTAAACGATTATGATAAGCTCGATTCGCTTTCGGAAATCGTATCGAAATACAATTTGTTGGCCGTTCCGGTTACCAACGATAATAATGAGCTCGAAGGTATGGTTGTGGTGGATGATATTATAGATGACCTTCTGGGTAAACGAAGGACGACGTAAATAACAATTTGAAAATTAATGTATTGGCGAACTGGTAGATTCTGTTATTTTCAAATTTCCACATTTTCAAATTGCAGTCATGATTTTAAAAAAATATAATCAAAGCTTATTCAAGAAAATAGGCCTTTTTATGGCCGTTCTCGGTCCGGGATTGATTACAGGCAGTGTTGATAACGATGCCGGAGGTATCACCACCTATTCTGTTGCCGGAGCGGTTTACGGGTATAATCTTTTGTGGACACTGATTCCGTCATTTATTGTACTGGTCGTGATTCAGGAGATGAATGCCCGTATGGGCATTGTTACCGGCAAGGGATTGGCAACGCTGATTCGAGAAAATGCAGGGGTGAAAATCACCTTTTTTATCTTTATGGGATTGCTGTTGGCCGATATTGGCAATACCACTACCGAATTTGCGGGAGTTGCCGGCAGTTTGGAGGTGTTCGGGGTTAGTAAGTATATTTCGGTTCCGCTGGTTGCCGCCATTGTGTGGATTTTGGTGGTGAAGGGAACGTATACCATTGCCGAACGCGTTTTTCTTCTGTTTAGTGTTTCATTGCTCACCTATGTGGTGTCGGCCGTTTTGGGGCATCCGCAATGGGAGTTGATAGGTCATTCCATTGTGCATCCCGATGTGCAGGCCAATAGCCAAACGTTGACCATGGTGCTGGGAATTATTGGAACAACGATTGCCCCCTGGATGCAGTTCTATATGCAATCGACGGTGATTGAGAAAGGGCTGAAGATTACCCAATATAAATATGTGCTGGCCGACATTGTGATTGGCTGCATTGCGACGGTTGTGGTAGCGTTTTTTATTATTGTAGCATGCGCTTCCACCCTGCACGTGAACAATGTGGTGATTAATGAAGCTAAAGATGCTGCCATGGCGTTGAAACCACTTGCCGGAGCCTTTGCTTCTCAGCTATTTGCTTTTGGATTATTTATTGCCTCTATATTTTCGGCAACCATTTTGCCACTGGCAACTGCATTTTATGTGTGCGAGGCTTTTGGTTTTGAAGCGGGTATCGATAAAAAGTGGAATGAAGCGCAGGAGTTCTATTCTTTGTATACGGTCATTCTTGTACTGGCAGCCGGTATTATTCTTTGGCCGAATGCACCATTGATAAGTATCTCTCTTTGGTCTCAGGTTATTAATGCAGTCTTACTCCCGGTCGTGCTTGTGTGCATGATTTTATTGGTCAATAAGAAAAAAATAATGGGAGAGCATACAAACAAACCGATAGTGAATGTGATTGGCTGGTTTACGGTTGTTACGTTGATAGTACTCTCTTTGATGCTTCTGTTGGCTCCTTTGACAAATAAATAAACTCGATTGAACCAGCTTGTAAAAGCTGAATTAATGAAGATCGTTTTTATATTTTACTCGATTGTTGAAAAGTTTTTTTAAAAAAGAGGATAAAATGCGATTTTCTATTTTATATTTGCACTGTTAAGTAAGATAGAAAGAAATAGTCTAAATGGGAATTTATTGAACGGACAAGCGAGAGAGAGTGAACTTTGTCCGATATTGATTATAAGAGCGACGTATTAACCTAAAATGGAGCGTCATGATATCTTTAAGAGGAAAAATTACAGCAACAATTGCACTGGCTTTAGGAATAATGGGCGTGTGTGCATTAATTATCATGTTTGTACTTCCACTGGATAAAACGGTGGATAAACTGAACTTATTAGTCGGTGCAGCATCGGCAGTTATTATCTTTACTGTCTTTTCTATCTTTGCTATGCTTCAGGAAAATAAAAAACTCAAGAAAACACATTGATACATAAAGAACCGGAGCAGGCAAGAATTTTCTTCTCCGGTTTTTCTTTATTCTGGGTAATCGACATCCATACGGTACGTCCATTTGTCGAAATAGAGATTGCCTCCTTTCCATTCAACTTCTCCCCTCTGAAAATCAATCGGTTCACTTCGCATGTGTTCCTTCTTCGGAGTAAATGGCGCACTGATTTTGTCATTGACGATAAATCGGTATGCATCCATGCCACTCATGTAAAAATAACGGAGCGAATGTTTTTTGGTGGGTTGTAGTCCAAACGACATATCGAGAGGAACCCATCCGACACCTTCGTAATACACTTCACACCAGTCGTGCAGGTTGACCTCGTTGGGGTGTAACATCCATCCACTTTGCCATTTTACCGGCACTCTTTTGTATCTTGCCATGGTCATAAATAAAAGCGTTTGCATGCCGCAATCGCCACGACGGTGTTGTAATACATACTCCGGAATGTTATCGATAGTAGAATATTCCAGTGCTCCCGACCAAATGATGTGGGCATCAATCCATTCGTAAATCTTTTGCACAATTTTTTCGGGATGCTTTTCTTTACCAACAATTTTATTGGTTAAGGTTTTAATGTGCTCGGAAAATACAATATGGCGTCCTTGTTGCTCAGTATAGTGTTGATACAGTTCCGATTTCTTTTTGTAAGGAGTAATCTTGGTTTTGCTTAAGTCAAAGTATTGAGCGGAACTGGTATAAGATACCTTGATTTTAAATTCAGTGGGTGTGTTGGCGACGGCTCTCTTTTCCATATAAATGGAACGATGTCCGCTCGAATCGGGAGCGATTTTGTAATCTTTTTTCGAAGCTTCGAGCAGAAGAACATTGCTTTGACGAGCTCGGTTTTCTTTGGGAAAAGGGAGCCAGCAACGTATCGTTTCACCGGCAGGAACGGCATCGGGCTTCACCGATATGGAATAGGTGAGTGTAAATCGGACGGGAGTCGATAGCGTACCGGATTGAGGGGTTTGAGCAATGACCTGCGCCGTGTGCCGTAAACGGAATGCGGTAAGAGAATCGATAGGAGCAACCCTGTGGTTGAGGCTGTCGTTGTGTTGGTTAAGTCGAAGCTTGAGGTTGCTTACGGCGCGGTTGAAGTAACGTTTCTGGTCGTTGATGATCTTGTATTCCAACCAATCGTTCTTTTCCCAACGGTTTTTATCTTCTAATGTAAAGTTACCAATCTTGGTGCGGATCTGGGCTTCTGCCTTCGGTTCGGATAGATTGAAATCCAGTAGGATACGCGAGGCAATTTCGCACAAAGAATCTACTTGCCGGCAATAATTACTATTCGGAGAAGATGTTTTCTTGAGAGAGTCGGACAGAGCTCGCAACTCGGCAAATTCACCGCGATTGAAAAAATAGGCTGCTTTTGAAATGTTCGGTTTATTTGCAAAGGACATGCCAACGATTCCCAGTAAAATCAGAACCAGAAAAGGAAGTTTTTTATTCATCACCACAATATAGCTAATCAACAGAAAAGAAAATAGAAATTATCTGTTTTTGAGTTCACTTTGCAAAGTTACATGAAATTTTGGATACAACCGGACGAGAATCATACGGTTGTATGCATTTTGCGATGCAGATATGTTTCATTATTGCTATTCGGTGATACTATAAGAAAATAAGGGTTGTGAAAATATCGGTTACTTAGTAGATGAAAAAAATTCCTGATCTATTAAGTGAATTAATTCAATGCATTGATCCTCGCGCTTAAATGAAAGATTGCTCTTTTTTGTCAATCGATTGATTGCTTTTTTCTTATCAGGAAAATACTTCAGAAGATATCTCAAACGTAATTTGTTCATCTCAATCCATCTGCCATCGGGCAGTTTGAAAAAATAAATATCTTTTGGAGTCAATATGTCGAGTTCGTAACTCAAGTCTTCGTATCTTTCAGTATACCTTCCAGTACGCCTGATTTTGTGGTAAATATATAAGGACATATTTCCCTCATAGGCTGTCTCCAGAAATATCTTTTGATTGTTCTCGTATATCGGTACGGATATATGCTTGTAGTGAGCTGAATGGGTGCTGTCGGGTTGTATCCAGAATTCTTTGATATTTGATTTATCCAACTTGAATTTTTTATAATTATGTTGATTTATCCACATAACTTCATCCACGTAACCATTGTATTTTATTTTTTCACCAATAATCGTATCTCCCGTGTTGAGTACGATGGTACTTCTGGTCCAATCCGGGGTAACAAACGGAGAACCGTAGTATCTTGTTTCAACAAAGCTTGCTCCTGTTAGTCTTGGCGTGTAGAGCGAGTCCAATTGACTGTGATTTTGCGACAGAACAGCGAAGTTCATGCACGTCATAAAGAGGTAAATCAGAATGTTTTTTTGTATCATAAACGTATTATTTTACTTCAAACTGTGTACTGATGCATATTGGTTCTCCATTTGTTGTGAATCCTTCCGCTTTAATGGTGTATGTACCCTTGTTCTCGGAGGTAAAGAATTTTATTTCAGTATTGTTCTTGTCCGAAATAGTAATGTTTGGATTCCAATAAAGCAGTTGTTTTATAAACGGTTTGTTTTTGTTTGCGGCTGCCGGATCTGCGCTGGCCGATAAAAAATAGTTATTAGAGATTGTCGGATTCATGATTCGCAGTGTGTAGCGCGCAGGTGTCAAAGTCCGGATAAGATTCTCTTTGCCGTAAATAGATACCATTCCTTGAAAAACCAAATCGCCATAGCATCTTTCACTATATAGTACATTGATTTTCCTAATTAGATTTGATCCGAAGTCTATTATTTTATTAACATCATCGACATACACCCCATCTACGAACAGGGCAGCGCCTTTGTTTTCGAATTGAGAACTGGACGCTCCTACAATGTATAACCACCTTTGTTCTTCGTGTTTCCTGATATAAAGGAAGGGAATTAATTCGGTTACAATTTCCGAAAAATTATCAAGTGGAACATAATCTGCCGGATAAACAGTCCTTGCAGATCCGAAATGAAACCGGGGGGCAGGAGCCATTTTTTCATCACTTGCTTTTTCCTGCTTATACAGATCGACTTCGTATGATTTGTTAATGTAGGCAATGTTTTGACTTTTCGTGAAAAAGGCAGTGTCAATGCCTGCAATAGGCGATGGCGTGAATTTTTGATTCAAAGCGAATTTGTCTTCAACTTTGATTTTCCAATTTGCATTTTTTGGAACATCTTTTATCGTCAAAAAGAGTTCTTGCCCGTCGTAATAATTGTTTAGAAACAGACGGAACTTCCCTTCGGAATCTGTAATGGCGTATTTTAGATTCGGTACAGTGTCGATGCGGGATAACAATACCACAGCATTTTTGATTTTTTGTTGGCTGGTTGCGTCAATTACTTCCCCTTTCAGAATACTACCTTTTGTCTCGGGTAAATAGGTGTAATTTGTGGCAGGTTTGTATTCGGTGTTTTGGTCTATTTCCGGTTGCTTGCAGGCATGCTGATTTTTACTTTCAAAAACAGAAACGGCAACATTGGCTCCTGACGGCACCGAATGCAATTTTATGGCAACTCTCTGGCAGGGTTTGTAAGGGGTAGAGTCGCATTCAATCGTTAATTGTCCATTCGTATTTATGAGTTGCTCATTGGCCGGCTTGGCTTTGTTTTTGTAAAAGTCGAAATTGGTATCCGATTGACTGATGATGGTGAGCTGCTTTTGGAAATAGAATTTTTCATCATAGTTTCTTTGCAGGTTTGTAAATGCCACTATTTGGTATAATCCGGAGCTTAAAGTGTCGGGCAGCGTAATGTTACCATTTGCTTCACCGTTGTCGATACGGACTCTGAGTTGTCGGATAGCGGTCGAATGGGTGTTTCGAAGCACAATGTACCCAATTTTACTCACAGTTGAGGGTCGATGGGTGGCGGCATCCAGAACATTAAGCTTGAATAAGATCGGTTCGCCGGTGACGTAAGTTTCCCTGTCGGTTTGCAAACAAAGTTTTTCTATGGGAAAATTCTGGGCAAAAGTGCTGCACAAAATGCAGTGAACAAATATGAGTGAAAAAAAATATTTCATCATTAAATAATTAGTTTTTAATGGCCTGATGTAACTCTATGTTTGTTTTATGGGCTTTTATCAATTTGTTTTACAATATGCCATGTCCCCACCAGCGTGGGCGTTTCGTGGTGTTGTTGGTGGTTGATGTGGGTTCTGGAATGTCAATATATGGTACTTTCTCTCTTACCATTTTCTCATCTCGTTCAAAAAAGAACATGGCAGAGGTGGTTATTGAAGAGGCTTCAAAAAAACCAAATGCTAATTTTGATGGATTATTTATACATTTTATATTACTGCATAGTTGTGATGCTATCGGATCAAAGATTTTTCCGGAAGCACTAAGTTGTTTTTTAGCCGCTTTGTAAAAGGCGAAGGAGGCATCATTCAGTGTGTATTGATTGATCACTAAATAATAGTAGAAACGTGCGAGGCCACCAATATGCGGTAGGTGCCATTCATCCGGATAAGCGGCCACGCTGAAGGGAATAAATCCGATTTTATGATTAGATATGCTGTTATCTGAACTTGAGCTGCTTTCGTCTGTGATATTTACATCGTTTTCAAGAGATAAATCGGTTATCCATCCATAATATGGCACCGGTGCCGAGGTAGTGCTGCTGGAATTCGGAAGACCAAGATACGTATATTGAACTGTTACGTTTGTTGTAAATTTGCACTTGATTTTTTCCGCAGAAGATGAGTCCGATAGGTCAATCCGAATGTCGGCTCCTGTTGTTGTTAATAATGACTTATGTGAATCTAAAAAACCTTCAGTTACATTGTAATATTTGATGCTGTCATATGATACAGGCCTTGTTAGTCTTTGATAATCAGATTCATATATATATCCATCTGCGGTTTTTATATGTAGCTTGTAGCTATTTCCTACCCGGGAAACCAAAGACGACGGAGTCGTATATTTTCCCGGTGATGTTTCTGTCAGGGCATATGATACATTGTTGTTGTCTGTAATAGTTAGGCTTGCTTGGGTAGCAGGTTCAGCATTAGTCACGGAATCTGAACTGTATTTTACCGCCTTACTTAGTTTTATGACGAATGGTCCTTTTGTATTGGTAATGAGCCCGCCCACTACCAAAAAATCGTTGTCGGAAGTGACTTTGGGATAGTAAATTTCCGAACAGCCTGTGGCACAAAGTATCAACAATGCCGATATGGATAAATTGATGTGGCGGAACATGGTGTTAAAATGAAAAATTGAAGGTTAATATAGAAATGGGTCTTGAAATAATAGAGAGTTTATACAGATTGAATGCTTGCGAAAACTTGGATGAGTTTTTATAATATACAGAATGAGGTATTGATTTCCATTATATCTATGAATTCCGGTAGAGCTTTTCTAAGGGAAGATTCCAGGCAAAAGTGTTGCGCAAAATGCATTGAACAAATATGAGTAAAGAAAATATTTCATCATTAAATAATTAGTTTTTAATGGTCTGACGTAACTTCATGTCTGTTTTATGATTTTTCAACAACTTGTTTTACAATATGCCATGTCCCCACCAGTCTGGATAAGGAGTTGTATGTGGGGTGAACGGCGGTTGACTACTACATTTCCAGAGTTGATCTTGGGTAAGAGAGTTTTGAGGTATCTCAATATATGGTACTTTAGAACTTGCCATTTTTTGATCGCGTTCAAAAATGAGCATGGCAGTGGTAGTTACTGAAGAGGCTTCAAAAAAGCCCAATGCTAATTTTGATGGGTTATTTGTACATTTGATATTGCTGTATAGTTGTGATGCTATCGGATCGAAGATTTTTCCGGACGCACTGAGTTGCGCTTTGGCGGTTTTATAAAAAGCGAAAGTGGCATCATTCAATGTATATTGATTGATCTTTAAATAATAATAGAGAGTTGAAAGCTGACCGACAGACAATAATTCCCCTTCTGCTTGGTAAGCGGGCAGGGCAAATGGAATAAATCCAACTTTATGATTGGCTATACTGTGATTCGAACTTGAGCTGCTTTCATCTGTGATATTCACATTGTTTTCAAGAGATAAACCGGATTCCCATCCAAAACATTTATATGCAATGCAATAGTTCGTATACGATTCTCTGGTATACATATATTGAACCGTCAAGTTTGTGGTAAATCTACACTTGATGTTTTCGGCAGAAGATGAGTTCGATAGGTCGATCCGAATGTCTGCTCCTGTTGTTGTTTGTAATGACTTATGAGAATCTAAAAAACTTTCAGTTACATTGTAAGATGTGATTCTGTCGTATGATGCAGGCTTTGGTAGTTGTTGATAGTCAGATTCGTATATATTGCCTTCTGCAGTTTTTATATGTAGCTTGTAGCTGTTTCCTACCCGGGGAACCAAAGACGGCGGAGTCGTATATTTTCCCGGTGATGTTTCTGCCAGGGCATATGATACATTGTTGTTGTCTGTAATAGTTAGGCTTGCTTGGGAAACCGGTTTGGGAGTTGCGATGGAATCGTCACTGTATTTTACCGCCTTACTTAGTTTTATAACGAATGGTTCGTTTGTATTGGTAATGAGCCCGTCCACTACCAAAAAATCGTTGTTTGAAGTGACCTTAGGATAGTAAATTTCAGAACAACCTGTGGCACAAAGTATCAACAATGCCACTATGAATAAATTGATGCAGCGAGACATAGTGTTAAAATGAAAAGTTAAAGGTTAATGTAGGAATGGGTCTTGAAATAATAAAGAGCTCATACATATTGAATGATTGCGAAAACTTGGATGAGTTTTTATAATATACGGAATAGGGATTTTTTTGCCCGTACACATTAATGATGGCAAGTGTCCAGCTTCCTTTAAATACCCGGTTCAATTTCAGATTTTCTTCGTGTGTAATGGCAATATCCAAACGATTATAATCTTCAAGCCGGTACTTGTTTCTGTCGGAATAGAAGAGATATTGATTTCCACTATATAGATATTTGTACTCCGGTAATGTGGTGGGTTGTCCCGTGCGGTATGTAAATGTGCCGGAGAGCCACCAGCGGCGGGTTAAATGATAATTTCCGGTAACGACCAGATTGTGCGGTATGTCGAACGTAGAAGAATAGTTTTTGTTTGAATTGATTTGATCGACCTCATATGGGCTGGAGGTATGTCGCAAAGATCGCGAATAGGTGTAGCTGATCCATCCGGTGAGGTTGCCTGTGTTTTTTTTGATAAACAGTTCTGCTCCGTAATTATGTCCGGAAGCTTGCAGTAAATCGGCTTCTAACTTGTTATTCATGAAGATGGTGGCTCCGTTTCGGTAGTCGATTAAGTTATCCAGTTTTTTATAGTATACTTCTATCGATGCCTCGATGCTATTGTTCATAAAGTTCTTAAAATAGCCAATGGCTATCTGATTAGATACGAGCGGTTTGATATTTGGACTGCTTAGCTTGTATACATCCGAAGGCGACATTACCGATGTGTTTGAAACGAGGTTTATGAATTGGCTGATACGATTGTAACTCGCTTTTATAGAGCTTGTTTTGTTAATCAAATAACGGACTGACAAGCGGGGTTCGAGACTTGAATACCATTTCACTACTGCATTATTACCATAAGAGCGGGTGTCTATAATATTGTCTTGTGTTAAAGCTGCATCGGGTTTGAATATCGAGACATCGCTTGGGCCGAGATTCGCATATTGGGTAAATCGCAAACCAAAATCGACACTGATTTTTGGCGAGAACGTCCAGCTGTCAGATAGATACGATGCGACTTCGATGCCTTGTTCCGAATTGATTTTTTTTGCTTGAATGGTCGACAGCGAATCGTAAGGGGTCAAATCGCCCGGGTGAATTTTGTAAAGAGAGGCGTTGATGCCGCCTTCAAATGAGTGTGTGTCGTTGGGCCTCCAGGCAACATTCGCTTTCGTAGTATAATATTGAACGGACGATTTGAATTTGTAGGAGGTTGTCTTTTGCAGTGTATCTCTTTCGTTTTGATTGTTTTGATAGCGGCTCAGGCCGAATACGATACTAGCGTCTATTTTGTCGTTAACAATGTGCTTGTATCTGACTGAGGCGAGTGTATTGTCGTATTGATACGGATTTTGTTTTGTAAATCTGAAATGGTCGTTGCTATAATAACCAAAAATGTAAAGACGATCCTTGGGCGTTAAGTTTATGCTAAGCAACGAATTGATATCATAAAACTTTGCTGAGCTTTGTTTTAAATCTTCATCGGGCATGGCATGAAGTAACCAATCGGAGTAAGATGACCTGGCGCTGATTTGCCAGTACACCTTTTTATTGAAAAGCGGGGTCTCGTAATTCAGGCGCGAATCAAGCAGCCCGATTCCTCCCTTGACGGAGGGCTTTTCTCCACTGTTGTTGAAACGCACATCCATTACTGAAGATGCTCTCTCTCCGTATTTTGCGGGAATGCCACCTTTCATTAACGACACATTGTTAATTCCATCGGCATTAATGGCCGAACTCATTCCGAAAACGTGAGACGAACTGAATATTGGAACATCTTCCAACAAAATGAGGTTTTGATCCGAACCGCCGCCTCGTACGAAAAATCCGGAGCCAAATTCACCTGTCGACTGTACGCCGGGTAATAAAGTTAGGCTTTTTATAATGTCTCTTTCTCCCAAAGTAAGAGGCATCTCTTTTATCATTTTGGATGTAAGTTTGAGCGTGCTCATTTGCGCCCGGTTGACATTCAGATCCATGGGAGTGCCCATAACCAATACTTCCTTTAAGAGAATGGCATTTTCTGCCATTTCAAAATCTACAATGCCGCTTCCGTTTATACGAATCATCCTAATCTCCTCCTTTAATCCGGGATAATAGAGGCGGATGTCATATTCGCCTGAAGGAATGGTTGCTTTGTAAGAGCCATTCTTGTCTGTCGTCCAGCCCAGGCTGATTCTGTCGACGAAGAGTTTTGCTCCGGCTAAGGGAGCCCCGGTTTTGGCATTCAGAATTTTCCCTTTTATTTGAGCCAGCGTTGGAGTATTTGTCTCGCTTTTGTCTCCAATTATTAAAACTCCGTTTAAGTCCTTTTTATTTGAATAATTCTTCAATCTGGGAGGTATAAATACGTAGATATAGGAGTTTATCCGGATACAGTCGAGTTCGGTAATACGTTTGATGGTGGTCAAGCATTCATTGAGAGGGAGGTTGGCAATTGATTCGCGAAATTTTTTGCCGGTAAACCATTGTGGATTGAAGTATAACTTGATGTGTTGGTTCGCTTCAATTTTCTTGGACAGGGTATCGATAGGTACCAGTTCGTTCTTTTGTTCTGCTAAGGGGGCTTGCTGTGCCTGCATGAAAGAAACATTCATGCTTATAATGAAAAGAGTCAGTACAATGATTGGTTTCATCAATATTAAGGTTAATAATTGAACGCGAACAATTATCGGAAGTGATAAGAACTTCTGATAATAAAGAGTGTGTTTTTGCTAATGGTTTGCTCGTGAGCTCTTCGAAAAACATCCTGTTATTAGAATGTTTTTTAATGCGTGTCTGGTTAAATAAATCGTGCGAAAGATAAGCATTGTTTTTTAGAAAATATATGATTTATATATAAAAAATATATTTTATATTCAAATTGTATCGTTGGTTTCTTGTTTGTTGATTGTATTTGTCTTGTTGATAGTTTATAGTCTGTTTTTTTTGGCGAGTGAGCGGTTGAATGTTGTTTTATGTTAAGAGGGAGATCTTGTCCTCGTTGTGTTGTGGTAAATAGTTTGTTGGAGCAGATCAAATACGAGAGTGGAGAGTGTAAAACGGGATGTAGTGGAAATTTTTGAGATAAATAAACGCCACGGCAGAAATCGAAGTCGATTTTTGCCGTGGCGTTAAAAAGCTCTTTTTGGAGGTTATTTAAGGTCTAATATTAAAGCCGATTTTTTTGGTAAGATCATGGACGTAGAAAAAGAATATTTAACTCCGGAGATAACGTCAGTGCCTTCTATGAAGTTCTTGATTGCTTCGGCAAAGCGTTCAGTTGAGAGGGTTTGTTCGCTGTCGTTGTTGTTGAGAATTACCATGACAGTTTCTTTTTCGTTGTAGCGAAAGTAGACATAAATGTCATTCTCTGGGACATAATGCAATAGTTTTCCGGTGTGAATGACTTCCTTGTTTTTGCGCCAATTCAACAATTTTGATGTAAAGTCGTAATAGCTTTTCTGAAATTCGGTTCTCCCCCGTGGGATAAATGCGTTGATGCTGTCGCCTGCCCATCCTCCGGGAAAATCGCGGCGAATATCGCCGTCACCTTTGTTTTTATCGCCGGTCATACCTATTTCGGTACCATAATAAATTTGAGGAATTCCTCGGGTGGTCATCAGGAGCGACATTGCCATTTTGTATTTCGCCAGATCGCTTTTCAGGGTGTTGTTGTAGCGTTGAGTGTCGTGGTTCTCGGCAAAAATGAAGAGATTATTGGGGTTTGTAAAAAGGTAATCTTTGGCAATGGTGTTGTACAATCTGTTCATTCCTTGTTCGTTCCATCCATTTCCTTGTTCGTTGAAACAGGTAGATAGTGCATCGTTCATTACAAAATCCATTGGCGTGGGCAGATTGGAGTTGTAATGCAGCGAGTTGACGGCATCTTTTTGCCAGAAGGCAATGTCTTCCGAGCTGTGCAGCCAGGTTTCTCCGACCAGATTAAAATGTGGGTATTCATGTAGGATCGCCTTTGCCCATTCTGCCATAGCATTGCGATCGTTATAGGGGTATGTATCCATGCGGATGCCGTCCAGCTCGGCAAATTCGATCCACCAGATGTTGTTCTGGATGTAATAGATCCAAAAATAGGGGTTGTTCTGGTTCATGTCGGGCATGGTAGTGTCGAACCATCCTTCCTGATCCAGTTTTACGTCACATTGTGCGGCATGAATATCTTTGGTTGTGATGGCTTTGTGATTGCTTCGGGTGAAGGTGGGCCATTGATGAATCCACTCTTTCATGGGCAGATCCTTCATCCACCAGGCTCCGATTCCTCCATGGTTGGACACCATATCCATGATTATCTTCAACCCTTTCCGGTGAGCTGCAGATACCAGATTGGCGTAGTCGTCATTGCTTCCGTAGCGGGGGTCGATCTTGTGAAAATCGCTGATGGCATAACCGTGATAAGTGTACTGGGTATAATTGTTTTCGAGCAATGGTGTACTCCAGATGGCAGTTGCTCCCAGTTGTTTGATGTAATCGAGATGCTCCTGAATGCCTTGTATGTCGCCCCCATGACGGCCGTAATCAATAGATCGATTGGCTTTTTCGGGTTGCGAAGCCACATTGTCGTTTGTGGAATCTCCATTTGCAAAACGATCGGGCATGAGCAGGTAGACCACATCGGCACTGGTGAAACCTTGTCGGTTGGCAGAACCTGCTTTTCTGGCTTTTAACTCATACGTATGGCGAAATTCAACTCTTCCGTTTTTTTGAAAATTGATGGCGAATTTTCCAGCTTTCGCAGTTTTCGGATCAATAATAAGATCAATAAACAGGTAGTTTGGATTTTCAACCCGGTTTGTGTCTTCAATTTTGACTCCCGGATAGTTGATGGAAACCTGGTTGGTAGAAATGTTTTCTCCATGAATCAGTAACTGGAGTTTGGGATTGTTCATGCCAACCCACCAGAATGCAGGTTCTACACGATCAATTTGGGCCGTTAGAAAAAAGGAGAAACAGATAAATAGTAGGGAGAAGAGAAGTGACTTTTGCATGGGAGGTTTAAGGTGAGGTTTTTTGTGATGCTCTTAAAAAAAATCAAATATAAGCTCTGCCGGGCGATTCTCTTCCTGGAGGAAGCAAAAAGCAATCCTATGGCGTTGCAAACGTTTTCGGTATTGCTGAGAAAACAAAACAAGAAACCCTGCCGGGAACTGAATCTGGCAGGGTTTCTTGTTTTGAAAGAGCGGAAAGTTACTTCTCTTTTAATATCGGAATCTGACGCAAAATGCGTTGGTCGAGCACTGTTAATGTTTCGGTAGCAACAATTCCGTCAATTTCCTGTATTTGTCCATTGAGGAGGTCGAGCAGATGTTCCGGATTTTGTGCGTACATTTTGATGAGGAGCGAGTACGGCCCGAGTGTGTAGGTGCATTCCACAATTTCGGGAATCTTTTCCAACTTCGGAACCACTTCCTTGTACATCGAGCCTTTCTCAAGCGTAATTCCAATGTAGGTGCACATGCTATAACCGAGGGCGCGCGGATCAACATAGTATCCGGATCCTGTTATCACTTTCATGTCAATCAGGCGTTGCACCCGTTGATGGATGGCAGCCCGCGATACATCACACTCTTCGGCTACATCCTTGAACGGAGTCCGTGCATTTTGCGTGATGATTTCTAATATTTTGCGATCTAAATTGTCGATTTTTTCCATATCATTTAGAAAATAGTCTGCAAAGATACGAAAAATATGAAACTCTAAAACTTTTTGCTGATTATTAGTGGCTATTCTGCGCAAAAGGAGTGAAAATGGCATTGTTCTTTGACGTATAGTAAGATGCAAATAGAAATTTTGATGGAGTATGGAGTATTTGTAATGTATAAATAAAGCTAAAAGTGCATCTGCGTTGTTGTGGTAAAGGAGGAACTTGTTTGTGAAAAAGAAATGATGCTCGTTTGTTTGTGAGAATAATTTTGCATTCCGTCATTCGGCGTATTACTTTTGTGTCTCTTTTAAAATTGATTTCTATGAAATATATTGGAGCACATGTGAGTGCATCGGGAGGCGTTGAAAATGCACCTCTGAATGCCTCGGAAATTGAGGCAACGGCGTTTGCCCTTTTTACCAAAAATCAACGCCAGTGGGCGGCACCTGAGTTGTCGTCGAAGAGTATTAAAGCGTTCAAGGATAATTGTGCGAAATTTGGCTACCTGCCGGATTATATTTTGCCGCACGACAGTTACCTGATTAATTTGGGACATCCAGAAGAGGAGGGCCTGGAGAAGTCGCGGGCGGCTTTTATCGACGAAATGCAGCGTTGCGAACAACTTGGATTAAAACTGCTCAATTTTCATCCGGGATCACACCTGAATAAAATTTCGTTGCAGGATTGTTTGGCGCGCATTGCCGAATCGATAAACCTTGCGTTGTCTAAAACGCAAGGGGTGGTTGCTGTGATTGAAAACACGGCAGGGCAGGGTAGTAATGTCGGCTTCAGCTTTCAGCATCTGGCCGATATCATTGCGCAGGTCGATGATAAGACGCGGGTGGGGGTCTGCATTGATACCTGTCATTCTTTTACGGCTGGTTATAATTTGAAAGATCCGGCCGAGTACGAAAAGACCTGGGTGGAATTTGAAGATATTGTGGGTTTCGGTTATCTTCGGGGAATCCACCTGAACGATTCGAAAAAAGAGCTTGCCACGCGTGTCGATCGTCACGATAGCGTGGGAAAGGGTTATATTGGAATCGATTTTTTCAAACGCTTTATGGCTGATAAACGGTTCGACAATATTCCGATTATTCTGGAAACGCCCGACGAAACGCTTTGGAGAGAAGAGATAGCTATCCTGAAGGAATTTGCAGGTGAATAAAAAGTCTTAAAATGTGGAGACAATGTGTTATTTATCAATGGTTATATGACGAAAAAGCAATAACTTTGCAATGCAAATTTTATGGCTTGTTGTGGCTCGTAATTTGCTTGATTTCAGCGATTTGACGATTTATTAAACCATTAGATATATCAAACATGACAACAAAAAACTACAAAGTAGTTACTCCGGCTGAGGCTGTTAAGGTTATCAAGTCGGGCGATCACGTACACTTGAGCAGTGTAGCCAGCTCACCCCAGTGTTTAATTCAGGCCATGTGTGCCCGTGGCGATGCAGGCGAATTGAAAGATGTACATATTCACCACTTGCATACCGAAGGTCCGGCACCTTACACAGAGGCTAAGTACGAAGGCGTTTTTCAACACGATGCTTTCTTTGTTGGTTCTAACGTGCGTAAAGCCGTTCAGGCAGGTGTTGCTGACTATATTCCTATCTTTTTGAGTGAAACACAGCGTTTGTATCGTGATGGTTACATTAAATGTAACGTTGCCATGATTCAGGTTTGTCCTCCCGACGAACACGGTTATGTTTCGTTGGGTACTTCGGTCGATGCTACTTTGGCTGCCGTTGAAACTGCCGATCATGTGATTGCAGTGGTAAACAAAAATGTTCCCCGTGCTTTTGGTCAGGCAATGATCCCCATGAGTTTGATAGATCTTTTTGTTGAAGACGATACTCCTCTGGAGCCGGCTCACTTTAGCGAACCGAGCGAAGTGGAAAATTTAATCGGTTTGCACTGTGCCGAACTGATCGAAGACGGCGCTTGTTTGCAAATGGGTATCGGTGCTATTCCGAATGCTGTTTTGGCTCAGTTGGGTAACCACAAAGACCTGGGTATTCATACCGAAATGTTTGCCGACGGTGTTCTTCCTTTGGTGGAAAGCGGTGTGATTAATGGTGCTAACAAAGGTATCGATAAAGGTAAAATGGTTTCGACCTTCCTGATGGGTTCACAGAAAGTATACGACTTTATTCATAACAACCCGCAGGTGTTAATGATGGATGTAGGTTATACCAATGACCCATTCCTGATTGCAAAAAACCCGAAAACAACCGCTATCAACTCTGCATTGCAGGTTGACCTTACCGGTCAGGTTTGTGCCGACTCGCTGGGTACTAAGTTTTACTCTGGCGTAGGTGGTCAGATCGACTTCGTTTACGGTGCATCTCGTTCTAAGGGCGGTAAAGCAATCATTGCCATGCCTTCAGTAACTAACAAGGGCGTTAGCAAAATTGCTCCGGTATTGGCTCCGGGCGCAGGTGTTGTTACAACACGTAACCACATGCACTGGTTTGTAACCGAATATGGCGCCGTAAATCTTTATGGTAAAACCTTGCAGGAGCGTGCTAAACTGTTGATCACTGTGGCTCACCCTGATCATCGCGAAGCTCTCGAACAAGCGGCTTTTGAACGCTTTGGTTCTCACTTTCGTTTTGTAAGCAAGTAATTTATATTATACGTTATGAAGGGACAGGAATTGGTCAATGCTGAACCGGTTCCTGTTTTTTTTTGACTTCATTCCTCAAATATCCTGTCGGATAATATATTTTGTCCGATTCAGGTCAAATTGGTTCTCTTTTGGGAAGAACCAGATTGGAGCGAGGATAGAGTCCGATTGATGCCAATAAATATTTATTTCAATGAATCTGATTGACTTGATCGATTATCTGGGTACGTTTGCCTTTGCCATCAGCGGCATCCGCCTTTCTGCGGCCAAACGGTTCGACTGGTTTGGTGCCTACATTGTGGGTTTGGTGACGGCCATCGGTGGAGGTACTACGCGTGATCTATTGCTGGGAGTCTCTCCTTTTTGGATGCACCAGCCTTCTTATCTGATTGTGACTGGAGTAGCTCTTGTAGTGGTTATTCTTTTTAGCAAGCACCTTGTTAAACTCGAAAATCCCTTCTTTATTTTCGATACCATCGGGTTGGGACTCTTTGTGGTGGTCGGCATTGAACGTACCCTCGATGCACATTTTCCTTTCTGGGTGGCGATTGTGATGGGGATGATTACCGGATCCATCGGTAGTGTGATTCGTGATATGCTGATAAACGAAATGCCGCTTATCTTCCGCAAAGATATCTATGCCCTAGCCTGTGTGGCAGGTGGCATTGTTTTTATGATCTGCTCGTCCTTTGGGATCCCATCGGGAATGACGCAACTCTTTTCGGCTCTTTCTGTGATTGTGATTCGTCTTTTGGCAGTCAAATTTCACATCAGAATGCCAATATTGAAAGATACTTTCGACGAAGAGAGGTAGATTGTGCTTGGTTTTGTCATTCCGAAATAAACAACTATTTTTGTTTAATAAAAAATAATATTTAGAATGGCAAAGGTAGGCCGTGTGTTGGTTGTGGACGATAATAAAAATGTACTGAGTGCATTGCGTATTCTGCTCGAGAACTATTTTCAGCAAGTGACGCTGATAACGTCACCCAATCTTCTGATTACTCAATTGAGTAAAAATCCCGATGTGGTGCTGCTTGACATGAATTTTTCAGCAGGAATCAATTCGGGTAACGAAGGGCTTTTCTGGTTGTCGGAAATAAAAAAATGCAATGCAGATCTGCCAGTGGTACTTTTTACCGCTTATGCCGATATAGAACTGGCCGTGAGGGCTCTGAAAGACGGAGCCAGCGACTTTGTGGTGAAGCCATGGGATAATGCCAAACTGGTAGCCTCGCTTCAGGCAGCCATGCAGCACGGCAATGCCTCGAACAACGAGCAGGGGAGTGGCAAGGTTGCAAAACCTGTTGATTCTGCTATCTGTTGGGGTCGTTCGATGGTCATGCAGGAGTTGCAAAAGTTGGTGGAAAAAGTGGCCAAAACCGATGCCAACGTGCTGATTACCGGCGAAAACGGAACTGGTAAGGAGGTGGTTGCGCGGGCGGTGCACGAACTGTCGGCTCGTAAAAACAAGGTGATGGTAACCGTAGATATGGGTGCCATAACCGAAACACTCTTCGAAAGCGAACTGTTCGGTCATGTGAAGGGAGCTTTTACTGATGCTAAGACCGACCGGATCGGGAAATTTGAGGCGGCGCAAGATGGTACGCTCTTTCTCGATGAAATTGGCAACCTGAGTTATCCTCTGCAAGCCAAACTGCTCAATGTGATTCAATCGCGGCGGATTGTCCGCGTGGGCGACAACCGTCCTGTGCCAGTCGATATACGGTTGATTTGCGCTACCAATCGCAATTTGCAACAGTTGGTGCAGGCGGGCGAGTTTCGCGAGGACTTGCTCTATCGTGTCAATACCATCCATATAGAAGTGCCGCCTCTGCGCGATCGAAAGGTTGATATTCCGCAGCTGGCAACGTTCTTTCTGCGAAAATATAGTGTTCGCTACAATCGTCCCGATCTGCACTTTGCCGACGAAACCATGGAGCAACTGAAAGTCTACGCGTGGCCGGGCAATGTGCGCGAGTTGCAACATGCCATTGAAAAGGCGGTAATTCTTTGCGAAGGGAATGTGTTGCAACCCGATGATTTTTACATGCGGACAAACGAAGCTGCTGTTATTTCTACAGAAAAATTGAGTCTGGAAGATGCGGAAAAGTTGTTGATTGCGGGTGCAATAAAGCGAAATAACGGCAATCTTTCGTTAGTGGCTGCCGAATTGGGTATCACCCGCCCGACGCTCTACAGTAAGATAAAGAAATACGAACTCTGAACAGTGTACAGTTATCAGTTAACAGTCAGAACCACTGCTAACCGATAACCGATAACTGGTAACCGATAACTGTAAACTGAAAGATTATGAGTGATAGTTTGGTGCTTGAAAAGGCATATGCATTTGCCATAAGAATCGTGAAGCTGTACAAGTATCTGGTTGAAAGACAAGAGTACGTTTTGTCGAAACAGTTGCTACGTTGTGGAACTTCTGTAGGGGCAAATATTACGGAGGCTAACGGAGCTATTTCGGATGCCGATTTTTCGGCAAAGGTGAGTATTGCCTATAAAGAGATACTGGAGACGAAATATTGGCTATCGCTTCTGAAGGATACCGGATATATTGAACAAAACCAGTTTGATAGCCTGTATGCCGATGCTGATACGATTGCCAAAATGTTATTCTCAATACTGAAAACCACAAGAATCAAAAAACAGGCTTGACAGTCAACGGTCAACAGTTAATAGTCAAAACGGCCGATAACTGATAACCGATAACTGAACAATGTTTAAGTCCATTCAATATCGCCTGATTGCTTACACTCTCCTGTTGGTGGTGTTGGCAGCCGCTTCCTCTGTTTTGATTATGCAAAAACAGTGGGCGGGGTCTGTACTGTGTGGCATTTTGGTAGTGTTTTGTCTCAATAATATGTGGCGGCACTACAAACGTTTCAATCAGAACATCCTTTTTCTGCTCAATGCACTCGATAACGGCGATTACTCGTTCCATTTCTCGGAAAGCAGTATGTCGCGACGCGAAAAGGAGTTAAATGCCATGCTCAACCGCATCAAGGAGATTTTGACCAATGCCCGCAAGGAAGTGATCGAAAATGAAAAGTTCCTTAGCCTGATTGTGGAGAGCGTATCGACCGGCATTGTCATAGTAGACGAATATTGGCATGTGCAAACGGTGAACCGTTCGGCGCTCGACTTGCTGGGGCTACCGGTATTTACCCACCTTAACCAACTGTCTGGTGTGAACGAAAACTTTCCGACGCTTTTCAAGAAGATGAAGGCGGGAGATAACTTCCAGATTACCATCCCGAACGAACGGGAAGAGATGCAGGTTAGTCTCCGTCTGTCGGAGATCAAGCTGAAGGAGCATAAGATAAAGATAATTACACTCAACAATATCGGCAGCGAACTGGAAACAAAAGAGATGGAGTCGTGGGTGCGGCTCATCCGGGTGATGACCCACGAGATAATGAACTCCATTGCACCCATCACTTCGCTGAGCGAAACGCTGCTCACGCTGCATCATCAGCCGCAGGAAGATAGCGAAAGTTCCGATTCATTGCGCAATAATACCATTGAGGCATTCGAGACTATTCACTCCACAGCCCGCGGACTGCTCTCATTTGTGGAGTCATACCGGAAGTTTACGGCAGTACCCAAACCAGAAGTCCTGTCGTTTTCCATTCGTTCGTTGCTTGATAAGGCCGTGCGGCTCGAGGAGCAGGTAATGACACAGCGAAATATTTCTTTGGAAATTGAACCTGTAAACGAGGATGTAACGATGGCGGCCGACGAAAAGCTGATCTTTCAGGTGTTGGTCAATTTGATTAAGAATGCTGTGGAGGCGATACCCGAAGCAGGAGGTGAACTGTTGTTACGTTACGGTTATCAACCTTCAGGACGGAGCTATATCGAAGTGTGCAACAGCGGAGATCCTATCCCGGCTGATGTGTTGCCTCATATCTTTATCCCTTTCTTTACCACCAAAGAAAACGGCAACGGCATCGGTCTCAGTGTGTCGCGCTATATTATGCGCCTGCATGGCGGCAAGCTGCTTCATTCCACATCGCCGGAAGGAATGACGGTGTTTACAGTTGTCGGTTAACAGTCTACAGTTACCAGTCATCGGTTATCTGTGGTTTGGACGTGGGTTCGACTCCCGCCGACTCCATATTTATTTTGCCTGTAAAGAAAAACGAACCGACATTCCGTCGATCCGTTCTCCAACTAAAACCATTCAGTCTACAGTTATCAGTTATCAGTTATCGGTTCCAGTTGCTAGTGTTTTAACTGTAGACTGTACACCAGTGTTTTTAACTGTTAACTGCTGACTGTAGACTGTTTATTCCGTTTTCAAACTATCAACGGGATTGGCATTAGCAGCTCGCCAGGTTTGCCACGATACCAGCCCGACGGAGAGAATCAATACAGTTCCCCCTGCCAGAGCAAATATCCACCAGTCGAGAGTCGTTTTGTAAGCAAAGTTCGCCAGCCATTTCTGTAGCAAATAGTATCCTACTGGCACGGCAATAACAAAAGCCACCCCTATCCAACCAATATAGCTGAAGTTGAGCAAGCGTACGATCTGCCATACAGAAGCTCCGTTGACACGCCGGATAGCAATCTCCCGTGTACGATTCTTCACCACAAATGAAACGAATACCAGCAATCCAAGATTCGTAATGAGCAGGCAGAGCAGCGAAAAGAGTCGCACCAGCGCTTCGGCATTCAGTTCGTTGTGATAGACACGGCCATACTCGTCTTTCAAAAAGGTGTAGTTGGGTGGGTATTCGGGGTTGACCTTCTTCCATGTGCCTAAAAATGCCTGTAACGACTTCTGTCGGTTGTTGCCATTCAGCTTTATCATAAAACATTGGGCGTAAAATGCCCGTGGAAAGATTAGTAACGGAATGTTTTGCTCAAACATGGAAGTGTATGTAAAATCCTCGACTACTCCGCATATTTTGCCGCCCGGAATGTAGCTTATCGGATGCCTTTTGTCCAATGAAATCGTTTTCCCGATGGCCTCGTCGGGTGACTTGAATCCCATATCGGTCATGGCTTTCCGGTTAATCACATAGTCTTCCGAGAGTCCATGCGGAACGGGCTTCTTATCCATGCTGCTGAGGATGAAATCGAGGTGTTGCCGTGACGTGTATTTGTCGGGAGAAAGAGGCGACCCGGCTAATAGCTTAAGCCCGAAATAGGGGATAAAATCATCTCCTACTACCAATAAGTTAGTAATAACAGGTGTTTTATTGCCTTCCACTGTCACTTCCAGCGCATCGCGAATGCCATGACCCGGGAGTTGCATGGCAGCCGTAACTGCTTCTATTTCGGAGTGCTTTAGCAGTTCGGATTTGAGAACGGAAAAGCGATCTTTCACAGCGGAAGGTTGTTCCTGCAACACGATGGTGCAACTGTCCTGACCCCCGATCTGTTTTTGCATGATAAGCGATACCTGCTTGCCGATCCCGAATGTAAGGATGACAATGAGCATAACAATCACATACTGGATCGTAAGCAGGTAGCGGATGTCTGGTAACGAACGTCCGGGCGGGCGGAGCGTGATGGAGCCATTGGTAAAAAGAGTAGCGGATATGCTTTTCAGAACCGGCAGAAGCGATACTGTGGTTACGATAACGAAAAAAACCACTGTCAAAAGCAATCCTTCTCTCACTGACAGATAGGTCAGGGGGACATGGAGCAAAGGTGAAAGCAATAAGGTAAACAAGCCTCCGCTTATGATAGCAACGGCGGAAGAAACCAGTGCCAGCAAAAACTCTTCACGCAAAATGACGGCGGTAGTTGCTCCGTTGAGCCGAAGTATTTGATAATAGCGCCTACGTGAAGCGAAAATAAGACCGGCATTCAACCAAATATTCAAAAAGACGATCAGCGTGAGCAATAGATTGGCACCTGCCACCAGATAGATGAAATTGATATTCCCGTTGGGTTCCATTTCGCAGCTGTAATGGGCCTTCAGGTGGATGTCGGCAAGTGGCAACAGAATGGCCCGTACTTTGTTCTCTGTCTTGTTATCTTTATTGAACATAGCTGTCAATTTTTTTTCAACAGCCTTCAGGTCGGTACTTTTGTTTTTGAAAATAAGATAGGTATAAGCAAAATCAGCCGGCTCTTTCTCCCGTGGCAGAATCATATCCGTATGGAAATGTGAATTTTCGGGGAAGTCTTTGAAAACGCCGCTGACGAACAGTGTGGTGTCGGCCATTTTCCGGTTGTTTACAAACTTGAGAGGTTTCCCAAGTGGCGACTCTTTTCCGAATAATCGATGTGCCAATGCTTCGCTGATTACCACTTTATTTGGCGAGTTAAGAACGCTTTTCCGATCGCCGGATAATAGCGGATAGCTGAATGTCGTGAAGAAATTGGATGAGGCAGAATACACATTGTTGAGTATCTCGGGTTTTCCATTGTTCAGGAACGAGATACAGGAGTATTTGGATACTTTTGCAATCTGCTCCAATTCGGGGAGTTGCTTCAGGTAATCATCAATCCCGTTGTCAAATACCCGACTCTCCACTATCGGCTCCTGACTCCAATTCATCATAAAGCGGGCCATCCGATCGGCATTGGTGTTGAACCGATCGTAACTCAACTCATGCTTCACATAGGCATACGAAAGCAGCAGAGAGGCAAAAATCAATGCCAGCCCCAACAGGTTTACCGTCCGCAAATAGCGGCTATTCAATAATCGACGAAAAATAGGCATTTCAGTTAACGGTTAATAGTTATCAGTTAACGGCAGTTTTGACTGTTAACTGTAGACTGTGTTCTGTCTACAGTTTTCCTTCTATTTCGGTCACAATTTCACCATCGAAAAGATTGACAGTGCGGTGCGCAAAGGCGGCATCGTGGTGCGAGTGGGTTACCATCACAATGGTAGTGCCCTCTTTGTTTAATTCCGAAAGCAATTCCATCACATCTTTCCCGTTCTTGGAGTCGAGGTTACCGGTAGGCTCATCGGCCAGAATCAGTTTGGGATTGGCCACCACGGCACGGGCTATTGCCACGCGTTGCTGCTGTCCACCCGATAGCTGATTCGGAAAATGGCTCACCCGGTGACTGATATTCATCCGGCGAAGTGCTTCTTCCACCCGTTGTTTCCGTTCCGACGGTTTTACCTTGAGGTAAATCAGCGGCAGTTCCACATTTTCGTAGACGGTCATCTCTTCAATCAGGTTGAAACTCTGGAATACAAATCCGATATTACCTTTACGCATTTCGGTGCGTTGTTTCTCCTTGAGATGGCCTACTTCTTTGTCGTCGAGATAATATTCGCCCGACGACGGATTGTCGAGCAGTCCCAGAATATTGAGCAAAGTAGATTTTCCACATCCCGAAGGACCCATTACAGCGATGAATTCACCATCGGCCACTTCCAATGAAATACCGTTTAAAGCTACGGTCTCGATCTCTTCCGTACGGAAGACTTTCTTAAGATCTTTAATTTTAATCATAATGGTACAAATTATAGTTTACAGTTATCAGTTACCAGTTATCAGCAGTTTTAACGTTCGCGTGTATGAAACGTTTGGCATTTCGAAGCACTTTCCTATCAAGTTACAACTACTTTTGACACGAGCTAAAATGCTCAATAAGCCACTGATTGCCAAATGTTTCATACACGTTGTTGTGCTAAGTGCGTTCTGTTACAATTAATATAACATAAAATTAAAACTCATACTTCTTTTGAAAACTGGTTATTGCTTTCATCATATCATCCTTATTTTCCAGAAAGGGCATATGTCCAACATCACTGCACCACAGCATCAGATTAGGAAATTTGATGCCTTTGTAGTGTTCAGGCCCAATCATCCAATCTTTTTTACCATAAAAAAACAATACTGGCTTATCAATTTTACTTGTTTCTTTCTGAAAATCAACTAAATAATCTTTCATGGTCATTGCTACATTGCTAAATTCCCAATTCCAGTTCGGTATTTCTCCAAACGTTTTATTCATTATTTCCATGTTTTTACGATCCGAATACCCCATCTTCCACATTAAGTCTTTATCATTCAAAGCATGAATTAAGCTTTCCCAGCGAATTGATAATGGAATTGTTTCATCTTTAAAATATTTTGTGTCAGATATATTCAAGAACTCACAAGCTTTTGGACACCAACTTGTTTTAAAACTTAATTCTGTATTTAGGCCACAGTTTAACATAACCATACCTTTGATTGACTTTGGATGTCTCAAAACATAACCCATTTGTAAAGCTCCCCCAAAAGAATGGCCTAAAGTAATCCATTGTTTAATGCCTAGTGCTTCTCTGACTTCTTCAAAATCTTTAACCATCCTATCCATTGAGTAATTTTTGTCTTTAGGGCTTGAGGAACGAGCTACCCCCCTTTGGTCTAAATAAATCATTTGAAAATGTTGCTCAAGTGAATCACCAACAAATTTTTCAAACCAATAACTTCCACTACCAGGTCCTCCATGAAGATATAAACAGGGCAATCCTTTTCCTTTGATTGTAACATACAGATCAACACTATCAGATGTTATAATATGCTTTACTTGGGCATTAGATGCAATTGTTAAACCCAAAATCATAATTAAAATAATTGTTTTTTTCATATGGTTGTTATTTATGTAGTTAATTGTAAAATAATCCAGTCTATCGTTTTGCATTTGGCATAACTGTTCACTGATAACTGTAGACTGTTCACTGTTTTTATTCTCCCTTTATAGCATCTACCGGGTTGGTGGCTGCTGCTTTATAGCTGTGCAGCGAAACGGTAACTACGGTTATTATAAAAATCAGAAGCCCGGCCAATGCAAATACCCACCAGGAAATCGGTGTTTTGTAGGGAAATTGCTCCAACCAACGATGTACAACGTAATAGGCCAGTGGAACTGCCACTACAAAAGCAATTACCAGTTGAATGAGTATGCTACGGTTGAGCATGAGTATAATTTCTTTCACCGAAGCGCCGTTTATTTTTCGAATGGCAATTTCTTTCGATTTGTAACGGGCATTGAAAACAATCAACCCGTAAACACCCATCACTGCTATAACGATGATAACTAATCCAAAAATGGAAATCAACTTCGCCAGATTGCTCTCTTTTTTGTACAATTCGTTGAGTGTGGTATCTAAAAATTTAAGATCAAAATCTTCATCGCAGTACTTTTTCCATGTGTGTTTGATAGATTCGATGGTTGCGGGAGTGTCTTTTCCTGATATTCTAATAAAAAACCATTTCATCCATGTATTGTCCATTATAACAAATGCCATTGGTTTTATAGAATCTTTTAATGAGGCGTAATTAATGTTTTTGGCAACGCCAACAATTGAGTATTTGGTGTTAAAACCAGTAATGTCTTTTCCGATGACATTCTTGAGTGTATACTGTTTTAAAACCTTCTGATTGAAAATCATGCCATGCTGTCCTGTACTGTCTGATTCCAAAAAATCACGTCCTTCCACTATTGGCACTCCGAAGAAATGGAGGAAATTACTTTGAACAGGCCATATCCATGTATTAATCAATTTGCCTTCAAACGGACGTTCCCAACTCATATGTAGCTCTCCCGGAATGAATGCGGAAGCGGTATATTCAAGTATATGGGGATCTTTCATTAATTCATTGCCAAAAGTATTTACATCAGTTTTTACTTTTTCGAAAGGCAAATAGGCGACATTTTCTTTTTGTATCCCCCACGAACGGTTTTGCAAATAATCATGTTGTTTGTTGATAAAAAAAGAAATAATAGTCAGTGAAATGGCAAAGATAAATTGAAAAGTAATGAGTGTGTTTCTTAATTTCACACTTCTGCCCGACATGGAAAATGAACCACTTAAGGCTACAACCGGTTGAAATGAAGTGGCGTAATTTGCCGGATATAGACCGAAGATTATTCCAAATAGAATAGCTGACAGCCCAATTAATGATAAGATGAACCAATTTTTCAATAAGGATAAATCAGCCGTAAAGTATTCGTTGATGAAATATCCCTTGAAAAAAGATATCAAAACGAGTGCAAAGAGCAAAGAAATCACCGAGAAAATTGAAGCTTCGGCGGCAATACACCATTTTAGCTTTCGGGGCGTTGCTCCGAGAATTTTTTGAATATTCAATCCCCGTACCCGCGCCGGCACCATAGCAATAGAGAAGTTTAAGAAATTGATATATGCAATTATCAGCGTCAGTATACCTATGGCAAGTAGCGATAAGGAGGTTGTTAAACTTCCTGCATTTATAGTAATTTTATAAGGTAAATGCATTTTATGGAAATAAAAATACATTTTGTTTAATAGAATAAATTTTGCTTTTGCTTTATATGTAGGATCGTGGAAATGTTTCCAGGTCATTTCTCCATATTTGATTTTTCCATTAATTTTTTCCGACAATTTGTTTACATCATCGGGCGATATTTCGAAATAGCCAGCGTAATTATAGTTCCATTGCAGGTCGTCGGGCAATTGGGTATAGATTCCGTTATTTAATGAGCAATTTTCAGGAAAATCCTTGTATACAGCCACTATGGTCAGCAATTTTTTTGAAGTCTGGAGGGATATCGTTTGCCCGATAGGATTGTTGTTCCCGAAAAACTTGTGCGCTGTGCTTTCCGAAATCATGGCTTTGTTTTGATCCGTCAAAGCCTGATGGGCATTGCCTGCTACTATTTCGGGTGTAAAAACGTTTAGTAATCCAACGGTAGCTTTATTGAATTTCTCGGTAAATTTCGACCGGATTCCGTTGGGTGAAGAAACCTCGAATATGGCATCTTCGGGATAACTTAGCAGACAGTAACTCTTTATCTCGGGAAATATTTCCGACATCTCTTTGGCTAAGGGAGTCGGTATAGTAGCACCTTGTTCGTCTTCTGGAAGTTCTCGGGTGAAAAAGTATATACTATCCGATTTTTTAAAACTATGGTCAAATGAGAAATCGTAATTGACATGGATAATGATTACCGAAAACACGGCAAAGGCTACCGACAACCCTAAAATATTTAGGATACTGGAGGTCTTGAACCGTTTTAGAACAAAAAGAAAATTTCTCAGAATAGCGTTCATTGTTTTATATTTGTTGCGGAATTTTACTATCCAATATTTTTATTCACCCTTTACAGCATCAACCGGGTTGGTGGCTGCTGCTTTATAGCTGTGCAACGAAACGGTAACTACGGTTATTATAAAAATCAGAAGCCCGGCTAATGCAAATACCCACCAGTATATCGGAATTTTATAAGCAAACTGTTGCAGCCATCGATGTACGATATAGTACGCGACAGGCACGCTGATGATATATGCAACGGATAAAAGTATCAGCACGTTCCGGTTGAGCATCAGCATGATTTCAGAAATAGAGGCTCCGTTTATTTTGCGGATGGCAATTTCCTTTGCTTTGTAACGAGTGTTGAATACGATAAGTCCGTAAACGCCCATCACGGCAATGATGATGATAACTAATCCAAAAATGGAAATCAACTTCGCCAGATTTGTCTCGTTTTTGTACAGGGTATCCATCGTTTTGTCTACAAATCTTAGGTCGAAGTTTTCGTCCGAATATTTTTTCCATGTTTTGGAAATGGTTTCAACGGCACCAGGAATATCGTTACCCGACAGTTTGATGAAAAACCAGTCCATCTTCGACTTGTCAAGTACGGCAAATGCCATTGGTCGGATGCTGTCTCGCAATGAACTGTAATTTATGTTTTTAGCGACTCCTACAATAGATAGCATTTTGTCGAACCCGTAGAAATCTTTTCCCAAAATATTGTTGTTCAACTGATGTGTTTTTAAAAAGAGGTCATTAAAAATTATGGCTCGTTTGTTTCCTGTGCTGTCAGTATTTTGAAAATCACGTCCTGCCGATATTTTTATGCCGAAAAAACGGAGAAAGTTTACCTCTACCGGCCAGATATAGGCACTCACCGGTTTTCCGTCAATGTCCCGATCCCAGGTCATTCCTACGTGTCCGGGTAAGAATTGGGATGCCGTATAGTCGAGAATACGAGGATCTTTTTTTAGTTCTTCGCCAAAGGTATGCATGTCAATTTTTAGTTGTCCGTAAGGTACATAAACGATGTTTGCTTTCTGAATTCCCCACGAGCGATGTTGCATAAAAGAGTTTTGTATCGGTATGAACAGAGATACTATTATCAGGATAATAGCAGCAGTAAACTGTATTGCTATGAGAATGTTACGCAACTGGCTGCTTTTGGTCGACATGGCAAACGAACCTCGTAATGCAATGGCCGGTTGAAACGATACGATATAGTGCGCCGGGTACCAGCCGAATAGTAGTCCGAAAACAATCGCCACAATGCCTGTCAAAATCAGAAGAGACCAGTTGGCCGACAATGCCATATCGGCAGAAAAATACTCGCCGATAAATGTGTCTTTGAGTAAAACGATATATAACAATGCCAGTGCAAATGCGACAAGCGAAAAAAACACCGCTTCGGAAGCCAGCATTAGTTTCAGCTTGGCGGGGTTGGCTCCGATAATTTTGTGCATATTTAGCGTCTTGACACGAGCAGGTGAAATGGCAATGGAAAAATTCAGAAAATTGATATATGCAATTATCAATGTTAAGATGCCGATTGCCAGCAACGAGAGAATGGTGGTTAGTCTCCCTTTTTCAAACTCGAAATAGGCCTGGTGCAGAGGTGTCAATGCAAAGGTTATTTTCTGCCCTGATTTTTGCATTTCTTGCCATGCCTCTTTCGTGAAAAACTTCTCACTGTTAAGTTCGGACAACAGCTTACTAATATTTTGTTTGTCGACCAGAAAGTAACCATAGTAGTTATGGTTTCCTTTTTTATCGTCGGGAAGCCAGGTGTAAATGCCGTTCTTCATCGAACAGTTCTTTGGGAAGTCACGGCAGACGGCAATGATCGTTACGAAGTTCCATTGCTGGTTGTTATAAAATGGTTTGGAAAAATGGTAGTAGATTGTTTTTCCGATAGGATTTTCATTACCGAATAGCTTTTTTGCCTGACTCTCGGTGATAAGTCCTTTTCCTTGTCCCGAAAATAGCCCCTGGGTACTTCCGCTGATTATTTTAGGTGTAAACACATCTAAAAAACCAGCCGTTACGGGCGTTACCTTCGTGGTAAATGTTTGCTTACTCCCCTTGTCGTTTGTTATGTCAACCAGCATTTCATCCGGGGTGTAATTACAGACGAGACAATGATGTTTAATCTCGGGAAACTTATCAGCCATCTCTTTGCCCATAGGAGTTGGCATGGTTCTCCCGATATTGCCGTTGGGAAAGGATGTGCTGAAGTAGAAGATGTTGTCGGAATTTTTGAAATTACGATCGTAATTCAGCGTGTAATTGGCTTGAATCAGTACTACTATAAATATGGCAAATGCAGCAGACAGTCCTATGAGATTTAGGATACTCGAGGTTTTGAAACGCTTTAGTACGAATAAAAAATTACGGATAATTGTTTTCATTATTATGAATGGATTATATTGTTGATTATTAATCGTGCTTCAAGGCATCTGCCGGATTTTTTGTGGCAGTACGGGATGTGGCAATCGTAACGGCCGATACAATGATTACCAACACAATCGAGGGAGAAAGGGCACCCATGTTCGTGGAGGTATAAACGGTACGATTTTTTTTTTATGGTATCTTTGTCAGTACTTTGTGCGAGGGAAGAGTTCTTCTTTATGGTTTTGCTTTTCATAAAACAATTCTTCCCTCCTTTCGTATTTTAATCTTGCAAAAGTCAAGATGACCTTAATTATACTCGATTTGATAGATAAAATTGCCGCCTTCTGGAACTTTCAGAAGCTGATTAGTATTCATTATATCTGTAGCTTGAGTGTAAATGAAATGATACCACCACATAAAGAACTCTTCGAATGTGATTTCGTTTGAATACCCTAATTTTTTATATATCTTTTCACTGTACTTTCTGTTCTGTTCAAGAATGCTTAATAACTCGGGTAAATATTCTGTGGCAATTTCTGTCAAAACCTTATTGTCTTTTAACGACAAATAATATTTGGTTTCTGGAAAATTAATTTTATAACGATTATTGCCGTAAGCACTTGTTTTTCCAACTAAATTCCCGTATATGCCAAAACTTTCCTTGTCTTTGTTTGCTTCTTTAAGAGAAGCGTAGTAGTTTTTTTTATGACGTAAGGGTCGCATATTTGCGCCCAAGAATTTACTCTCAACATTGAAAATTTGCCAGTTATCCAATAAAACATTGCTTAAGATGAAGAAAGACCACTCATTGAAGCTTTGTTTTTTTGAAATTTCGGTTTTATTGAACTTAGCTTTTATAGTAGGCAACATTTTCTCAATACTTTTTGCAATTTGATTTGAAATTGGTTTGGCACACTCGAACAATGCTTTGCCATCTTCTTGAGAGGCAATGAAGATAGTTGGCTTATACTTGCCATTGATTTTATGCAACCAATTCTTCGACTCTAAAAAGGAGATGATCTTTTCCATCTTTTCATTTGAAAACCCGCTTTTTTTCTGAAATTCAATAACCGGTATTTCATTATGCAAGGCTATTAAAAAAAAATTCATACTATCTTGTTTCATTCTAAAATCAGGAATATTGTCTCCTCTCGAGATGATACCCCTCTCAAAATTTCTTTCAAATACTGTTTGTATTCCAATCTTTTGAGCTTGAGAATTATAACATGACAAGCCAATGAATAATACGCTAAATAAAATTACTTTTTTCATTACTTAGTAGATTAAATTTATTGTTTCAGATGATTATAATGCAAAAACAATCAACGAGGTTTTTCTCAAAAAACTTAGAATATCCCCCCTTAAAGTTATCTTGAGCCTATTTTAATAATAATGTTTGACTGTCTCCAAAGTTTTCGTATCCTGATGTGATTGCTTTTTCTCCGGGTTGGAGTCCGCTTAAAATTTCATAGAAAAGTGGATTTTGCCGTCCGATGGTGATGTTGCGGCGAGTCGCTGTTTTGCCGTCTTTCGATAGTACAAAAATCCATTGACCACCGGTGGTTTGGTAAAACGATCCGCGCGGAATCAACATGGCCTTACTGGGTTGGCCGAGTTGCAGATTGATATAGTAGGTTTGTCCGGCACGAATATTGGCGGGGCGTGTGCCGGCAAACACAAAGTCGGTTTTGAATTGCTTATCGCGTACTTCGGGGTAGACTTTGCGCACCCGCAGCGCAAAACTTTTGTCCTGTTGCTCAAAAGTGGCGCTTAGTCCGGGTCGCACTTTATCGATGTAATGTTCGTCGATCAACGCTTCTATTTTGTAGTCGGAGAGCACGCTGATTTGTCCGATACGGCTACCGGCAGCTACCGCTTGCCCTATCTCTACTTCGAGCAATCCAAGCTGTCCGTCTACCGGAGCTTTGATGTTAAGGTTGTCTACCCGCTGGCGCACCAATGTCAGGTTTTCTCGCATATTGCGCAGGCTTTCCTCCATCTGTTTTACCTGAATGGAACGATAGATGGAGTCTTGTTTTTGCCGTTCGGCTACCAGTTTGCGACTGTTCACGGCAAATTCATAATCCTCTTTCGATTGCAGATAGTCTTCTTTTGATACCATTTTGTCGTTGCTCAATTGCTTGTATTGTTCGTATTTACGTTTCTTGCGGGTAACGTCCATGTCGAGTTGTAGTCGTTCTTTTTTCAAATTAAGGCGTTCCTGTTCCATCGATACCAGCGTGTTTCGTAAAAAGTTCTGCTTTTCGGCTAATTGGGCTTCGCTGTCCAGAATATTGAGGTTGAGCATTGTGTTTTTCAATTTGACAATCACTTCACCCTGACGGACATTTGATCCCTCTTCCACTAACTTTTCGGCAACCATTCCACCTTCTATGGCGCTCAGTTGAATGGTGTTTATCGGTTCTACCTGTCCGCTAACGCGTATGTAATCGTTGAACTGTCCTTGTGTGACGGTTTCCGTTACCAGAGTTTGTTTGTTCACATTCATCTGTTTGGTGTGACTGCCGAATATCAGCCAAACCAATAGCAGTAACAGAGCTGTTCCTCCGGCCAGATAGGGAATGTGTTTTTTCTTGATGCCTTTCTTTTTTTTGAGTTGAATATCCATAATTTGGCAGTTTGTGTTTAATAGTTAGTGATTTATAATTTTCAATTGAATGATTTCCCTTTGTAGTATTCGAGCAGGCGGTGCTTTAGCTGATATTTCAGGTTGGCATAGATCTCGTCTACCTGTGCCTGTAAAAGTCGATTGGAACTGGTACTTAGCTCCAGAGCGCTAATCATACCCATGTCATATTTTTGTGCATTGAGTTGGTGTGCCGTTTCCATCGATTCCCGTTGCTTTTGGGCCTGAAGATATTCTTCTGCGGTTCCGTGTGCATCGGCCACTGCTTGTTCGATGTCGCTGTAGAGTGACCGTAGGGTATCATCATGATCGCTTTGTGCAATTTTGAGCTGTTGTCGACTGCGTTGAAATTCGGCAGAACGCGAAAATCCCGAGAACAGAGGAACGGATAACGACAGCCCGAAAAAAGAACTTTGATTGTCGTTAAATTGTTGTTTGAAAGAGGTGTATGATGAACCGTTCATCAATCGGGAAAAGTAGGTTCCGTATCCCCCGTATAAAGAGAGCGTAGGGTACAGATGCCCTCTTGCAACTCCGACTGCGATTTGCGATGCCTTGAGCGCTTTTTGTGCGGTACGTGCTTTCGGTGAGTAACTTAATGCGAGTTCGTAAATGGTTTGCGGATTTTCTTTTGTCGAATCGACCAGCATCAGCGAATCATAATCTGTAATTGTAACTGTTTGTTCGATAGGATAGTTCATCTTTGCCCGCAACTTGATTTGTCCCTGTACAAGTAGATTTTGTTGTTTGGCTAACAAATATTTGTTTTGTGCCGCTTGTGCTTCCATTTCGGCTACATCAGGACTTGATTTTAGTCCCAATGCCTCCATTTTTTTTGCCTTGTTCAGGTTGTTTGCGCTTTCTTCCAGTTGCAGTTGTGCCAGTCGAACCGTTCCCTGATAATACTGAACGTTGAAAAATAGTTCCATCGTTTCGTAGGCCAACATCTCTTTTGTCTGACGGAGTTGCTCTTCGCCTTTCAATCGGTTCATTCGTTCCATGCGTACTTTCGCTATTTGCGCGAAGCCATCGAAGAGCGTGATTGACGAGTTGAGTTGATATTCGTTGTAAAGCGTATTTGTGTTGACATATTTGTAATTGTCTTTGTCCAATACGCGTCCGAAAGAGATGGATCCGTCGGTCGAGGCTTTGATCGATGGGAGTAGCCCGCCAATTGCCTCTTTGTAGTTTTGTTTGTAAATTTCTATTTGAGCTTCTTGTTTCTTCTTGTCGTTGCTGTGTTCTACTGCATAATGAATGCAGTCGGTGAGGGTCCAGGCCTTCTTTTGCGACGACAGGATTGTGCATGATAAGCAGCAGATGGCAATTAAAGTGAATCTATTCATTCTTTTGGGCGTAATTTTTATGAATAGTATTTCTAAAATCGTGCCAAAGAATAAATATGCTGATTATTAATTGCTTGTGTGAATTAGAAGATTGCAGAGTGTAAAATAAATTTACACTCTGGACAAAAAAATTTACAAACAAGAAGATGTGAGGTTGTCAGACTTCTATGCGCACTCTATACCGAGGGTGTGGTAGAATAGGTGAAGGTTCGGAATGCCATTGCATAAATTTATCCGAAATTGTCACTGGCGAACCGACCAGGCTTCTTCGGTTGCAGCGGGTACAGTTCGTGTGCGGTGTCTGATATTATAAATGATTCGAAGAAAATAAGAAAAGTCTGATCACTCTGCTTTGATGCAGTGTGTGGTCAGACTTTTGTTCATCTGCAGGAAGTTTTTGACATATTGCTATGGCGTCATTCTTATTGTTGTTGGGAAGTTTTCATGCAATCGGGTTGATTGAAATCCCATGATCTTCCACACGGCTAATCCCATGAACGACAATACTACTGTTGTGTTGGACGAAGTAGGGACGTTGTGTTCCTGATATTTGTAATGACATAACAAAGCCTCGGTCGTCACTTCTGCTCCATGTTTCACTCTTTTCAGGTTCGATAGAGAAAAAACCGGTTTTTCCATCATCACCCCATTTGCTGATTGCCACTTCTACTTCTGTGCGTGCGGAGTTTTTTACTGAAATGCTCATAGTCGATGTTGTTTAGTATATTCCGTACTCGTAAGGCTTTTCGGGTTTCGCCCCGTTTTTTTGAGTGGTTTCTGGCCTCCACTTTTACTCGGCGAAAATTAGCCTTAGCTTAAGGGTCACTTTACTGTTATTTTGTAGAGCGATTTTTCGATGGCTTGCTGTTGTCCAGGAGGAAACAGCTCGAGCATGATTTCTCCGCTTCCGTTTTTCAGGGCTTTGAATTTCCATCCCATCTTACCGGGAACACCAACAGCTTTTGTGGCCGGGTGTAAGGTGACAACTTCGAGAAGTTGCGTAGTGCCGGAATTGTCGGGGCGATATTCCCAATGATAACCGGTAGATGCATTGTAATCTTTGATTACCCAAGTCGATTCTCCGTCGATTGTCATAAAATTTTCGAAATGCTCGGTGAGTAAAATACCTTCTTTTTGTTCCATAGTTTTAGGAGATGATGCGTTAATGTCTACTCTGTGCAGTTTTCGACTTCCCTGTTTGGTTCCAAAAATATTTTGCTAAACTTTTTATAGGTCAGGCGGTGCGGATCCGGATATTTTTCGAACCGGAGCTCCTTTTACTTCATGCCATTGACCCGCAGCATCCAAATAAGCAAAAGTGGCCGAACCACTTTGCCAATCTTCGGCGAGTACGACCATTAGTATCTTCATGTTTGGTTGGAATACAGGCCGTTCGCCGCCATACCCGGGCCAGTTTGTGATGGGATAGCCGGTGAGAATAATCTGTATATGGCAATTTTCCGGCATGATGCACATTACGGAATAGTGCCCCTGCAAGTTCGAGTGTACATCCAGCGGTGGATTGCCGGACTGAAAGAGCCGTCCGATACCTGATATGGCTTGATTAGGAGTGCTTACCACCAGACTGATGTTTAAGCTAAGTGCTCCGGGTTTATCTCCACCAATTTGATAGGTGACCACAAACATGCCAACATCTTTTCCCATGATAAATTAGTTTTGATCGGTGATGGTGTTTAAATCGTTGAACAAAAATCGATAGATAAAGCTATTATAGACCTTTTGTTTCTTCCCATTTAGGACTGAGCGTGGTGCCCCAAATTTTGTAGGATTTGGTAGCCGGAGTGTCGAGCTTTTGGGTGAAGATGGTTGTAGTTTGTCCAATAAACCAATACTCCTCGGTTTTTAGATAAATTTTGGATGCGCCTTCCGGAATCTCAAGCGTTTTATTTACGCCTGCAGTAAATTTGTCGCTTTCTTTTGTTAGTTCTTTTCCTTGGAATACATATGAGATGCTAAATTTTGCAACATAGCCACCTTCATTCCGCACTGTGATTGAACCGGCGACACCGGCTTCCAAATGTTTTGTTAAAACGTCTTTCATGAGATTGTTTATTAAAAAGTTTCCCTACTCGTAAGGCTTTTCGGGTTCCGCCCCGTTTTTCGTTGCGTGGTGTCGGCTCCACAGACGACAATGCAGTTAAACTTTGGTAATGGATGTGATGTGTGCATCTCCATTCAATGGCTTGTAAACCTGAGTAATTACAGCATCATTGGGAGAGTCGGGGTATACTACCTGTGCATTGCAGAAGAAGCGGTAGTTCGTGCCGCTGACTACTTGTGTTGCTACTGCCAGAGGGGTGTAGTGTACGCCCACGGGTTTTGTTTTGTTGAAAATGTCCATTGCCTCTTGTGAGATTGTCGTGCTGTACGGAGTCCAACCTCCAGTTCTTCCAGTTTCCATAATGATTAGATTGATTTAATTTTTCCTACTCGTAAGGTTTTTCGGAATCGACCCTGTTTGTTGACGTGGTTTCCAGCTCCACATTTGATATTATGATTCATCTATCATTTACAATTGGAGACAGACAAAACACCGAATCACGCGTGTGTCGGGCTTTCTCTTTAATCGATTTTGGTTTGAAAAGTAGATATCGAAGATGATATCGAAAGTGCGATCAAAACCGTAACTGATTTACGGTAGTGTCATTTTTTTGAGTGGAGGCAACAAATTGGGGAAAGTTGACGCAATGATGCTCTTGTTGGGTTCGGTTGCGTTTGTCGGATATTGGGGTGTTGCCGTAAGTATGTTTTGATGTAATTTATTTCAAATGCGATTGCTGGTTTCTAATGATGTTCGGTTGCCCAACAAGAGATGTTTGTCGTTGGTTTGAATCTTTCGTGTCTATTTTTTGTTAAAGCAAACGAAAACATAAAAAGAGGACATGTATCTCTTTTTAATTCTAAATATTTATACGTAAAGATAGAATGGTTTGTGCCAAAATGTAACATTTACATAAAATATAATTATCTAATTATATTTTATTGTGATTTCTATTTGCTAAATGTTTGCGAATTGTGGTCGTGTTTTTGCCGTTTTTGCAGGGGGTGGGTGCACTGAAAAGTTGTGGTTGAGATGCGGGCGGTTGCCGAGCATTTATTCAATTTCAACCCGAACTCTGTAGTGCGATGATGGATTGATATTGGTGAGAGAAAGGTATCCTTTTGCAATTCGTTCGCCATTGAGTCTCAAGGGAAGGTTTGTTTCGCGTTGAAGATGGTCGGTATAAAGAGCTCCTGGGATGGGCGAGTGATCGATGTAAAAGCGTCCGGATTTGTCGGATGCAACAAACCGATCGTAAAAGATGTGAGCTACACATCCCATGGTCATTCGTAGATTGATTTCGACGCAGGGATGTAGTTTTACTTGTTCATTCTCTTTATACGTAAACATGTCGATGCCCAGCATGCCCGAATAATTGGGGGCAATCTCGATGGCAATAAATGTTTGCAACTGTTGCTGTACTGACAGTAATTGTTCTGAGCTGAGGCCGCATTCGGTAAGTTTTAGAACGACAGATTCGTTGCTCAGTAGAAAATTACTGCGATAGGTGCCTTTTTCTGTCTCAAATAACGAGTAACCGGCAAACGAGACTTGTCCGTCGCGGCACTCAAATTCCAGTGCAAAGTCCAGTAGCTTGTCGTAAATAGGTTCGCCAATCACGCTTCCCTGTTTTTCGATCACGTTGCGGCACCATCCTCGTCGACTGTCGGTCATTGTGTCGCGCGACCAGCACAATCCTTTTCCACTCCCCGACCAGGGAGCTTTGAATATTACCTGCGAATATGTCAAGGCATATTTTTCCACGTCATCCATGGCGGTCAATTCTTGCCCGAGTTGAGGAAGCTGAGTGAAGGAAGAGTTGTGGGTTTGAATAAATTGTAATGCTTTGATGGCGATGCTTCTGTGGGATAGTTGTCGGATAGTATTCAATAGAGCATCGGTTGGCAATAGGTTGGCGTTTGTGCCGAGCTGTATTAGTTGTTTGTGCACGGCCGTGTCCCATCCCCAGGGAGACAGAGACGTGATCTGTGAAAAATCGGGTGTCGTGGTCAGTTCCGATTCTGCGATTTGTGGAAAAAGCGATTGAATCTTGTTTGCCCAATCGTCTTTCTGTGAGTTTGTCAGAATGATGCTGCCGTTTGGTGCATACCACAATGGCAGGCAAGCCAGGTCGTGAGCCAGTTGTTTCGCTTGTTGCGGAGCATTGAAATTCCGATCGTTGTTGGCTAAAGCCAGATCGTGTTCGGGGTTGAAAAGATAGAGTGACCGATCCATGATGCAAACTTAAGGCTAATCTGGTGAAAATGCAATATTAACATATTTATGCGTTGGATGAAGAATTGTGAATTTTAGTGATAAAAAGAATTTGGATCCTATTAAAAAAAGAGATAAAAATTTTGTTCATTCATAAATTCGATATACCTTTGACAACGATTTCATTTTCAAGATGACAAATAGACATCAATCATTGATTGATAGCTTTGAGAAAAAGCTACGCAAACTGTTACAGTTGCATGCCGAAGAAAGGGTAAATAACCAGAAATTAACGGAGCAATTGCAACGGAAAGAGGAAGATTTGATGCAAGCGCACAAGGTTATTCTTGAATTACGTTCCGATTATGAAAATCTGAAATTGGCGCAAACGTTTACAGGCGGAAGTGAGGCTGAGCGAGAACTGGCTCACAAGCGGATTTCACAATTGGTGCGGGAAATTGACAAATGTATTGATTTGCTGAATCAATAAAGCAAATGAACGACGAACTATTTACCATAAATGTTAATTTGGCTGGGCATCGTTTCCCGTTGACAATCAACAGGCAAGATGAACAACTTTATCGTGATGCAGCCAAAAATCTGAAAGAAAAAATAGACTCCTACCGCGATAGACATGCCCAACTTCCTTACGAATCGGTGCTTGTGATGTCTGCTTATCATTTTGCGATTGAGACCGAAAAGTTGAAACACAAAGAAGATGTAGGCCCGGTGGTGGAGAACATGGAACTGTTGGATAAAGAGTTGGATAAATATTTGAAAGAACTTCAATAGGTTCGTTAATACTTTTGAGAGAACAATATTCCCGCATTGCTCGTGCCACAAAAGGCAGTGAGTCAATGCGTTTTTTATATTTAATACCTAAATAATCCTATGAGTCCAATATTGTTAGTTGTTCTGACCATTATTGTTACTGCGGCAGCCACTTGGGTGGTTGTGCATTTTGTTTTGAATGGACGGTCGCAAAAAATCCTGAAAGATGCAGAGGCAGAAGCCGAAGTGTTGAAAAAGAATAAATTGCTCGAAGCCAAAGAACAATTTGTTTCGATGAAATCGGAATACGAGAAGGAAGTTGCTTCGCGTAATTCTAAAATGCAGCAAGCTGAAGTTCGTATTCAGCAGCGCGAGATGACCCTGAATCAGAAACAGGGAGAATTGCAGCGCAAGAATACCGAAGCGGATGCGATTAAAGAAAATCTTGAATCGCAAATCGACTTGGTCGAAAAAAAGAAAAAAGAACTTGAAACTCTTCATCGTAAGGAACAGGAACAACTCGAAACTATTTCGGGGTTGTCTGTCGAAGAGGCGAAAGATAAGCTGATTGAATCGTTGAAAGATGAGGCCAAAACAGGTGCCATGTCTTACATCAACGAGATTATGGAAGAGGCCAAGATGAATGCTAATAAAGAGGCCAAACGTATTATCATTCAAACGATACAACGTGTAGCCACCGAGGCAGCCATCGAGAATTCGGTTACGGTGTTTAATATAGAATCGGATGAGATCAAAGGACGTATCATCGGTCGTGAAGGGCGTAATATACGTGCGTTGGAAGCTGCTACTGGTGTTGAAATTATTGTTGATGACACTCCAGAGGCAATCGTTCTTTCGGCATTCGACCCGGTTCGTCGCGAAATTGCCCGTCTGGCACTTCACCAATTAGTATCCGATGGTCGTATTCACCCTGCTCGTATCGAAGAGGTAGTGACCAAAGTGAAAAAACAGGTAGAAGAAGAAATTATTGAAACGGGTAAACGTACCACTATCGACTTGGGTATTCATGGGTTACACCCTGAACTGATCCGCATGATAGGGAAAATGAAATACCGTTCGTCGTACGGACAAAACCTGTTGCAACATGCCCGCGAAACGGCAAACCTCTGTTCCGTGATGGCTGCCGAACTCGGTCTAAACCCGAAAAAAGCAAAACGCGCCGGTCTGTTACACGATATAGGGAAAGTGCCCGATGACGAACCGGAATTGCCACACGCATTGTTGGGTATGAAACTGGCCGAACAGTACAAAGAAAAACCCGATATTTGCAACGCTATCGGATCGCACCACGAAGAGACCGAAATGACCAGCTTGCTGGCTCCGATCGTTCAGGTGTGCGATGCAATCTCAGGCGCACGTCCCGGCGCACGCCGCGAAATTGTGGAAGCCTATATCAAACGTTTGAACGACCTTGAAAATCTGGCATTGTCGTATCCCGGCGTTCAGAAGACTTATGCCATTCAGGCCGGTCGCGAACTCCGTGTGATTGTGGGTGCCGACAAAGTGGATGATAAATCGGTGGAAACACTCTCGTTCGATATCGCGAAAAAAATTCAGGACGAGATGACCTATCCAGGTCAGGTGAAGATCACCGTTATCCGCGAAACCCGTTCGGTAAGCTACGCGAAGTAAAATATTCTCTTAGATACTATTCTTAAAAGCTCTTGCAAATGCAGGAGCTTTTTTGTTTTTGTAAAATGTAATGCATTGGTTATATTTGCGGTACAATAATAAACTAAACTCCGATGCTTTACCGAATATCAACAGAAATGTATTGACAATAGCATCTCTGTTGGGATGAATGAGGTATGGAGCGCAGTAGTGGATAAATGAAACGGCCTATTGCAATATCTATGGAAATACAACTAATACAGAGCAAAATTTACACAATCAGAGGTCAGAGGGTAATGCTTGATCGTGATTTGGCTGAGATGTATGGTGTTGAAACCAGACGTTTGAATGAACAAATCAAACGAAATATAAAACGGTTTCCTGATGATTTCATGTTTCAACTCAAAAAAGAAGAATTTGCCAACTTGATGTCGCAATTTGCGACATCAAGTTGGGGTGGAACAAGAAAGCTACCCTATGCGTTTACCGAGTTAGGCGTGGCAATGCTTAGTAGTGTGTTGAATTCAGATACCGCCATAGAGATAAACATGGCAATAATGAGAGCATTTGTTGCTGTAAGACGGTTGCTGACAAACCCACCGGTTGAAAGAATAGCAGAGTTTCAACAGGAGTTCAAAGAGTTCAAAATGTATATGGATGAGGTGTTGACGGATCAAAACGACATTAACGAAGATACTCGTATGCAATTGGAACTTATCAATCAGACACTGGCAGAACTGCAAGCGGATAAACGACTTACCGATAAGCCATATAGGAGGATCGGGTTTCATAGGGATGAGAATATTTGAGTAATGTCATAAAGGCGAGTAATAGATGGAGGCAAATAAAAACTTTGATGATTTAAGCGGGTTTTATAATCTGTCAATCCCTGACAAGGTAGAGCTTGAAAGTGCTGTAATTGGTCTTTTTACAGCATACGATGAGAATAATGAACAAATGGAATACTTTATTCCCGATGTTATTTCGTATAAGGATAAAATCTATGAAAATAAAGTGGGAGAAAAAGTGTTTTGTGGTAGAGTTATTGTCTGCAAACGTCCGACATACGATGAGTTTCAAAAGCTATTTGAGGCCAAATTGAGAGTTTTGGGAGGAACAAAAGAACGTACTGTCAAAATTGAATTGCAAAAATTAGAGATGTTGAAAGAATATTATGTAACCTTTACCATTCTTTCAATGTGGAAAAAATATTTATTGGAACAAGAGTTAGAAAGTCCGAAAATACAACCGATATATCGAAACATAACGACAGACAATGAGGCAATAGATTTTTACAATGAAATACTATCCAGTTTGCGGTTAAGAATGAATATAGTTGATACTTGTTTAGGTAAAGATATTCCAATTGTAGAAGCGATGCAAGTGTTATGTCTGTATATCACTAATCAAAAAGCGATTAGTGATGAATTGCTTTTGCTGGATTGGAGCTTGTTAAAAGATCAAATAGAAAAGAAATTTGAATATACAGATAATTTAATTCAAGGTGAGACCTTGAAAAAAGGTGGTGTTGTTGTAGAAAATGGAATGTTGCGCCTAAATGAGAAATATACAAGTTATGACATTGAAAATCAGGAAATATTTTGCAAAATAACAAATGATATAGAAAAAATCACTTCAAAGCTGGCTGCATTAAACGCAACTGAACCTAAAGAGCTACCAAAACAACTTGAAACCAATCTAACAAATGACACACAAAGAGGTTTGTTGTATGATTTATTGGTAGATGCTAATTGTAAATTTATTATAGCTGACAAGAATAGTTTTATATATGTTTTTGGTGGCAAAGAGCCTAAAACATTTGTACCTATCCATTGGAACTTTGGGGCAAATGCTCTATTTGAGTTGTTGGAAATAATAACAGATACGGTAAGCAATGAGAATTTAAGAAGATGTAAAGCGGGATTATTTGATAAGAGACTGTGCAGAAAACTGTGTAAATAGGAATAAATTATTATTTTTATAACACAGAAAAAAGAGATGAAAAAGCAGAAGAATGTATT
>Ga0183099_1000015_pt1 | contig 239490 bp, 206 predicted proteins | sample Biomet1_FD_127788 | JGI IMG/M metagenome (GOLD analysis project Ga0183099, IMG submission 127788) | Microbial communities from bioreactor (seeded with anoxic lake sediment) at LBNL, California, USA - Biofuel metagenome 1 | ecosystem: Engineered > Bioreactor > Anaerobic > Unclassified ...
ATATCCGACCTCTTTTACCATAAAAAAAGAGTATTAACTAAAAAGTGTGTGATATAAAAATAATTTTGTAGATTTGACGCGACGTTCTTTTCGCACAAAACACTGATAAATAAAGGAAAATGGAAAGAAAGCGACATACGGAGAAAAGGCTTTTTAAGCCGAAAGACATTAAAAAATAAATTTTGAAGCCCAAATGCTCGTTCAAGTTTGAGCAAAGCGGTAACTTGGACGTAAAATAAAATCAGTTTAGAACTGATTTGCTTTGTTGCTTTTTGCCCCAGTTCATCGCAGTGTGTAAAGCAGATTGAAGTTCGACGTATGACTCCGACCTACGTCGAATAGAATAGCAATGAAATACAACCCCTATTTTGAAAGCATTCGGAAAGCCGGAGCTTTCTTTTTAAGAACGATGTAGCCGGAGGCTATGGCGAACGGGGGGTAATCGGAGTGTTGAAGAAATAACGGGGATCGCGCAAAAGTATGGATCTCGCTATTTTCAGTCGCGGAAATTAAACCGCGATTGAAAATTACTCCCTTAGGGCATAACCGTTGGTTCGCAAAATGCGACCAAAACCGACAAGGGAAAAGTTTCTAAAACAGGCAACGATTAAAAGTTAACCGAATATGATACGACCATTGAAGATTCATGCAGGAATAAAGCGGTACGGTAACTGTTTTGTACTGACCGTCCTTCTTCTGACAGGCGTTTCGAGCCTCTTTGCTCAGACTCCAGATCCGATTTCAGAAAAGCTGGCGGAACAGGTGAAGATATTAGCCAAAAACAATGCGCCGGAGTTGATTTACATCCAGCCCAGTAAAGGCGTTTACGAAACATGCGAAGATTTGTGGTTCAAAGCGTACCTGCTCGATGCACAGTATTTCACACCTTCTTTGTTGAGCAAGACCCTGTATATGCAACTGCTGAAAGAATCTACGCAGAAACCTGTATGGCAGGGAAAGTATGAAATAAATAACGGGTTTGCCAACGGTCATGTTTACCTACAGGACTCTCTATCCGATGGTAATTATTTGCTGATGGCATCTACACAACACTCTTTTTTTGCTAATAACGAAGAGTTGAAAGCCGTTCGCAGAATAAAAATCTATAAGAATATAAAGACTTTATCCGCATCGGTTCCAGCGGCAATACAACCGTCAAACGGGAAAAGATCCATCCAATTCAACACCTTTCCCGAAGGTGGAAACATGGTTGCAAGCATACGCAGCAAACTGGCCTTCAAAGCTGTCGGCACAAATGGCTTGCCTGTAGAAGTAGAAGGCGTTTTATTAGAAGATTCTATTCCGACAATCAAGTTTAAGAGTAGCCACGCCGGTATGGGAAACCTTTCGTTTACCCCGCTCGAAGGAAAACAATATCGTATCCGCCTTTCCAAATCAGTTGCAGATACCATTTTTTCGCTGCCTCAGATTATGCCTCAGGGTATAACCCTGCAACTGGTGAAACGAGACAGAGAGTTTGTTGAATTCAAAGTGTCGCAAAGTAAAGCTTTACCACAGCGAACTATTTACCTTCGGGCACAGCTAAGGGGAGTTGTTTGTTGCATGGCATCAGGAGTCCTGAATAGGGAGTTGACTATTAAGATTCCGTTGAAAGAGTTTCCTTATCAGGGTATTGCCGAATTCACGCTTTTTGATGACAAGCTTCTTCCGGCTGCCGAGCGATTGGTGTATGTGAATCCGGAAAAGAGACTTACTGTTGAAGCGCATGTGGATAAAGACCGATACCAGACACGGGAGAAAGTGGTTCTGAAAATAAAGGTAACGGATGAGAACGGTCAACCGGTAGTGGCCAACCTTGGGGTAAATGTGTATGACAAGCTCTACCGAAACGCTGATGATCCTCAAAACATTCTCACTCATTGTTTCCTCAGTTCTCAGTTAAGAGGAAAAATATATGATCCGGCATTTTACTTCGATACTAAAAACAAAGAGAGGGCAGAAGCCCTCGATTTGCTACTGCTCACACAAGGTTGGAGACGGTATGTGTGGTCAGAGGAAGCTTTACACGCAGATAACAACAAAAACCAGTATGTTGTCTTTGACAGTATTCGGGGAGAGGTTCATGCAACAAAGCGAACAAAACATACAAAGGGAATACCACAAATTGTTATGGCCTCAAATCCGGGGAAAAACAATCAAAGTGATTTGATTATGTCCGATTCCATAGGTCGATTTACAGTTGCTCCTGCACAATTAAACATGTTTCCCGGAGAATATATTTACCTCAAGCCTTTGGCTCCGGAAACATTCAAACCCCACCTGACGATTACAGAACCTTTTGATGCAATCAATGAAGTCGCTAAAGTAAAAGAAATAAACTACCCGTTGCCTCCTGTTCTCATTAAGAAAACGGACAAAACAATAGATCCCCCTGTTGAAGGGCATAACTCTATAAAACTTACCGAAGTAACTGTAAAAGCCCCGCTCCCGCGCGATTGCATCGCGTGGGCAAGACAACAGCGATAATGAGCTATAAAAAACAGCGACAAATTGTTTATGAGTCGGCAGTAGATTTCAAAATAGCAAAGCTGCAGCTTTCGGGCTTCCAAAATCAGTAATGTATGGTATGGCCACACGATGCATTCACTTCGTGGATTGTTCAATTCGTGCGGCAGCAGTGTTTGTTATTTATTGGACTATTAATTTATTTAATCTCAAAGAAAAATGAATATGAAAATTGAAGAAGGAGACAAATGTTTTGTGAAATTCTCAGGTATTGAGTTTATGAAGTCATTTAATGGTGCCAAAGATTTGGCAACTGTTGAAGGCGATGAATTAACACTTAAATGCAATGCAAAATGTGATAATTTTATTGACCCGGATGGTAAATTATCAAACCATAATGCTCCTATTTTGTTGACAAAAATAGATAATCAGAGTCCATTTACCTTTACGTCCAAAGTTACTCCTACATTTTTGGATAAATATGATTCTGGAGCTCTCTTTATCTATTTGAACAAAAAATGGTGGTTTAAATTTGCTTTCGAAAGAGACGAGCGCAAGCGCACCAGGGCCATAACTGTCAGGACAATTGAAACATCTGATGATAACGATCATGACATTATTGATAGTACAAGCATGTATATGAAAATATCCTCAGATACAAAGACAATAGGTTTTTATTACTCATTGGATACAATTAGTTGGCAATTAGTACGCCTGTTCAGAAATGATTATCCAAATGAGATTTGGATTGGATTTAGCACTCAATCACCCATGGGTAATGGAACAAGTTCTACTTTCGGAGAGTGTTCGTTCACTCAAGCAAGCATTACAGATTTTAGAATGGGGGTATAATCTCAACTTTTTACAAACCAGTGATAATTTGCGGTAATGAACAGGTACTACGCCCTGTTCATCGTAGCGTATAAAACAGATTGGGGTTCGGCATATGGCTTCGGCCTACGTCGGAATGTTATCCTAACTCCGTCCTTCAGGGCGGAGAAGAAGTCAGAAGCAAACAACAACGGCTTTAGCCGTGACAAAACAAATACCTCAGGGCTAAAGCCCCTGCTGCGGTCGGTCTGTAGTAGCTCCGCCCTGAAGAGCGGAGTTATAATCTTATCTTGGGGATGTGGAGATCGAAAGTAAACCATTAAGACATTAAGAAGCATTGAGCCTTCATTTTCTTCATTTCTTAATGGTGAAAAGAAAGGTTCTGCTTTCGGGCTTGTAAAATCAGTAATGTTTTGTATGACCACACGAGCAATCGTGCGGCAGCAAGGCAAACGAATATCAAATAGGTTAGCAGAAATGCATAAAACAGAATGGTAGAAACATTTATCAAAATAAGATTCAAACAACTATTTCGTGGCATTATTGAAATTGGAGTACTTCGAATAATCTTTCTTCTATTGCTATTCGGGTATTTACTATTGTTCCTATTTCAGTCTACAGCAAAACAAACAAATGCCCTGTATGTGGTTATAGCCATCTCTATTATAACCCTATGGATACAAACAAATAGAAAAGATAAAGCATTCTTGAAAACAAATTTTGAAAAGCACAAACTAATTTATCTTGCCGAATATGTATCGCTTTCATTCATTATAATTATTTTTCTGGCCATTCATTTACAATGGATTCCCTTGCTCGTGTTAATGGGAGCTTTCATCTTAATTATCCAGTTAGATATTAAGATAAAGCAATTACATTTGAACACAAAACTGCAACGCATGATTCCCTCGGAATGTTTTGAATGGAAAGCCGGTATAAGAAAAACAATGGTTATTCTTGTTCCTGTTTGGCTTATTGGCCTTTTCACTTCGTTTCTTTCTGAAAGTGTTCCTATCGTGATGTTTATTCTTGGAATAATACCGTTCAGTTTTTACGAAAAGGGAGAACCTTACCTAATGGTAATCATATACGAAAAAGGCATGAACAGCTTTCTATTTCAGAAAATTAAAATGTCGATATTACTCTATTCTGTTGTTAGCCTACCCTTAATTATCGCATTTCTCGTTTTCCATTATGAAATATGGTATATCCCAATAGCCGAATATCTTATTTTCATTTCCCTTCATACATACTTGATACTTACCAAATATGCTTTTTACGAACCTAACAACAAATCTCAAGCCGCAGTTGCCTTCGGAGCAATCGGGGCATTAGGTGGAATAATTCCCGTATTGCTACCTGTTGTTTGGCTCTTATCAGTACGATTCTTTTTCAAATCACGCGAAAATCTAAAAATCTACTTGAATGATTTCAATTAAAGATTTGTCTATTTCATACGACGGTAAATCTAAAGTTCTTGATTTACTAAACTTATCACTGGATAGGAACAATATTCACGGAATAGTGGGTTTGAATGGAGCCGGAAAAACAACGCTACTAAATTCGATATACGGACTGACAAAAAAAGATTCTGGAGAAATATGTTATGATGGTAGAAGTATTAGTAAGAAAGATATATCTTATTTAGTGACCGAGAATTTCTTCTATTCAAATATTACGGCAAGAGAATACCTTAGTTTATTTCGCAATCCGTTGTTTGATGTAGATAAATGGAATGAGTTGTTTTCATTGCCACTCGACAATATCATTGATAGTTATTCGACTGGTATGAAAAAGAAACTGGCTTTGCTTGGCATACTAAAGCAAGACAAATCGATTATGATTTTGGACGAACCTTTTAATGGTCTAGACATTGAAACATGCAGAGTTATTCGTTCCATCTTACTCCGATTAAAAGACAGAGGAAAAACAATAATAATAACATCGCACATTATTGAGACCTTAACCAATTTATGCGACTTTATTCATTACCTTGAAAATGGGAGAATTAAATATAGCAAATACAAACTTGACTTTGCGGAATTTGAAAGAAAATTATTTGAATCGATTGAGAATAAAAATGTAGAGCTAATTAATGAATTGATCTAATAAATACTCCCGCCCCCACGCGAATTGAAAAATCACATAACAGTATGAACACAACTAAAAAAACAACCGTTCTTCTGTTTCTTGGCCTAAGCCTAATGATTCAGGTGTCCGCCCAAAGCAACGATACCATTGTCAGCAAACTGGCAGGGTATGTCAGTATTGTGGATCATTTCTCCCAAAACCTGCCGCAGGAGAAAGTCTATCTCCATTTTGATAACTCCACCTATTATCAGGGAGATGATATTTGGTTTAGCTGCTATTTGGTTGCTTCGGGCTTTCATCGTACCGCTGCCCTGAGCCAAACGCTCTACGTGGAGTTGCTGAATCCCGGTGGCGAAGTAATCGACAAGCAAACACTGAAAGTTGAGAATGGCCGGTGTCATGGAAGTTTTAAGCTGAGCAAAATTCCGTTTTATTCCGGTTTTTATGAAGTGCGGGCGTATACCAAGTATATGCTCAACTTTGGCGACGACGTGATTTTTTCGCGTACCTTTGCCGTTTACGACAAACCCACCAAACCGGGAGCCTACGAAGAAAAAAGCCTGCTGAAGTATGGACGGGGGAAATACCCGATATTCCGCAAAACACCCGCAAAAGAGAAAGCCGTAACCCTGAAGTTTTATCCCGAAGGGGGGAATCTGGTGGTCGGAGTACCTTCGCAAGTTGCTTTCGAAGCTACGGATGCCTATGGTAATCCCATTGAAGTATCGGGTGAAGTGGTTGGAGAAAACAGAGAAACCATCGTTCGATTTAAATCCGTGCATGATGGAAAAGGTATTTTTAGTTATACTCCAACAAAAGCACCGTCTTCCCCAAAAAACAAAGCCGATAAATATCCCCAGGCAATGGTAAATTACAACGACAAAAAATACACTTTCGATTTACCTGCCGTTCAACCCAAAGGCGTGGTGCTCAAAGTAGATAACCTCTCCTCAGCCGACAGCATTGGGGTGAGCGTGATTTCAAACAGCGATACCCCACGTGGAATATTAGGCTTGGCGCTACTAAGCGGAAGTTCCTTGCAGAAATACATCATGATCGATACCTCGGAAGGGAAACCCATTGCTTTCCGGATTGATAAAACCAATTTACCGGCAGGCGTTTCACGGCTTATACTTTTCGATGCGCAAGGAGAAATAGTGGGTGACCGTCTCTTGTTTATTCACCGGACGAATAAGCTACACATTCAGGCAAAAGAGGATAAGAAAATATACAATCCCCTCGAAGCGGTGAATCTGCAGTTTGCCGTCACCGAACAGGATACGATTCCGGTAGAGACCACCTTCTCGGTATCGGTCAGAGACAAACAAAACAATGTAAGACCCGATCAGGACATACAATCCAATCTGCTGTTGATGTCGGAGATAAAAGGCTATGTCCACAATCCGGATTATTATTTTGAATCTACGGACTCCATTCACCGACAGGCACTCGACCAGTTATTGATGGTACAGGGCTGGCATCGCTTCGACTGGGACTGGGTAAATGGTAAAAAAACCTTTGCACTGAAACACCAACCCGAAAAAGGCATTGAAATTAACGGACAAGTGGTTTCGTTTGTGCGGTCGATACCCAAACCCAATGTGAATGTATCGGCCCTTATTTCCCAAAAAGATGACAGTACCAAATTGCATAATAGTTTTGTAGAGAGTTTTGTTACCGATAGTTTGGGCAGGTTTAGTATCAATGCCGATGTGCAGGAACGATGGGATATGGTTTTCGCCGTCAGGCAAAAGCGAAAAAAGAAAGATTACCGTACAGTACTGGACAAACTCTTCAGTCCCGAGCCCAGGCAATACAGCTATACTGATTTATTCTCTCATATCACCGCCCCCGAAGAAGAAAAACCGGCTGTTACAGAGACATTAACTCGTGCGGACAAAGATTCCACTCCCATCGCTATCCCGAAGCTCAACTCCAAACCGACTGCCCGCAAAGGGATAGAAGACAAAATGCATTACCTGAAAGAAGTAGAGGTCAAAGCAAAAAAACACAGCAAAGAGAAAGATATTCTGCAAGCCAGATCCAAGTCACTGTCCTATTATGATGTTTATTCAGAGCAAGATAAAGTATGTGATGAGGGCGGCATAACAGAAGATTTTCTGGGCGATTTTTTAGTAAAGAAAAATCAGGATTTTCGTTGGATACATGACAGAGCAGAAAGATATCTAAAATATAAATTCAAAATGCCTCTTCTGGTTATTGATTATAAGATAACAGGTGTATTGGAAAGTATGAAAACTCCAAAAGATCTTAGAGCGGAATGTGTTAAGTCTATGTATATCAGCGAAGATGCGCATTCAATTATAGCTTACACAGATTTAAATGAGATGTCTCCGATGGATGCACTTCAATTGTATAGGTGTGTAGTTTTTATTGAAACTTTTCCTGACGGGAAAATTCCTACCCAACCCGGCAGAGGTGTTCGCAAAACCTGGTTGGATGGTTACAGTCAAGTTAAAGAGTTTTACAGTCCGAATTACAGCATCCTTCCTCCCGAGGCAGATTACCGCCGTACGCTCTACTGGAATCCTTCAGTAAAAACGGATAAAAACGGTAAAGCCACGATACAGTTTTACAACAACAGCAGTTGCAAGAGTTTTAGCATCAGCGCCGAAACCATTACGCCACAGGGAGTGATCGGAGTGTTGAAGAAATAACGGGGATTACGCATAAATAGGGGTTTCGCGATTTTCAATCGCTGAAATTAAATCGCGAGACCCAATGGAATACCTAAAAATCACATGAGAGCAGAAAAAAGTCTATTTAAAACCAGTTGAAAATTATAATTATGAAATCACTTAATATCTTCTTCCTCTTTCTTATTTTATTGGTAGTAAGTTCTGTACTGAATAATTGTTATGCATCTAATAATTCTGATGCACCAAATTATTTTCTAAAAACTACAAGTAATCGACCTTATGGCATTGCTTTTGACAAAAAAGGATCAATGTATATCATAACAGCACCCCCAACAGGTAATGGAACACTATCGAAAGTTACACCTGATGGGAAGGTTACTGATATAGCCGTACTTGAAGGAAATTTTATTGGGCCCGGAATTTATATTGGCAATAACAATGACATATTTATAACAGTAGGTGATAAGCTATTAAAAGTTTCTCCGGATGGCAATACCAAAATAATTGCGGATGGATTTTCGAGATGTTTTGATGTGAAGGTAGATAAAGAGGATAACATTTATGTGGCAGATGATATTAAAGGTACTATCTACAAAATCACCCCGGCAGGTAACAAGGATATTTTTTACAAAAGTGACACAACGGGGAAGTTTGTTCTTACGAGCATCGTTATGGATAGTAGCAATGAAAATTTGTATGCAAGAGAAGGTAATAGAATCATCAAATTAAAAATAAAATCAAATGGCACTTCCGAAAAACCGGAAGTAATTATTGATAATACGAAAACATTCTATTTGTGTAGAGACGAAAAAAACACACTGTATGCAACTACACTCGATAACGTAATAAAAATTGATGCAAATGGGAAAGCTCACTATCTTTCTCAAAATCCGCTAAAGACTTCGATTGGATTAGCTTTTGGAGATAAAGGATTTGATAGGGAAAGTCTATATATTACGGTTGAGGATGGAATAATAAAAGTGCCAATTCCAAAACAAAGATAATAATAACAACTACCGCCAACATCGTATAAATTTTATTGGAGGAAAAATACCAATTTGAAAGGTATCGCTACTAATCAAGGTTTGTGTACTCCGCTCCCGCGCGAGTTGAATTGAAAATCAGCGCAGCTAAAACGAAAGAAGTTAATGCATCGCGTGGGCAAGACTGCGGCAAAAGCAGTATGAATTGCATCTAAGTCGGAATCAGACTTTCGGTAGGTTATCGCGAATGTAATGTGCTTGTGATTTGTCCTGTAGAGACACACTGTGAATAACCCCATAAGAGTTGGCTATTATTGCACCGAGGGTCATTAAAGAGGCGGTTGATCGGCTACCGTGCATTGACACACGGTTATTAGCTGACGCTGATCTCCGATTCACGGCAAACCCTATCCGAGGTTTAGATTGCGAAATCCAAAAGGACGAATTATACAAAATAAAAAATAGTGTTTAATCTTATCAAATAATAAAATATGGACGTAACTCAATTGCCATTCAATAAGTTTATCGGATTGAAAGCATCCAATAAACACGATTTTCTGCTTATGTTAGAAAACCGTTCGGAGTATCGAAACCATTTGAGCACGGTACATGCGAGTGCCTTGTTTGCATTAGCGGAAGCAAGCAGTGGCCATTTTTTATTGAACGAATTTTCGGAATTAACGGATATTATACCTGTTGTAAGAAAAGTAGAAACAAAATATAGAAACCCAACAACCAGTAGCGTTTTCTCCAAGGTAAAATTTCAGGAAACCGGAAAGAGTGAAGTTCTAAGTGCATTGAATCTGAAAGGAAGAGCATTATTAAAAGTGGAGGTATCGCTATTTGATGAAAACAATGTACCCGTTATGCAATCGACATTTGAATGGTTCATTACAAAACAATAACGGCAAGAAAGCAATACACGATAACAAAAACACGAGGCGGAGCTTTCTGCCACTGAAAAATACTAGAAAACAACATGGTAAAAAATTATTTTTATTTGATCGTAGGATTTTTGTGTGTTCTGTTTGCAGTTACACACACATTGAATGGAATGTCGACAACATTACCAATTTTAGGCAATGCCGGAATGGAGGTTAATACAAAAACGGCATTTACCTATGTATGGCATGTCATTGGTATTGAAAACCTTGTTTTGGGAGTCGCCTTGCTGATTATGGCATGCATGAAGAATCTGTCGAAAGTGAGATTTACGGCCTGGCTAATCATTACCATTTTATTCATGCGGTGGGTTGTTATTGCATCGGTTACTCTACTGAGTAATTCCGCTTCGGTAATGCAACTACTACCCGACACGATAGCCATTTTTGTCGTGATCGTTTTGCTTTTTTTCGGGACAAAAATAAAGGATCGAATTTCAAACAAATAGCTTTCCGGTTGGAGTCAAACACAGCATAACAAGAAACACGGGCTGTAGCCTAAAAATCAAACTAAAACAATCGTTTAATGAACAATTTTACACTAAAGAAATCGTATTGGTTGATAGTTGCTTTTGTATCTATCGCCCTGTTATCATCGTGTAAGTCGGATGATAAAAATAGTCCCGAATATGTAGGGACATGGGTAGCCACGCTTACGTCGACGGATAATGGCAATTCCATACAGATGAAAGATGTAATGACTCTCTCCGAATCGGGTTTCTCCGATCTCTATCAGGTATATAATCCTAGGACAAACAAATACACCGATTATATCAAAATAGGAGGGTTACTCTCCGTCAGCGGATCGACCATGACGATAAAAGCTACCGAAATCGGCGTATCCACGTTTGATCTCACGACGGGCTACCCTACCGGATCGATCACCACCTACAAAGAGGGATCGAGTCAGTTCGAAAGTCTGTTTACTCTTTCAGGTCAGGCAAAAACGCAGAAATCGGAATACAGTATAGAAGGGAATAAACTCACGGTGAAGACTGACAACAATAATGACGGCGACTACACCGATGCAGACGAAATCATCGTATATACAAGGATATAAGCCATTCCCGTATAGCTAATCGGGAGGTTAACAACATTCCTATAATTCAATATAAACTTCAATAGAATTATGCAACCTCAAATCTTTCGTCAGTTCGGCAAAGGGATCGTTTTTTTCCTGATGCTTGTTTCGTTGTGTTGTCTGGCAATGCTTGTATATGCCGCTGATAAAGAAGTGACAATAATTACGACTTGCGCTCTCGTTGCACTACAGGTGTGTCTGGCGCTGTTTTATCAGCTTACCATTACGGTAACAGAAGAGAGGGTCTCTTTTCGGATGGGAATCGGGCTTATCGGGAAGAGTTACAACATCAACGAAATTCAGTCGTGTCAGGCGATTAAAAGTAGTCTACTGTACGGTTTTGGCATCCACTGGTTTCCCAAAGGAATCATCTACAATGTCTCGGGAATAAGTGTCATCGAACTTCGCTTCAGAAACTGCCGTTCGGTCGTGCGCATCGGTACCGACCGTTCCGAAGAGGTGGCCCGGTTAATCAACAACCTTATTACAAGATAGCCTTGAGTCTGGCAGAAGGAACATATAATGTGTTTATCGATGAATGTTACACAAGTACACATAACTTAACAGGGCTATTTCTTTGCCTGCGTGACAATCCGGGCACAAATATCGGCTGCTATCTCTCTCTTTTGATAACACAGATGCTCTTCGTCGGCATAAACATGTTTTTCGATGTCGAGTAGCTGAAACCAACTGTTTGGCGGTTTATAGATATCCTTTTCGCCGTAAAACAGTTCTACCGCTATCGATGGTTTCCGTATTTCGTATCGAAGCCGTGTGGATGAAATGGCAAACAACTGCCGAATCTTCAAACCGGCAAAGCTTGCTTTCCAGGCTATGTAGCCCCCGATGCTAAATCCGATCACATCAACGCCCCCCTGCTCTTTTTGCAGAAGAGAGTCTACGGACGTATCGCATCCTCCCGATATAAATTGTAGGTGCAACTCTTCTTGTTTCGCTACCGTTTTATCAATCCGACCCAAATCACAACAATCGTAGCAGACTATTTCATAGAAATCATTCAAAAACTCGGTATAATAAGACATCCAGCACGCATGCTCCAGTCCCCATAAATCCGACAGGATGATTAATCTGTTCACAGCGCACTAAGATCCGACAAATATTTCCTTGCTTCTTTTGTTAACGGAATAACATCCGATTGATCGATATACTCTAACTTGAACTTGCGATTGAGCGTCATTAATAGTTTGAGTCCGAAGGATAAGCGGGAAATATACGAATAGAGCCCTATAGCACCGTAAGAAATGGGTGCGTCGTTGTTTTTATACCTGCTTTTGATCTGTTTTGCCTCACGGAATATTGTGTCGGCATCATTTCCAAAGGCGAGATGCGTCTGTGGCGTTTTGCCCTCCTGAATGAGGTTGCCAATAACTTTTCCACTCATTGCGGCAGCCATTGCTCCCCGTCCGATTCCAACCATTTTGATGTAAGGCGCTCCTAAGGCTATTGTCTTAAATAGCGTATCTTCCATGGCAATACCTCCGGCCATAGCAATAGCCGGAATCCAGCCACCCTCTTGCTCTATATTATTGGTGATAGTATGCACTATTTTTTCCAGCTCAATAGTTGGATAGCTCCATTCATTCATCATTTTGCACGGACTATGACCGGTTCCGCCTCCGGCACCGTCGAACGTAACCAATGCAATGTGATTCATCGATGCAATCTTCAGCACCCGGCGTATATCCCCAACGTCGTATCCGGCCATCTTGAACAAAATATTCTCGGCTCCGAGATTCCTGTATTTTGTTATCAAGACTTCAAGGATCGATTCATTCCACATGGGCAAACGACCATACTGCATAAACTGACAGTCGTCTCCTCTGTCGATAGCCTCTTTCACCTCTTCAGATAATGGATCGGGAAACACCAGCCAGCCTCTGCTATTGAGCAACAGAGCCTCTTCGTACGAGGCGACCGGGGCTACATGCTGAATACCTTTGGCTGCTTGTCCGAATTTGATTTCGATCGTTTTCAGGGGAAAGTTCTTCAGCGCATATTCGGCCGTACCTGCCACAATATCGTCGGCATTTACTTGCAAGACAATATCGCCATATCCGCTGTCGTATCGCCTGAAGCAATCAATCATTTCGCCCAAAATAGGAGCATGAACAACCTTGCCGTCGCTATCGTATTTCAAATTCGGATCGTTCCGGATGGCATTCTCCCCTATTACCACCATCACACCGGCCATGGCGGCACCCGAGTAATAGTCGGGCCAATTCAGTTTTGCCATTGCAGGTAGTATGATCGGCGCTTTGAGCTTAATCTTCCGGCTATATCCAATCTCGCAAGCAATATCAACGGTATGTACATTGGTTTGTTCGGCATCCTCGGCAGCTCCCATGGCGCCAAATACCCGGCCATTGATATTGAAGTGTGAAAAATCGAACGGATATTTCTTTTCCGAAGCAAACTGTTGCGTTGCGGTATTGTATGGATAGGCAACCTCGAATCCTCGGACCGCAGACAATCCTATTTCGCACAACCCGGAACATTTATCCGAACAGACGGAGCACATTCCCGACAAATCACAGATATTGTTTGGCGTTCTGAGTTTTGTGTTGGTAAAAGTCGTCGCTAAATTGGGACTTAAAGACATAATAACCTCTTTTATTTTGTTATAAAACCACCTATGCTTTCATAGGGCGTAAACTGAAATAGCTTTTATTCTTATTGGAGCGGATGCGAAAACAGGAATGCCCGTTTCTCAAATCCCAGCTTCAGGTAAAATTCGTGCGCTTTTTCGCGATGAAAGCCGGAATCTAATTCAAGTAGCTTCAATCCCTTGACTTTTGCATCTTCAATCGACGCTTCAATCAACATCGTTCCGAATCCTTTTCCCCGCTGTTGTTCGTCGACAACCATTGCATACATGTAAGCAATATATCCAGCTTGCCACAAATTGTTTACTATAGCATACGCACAGAAACCTATCGGTTGGTTGCCGTCGTCGAGACACCATAATTCATCCGTAGCCGAATTGACTCCACGATAAAATACGGTTCTCAAAGCATCTCTGTCTAACTCTTTATTGGGCCACAACTGTTCAAACAGCGGATACACCTTGTCGAAATCATTCTCTGTGGCTTTACGTATTTTTACTTCCATCGCATAGTTGATTATTGTTTTACGAATCTATAACCGGTAGCGCTATATCCGAGCGATTTATATAACCGATGCGCTTCTTCTTCGCGTCCGAATCCACTCACCAGCCAGGTTCCTTTACAGTGTAGCTCATTTGCCAATTGCTCGGCAAAATCCATCAGAAGCCTTCCAATGCCTTGCTTTTGGCAATCGGAATCTACAACAATAGCCGATATTTCTCCATACCGGCTATCGTCTTCAATATTTTCACGAATGCGGAAGCCGAGTAAACCGACCACCGCATCATTCGATTCATAAACATACAAGGAATCAATCGGACTATTTTCAATATATTCCAACCGACGCATCATGTCCGGTTCTGCGATCATTGCATCAGTCAATATTCCAAACAATCGCCTTATATCCTGAACGTCTTTGTATTCAAATTTCCGTATCATTTTTCGATCATTATGTTAACCACTATCGTGTCTTGTCGTTAATAATTACCTAAAAGAAGATTACTACCACAATTACTGTTCCACAAAGTGTTTCAGCGCTTCCAGCGGCATAAAGGTTCGTTTGGCCGTTGCCTCCAGATCCCTACCCTCCTCTTCGTAGATTCTTTTCAAAAAGATGGACATCTCCTCTCCTATTTCAATCAAATGGCCATCCGGGTCGTAGAAACGAATCGTGCGTTGTCCCCAAATCTCGGTATTGATCTCGTGCAAAAAGAGAACGTTGTTGGCTTGCAAAGTGTGGAATATTTCGTCTATTCTATCGGTTTCAAAGCAGAGCTCAAACCGGGCGGCAAGCTGTTTATTCGTAATATTGTCGACTCCAAGTGTTGTGGAAATGATATTTGCGGAATCAATCTGCCAGATAGTAAACCCCTCCTGAAAGGTGATATTCACCCCTCCATTATCCATTATCACGGTACATCCAAGAACCTGAGTGTAAAACTCTTTCGATACGGCAGCATTACCGACAAACAGTACCGGTTGACATTTTTGTAGTTTCATTGTATTATTGGTTAAAGTCATCTTGACGTTTTAATTTTTACTCTCTGATGGGTGCTATAACATTGTGAAATGATTACGATTTACTCATTTTGCAACTGAATTCCTCCCCATCGGGGAGGTTAGGTGGGGTCAGTAGGTAATTTGAGTACAAATTATAATATTTCAAATTAATGATAAGTTTTTTAGGAGAAGAGGCAAAGATGCAATTACATCGCAGCTCCGCCAAGTTGTTTGACTTTCTCTACCCATTCTTTGCGTTTGGCTTCTGTGCTAAAATTCACCAACCCGAAATTGGTTACCCGCACCACCGGTTTTACTCCACAATATTTCAGGATTCCGGCTTTGAGGGTTACAATTCCGGCATCGCGATAGACAAGCTGGTTGTACCATACGGGGGCATTCATGGTAACGATAAGACGGACGGTTTTGCCGGTGAGTAGTTTCTCGGAAAAAGGAGTGTTGGCTTTTTCGCGAAAGACCTTGCCCGGCAGAAATATCCGGTCGATAAAGCGTTTCAAAAGTGCCGGTTCGGTTGCCCACCAGATAGGATATACCATCACAATATGATCGGCATCAAGCAGTAGTTGCTGCGCACGCTCCAAATCGGGCTCCAAATCGGTATTTTTGCGGTATCCATGTTGCAACAACGAACTTTTCAATTCACCCAGATGCAGCAGGGTTACTTCATTTCCGCTAACACCGGCTCCGGCATAACTTTCGGCCAAAGCTGCACACAGGCTCTTCTTATTCGGATTGCCGTTGATAACCAAAAGTTTCTTCATCAGTAACAAATTTATTTTGTAAGACTACTGCAACCCCGTTAAGAACCGTACGTTGCTCTTACAGCCATTCAATCTCGGCAGCATTACGATGCGGAAGTTTATAATAGCTATACTTTGGATAACCGACCATCAGTGCCGAACGCACGGCATGCGATTCGTTAAGACCAACAACATCACGCACTGCCTGCGAGTAGCCCAGTGCGATCATGACAAAACCGGCCCAGCAGCCACCAAGTCCATACGTCGGTAACAATAATTCCAGATGCGCGGTAGCAATAACCGAATCGATAACTCCTCCGGTATACGAAGCGTCGGTATAACCGATAATCAGGTTTCCGGCTTCACGGCAAATAACGTCTTCGCCCTGTTCGTACTTACTGACCAATCCTGCAAAATTGAGAAAGATGGCCAATTCGGCTTGCGCTGCAACCATGGTCTTCATCCAGTCGATAACAGCACCGCTCAGCTGACGAATACGCTCGGGATTCGAAATAATAATCCATTTGTTTTGTTGCTGGTTGATTCCGGTTGGAGAATAACGTACCGTTTCGAATATTTTTTCCAACGTAGGCCGGTCAACCGTTTGCGGCATAAAGGTACGAATGGAACGGCGGCTACTGAAGTATTCGGATAAGTTTTCAGGATTGATTTCCAGTATCTTATCACGTCTAATAGCTTTCATTTCCGGCAAGCGAAGATGCTTAAATGCAGATGCGGAACAACTAACTTCGCAGTGTCCACACAGAGCACAAAACGGTTCGTTCTCTTCCGCAACAAACGGATAACCCTCGCTGTTTGTTTCGATAATAGCCATCGGGCAAACTGTCTTACAAATGCCACATCGGCGACATTTTGAGGAATCGGTAGTGAGTAAGGACATAATAAAATGATTTTAGAAGTATGCTGTTGTTGCATCCAAAAGGTGGAAGCGATAAAGGATTGTCGGGCAAACCGACCGTTCTATCACGAGAGGGGACCTCGCGTATGCTCTCTTTTTTAATACTAAAATAGAAGGAGTAACCGGCGAATTAATCTCCGGCTACACACTTCTATTTACCTACTACTAACCAAAGAATAGACTGGAGCGGGGAATAATCTTCATCAAGCAGCTATCATCTCCCGCTTTTATACTTTTGAGTAATTCTACATCGACTTCACACCCAAATGCCTTCTCGAAAAGGACTTTGCTATAACCGGTGGTACACTGGCACCACGTTTTGCTTTCCAACCGGTCGACCTCTGCCAACATCGGACAGGGACAAAACGGAAACATCAGGTAAAGCTCGCCATCGCGACAGGACAAACCGGCAGCTTTTGCTTTGTGGTGAGCGGCAAACTCCTCCAATGTAGAGGAAGAGGCCATCAGCTCTTTCAGCAATGCCAACTTTTCGTCCATGGCATAACCACACTGGCAATTCATTCGGATTTTCTTTACCGTATCGGCATCAAAACGGGTTTCCAATCGTTTCATGGTGTTTTTCACCCACGTCGGATTATCTTCCTGCTTCTTATCCACAATTTCAGATGCTGTGGTTTCGTCACTTTCGGCTTCTACAGCATAGTATATCGCCTGTTCCTGAATTTTTCGTATATCGAACATAGTTTTATTTTTGAGAATTGTAATATTGAAATCCGGTAGGATAAATCCTTACCACCAACCGAATTTCGTTCTATTTCAAGAAGTAAAACCTTGTCAGAAAATTTTTCCGAACCCCGAAACGTTAACCTGCGGTTTTCTGAGGCTAACTATGCTGCCAATATAAATTTGAGTGTCTGTTTCATAACCGTGTATTTATGTAATGTCTTTGGGTTCCAAATCGACGCAAGTGCCGAATAAAAACCGGTGGCGGATCTTTGCATTACCAACCTACCTCAGAAGATCCCTTCGCTTACCGATGGAACCGATCTACCGCTGAAAGACGATGCAAAGTTGAAACTTTTATATCAAACTACCATTTATTACTTGATGAATGACCGATTTTCGGGGATGAATCCTATTTATTTGCGATACGAATCCTTTTGGAGACATTCGTACGATTAATATCGCAGGTAGATTCAGAGGCTATTATCGACGGCAAATTCGAGTAATTTGTATTTGCTCACAAAACCATTGCGTTCCAATGTTCTTTGCGACGCAACATTATCGTAGGCACAGGCGCAAATAGGCGTCCAGCCATTATTCAGGCACATCTCCTTCAGATAAGAGATAATCGTCGTGGCAACTCCACGTCGACGACAGAGCGGATTTACCCACATTCCTATATCGTAGCAATCCCGATTATAGTGCACCTTGATTAAATAACCACATCCGTACAACAAATTCTCTTTTTCGAATAGGGTTATATTGCCTCCGTATAAAAAACGGCGCAGCTCTTCGGGTGTCTCGTAAAGCCCGTCTTCCTGCTGCAGCAAATAATCATAATCCTGCTCCGTGGCCAGCCTGATAGAATACCCTTGCGACGAAAAGGATTGTGCCGGTATACAATCCCGGAACAGCATTCCGGCAAAGGTGTATTTCATCGATCGCACAATACAACAATCCAATATTATGGCATCAAAACTTTTACAATAGACGCTCACAATGGAATACGCTTTCAGTATGTGCGAAAAGAGTGCATGCGCATGCAGCAGGAACTCGTCAAAGAGGAAAAATTCCACCAATTTATGATCGGGTGTCTTTATAAAATACCCGATAGGCACACCGGTGTGGTATACCATGTAGCTTTCCGACTCCTCTACCATCAATTCCAGATACAAGTTCTGGCACTGAGCCAATGCTTCGAGGTATTGAACGCGATATCCGGCTATCTCATCTTTACTTACCTGTGTAATTTGATACATAAGAACAATCTTCTGAAAAATAGAATTAAAAACACCTATCATTGGCAGTCTCCTGTCAATGACGCTGATTATTGACGACGAAAAAGGCGGTTCATCCGTCCGGCAACATGCCACACAACGCAGGCCACGAAGATCAAAGTCAGTTTGTCGTGTATCTCGATAAATATTTTCCGTAACACAACATTGCCATTGAGCCCATCGATGCACCAGGGTACAAATCCGGAAACTGCAACCGACAGAAAACAGAATGACAAAATCAGTACCGCTCCTCTTTTTGCTACACGCCTTTTCTCAATAACTGCCCGATACCATTTCAGGTGCCGACCGATATGCCACCCCATCCATACAGAGAAGAGCACAATCGATAGTTTATGAACATCGGACCAGCTTCCGTAATCCAACCCAAATATACTTTTGCATGCATCAATCGTACCGTGATGCCCCATGTGATAGCCTACCTGAATCAACGCTCCCGAAAGCACCGTTGTGATGCCAAAAACAAGGAGAAACAGGTTGATAGTAAAATTATTAATCCGCCTGTTCATCGGCCCCTCCTACCCTTTGATTAACACTGCGAATGGCTCCTGTTTTACATACATTGATGCATCGTCGGCAACCGACACATGCGTCTCCATTCATAAACCGAACATGTTTATGCCATGGCAAGTTTATCCGGCCAATCACCTTGTTTGCACATACGTTTATGCACTCCCAACACGCTTCACATCGTCGCGTATCGAGTAGTACAAATGCCGTAACTGTGTGCTCTCGCTTAAAGAATCGTTGTTTCATCTTCAATTGTTTTTTGCTGCAAAGTTCGGCAATACTCCATAGCCGAACGATAACAATTGTAAAGAAACACCACCTACTTTCGGTTTCTGATCCGGCTAAGCGAAATAGGCGTTATGCCCAAATAAGATGCTATATAATGCTGAGGCACTCGTCGAATGATATCGGGGTGATTCTTCACTAAATCGTCGTATCGCTCCTTCGGAGAGTCTTTAATACGCGAGAGAAACAATTGTGCATAATTCCGGAACCGCTGAAAGAGGTAATCACGAAAGCCTTCTTTGAACTCGGGATAAAGAGTAGTTAGTTTTTGAAAATCCTGCTTGCTGACGGCAATAACTGTTGACGGTTCAATGCTTTCGAGAGTAAACAAACTCGGCTGGTTGTTCAAAAAACTGTCGATAGAGGAAACCGGCTGCCCCTCAAAAAAGAATTGCAACGTAATATCCTTCCCTTCTTTGTTGAACCACTGCCTTAAGCAGCCGCTTTTTACAATATAAATACAACGCGCCACTTCACCATCGTGCAACAAAACCGTTTTCGACGGAATCACGGTCTCGACAAAGAGATGCGAAAACCGAATCCGGTTTTCCGTGTCTTTTTCAAGTATGTCTATCAGTCGGTCAATCATAGATTCTGTTTTATGACCATCCGCAAGGATGTCCTGCCTGCTGTCGGCATGTTCCAGACAGAGAAGTTATACAGCAGACAGCTTATTCTCTTTTACGGATAATTGCTTTATTTCTTAACAACTCTATAGTTACCTGTTTTTGAATCTTCTACAACAGTATACTTATCGGTTAACTCAAGCGTCCAGCCATTACCCGTTATCGTATTGCCATTAATCAGAGCAGGATTAGTGACCGAAATTTTTTGCCAGTTCGGACTCATTAATGCTCCGCTTGAGACTGAAAGAACGCCCCACAAATCAGAGACTCTGATAGTGGGATAAACGGTTCCCTTGTCTTCTATCGGCACAATGTTTCTCGGATCAAACGAAACGTTTACTTTGTCAAACTGTATTTCCAAATGAGGCTGTTCGATAAACATCCGTTTGTATTTGGCAATGTTTTCCTTTGTTCTTTTGTCTCTTTCGGCCTCTTCCCTAACAATTACGGTTCCATTATATTCGCCGGATAAACGCATCACTCTTAGCCGGACATCTTCCGGTATACGAACACCGAATGCCTTGATAAAGTAATCGGTCAGGTTGGTATCTGACGTAATATCATGATTCCATTGTCTGTTTTTATCATAAAGCAGATACCCGTAAACCGGAATAGTATAATACGCAAACGAGCGTACGAATGTAGGATTAGTAAAAAAACGATTGATCGCATCTATCCAATATGCTACTTGATTCTTAACCCGTCCGCCACATATTTGTCCCGTATACTCAGCAATTCCCTCGTTTAGTTCTAGCTGATTTTCCGTTGTATCCGATCCGGCGTAAAGCGTATGACGATACTTTCTGAATGTCAGCGCATTGGTTAAATGGTGCCGCAACTCTCTTTCCGATGGTGCCTGAACAGCCTTTTTCAGTGCTTCCAGCTCCAGGCGCAAGTAGATTCTACCATCTTGTTGATCCAGATGATTATTCGCGGTATTGTAAAGAATAAATCCCAGCGAAGATTGAACCCTATGAAACGACTCATGAGCCAGCAAGGAAATCCGATCCTGCTTATTATAAGGCAATGGCAGCATAATCATTGCCCACTTTTTACCGCTCCATTCCATCGAGGTATTGGAAATAATGACATTGTCGGCTAAAATGCCGGTATATATATATCCCGTGCGTTGTAACCGTCCCTCCGAATCGGATTCATTGGCAAACACCTGTCGGGTTTGCGGATCGACCAAAAGAATTGCTCCGTATAAATTGCGATTCCAAAGACCATAATGCTGTTGTGCAGCTTCTTTTATTTCGCCAAAAAAGGAAGGAATAGTGTCGGGAACAGTTTTTTGTTGTCCCGTCATACATTGCGCAAACAGCAACGTCCAAAGCAATAAAAATATCTGTCTCATAATTATAAAATGTCTTATTTTCTTTCCATCAATAATTTCCAACCAGAACCCGAGGATAGGCCTTTACGACACCTCATGACACCGGTTTCTAACTACAAGAAAGTGTAAAGTTGACTATTTTATGCAATCGCCCCTTTTATTAATTGACGAATGGCCGGTTCGCGGCAATGAATGGCTTGTTTCTTGTCCAAATCCAAGTACACTCCAATCAAATTATAATTTTATAAATTCCATAGTACAGGAGACATTCTGCTTATTTCATATGGCTGTTCCACCAAATCGAGTACCAAGCTTTTCCATCGAATATAGTTATGCATTTTGAGTTGAAGATGCTCCGTATTGTATTTGTTTACCATAACAGGCATTCCGTCGATTATCAAACAGCTACATTTTACGCAACGCTTCTTTAAACTTCGGGTTCTTCCAGTATTTTTGAAACAGAAGATCTTTTTTGGGATTGGGAAGCCGTTCGCCATTCGGCATATTTTTTTTGTACTGGTTGGCCTGCAACAGGTAATAGATGGTCTCGGTCAGGTTATCGACCCGCGCATAGATATAGGCCAAATTGTAATAAAACATCGGAAAGTAAGGGTCGGATGCAATACCGCTGTGCAGTACCGAAACGGCTTTTCCGATTTGTCCCGACTGCCCATAAGCTAAGCCCAAATTGGAAATCAGCCAATAAAGCTGCTCTTTGATGAGGAGGTGATCGGTTTGATCCAGATCAAGTGCTTTTTGCAGTATCCGGGAGGCCAACAGGTAATTCTCCTTGTTGAAATAGATGGATCCATCGATAAACTGTTCGATCGACACATGGGTATAAGGAGCTATAATTTTGATATTGGAGAGCACCTTATTAAAGTTCTCGATATCGGCATCGGTGTAGTTGGATTTTATCAGTTGAATAGTGATGCAGACATTGTTGCGAAAGATGTAGGCTACCAAGTTTCGCTGATTGACAACAATACCTCCGATTGATGCAACATAATAATCGGATAAGGCGCAATCGCGCGATTCATAGTGAACCGAATCGAGCACAACAGCCTGCCGTTCGGAGAAAAAGCGTTTGAGCTGCACCCATCCCGAATCGCGCATCTCGCGCGAATTGGCGAAGTGACTGGTATTCTCTTCCATCCCGATAGAGACATACAAATCCAACGAATCGTTATATACCGAAATGTAGCGGCCTTCCGATTGATTGTTCAGATCCATATCCTTTTGTTCGTAACCCGGAAGCAATAGCTGAAGCGCCCAATGAAGACTGGGCAACGATACTTTTAAGGTGTCCAGCCCGGCAGCAGTAGCAGAACCAGATAGCAAGCAAGCAAACAGTAGTAGAAGGAGTATTTTTTTCATGAATAGATTCGAAACGAAAACGCCTTCAAATATACGTTTTCTTGTCCGATTTGCATAAATCCCTTCCGACTTTCTATCGTTTTGGCTCTTATCTGGCAGCAACAGATGCACTACCTCCTGTCAAAATAGCTACAAAATCAATGTAGACTGCAAGGCGCTCCACGGGCCAGCCAGATGAGGATGATGCATATTGTACCACCGAAGGTAGATGTAGAGATGTTTTCCACACGATGCAGCACCCAAATCAACCGAAAGAATACCCCGGGTTGACAGGCTCGATTTCAACCCTTCTGCTTCGGCCGAAGTTGGCGGTTCACTTCCCACACAATAGCAATACTGCACAGAGTTACCTCCCGAGTATATCCCCGCACGACGTCCGATAGTGGTGTAGCACTTCACGGTAACTCTGCCACCACCTACAGGAATCAACCTAACTGCTACCGGTTCGACAATGGAAGCAGTGGGCACCGTGTGATTACGTTTTTTCAACGATCCACTTTTCAGATTGAAAACTTCATAATCGGCAATCACAGCCGCCGTCGACGAAGCAATTCTGTCTAAGAGATGATTTGTCCGGTCAAATGCCACCACACTATCGATCAGAACACGAAGCTGATCGCGGACAGCCGTGGTACGACCACTCTTCTTGTCGGCATATAAATTGTACACTGGAGCCCACTCCTTGCGGTAGGCTTCCCACCTGGCCATTTCTGCATCCGACAGGCCAAGCCGTTTACCGTTCTGAGGAGTCGATTGCTGTATATATGCAGCCGTATTGGTCAGATAAACGTCAAATTCGTTAATCGTTCGGGGAATACGGGGAATACGTGCCATAAAATGATGTATAAAGTTCAAATAACAAATGTAATACACAAAAGAGCCTTTGGTAATACTATAACCGAAAATGTATCGATTATCCCATTTAACAGGTTAAATAAAATAGATTGCACGTTTTTTCTTTTCATCATCCTGTTTTATATACAAACTATCCTGTTTATAAAAACTATAAACAGGAATATAATTTCTATCTGCCTGTATTTTATACTTTCAAACCTGTTTATAAAAGCTATAAATATGCTGTTTGTTTTAAAAATATTGTTTTGCAATAGTACCAACAGTATTATTATAACTACCAACAGGAATGTTATTACTTCAAGCTAGCTAGTTTAATTGTAAAACAAGCAAACAACGATGTCCTGCAAATTTAAAAATACAATTCACTCCCCTATTCTCTTTCAGCAGCAACCCATTATTACAACAAGGAAATATATTTTCTGCGAGTGGGAGATTATAATATTTGCATGCGACTAATTAGAGAAAATTATCTATTCTACTGTTTTAATTATTTCAATATTAAATATTATCGGTAAGTTTGTGGAGTGAAAAGTTAAACCGGCAAGCAAGCTGTTGGGCAATGGAATGAAAGATGTTTCCGGTAACGATTAAAAACAATAGCGATATTTCTGAATAGTAACCTGCAAAGAATTAGGATATAGTAACGGATTACAAATCCTCATATTCTATTAGCTATCGCTAATTTTCAATTCCGTCGTCGGATTGCAATTAGCTTCGCTGATCTTTGATTCCGGCGGGACGGGAACACTTTGTTTGCATACACAACTTGAGTGTTCTGATACATTTCAGTCCAAGTTACGGCTCCACCTAAATTTGACTAAACAATGAGCAAACACAGAACAAAAAGGGGTATTTATTTTCCACCATACTACAGCATATGATAGACTCGGTACAAATAGAGAATGCATTGGATAGAATTAATGGAGACATCTTCCAAGAATTTTGTAATCATTTTTTGTATTTGAAACTAAATCCAAATACAATTACTCCGGTTGGTAGTGTCATTGGTAAAGAAAAATCAAGGAAGGGGATTCCGGATTCATATTTCACTAGTGCTGACGATGAATTAATATTTGCTGAATATACAACAAGAGAAAGACTAGAAAAAGGGCAAAGTTTCTATAATAAACTAAAATCAGATATTGAAAACTGCTTCGATACCTCAAAAACAGGATTAGAGAAAGAGGAAATTGATAAAGTAATTTTATGCTTTACTGAACGTATTAAGCCAGTTGAAAAGAAAAATCTTACAGAATTATGTAAAAAGCACAATCCAAAGTGTATCCTTGATTTAAAAGGGATTCGAGATTTAGCATTTGCAGTTCTCGATTATCCAATTTTAGGTGGTTATCTTGGAATCAAAGTTGGAACTGGTCAAATTCAAGAACCTTCTGAATTTATCGCTAACTACGAGAAAAATAAAATTTCCACACCATTAAGTAATACTTTCTTTGGTAGAGACAAGGAATTAGAAGATGGCGTAAATCATTTAGAAACGACCGATTTATTATTAATTCATGGAGCGCCAGGTACTGGAAAATCAAAATTTGCAATTGAACTTGCAAAACTTTATTCCGACAAAAATGATTTCTCTTTCTTGTGTATCGGAAATAAAGGTATCCCAATATGGGAAGACCTTAAATCAATTATCAGAATTGATAAAAAATACGTTCTGTTGGTTGATGATGCAAATAGATTAGCTAAGAACTTTCAATGGATATTAAGTTTATTCGAGGAAAGGGATTCAAAAACTTTAAAAGTAATAGTAACTGTTAGAGATTATGCATTACCTCAAGTGAAGTCTATTGCTGTCAATTTCAATTATGCTTCGATTGAAATTAAAGCATTTGCAAATGATGAAATAAAAAAAATTATTCAATCGGACGATTTTAAAATCAACGAACCATCATATGTTGATAGAATTCTTAAAATAGCCCAGGGAAATGCACGTCTGTCAATTATGTGTGCAAAGGTAGCTCTTAGAGCCCAAAATATATTAGAGCTTGATGATGCATCCCAAATCTATGATGAATATTATGAACCTTTATTTAAAGAAGTTGAACTATTAAAAGAACCGATAGCTCAGAAATCATTAGCATTAATAGCTTTCTTTTCTCGTATTGATAAAGGAAACAGAGAGTTTTGTGATTTCATTTTTAAAAGCCTTGAAGTTGAGGAGAATAAATTTTGGGAAATTTGTTATACTCTGCATGAATCAGAATTGGTTGACTTATTCGAGCAACAAGTTGTTAAAATATCAGACCAGATATTCTCGACATATATTTTCTATAAAGCAGTAATTGACAATGAATCATTAAATTTCAGTTTCTTCCTTGACAATTATTTAGACTATGAAAATAGAATCACAGATACTATTGTACCTGTAATAAACACTTTCAATTACAAGCAAATAGAGAAAAAATTAAAACCAATAATTGTTAAAAAATGGTTAGGCGTTGAAAAGGAAGGAAATCATCAAAATTCTTTGAAATATCTTGATTTGTTTTGGTTTTATTTAAGTCCACAGGTATTAAACTTCATAAAAAAACAAATTGATAATCAAGAAGCAGAAGCAACTACTGAATATAGATATAATTATGAATTAAATGAATTCTCACATGGAACTGGGAAAGACCTTGAAATTTTATCCCGATTCAGATATCATAGTGATGAATTCTTTAAAGACGCGTTGGAACTTATGTTTTATTATGCAATTAAAGTTCCACCTAAAATGCCAGCAGTAATTTATATTATAAAAGAGAAATTTCGCTTTACGAGATTAGGTTATAGATATGGTGACCGCATTCAACATATACTCTTTGATTTTTTAATTGAGAAGGCTCAAGCCAATGACAATAAAACAATTTACGAAAATATCTTAACTGAAATACTTTCAAGTTTTCTAAAATTAGAATATAGAGAAAATGAAGGAAATGGAAGGACATTTACAATTTATACATACCAGTTGTGGCTTTCTGATTCTATAAAAACATTCAGAAGTAAATGTTTTATGTATCTTTTACAATCCGAAAATAAACCAGTGGTATTGCAAATATTGTATCGGTTAAATTATTATGAATACCAACATTCCAATGATATCTTAAAACATGATTTACATTTTATTTATCAGATAATCAACAAATATTTTTCACCCGAAGCATTTGAAGATTGTTTTGTCCTTCAAAATATTCTTGAAGGATTAGACTGGCTTAAAATCGACTATTCAAAAGAAATAAAAAAGGAATATAAAAGCAAGCTATATCAATTAGCTGAAGTATTAAAGCGAGACAGACAAAGGAAAAGAGAACTTGGATGGGAAGAAGAAGAAAAAGTTCATAAAGAAGAACTTAAAGAATATTGTGTTGATTTTAATATAGATAACTACGAATCACTTTTTATAAATGTTGCCTTAATAATAGAACATATTAAAAAAGTTAGCAATAGCAATTTGGAGTGGCAATATGAAAATTCTTTGAATACGATATTTGGTAATCTTGTCGGAACAGATGCAAATCAATTTTTAAAAGTACTTAATCTCAACTTTACAAAGTTTCATTTTAACCTTAATCTTACATATATCTTTAATTGCTTTTTTCAAACTGCCCCACAATTTTATTTTGAGCTTTATAATTTAATTAGAGGTTTAAACGAAAATACAAAGTTCTGTTTTCATCAAACAATAAATATAGATATTGTAAAAGGCGAACATTTATCACTACTATACTTAGATTTGTTGGATTCAATTAAAACTTTGAATTCACAATATATTTTCTGGAATTTAACCTTTATCAGTAAATACAATGTAATAAAGGAAGAAAAAGAAATCTATTCGGAAATTCTTGAAATTGTGTTGTCAAAAATCAAAACTGAACAGGTTAAAATTAGTGTTGGTCAGCATTTTATTGAAAAGTGCTTTTCATTTAACAACTTCTCAAATGAAACTCTAATTGAAGCTTATTTATATTCAAATGATATAGAGAAACATTTCGACTATGAGAAAAAGTTACTTAAAGCTTTGTTGCTACGTGATTCAAATGTTTTAATTCGTCTTTTAAAATTTAATTCTCCAAACAGAATATCATATCATGACTTAGAACACGAACACTTTGATTTTATTTGGGAGTTGGATAATTCTAATTCAATAATCGATTCTGTTTTTGATTACTTTATAGATAGCGAAACTTACTATTTTTCTGAACGTGCATTATCAGCTTTCTTTCCAGATACAAAGGATAAATATGGCAAAAAACCAATAGAATATCTTGAAAATATTATTGATGATAAATATTTGAACGACAAATATATAAATATGGTTTTTAGCATAATCTGTTATAAGTATTCTGGATTAAAAATGGAGTTCTTAGAGAGATTTCTAAAACTAAATAGTGATTTTAAGATTTTCAAAAATTTGGAGTTAGTAAAAAGAAGTAATAGTTTTTCTGGTAGCTATATTCCAATATTAGAAGGACAAAAAAAGATTTGGGAGAATGTTATATCTGTTCTTGATAGACTCCCTAATAGATTAAATTATTATGACCATAAGGAATATGCTAATCGTCAGATTAGTTATTGTGATTTAAGAATAAAAGATGAGATGAAAAGAGAATTCTATGAAGATTTTAGATAGCTAATGCCCCCTGATGGCGCAAGTATAGCCAATTCTCGTTCAAGCTTAACGAAGTCTTGGACGCATAATAAAATCAGTTTGTAACTGATTAGCTTTGCAGGTCTTCGATTGAGGTTAAAAACCTCTCTGGTTTAGCTTCGCTGATTATCAATTGCAATCCTATAGAACCAATTTACGATTCCAACGGAATGAGAATGGTTATATCAATGTGAATTGTAGAGACGCGGCATGCCACGTCGCGACAGGGGCAATACGAAATATTACAATCGTTTATCCGATTATTGCAATGGATATCAACACATTATCCGTAATTCAATAACACAATGACATTCCCTACCTATCCGAATATGTAGACGACGATCATAGCGGCAGATCTGTGATTACGGGTGTTCGACACTCACAAAACATTTTAAGCAAACTAAACCATTGGAACCACTACATAATATAGAACAGATTACGTGCAAAACGGCACTCAACAAGCTGAAAAGAAGCATTCCATACGGATGGGATTTGAATATTTACCGTGGTTGTGCGCATGCTTGCACGTATTGCTACGCCATTTATACCCATGAGTATCTGAACGAAAGCAATTTTTCCAAGGTATTTGCAAAAACAAACATTGCCGAACAACTGGATAGTGAGTTAAGCAAACCTACCTGGAAGAGAGAAATCATTAACATAGGCGGCGTAACCGACAGCTATCAACCGGCGGAAGCGGAGCTAAAAATAATGCCCGAAGTATTGAAGGTTTTAATCAAGCACAAAACACCGGCAATCATTTCCACAAAATCAGATTTGATCTTGCGCGACTACGCGTTGATTGATGAACTGTCGAAAATCACCTATGTGAATATCGCGTCGACCATTGTAACGACCGACGAAGAGGTACGCCAAAAGATTGAACCAAACGGAAGCTCCAGTTCTGCTCGTTTCGCCATGCTCAAAGAGTTTCGCAAAACCAACGCCTCTGTCGGACTGCATACCATGCCAATTATCCCATACCTAACTGATAGTTTTGCGAATATAGAGAGTTTATGTTCCGAAGCGCAGAAAGCAAACGTTCATTATATGTTGCCCGGGGTTTTGTATCTGCGAGGAGGAACGAGAAAGGTGTTTTTCGACTTCATTCAACAATCTTATCCTGAAAAACAGGAACTATTGCAAGAGCTCTACAAAAAAGGCGGAGCGGATAAAACATACAAGGATAGGCTATACAACGAGATCGTCAATCCATTGCGCGAAAAGTACCGAATATCGAGTAGCTATACAAAACCCATGAGAGAAAAGATGCATCAACAGTAAACATGCAATGGGGTAAGCTCCCCGTCTCGTTGGAGCAGTTATTCCGACAAAAGAAAACACCAAATGAAAAAAGTACTCCTATTTTTAGCACAAGGATTTGAAGCCTACGAAGCCAGTGTATTTACAGATGTAATCGGCTGGAGCCGTGAAGCCGGATTGGTACCGGTAGACCTAATCACAACTGGATTACGGTCCGAGATAACCTGCTATTGGAATCTTATTGTAAAACCGGAATTACCCTTTGACCAAATAACGGTTGATGACTTTGACGCATTGGCAATTCCGGGAGGAGCTGAAGGAGCCGGATTTTTTCAGGATGTATACGACGAACGATTCCTGAATTTAATACGCGAATTCGATCGACAGGGAAAAATAATTGCAGCCGTCTGCGTCGCCGCACTACCAATCGGAAAGTCGGGAGTCTTGAAAGGCCGAAAAGCCACAACTTGGGATCTCAACAATGGAGTCCGCCGAAAGGAGTTGGCCGGATTTGGCGCAACGATAGAAGACAAAGCCATCGTAATTGACCGAAACATTATCACATCTACAGGCCCAGCCACAGGATTGAATGTTGCCTTTCATCTGCTGGAAATGCTGACCGACTCTTCGAATGTAAAGGAGATCAAACGAAACATGCGATTTACATAAGCTTAGAAACCGAAGGTATCGATACAGATATGCCGTGAACGTTACCTGCTTCGTTTTTCATCACCTCGTACAACCGAGTCCGACCTGTTGAAAAATGACTGAGGTACAAATACCCAAAATTCAGATAATAACAAAGAATGAAACAGATCGATTTAGAGAATTGGAAAAGAAAAGGACACTACGAGTTTTTCCACCGGATGGATTACCCACAATACAATATTTGCATGAATATCGACGTGACGAATTTTCTCCAATTTACCCGGGAAAAAGAGTTGTCGTTTTACTATGCAATGATATTTGCAAGCACCACCGTGCTAAACCAGATTGAGAACTTCAAATACCGGATACAGGATGATAAGGTGGTACTGCACGACAAGATACACCCTTCTTTTACCGATATGGACAAAAACAATGAAGATGATCTGTTCAAAATGGTTACAGTAGATCTTACCGATGACATTGAAACCTTTGTACGCATCGCCAAAGAGACAAGTGAAAATCAAACAGCCTATTTTGCGCCGGAAAAACTGGTCGGACGAGACGATCTGACGTATATCACCTGTCTCCCCTGGATCTCTTTCACCCATATTTCGCACACCATATCACTGAACAACAACGATTCGGTACCGCGTTTATCGTGGGGAAAGTACTTCCAACAAGGCGAAAAAATAGTACTGCCATTTTCTGTGCAGGTCAATCATGCCCTGGTAGACGGACTCCACGTTGGGAAATACATTGAACAACTGCAAAAATTTATTGACGCAATGGCATAAAAGCGGAGAGAGATAGAATAGATTGCATATTTAAGCATAAACGTCGGGGTTTCAGAAAGTGAAACCCCGACGTTCTTTTTATCGCGAAAGAGATGGTATTTTTTTGTATTGGTGATTTTTGCTTTACTTCAATTGCCCCGGAATAAAAAGAAGCAAAAAATTCAAGGCGATGCCCGCTTCGCTCTATGAACCGACAATCACCAAGAGAAACCTCCCACACTTACACCAAGCAACGATTATTTATTCTATCATCGAAATTCGAACCAATCATTTGGTTATAACAAAAAAAATCCTTTACTTTGCAAAAAACGAACAAACGTTCTCTATTATGCAAATACTTAAAGACGACATACGAAGAAAAATCATACACACTGCAACGCAGTTATTTTATATTCAAGGCTTTGAAAAAACATCGACAAGACAAATTGCCCTGGAATTAAATATGAGTGTCAGCAATCTGTATAAATATTTTAAGAACAAAGAAGACATTTTTGATGATATCATCAAAGGATACTATGAAAAATATCGGATCGATTTCTCGAAATTTATTACTCACGAAAACAAAGATAGCTTTGACACTGAAAGCAACCAATTTCTGGCTAACGTAATTTTTGAAAGCATTAAGCATAATCAGGTCAAATTTGTACTGTTGATGGACAAAAGCAAAGGGACAAAATACGCTTCATTTAAGGACGAAATCATGACAAACCTCGAAAAACACATCCTTAAAGGCATTCACGAATCAAACAAAGATGAATATATAATTAAAATCTTTGTACGCAACTTCTTTTATGGAATAGTTGAGATTGCCAAAAACTATGAAAATGATGATTGGGCATTCAAGAACATCTGCTTACTCGTACAATATCACATGACCGGGATTTCCGTTTTATATAAATAATTTTTTTACCCACATAGAGAACGCATGTTCTCTATTAAGAAACAACAAAAAATGAAAATAGCAATCATTCAATTTAGTCCTTCGGGCAACACATTAGCACTATCAAAAATGGTTCAAAACGAACTAGAACTACGGAATCAAGAGGTTCAATTAATTGATATTACTCGTGAAAAACAATTCTTTACGGAAAAAGAAACGCTACAATATTTAATCGAAAAAGTAAAACAACATGATGTATTGCTTATCGGATGTCCAGTGTATGCCAATCATTTGCAATATCACATGCAAGACTTGATCGAAGCGCTTCCAAAACCGAATGGCACCTGGGGTAAATATGCAATACCATATGTTACCTATGGAGGTATATCTTCGGGCATTGCGCTAAAAGAAGCTGCAGAGCTTTTAAAAAAATCGGGACGGATTATACATGCTGGACTGAAAGTATCAGCACCGCACAGAATGACCAGAGCATTTATGTCTGAAGAATACAACAAAAACAAATTACCAGCCAACAATCTACCTCAGGTTATCGAACTGGTTAATAGGATAATGCAACTCAACAACAACAAAGTTGCAAAATGCAATGCAAAATCAATAGACTATAATGGTTTAGCAACTATGCTTAAAGCAAATATTATTTTCAGAGAAAAGCTTTGGCACAAAAAAGTATATCCAAAAGTTAATATTGATCGTGAATTGTGTACTAATTGTGGAAAATGCACATTAAACTGCCCGGTTTTACATTTGATAAAGGAAAATAATATCGTCGTGGAGAACAATCAATCGTCTTGTATTCATTGTTTAAATTGTATAACCGATTGCCCCAATAAAGCAGCAAAACTTGTTGGAAATTTGGAAAAAGGCAAAGCTTTTATGAACAAAATGATTGCAAAGAAAGGAAACAAAGAAATGCCCGAAACGGCAGTATACCCTATTTTAGAAAACAAAAAGCTCTCTGGAAAATCGACATTTGGCAATTTTGTTTACCTAAAAATGTTTGCTGGATTAGAATCAAAAATTAGATATAAAAAATATAGTCCTGAAATTGCGCTTCAATCTGCTGGCATAGAAGCTGCGAAAAGCATACTCGAAGTCGGTTGTGGCTCGGGATATTATACTCTTCCTGCAGCATCAATGATATCAACTAATTGCGACTATTTGGCCATTGACATCCACACTCATGCTATTGAAGAAACCTCAAAAAGACTTGAATCGAATGGTTTTAAAAACATCAATGTAGAGCAAAGAAATGCATTGAACACTATGCTTCCCGACGGCAGATTCGATTCCGTTTTGCTATTTGGAGTAATTCCGTCTCCATTTCTTCCTCTCGATATACTCATTCCCGAAATGTCAAGAATCATGGAAGATGGCGGCTGCTTATCGGTTTGGACACTAAACAATCTGAATTTGCCCAAAAGCATTACAACGGGAGGACAATTTGAGTACACTGGCAAAGTTAACGGCGTTCACAAATTCATCAAAATTGGGAACCAACAATAAACTCAATTATAAAGAACGACTAATATGATCGGTAGTGCATTTGATAATCTAAAACAAAAAAAGAGGTTGATATATTGCATATTCTGCTGTCTCCGACCAGTCACGCAAGAAAAAAGTTTTACCTTTGCGGCATGGCTAAACGAATACTCATCACCGGAGCAAGCGGTTTTATCGGAAGTTTTTTGGTAGAAAAAGCGCTGGCAAGCGGTTACGAAACCTATGCGGGAATACGCATAGGGAGTAGCCGCGAATACCTGCAAGACGAACGTATCCGGTTTGTCGATCTGCGTTTCTCCGACAGCCAACAACTTACTGCACAGTTGAAGCAAATCGCCGATACCGAAGGGAAATTCGATTATATCGTTCACAATGCAGGGGTTACCAAGGCAGTCGATCCCGGAGCATTCGAACGGGTCAATTTCCGGTTTACGGCAAACCTGATCGATGCCTTGATTGCCGCCGATGCTGTGCCCGAGAAATTTATCCTGATGAGCAGTCTGAGCGTGATGGGTCCCGGCGACGAAGAGCAATATGCTGCCATTCAGTCTCACGATGCGCCTCGTCCCAATACCGCCTACGGGCGCAGCAAACTCTGCGCCGAAGAGTATCTCCGCACCCAACAAGATTTTCCTTACGTTATTCTCCGTCCTTCGGGAGTTTACGGGCCGCGCGAAAAGGATTACCTGATGATGATTAAAACCGTGAAGTCTGGACTGGATATCAGTGCCGGTTTACGCGAACAACGCCTCACCTTTGTCTTCGTACGCGATCTGGTGGAGGCCGTTTTCCTTGCCCTGCAAAGCCCGGTTGTGGGCAAAAGCTACTTCGTGACCGATGGCAACGACTATACCGACCGGGAGTATACCGCGTTGTTGTGCGAACTGCTTGGTAAAAGATTTGTTTTACGGCTCAAGATCCCATTACCGATTGTAAAATTCGTTTCCGTGGCCGCCGAAGAGATTTCGAAGATTACCAAACAGGCATCAACCCTCAATCGCGATAAGTTTCGGATTATGCAACAACGTAACTGGCTGTGCGAGGTAGAACCGCTACAAAACGAGCTGGGCTTTAGCCCAGCCTACGACTTGCGCAAAGGACTCGAAGAGTCGATACGCTGGTACCGCGAACATCGTTGGATCTAAGCACTAAACGCCCTCTCTTTCCAAACAAAAAGCGCCTGCAGCAGTTGCCACAAGCGCTTATAACAAAAGCATTTTTGTTTATCAGTCGAAATAGGTATAACCAGTTTCGGCGTGGTACGATTCGTCCAGACCGAGCGCCTCTTCCTTATCGGAAGCCCGCATCCCAATGGTTACCTGCACCAGTTTGAAAATCAAGAAAGTTCCTATTGCAGAAAAAGCAATGGTTGCCCCCACCCCGATCAGCTGAACCAGGAACTGGTGCGCATTGCCGTAAAACAATCCGGCTCCGGGATGAGCACCCGCCGTGGCAAAATATTTGGTAACCGCCGGAGTGGCAAACAATCCGGTAAAGAGCGTGCCTACAATACCGGCTACACCGTGAATACCGAAGACGTCAAGCGAGTCATCGTAGCCTAACTTCACCTTTACAAAAGCCACCATAACAAAGCAAACAATAGCAGCCACCAAACCAATTACCATAGCGCCCTTCACATCTACAAAACCATTGGCAGGCGTAATGGCTACCAATCCGGCTACAGCACCGGTACAGATACCCACCACAGTCGGCTTCTTGCCTACAATCCAGTCGAGCACGGCCCACGCAAATGCTGCCACCGCAGTAGCCATGTGAGTAGTCAGAAAGGCATTACCGGCCAAACTATCTGCACTCAGGCCGCTACCGGCATTGAAGCCGATCCATCCGAACCAAAGGAGTGCAGCTCCGATGGCCACAAAAGGAATGTTGTGCGGCGGAATAGCGTGACCCTGATAGTCGCGGCGGTGACCCAGCAGCAACACGGTAACAATGGCCGTGATACCGGAATTGATCTCAACCACGGTACCTCCAGAGAAGTCCATTAAACCCAGCTTGGCAAGCCACCCATCGGCCGACCACGCCCAGTGGGCAATCGGATTATAAACAAAAATCGACCACAACAGCGTAAATACCAGAAATCCTTTAAAATTGATACGTTCGGCAAAAGCGCCTATTACCACCGCAGGTGTAATTACGGCAAACATACACTGATACATAATGTACACAAAGTGAGGAATGGTTCCCGTCATTTCAGGCGATCCGTTCACCATCCGACCGGTAGCTTGTGCGTGTGAAATAAAATAGGGGCTCAAATCTCCAGCGCTGATTCCGTTGAGAAACGACCAGTCGAATCCACCGATAAAGGGAGCCAGAATTCCTTTCGAACTGCTAAAAGAGAGACTGTATCCACAAACAATCCATTCGATGCTTACAATAGCAGTGATGATAAAACATTGCATCATCACGTTCAGAATGTTTTTACGACGCACCAACCCTCCGTAGAAGAGAGCAAGCCCGGGAATGGTCATCAGCAAAATAAGGGCGGCCGACATAATTACCCAAGCCGTATCACCCGTATCTACCTTTGTACCTGATGCTTGAACAACAGACGTTGCCGTTTGCGCAAGCGCAGGAAAAGTGCATACGATAAGCATCCCTATCGCAGTAATAAGTAATTTTTTCATATAGAGAATAAAACTAATTTGCTTTTTGACGTATAGCGCGGAGGCGCAATGGAGTCATAGAGAATCACAACGTAATCCCTACTCTTCTTTGTTGTATAGAGCTTCCGGCCCATTTTCACCTGTACGAATCCGGTAGGTCCCTTCAATATCGGAGACAAAAATCTTACCATCGCCAGCATCTCCGGTACGGGCAGAGCTGATAATCGCATTGATCGTTTTTTCGAGGTTCACGTCGCGTACGACCACCGATAACATACGACGTTGAATGTATTTAGACTGAAAAACCTGGCCTCTTACGACTTGTTCTTCCGTAGATTTTCCAAGGCCGGTAATATCCCAATAAGAGAACCATTCGATGCCAGCATCGTAGAGAGCTTGTTTTACGTCCTCAAATTTGGATTTACGGACAATAGCTTCGATTTTTTTCATTTGTAAAAAGAGTTGTTTCTTCGGCCCGAGGGAATACCCAACAAAAGGCTGTTTATTTTAAGGCGTGGCCATGACAAAATACAAGACATCACTATTTCATAAAAACGATGCAAAGATAAAGCATTATTCCGGTTTTTGACACAAATATGACATAATAATAGTCACATTTGTGTCATATTGCTGTTATTTAAATGAAATAGCAACATTATGAAGTCAATTCGATCCTTTTTGTACACTTTAATACACACCTCACAGAAGAATATTTGATCAGACAAGTATTACACTTCCAAAATCTAAAGACAAAATAAAGGTGGGGAGAAGAAAGATTGATCGCTAATGATAGAAAGTCGATCAATTGCAGAATAAAATCAAAAAAAAAGCTGTTCCGAAGAACAGCTTTATCTGGTTTGGAGCCTCTTGTCGGATTCGAACCAACGACCCCGAGATTACAAATCACGTGCTCTGGCCAACTGAGCTAAAGAGGCAGGTGGGTAAGCTTACTACATCGCACCGCTACAACCAAATACCCTTGCTGCGATCAAGCCCTGGGGGATTCAAAGGGAGCTGGTCGTATAGGACTTACCCGGCTGCAAAGGTACTATTTTTTACGTATCGTCCAAATAACGAATGGTATTTTTTACTGTTTTCGCACAAAAATACCAATATACCTTTACTAATCAATAGCTTAGCCCCACAAGCTCACGCAAAGTAGCCGATGATTTATTCCGCAACCGAATTATGTTCTATATTCTGTGTTCTCAATGGGTTAGCCATCATTTCTCGATAGTTTTTCCGATTTTCATACACATCATATGCCAGAAACAAGGCATGCCGAAAAGAGGATTCGGAAGCAATATCTTGTCCTGCAATTTCGTAAGCGGTGCCGTGATCCGGCGACGTTCTGATAACCGGCAAGCCCGCTGTGAAGTTAACTCCATCTTCCATTGCCAGGGTTTTGAATGGAACCAATCCTTGGTCGTGATACATGGCAAGCACAGCATCGTAATTGCGGAATGCACCCGAACCATACAATCCATCCGCAGAGAGAGGTCCGACACAAACGATCCCTTTATCGGCACATTTTTTCAAAGCCGGAATAATAATGTCCTGCTCTTCCGTACCGATCACACCATTATCGCCCGAATGAGGATTAAGCCCCAACACTGCAATACGAGGACGTATAATGCCAAAATCTTCTTTCAAGCTCTGATTTAGCACACGTAGTTTTTCAATAACCAGTTCTTGAGTGATAGTAGAAGAGACCTTCGAAATAGGAATGTGCCCTGTAACAACAGCGACTCGCGCTATATCACTTACAAGCAACATCAGAGCCTTTCCGTTGTCAATAAAGGTCTTCTCCAGATACTCCGTATGGCCGGGAAACGTAAACTGCGCCGACTGAATATTGCTTTTATTGATCGGAGCAGTGACAATAGCATCTATCTTTCCAGCTTTCAAATCGCGTGTAGCCGCTTCCAATGCAGCAAATGCAGCCTGTCCGGCCATCTCGGTCGATCGACCCAGTTCCACTTTTATCTCTTCAGAGCAACAGTTTATAATATACACTTTACGCCCTACGGCTTCTTTCACATCATTTATTGTGGTCAGCCCCAAATGTTCAATATTCAATGTTTTACGGTAATAGGAGGCCACTTTGGGCGAACCGTAAATTACCGGTGTACAAAATTCGAAAACATGGTTTTCAAGTAAGGTTTTGAGAATTACTTCATAGCCGATACCGTTAATATCGCCGTGTGTGATCCCGATAATCATTTTTTTTTCTTCCATTGCACAATTATTTATTATCAGCTTCAGAACTCTGTTGTTCTGAAGAATCTATATTTTTCTTTGCCGACGAGAGCATTCCACAAGCTGCCAAAATATCTTCGCCTCTCGAACGACGGATCGTACAGGTAATGCCATTTTCGGTCAGATAATCGCGCATAAAAACCATTCGTTCGTTATTTGCTTCCGCCAAATCTACATTTAGAATCGCATGAAAACGAATCAGGTTTACCCGGCAGGGAATTCCTTTCAGAATCCGCACCAGTTCGCGGGCATGACGCATCGAATCGTTGAGACGGTCAAACACAATATATTCGAACGACACACGGCGCTGATGTCTGAAGTCGTATTGCTTTACCACCTCCAGTATTTTCTCTATCGGATAGGCTTTCTGAGCAGGCATTAATTCGAGACGTTCCTTGTCAAAAGGAGAATGCAGGCTAATGGCAAGATGGCACTGCGAATGTTCCAAGAACTGTTTCATGCCGGGAATCAACCCGATGGTCGACACTGTAATCCGGCGCGGACTCCAGGCATAGCCCCAGGGAGCGGTGAGGATCTCCAATGCTCGTAACACTTCCAACGTATTGTCGAACGGCTCTCCCATGCCCATAAACACCAGATTGGTCAACTGGTTGCTTTCAGGGATAGAAAACACCTGGTTCAATATCTCGTTAGTCGAAAGGTTTCCCGAAAAGCCCTGCTTGCCGGTTTGACAAAAGAGGCAATTCATTTTGCAACCCACCTGAGAAGAGACACACAAGGTAGCTCTATCCTCTTCGGGAATAAATACACTCTCAATAAAATTTCCGTTCGATGTTTCAAAAAGGTACTTCTTGGTTCCATCGTTCGACTCTGCGGTTTCGACAGGTAATCTCCGTCCCACTTCGTATTTCAGCGAGAGGTCATTCCGTTTGGCAATCGAAAGATTGGTCATCTGATCGATCTCCGTGACTTTTTTTACATAAAGCCAATCGGCCATCTGCTTTGCGGTAAAAGCTGGCATTCCGTTTGCAGAAGCCACATCTTTCAATTGTTCGAGGGTTTTACCCAGTAATGTTTCTTTTGTCATTCCTATGATTATACATGCAAAGATACTAAACAATGCGGAGAATGAAAAAAGGCCGGTTCGTTGGAACCGGCCTTCATATTGAAAAAGTGAATATTATCAATCTTTGTTTAACGCTTCATATTCGGCGTTCATCTGCAAACGATAGTAAATACGTTTCAGATCGGCTTTCAACTCAGCATCTTTCGGATTCATTTCATACGCTTTCTTGAAGTAAGGCAGTGATTGCTTAAACATATCCAGTGCTTTAGCTTGTTTTTGTTTTACAACAGCCATATCTTTAATATCATTGGCTTCCTGAACAATAGCAGCAGCCTGATTGTAATACAAACGAGCTATTGCATTTTCAGCTTCAGCATAATCAGATTTCAGTTGCAACGCTTTTTCGAAAGCAGCTTTAGCGCCATCATAATCTTTGCTCTCTTCTTTCAAACGACCACTAACGAAATGGTATTGAGCAACGTTCGGTTCTTTTGCAATAGCTTGATTCAGGTATTCCAACGCTTCTTTATTTTTTCCTGAATAGATGAAGTTATTAATCAGATTTTGAAGGAAGAACGGTTCTGCCGGATACAGGCTAGCACCTTCTTTCAAAACAGCCATATATTTAGCTGTATCTTTCTTAGCAAAATATTGCTGATAGAGAAGTTCGTATACATTTTTTGTTTCATAATTATCCGACTTCATATTTTCCAGACGTTTGATCGAACCTAATGTATCGTTTGAATTTACAGCTGCAATAGCTGCATAATATTTGATCATTTTGTAGGTCGAATCTTTTTTAAGTTCATTCGGTTTGAATGCAGGAAATTCGGGGATGCTCAAATAAACATCAAATGCTTTTAGAACACCGGCAAAATCTTTTTTGTCGAACAGAGCACTACCGTAACGGATCAGCTGTCCATCGGTATAATATGATTGTAATAATACTTTAATATCCTTTGTAAAAGCAGGTTTTACTTTTCCTTTTTCGTTCGGTAACTGGTCAAGATCGTATGCTTTTTGAAAATATCCGAAAGCCTTGATGATGCTTGTTCCGGCAACATCCTGATCGAATTTCTGTTTCAACAGTTCTTTTTTGTACTCTTTCGAATTCATTTCGTTATAGACAAAACCGGCTGTATACCATGTTTCTGCCAGATCTTTGGTAGAAGGATCAACCAAAGCAGCATCAATGGCTGAGATTGCCGATTTAAAGTCCGGGGTATCTGTTGTTGCATCGCGCTTCGCTTTCTTCACGTTATCTTTCTGTGCAAATGCACTGCAGGTAACGCCAGCAATAAGCATTAAAGATAAAAATACTTTTTTCATAACAAGGTTTTTTGAGAGTTTAACTTATTTTGGATTTATTGATTCGACTCTTCTGGAGTACTCGGGTTTTCGTTCGTAACTTCGGGCTGATCAAGGATGATCTCTTCTTCTACTTCCGATTGTACCTTACAAACCGAAGCAATCTCATCATTTCTCTTTTCGAGGTTGATCAGGCGCACACCCTGAGTTGCACGACCCATCACACGGATATCGGCCATCTTTACGCGAATAGTAATTCCCGATTTATTGATAATCATCAGGTCATTATCGTCTGTAACACTCTTGATCGACACCAATTTTCCGGTTTTATCCGAAACATTCATGGTTTTGACACCTTTACCACCACGATTGGTCACACGGTATACGGCTTCCACATTACCGTTTTCGTCAGCCTCGTCAAGCAACGTTCGTTTTCCATATCCTTGTTCGGAAACAACCAGGATCGTCTCGTTCGTAGGATTTGGAACGGCAATCATGCCTACTATTTCGTCTCCATCATCATCCAGTGCCATACCCCGTACTCCGGTAGCAGTACGACCCATTTCGCGAACTTTCGATTCATTGAAACGAATGGCACGTCCATTTCTGTTGGCCATCACCACTTCACTGTTTCCGTCGGTCATGCGTACCTGAATAACGGCATCGTCCTCCCGAATGGTAATTGCGTTCACACCGTTTGTACGCGGACGTGAATAGGCTTCCAGACTGGTTTTTTTGATAACACCCTGTTTGGTACAGAACAACAGATAATGAGATTGATTAAATTCTGGATCATCCAATTGTTTGATGCGGATAAAGGCATTTACCTTATCATCTGAATCGATATTCAACAAATTTTGAATAGCGCGACCCTTTGTGTTTTTAGCACCTTCCGGTATTTCATATACTTTCAGCCAATAACAGCGTCCTTTTTGTGTAAAGAACAACATGTAGTTGTGCATAGAAGCCGGATAGATGTATTCGATAAAGTCCTCATCGCGCGAGTCGCTACCCTTCGAGCCTACGCCCCCACGATTTTGAGCCCTGAACTCACTCAACGGCGTACGCTTGATATAGCCCAAATGCGAAATGGTGATAATCATTTCGTCATTAGCATAAAAATCTTCCGGATTGAAATCTTCCGAAGCATACACAATTTGGGTGCGACGTTCATCGCCGTATTTGTTTTTGATTTCAAGCAACTCCTCGGTAATAATACGCATACGGTGCTCCTTGTTATCCAAAATATCTTTCAAATTGGCAATCAATGCCAAAATATCCTTGTATTCGGCATGTAATTTATCCTGTTCGAGACCGGTGAGCTGACGCAAACGCATTTCGACAATAGCACGAGCCTGAATATCGGAGAGCGCAAAGCGTTCTATCAAACTGGCACGGGCTTCATCGGGAGTTTTCGAACCACGGATGATCGTAATCACCTCATCGATATGATCGCTGGCAATAATCAACCCTTCGAGGATATGTGCCCGTTTTTCGGCTTCAGCCAATTCGAACTTTGTACGACGCACAACCACTTCGTGGCGGTGATCAACAAAATGACCGATCAGCTCTCTCAAAATGAGCATACGGGGACGACCATGCACCAGTGCAATGTTGTTTACACTGAATGAAGATTGCAATGCCGAATATTTGAAGAGTTTATTGAGAACAACATTCGAGTTGGCATCACGCTTTATATCGACAACGATACGCATCCCTTCACGGTCACTTTCGTCATTGATATTGGAGATACCTTCTATCTTCTTATCTTCCACCATGTCGGCAATTGCCTTTATCAGCTCTGCCTTGTTGACCATGTATGGAATTTCGGTAACCACTATTTTTTCGCGTCCGTTCGATTCGGTTTCTATCTCCACCTTGGAGCGGATCACAATACGACCACGACCGGTTTCGAACGCTTCGCGCACACCGGCATACCCATAGATAATACCTCCTGTGGGGAAGTCGGGAGCTTTTACATATTTAATCAGCTCCTCCGTTGTAATTTCACTGTTCTGAATATATGCTACGGTAGCGTCAATAATTTCGGACAGATTGTGAGGTGGCATATTGGTTGCCATACCCACCGCAATACCGGAAGCCCCGTTTATCAACAAATTGGGAATACGGGTAGGCAGTACAGTCGGCTCCTGAAGCGATTCGTCGAAGTTGGGTTGAAAATTGACTGTATTTTTGTCAATATCGACCAACATCTCTTCGGCTATCTTTTGTAGACGGCACTCGGTGTAACGCATAGCCGCGGGCGAGTCTCCATCCACGGATCCGAAGTTACCCTGACCATCAACCATCCGATAACGCATGGACCACGACTGAGCAAGGCGTACCATTGCAAAATAAACGGAAGAGTCTCCATGAGGATGGTACTTACCAAGTACTTCCCCGACAATTCTTGCCGACTTTTTATATGGCTTGTTCGCATTCACTCCCAACTCATTCATGGCATATAAAATACGGCGGTGAACCGGCTTAAAGCCATCTCTAACATCGGGTAAGGCTCTCGAAACAATCACCGACATCGAATAATCGATGTAGGACGACTTCATCTCCTCCTCAATATTAATCTTTATAATTCTATCGTTATCAATCATTTACAACGTAAATTTTGAATTTGTTTTTTTGCTTGAAAAAGCGCACTAAGTTACACTTTTTTATACGTACCTCCAAACCGGAAGGGTTATTTTATTAACAAATCGGAAAAATTCGACCGTTTTACACCTCCTTATGCTTGACTCCAAACCAAACAATTGGAAAGATCCAGTCGGGGGCAACTATCTGACGGAAAAATACCATACAGTGCCGAGCCTGAACCCGACATCGAAGCATACAAAGCACCCTTTTTATAAAGCAACTCCTTCAGTTCGGCCAATTCGGGATGGCAGGCAAAAACGGATGCTTCGAAATCATTCACCACGTTATCTCTCCACTCTTCCACCGGAGAGGCAATGAGGGTTTTCAACGAGATTGCTGGTCGGCGGGGAACAACCCGGGAGTAGGCTTCGGCAGTCGGCACGGCCACATCCGGTTTGATAATAACAATGCGATTATCACCCAAGCCCACCTCTATCGGCTCTATCACATCTCCAATGCCGGTAGCAAACACCGGTCGATTGTAAATAAAGAAGGGGCAATCGGCTCCCAGACGAACGGCATAAACAGCCAACTCTTCCTCCGTCAGTTGAAGGTTGAAATACCGGTTCAACAACGAAAGCATAAAAGCGCCGTCGGCCGAACCGCCACCCAATCCCGCTCCAAAAGGAATGTTTTTTTGTAGATAGAAGGCCAGATTATCCAGCTCATAATCCTCTTTCAACAAACGATAAGCTTTCATAACCAGATTTTTCTCCGCTTCTCCGGCAATGGGAATGCCCGAAAGTGTGAGCGAAACGGCATCGGCCGGTACCACCTCGAGTGCATCTTTCCATCCTACCGGATAAAAGATGGTTTCGAGGTTATGGTATCCATCCGGGCGTTTTTCTACAATGTTCAGCCCGAGGTTTATTTTAGCATTGGGAAATGTAATCATGATTAGCCTGTGTATTTTAATACAAAAATAAGAAACAGATCAACACCTGCAAAATAAAATTTCGACCGGACAAAAAGTTATCAACACCTATGTTCATAACTATTCATGACAAATCATCTTATCGGCAGTAAGATTTTGCGTAATTTTGAATGTCAAATTTAAAAACCACTGATGGAAACTAACACAAAGAATACAAGACGCAAAGCTCCTTCCAATAATTTTGTACCGACAGCGAATGAATACGGAAAGCTCCCGCCACAAGCTGTAGAATTGGAAGAAGACGTGTTGGGCGCCATCATGCTCGAAAAGGATGCCTACTCTATTATCAGCGACATTCTACGTCCCGAATGCTTCTACAAAGACTCCCACTCCAAAATATTCAAAGCAGTTGTCGACCTGGCCATCAAGCAGGAACCGGTAGATATGCACACCGTCACCGAACAGTTGCGCAAGAATGGACAACTGGACGAAGTGGGCGGTGCATACTACATCACCATGCTGACGGCCAAAGTGGCTTCGGCAGCCCACGTCGAATTCCACGCCCGCATTATTGCGCAAAAATATCTTGCCCGCGAGTTGATACGGGTGTCGAGTGAGATTCAGACAAAAGCCTTCGACGAACGGTCGGATGTAGACGACCTGATGCAGGAAGCCGAAGGAATGTTGTTTGAAGTATCGCAGCACAATGTAAAAAAGGATGTTGTTCAGATCAACCCGGTGATCGACGAGGCGATTAAACGTATCCAGGCGGCAGCCAACCGTCCCGAAGGATTGAGCGGCGTGCAGACAGGATTCCACTCGTTGGACAAGATGACATCCGGATGGCAGCGTTCCGACCTTATTATCATTGCAGCTCGACCGGCTATGGGTAAAACGGCGTTTGTGCTTTCGATGGCTAAAAACATGGCCGTCGACTACAACACCCCGGTAGCGATGTTCTCGCTCGAAATGTCGAACGTTCAGTTGGTAAACCGTTTGCTGATGAACGTTTGCGAAATAGAAGGTGAAAAGATCAAGAACGGAAAGCTGGCGCCTTACGAGTGGGAACAGCTCGACTACCGGCTCAAGAAACTTATCGATGCCCCCATCTACCTCGACGATACGCCCAGCTTATCCGTATTCGAGCTCCGCACAAAGGCCCGCCGACTGGTAAAAGAACACCATGTTAAGATTTTGCTTATTGACTACTTACAGCTGATGAATGCCAGCGGAATGAATTTCGGAAGCCGCGAGCAGGAAGTAAGTATGATTTCACGTTCGTTGAAAGGACTCTCGAAGGAGTTGGATATTCCGATCATTGCTCTTTCGCAGTTGAACCGTAGCGTGGAAAGCCGTACCGGCAACGAAGGCAAACGTCCGCAGCTATCGGACTTGCGTGAATCGGGAGCGATTGAACAGGATGCGGATATGGTTTGCTTTATCCACCGTCCCGAATATTATAAAATAACGGAAGATTCGCAGGGAAATTCCTTGTTGGGCATTGCCGAAATCATCATTGCAAAACACCGTAACGGTGCTACCGGCGACGTACAGCTCCGGTTCAAAGGACAGTACGCTAAGTTTATGAACCGCGACGATGAAGATCAGGATGAGTACAAGGGATTCGTCTCGAAAATCAGCAACGAGGAGTCGTTCAACCAACAAGGTGCACCGGCTGCCATGCCCGATTTTCCTGCCCCACCCCCATTTTTAAGCGGCTCGGGCAACGATGTTCCGTTCTGATACCATGACACACACGCAAAAAAAAGAGCATTGTTCGTTACAGAACAATGCTCACTTCTTTAAATGCGAACATGCGCTTCTGGCCGCTTTCGGTTTGTAACACCAAATGGCCGCTGGGCAGCACATCCACAATCCCTGCCCTGAAGTTTTCATCGCCGGCTTTATATTCATACAGTCCGTCACTACGATAGAGCGCGGCAATATACTGTTCGTCGAAACAATTCAATTCTTCACGCAGCAACTGAATATAGAGCATGTAAATGCGCTTTACGATTCGTTTCAGCAAATCTTCCCGATCATACATCTTTCCCGTGATTTGGCGTAACGACACCGGATTGGGGGCATCTCCCACAAATGTTCGCTGATTCACATTCAGTCCGATTCCAATTACCGAATACTGAATATTGCTACCGCATAAGTCGTTTTCGATCAGTATCCCGGCAATTTTCTGATCGTGCCAGTATATATCGTTGGGCCATTTAATACAAATATCGTCGGCCTCTTCCTTCAGTACCCCGACTACAGCCAGCGACACCATTTTCGACAGGACAAACTGCTGATTCGCCTCAATGCTACTGGGAAACAACAGCATACTGAACAACAAATTTTTGCTGTCTTCCGATTCCCATACATTTCCCTTCTGTCCACGCCCTTTCGTTTGAAAATCAGCGCTCACCACGACCCCTTCCGACAACTGTTCGCGGCTCGAAACGAGCAACTCGCGCAAATGGTTATTGGTAGACACCGTTTCCCGAAGACGAATGATATTAAACATGTGCTCTTTATTTTTATCCCTGATTGATTTCTCATTTCAGAAGCATGCGTTACTGCTGCCTTTGAAACAATACAAATATAGAACTTATTGTTTTCGATTATCACGTAAAAGATTATAACGAAATCAGAAATGAAGTTAAATGAAGATTTATGCAACTCGTATGCAATAGATAACATACTGATAATTTGCTAACAATAGCATTCACTACCTCAAACGGAGAAACGACAGCCGCACAAACACGGGTTCGGAGGGGAGATGCCCTGCAAAAAGAGACAGCGAGCGATCTTCTCTCTGAAGATGAAAACAAGCGGTTGCATACCAACACTCAGTCGCCCGATTTGCACTACCATGTGCTATGTGAAATTATTTATTCACAAAAAGTACCATCTTACAACTTATTGTTTGTTAAATTGAAAAAATCGCCTTACTTTTGACGATAATTAGTTTTGCAGTTAATTGAAACAGAATTGAACCCCTGGACTCCTGATAAAATAACATTATACCTTAATTACGAATCAAATTACAATCATGATAAAACAACAGATGCTAACGCTGCTGCAAACCCTGTTATCATACCAGGGTTTTGTAATCGACAAATCGACCGACAAAGACGACATTATGACCCTGATAGACCGATTAAAACCCTATACCACCGACAAACCGCTCATCCGGATCGGAGCCAACGGCGATGGCGGATACTTAGTTCCCGACGACCTGACGGGTATTTCCACCTGCTTTTCGCCGGGAGTGGGAGCTTTCAGCACGTTTGAAGAGGCGTGTGCCAACAAGGGGATGGAGGTGCATATGGCCGACTACTCGGTAGAAAAACCGCTGATCGAACACGACCAATTTCGTTTTATCAAAAAATTCATCGGCCCCACCACTACCGACACCTTTATCTCGATGAACGACTGGGTGGCATCGGCCTCGTGCAACGACCAATCGGATATGTTGCTGCAGATGGACATCGAAGGACACGAATACCTCACCCTCACCAGCATGCCCGACGAATTGTTGCAACGCTTCCGCATCATTGTTATCGAACTGCATTACCTTGGCAAACTGTGGAACCGCGACTTTTATGCTATGGCCTCTACGGCATTGCACAAACTACTGAAAAACCACACCTGCGTACACATACACCCCAACAATTTTTGCGGCATCGAAAAGATACGGGGCGTGGAGATACCCCGAACGGCCGAGTTCACTTTTTTGCGCAACGATCGCATCCGCGAAAAGAGGCCGCACACCCGGTTTCCGCATCCGCTCGATTACGACAACATACAAAACCGCGCCATAACTCTACCCGAAATCTGGTACAGGCAATCGGCGCAAGCATAACCCAAGAGCATTCACCGTTATTCGTATTCGCCGGGAGGCGAAGAGCTGCAGCAACCAACCGATAGCCGCCGCCAACGAGCGAACACATGCCACCGGTTCTAAACACCCCTTCGCCAACGGGCGCAGGATCCGGACAACGATTAAGACAGCATCGCAAGGTGGCGAGCCCTATTTTCGGGAGTAAGACCAAGAGTCGCCTACCCGCGAATGCTCCCTGCAACAGGCAGAAAACCGTCGCCGGGAGGCGAAGTCTGTTTTTGTTTGTCAATAGAATAATCACAGAGAAATAGAGAGTCTTTTTTACACATGTTTCATTTTTAAATTAACCTATCATGGAAATCGAAACTTTACATCTGACGCATCTGCAAAACGACGAGCACTACAATTTTATGCTCGAAGTAACACAACTGATCGACGACTTTACCCCAAAAGCGTTGAAGGTTGAAAATGAGTACGCCCTGCTTCTGCCGCTTGTTGCAGACGAAAAGACAGCCCTGCATCCCATTCAGGCCAGCGCCTTTACGGTGGAGGTGCTAAAAGGCGACGAAGCCCGCGACACTCCTACCCTCGGCATTTTCAAAGTAACGGACGGATTGCTTCACCATTTCGACCCGGAGATAGCACAGTCTGCCTACCGCATCAAGGTGGTGCTCGACAGCTTCCGCGGCATTACCCGGCTGCCTTATGCCAAACAGACAGCCGAAACCATCAAACTGATTGAAAACCTGAAAGGCCCGCTGGCCGCCGATGTTACCAAGGCCGGCCTCACGCCGTGGGTTGCCGAAATTGAGGCAAAAAACAACGCCTTTATAAACATCGTAGGCAATCGTTACGACGAGCTCGACAGCCGCACCGACCTGCGGATGAAGGATGTGCGTATGAAGACCGACGACACCTACCGGACTATCGCAAAACGGATCGATGCCTTGATCGTGGTAGAAGGCGAGGCAGCTTACGCTCCGTTTGTAAGCAAGCTAAACCTCCGCATCGACAGCTACAATGCCAGCATTGCAAAGCGAGCTGCACTGAATGCTAAAAAGGTGGATGAAGAGAAGAAAGCATAATACATGCAAAACCACAGCCGAATCTCCAAAAGGGGATTCGGTTTGAAAATAATATATCACAATGGATGAATCTATTGGAATCCTTATTGGATTAGCTGGTGTAGTTATTGCATATCTTACATTTAAAAAACAATTCTACAGTAAACCTGATAAAGAATTAATGCATCTAAAAATACAATTCAGCGCCACACAAGTTCTTTCATTGCAAATACAACAAGATATTTCAGAATTGATCGTAGCATTTCCCGAAATCAGTTCATGTGAACTATTTGAAGGCTGCACATATGCCACATATTTAGAATTTATCAAGGATGCTCATGCAAAAAATCTATCGGATCAACTATTAGAAAACTTAAGCACACTTCCACTTGACAAATTGATGATACAATCCATGACAACCAGCATCGAAACGCAATTCACAAACTTACAGGCTGTACAAAATTTCATAAACCTGACATCCCAAAAGCTTAGAAATATAACAAATGATTGATTTGTTGGATTTACAAGCATAGCATCGACAAAATAATTACCACTATATTTGGCTAAAGCTAAAGCCAAATCCAGGCACCTTGCCTTTTTATGCCGTCAGCTAAAGCAGACGGCAATGATAGCATCGGAAGAATGTACTTTTCGGGGACTTTGGGAGGAGTATCTCAATTTCGCAGAAGGTATGCACATTGAAATAGCAGGCGCTCGCGTGTCGTTCCATCTTCATTGCCGTCCCATTCATGGGACGGATAACAAGACAACACTCCCCATCGGGCTTTAGCCCACAAGAAAATGGCATGAGCTTACCAGCAGATCTTTCTGTTTTCACAGCCCAAAGTCCCCTTCAGGGGATATAGGGGTACATGTCACCGACCAAATAACCCGCACGTATCCAGATACTTTTTAATCTCGGTAGCCACCAACCGGGCAGCATAACCGTTCCAGTGGGTATCGTCGGGATGGTAGAGCAGTGCTCCGTTTCGGCGTTCGCGGTTATACAATGGCAAAACAGGGAGGGTACGGATGCCGAGAGGATGCAACGCCGAGTCGAGCCGGAAGAGCAAGTTGGGTTGCTTCGGGAAGGGTACCAGATCGTAATACACCGTCTCTTTGTTGGGCATCGGCAAAAAGAGGAAATCGATCTTCTGCGCATCGCAATACTGTTTGTACGAAGTAATAACCCGCGTCACCGACTTCAGGCGGGCATCGGCTTTTGCCAACGACTTTTTGCCCTGCAGAAACAACATGCGGTGATCGACCGGCGACACCAACCCGGCGCCCTGTTGTTTATGGATGCGCGCCTGCGCCCAGCGGATATCGTAAAAGCGGGTCAGACGGTCGTAAAATGCGTCGAAGCCCGTCAGTCCGTAGAGTTTGCGTTTCACATTATACGACGCGGTATTCACGTCGAACGGACGGCTCAGATGACCCGTCACAGGCTTCGGCACGCTACGCTCCACCATCGAAAAAATGAGCAGTTTCGGTTTATGCAGAATGCCGTTTTGCATCAGATAAATCATATCGTCGAGCGAAGCGGGAGCCATGTTGTAAATCTTCAACCGATGACCCGTCATGGCCGTCAATTGTGCTGTCAGCGTCTCATCCTGACTCAGCCCGGTACCGGCCACAAACGAATCGCCAACAATCAGCACATCCGGGTCGGCAATAAACCGGTCGTTCCGAAACCCCCACTCGTCCGTTTTCCACTCCACCCGCTTCTCAACGGCACGAGCCGTATGGTGACCCAGATCGCCCTGCTCGGTCATTTCGAGCGTAATGTTGGGATAAAACGGCCCCACGCGGGGAATCTGACTCGAATAGAGCAGGCTCTCCCACAAGCGATAGGTAAAGAAGTTGGGCGGCAACACAAATGCCTCCACCATCCAGAGAAGCAGTATCGGCGAGGCAAACAGCACGAACCTCTTCAAAAATTGTTTCATTTGGGGCTGCATCATACGTCTCAGAATTGGAAATAAATAAACTGCTGACCGCTCCCCTTGCACAGAACAATCACAATAAAAATAGCGTAATAAAGGCTCCAACGCCACGCCTTGTGCCAGTCGTTAGCCACTCCTCCCAGTGCGTAGGGGTACTCCCTACCCCGCCATTCGACGACAAAAAAGAAAACGACGAATGCCACCGTCAGCCAGGGCCACACCTGTGGCAACGTAAACAACGACGCGTTGAATATGCCACCCAGATAGGAAAAAGCATGGCTCATATCTTCGGCTCGGAAAAAGATCCAGGCAAAAACAGCTAGCGCAAAAGTGAGCAACATCTCACCGGCCTCGCGCCACGAGGGCAACGCCTTGCCTTTGGCCACAATATCGATATGGTTACGGTTCATTTTGAAGACCACCAGTGGCATCATAAACAGCGCATTGAGCGCACCCCACACAACAAACGTCCAGTTGGCACCGTGCCAGAAACCGCTTACCACAAAAATGATAAAGGTATTGCGAATTTTCATCCACATGCCGCCCCGGCTTCCGCCCAGCGGGATGTAGAGATAGTCGCGAAACCACGACGAGAGTGAAATATGCCAGCGGCGCCAGAACTCGGCCATGTCGCGCGAAAAATAGGGATAGGCAAAGTTGCGCAGCAGTTCGAAACCCAACAGGCGCGCCGTACCCAATGCAATGTCGGTATATCCCGAAAAATCGCAGTAAATCTGAATGGCAAACAAAACGGCACCCACCACCAGCGTACTGCCCGAATAGGCTTCGGAGTGGGTAAAAATCTGGTTGGCATACTGCGCGCAATTGTCCGCTATCACCATCTTCTTGAACAACCCCCACAAAATCTGTTTCAATCCGTCCACAGCACGGTTGTAGTTGAATTCACGCGGCCGCGATACCTGCGGCAAAAGATGCATGGCCCGTTCGATAGGCCCGGCAATGAGCAACGGGAAGAAGGAAACAAACAACGAATAATCGACTAAACTCCGGGTAGGTTTGAGCCGGTCGTTGTAGATATCGAAAATGTAGGAAAGTCCGTGAAAAGTGTAGAACGAGATGCCTACCGGGAGAATGATGTTGAGCGAAGAGATTTCAGTAGCGAACCCAACGGTATGTAAAAAACCGGACAACGATTCGGCAAAAAAGTTATAGTACTTGAAAAAGCCCAGCGAACCGATATTGAGCGCGATGCCCGACCACAACCAGAGCTTCCTTACTCGCGGAGTAGAAGCGTTGTAAATCAGTAAACCGGACAGATAGCACAACAAGGTGGAACCTGACAGCAGCAGTAAGAAGCGTACATCCCAGCAACCGTAGAAATAGTAACTGGCAATCAGCAGCAGCCAGTTCTGAGCCTTCAGCGACCTGCGCGCCGGAAGCCAGTAAAGAAAAAATACAATGCCGAAAAAGAACGCAAAGTCGATTGAGTTGAAGAGCATACTAAATTCTCAAGAGGTCGGTAATAAGCAAAAAAACGCATCTTTCTTGAGAAAGATGCGTTTTTGGAATAATTACAAGAGACTATTCTACAATAGTCACCCAGTTATGTGTATCGGGTTCGTCACCATATTGGATGGCACGCAAATGCTCGTACAATTTTGTAGAAACCGGACCCGGAGCTCCGTCTTTGGAGATAACGTACGATGTATTGTTATCGACATCGTCGATACGCGAAATCGGGCTGATAACAGCCGCAGTACCGCATTGTCCGGCCTCTTCGAGCGTAGCCAGTTCCTCTTCGGGAATCTGACGGCGTTCCACCGTCATACCGAAGTCTTCGGCCAACTGCATCAGACTCTTATTTGTAATGGAAGGAAGTATAGAGGTTGATTTCGGGGTAATATAGGTATTGTTTTTGATACCGAAAAAGTTAGCCGGACCACATTCGTCCACATACTTCTTTTCTTTGGCATCGAGATAAAGTACCGAAGAATAACCCATGGAGTGCGCTTTTTCACCGGCCACAAGACTGGCTGCATAGTTACCGCCTACTTTGAAAGTTCCGGTTCCCAGAGGAGCCGCACGGTCGAACTGGCGCAAAATAACCACCGGAGTCGTCTGGAATCCACCTTTGAAATATGGTCCTACCGGAGTGACAAAAATCAAGAAAAGATATTCGTTTGACGGCTTAACACCCACCTGAGGACTGGTTCCGATCAGCAACGGACGAATATAAAGCGCGGCTCCGCTTTCGTAAGGCGGAACAAAGCGTTCATTCAATTTCACTGCACGTTTCACGGCTTCTTCGAATTTGTCGATGGGCAATTTTGCCATCAGAATACCGTCCGATGTCGCTTGCAAACGTTTTGCATTCTCTTCAATACGAAAAATTCGAATTTTTCCGTCCTTGCCTCTAAATGCTTTCAAACCCTCGAATGCTTCCTGTCCGTAGTGCAGACAAGTAGCTGCCATGTGTAGCGAGATAGTAGTGTCGGTAGTTTCTTCAATTTCTCCCCATTGACCATTTTTATACCAACAACGAACGTTATAATCCGTTGGCAAATAACCAAATGAGAGATCCGACCAGTTAATTGAATCCATAATTATATTTGTTCTGAAAATTTTCTTACAAAGGTATCATTTATTTAGTTTATAACAATGAGAATCCGAGTTAATTCACAAAAAAAGCAAAGAAAAAAAAGACATTCTGTCCGAAGTATTGGTTTTTATAAAATATTTCCATAGTCACATAGTGCATCCACTGAAAAAAGAATTATTTTTGCAGGAGATACAACAGGTCTTGAATCGAAATATACCCAGTTGATTTTCAACTATTTTTCACTTCAACTCTCTTCTAACTGCCGTACACAAACGGACGAAACCTGTTTTTCTGTCAATTTACCCTAACAATTGAATTATGCAACGACATTCAATTATCACTTTGACATTTTTCTTTTTCTCGCTTTCCATCCATGCTCAAACCATAGCCGAAGGACAACTCCTGATTAACAATCAACGCTATTCCGAAGCATCATCCATATTTTCCGCCATTCTAAAAAAGCGGCCAAACGATGGCGCAGCCAATTATGGGTACGGACAATGCCAGAACAAACTCGGCCACATGGAGGATGCTATTAAGGCGCTGCAAATAGCAATGAACAAAAAAATCAGTGCCGCCTACCCTCTTTTAAGCGAACTTTACTACGAACAATATTACTTCGACGAAGCAGTGGCTACAATTGAAAAAGGATTGGCATTGCCCAAAGCGAATGCAGCCGAGAGTGCAAAACTAAACAAGCTGTTGCCGAAAGCAAAAATCGGTGCTCAGCTGATGCAACACGTCGAAGCCATTACAATAGTTGACAGCCTTCAGACCGCAAAAAACGACTTCTACAAATATTACTCCATGGGCAAAGACATCGGAACCATCATGCCCACGAAGCAAATTCACAAAAATGCGCCGGAAGGTGCACTGGCCTACCGTTCGCAACGCGGCGACAGAGTCGTGTTTGCCGATAGCCTCAAACATCGGCTGGGACTGTACGGAACCTTTCAAATGATAGACTCCTGGAGCGAACCGACCCCGCTGAGCGATATTGTAAATGGCACAGGCAACATCATCAACTATCCATTCGTATCGTCCGACGGCGTCACCCTCTATTTTGCAGCACAGGGCGCAAATTCGGTAGGAGGCTACGACCTTTTTATCACCCGCTTCAACTCAAAGGAGAACAACTACTATGCCCCGCAAAACATGGGCTTTCCTTTCAACTCCACCGCAAACGATTACCTGATGGTGGTCGATGAGATCAATAATGTGGGTTGGTTTGCCACCGACCGCAATCAACCCGAAGGAAAAGTGATGATTTACAAATACCTGACCAATCCTGAAAAACGGCTGATACAGACGAGCGATAGCGATTACCTGCGACTTGCCGCACAACTGAAAAGCTACAAAAAAGGAAAGAACGTAAAAACGACGGTTCGCAATACCCCCGAACCCGAATCGACCGCTTCGGTAAAACCTGCCATGAAATTCCAAATCAACGACACCATTTTCTACACAACAATCGGTCAATTTAAGAGTGAGGCAGCCCGCGCATTATATCAACAAGCCGACTCGCTGGAAAAAGAGCAAAAACAGTTGCAAAACGAACTAAACAAACAACGAACGCTCTATGCTACAGCTGAATCGGCAGAAGAGAAAGGCAAGATTCAACCCGAAATATTACGCCTCGAACAGCAAGTAAACGGATTGTTGGGCAAACCTAAAAAGCTCTATTTGCAGGCTCGCCTCACCGAACTTGAAGCGCTGAAAACAAAACAATAAAGCCTGCATGGAATTCACCTCCAAAGTCACATCGTACATCAAAGGCCACAACCTTTGCCCCAATGGAGCCAAACTGATTGTGGGTGTCAGCGGAGGTGCCGATTCGGTAGCGTTGCTTCATTTTTTACACCACGCAGGCTATCAATGCTTGGTTGCCCACTGTAATTTTCACCTCAGAGGAAAAGATTCCGACAATGACGAGGTATTTGTAAAAACGTTGGCCGCTCAGTGGCAGTTGCCTTTTTTCTGCATTGGATTCGACACCAACACGGTGGCCAAAACCAAAGGTATCTCAATTGAGATGGCAGCCCGGGAGCTCCGTTACGATTGGTTTGCGTCGCTCATGGAAGAGCAACAGGCAATGGCCGTTGCCGTGGCACATCATTTGGATGACTCTATCGAAACTTTCTTTATCAACCTGTCACGGGGCACCGGTCTACGCGGTTTGGTAGGCATTCGACCACAGCAAGGCAACATTATCCGGCCATTTCTTTCAGTCACCCGGGCAGAAATAGACAATTATCTTTCCATTAAATCGTCAAAGCACCGAATAGACAATTCAAATTTCGACCAATTGATTATTCGCAATAAAATACGTCATTCGTTAGTACCGGTTTTCGAGTCGTTCAATCCCGCCTTCCGGCAAATAATGGAGGAGAATTTTTCCCGCCTGGGAGAGCTCAACAGCGTAACGAATGGTTTGATTAATGCGTTTCGAAAAAAGGCAGTTGCTACCCATAACGGTTATTTGTCCATTGCGATCGATCAGTTAAAAGAGCTGCATCCGAATGTCCATTTTTATCTTTTCGAACTGCTGAGTCCCTATCGTTTTAACGATGCCACCGTAAACAACATTCTTGCAAGCCTTGACGGAGAATCGGGTCGGCAGTATTTTTCGGCAACACACCGGGTTATAAAAGACAGGAGTCACCTACTCGTGTCTCCGCTAATGCCTGTTGACGAATCCGAATATAGCATTCCTGTCGAAGTTTCGTCAATTGAAATGCCTATCCGACTGACCCTGTCGGATCCACTGGATGCCAAAGGGTTTACTATTGAAAAGCAGAAGGAGGTAGCTTGCGTCGATTTTGACAAGCTTTCGTTTCCCCTTAAAATAAGACATCCGAAAGAGGGAGATTACTTTTATCCGTTTGGAAACCAGGGCAAGAAAAAGTTGAGCGATTTTTTTATCGATCAAAAATGGAATTTACTCGATAAAGAGAGTTGCTGGTTATTAACCTGTGACAAACAGATTGTTTGGATCATCGGGCATCGGCTCGACAATCGCTTCAAAGTGGATGCAGACACTAAAAAAATATTAAAAATCACTTTTTTCCGAAACCTTACGTGATTTCTAAAAAAAAATGTATCTTTGCAAGGCAAAACTTCACGAACTACTTCGTCTTTTGTACCTATCATTTACAATAATCCCTATTTATTTATAACAAGACTCCGGTTTCCACCAAAGGATCCGACATTAGAATTTTTCGTGCTTAACGCGAAATCCACTACTAAACAACAATATGTACAATATTTTAGAATTGCGAGAGAAAGATCTTGCTGATTTGAAGGCGATTGCCAACGAAATGAAGATTAAACGCTTTGAATCGTTGTCAAAAGATGAACTTGTTTACAGAATTCTCGACGAGCAAGCGATCACAAAAGCTGCAGAAAAGAAGAACGAAACAGACGATGTTGATGATGCCAAAAAGCGAAGAACCCGCATGAAGAGCAACAATAAACCGGTTACCGGTAGTAGCGGGGACTCTCAGAAACCATCACAAAACGCACCTTCCTCTTCCAAAAAAGAAACTGTAGGAACAACACCTCCCAAGCAAGAGACGGCAAAAGAAGCCTCATTCTCACAAAATCAAAAACCAAGACAACAGAAAGGCAAACAGCAACAACCCAAGCAAGAAAACGCTAAACCGATCTCTGTTACCCCCAAACAACCGGTTCAAGACACCTCTGAAATCGTTATTGAAAGTACGGCTGACGAAACCGAAACAACTATCGTCCCCGAAGTTGTGGTTGCTCCCGAAATCCAATCTACAGAAGCTCCGGTAGCAAATCAAAATCAGCCGAACAAACAGCAACGTCCTCAAAATAACAACAATTCAAATCAAAATAATTACCAAAACAATCAGGGTAATCAGAAAAGACAGAATAACGAATCGGCCGAAAAGCCGTATGAATTTGAAGGCATTCTGAGCGGTTCTGGAGTATTCGAACCGATGCAGGATGGCTACGGTTTTCTGCGCTCGCCGGACTACAACTACTTCACCTCTCCCGATGACATTTACGTGTCGCAATCGCAAATTAAGCTGTTCGGTCTGAAAAAGGGTGACACCGTAGAGGGTGCTATTCGTCCTCCAAAGGAGGGTGAAAAGTATTTCCCGCTGATTAAAGTAACAAAAATCAATGGCCGTTCGCCCGAGTTTGTACGCGATCGCCTTGCATTCGATCACCTTACCCCTCTTTTCCCCGACGAAAAGTTCAACCTGACAACAGGCAGACACGATCCGCTTTCCGTTCGCGTAGTAGATCTGTTCTCCCCTATCGGTAAAGGACAACGCGGTTTGATCGTTGCTCAGCCCAAAACAGGTAAAACCATCTTATTAAAAGATATTGCCAACGCCATTTCGGCCAACCATCCGGAAGTATATATGATTATATTACTGATCGATGAACGCCCCGAAGAGGTAACCGACATGGAACGAAGCGTTAATGCGGAAGTGATCGCATCGACCTTCGACGAACCGGCAGAACGCCACGTAAAAGTAGCCGACATTGTACTGGAAAAAGCAAAACGCTTGGTAGAGTGCGGTCACGACGTTGTTATTCTGCTCGACTCCATCACCCGTCTGGCTCGTGCCTACAACACGGTTGCTCCTGCATCCGGAAAAGTATTGTCCGGTGGTGTGGATGCCAATGCGCTTCACAAACCGAAACGTTTCTTCGGTGCTGCACGTAACATTGAACACGGAGGTAGCCTCACCATTATTGCAACTGCATTGACCGAAACCGGGTCAAAAATGGACGATGTGATCTTTGAAGAGTTCAAAGGTACCGGTAACATGGAACTGCAACTCGATCGTAGACTATCGAACAAACGTATCTTCCCTGCTGTCGACATCATGTCGTCGAGCACACGCCGCGACGATTTGTTGCACGATCCCGAAACGCTTAACCGCATGTGGGTGCTTCGCAAATATCTGTCGGATATGAATCCGGTGGAAGCAATGGAGTTTTTCAAAGAACGCCTCGAACGTACCGCAACCAACGAAGAGTTTCTGGCAACCATGAACGGATAATTGCCAATAACAATAATTCATCTAACAACAGAGCATATGGACGTTTTCTCTCCTTATGCTCTGTTCTTGTATAAAGTCCAATGTCACTACCTTACAACGATTACTCGACACGATTGCGGGAAATACTCGGAACGCGGATTCAGAAGATTTCCATCAATGGCGGATTTACCTGTCCGAACCGTGACGGGAAAGTAGGAATTGGAGGGTGTACCTACTGCAACAACCAAACATTCAACCCCGATTATTGCCAACAGGAGAAAAGCGTGACCCAACAAATAGCCGAGGGGATCTCGTTTTTCAGAAAGAAATATGACGATCAGAAATACCTTGCCTATTTTCAGGCATACACAAACACATACGGCGACATTGCTCACTTGATCCGTCTATACGAGGAAGCGTTGAGCTATCCAGGAATCATTGGATTGGTCATCGGCACCCGCCCCGATTGTATCAGCGACGAGCTTCTGGATTATTTTCAGGAGCTTTCCCGCAAATGCTACGTTATGGTTGAATACGGCGTAGAATCAACCAGCGATGAAACGTTGAAAGCCATCAACCGCGGACACGATTTTGAAACGGCGCAAAGAGCCATCCGGACAACCGCACAACGAGGCATCCATACCGCAGCGCATCTGATTCTCGGTCTACCCGGCGAAGATCGTGCCACCCTCCTGGCACACGCACACCAACTCTCAGAATTACCGCTTACTGCCATCAAGTTACATCAACTTCAGCTTATTAAAGGTACGGTAATGGCACAACAATTTGCGACGCATCCCGACCAATTCCGTCTATTCACGGTGGATGAATACATTGATTTATGTATCGATTTTCTGGAACTGTTGCGCCCGGATATCTCCGTGGAACGGTTCACCTCCCAATCGCCGCCCCGTTTGCTCATTGCACCCGACTGGAAAGTAAAAAACTACGAATTCGTGTCGAAATTACAGCGCCGTATGGTTGCCCGCAATACGTCGCAAGGGAAATTATACACCCCAAAATATTAGCCATCAATCCGTCATCGACATAAAAAAACCGACAAGAGCAAGCCTATCGGTTTTTTTGCCAAATATGGTTATGTATCAATAAAACAATACAGTAACCTTCGCCGGATGCTGTACTTGCTGATTCCATTTTTTTACATAATCGAAAAATGTCTGCGATTGTTTGAAACCACCCTCTTCCTGCTCCCAGGCTGCCGTGATGTAATACGTAAAGTTTTTCCCGTTGAGTAACAACAGCAAGTTATCTTTATCGGAAGTCGATTGTTTCAGTACCGATTCGGGAACTGAGACTGCCATCCCCACAGTTTGAGGCTTGGTTCTTGGATTGTCCGTCACCGGATATTGCAGCCCTGTACCCCAAATGGCAACAACCCCGTTCACATCCGTCATTTTTTCTGATTGATCGAAAAAAGTCTGCACTCCGGTACACAGCGTGGTTGGTTCATTTTGAGTCACCTGAACCTCCACATCGCGATGCCCTGCATACAAAATATACCGTTGCTTGATAGTAACCGATTTGCCTTCATATTGCCATCCATCAGCCTCCATTTCGAGAATGGAGCGAACCGGGCCGCTAACAACGACACGCCCTGTACGATTGCGAACCGGTGTGATATGAGTAGCTTTGGAGCCGTCCCATCCTTTAATGGTTCCGCAACCGGCTGTAGCTTTCACCCACAGAACATCGTCACCATACCCTTCGGTTAGCTGTTGGTCGGTAGGATACCATTTCGTATCCATCAATTCCAACCGGTGCTTTTTCTTTCCATAGAGATCGACGGTTTGTTTTTCATCAAAATAGAGGCGGTAGGCCATGTATTCCGACTCGATGGCAGGGCCGTGGTGGTGCAGGTTACGATACAAGTTACCTGTCGGAGATGACTCTTCTAACGTAGGTACAATTGCTTTGGTTTGAGCATCTTTTCGCCACATCTGGGCATGGGTTTTCGCCGGAAACTTTTTATACAACGAACTGTCGGAAGCAACCCGCACCGATACCGTAAGCTTCTGTTTCGGCTTCAGATTGACCAAAAATGCCAGTTCATCCGCCGATCCATCCCGATTCAAATCATCGAGCTGAGATGGGATTTGCCTTTTGGCAATGTCTACAGCCGCCGATACGATTTTTATTCCGCTTTTTGTACTCAATTTGCTTACCGAAACCACTACCGGCACGTTGCTTTGAGCCGATGCAGAGGAATTTTCGACTGTGACACGTACTATTTTTGCTGCATGAGCTCCCAAAATACCGAAACAAGCAGCCAGTAATATTAAAGATATTTTTTTCATTATCAATTTATTGATTCAAATCATTATTTTCATTTCTTTTGCGGTTAATCTCGTCGCGCAAACGAGCCGCCTCTTCGTATTGCTCATTGGCAACCGAGTGTTGCAACCGCTTTTCCAGCTCTTCAAGCGATGGTTCGTCCTCGGCTACTTCATCTGCCTCAGTCACCACTTCGGCCTCTTTTTGCTCCTCATCTATCGAAATTGCATACAGGTCGAAGAGTTCCTGATCGATAAATATGGGGCAAGACGCCCGGATTGCAAGCGCTACCGCATCCGACGTTCGGGCATCAACCGTAAGGGTTTTCTCGTTGTTCAACAGCAGTAATTCCGAATAGAATATTCCCTTCTCAAAATGGTGTATAGTGACCTCAACCAGTTCTATCATAAATCCGGACAAAGCATTCAGCATCAGGTCATGAGTCATTGGGCGCGGCGTCTTAATATTTTGCAACTGCAATGCAATCGATTCGGCTTCCGCATGTCCGATAATAACCGTAATACGACGCTTTCGGCTCTCATCTCCCAATACCAGCGCATACGTATTGTTTTGCGTTTTACTGCTGATCAAACCCTGTATGGTCAATTTAATACGCGAACTCATAATGTCATGTTGAAAGTTTAAGCAAACATACTATTTTTTTTGTCTACTTCTTACTCCACGTCAGCTATTTTTGACACCACCACAAAAAAAATCAGCAGTTTCGTAAAGGAAACTGCCGATTGAGATAGCTATTTTTCAAAGTTCTATTTTTCGTTCCGCTTCTGAACGTTGTAATAAATTTTCATCTGATTGGCAAGTATTTTGGTAAAGCCCTTTACATCGTCGGCGCTCCAGGCACGGTTCACTTCACCATATTCACCAAAATCGGTTTTCATCAGGTCGAACGAACTTTCAATACCAATCAAGGTATAACTATACGGACGCAACTCTATTTTGACCGTTCCCGAAACATTTTGCTGCGTGCTGGCAAGAAACTGTTCCATGTCGCGCATCACCGGTTCCAGGTATTGAGCCTCGTGCAGAAACATTCCGTACCAGGTTCCCAGCTGGTCTTTCCAGTACTGTTGCCATTTGGTGAGGGTGTGTTTCTCCAGCATTTTATGCGCATTGATGATCAGTAAGGCACCGGCAGCTTCAAAACCAACCCGTCCTTTGATACCGATAATCGTATCGCCGATATGCATATCGCGACCAATACCGTAAGCCGCTCCTGCAGCTTCTACGGCACGAATGGCTTCAATTTTGTCATCATAAGCCACACCATTTACGCCGCAAATTTCGCCTTTATTAAAGTCGATGGTAAGCAATTCGCCTTCGTGCTTAGTCACCTGACTGGGGTATGCCTCTTCGGGCAGTGTCTGATCCGATTTCAGGGTCTCTTTCCCTCCCACGCTAGTTCCCCACAATCCTTTATTGATCGAGTATTCCATTTTAGCGAAATCGGCCACGTAGCCGTGTTCTTTCAAGTAGTTGATCTCGTATTCGCGGGTCAATGTCATGTCGCGGGTAGGCGTAATAATCTCTATTTCGGGAGCCAACACCTGGAATGTGAGGTCGAAACGAACCTGATCGTTACCGGCACCGGTACTTCCATGAGCAACATATTTGGCTCCGATTTTTTTTGCATACTCGATAATGGCAATAGCCTGAAAAATACGTTCAGAGCTAACCGAAATCGGATAGGTTCCGTTGCGGAGCACATTACCAAAAACCATATACTTGATGCTTTTTTCATAATACTCTTTGGTAACATCAAGCGAAGCATGAGTCGTAGCACCCAGTTTGAATGCACGCTCTTCAATACTTTTCAACTCGTCATCCGAAAATCCACCGGTATTTGCAATTGCCGTATGCACTTCGTAACCCTTTTCAACCGATAAATATTTGGCACAAAAAGAGGTATCCAAACCTCCGCTAAATGCCAAAACCACTTTTTCTTTCATGTGTAATCTTTTTATATCGTATCTCCGCAAGCGAAAGATAATTGTTATTCTGCTGATTTAACCTTTACAACGTGTTTGTCGCTTTTCTTCTTCGACTTTGGAAAAAGTTGAGAGAACACCTTTTTCCAGGCACTCTGTTTACGTTTATCCGGCGTATGCTCTTCCGGATCGTACAACATTCCGGTACAAAGGCACATCCGGTAATCATTACGTTTCAGGATGTCGAAATTCACACACGCCTCACACCCTTTCCAAAATGACTCATCGTGTGTCAGTTCGGAAAAAGTAACCGGCCTGTAACCCAGTTCGGAATTGATCTTCATAACCGCCAGGCCTGTGGTCAACCCGAATAATTTTGCATTGGGAAATTTTTCCCGCGACAAATCGAACGATCTCTTCTTAATCGCCTTGGCCAACCCTTGCCCCCGAAATTTTTCGACAACAATAAGTCCCGAATTAGCAACAAACTGTTTATCTCCCCAACTCTCGATATAACAAAAACCGGCAAATTCGCCTCCTTCTCCCAATGCTATAATAGCCTTTCCCTCCAGAATCTTCTTTTCGATGTATTCGGGAGAACGTTTTGCTATACCCGTTCCTCTTTTTGCAGCCGCCGCACTAATTGTGTCCAGAATAGTATTAACATACCCCAAATGGCTCTGATTGGCAACTACAATCTCAACTTTTGCTCCTTCTGACATTTTATATTTTACATTTATAAAAATAAAACTTGACGATAGGCAGTCTGTGACTGCACTCTGCTAATAGGCAAACGCCTTTTTCTTTAGATTGTTTTTTCTGTTTTTATTTCGGGAAAAAGTTCACCTAACAAAGAGAGCACATCCCTTCTCGATGATTTTTCATTGATAGCCAGAAAAATAGTATCGTCACCGGCAATAGTACCCAGTATCCGATTATCGGCATAATTATCAATACTCCAAGCCAACGCGCTCGCAAAACCGGGACTGGTCTTAATCACGCCCATTGTTCCTGTAAAATCAATAGAGAGAATACCTCCCGGAATACGGTTCGTGGTTTTCGAACTGCTCTTGGCACGACCATACTCCACTACTTTGCTCGAAAGTGAATAGCGATAGCCACTCACCGTCGGAATTTTTGCGACTTTCAACTGCTTAAGATCACGGGACAATGTGGCCTGCGTCAAATCGAATCCACTTGTTTTCAACACATTAAGTAACTCTTCCTGGCTACTAATATTGAAAGAAACGATAATCTCCTTGATTTTGTCTAAACGGTCTTTCTTTCCCATTGTGAATTTTTATTCATTTATGGGTGCAAAATTATACATAATAAATGAGCAAAGCAAGTACTTTTGTAATATTCAAACAATATTTCGCAAAGTTTTACAATAGCCTCTTTATTCCCTCTTATTTTTATTTTTTCAAAAAATATAGTTCTATGTATTGCATAGTACTATATTTCGTATTATCTTTGCATAAAAAATAGAACCAATATGAATGCTGAAAACGTAAAATCGCAAATGCGCAAAGGAATTCTGGAATATTGCATTCTGCTGCTTCTGAACAAGAAACCATCGTATGCACCGGATATCATTGCTTCGTTGAAGGAGGCGCAAATCATCGTTGTAGAAGGGACACTATACCCCCTACTGACGCGACTTAAAAACAGCGAACTACTCTCCTACCAATGGGAAGAGTCGAGCCAGGGGCCTCCCCGCAAATACTATTCGCTGACAGAACAAGGGCGCGCCTTTCTGGGCCAACTCGAAAAAGCCTGGGATGAGCTGACGGATACCATCACTTCTATCCGAAATCAAACCAAGAGCTGAATTAAGAACTAAATTTGTAACAAATACAAAGCAGGAAGAACTTTTCCAAAACATTAAATCATTATGAAAAAGACGATTACAATCAATCTGAACTGTACTGTGTTTCAAATTGATGAAGATGCTTACCAAGCATTGAGCGAATACCTGAATGCTGTTTCGCAACATCTGCAGGAAGACGATGGCCAAAACGAGATAATAAACGATATTGAAGCCCGCATCGCCGAACTGTTTACCGAACGGCTCCACAAATCGGGTCAGGTGGTAACCATCAGCTTAGTCGAAGAGATTATTTCCATCATGGGACATCCGTCCGATTACGGTGATGAAAACGAAACTACTACCGAAAAGAGCGCCAAGGAAGCCGAAGGCAAATACCGCACAACAACCTCCAAACGTATTTACAGAGATCCTGAAAAAGCCATATTAGGAGGCGTACTGAGTGGTTTTGCCATCTATTTAAACATGGATGTGGTATGGCTCCGTATTATTTTTGCTCTTTTGGTGATCTTTGGCGTAGGAACCATTATCCCTATTTATCTTGTACTGTGGTTGGTTATCCCCAAGGCCGAAACCACCGCACAACGCATGGAGATGCACGGAATTGACGTAACCATAGAAAACATTAAGGCCGAAGCCAATCGGGTAAAAGAACGGCTACAGAATTATGTGAGCCCCGAAAATATTGATAAAAAAAAAGAGCAAATTAAAGCAAACGCAAGTAAAATAGGCGATTATGTTAATTCTAAAGATTTTCAGCATAATATACATGATGTTGCCTCCACTTCAACAAGGGTCGCTCATGGATTTTTTAAAGGAGTTTTCGCTTTCATTGCAGGTGTTGTCGGGTTGGCCGGAGCTATTGTCGTTATTGGACTGGTTATCGCGTTAATTCTTTCATTGATACAACCCAACTGGTTTTTCATCCACATGCCGAATGAGGCCGTAGGCACCTATTTCCTGACAACCGGCAACATAGCCATGGTGCTCGTATCACTACTACTATTAATTGGAGTGCCGGTATTCTTACTCTTCTACATTGCCGTTAACATACTATCCGGCGATATGCATCTCTCTTCCACCTCCAAATGGGTGGCATTGCTACTGTGGCTGGCAGGCCTGTTTTTATTGGTTAGCCTCAGTTCGCAATTCGCCTACCTACATTGGTTCGCGTGCTTTTAATTACGTAGAACTGTACAGTAATACTACAAACAAGGCTGACTCTTTGGATAGAGTCAGCCTTGTTTTGTCATAATTGCCTAATCACTTTATGTATCCGGCTTCGCGGTAATATTTTTCAGCACCGGGATGTAGTGGCACCCCGAAATTTTGCCAAACGGTTTTCGAATCATAGGTATAAATCCGGATAAACCATTTTAATGCACCATGATTCGCGTCAATAGCTTTCGCCACATCATAAGCCGCTTGTTCGGGCGTGTCGTCGCGGGCAAAAACAGCTTCGCCGGAGCGTCCCAGGGTTTTAAAACGACGGTTGACGCCTTTGAGCAAACCGTAGTGCACTTCCACCATCTCTGCATCCACATTTTGCTGTGCAATCTGCTTCAGCAACTCTTCGGGCAATTCCATAAAATAGAGATCGAACTTTTGGCTCAAGGTTGTCCATGACGACGATTCGGGATTAAGCGCAGGACTTGCCAAAAAACCGGCTACCAGATCGAAGTTACCTTTGAGAGCCTCATCCATGCTTACTCCTATCTTTCCACCCCATGCCTTGATGTCGTCCTGCGTAATACCATAATAATTGAGAATAGTCGCTATATTGTTATCAAAACCCATAATTCGCAGCGGCAGGTGCTGCTGTTTGATTCGAGAAAAGTCTTTTATGCCCGATTCTTTTCGCACGGCAATCAGATAATAAAAGGGATCTTCGAGCTTTGCAATCAAACGAAGGTTTTTATAGGCCTCTTTGGCACCCACACCACGATACGCAGAGCTCAACATGGCACTGGATGTCAATCCGAAATCGACACGCGCGTTGAGACGTACATTAACTCCATCTTCCAGATTCACCTCATCCAATGGCGGCGGGTAATCGTGCGTAGAAACAAGCCTGGGGCCGTACGACCGGTTGCAATTGCGACAAATAAGAACCGAATAGCCATATGGTTTCATCGATTCCTGCACAAAATCGCCCAGTTCGCCCCACGGACAGCCGCTGTCACACGCCCCGGCAATTACCGGACGCTTGACCTCCCACCCCGTTTTGCCAACATCAATGGTCTCTTGTGCCTGAATAGCGGAAAAAGAAAACATCGTTACCAGCCATAAAAGCGTGACGGAAATAAATTGCGTTGTTTTCATCATTTGTTCAATCAGTTACAAATCAATTAAAAACAGGGACAGGCACCGCTGCCGGTAACGACTCTACCGGTTTTCCAAAAGCTGTAAGTTCGATAACACCCAATGGAGTCGTTCTGGGCCAATTCGTCACGGTAAGCCGCACAAACCGACACTTTACCGGAGAGATTTCGTCGAAAATAGTATTGCGAGAAACCGTATTGTTTGTACGGTCGAGTGCTGTGACATATTTCTTACCATCCAGCGATACTTCAATTTTGTATTGATAAACATCCGGAGCTTGGCCCGTATTGGCAGCCGGTCGTCCAAAACTGCGGCGACCACTTTTAAACATCAGGCGCACCCCGTCAACTGTAAATAGCTGTACCACATCGAAGCGCGTGGCAGGAGAGAGTTCTATCGTCAGCGAAGGCAGTGTATCGGTAGGCAACGGCTCCCACAACGTACCACTCGAATTATCCACGGCATAAGCGGCATACCGGCCGGGTTGTTCGGACGAAAATTTAGAAAGTGCGTTCATTGCACGCACCTTATTGATGGTTACCGGAATAGATCCGCTGCTTCCTTTGGCAGGGTCATTGACAACACCGGGAGCCCATTGTGGCGTATCGGTAATTTTAACCGACATATTTCCCGCTTTGTCGAAGATAACACGATCCATGCCGATTCTGCGTCCACCGGGAGGATTAGAAAGCACGATGGTATAAAATTGCCAAAGATTGCCGTCAAACCCCTCCACAATGCTACCATGCGCCGTTCCAGTAACAAGCCCTTCGGTTTTACGAAGCAACGGATTGTTGGGCGCGTACGTAAATGGCCCCAAAGGCGATTTGGCGGTATAATACCCTTCGGCATAGGTTTTCCACTGCGTTCCCGATGCCGAATATTGCAGATAATAGGTTCCCTTGTGCTTTTGAAGCCACGGGCCTTCTATCCACGCCACATCGGTATATTCGTTCATCTCGCCGTAACGCTCCCAGTCGTGTTTGTTATTGAATCCGAAAAGATGCTTTACGGGCCCCGCAAACCGGCTAATATCGTTCGGATCGAGCGGAACAACGTAAATTCCGCTGACCCCACGACCGGGATAATAGAGATACGGCTTGTTGTCGTTATCGACAAAAATATCCACATCAAAAGCTCCGTTCCAACCGCCCTTCACATCCGGAGTATTTTTCCAGTCTCCGATGCTCGTATATGGCCCGAGGGGATTATCGGCTTTGTATACCGGACAATCATTGCCACACATATAAAAACTGCCGTTGTACTTCACCACGTGCGGAGCAACCGGAACGTTATCGACGTGATGAAAAGTCCAGTTCAACATATCATCCGACACCCAGCCACCGCCGCCGGTGCAGAACATGTAATATTTTCCCTGCTCTTTGATAACTGTTACATCGCCGGAGGCCTCTCCTCCCGATGCAGTGACCATCGGTAAGGGATTGCAATAACGGGCAGCCGTCCCGACTACCGGTGCTTGCGCGTGAGCAGACGACGCAAACATTCCGGCAACAATAATCGGGATGACCAACAATTGGTATTTCATGGTTTACAGACTAATAATTGACTACTTTGCCCACGCAGCACCTTCCGGCGTACGTCGCCATTCGAAGTACGAGTCCAGCACTTTCAACGATTCGGCACTGGGCACCGACCCTGTGTGCGGAGCCTGTTGAAAATACATCAGCACAGGATTGGCATCGCTGAATGCAGGCCAATGAGGCAATCCGGCACCATTGGGATCGCCGTATTTTGCAAAATTAGTCCAGTAGGTGGCCATAGCTTCCGAGATTTCCAGATCAGTTTTGGATGTCTGCGGATTTTTGGGATCGAGGTGTTTGAACACATAAGCCACCTCTTGTCCGTGAGGAGAACCGGCACCGGCCCGGGGCGATCCTTCCGGATAATCGGGATGTTGATCGAAATAGTAGTAGAACACTTTCGATTTTCCGGTTTGTGCCTGTAAACGAGCCCAGCTCCAGGTTTGCCATCCGAACGCGGCATCGCGCGCCAAATCGCGGGCTGTTTTAGGAACTGTCGTTTCGCCTGCCGGATATGCTTTGATCAACGCATCGGCAAATTTACCGTACCGGGTTTTCACGCCGTTGATGTAGTCCTGCGGTGTTCTGGGAGGAGAAAAACTGGCCCCTTCGTCGGAGTTATAACCCACCAAAATAGCTACATCGTTATATTTACCTGCTTCATAGAGTTTATGCTGGTCGTCGGGAATCACATATCCATCAACAATAGGCCAGAACATGCCCAAACCACGACTGGCAGGTAATTTATCAGGTGCGATTTTACGCAGTTCGGCAATAGATGCAACACCTGCATTCTTCATATAAGTAGCTCCATCCCGTTCGGCATCTTTCAACCGTTTCATGTTTTCACCGGGATAGGTTATCGTTTGACGCGAAGGACCGAACGATCCGCCGCTTTCAGAGATAGCGCCGGTGAACAATCCTTTTGCCTGGGGCGAAGCGCACAACATGCTGACGGCTATGCCACCGGCCGATTCGCCGAAAATAGTCACTTTATTGGGATCGCCGCCGAATGCAGCAATATTCTTCTTAATCCATTTCAAACCGGCAATCATATCGAGCAATCCGTAATTGCCGGAGACATGATTCGGGTTTTCGGCGCTCAGTTCGGAGTGAGCAAAGAAGCCGAGTTGCCCCACCCTATAAGCGATACTGACTAACACAACACCCTTTTTAGCCAAGTTTTCCCCACTGTAAGTCCGTTCGGATGTCGCACCGGCTCCAAAACCGCCACCATAAATCCATACAAACACAGGAACTTTTTCTTTCGCCGATTTTGCCGGTGTCCAGACATTCAAATAGAGGCAGTCTTCACTTTTTCCAGAAGGAGTATTTCCTCCCTGTATAGGACCGGGAGCGAATTTGACGGTTTGTTTTACGCCTTGCCATTTTGCAGCAGATTGAGGAGCCTTCCAACGAAGATCGCCGACAGGGGGCGCTGCAAAAGGGATTCCCTTGTACACCGTCAATCCATCTTCAAACGTTCCTTGTACCGTTCCATCCGTAATTTTTACCGGAGTGGGCTGTTGTGCGTTAATGAAGCCGACAGAGAGCATCAGCAACGACACAACCAGAGTGAATTTGTGTTTCATGTTGTTTCAAGTTTATTTAATTGATAATTAGGTCTTACTTCTTGTTACCACATTATTTGTGTCATTCTTCAATGGATAACAACACTACGTAATCTCACCATTTTCAAAGTGGAATCCTTTTGTCGGAAAATCCAAACAGCTATGTAAGCGTTTTAGCGGCTACGTTACTACCATTCTCCGAATGCAAAGAAATACAATAAAGTCGATTCTATTTTTAGCAAAATGGCCTCGTAAATGCTTGTACTAAGGCCATAATTTCTGAATGCACCTATCGACAAGCTTATTCCGAAAAATACAATCAGCTTTTATTATTAATTGATAGTTTTTTAGCCATCGGAAGTTAAGTAAAAAACTAAGAAAAAACAAGTTGAAAATCAGATGACACTGGTTTCGTTCTATCAAAGCAGAGTCTCTTCCCTGCAAAAAACTTTCTTATTTTTGAAATTTCCGCATTTTCAATTGAGACACATAGGTAGAGCTCTGTTTTAAAAAACAATGCCGATACTATCCTGATAGAGATAGTATCGGCAAATATCAGTAGAAAGTCGTTTACTTAATGTTGCATCAGGACATCCATTTTTTCAAAAAGTTTCATCGCATTATGCGTCTTTTCGGTTATGGTTTTCGTTGCAACTGTCAGACTCAGGTGTTGCTTTATGTCTTGCGACGAAGTACCGATCTGGATATCATAGGTGCCTGCATCAGCAACCCATGCGTTGATATTAGCATTAAACGAAGCCAAATCACTCAACGATAGGGTCATGCTTACGGTTTGTTCTTCGCCGGGTTGTAGCAGTTTGGTTTTGACAAAAGCTTTTAATTCTTTTTGGGGCTTGTCCAGATCATTCGATTTGGGTGCCGCGATATAAAGTTCTGCGACCTCTTTTCCTGCCATTGTACCCCCGTTTTTAACGGTTACGGAAAATGTGTATTTGTCTTTTTCTTCCTTTACAGACGCTTTGGTGAAATCAAAATGAGTATAACTCAATCCATAGCCGAACGGGTATGAAACCTGCTTTCCGAAAGTATCGAAATAGCGATAACCCACGTAAATGCCCTCTTCATAATAGGTATAATCTAAATTCCGAACAGGATCGTGTGCGGGAATATTTCCGGTTAAGCCGCCGATAACCGCTTTTGCATCGGGAGTATAGTCATATGGGAAATTTGCGGACGAAGCGGCATCCTTGTAATTGATAGGAAATGTCATTGCCAGTTTTCCGGATGGGTTTACCTTTCCGCTCAGAATATCGGCAACAGAGTTACCTCCTTCCTGACCGGCCTGCCAAGCCAACAGAATAGCATCGGGTAATTCTTTCCATGAAGCAGTTTCTATTGCACCTCCGATATTGAGAATGACCACCACTTTTTTCCCTACTTTATGGTAGGCGGTACACACCTCTTCAAGCAACTTGCGTTCTGCATCCGAGAGTAAATAATCGTCCGCTATTTTACGATCGAAAAATTCTCCCGAAGTGCGTCCCAATGTGATAATTGCCACGTCGTTTGCCATTACTTGAGCCGACAAGGCGGCTTCGTCGGGAGTCATTTCTGCCATTCTTTTCTTGGGTAAGAAGTTGGCAAGCGGATTGCTTTTATCCGGTTTGTTCTTTTCTTTTTCGGCTGCTATATATTCCGTATATGCCGTTTTTACCCCTTCATCGAGCATGTAGCCGGCGTTGGAAAGCCCTTGTGTCAACGAAATGGTATAAGCTCTGTTTACATCGCCACTACCCGTTCCGCCCGCAATAAAATCGTAGGACGTAATGCCGTATGCTGCAATTTTTTTCACCTCTTTGTTGATAGGTAAGGTATTGGCAGCGTTTTTCAGCAAAACCATTCCTTCGGTAGCCGATTCGCGGGTTACTGCGGCGTGAGCCTGCAAATCGGGCTTATTGGAATAGGCATACTTCTTAAAACGGGGAGAATTGACGATAAGGGTCAGAATGCGGCTTACATTGGCATCTATATCAGCTTTGCTGAGAGACCCGTTCTTCACAGCTTCTATAATGTCTTTGTATTGCTGAGGGGTACCGGGCATCATCAGATCGTTTCCGGCATGTACCTGAGCGGGAGTATTTTTACCTCCGAACCAGTCGGTCATTACCGTTCCTTTAAATCCCCATTCGTTGCGGAGAATATCGGTAACTAAACCGCGACTTTCGGATGTGTACGTACCGTTAATTTTATTGTACGATGTCATTACAGTCCATGGGTTTGATTCTTTTACGGCTATCTCAAATCCCTTCAGATAAATTTCGCGGAGCGTGCGTTGCGTCATTCTGGCATCGTCTCCCATACGGTTCGATTCCTGATTGTTGCCGGCAAAGTGTTTGATGGAAGTTCCCACACCATTCGATTGAATACCTCTGACGTATGCCGCTGCAATTTTTCCAGCAACAAGCGGATCCTCCGAATAGTATTCAAAGTTACGCCCGCACAACGGATTTCGCTGGATGTTCAACGCTGGAGCAAGCAATACATCGGCTCCATACTCCAATACTTCGTTGCCCATCGCTTTTCCTACGCGTTCCACCACATCGGTATTCCACGTGGATGCCAGAAGAGTGGCTACCGGAAATGCGGTGCAGTAATAGGTGTTAGGATCTCCTTTTCGTTTGGGTTGAATACGTAGTCCGGCAGGGCCATCGGCCAACACAATAGCCGGAATGCCCAATCGGGGAATAGGATTGGTGGTACCAGCAGCACCGGGTACGAGATTTTGTGTTTCTCCTACCACGGCGTTGCCTCCAGTCATGCCTGCCATACCAGTACCTATCAGCAAAGTCGCTTTTTCTTCCAGCGTCATTGCCTTTACAATTTTATCGATGGGCGCTTGCCCGAGCTGAGGTGCCTGTTGCGCTAGTAACGGGACTATTGCGCCGACACATAAACAAGAAAGAATTATTTTTTTTATCATACAATGTAAAATTTATTTTGACTTAAATAACAAGGGAGCGAATTCCGACAAATATATACGCCAGTTTTTCCAGATATGACCTTCTTCCGTTTCGTAATAAGTATATTTATATCCATTCTGATCCAGTGATTTGCGATAATCGGCGTTTACTTGGTACAAAAAATCGGCTTTACCAATTCCAATCCAGTAGAGCGCAGGTTTTTTACCGAACTGTATTTTTAATTTGGAGTCAAAGTTATCATATATTGGCGATTTTACGTCTTTGTTTGGAAGAATAGCAGCTGAGAACAAACCGACGTAATCGAACATATCGGGATATTGATTGGATATGTGTAATGAATGAAAACCTCCCATAGATAGACCGGCAATAGCCCGACCCGATTTTTTAGCTACGGTACGGTAATTACTTTCAATGAATTTGACAACATCGGGAAAGCTCGCCTCCATGGATCCTTCCATCGACTTCGGCAACTGCATGGTTGGTTTGTAAAAGCCCAATGCCGACTCCCCGGGAGCTGCCTCTTGAGAAACATTTCCGTTTGTCATCACAATAATCATCGGTTTTGCTTTACCTTGAGCAATTAAGTTGTCCAGTATCTGAGCCGTACGGCCAAGGGCAATCCAGGCTTCTTCATCGCCGCCCATTCCATGAAGTAAATAGAATACAGGGTAACTGTTCTTGCTTGTTTCGTAACCTGCAGGAGTGTAAACAGTTAGTCGACGCGTCATATTCAGACTGGGACTGTTGTACCAGCGACGAGCTACGGTGCCGTGAGGTACTTTATTTACTTTGTACAAATTGGCACGTCCGCCTCCAATGATAAAGACATTTGTCACCGTTGCCACATCGCGAATCAGATAAACATTGTTTGGATCCGTAGTTTTCAAACCGTCTACAGAAAAAGAGTAACTATACAGTTCGGGGTTCAATGGTTCGGGTGTTGTGTATTCCCATACGCCATCCTTTCCTTCTTTCAATTCGACGCTGCCAGGCATATCAAATGTTCCATATTTTGTGTCAACTTTCTGAGTCGGCAGGAAATCGCCTGTAAGTTCCACTTTCACTGCTTTCGGAGCTTTGAGGCGGAATGTAACGGTATTGTTTGGATTTATCTCCGGAGAAATAATACCGGGACCTCCCCATTCGAGGTTTTGTTGCGATGAAGCTGTTATACTAGCCAGTAAAACAACAGCGATGAACAAGAGAATTTTTTTCATTTTACTTGATTTTTAGATGAATTGATATACTTGAAAATGTATTTTGCGTAAATTGTGAAACACCCATGTATTATGCTTCCGGCATAGCGCATTTGCATGGGTGTTTCGGTTAAAAATAAGTGTTCGTGTTGTGTTCTTTAGATGTCTTGAATAAAATTACCAACCGGTATTTTGTTTTAAGTTTGGATTGACACTCAGTTCTGTAGCCGGGAATGGGAGCAATTTGTTACGTTCTTTGAAACCGGCAGCACTGTTGGTGATAGAAGTGCCATCTCCTCTGGGCACCGTTTGTCCCTGTGTTGCTAACATCGCCGAAGCATCACCCCAACGGATCAAGTCCTGATAACGAACACCTTCCACGCAAAGTTCGCAACGTTTTTCGGTTTTGATATCGTCGAGTGTGAGCGATGTCAGTGTATTCAGTTGTGCTCTTGTCCTGATTTTGTTAATACAGATCAATGCACTGTCGGCTTTGGAGGCTTGTAGAAAAGCTTCGGCAGCATTCAACAACACTTCGCCATAACGCATCACACGGATATTGTTGCTGCACATTATCCAGTTGTTCCAACCGTTTTCTGTTTCGGAATTGAGATAACGGTGTTTATACTGAAAATATCCTTCATTGCCGTAAGGTAATAAACCCGGTGTGTTAGGTGTAACTCCAAATTTTGAAGCAATTTCGGCAGTAGTAAGCAACGTGTTTACCCTGCGGTAGCCGTTTACTCCATCGTGAGCCACAAATGCATCATACAATGTTTTTTTAGGGTTCATAAATCCCCAGCCGGCAGGCATAAAATCAAATGCCATAGCAGAAAATATATTCATTTTGTCGGCTCTCCAGCCCATCATAGTGCTTGCCATATGCCCTTGAGTATAGCCGTTGGCAGCATCTTTTACAAAATTCGGTTCAAGCACCGATTCTACACCAAAGTCAGTCGATTCGCGCAGCACGGTAGAATAATCGGTTATGAGACCGTATTCGTTCGACTTGATCACAGCGGAGAATTGAGATGTAGCCTGGTTATATTTTTTTTCAAAAAGAAATGCTTTTCCAAGAAGTGCCTGCGCCGCTCCTTTCGAAAAGTGGGTTGTGCTTGTTTGCTTACTTTTTACAGGTAAAACAGCGATGGCATCGTTCAGATCACTTTCAATTTGAGCCCAAATCTTTGATACATCGCCGTTGGGCTGAGCAGCAGTACTATTGTCGAGTACTACCGTAACCAGAGGAACCGAACCCCAGAGAGTAACCAGATCGAAATAGCTAAGTGCTCTGAATGCTTTTGCTTCTGCAATTGCCTGAGTCTTGGCCGAACTTTCTGCTTTGAAATTATTGATAACAAGGTTACAGCGATAAATCATTTTGTAATAATTCGAAAATGAGCCTGTTATCAAATTGTTGTCAGATCCGAAGCGGTATTCATTCATTTCTTCGTAAGCGGCATTGTCGCCACGGGCGCCGCCTCCGCAATATACATCATCAGACAGAAGATTCTTCAGGAAAAATATATTGTACTGGTTGTCTCTCCATTGGGTATAAACTGCCGCAAGAGCTTCGGTGGCATCGGCGTCCGTTTTGTAAAAATTATCCAATGTAGTCACGCCCTGTTGGGCTATGTCCAATTTGCTTTCGCAAGAGGTAAACCCTCCAAGCATCGCAATTAAGCTTATGATTATAAAATATTTTGTTTTCATTTGGAAATAAGTTTGATTTTAAAGGACAAATGGAATTCCATGTTGCTGAAAATTATTTTCATTCCTGTTGGTGTTGTAAAGCAACATGTTCATTTCATGTGTATGCTTTTTAATTATAGTTTTCTGCCATGTTTCAAAGTCCACGACATGATATTAAATCTGTTTGTTATTTAGAATGATACAGTAAGACCAACTACCATTTTCTTTGAATTGGGATAGAAACCTTTGTCGAGGCCCATACTGTTTGTTGCATTGGTGGAGGCTTCGGGATCCATACCCGGATATTTTGTAAATGTAAACCAATCGTCGAGTGAGGCATATACCCTCAAACTACTGAGAGCCAACTTGGATAAGATGTTGCTCGGTAAGCTGTAACCAAGTTGAATTTGCTTGATTTTGAAATAATCTCCATTAAAGATTACGCCGTCACTTTGCCAGTAAAGAGCTTCATTATTGCAGTTGGGATGAGGACGTGTGGCATTGGTATTTGTTGATGTCCAGCGGTCGGTATAGTAAACTTCGAGGCGGTTGCCAGTTGGACGGTCGGTACGAATCATTCCCAACATAAGCTGGTTTCCTCCGGCTCCCGAACCGAATGCTGTAAAGTCGAAACCCTTGTAGGATAAGTTAACGGTTACGCCGTAGTTGTATTTTGGAATACCACTGCCAATCATGGTTTTATCGTTGTCATTGATTAAGCCGTCATTGTTCCGGTCAACAAAAATCGGTTCCCCAGTCTTTGAATCGATCCCTTTGGTTTGATACCCTCTGAAATACCATACAGGATACCCTTGTTCGAATGCCGTTACCGATTTTAGATTGACGGAAGCACCGTCAATACGGGTAATTGTGGGGGAAAGATAAGTTACCTTGTTTTTCAGAGTAGCAATATTCCCTTTAACGCTATATTGCACTTTGCCGATGTGATCTCTCCATCCCAGTTCAAATTCAAGGCCTTTGTTCGACACATTTCCGGCGTTGATTGGAGATCCGGTATTCCCGGCTTCCAGCGGAGGTGTGCTAGCGGTAATTAAATCTTTTGTTTTCTTGTCGAAATAATCGAACGAGAATGTCAGGCGATCTTTGAAGGCTCGCAAGTCTAAGCCAAGGTCTAATTGTTCGGAGGTTTCCCATTTCAAATTTGGGTTGCTCAACTGGTTTGGGTAAGAAGCCACCGTGTAGTTGGCTGCTCCCGAAGCATCGTACGAATAAGCACCCGAACTTGTAATAGAATTGTTGTATTGATATCCTCCGAGATTGGCGAGGCTACCGTTTTGCCCCCAACTGGCACGCAGTTTCAAATTAGTAATCGGAGTTGCTTGCGGAAAGAATTTTTCGTTCGAAATTACATACCCTGCAGAAAAAGCAGGAAAGGTACCCCAGCGTTGTTTTACGGGCAAAACTCCTAAATCAGCAGCATCGCGGCGGACAGATGCCTGAAACATGTATTTATCTTCGTAGGTATAACTCAAACGTCCAAAATAAGAGAATTTACGGTTATAGGATTCGGTTCCTGCAAGTGTCTTTGTCGCTCCGGAAGTAAGGTAAGAAAGGTCAGCAAACAGAATGTCGTCTTTAATTATTGGATTTCCAGATCCGCTTTGGTAGGTAGAGGTGTTGTCGGAATAGGCCATACCGACCATCGTGGTGAAATCGTGCTTGTTAATATTGAAATGATAGTTAGCAAAGTTTTCCCACTGATAGTAAATATTATCCGTTGTAGTTCGGCTCACAGTAGGGCTTGTATTCAGCATGGTAGCATTTGCATAATATACTTTGGTATAGCTGCGGTTGTTTGAATATCCGCCATTGAAGCCCAAGCGTGATGTTATTGTAAGCCCTTTTACCGGCGTAAAATCGCCAAATACGGTTCCAATAGCATTCATGCCGCTACTGTTGCTCGTGTAGGCATCGCGATTGAGTAACGGATGAATCTGGGTACATTGAAAATAACGTGAGAGTCCGTAATACAAGCCATCCGAATTGGTCAGCAAATTATAACCCGAAGTGATTGCTGTTTTCATAAAATCGGGAAGATTGTCTTTTGTATAATAGGCCCGAGTAAGCGGATCCATCATCAATACACCGCCGATCAATCCGCCATATTCGGTGTTCTCATTGGCCACGCTGTTTTTTGTCCATCGGTCAATAGAAACATTAGCACCGATTTTAAGCCACGGTTTCATTTTGTACTCGGCATTAAGAGTCCCGGACAGTCTGCCGTATTTATCTCCCGATCCTTTAACGATACCGTCATTCGAAAGGTTGGATAAGGAAAGGAAATAGGTACCTTTGTCATTACCTCCCTGAAAAGAAAGATTGTGTTTGTACATCAATGCATCCTCAAAGGCAACGTCAGCCCAGTTGGTATTGGTTTTTCCATCCCAATAGGACAGCGCAGCGTCGTTCAACAAACCTCCTTCTTTCATGTAAGTAGCATATTCGTTGGAGTTCATTACCTTTGGCAGATTGGATAAACTATTGACACTAACTTGAAAATCATAGCTAATCTTACTGTTTCCCGCTTTCCCCGCCTTGGTAGTTATAAGAATAACACCGTTGCCAGCTTCTGCTCCATAGATTGCTGCCGATGCTGCATCTTTTAGCACTTCCATTGAAGCTATATTGTTAGGGTCTATTGCACTGATGTCGGAAGTGCGAAGTCCATCCACAATAAACAAAGGAGTGGAACTGCCATTTGAACTGATACCACGTATGTGCACTATAGGTGACGAACCCGGAGCTCCCGAAGCCGACACGATTTGAACCCCTGCCGTTTTTCCTTGCAAAGCTTCTTCTGCGCGGGTAATGGTTCTGTTTTGCATATCTTCCGATTTTACCTGAGAAATAGCTCCCGTCACAGAGCTCTTTTTCTGGATGCCATAACCGACAACAACCACTTCATCAAGCGTTTTTGTCTCTTCTGTCAGGCTAACGTCAATTTTATTTTTTCCAGCAATGGCAACTTCTTTTGATTTGAAACCTACAAACGAAAAAACTAAAGTTGCGTTGGATGCGGCGCTTACCTGATAACGACCATCGAGATCGGTAATGGTTCCGCTGTTAGTCCCTTTTACCATAACGCTTACGCCAATCATGGGCATTCCGGAGGATTCGGAAACGATTCCCGTAATTTTGCTGCTGTTTTGCGCGAAAACAGAGGAAAAAACCGCAGCAAAAAAACAGAACAAGAACAAAGACCTTAGCCAACCTCTTTGGATGGCATTCACATGCACGTTGATCATTTTACTGTTTTTCATAATGGATTAAATTAAAGGTATTATCTATGGCTGTTGACAATATTCAACAGTTCTTTATCGTGATTGTATTTGATTTCGCATTGATTGTTGAAAATCATGGTAGCTCCTTTTTGAGGATCAAAAGGTTTCCAGTCGGGCAATCCGGTGGTATTGGGATTTCCTGTTTTCGCAAAGTTGATCCAGGCACTGCTCATTTTATCGGCCAGCGCGTACGCTGCCTCACCGCCTCCTGTCATGGTGCGGCTGTTGTAGATATTATTGAACACAAAGGGCAGCTCCATACAATGACTTGACCGGAATGCACCGTCAAAGATCGGAGATTCCCAGGTAAATAGATACATGTAGACCGGAGCGCTGCTTATATTCGCTTTAAATGTGGCTTGTTGAACGGCCTGTGGCCGGAACATCATATCTACATCAAACAAGTCAACAGGTTTGAAGTGTGGATAGGCTCTGCCGAAGGCTTTCAGAAACTCGTCGGTTTTGTCTCCATATTGTTTGGCCAGTTCTGCCTTTGCGGTTTCCATTGTGGCTTTTTTCAGGGCAGGATTGCGACTGCTTCCCATAAATTCGTGCAAAGTTGTTCCTATAATTACCGGAATGTCTTTGGATGTTTCGTATGCCTGAGACGAGGACGGTTGTATGGTTAAAACGTCTCCGTCTACTGTCGGGCTCCACCCGAAGAGCAGCGACATAAGTCCTTCGGTGGCAGCCTCGGTTTTTACTTTGGCTATTGCTTTTTCTCCCGCTTCCAACAATTTTTCATAAGGGATGTTTTTCAATTGGTCTATCTGTGAAGCGTTGAGACCCAGTTCTTCCATCACCGTCACACCGATCCGTCTTGAGTACTTTGAATCCATCATCTGTAACATAGAACCACTTTCTACAATGGCTTTATTGAACAATCCTGTTGCAAGGCGACATGTCAACAGGGAGGTTACCTTTCCGCCGCCGCCCGATTGTCCGAATATGGTGACATTAGAAGGATCGCCTCCGAAGTTGGCGATATTATTTTTTACCCATTGCAGGGCTGCAATCAGATCGAGTAGACCCGCATTCCCCGACCGGGCATACTTTTCTCCGAAAGCAGATAAATCCAGGAAGCCAAGTACGTTGAGACGATGATTGAGAGAGACAATAACGACATCTCCCTTTTTTGATAAATTTGCTCCGTCATAAGCCGGTAATTCCTGACCGGAGCCTGCCGAATATCCTCCGCCATGCAGCCATACCATCACGGGACGCTTTTTTCCGTCGTTGATTCCTTTGGTCCAGATATTCACCCGCAGGCAGTCTTCTCCTGGAAAACCGTCATCCCAACGAGACTCAAAAGCCATTTCATCTACCAACCATCCTGCACGTTTTCTTTGCGGACAGGTTGGGCCATAAGCTCGTGAACTTCTGATACCGTCCCACGACTTGGCTTTTGTAGGAGGCATGAAACGTTCCGCCTGTGCGTAGGGAATACCTTTATAAGTGTATATTCCGTCTTCAATATATCCGGACACCAGTCCCGATTCGGTTTTGACTATCGCTTCGGACGCAGAGGCGGTAATTTCTCCCTTCTGGCGGTTTTCAGTCGACCGGGATGTTCCAAGCGAGCAGGCATAGACAATGACTGGGATTATTGCCAGTCCCAACAACAAAATTTTTTTCATGTCAATCAGATCTTTAAGGTTGTTTTGAGATTGCAATATTACGGTTTCGCGAAAAAACGGAATTGCTGATCTGATTTAAAAACTTGCCTAATCTGTTTTTTCCATTTGTCGATTTGTATAAATAGTTGTCGATTTTATCATAATAGGTTCTACAACATGTTTTTTTAGACTTTCGTTTTTTACATTTGTATTCGAATTAAATTAATCCTGTCATTTCTTTTCTTATAGGCTTGTATTAAATGTGCCAACATAACCTTAATATATCATGAAGTACCCTTTCTTGTGGTTTTCTCTTATTGTATTCTTTTGTGTTTTGTCTTGCCGTAATCATCAGCAAAAAAGAAGTTCGGATTTTGATAGCCAGTCCATCAGCAGGACTATTTCGAATCAAAAAGTGAATGCAATTGCAGAAGATGACCAAGGCTATATCTGGCTGGGAACTTTCAGGGGACTGAACAGGTATAATGGCAATGATTTTCATCAGTATTTCAATACGGAGGACACTACCAGTGTTGCGGATAATCAGATCAAGGCTATTTATAAAGATTCGAAAGCAAGATTGTGGGTTGCCACAGTAAATGGAATTTCGCTCTATGGTGAACAGGGGACGTTTTTTACAGCTCCCATTGAGGCAAAAAGTCGTAATGCAATTCAGCTACTTGAAAACAAGGAGGGTACAATATTTGCCAACATGGCTTTCCAACTTTGCGCGTATGACCCTGAAAAAAAGAGATTTAAAGTTGTCATTGATCATTTTTTGGATGATGACGATTTTATGAACACGTGTCATATCGATAAAGCAGATCGGATTTGGTCTGTTACATCCTATCATATCCGCTCTTACAACAGCTCTACGCTGAAATTGCTCTCTGTCGCAAAATCAGAAAAACCAGTTCATTACTCCTTTCTTCGTGACAATGGAGAGCTTTGGCTCGCTACGCAAAATACCTTGTCGATATACAATACCAACAGCGGAAAATTCATATCCATTCCAACGGCAATCAGCCAGCATCCGGTTCTTTCAAAGGCCATAGTCACACTTATTCATCCGTACGACAATGTTTCGTTACTTATCAATACCCAGAAAGACGGCTTGTTTCTGTATAATTCAAATTCAGGAAAAGTGATCGGACAAAACGAGAGTGGCTTTCCATTTGAGGCACCGAACTTTGAAATTACATCGATGTTTACTGATTCAAAGAAAAATTTGTGGATCGGATCTACGGATCAGGGCTTTACGGTTAGTTATAATTACAAAAAACATTTTAATAACAACAGCTTTCTGCAAGCCCGTTTTCAAAACAAATCGGTCACCTCTATCTTCCCCGATAAAAATAAAAATCTGTGGATTGCAACAACTCTGCATGGCCTTTTTGTGTATAATATAGAAAATAAGAGTATTAAAGAGGTAAACACGACCTTGTTCTTTGTCGATGATAAATCGTATAAAGACAGGGTAAATCATCTTTTTGTGGATGCCGACAACAATATTTGGTTGCTTACCAATACCAGGTTGTTGAAATGCCGCTATGTTAACAATACCCTGCAACGGCAGGAATCGTTTCCTTTTACTCATCTATTGTTTGATATCACTCAGGATCATAACGGAACCATCTGGGTCGCCGGTGGTGGTGAATATGTATTTGCACTTCGCAAAGGCGAAAAGAGTTTTCGGAAAATACAGCTTTATCCGAAGGGGTTTAACTTTTCGGCAAAAATTCTGACACTCTCTTCGGGAGACATTCTTGTCAGTTCCTTTAATCAGAATTTGAGACTGATTAATCCTGCCGATTATTCGGTAAAAGAAATTCAAATAAAAAAATATATGAAGCGATCGGTTTTTATCCCGATTGATTTGTACGAAGATTCGGAAGGGTATATATGGATAGCGACCATCACAAACGGACTATTGCGTTATTCGCTAAATACGCATAAGACAGAACAGATGAACGGACTTTCCTGTAACGATGTCAGCAGTATTATTGAAGATGTTCAGGGTAATATGTGGATCGGGACATTGTTTGGCTTGTGTAAATTTGACAAAACATTGCAACGCTTTATTCCCTATTATGACAGTGACGGTATCGGAGGTAATCAATTTAACGAAAGGAGTGTCTGTACTTTACCCGACCATACATTGATATTGGGAGGAACTCATGGGCTTACCGTTTTTAATCCGCTCGATGTCAATCTAAAACGACAGATTCCGCTTTTGTTTGAAGATCTGAAAGTTCACAACCATTTAGTAAAGCCGTCCGACGCCAGAACTATAGATAAGGAACTTCAGCTTAAGCCGAAAATCAAACTAAATTACAACGAGAATAGTTTTTCGATTTCCTATTCAGCTCTCGACTACGGAGAATACACAAGGGTACGTTACTTTTATAAACTCGAAGGGTTTGACAAGCAATGGGTAGATGCCCACAATGACCATTCGGCCAACTATTCGAATGTGTCTCCGGGAAAATACACTTTTCGCCTCAAGATAACAAACAATGATAATACTATGGTTGAAGCCGAAAATTCTATTCCGGTCAAGGTGGCAACACCGCCTTGGCTAAGCTGGCCGGCGCTACTGGTTTATGTTGTCCTCATTATCGCACTGATCCGGTTTATCAATCATCTCTATTTTCGCATCAACATCAACAAAGCTCACGCATTGATGGCAATTAAAGAAAAAGAACATGAACAGAGCGTCAATCAGATGAATATGAGTTTCTTTTCTAATATTTCGCACGAGTTCCGTACTCCGCTGACGATGATTGCGGGTCCTGTGGCAACTTTATGTAAAGAAGAATCGATAAAAGGAGAAAATAAAACGCTTCTGTTGACAGTCCAGCGCAGTGTAAGTCGAATGTTGAGGCTCATTAACCAACTGATGGACTTTAACAAGCTGGAAAATGATGCACTGAAGCTGAATGTAAAGAAAGAAGATATAGTCGCACAAATAGATCAATTTGTCGATGTATTCAGGGTTAATGCCAAAGAAAAGGGGATAACGCTTACTACTTTCGGTTTGGAAGAGTCGTATTACATGTGGCTGGATAATGATAAACTTGAAAAGATACTAGCCAATCTTATTTCGAATGCTTTGAAATTTACTCCACAGGGAGGAAAAATTGATGTTCGTTTCGATGTAATTTTCCGCGACGAAGCAGCGTTGTTATTTCCATTAACGGAAAAAGACAAAGATACCGAATACGTTAAAGTAACCGTTGGAGATACGGGACAAGGAATCCCGGAAGATAAGCGGGAAAAAATATTTGAGCGCTATTATCAGATTCACAATCAGACCAAAGAGTTCTATAACTGGGGAACCGGCATCGGATTATATTATTCCCGCCGTCTTGCCGAATTGCATCACGGTTATATTAAAGCGGCTAATCAGGCAGAAGGTACCGGCACGTTGATGAACTTTATTTTGCCGGTGCACAAAACCTCTTATTCTGAAGAAGAACGACGTATTGATGAGGTAACTGATGTTTACTACCGTAGTCCGCATAGAGAAATGCAACCAGAATATCCAGCAGAGCAGGAAGACGATCAAAAACCATCGCTGCTGGTAATTGATGACGATACCGATGTGGCTCATTACCTGAAGACACTACTTTCTTCGAAGTATAAAGTAGTGGTAAAATTTGATGCCGAAAGCGCTTTTAAGGCTCTGGAAGAAGTACTTCCAGATATGATTATCAGCGATATAGTGATGCCTGGAATGGACGGTTATCAGTTTTGCAGACTGGTAAAAGAGAATATCTCTTATAGCCATATTCCAGTAATCCTCCTGACTGCGAAAGCTACTGTCGACAATCAGGTGGAGGGTCTTAACTGCGGTGCAAATGCTTATGTTATAAAGCCTTTTGAACCACAGTATTTATTAGCCTTGGTGAAATCGCAGTTGCTCAACCGAGAACAAATGCGAAACATTCTTTCCAGTTCGACACAGACCGAAAAAATAGATGATAATGTGTTGTCGCCTCAGGACAATGTCTTTATGACTTCGCTCTATCAACTGATGGAGAGCGAACTTTCCAATTCCGAATTGAACATTGCCCGGTTGACCGAATCGCTGAAGATAAGCCGGACAAAGTTTTACTATAAGGTCAAAGGCCTAACGGGCGAAAATCCAAATGTTTTCTTCAAAACTTACAAACTCAACCGCGCTGCCGAACTTATAATGGAAGGGAAATATAACACCTCTGAAATTGCCGATATGACAGGTTTCAGTACCCTGTCACACTTTTCAGCAAGTTTTAAAAAACAATTTGGTGTGTCACCCAGCAAGTATCAGCGATAATGTATTATTAAAAATATGTTAGGTAAATACGTCCCTATTTGAGTTGTCATCGGCGAATATTAAGTATTCAATGCCGCGTGTTTGCAGATTAACCGTTATCTTCGGCTGGATGTTTTCACCTTACGAAGTCTTATATCAAAGAAAAAAATAACAACAAACAGTAGGGGCAAAACCATCGTCGGTTGTCATAGTAGAAAAAGGAGCTTCTAATTTTTTGTGTCGCAATAGTTAATATGTACCTTTGCAAAAAAATTATGATTATCTGTTCTGAACAGAATATTACAATCATAAAGTAACCGACATTCAGTGTGATTGAACCGAGAATAGACATTGTAACGGCATTGCGACAAGGGGATTCGGTAGTCTTCGAACAATTGTTCGACGATTACTACGAACGTTTGTGCAATTATGCCAACTCTTTTCTCGACGATATCGACGAATCGGAAGAGGTCGTTCAATCCACGTTTATTACACTGTGGGAAAAGCGCGACAAGCTGGATATTCAAATTTCGGTAAAATCGTACCTGTATCAGGCGGTGCACAATCAGAGTCTCAATAAAATAAAACACGACCGGGTAAAACAGTCCCATTTCGAATACATCACCTATCAGAACAACGTGGAAGCGCCCGACGGCTATCAGAGCATGATAGAAAAGGAACTGACCGAAAAGATCCGTTCAGCGGTGGAATCGTTGCCTCAGCAATGCAGAATGGTGTTTACGCTAAGCCGGTTCGAAAATCTGTCGTATGCTGAAATTGCCACACAACTGAACTTGTCGGTAAAAACGGTCGAAAATCACATGGGAAAAGCGCTGCGCATCATGCGCACCGAATTATCTGATTATTTGCCGTTACTTATATGGCTATTTCTTCCTTATTTTTAATTTATCGATTCATTGATCGTAGAAGATACACATATTGACCCCATTATTGCACGGTTTCTTGCAAACGAAGCTTCGCCCGAGGACATTCGTCTATTAAACGAATGGATGGCTCTGGACGATGCCAACAAGCGCTATGTGGAGCAGGTGAAATGGCTAAACGACAAAGCTGCCTCTTCGTGCCAATATGTAAAGGTTGACAAAGCGAAAGCCTGGGAGAAAGTAAAAGCCCAAACCGTCGCCTCAGTGCCGGTAAAACCTCGCTCGTTTCCGCTTTTACAATCATCATGGATGCGCGTGGCTGCGGTCTTCGTCCTCGTTTTGGGATTTGCGTCGTTAGGCTATCATTTCTGGTCGCTGTCGGACAAAAACACGATGCAATATAACATTGTTTCTGCGGATGTTTCGGTCAACAAAACCATTGGCGATAATGTACAGGTATGCCTCAACCGGCAGACCACGATAGCCGTAACGGAAAATAAAAAGAAGAAAACGAAAGAGCTGCAACTGTCGGGCGAAGCCTTTATTCAGGTGAAACATGCGAAAGAGGAACAATTGATTGTCAAAGCCGGAGAGACGCAAATTAAAGACATCGGCACCTCGTTTAATGTAAAAGCGCGTCCCGGTAGCCCGACGATAGAAGTCTTCGTACAAAAAGGAGAGGTCATTTTCTTCACGACAGACCAATCGGGTATAACACTTAAACAGGGAGAAACCGGCATTTTCGACAACCAAACAAAAACGTTCCGCAAACTGACAATGCTCAATCCCAATGTCGATGCTTACAAAACGCACCGGTTTGTATTTGTCAACACCCCGTTGAGCGAGGTTGTAAAAGAGATCAATGCCGTGTATCCCGGTGCCATTACGATCAAAGAACCTCTCATTGGAACAAATACCATTACGGTCACCTTTGACAACGAACGGGTTAACGCCATGGCCTCCGTGCTATCGGAGACTTTGGGATTGCAACTTTCAAAATCCGGTAACGGATATATTTTACGCTAACAAACATGTCGATAGCTAAAACCAGCAAAAAGATAATTTTCGCAATCCTATTCCTGACCCCGTGGCAGTTTCTCACTGCACAATCCACATCCGGTTCTTACCTTGAACACAGAATATCACTAACAGCAATCAGACAACCCGTCGAAAAGATTTTAAACCAAATATCGGAACAGGAGGGGTGCGTTTTCTCGTACAGTGCAAAAGCTATAAATGTTCAAACGGTAGCCACCATAAGAGCCACCAATAAGCCCGTAAAGATTGTTCTGGACGAGCTTTTCGACAATCAGATAGGATATAAAACACGCGGAAAATATATTATACTGAAACCTCTTAACAACCACACATCATCAAAAACGAACGTTCTGGAAGGATATATTTTCGATAGAAAAACCGGACAACAAGTTGCTAATGCCAGTGTGTACGACAAGAAGATGAGATTGTCGGCAATCACCGACCGGTACGGATATTTTCGCATCGAGGTTCCTCGTAAACGACCCATTCCAAATTTACATATCAGCAAAGAGGGTTATGCCGACACCTTATTGCTAACTGCATCGTCCGGTTCGTCGTTGCGCATGATGACTGTAAACCTGGATGAAAACCGTCAAAAAAAGAGCTTCTTACCAAAATTTATTCCAAAATGGCTTTTGCCCCATAAATTGAAAATTCACGCTTCCAATCTTACCGATTCTGTGTTCCGGAGAGTGCAGTTTTCGTTGGTTCCGATGGTGAGTACGAATACCTTGCTGACGGGTAACACGCAGAACGATGTGTCACTCAATCTTACGGTGGGCTATGTATATGCTATCCGCAAATTTGAAGTGGGGGGTATTATCAATATAGTGCGCACCAATGCCAGCGGTTTCCAACTTGCAGGGACAGGAAATATTGTCGGCGAAACATCATCCGGATTTCAGGGAGCCGGAGTATTCAATGTCGCTCGCACCGCGTCGGGCGTACAAGCCGCCGGATCAGTCAACATTGCATTCGAAAATGCAACCATACAAGTTGCAGGGGCTATCAATTCCGCCCAAAATACGACCCTTCAACTATCCGGCGCGATCAATTTCGCTGCGGATACAGCCGATGTGCAGTTGGGCGGAGCTATAAATATTGCCAAAGAAAACAAAGTTCAACTTGCTGGAGCGGTCAACATGGCTCAGGCTTCTGCGGTACAGTTGAGTGGTGCCGTGAATATGGCATTGAAGAGTGCAACAACACAAATTACCAGCGCTGTCAATATTGCAGACAAAAGCAATGTTCAAATTGCTGCACTTAATATTGCCCGGCACGTTAAAAAGCTGCAACTGGGAGTTGTAAACATTGCCGATTCCTGTTCCGGAATTCCACTCGGACTATTCAGCTATGTCAAGTCCGGCTATCACCGATTGGAAGCCTCTATCGACGAATCGTCGTTTGCCACTATTGCCTATCGTTCAGGAGTACAACGATTCCACACCTTCTTTGAAGCTGGGATAGCCACCAAACATACGCCCGACAGATTGTTCACCTGGGGATATGGTATCGGAACGTCGTTGGGAAAAACACCGAAGATGCTTGTTGACATCGATCTGTCTGCACGCCAGTTTGCCACCTCGCGCGCGTTTCTACAAAATGAAAATCAGTTCCGTCTTTACTGCGGCATCGACCGAAAAATAGCCTCCCGCCTGTCTATTGCGGTAGGAGTTACCTACAATATGCTGGTCTACAAAAATAACGAGGCAAACCAGCAAGCATTCTCCTCAATAGCGCCCTACACGCTCACTAACCACATTGGGAACAACAACACCTGCGTAAAATCGTGGATCGGAGGAAAAGTAGCTCTTCGCTTCTTGTAGTGCGTTTAAACAATGATCCTATTTTTTTGCTGAAGCAATAGGGGTTGGTTGTTCTAAGATTGTCATAGAGATATAATTCAAAAAATCAACTATCTCATGAAGCTTAAAGCAACAATCACTGTACTCATTGCATTTGCTTTTCTATCTATTGAAACAGGCAACGCGCAAACAAACAATACAAAAAACAACGAATCCGATTCGATTCACAGAGCCATGCAACTATCTTTTCTTCCTTACATCAGTACGGAGGGAACCTCTTCCGGCAAGGTAGCTTGTAAGGTTTCATTCAACATTCTGGCCGGTTCCATCCACAGCGTTGATGGTTTTGAAATGGGAGGTTTGCTCAACATGGAGCGTCGCGATGCCGGAACCTGCCAACTGGCTGGCATCGGGAATATCGTTGGTGGAAAAACCAGAGGGTTTCAGGCATCAGGCATTTTCAACCAGTCGGGCAGCGTAGATGGTATGCAGATGGCAGGAATCGTAAACAATACCCGAAAAATCGATGGAGCACAAATAGCCGGCATTGCAAACAGCAAAACAGAAGGAAATTGTATACAAATAGCTGGAATCGCAAACAATGCGCAACATGGTAAAAATTCGCAAATAGCAGGTATCGCAAATACTGCCGACTCCGCCAACATACAGATAGCCGGTATTGCAAACTATGCCCGTAACGTAAACGGTACGCAAATATCAGGCTGGGTAAACGTAGCAAAACGAGTAAAAGGTTGTCAGATAGGAATCATCAATATCTCCGATTCTTGTGGTACACCTATTGGAATTATCAATATTGTAAAAAATGGCATTCATCAGCTCGACATTTATGGTGACGAACTATTTTACAGCAATATAGCTTTTCGTTCGGGTACCTCAAGGCTATACACATTACTGACGGCAGGTATCCGTCCCGATAACCTGGATTCTCCCCTCTGGACATACGGTTGGGGTATCGGTACGTCGTGCGCCGTTGCACGAAAAACAGCACTCGATATCGAAGGAGTATTCTCTCATGTTGTAAAAAACGGCGATTTCCGAAACAATTTCTTGTATAAAGTCGGCATAAACATCGATCAGAAACTGGGAAACAAAACATCGCTTATCGTCGGGCTCTCCTATAATTTCCTTTCTACCGATACACATAGTCCTTATTACAGCGCTACATATGCAAAGATGGCACACTATTCGTTTACAAACCACACCTATAGCCGGTATAACTTAAAAAGCTGGTTGGGAGTAAAAGTGGGCTTGCGTTTCTTTTAACGCAGATTCTTCATAATCGATCCGACTTTTCGGATCCCAAGAGAGAGATTGCCTCCGGATCGACAAGAGGCTGCCTCTCTCTTTGTTGTTCATACGGCAAGCAATTGCTATACCGGCAAAAATCGTTACTTTTGCAACAAAATTGTATCTATGCGTATTGATATTGTTACCGTCCTGCCAGAGCTACTGGAAAGTCCTTTGAATCATTCAATTGTAAAGCGTGCCCAAGACAAAGGTTTAGTCGAAATCGAAGTGCACAATTTACGCGAATACTCGAACGACCCGAAACATCACCGTGTCGACGATTATGCTTTCGGAGGAGGTGCTGGTATGGTAATGCAGGTCGAACCGATTTTCCGAGCCATCACGGCACTAAAGGAAAAATATGCATACGAGGAGGTAATTTATACCTCTCCCGATGGGGAAAAGTTCAGCCAACCGCTGGCCAACAGGCTATCGATTGGAGGTAATTTACTGATCTTGTGCGGACACTACAAAGGCATCGACCAACGCGTACGTGACCATCTGATTACCAAAGAAATATCCATAGGCGACTACGTTCTGACCGGTGGCGAATTGGCTGCTGCGATAATGGCAGATGCTATCGTTCGCCTTATTCCGGGAGCAATCGGCGACGAACAGTCTGCCCTCTCCGACTCGTTTCAGGACAACCTGCTGGCACCGCCGGTTTACACCCGACCGGCAGAGTTCAACGGCTGGAAGGTTCCCGATATTTTACTTTCGGGACACGAGCGCAAGATACACGAATGGCAATTGCAGCAATCGATCGAACGCACCAAACGCCTCCGCCCCGATTTACTGAACGACTGATGGCACTTGGATATTTAGCTTTCGTCAATCTGCTAAGCGGCCTCCTGTTTTGGAAAGACAAGCAAGCTGCGAAAAACGGATCGTGGCGTGTCTCAGAAATCCGGTTGCATTTAATGGAGTTGCTGGGAGGCGTATTTTGCAACTGGGTACTAATGTATGCTATTCGTCATAAGAACAAGAAATTCAGTTATTATGCCATAACATACCTGCTACTCATCGCGTGGATAGCAGCATTGATTTATTGTCCGAAAATAGTCTTATAACAAGCAAGAAATAAAACACAATGATAAAAACAGGAATTATAGGAGGCGCCGGTTACACGGCCGGAGAGCTGCTTAGGTTACTGATTAACCACCCGGAAGTAGAAATTACCTTTGTACATAGCGAAAGTAATGCCGGAAACAAAATCACAGCCGTCCACAGCGGTTTGCTGGGAGAAACCGATCTGGTTTTCACTAATAGTTTGGAACTTCTTTCGTCTATCGATTTATTATTTTTCTGCACGGCACATGGCGACACCAAAAAATTCATCGACAGCCACGAACTACCAGCGAACCTGAAAATCATCGATCTATCGACCGACTATCGAGCCAAACGAGCCGATCACGATTTCGTATACGGCCTACCCGAACTCAATCATGATGCGATTGCACAGGCTCAGCACATTGCCAATCCTGGATGTTTTGCCACTGCCATTCAGTTGACGGTATTGCCTTTGGCAAAAGCAGGTTTATTGAAAGAAGTGCATGTAAATGCCATCACCGGTTCGACTGGTGCCGGAGTTAAGCCCGGAGCAACGACCCACTTCAGCTGGCGCAACGACAACATTTCGGTGTATAAAGCGTTCGAACATCAGCATCTCGGCGAAATAAAGCAATCGATTAACCAGCTACAGGCTTCGTTCGACGCTCCGGTCAACTTTATTCCCGTTCGTGGTGATTTTGCACGGGGTATTTTCGCAACCGTATATACCGAGTGCGACCTTTCGCTCGAAGAGGCTCAAAAGCTATACAATGATTTCTATGCGGCGCATCCGTTTACCATTGTTACCGAAAGCAACCCGGATCTAAAACAGGTTATCAACACAAACAAATGCCTGCTCCACGTTGAGAAACACGGCAACAAACTGCTCATTATTTCTGTCATCGACAATCTGCTGAAAGGCGCATCCGGACAAGCCGTTCACAATATGAATCTACTTTTCGGCCTACCAGAAACCACCGGACTGAAATTGAAACCGGTAGCCTTTTAATTTACCGTATCGATTCAAAATAAAACCCCGGAGATGCAAACAGCTCTCTTCGGGGTTTTATTTTAGTAGTTTCTACCGGACGATTTTTCCGGCTTCTTTATAAGTTCTCGGGGCTTTTGTTTATCCAACGGCAATCCGGTAGGATCCCAATCCTGTTCAATATCAAAATTGGCACGCAGGGCGATTTTCGAGGGGAAATAGTATACCTGTTCGGGATCGCGCTTTTGTTTGTAATTTCCGGTATCCCATTGCCCGTTATCGTTGGCATCGATATACATTCGCAAATAGTAATCGTTCGGCATCAAATTGCTAAACGTATTCTGGGTCGGTTTGGCCCGGAGCGTTTTTATCACCTCGTCTTTGTTGTTGAGCAATTCCAATACCGTATGCTCCGTAAAAGGCAAAAGATTAACGATCAATGACGAATACTCTTCCAATGCCCTTACTCTGAACGATTGCTGATACACAGCACTTGGCAATCTCTTCCAGTTGGTAAACATAGCCGAATCGATCTCCAGTTTATAATGCGTATCCGGTTTCCATGCATAGGCTATGGAATAGGCCGTACCCACATCATCATCCCGCTTGAGACGAACCGTCGTCGGTTTCCAAACCGTATCGACCTTCACAAAAAGATGCAATCGGGAAGAGTCTATCTGAATAATTGGCGATTCAAACTTAAAACGGAGTGGCTTGTCTATATCCATATCCGCCACTAAGTTGGAGGTAATACTCCACGTATCAATCTGTTTTTTTACCTCTTTCTTGCCTTTAGCCTTGGTGTTAACCAACAATCGTTTGGGATGAAAGAACTTAAAAAGAAGTGTATCCGTTGTGGACACTAACTTTCCTATCGAGTCCGATTTATTGTATGTCAACGCCATTTGCAGCGTGTCCATCTTGGCTGCAACCGTATCTCGCATCCAATACACCAACGTATCGTTTTTCAGACTTCGTTGCAACAAAGGAGGGTTTTTCCATGTAAAATTCAACGGTTTAAGAACAGGAAGCGTATCGTTTTTGGCGCCAAACAAGAGTACCAGCTTATCCTGCATGGGACGTTCACTCTTCAGTAGTCGTTGACGCATAAACTCCTCTTTGTAGTATCGCAACACCAGTGTATCGGGTAAAAAGCGTACATATGGCACCTGTCGAATCGTGTCTATCTTCATCGAGTCGGTGCGAATGGTATCGTTCCGCACATCCATTTTGAATGAGGTGTGCACCGGTTTCGGATCTGCAGCCAGCCCTTCGGCCGGTTGATCGAAATAGAAATTGCCGTTCTGATCATTCAAGGCAAATACCCGGTAATCGCCATCGTGAATACCTCTTATGATAAACATTCCATTCTCTCCGGTTTTTGCCACACGTAAAAATGGGAAATGCGTAAAAGCGGAATCATTCAGATTTTGATGAATTCCGGTTATTACATTCGGAACCGGATCGAGCGTGCGCGCATCCAGTACGGTACCTGCAATCTGCATCGTATCGATAGACGCACCCGTCGAAAAGCTGAAAGCAAAATTATGCAGTACGTTTTTCTCATTATTATCAGCCAAGGCATCACCAAAATCGATCGTGTAAGTCGTATTGGCTTTCAGCGAATCGTTCAACACGATAGAAACCCGCTTGCCAATGGCTTTGATAGAGGCAGGTTCGATTTGAGCCGGCGAAATAACCACTTTTTCCGTGGGGTTCGTCAACTGCACAAACTCGTCAAAATAGAGCTCTATATGACGACTTTTCACATTGATCTGTTCCAAAACGGGAACACTTCGTTCCAATACCGGAGGGGTGACGTCTTGGGCTCCACCGGTAGGCCCGGTTCCCCGGTTAGCACAAGCTACCAATAAAACGCTAAATATAAGTGCGGAAAGGAGTCGGAGAATATTCAATTGCAATCGCATGTAGAAAGGAAAAACTGCGTAATTAATTAATGCACAAAAATACGAATGTTTTTCGATTTCCGGTGATCGATTATTTAAGCCGATAGCTTTTATTAAAAAGAAGTTAGAGCCAACCTCTATTTTATTTAAGATGAGGCAAATAAGAAAAAAGCCAACAAGATTATTTTTTCTTAATATTAACATCGTCCACGTTAGACTTTTTTCTATCTTTGTCTTCTATATTATGAAAATTCGCTGGAAAATAGTATTCATTTCAATCGGCTGTTTATTAGTCGCTTCCTATCTGATTTTTGCCGGTATTTCCTTTTCGGGCAAACTATCGTCCGAGGTGTGTCATGGCGTTCAGGTTACTGTCGAAGATAGTTCGCAGATCGGATTCATCACCTCCAAAGAAATTTATCGTTTGCTCGAAAGCCGAAATCTGAATCTGGTTGGACAAACGATGAAACAGATCAATATCAGCAAGGTGGAACGGGAGATAATGAAAAATCAATACATTAATAAAGTGGATTGCTATAAAACGCTCGATGGAAATGTCAAAATAAGCGTTTGGCAACGAAAACCCATTTTACACGTAATGACAACCGAGAATTACTATCTGGACAACGATTTTCACAAAATGCCTTTCGTCCCGGGATATTCGACTTACGTTCCCATCGTGTCGGGTACCGTCAGTCAGGCATATATTCACAATCAGTTATTTCCATTCATCCGCTTTTTGCAAAAGGACGAATTTTGGAATGCTCAGGTAGATCAAATCTATGTACAAAACGATTCGACGGTTGAGCTGGTTCCGCGTGTGGGCGATTGCATTATCAACCTGGGATCGATAGACCGGTACGAACAAAAGCTTGACAAACTGATGACTTTGTACACAAAAGCATTCAATACAATTGGCTGGAACCGGTATACGTATATCGATCTGCAATACCGCGACAAAGTAATATGTACCAAACAATCGGATGAACCTGTTCCCGAAAAACCGCAGGTAGAAGGTAGCGAACCTATACAATAAGCAAACTACAAAACTATGGATACAAACAATATATACGTTGCCCTCAATATCGGGAGTTCCGAAATTACTGCAATGGCTGCTCAAAAGAACGACGAAGGGCAGTTACGCATTTTAGGAGTCGAAAGTGGAACTTCGGAAGGAGTTCGTTACGGAGAGATTATCAATCCCAGTAGTACCAGTGCCGTGGTAAACCGCCTGCTGAAACTGCTGCAAAACCGTATCGGTCGTGAGATCGGACAGGTATATGTCGGGTTAAACGGACGATCGCTCAAAACACTCAAGGCCTCAAACGGACGCCAGTTAGACAACGGAACCGAAGTAACGGATATGCTGCTTCACGAAATGATAAGTGAAGTGAAGGACGCAAAGACCGAACAAGGTGCCATATATGAAGTCTATATGCAGGAAACCAAGGTAGATGATGAGATCGAACCTTCTCCTATCGGTTGTCTTTGCGAAAAAATTCAGGCAAGCTATCGTGTCATTTTGGGGAAACCCGAACTGAAGACGAATATCGAACGCTGCATCGACCGGGCCTGTTACGCGCTGGCCAATGCCCCGATACAACTTGTTGCAACCGCAGATGCCCTACTCTCAATCAACGAGAAAGAACAGGGATGTGCCCTGATTGATTTTGGAGCCCACTGTACCTCACTTGCAATTTTTCATCATGGCTATTTGCGCTATCTTTCCGTAATTCCGCTTGGAGGAAAGAATATCACCAAAGATATCGCCAGCCTTGAGCTATCGGAAAACATTGCCGAACAGATCAAACTGCAGTTTGCCAACTCCATTACCAGCACGGTAAACCCATCGCAACGCATCACCATAAAATCCGAAATACAGGGTCTCGAACCCAAACGCATCCCTTTGCAAACACTGGCATTTATTACCGAAGCGCGTGCCAGCGAAATATTGGATCTGGTGTTGGTTCACATACAAAAATCGGGGCTATCCGGACATCTGGGAGCGGGTATCGTTATCACGGGGAATGCTTCAAAACTGCTAAATCTGGAGGCCCTTATCCAGCAAAAAACACAACTACCGGTACGACTCGGTACCCACAGTATCCATTTGGAAGATGGCACCAGTGAGCGTTTTCACGATGTCGGCTACTCTCCGCTGGTCGGATTATTGCTGACGGCCGACACCGATTGCAGCTACAAAGAAGAGGAGAAACCGGTTGAAAACAGCAAACCCGCAAAACCGGCCAAAGAGCCTAAAATAAAACGAAACAACGTGCTTAATAAATTTGGGAACAAACTGGCCAGCGGTTTTGAAAGCTTGTTCAAAGACGAGAATTAAAACGGTCTGCTATTTCCAGACATAAACCAAACAGTAAAGACTTGCAACACATAACTCAAGAATACTATGGGACAGGACAACGACTTAATTGATTTCATCCTCCCGATGGAAACCACCTCTATTATCAAAGTAATTGGTGTCGGAGGTGGTGGTGGAAACGCAGTAAACCACATGTTTCATCGTGGCATTACCGACGTAACCTTTATCGTATGCAACACCGATAATCAGGCTCTTCAAAAATCGCCTGTTCCGATCAAAATCCAGCTCGGTGCCGAAATCACCGAAGGCCTGGGTGCCGGCGGACGCCCCGAACGCGCCAAAGATGCGGCAATAGAATCGCTGGAAGACATTGAAAAGGTATTAAGTGCCAACACAAAAATGGTATTTATCACTGCCGGTATGGGTGGTGGAACCGGAACCGGTGCTGCACCTGTTGTAGCCAAGGTGGCCAAAGACATGGGAATACTGACCGTGGGCATCGTCACCATTCCGTTTGCATTCGAAGGCAAGAAAAAAATTGCTCAGGCACTCGATGGTGTCGACGAGATGGCCAAATATGTCGATGCACTGTTGGTTATCAACAACGAAAAATTACGCATGATCTATCCCGACCTTGAGCTTCCCAACGCGTTTGCTCAGGCCGATGACGTGTTGACCAGCGCAGCAAAAGGAATCGCCGAAATCATTACCGTGCCAGGCTATATCAATGTCGACTTTGCCGATGTGTACACCATTATGAAAGAAGGTGGCGTTGCAATAATGAACACCGGCTACGCCGAAGGCGAAAATAGGGTAAGTAAAGCCATTGAAGATGCACTTCACTCTCCACTACTGAATAAAAGCGATATACGCGGTGCGAAGAAGATGCTATTGAATGTATATTGTTCCAATTCGAATCCGGTTAAAATGGAAGAGGTTGCCGAAATCAACCGCTTTATGGAATCAACCGGCTCGGACATGGAGGTTATTTGGGGTGCCAGTTTTGAAGATGGATTGGATGATAAAGTCAAAATCACCATCATAGCAACCGGCTTCGGTGTCGAACAAATTCCCGATATGATTGGCGATAAAAACATAGAAGAACTCCATTTTGCCCGAAAGGTAAAAGAACCGGAACTGGAGATTGTACGCCCGGTTATTGCAACCGCCCCTATCGTTGAACAACCCAAGCCACAAATAACACCGACACCGGCTCCAACGCCCGTACAAACACCGAAGGTTGAGGTGCCACAACAAACCGCAGCCAGCCACAAGCAGATGGATAAATTTTACGGCAACACCGTTAAAAAAGATATGTCACAACTCAGCTTTATGCTCGAAGAGATAGAAAACGACGACGCGTTGTTGGAAATTGAAAACATACCGGCTTACAAACGCAAACAACAATAAAATAAAACAAGATAGATCATGGGACTTTTTGAAAAAATCAGCAACGATATCAAAACTGCAATGCTGGCCAGAGAAAAAGTAAAACTGGAAGCGCTCCGCGGTATCAAGAAAGAGTTTTTGGAAGCTAAAACCGCAAAAGGGGCTGACGGTGAACTTACTGACGATCATGCCGTAAAGATTTTACAGAAAATGGTAAAACAACGCAAAGATTCTGCCACTATTTACACCGAACAAGGGCGACCGGAATTAGCCGAAAACGAATTGGCTGAAGCTAAAGTAATAGAAGCTTACCTGCCACAGCAGATGAGCGACGAAGAGCTTGCAGCTGCCATTCAAGCAATTATTGCTCAGGTAGGCGCTACCGGACCGAAAGAGATGGGAAAAGTGATGGGCATTGCCAGCAAACAGTTGGCCGGGAAAGCAGAAGGCAGACTTATCTCCGAAAAAGTAAAGAGCATTCTCAATTCGCTATAAACAGAAACAACTGATATAAAGCAGAATATACCATAAAATATATTCTGCTTTATTTTTTTATATTTATTTTCCATTGGAAAATATTGCTTTTGGAAATTTACATAGTATCTTTGCATCAAAATAGAATAAAATGGCGCCCGAAGAAAAAACAAATTGCCTTTGCATGCTGCGCAACATCCATAAAGCAATCGGAGAATGCGAGCAACAACTCATCGAACAATTCGGTTTAAACCTGAACGAAGCCATGACGCTGTGCACGCTGTGCAACCAATCGCTTTGCGCATCGGAAATAGCAGAAGCGGCTGGGATGCAATGTTCTCAAACATCCAAAGTGATAAAATCGTTGGAGAAAAAAGAATTGTTAGAACGTCAGTTCGGAGAATCGGATAAAAGAAATATGTTTTTCGTCTTAACAAACCCCGGCAAAGAGATTCAACAACAAATCACGCACTTTGATCTCTGCATGCCGGAAATACTGAAAAAATTGATATGAAACGTACATGTTCTACCAAACATCCAAGAAAATGTCCCGATAACTATCGGGAATTGCAACATGGAGTTCCATACGCCATCTATTTAAAAATTATTATCGTATGAAACAACAAATAGTACAGTGGGTCAAAAAAAAGAGTCTGACCCTTATCGGAGTATTCGTTGGAGTCGTTGGCGGTTTTCTCTACTGGAAATTCGTTGGCTGCGCGTCCGGACAATGCCCCATCACCAGTTCTCCCGTGAACAGTTCATTATACGGAGCACTAATGGGCGGATTGTTATTCAGCATGTTCAAAACAGGGAAAAAGACCAACGGGAAAGACGAGGAAGAACCTAATTCCATAAAAAATTAACTATGAACAAATTAATCATCATCAGTCTTGTATTGACTGTGGCCATCGTATCGTGCAGTGCAAAAAAAGGAGATGTAAAAGCAACAGTAAACAATAAACAAACCGAACATAAAATGGGAACAATAGAATTAACAAAAGCAGATTTTCTTACTAAAGTAACGAATTTCGAAAAGAATCCCAACGAATGGGTTTTCTTAGGCGACAAACCGTGTATCATCGATTTTTACGCCACCTGGTGTGGTCCGTGTAAAACACTATCCCCTATTCTGGAAGAGTTGTCGCGTGAATATGCCGGCAAAGTAAACTTTTACAAAGTAAACACAGAAGAACAACAGGAATTAGCCGCAACCTTCGGTATTCAAAGCATTCCGAGCCTGTTATTTTGCCCCATGGAAGGAAAACCACAAATGGCCATGGGTGCTCTACCGAAAGAGACATTGAAGCAGGCAATCAATGAAGTGCTTCTGAAACAACCGGAACCCGCAAAATAAGTTGAAGTATGTCGCTCTATGTTGATGGAAATCGTTGTCCGCAAAATCACAGATGCCCTTTGATCGGGAGCTGTCCGACAGGAGCCATTTCGCAAACAGGGTTCGGATTGCCCTCAATCGATGCGGCAAAATGCATCCAATGCGGCAAATGTATAAGAAAGTGCGGTATGGCCGCCATTGGCAATACTGAAAGCTAATAAATAGCTAACAAAACAGTTCGCGATAGCGATTGCATATCGCTATGATTGCAAAAAATTTTCCCTACTTTTGTACGTATAAAAGTAGGGATTTTTTTGTTGAATTAAATCGCAATTATGTTATCATCCAAAAGCAAAAGTGCCATTAAAGCAGGTTATCTTGTCGCCTTATTCCTGATCGCAATATTCTATTGTTCGATAGTCACTGTCTTTTTTCTGAATTTCATTGCTCAAATATTTATACTCACCGTTCCATTTGTTATTTATTATTTTGTAAAACAATACATTAGCACTCACCCGGACGAGAAATTCACTTTCGGTTCCACTTTCGGATTCGCATACAGCATCTTTCTTCTCTCCGGTGTTCTCGCGGAAACAGTGAAGTTTTTATTTTATCAGTTTGCCAACGCCACTTATTTGCCAGCAAAGATTGATGAGCAACGCCAAGTGTACGAACGAATGGGATTACTGAGCAACGAAGCATCCAAAGCATTCGACGTTCTAGCGGTTCCCTATCAAAATACTATGTTTGAATTTCTTATCATGTACGTTATTTGCGGATCTATCGCCTCATTGATAATTGCTCTCGTCGCAAAAAGGCGGAAGATGCCCCTTGAATAAATCACATCCTTGTAATCTTTGAACGAATCAATTTATGGATATTTCTATTATTGTTCCTCTGTATAACGAAGAAGAATCGCTGCCCGAACTCTATGATTGGATTGAACGGGTAATGACCGAACATAAATTCAGTTACGAAATTATTTTCATCAACGACGGGAGTACCGACCACTCGTGGCAGGTCATCGAAAAGCTCCAAAAGAAAGCGCCCGATGTGGTAAAAGGAATCAAATTTCGACGCAATTATGGCAAGTCGCCGGCACTCTTCTGTGGATTCGAGATGGCTCAGGGCGATGTTGTAATCACGATGGATGCCGATTTGCAGGATAGTCCCGAAGAGATTCCGGAACTGTACGACATGATTATCAATCAGAAATTCGATCTGGTTTCGGGATGGAAAAAGAAACGCCACGACGGCACCTTTACCAAAAATATCCCCTCCAAAATTTATAATGCGACGGCACGCAAGGTTACCGGATTGAAATTACACGACATGAATTGCGGGCTGAAAGCTTACCGTAGTGAAGTAATCAAGAACATTGAAGTGTATGGCGAGATGCACCGCTACATTCCCTACCTGGCCAAAGTAGCCGGTTTCAAAAAAATCGGCGAAAAAGCGGTAGCCCATCAGGCGCGCAAATTCGGCACTTCCAAATTCGGGTTAAACCGTTTTGTGAATGGCTACCTCGATCTATTCTCGCTCTGGTTTCTGGCAAAATTTGGCAAACGCCCCATGCACTTCTTCGGTTTCTGGGGAAGCGTCATGTTTTTGCTGGGTTTTATCGCCGTACTGGTGGTTGGCGGCATGAAATGGTATGCGCTTTCCACCGGTACCCGTTCGCCTCTGGTTACATCGACCCCCTATTTTTATCTGGCACTTACCACCATGATATTGGGTACACAGATGTTTTTAGCCGGATTCTTGGGCGAACTCATCTCCAGAACCTCTTCCGAACGGAACAACTATAATATTGAAAAGACAATTTGATATTTTTCTCTGAAAGCTATCAATTTGTGTTCGCAGATGGAGTTTTGAAACTTGAAATTTGAAATGATTCTATGGATCTTTTGCTTGACATACTGAAATATACATTACCGGCAGCATTAGTAGTCTTTGCCGTCTATATTGTTTTGAGGCAGTTGCATAACGAAAACGAGAAACACCGCCGCTACGAATATTTACGTACTTCATCGCAACTGATTACACCGGCCAGACTTCAGGCCTACGAACGGCTCACACTCTTCATTGAGCGAATGATGCCCGACAATCTGGTGATGCGTCAGGCATGTGCAACGATGACAGCCGAAGCGTTGCAAAGTCAGCTTTTAAGCACCATTCGCAGCGAGTATGAGCACAATGTTTCTCAACAACTGTACGTTGGAAACGATGTATGGATTCTGGTAAAGAACGCAAAAGAGAGTATGCTACAACTGGTAAACAGTTGCGCCATGAAATTACCTCCTAATGCGCCGGGTATTGCACTGGCACAACTGATTATTGAAACCTATAATGCTACCAGCGAAACCACGCTCGACATAGCAATTGACATGCTCAAAAAAGAGATGACCGAACGGTTAGGATAACTGCTAACCGGCAAGCATTTCAACATACGACTCCTTTGAAATGAAAATGAAATTTATTTTATCCATTGTCATGGCACTATTCGGAACCACATGCTTTGCAATGACGAATGCGGCTGCCAAACAGCACATTTCGGACAAGGCTATTGCTACGACCATTGCAGAAATGACGCAAAAATACGGCAGCAACAATCAAATGGAACGAGGCATACGGCAAACAGCCGCATTCTGGAACGCGCAGGATGGCAGCGAAGCCGACTTCACCCACTTCTGTACCGAAAATTATAGCTCTACCGAAGAGAAGAAACAAGCATTATATACCAAGCTATCTGGCGCTTTCGAAATCCTGTTCGGAGCCTACAGCACCATGGACATCCACCTGAAGATGCCGGTTCACGTTGATGGATCGGACATCACGCCAATCGATGAACTGTTGGGCGGATACGATGTATCGTCGCATTTTCAGGAAGATATGTTTGCCAACAAAGTGGCTTTCATCGCCATGCTGAACTTCCCGTTTTACACGCTTCAGGAGAAGAATGAAGCAGGTAAGCTGTGGAATCGCCGGCAATGGGGATATGCCCGCATGGGTGATATTTTTGTAGAACGCGCTCCCGCTTCCTTGAAACAAGATATTTCGGCTGCCGCAATGGCGGGCGAAAATTACATTGCCGGGTACAACATCATGATGGGACAGTTGGTAAATAATAAAGGAGCGAAACTATTTCCGGCTGATATGAAGTTGCTGAGCCACTGGAACCTGCGCGACGAACTGAAATCGGATTATGCAGACAAAAAACAGGGGCTTGAAAAACAACAGATGATCTACACGGTAATGAAGCGCATCGTAGATCAAACCATACCAAAGGATATTATCAACAACGCGGCCTATGAATGGAACCCCGTCGAAAACAAAACATGGAAAGACGGAAAAGAGGTTTCGCTGGCACCAGAAGGCAATCATCGCTATGAAATATTGTTGAATCAGTTCAAAGCACAAAAAGCCATTGACGCTTACACTCCGCTCTACCCTACTCACATCCAACGTTCGTTCGAGCGTGGCATGGAAATTTCATCGGCCGAAATGGAGCAGCTGTTTACCTCTTACCTCTCCTCTTCACAGGTAAAAGAGGTGGCTGCGATCATCAGCAAACGATTGGGTCGTAAATTGCAACCTTTCGACATTTGGTACGACGGATTCAAGGCCAGAAGCATCATTCCGGAAGCCGAACTGACGGCAAAAACGCAAAAGCTATATCCGACGGCAAAAGCCTACGGCGACGATATGTTCAATATCCTGACGAAACTGGGATTCAGCCATTCGGAAGCCAAACGGATTGCCGGAAACGTAGCCATCGACCCGGCAAGAGGCTCGGGACACGCCATGGGATCGGAATCGAAAACGGAAAAAGTTCGTTTGCGTACCCGCGTTGGCGCTAACGGTATGGATTACAAAGGCTACAACATTGCCACCCACGAATTCGGGCACAATGTAGAGCAAACCATCAGTTTGCACGATGTGGACGACTACATGCTGCACGGCGTTCCCAATACGGCTCATACCGAAGCGTTGGCTTTCGTGTTTCAGAAACGCGATCTCGACCTGTTGGGCTACACCGGAAAAAACAGCGACCTGGAAACGTTGCAAACACTCGATACCTTCTGGGATGTGTACGAAATAATGGGTGTGTCGCTGGTCGACCTGCACACCTGGCAATGGCTCTATGCACATCCCGACGCGACTGCCACCGAACTAAAAGATGCGGTAGTAAATGGCGCCAAAGAGGTCTGGAACCGATTCTATGCCCCTGTTCTTGGCGACAAAGACTCTCCTGTACTGGCCATCTATTCGCACATGATCAACGATCCGCTGTACCTGTCTAACTATCCGTTCGGATTTCTTATTCAATTCCAGCTGGAACAACATTTTACCAAAGAAACCCTCGCAACAGAGATAGAACGCATCTATTCGCAGGGCCGGCTAACACCTCAGATATGGATGAAGGGAGCCGTAGGGAAAGAAATTTCTACGCAACCGTTATTAGATGCAACTGAAAATGCTATTAAAACAATCACAAAGAAATAAAGTTTATCATTATGAAATTCATCGATCTTGCCAATAAGCGCCGTTCGGTACGCAATTACAAAGCACAACCGATCGAACAAGAGAAATTAGAATATCTGCTCGAAGCAGCTCGTATAGCACCCTCTGCCGTTAACTTCCAACCCTGGAAAATGATCGTCATCACCGATAAAGCGTTGCTGAATCAACTGCAGAATTGCTATCCACGCGAATGGTTTAGCACAGCACCTGCCTGCATCGTGGTATGCGGTGACCACAAACGGTCGTGGAAGCGTTCTTCGGACGAAAAAGATTATTGCGATGTGGATGTGGCCATTGCCACCACTCACCTCACACTGGCTGCCACAGAACAAGGATTGGGAACCTGCTGGATTTGCAACTTCGACGTACGCAAGTGTGTAGCGACACTCTCCATTCCAAAAGAGTTGGAACCCATTGCTCTTATTCCGGTTGGCTATCCTGCCGAACTGAAAGAGGCATCGGAAGAAGAAAAAACACGGAAGCCATTATCGGACTTGGTGGAATACAGATAAGCGAATGAACCGATTTTTTTCTCTGTCGTTACTGCTAATTGCGGCTTCGCTCTATCTGGCCTGCACCAACGATAAAAGTTGTCACGAGAATCGCTATGTGGCGATGACTTCCAACTTTTACACCGTAAAAAATGACACCGCAAAAGCAATTACGATGGATAGTGTTTGGGTGAAAGGGTTAGGAAACGATTCGGTGCTGTATAATAATACCAAAGCGGTATCGTCCATCAGTTTGCCTTTGCACAAACTACAGGATACCAGTCGTTTCGTAATACGGTTCAACAACGTTTACGACACGCTGACTATTATACACACCAACACCCAGAAGTATCTCTCGCTGGAGTGCGGATGTTTAGTCACGCATAAGCTGGACTCCGTGAAGAGCTCCATTACCACACACAAAGTAAAACGAATAAAAGTCAAATACGACAATGTCAGCACTACACAACGGGAAAATGTTCAGATATATTTTTAGTTTGCTGGCACTGGTTGTTTTCTTTCAAAGTGTGGCTGCTCAACAAAACAGAGACCGGAAAGCGCCCATACAGCAAACGCACAAAAAAGCGGTAAAGAAAAAGAAGAGCGAACCACAACCGCTGCTCCGGGCAGTGACGGTTCAGGCCGACGTTGCCGGGCCGTTTGTCAGCAAACTGGAAGGTTCAGGTATTTCCTATTTCGAAGCGTCCCTGGATGTGAATCTTCGAAACAAATGGTTTCCGGTTTGGGAAATTGGTCATGCCTCCATCAACCATGTTACCGATGAAGGAGGCCTGTTCAACGCAAAGGGATTCTACAATAGAATTGGGATAAATGTCAATTTATTAAAAATAGAAAATCCGAAACAAATCACACCCTCTATTCTGTATGTTGGTGTCCGTCTGGGCTTCGCACCGTTTAATTACGACATTCACAATCTACCGCTCAAAGACGAGTACTGGGGAAATAGCACAACCACAAGCCTGGATAATCTAAAATCCACTGCCAAATGGGGAGAATTTGTGGCCGGCATCCGATTGAATGTACTCAAAAACGTTACGCTGGGTTGGAGTGGCCGACTGAAAATGGGATTATCGACCGGAAAGGAGAGCTATAAGCCCTGGTATGTGCCGGGTTACGGCATCACCGGAAGTTCCGTTTGGGGATTCACCTATAGCGTCGGATACACCATTCCGCTGAAATAATTAGCAATCTGATGAAGAAAATAAGCGACACTTTCGGATATTATCTTTTCTACATTTTTGCAACATTGCTGGCATCAATGCCACTTCCGTTGCTTTATGTACTGTCCGATTTTCTGGCGTTAGTTGTGCACCGTGTGGTTCGCTATCGGCTGAAAGTTGTACGAACCAACCTGCGCAATTCTTTTCCGGAAAAGAATGAGAAAGAATTACGGACTATCGAAAAGCGGTTTTATCGCCATTTGTGCGACTATAGCATGGAGCTGATCAAGATGACCCGTATCTCCGACAAAGAACTGGACAAGCGAATTCAGCTCGACAATTTCGATCTGTTCTACGACCAACTGGACAAAGGGAAAAGTATTATTCTGCTGCTGGGTCATTACGGCAACTGGGACTGGCTCTCTACACTGGAACGTAAGTTCAAGCCCGGCATTCGCTTGGCAGCGGTTTATCGTCCGTTGAAGAACCCCAGCATCGACGAGCTGTTTATCAAAGCCCGCGAACGTTTCAGCACGCTCAACATCCCTAAAAACAACACCCTGCGTACCATGATACGAATCAAACAAAGCAAGATTCCTCATGTCGTCGCCATGGTTTCGGATCAGACACCCTCCAGCAGTAATCTGGAATACTGGACCACTTTTTTGAATCAGGATACTGCGGTGCTAACCGGCATGGACCGAATTGCACGACAACTCGATTTTGCAGTCTACTACGTCGATACCGAAGTCATCAAACGAGGTTACTACAAGGCAACACTCTCGGTCATCGAAAACGATCCGGCTTCTACGCAGCCTTTCGAAATATGCGAACGGTTTATCCGCAAGATGGAACAAACCATTCAACGCGATCCGGCTTATTACCTCTGGTCGCACAAACGTTGGAAATACAAACGCGAAAAATGAAAATCAGCATTGTTATTTTGAACTATAACGGGAAACGCCACATGGAACGTTTTCTCCCGTCGGTAGTACAGCACACCACCACGCCCGATACCGAAATTGTAATTGCCGACAACTGTTCGACTGATGATTCCATCGCTTTTCTGACAACGACTTATCCGCAACTCCGGTTGATTCAACTCGATAAAAACTACGGATTTGCAGGAGGATACAACAAAGCATTGACCCAAATAACAGCCGAATATTTTATCCTACTGAATTCGGATGTAGAAGTAACACCGGGATGGGTTGAAAGTTTGGTCAAGACCATGGACGAACGGCCAGAAGTTGCCGCCTGCCAACCGAAAATAAGGGCACTGAATAACAGAACCCATTTTGAACACGCCGGAGCCTGCGGTGGATTTATCGACCGGCTGGGTTACCCGTTTTGCCGTGGACGCCTGTTTTCATCACTCGAAGAAGACAAGGGACAGTACGATACCATCCGCGAAGTATTCTGGGCTACCGGTGCCGCTCTCTTTATCCGCTCCAAAGATTTTTTTGATGCGGGAGGTTTCGACGACACCTTTTTTGCGCACATGGAAGAGATTGACCTTTGCTGGCGTCTGAAAAATCGGGGACGTTCTATCCTCTGCATCCCGCAAAGTACCGTATATCATCTCGGAGGAGGAAGTATGAGTGCAAAAAATTGCCGCAAAACTTACCTGAATTTCCGTAACAACTGGTGTATGTTGTACAAAAACATGCCCGAAAACGAATTACAAAAAATCACATTTCCGCGTTTTCTGCTCGACTATGTAGCGGCGCTGCAAATGGTTCTGACCGGACAATTCAAACATGCTCTGCAAATCCCCAAAGCCCGAAAAGATTACAAGGCGATGAAGAAAGAGCTCGCAGCCAAACGGGATACCAATCTACGAATGACCACAGTGCCCCACCCTACAGGCATTCTCACGGGAAGTTTGTTGCGGTTGTATTACATGCACTGCAAAAAGCGTTTCAGCCAACTGGAAAAAAAGATTCGTTGATTTTAATCATCTCAAAAATGCACAAACAATCGTTTTTTTTTATGCTTCTGTTTGTTACAGGATGCGTTTTGACAGCCTGTAATCCATCATCCAGCAGTAACAAATCGGGAGCTACTCCTACAATTGTCAAGGATCAACCTACACAGCATGAGACGATAAACAATGCAGCAGCCATACTGGCCAAAACCGAAGTACCCATCCTCTGTTATCACCGCATCGAAGATGGTAGAAAAGACGATTACACGGTAAGTCCGGCACAATTTGAGGCACAGATCAGCGCGCTTGCCGACAGCGGTTACCACGCCATTCTACCCGATCAGCTCTATGGCTACCTGGTTCACAACGAAACGCTGCCGTCAAAACCGGTGATGATCACTTTCGATGATTCGCGTGTGGAACATGCCACCATCGCGGCTCCGGTACTCGAGAAACACCATTTCAGGGGTGTCTTCTTTATCATGACCATCACCTACAACAAGAAGAACTACATGACCAAGGAGCAGATTGCACAGTTGGCCAAAGCGGGACATACCGTCGGCCTGCACACCTGGGATCATACGATGGTAACAAAATACAAAGAAGAGGCTGACTGGAAAAAGGAGATTATTGACCCGAAAAAAGGATTGGAAGAGATTATTGGAAGACCGGTTGATTATCTGGCATATCCTTACGGCATCTGGAACCATCAGGCTACCGAAGAGCTGAACAAGCACATGAAGATGTCGTTTGTGCTGATATCCAAACGCGATTCGGTTTATCCGTTACAAACTGTGAGAAGAATGGTGGCTCCGGCATGGACTCCTCAAGGCCTGATAAAAGCCATGAACAAAACTTTTGCGAAGAAAAAATAACATTGGATCAATCAGATGCTACGCGCTATTTTTGAAAATTTTTCGGCAACATCGTTGACGATACGGGCTGTAATTCCCCAGATAACGCCCTGATCGGTTCGATACACCAATACCTTGTAGAGATAATTGCCCCAGGGCTTTTTATAACGATCGGGCAAACCCAGCTGCTCTACGGGTAACAACACGATTTGTTCTCCGGTCGCTGCATCTACCGTTGTTGAATGCACCTCCACCTTCACATTGTATCGTTCAGGACGATGTGTCTGAAAATAGGAGACCGGCAACGTAATGACCCGTTCCACCTCCTGCACATTGACAGTGAGTTCATCGAGCGAAATATCGGCAATACCCACAAACACGTCCACCGTCACGCCCATCGGCGCCACCAGCGTATTGATGCGACCGATAATTTCAATTTTTTCGGCCGGGATCCCCATCTCTTCATAGGTTTCGCGCAGGGCAACCTGTTCGAGCGACGTGTCGGCTTCATCAATTTTACCTCCGGGAAAACAAATCTCCCCACCCTGCCGAATAGTAGCTGCCCGTTTTTCAAAAACAAAATGATACTCTCCGTCTACAGGGATCAACAAAACAAGGACTACCGAGTTGAAGTACTCCTCTTTGCCGTGAATCCCCTCCTCAAAGCCTAATTGCTCTTTAATTTTTTCAAAATCATCAATCGACATTTTGCTATCAAACGTTTTACTGATACTGAATATAGATAGGCTTGGGTTTCAGCTTCACCAGTTCTTCCGGCGTAAGCATCAGATGCGGCGGACGCTTCAGGTCGTTTTTGTAGAAAAGTTTGAACCCGGCAAACTGTACCGGTTCCCGATATACATATTGTTTGTAGGTATCGTACTTGAGTACCGGAGCTCCCCAACCATCCATATTCATCACCAGTTGCACCTCCTGATGATGCTTAATCTGCTTGTAGTTGGTTATCATTCCCTGGGTAAAGCGGTGTACAACCAATATTTTGGGTGGAAGATTGTATTTCTTGACAAGATCGGCGAGGTAACCGGAGCAATAGTTAATATCCTCCGCATCATAAGTGCCTATTCTTTTACCGGGCAAGCTACCGTTTTTCATCGAAAATTCAGGATCGATGCCCAGATGCACATGCGGCATTTTCAGGTACGACTCCAGTAATGGAACCTCACTTTTCAGGCTACTGAGAGACACCTGTATATCCAGAAACACAATTGCATTTCCCATTTTGGCAATGGCCAGCACCGAATCGATCTGATGTGCCGGCATCCGCATACGGTATTTGCCATCTTTGCCCGGATTACCCTGTGCTACCACGGCAATATAATGAATAGCCGGTTGAACCGGAGTAGCTGGATCGGCAGCCTCCCACGCTTTCATCTCCTTCCGAAGCATCTCCCATACCGTATCCGGAGCATATTCGCCCAGTACGCCCATCTTCTTCGAATAGAGATTCCCGTAGTAAGCCACAATACGTTTGTAGGGCAAAATGGCTCCTTTCATCGGATACGGAAGATGTTTCACCGGCCAGCGTCCGGTAGTATCGCCATTGGCAAGGGAAACCAGTTTTTTGTTGTATTCCACCGTATCGACCAACTCTGGTACAGAAGCTTCACGAAGCGTTGTTTTATCGGCATTTTTAGCTACCGGTGCCGACTTGCCGTTTTGCATACATCCACCGGCAACAATTGTTGATGCTACAATAAATGGGAGTAAAAGTTTACGCATACGAATAACTTCTTGTGTTTGTTGTGTGTTTCAAAAAACTACTGGATACTACGATTATGCGTTGAACGCATGGCAGGTATCACTTGTCAACAAAGGTAACAAGAAGTTATTTCACTTCCAAATATGCTACAAACATCTCAACTTCACATAGTGCAAAATCAACTCCACTGCTTTCTCAACACCCATTTTTCCGGTATCTATACAGAGATCGAACTGGCGGGCATCGTTCCATTTATTCCCTGTAAATGTTTCGATATACAGACTCCTCTCTCTATCACTTTTCTCAAGCGTCTCAAGCGCCTCTTTATCGGTCATAGAGCCGTCGCGGGCAATACGGTCGATGCGAAAAGCCATGTCTGCATGAAGGTAGATTGTAATCAGATTCGGATGATCCTTCAAGACAGAATATCCGCAACGTCCAATGATTACCGCAGACTGTTCTTTGGCCAAATGGTTCAAAATTTCACTCTCTACACGGAATAGCTCTCCGGTAGTTGTAATACGCATATCGGGCGGAAGTGGTGCATCGGATGCCAGGGCATTGAACTGAAAGAATGACTTCCAAAACGATTGCAATTTTTCATCTCGTTCATCCAGCTCTTTCTCCATCACCGAGAGCCGTTGTGCTGCCCGGCTAATAATTTCGCGATCGACGTAGCGAATATTCAATTTCTCGGCAACACCCTGCCCAATAGCCGCACCTCCGCAGCCCAACTGACGGCTAACGGTAATGATTAAAGGATTTGATGTTTTCATAATATTACCTCCTTTCGGTTTATTTTGTGCCGAAAATATACTACAAAAAACAGCAAATTATACTTCTCTACCTCACTTTTATTGAGATATGAGCACAAAAAAACTCTCCGGTTCTGCTTGGAATTGCATAGCCGGAGAGTTCATATAAAGTGTTTGTCAGGAGATCAGCTCTGCAAATCCCGACATTTTTTTTCGATTACCAGATCAGCGCTTGCTTCTCTTTTGGCAGAAACATTTTGCTACCGGCTTTCACGTTGAAAGCGTCGATAAACATTTCGATATGAGGCAAGGTGCCGTTAACACGCCATTGAGCCAGTGAGTGAGGATCGGTCTTTGTGAGACGAACTTTTTCCTGATCGCGGGTATTGCTTGCCCATACGCCGGCATAAGCGAGGAAGAAACGTTGAGCCGGGGTAAAACCGTCCATCGGATTGGAGTTAACATCCCCTTTTTTAATCGCATTTTGCATAGCAACATATGAAATATGAAGGCCTCCATTATCGGCAAGATTTTCGCCCAACGTCAGTTTTCCGTTAGCTTTGGTTCCGGAAACTATTTCGATATTATTGAAATGGTCGACCAACACATTGGCACGTTCGTCAAATTTCTTCGAATCTTCGGGTTGCCACCAGTCTTTCAGGTTACCTGTCAAGTCGTACTGGCGACCTTCATCGTCGAAGCCGTGAGTCATTTCATGTCCGATAACCACGCCGATAGCGCCATAGTTAGCAGCATCATCAGCCTGTTGGTTGAAGAAAGGAGGCTGCAGAATTGCAGCCGGGAAACAGATTTCGTTGGTAGTCGGTTGGTAGTAAGCATTCACCGTCTGGGGAGTCATCAACCATTCGTTTACATCGGTCGGTTTATCCACCTTGTTAAGCATATAGGCCAAATCGAACTGATTGGAACGCAGGATGTTGGCAAAATAGCTATCCGCAGCGATCGGTAATTTACTGTAATCACGCCATTTATCAGGATAACCGATCTTTACATGAATTGATTTCAGTTTGGCCAATGCCGTATTTTTTGTTTCCTGAGCCATCCATTCCGAAGCCTGGATACGTTGTGCAAAGGCATCCTGCAGGTTGTGAACCAACTCCAACATGCGTTTTTTCGCTGTGGGAGGAAAATATTTTTCCACATACATCTGACCGACAGCTTCTCCAAGAGTTCCGTTGATAGTCGTTACCACACGCTTCCAACGTGGACGCATCACCTCGCGACCCGACATTGCTTTGCCGTAAAAAGCAAAATTAGTGGTTACAAAATCGTTGCTAAGATACGGCGATGCTGCATTAATGACATACCATGCGAAATAAGCCTTAACTATTTCAGGTTTTGTCGACTTGAAAATATTCTGCACTGCCTTGATAAATTCAGGTTGAGCAACATTCAAACTCTGCAGGTTGGGCAAGCCGATACTTTTGAAATAGGTCGCAAAATCAACATCCGGAGTCATCTCCACCAATTTCGGTAGTTCCATCTTGTTGAAATTTTTGTGCGGATCACGCAGGGTTACGCGGTCAAAAGCAGCTTTGGCCAATTCCGTTTCCAACCCCATCACTTCCGTAGTCAGTTTGCTTGCCGGAATTTTCACCAGCTTGGCATACCCCGAAAGATCGAAGAGCTTTGTCATCATTTCCTGATATTTGGCACGGATATCTTTGGTACGGTCGTCATTATCCAAATAGTAACTCCGTTCTCCCATGCCGGTACCTCCCTGATACAACCAGGCTATCGACATCTTACTATTTGTATAATCGGCTTCGGTTGCCAACTCAAAGAACGGAAAAATTCCATTTTTATGCAGCGTAATCAATTCTCCCTGCAAATCCTTCTTGGTAGAAAGTTTGGCTATGGTTGCCAACAACGGCCGAATCGGAGCACCTCCCTGTTGCTGCAATTTAGCACTATCCATCCCCAGTCGATACAATGTGGCAATTTTATCGGGAATTGAACTATGTGCATTTTGTTGTTTAGCAAGGCCGGTAATCAGATCCTTCAGTTTTGCCTGATTTTCTTCGGCTAATTTATCAAAACTACCGTAACGGGCATATTCCGCCGTCAACGGATGCTTTTGCATCCAGCCGCCACACGCATACTGGTAAAAATCATCTGCCGGACTTGTCGTCATGTCCATGTTGGCACGATCTATTCCGGACGTCTGTTCCGTCGACGGAGCAGGTTTGGAAGCTGTAAAGAGGGCAAGAGCACAACCTGCCAGAATTACAAATTTCTTCATTCGTCAAAAAATTTAGTGTAAATAATGAATCGAAAAGTATCAACCATTACTAATGAATGGCTCTATTAAAAAATAGACTTGCAAAGTTAAACGAAAAAACAGAAAAGCGATCATTTTTACGAAAATATATACAATATCAAATCTTTTCCGTCAAAAAAAATGGGCAATGCCAACTTTTTGTCAGCATTACCCATTTTTTTTCGTTTATCCGATTCTTGCTTAACGCGGTGACTCTTCTTCAAAGTTAACATCACCGAATCCTTCGCTATCCAGTTCCTCGGCATCAAATTCTTCGTCGCCATAAAATTGTTCATCGATGTCTCCTATTGACGGAGCAACGGCAGTTGTATCAAAATCGACATTTTGTTTCGGAGGCTGACCTTCGGAACGAGTACAGACGGCCTTGTCGCTGTCCTTTCGCGGAATCAGCTCCTTCATCGTAATAAAAAATGCACGATCGGCCATCAAATCGAAATAATATAAAAGCTTTTGTTTCTCTTCGGTGACATAGTCTTCGAGCACGGTAGTATCCATTACCAAATTATCGTATTCGGAGCTGGTTTCCATTTCAATCAGAGTAATTTCTTGTTGTTTCTCCCACGCATCATCGCAAAGGAAAAATGAGGTAATCTGATCTTTTTCATAGCCGACGGAGTCTAAAATGGCACTGTGCAAATCAAAGAAAGTTGCACTTGCATCAATGGTAATTTCACGTATAAAATCGTCCACCTCGTCTGAAAGAATAAGGAATTTGTAGAGCATAAATATAAGTTTGAATTCGGCTGTAAAGATAGTACATTTTTAAATGTCCTCTATCAAAAATGACCACTTTTACTTTTTTCACAGACTTTGTCTTTCCAACTTTTTGGTCTATATTTGCCTTCATTATCGAAGCAGCTCTCTCGCCATCGCTGGCAACTGGATACCATCCGGGAAGGCTTTCAATTCGTTACAAAAACATGGAGAATTTTATCGTTTCTGCTCGAAAATATCGTCCGGCCACGTTCCTATCGGTGGTAGGTCAGTCTGCGCTAACTGCAACGCTGAAAAATGCGATTAAAAACAATCACCTTGCCCACGCTTACCTCTTTTGCGGTCCGCGCGGAGTAGGAAAAACTACCTGTGCCCGTATTTTTGCAAAAACGATTAACTGTGCGCACCTCACCGAAGAGTTCGAGGCGTGCAACGAATGCGAATCGTGCCGTGCTTTCAACGAACAACGCTCCTATAATATACACGAGCTCGATGCGGCTTCCAATAACTCCGTCGACGACATTCGGACGCTCATCGATCAGGTTCGGATTCCGCCGCAAATAGGACATTACAGTGTTTACATCATCGATGAAGTCCACATGCTTTCGGCATCGGCATTCAATGCGTTTCTAAAAACGCTGGAAGAGCCGCCTGCTCATGCTATCTTCATTCTGGCTACGACCGAAAAACATAAAATTCTACCCACCATCTTGTCACGTTGCCAGATCTACGATTTCAACCGCATCAGCGTAAACGACACCGTAGAACATCTCCAGCACGTTGCGCAGAAGGAGAATATCACAGCCGAAGCGCAGGCTCTCAACGTCATTGCTCAAAAAGCCGACGGTGGGATGCGCGATGCGCTTTCCATTTTCGACCAGGTGGTGAGCTTTTGCGGCAACAATATTACGTATCAGGCGGTCATTCAAAATCTCAATGTACTCGATTATGACTACTATTTCAGGCTGACGGACGTTTTTCTAGATAACAAAGTAAAAGAAGCGCTGTTGATTTTCAATGAGATTCTCAACAAAGGGTTCGATGCTCACAATTTTGTGGGAGGGCTCAGTGCTCATCTGCGGGATGTATTGATGTGTAAAGATGCCGAAACCGTACAGTTGCTCGAAGTGGCCGATTCGGTCAAAGAGTCGTACGCCACGCAGGCGCAGCGATGTTCTACCGATTTTCTTTATGCGGCGCTGGCGATCATAAACGATTGTGATCTGAATTTCAGGCTCAGCCGAAACAAACGATTACTTACAGAACTTGCTTTAATCCGTCTTAGCCAATTGACGGACAAAAAAAAAAATGAGTTAAGTGAAGAAGATATTCTTCCTCCCATCGAACTGATCCCGGAAATGCATTTGGGCCAACCGGCCGTTACGCAGTCAGCCCCCGTGCCGACACAGCAACCCATTACCAACAAGCCGGCAGCAAAACCGGCAAAGAAAAACAGTCTATCGGCACCTCCTCCGATCAGCATCTCCATATCCAAGCCGTTTGTAAAAGAACAAGAGACGGTAGTACAGACCACGACCAAGGTCTCAACGACGGAGAAGCAAGACAATCCTTTTTCGGCCGATTCGCTTGAAAAAGCATGGAAGCACTTTGCCAACGAAGTGATTCCGGAAAAGACGCATGCCAAAAACATCATGCTGAACAATCTGCCTTCTATTGAGGACAAACACAAGCTAAAACTTATTCTCGACCAAATTCTTCAGGAAAATTCCATCAACGAAGTGCTACCCGATTTGCTTGCTTTTCTCCAGCATAACTTAATGAACGATTTCATCGAGATGGAGATCAGTGTCGACACTACCAAAGAAAACACCAAGGTTATGTCGCCGCAGGACAAGTTTGCAAAAATGGCAGAATCCAATCCGGCCTTGCTGCGCCTGAAGAAAGAATTCGGACTGGAAATCGACTAAGCGCCCTGCTACCATGGCCTTTTTAGTATTTTTTGTCGATGCACTTGAAATAAATTATGTACATTTGCACTCTCGTTGTCACATTTCATTTTTTCTGTCAAAACGTTGTGCAGTTCGAGCAGCAAAACTGGGTGTAAACTTGTAAACAAGAGCAACAACACATTTCTATTAATTTTTTAGATTCAAATGAAGCGTATTCTATTGCTTTTCTTTGCTTTGGGTTTCATAGTTTGTCTGGCTCAAGCTCAAACAACTCCCAAAATCTACTCCCGATGGAGCGGTCGCGTATTAATCTGCAGCGACACGTTAAATATTTTTTCCGCTTACCAATGGTATAAAAGTGACATCCAGACAGGACCTTTTACGGCTATTCCAGGTGCCACCAACCAATACTATGCCCAGGAAAGTAGCTTTGATGGTTATTTTTATGTACAGGCTACCGTAAAAAGTACCGGAGCAAAAGTTAGTTCCGACATACTCGGTATTCACACACTGCCCGCCACCAAGGTGTCGGTTTTCCCGAATCCGGCAGCTAAAAGTAGTGCTATCAATATTGAAACCACCTCCCCTGACATTCAGCTGGCTAAAATTCAAATATATACCATGAATGGCATCATGGTGCGTCAATACACCACTACCAATGCAAGCGAAGCCATAGAGTCTCCTTCTGCAACAGGTTGTTATATGGTTCGCATACAACTTCAAGATGGCAGTACGAGCATTCAAAAGCTGTTTGTAAAATAATCCGGTATCCATTTTTCAATACGACAAATGAAAAAAATAATCGTTTCTCTATTCGCGATATTCGTTTCCATTTCCATCTCGGCTCAAAAGCTTCATCTGAAAGGCTTTGAACTTAGTGGAAGTGCATCAACAGGTATGTTTGGATACAATTACAAGCCAACAAACGGTTCCCAAACCAATGGTCCGGGTTTACGTGTCGGTCTCGGCTTTGGCTATTTCCCCACTTCACACATCGGAATCACTACCGGACTCGATATTGCTGCTTACTCCGCTTTTTCGAGCATCAAAACAGGAACTGCTTACGCTTACACCACATATGATAGTGATGGGTTGCCTTACATAGAACAATTGAATGTCGACAGTAAGCTGAAAGAACAAGATATTTTGTATCGCATAGAGATCCCGTTGATGTTGCAATACCGCTACTATTTACCATCCGGAAATGCTATCTACGTTGCGGGCGGGATTAAAGCATCGCTCCCGATAGCAGGTTATTATCATGTCAGCGGTGGCACGGTAACAGCTACCGGTAAATATACAGACCTCAATGCCACTTTATCAAATATTCCTTGGTTGGGTTTTACCACAACCGATCTAAAAGAAGAGCATGGCATGATTGCCACCAAAAAATCGTACAATGCCCTATTTGAAATTGGGTATATGAAAAAATTAAAGAAGACGACATTCCTCACATTGAGCGCTTTTGGCGAATATGGGCTTAACAATACACAAAAAACAGTAGGTTCAACCAATCTGATATATCCTTCATTTCAATACATCGGAATTCCTTGTTCCAACGCGGTTAATTTCACTCGCTTCATGTCCTTTGGTGTGAAAGGCGCCTGGCACATCAACCTTAGCGGTGAACCGACACCAAAAGGAAAGAAAAAAACCTACGAACAACCCCAGAAGTCTGTTGAGCCAACATCGAGCAACCAAACTCAAGGCGGAAATCACCGGATGGGACGATAATTTGATTAACACTAATTTATCACAATTTTCAGGTTGATGTAGAATCAATCTTCAAGAGAATACATTGTTATGGGAAGAGCATTTGAATACAGAAAAGCACGCAAAATGAAAAGATGGGGCAACATGGCCCGCGTGTTTACCAAACTGGGTAAAGAAATATCAATCGCTGTAAAGGCAGGTGGACCGGACGCTACCAGTAATCCTCGGCTTCGTGCATTAATACAAAATGCGAAAGCCGCAAACATGCCAAAAGAGAATGTAGAACGTGCCATAAAGAAAGCTATCTCGAAGGATGAGACCGATTACAAGGAGATGGTTTACGAAGGGTATGCTCCGCACGGCATTGCGGTGGTGGTTGAAACGGCTACCGACAATCCTACCCGTACGGTTGCCAACGTTAGAAGCTACTTCAATAAGTTAGGCGGATCTCTGGGAGTAACCGGTAGTCTTTCATTTCTGTTCGACCGCAAAAGTGTTTTCAAAATTGTTCCAAAACAGGATATGGATTTGGAAGAACTGGAGCTGGAACTGATTGACTTCGGTGTTGACGAAATTTTCGCCGAAGAAAATGAAGTTGTTCTTTATGGCGAGTTTGAATCGTTCAACAAAATACAAAAGTATCTCGAAGAAAACGGCTTTGAAATTATCAGTTCTGAATTTGAGCGCATTCCCAACGACACGAAGGAGCTGGGAGAAGAAGAACAGGCTCAGGTTATGAAACTGATTGAAAGAATAGAAGATGACGAAGACGTGCAAAACGTCTTTCACAACATGAAATAACAACACTGTTTTTGGTGTACAAAAGCCCTTCGTGTCATCACCGGAGGGCTTTTTATTCTATTGGCTATGCGACATATTTTGTTTTCCATTCTACTGGGCGGCATGTTATGCGGAAAAATTAGCGCCGGTAATTTGCCACGCGAAGAGGCTTCGTTAAAAACGCTGTTCGGAAAACTGTATAAAGCGCCCTCCGATTCGCTCCGGTCTCTTTTGAACGACTCCATTTGCCAACAACTGAACATATCGCTAAAGAACGATTCGTCTTTCGCGTATGCGTTCGATTCGCTGCCCTATCTGGGCAAAATCTACTCAACCGATCGGAAACTCCGCATCTATTCGTGGAATTACATTTCCGAGAGCGGCGATTATCGTTTCTTCTCCTATTTCCAGTTTTCCGATTCCAGGTTGATTTTCCTTCCGCAAAACCGCCCGGGTTATCTACCCGAAGACAATCGCACCATCGATGCAAAAAACTGGTATGGAGCACTCTACTACACCGCCATTCCATTTCGCCACCAAAACAACGATTACTATATTTTACTGGGGTGGTCAAACTATTCGACAACACTGAACTTTAAGGTAATGGAGGTGGTTTCGACAAACGGAGATGCGCTGACTTTCGGACTACCCGTTTTTGTCCAGTCCAATAAAAACAGTTTCCGAATAACCCTGCCCTACTCGTCGGGACACTCAATGGTGTTACAATACGATGCCAAACGTAGCCTATTAATATTCAGCCACCTGAATGGCGAATCGAACAAAAGTGACAAAATTCCGGACGAATCTTTTTCGGGCTTTCAGTTAACCCCCGATCAATTGATTTACAAGAACGAAGTTACATTCGAGCACCACGAAGCATCGATGCCACGCACAAAAATAGAGTATGACCTCGATGGCAACAAATAATCGCACATTTTCCATTTACTCTTTGGAAATTAAGGAAAAACAGTTACCTTTGCAAACCATTTAGCCGTAATCGCTGGCAGAAGAGAGAGAACTGTTATGTTGCGTGCTAACTCTAAATTAATTAATTGAAAAACAATGGATTTAGTTAAAGTTGCAGAACAAGCATTCGCTGTAGAGCGTAGCCTTCCTGCATTCAAAAGTGGTGATACAATCACGGTTGCTTATCGTATTATTGAAGGAAGCAAAGAACGTATCCAGCAGTACAAAGGAGTGGTAATCAAAATTACCGGCCATGGTGACAAGAAACGTTTTACTGTTCGTAAAATGTCCGATAATATCGGCGTTGAACGTATCTTTCCGATGGATTCTCCTTTCATCGACAGCATTACAGTGAACAAGGTTGGTAAAGTTCGCAGAGCAAAATTGTATTATTTGCGTGCACTTACCGGTAAAAAAGCCCGTATCAAAGAAAAACGTATTTGATCTGTTTTTCAAACAATCAATGATAAAAAGGAAGCTCTCGCGAGTTTCCTTTTTTTGGTTGTGACCCTATTTAGAATAAATGAACCTGATTATAGACCAAGGCAATAGCTCTGTCAAAATTGCGGTTTTCGAGCAAGAGAAGCTATTATTGGTCGAGAGGCACCCCCTTTTGACTCGGGAAATCATTGCCGGTTTTTTCAACCGTTTTCCAATTTCGGCAAGCATCCTTTGTTCGGTCACCACTATCGACGAAACAATTACGCAATGCTTACACAGTTTGTCCGTTTACTTCATAGAGCTGACTCACGAAACGCCTCTACCGATCAAAAACGGTTATTCAACGCCACAAACACTGGGCAAAGATCGGATTGCTGCGGCAGTAGGAGCTAACTGGATGCAGCCCGATGCCAGCTTGCTGATTATTGATGCCGGAACCGCCATCACATACGATTTCGTCTCTTCCGACAACACGTTTCAGGGTGGCAACATTGCTCCGGGTGCCCGAATCCGATTGCGTGCACTGCACGAATTCACCGAAAAACTACCTTTAGTCGAGGAAAAAACACCCGATTATTTAATTGGGAAAAACACCGTCGAAGCAATCACGGCAGGAGTCATGCAAGGTATTGAGTTTGAAATAGAAGGGTACATAACTTTGTTTATGCAAAAGCACCCCGACCTTTCAGTTTTTTTAACTGGTGGAGGCTCAATTCCTTTTGTGGCAAAGCTAAAAAACCCCATCTTTGCAGAGCTAAATTTAGTTCTGATAGGCCTTAACCGAATATTAACTTATAATGCACAGCTATAGAATCGTTTGCGCACTAGTTGCTTTAATAATGGGTGTTGCCGCAATGGCACAAAACAATACAAATTCGCCTTATACCCGCTACGGACTCGGAGAGTTGCGAGAACCCGCTACAGGACGTAGCCAGGCAATGGGTGGAATCGGATACGGAGTAAGAAGCAACAATTCTATCAATCCGGCCAACCCTGCATCCTACAGCGCTGTCGATTCCATGACCTTTTTGTTCGACCTGGGTATTACCGGGCTAATATCTAAGTTTAATGATGCCTCTGGAACACGCAATACGCGCAACGGGAATCTGGACTATTTGGCAATGCAAATGCCATTGAGTAAAAACATCGGAGCAAGTTTTGGTATCATGCCTTTTTCATTTACCGGATACGACTACTCAATTAGCGGCACCACAAAATTTGCTGGACTTTCCGACACCATCAACTATACACAAAGCTATAATGGCACCGGAGGTATATCGCAGGTATACGGAGGTTTATCGGTACGCCTCTTCAACCACATTGCACTGGGTGCCAATGCGATTTATCTGTTTGGAAACAACACCTATTCACGTGCGTTTTCCATTTACGATATTTCAAACAGCTCTCTGACGACACACACCACTTCCGAGTATATTAAAATAGATGTCAACTCGTTTAATGTTCGTCTGGGAGCTCAGGTTTTCGGTAAAGTTTCTAAAAAGGGATATGTCACGGTCGGTGCCATGTTTGAGCCGAAAATGAACCTGAACGGATCATACAGCACCCTTATCCAGGGGTTGGACAGTACGGTAAAGGTACCTACATCCCATTACTTTGAGACTCCGATGCAATTCGGGCTTGGCGCAAGTTACACCTATGACAAACGTTTGACGGTAGGAGCCGATTATTTGCATCAAAACTGGGCAAATGCCAAATATTTCGGACAAAAGGGAGTGCTTCGCAACCGCGATAAATTTGCCGTTGGAGGTGAATATATCGACAATCCTTACGGAAAATCCTATTTCCAACGCATGAGCTTCAGATTGGGAGCCTACTACTCTACCTCATATATTAATGTCAATGGCTACACGCCAAGCCAAAAAGCCATCACATGCGGGTTTGGCTTTCCCCTTCGTTCTTCGAAGAGTTTAATCAACACCTCTTTTGAATATGGGACAAAAGGAAAATCAACGACAAATTCAATTAAAGAGAACTATTTCAGGTTAACACTGAACTTATCGTTGAACGAAGTCTGGTTCTTCAAACGCAAACTTTAATATTGACGAGAGGCTGACAAAAGATGCATCGACAGAGTAAATACACAATAAAATGCTTAACAATCGTCCTTGTGGCGGTTGTTTTGTGCTTTTGTACTGGATGTACGAAAAAGGAATCGGAAGCCCCGGTCAAACTGATAGACCGAACAAAGCTACCGCGTATGTATGCCGAAAATGTCACGACACTGATTTCCGATTCCGGCATCACACGCTACCGGATTATTACGCCGGCATGGTATATTTACGACCGCAGCTCCGAACCGTATTGGGCGTTTCCCAAAGGGATTCATTTACAACAATTCGATCAATCGTTTCATGTGAATGCCGAGATCAACTGTAAAAAAGCATATTACTATCAGGTACGACAACTTTGGCGGCTTGATGGAAAGGTTAGAATGATTAATTTACAAGGAGATATGTTTGAAAGCGAGCAAATATTCTGGAGTCAGCGCGAGCAGAAAATATATTCCGATTCTCTGATAAAGATTACACAACGCACAAAAATAATAACCGGGGTAGGCTTTACGTCCAACCAGGCATTGACTCAATACACCATCAGGCAACCGAAAGGCATCATTCCGGTTAGTTCAGCCATGTAATAGCAATGGATAACTATTTTATCGTTACTGTTTCACTGCTGTTTTCGGCCTTCTTTTCGGGCATGGAAATAGCATACATTTCTTCAAACAAACTGCGATTTGAATTGGAGAGAAGCCAGAGCCACGTTACAAATTTTTTTCTATCCATCTTCTACCGCTATCCGGAACAATTTATTACCACTACTTTAGTCGGAAACAACATCGCGCTGGTCATTTTCAGTATCATGACTGCCGAGCTAATGCACCCGCTGTTATTAGCCATCACGGGGAGTGACATGCTGATTTTGCTATTGGAAACAATCTTAGCTACTATATTTATCTTATTAGCAGGCGAATACATTCCGAAGATCATATTCCGTTCCAATCCGAACCTGTGGTTGCGTATTTTTTCTCCCCTATTCTTTTTGTTCTACATTCTTCTCTATCCGATTTCAAAAATCAGTGTATGGCTTTCGGTAGGATTGCTCAAAATGGGTGGGGTCAAAGTTAGCTCAAAGCATCACCATGTATTTTCGCGGGTCGATCTGGATCACCTCATTCAGGAGAGTATTGAGAATCAGGATGACGAACAAGATCTGGATACGGAAGTGAAGATATTCCAGAATGCGCTCGATTTTTCATCGGTCAAATTACGTGACTGCATGGTGCCCCGTACCGAAATTGTTGCTATCGACGAATCGGAGGCTTCGCTTGAACAGTTGAAACAACTATTTACTGACTCCGGACACTCAAAAATATTGCTTTACAAAAACAATATCGACTCCATTATCGGCTACATACATTCATCCGAAATGCTACGCCATCCGGACAGCTGGGCGGAACATATCAATAGCGTACCTATTGTGCCCGAAACGATGCAAGCCAACAAGTTGATGAAACTGTTCAATCAGCAAAAGAAGAGTATTGCCGTGGTGGTGGATGAATACGGAGGAACGTCCGGAATCGTGACCTTGGAAGATATTCTCGAAGAGATATTCGGAGAGATAGAAGACGAACACGATCGCAGCGAACTTATTGCCAAAAAGTTGGAAAACGGAGAGTATGTTTTGTCGGGTAGAATGGAAATCGATCAGGTAAACGAACTTTTCGATCTTCAGATACCGGAATCGGACGAATACAGCACCATTGCCGGGTATATTTTAAGCCACTACCAAAGCCTTCCAAAAATTGGGGAATTAATCAAAATTCATCAGTTCAACTTCCGGATCCTGAAAGTTGAAAACAACCGGATCGATCTCCTGAAGCTACACCTCGACTGATTTTTTCATAAACAAGCTAAAGTTGACATTCCCGTACTGACGATGCTCCAGAAAATGGGGATCGGCACTGAAATCTTGCTTGGACGAATGTTCCAGAACAAAAATTCCTTTGTCATTCAGCAGGTTACTATTCAGAACCAAACCAGGTAACGACGGCAACTCTCTCATTTCGTAGGGAGGATCGGCAAAAACAATATCGAATTGCTCTTTCCCCTGATGAATGTAACGAAACACATCCATCTTAATCGGAAAGATCACCTTCAACAGTCCGAGCTCTTGACGGATTTTGCGAATAAAGACCAAATGCTTATCGCTCATCTCAACACTAACAATCCGCTTTACGCCTCTTGAAGCAAGTTCGTAACTGATGCTTCCGGTTCCTGAAAAAAGATCCAACGCAACACTCTCTTCAAAATCAACGTATTTATTCAACACATTAAACAACGACTCTTTCGCAAAATCGGTGGTGGGACGTGCAGTGATATTTGTCGGAGGTAAAAAACGACGACCTTTAAATTTTCCGCTTACAATTCGCATAGGGGCAGGTAAAACAAATCAGTAAATAGTTCTATTGGTTCCGATTTTAATTCCGGAGCCACTTGATATTCTGTGGGGAGAGGAAACAGATTGAGCTTTGCAAAATAACGCTTGAGGAAAGCAACCTTCTCGTCCATCACGTTTTGCACGTCCTGTACATAAATAGCTGTTTTACTGGGATCCATACGAAACTGATCGCATAGTCTCACCAACCAATAGAGTACATCTTCGTGCGTTTTAATCGCGAAATGATTACAAAACAGAATCTTTCCCCGTTCAAACAAGCATACATTCAAGCCGTTATCCATCAAACGAATACCCATAATCAATCCCGTTTCCGTTTGCGATAAACCGGCCATGGCAGTCAGCAACGCCGACGACATATGAACAAGAGTAGCCTGAGGAAAATAGGGAGAGACAAAAGACTTGAACGAAGGCGCTATAGCAAACACGTTCACCACCGACAGAGACGGAATATACTGTTCAAACACTTCATGTTCGTCGTTATATTCTGCCGTAAAATTCAAAAAATCACGTTTATTCTCTTGTCGGAAGAGGACATTGGGCACAAGCACCGAAGGTTGAGAATCGAGAGCAATAAATACTCGGGCAAATGAAATGGCCGACAATTCGTCGAACAACTCAATTGTTTTCGTCAACGAGATATGGTTCACTCGCTTTATTCCGACAAACGACCGGGAAGCATCATCAAGAATCGCAAACGAGCAATGATCATCGCTAAGATGCAACCACAAGCTGTAGCGATTCGCTTGCTGAAGCCGAAATTCGTCCGAAATGATTTCTATATCCATTGTACTTTTGACCGGGACTTCTGTTCTCCCTTTGTTGTACAAAAGTACAAAAATATCTTCACTTCAAACAACGCACTGTTGCATCGGGTAATTATACGGCAAGAACAGCTTCTTCCACAGCAACGGCCTTATAGTGCAACACGTTCCAGTTTCCCTGTTCATCCTCCACCAAAGCCGAAAGACTTTCGACCCAATCGCCCGAATTCAGGTAATGAATGTCGCCATAATGACAATTTGCCGGCGAGTGTATGTGGCCGCATATTACGCCGTTGCAGTGTCGGTGCTTTGTCAGCTTCACCAGCTCTTTTTCAAAGTCGGAGATGTATGAAACTGCACTTTTCACCTTTTGCTTCATATGTTGGGCAAGCGAAAAATAGGGTTTGCCCCGTTTGATCCGGAAGTAGTTATACACCCGATTCAGATTAAGCAGCAAATTATACCCCACGTCGCCGATCATCGCCAGCCACCGCATATTGACGGTAACATTATCAAACACATCGCCGTGCAGTACAAAATAGCGCTTGCCGTGCGATTCCAACACATAATCTTTCACCACCTGAATATTTGGAAAGGCAAACGGAACAATCTTATCCAAAAAATCGTCGTGATTACCACGCACATAGATCACATCGGTATGCTCTTTCACGATTTTGGAAATCACCTTTTTAATAAACTGCGTATTGGTTTCGCTCCAATACTTCTGCGATTTACGCAACTGCCAGCCATCAATAATATCCCCGTTCAGGATCAGTTTGCTACACGAAAAAGAGGACAAAAAGCTCAACACTTCGTCCACCTTACTGTGCTTCGATCCCAAGTGAATGTCGGAAAGAATAATCGTGCGGTAACTGATCCTTGAAACCGGATCACCGCATCCATCCACCATCTGAAAGTCTTTGTTCAATTCCAAGATACAATTCAATTTACGTTAGACTATTTGTAATTCATTGATATACAACACCAATCAATACCATTAAATTCAAGTTAAAAATAACGCAGGAATATTGCCCTTTTGTTGCATTCTCATTACCATAATATTACCTTACATCTACATCCTCAAATCGGAAAAGGAAGATATATTTTTTCTTTTTCCGACAAAGAAACTATTGGCAAAAAGGAAAAAAGATATTACCTTTGCACCACAATTGAGCGGGGTGTAGCTCAGCCCGGTTTAGAGTACGCGTCTGGGGGGCGTGTGGTCGCAAGTTCGAATCTTGTCACCCCGACCAAATCCCTCAAATACCGCCTTTACAGGCGGTATTTTTGTCTCACGAGATATTAGCTCAGCTGGTTTAGAGCGTTTGCTTGACAGGCAAGAGGTCACTGGTTCGAATCCAGTATGTCTCACCAAAAACAGAGTCACTTACATCTTTTTTGTAGGTGACTCTGTTTTTTTGCTGCTTTTTCTGGTATTCTGTACAATAATCATCCTTTACAAATATCACCTTATACTACTTTTACGTAAAGACATGATTAGTTTTGTCATATCTTTTATTTACATTTGCTGTGACATTCACAATCTGAACTGATTTACAGAGGATAGCCATCTTTATCATCTACGTAAATAGCGAAATTGTTATCTGGCAAATCATAGACCTATTGTTGATGACTGTTTAATGATTTTAGTCTATAAGATGTGATAGAACTATCTAGGGTAATAATTATAAAGAATAAGACTCTAGGACATAAAAAAGACACTTAAATTAGAATACCATGTTATCATTTTCTCAAAGAAAGGGATTGACACCCGTTCGAACTAATATTCAAAGAGAATCCGCAGATATGGCTTTGCGAAATGAGCTATGGAATGCTTTATACTCACATTATTTAATACATTTCCCAAGTTACTTACCAAACGATCAGAGTCTTTTTAAAGATTTATCTTACTCATATTGGACAGAACTATTGGAAAAGTGTATTGATCAGATTCCATATAGTGGATCTGAAATAGTTATCACTATCAAAGTTCAATTTCTTTCTACGACTTGGTTCACTATGTTTGATATTTTAGAATTCACACCTAATAATTTCGACAAAAAGAACTTCGTAAAAAACAAATATAACGATGAATTTGTCCGTAATATCAATACTATACTCGAGAAACACCTTTCAGCATACCGTTTTGTCGATTACAAAATTGTAGAAATCACATCAGATGCCGAGATTGCAGCGATAGAAACTGCTATCGAGTCGCCGGAGACAAATGAACTAGTGAAAATTCATTTAGGTAGAGCCTTAACATTATTATCTGATCGCAAGAATCCAGATTATAGAAATTCTATCAAGGAATCTATTAGTGCAATAGAAGCCTATGCTCAGATAATTACGAATAATCCTAAGGCTACATTAGGACAAGCCTTGAACATCCTAGAAAAAAATCATGATCTCCATGAGGCCTTAAAAAAATCATTTTCAAATTTATATGGCTACACAAGTGATGCGAGCGGAATTAGACATGCCTTACTTGATGTACCATCTCTCAAACAAGAGGATGCTCTATTTATGCTTGTGACATGCAGTGCATTCATTAATTATTTGAAGGCCAAAACGAGTAACCAGTCGACTCAATAACTGAATTAGATATCAGACAAACATAATCACAAACAAAAAGAATAGACATCAGCAAAAGAATGTAAGTGTCTGTATTTTTTGCCCGCAATGCTTTACTACTTCAAAAAGCACCTTGATACCCTTGTTTAAAAATTTCATTGCATAGAGTTGGTTCGTTTCACGCATACGGGTTACCTTTGCACCAACTATTCCTCCCGCTAAAATGAAACAACTACTCCAACAAATCGAATTCATCAAGGAGATCGATAAGATCAAGTATATTCTGCGCAGAACCAAACTAATCAACAGCAACCGACGCGAAAACGATGCCGAACACAGCTGGCATCTGGCTGTGATGGCAATGATATTGGCCGAGCATGCCAACGAGCCGGTTGACGTGCTGAAAGTGATAAAAATGGTGCTTATCCACGACATTGTAGAGATCGATACCGGCGATATTTTTATGTTCGATACCATCCAAAGTCATACCAACACCGATGAAGAGCGCAAGGCTGCCCGTCGCATTTTCGGCATGTTGCCGACGGCACAAGCGGAAGAGCTCTTGGCACTGTGGGAAGAATTCGAAGCGGCAAAATCAAACGAAGCCCGGTTTGCAAAAGCATTGGATAAGCTGGAGCCGCTTTTACAAAATGCGTCGAACGAAGGAGGTACCTGGGATGAGTATGATGTGAGATACGACAAAGTCTACCACAATCAACATCAGATTGCAGAAAGTTCCGATCTGTTATGGAGTTATGCCGAACAGTTGATTAATGACTGTGTAGAACAGGATATTCTGAAAAAATAGCCACTATGTGGATGAATCGATCTACCACATGTTAGGTAGCAAAATAGCCCAACTGCGTTATTGACTCCTGTAAGAATACAAACTACTTTTGCATCAAAAAAGTAGCACAATGTCAGAACCGATTCAATTCCCAGTTGGCGATCAAACACGCGCCATTCACGCCGGAGAAGCTCCGGATCCGGTAACAAGAGCCTCCTCGCCCAATCTTGTAATGTCGACCACCTATATCGCACGTGCCGATACCGGTTTTTCGGTCGAAGGCCTTCAGGAGAACGATCCCTGGATCTATTCCCGCTGGGGCAACCCTACCGTTCATCAGTTGGAAGAAAAGCTGGCCGCTTTCGAAGAAGCGGAAACTGCTGTTGCCTTTGCCAGCGGTATGGGAGCCATCACTACCCTTCTGTTTCATCTCCTTCGCCCGGGCGATCATGCCATTATCAGCGACGTAGCCTACGCCGCATTATCGGAAATAACCAACGATATGATTCCCGAATATAACATCGAAATCACGAAGGTTAATGCTTCCGACAGTAAAGCCGTAGAAAAAGCCATTCGCCCCAACACCAAACTGGTTTATATTGAAACGCCTTGCAACCCGCTACTACGCCTGACCGACATTCAGGCTGTGGCTGCAATTGCCCATGCTGCCGGTGCCAAACTGGCGGTAGACTCCACGTTTGCCACTCCGGCGGCAACCAAGTCCCTGCAACTGGGTGCCGATTTTGTCATTCATTCGCTTACCAAATACATCGGTGGACATGGAGATGCGCTGGGAGGAGCCATACTGGGAAGCAAATCCGACCTTACTCCCCTGCGAAAGAAAACGGCCATCCGTTTCGGCGGAACGCTCAGTCCCTTTAATGCCTGGTTGATATTGAGAGGTGCCGCCACCTTTCCGCTACGGATGCGAGCCCATCAGGAGAATGCGCTAAAAATAGCTCATTACCTGGAGGGTCACCCCAAAGTAGAACGCGTAATCTATCCCGGATTGCCCTCGCATCCTCAACACGAACTGGCCAAGCGACAAATGAAGAATTTTTCGGGAATGCTTACATTTCGTATCAAGGATGGAGCCTCGCAGGCCAAAATATTTGCAGATAAATTACAAATTATCCACTACGCCGTTTCACTGGGGCATCACCGTTCGTTGATTTTTTATCTCGATGGCAAAGCGCTATTGGAATCCTCATTTCATTTCGACACGCCCGAGCAGTTAAGTTCATGGAAAGAGTATGCTGGTGACGGCCTGTTTCGTCTTTCGGTGGGTCTGGAAGATGCAGACGACCTAATCCGCGATTTGGAACAAGCGTTGGAGTAGCAATTGGAGAGATATGGATGCGATCAAAAAAGTATCCGTATCTTTACAGCCCAATTGTAGTACGATGACCATAGAAGACGAGTTACTAAACAGTATTGAGCAACAGTTTGAAGCACACCGCAATTCCAACCTGTTTTATCGGGATATTGATATTGACAATCAGTTTTTGCCCGACAGCAAAAATGCCATTTGCAATCACAGGGATGAGTTACTACGCATCGACTGCGAGCAGATGGAGACCCCTTGGATTGACCTGATGACGAAAAAGGCTCAACAAGCCTTTTCGCACTGCAATCAATTCATCGATTTACGGCAAGAGCATCTCGCACAACTTCGTGATGTATACACACAGCTCTGGAAAGATATTATTACGGAACTGAAAGGAGATGCTATCGATTTTGAGCGGTTACAACAAAATCACATACACAGACTGACCGCGTGGATAGAGCAAACTAATCGGTTTGTCAGCACGATTAATACACCCGACATTCCGGAAGCTATTGAAGTGATCTGCGCCAAATATTCCGCGCAACTTCAATTGCAGCTATTGCAAATTGATGCTGACACGCTTATGCAGCCTGTACTGGACATCGGATGCGGAGAACACGCCCACCTCACACACTATCTTCAGAATCGACAGATAGAGGCATTTGGCATGGATCGGATAGTCGACAATCAAAGCAATAACCGGTTGATCTGCTCCGACTGGTTCGATTTTCAGTTTACCCCCGATCAATGGGGAACCATCATTTCCAACCATTCGTTTGCGTTGCATTTTTCGCATCAAAACCTACGAAAAGATGGCAATTACATTGAATATGCTCAAAAATACATGGAGATATTACACTCGCTGAAACCGGGAGGAGCCTTCCTGTATACACCGTCACTGCCCTTTATCGAACAATTTTTACCACCAGATTCCTATCTGGCTACCACCTACCCTGTCACGGAACATCTTTCAGCCAGCCGGATCGTCCGAAAAAGATAATCGCGTTATTTTACCCCTATATTTGTTCTTGGTTATGAAACAGAATGATTACATTTGTTTCATACTATAATATTTTTTTCATCTATGGAAGTATGGAACTTCATGTTGCTGTAAATTATTACATTACCCTTGGGTGTTGTGAAGCAACATGTTCGTTTCGTAAAAACATTTTATTTGCAACGACAATGGAAAATCAGGACAATCAAATCAACATCGAACTTTCGGCAGAAATTGCGGAAGGTACCTATTCAAACCTGGCAATCATATCCCACTCTTCTTCCGAATTTGTGGTCGATTTTGTACGTATCATGCCCGGCACCCCAAAAGCAAATGTAAAATCACGCATCATTTTGACTCCGGAACACGCAAAGCGTCTGCTGTTTGCATTGGAAGAGAATGTATCAAAATACGAAGCCGTATTTGGCAAAATAAAAACTGCCGAAGGAGCTTACAACCCTCCCATGCCGTTGAACTTCAACGGTGGTGAAGCCTAATATAACGCCACAAAAAAACACCTCCCTGTCTTAAACAAAAAACAGGGAGGCTTTTTTACACAGATGTACATCTGTGCTTTTCTATACGTTAAAACTACACCAATACGGCTTTCACCGCTTTTTATTTTGCATTACTGACATACACTTTATATTGCCAGGGCAACAACGTAGCGCCCTCCAAACGTGATACGTCGGTTTCCATATCCTGAAAATAGTCTGTAAAAACGCCGCTCGGCTTACTCCGGGTAAAATTCACCATCCGGTTCTGATCACTCAGATTCAATACTACCAGCACCGAACTCCCCTTTGCTTTACGTTCAAATACGTACAACGCCTTATTCGTAGTGGCATAACGCATAAATTTACCTCCGTCTTTGCCCACAGCCAGAGCTGCCTGTGAGTGTTTCAACTCATTCAGCTTTTTGTAGAATTTGAAAACGCCCGGATTGTTCCAGTTCGCAACCGTATCTTTTTCAAAGAAAGAGAGTCGTTTCTTTAAACCAACCTCTTGTCCGGTATAAATCAGGGGCATGCCGGGATAGGTATAAGTCAGCACCACAAACGCATTCGTACCGGCCCCCATGCGTTCGTATTCCGAACCATTCCATGAATTTTCATCGTGATTGGTAACAAAATTCATTTTAAACGAGGCCGGAGAATAGATCGAATCGTGATGCGCGACCACTTTATCAATGTCGGTCGCATCCTTTTTCCCTTTCGCAATATCGTTCATCGTACTTAGCAACGGCCAGTTGTAATCGGCATGAAAAGCTTTCTGCGTCAGCTCAGCTTTATCCGCTTCCGCCAACATGAATACCGGCTTGATTTTATCAAGTTTTGCCCGCGTATCGTTCCAGAAATCGGTAGGCACATCACCGGCAACATCGCAACGAAATCCATCCACATCGAACTCCTTCACCCAATAAGCCATGGCATCCTGCATAGCCTCACGCATCGCTTTGTTTTTATAATCCAGTTTGGCCACATCCGTCCAGTCGAAAGGAGAAAGAATATGCCCCAAACTATCCCTTACAAACCAATCGGGATGCTGCGTTACCCATGCGTTGTCGCGCCCAGTATGATTCGCCACCCAGTCGAGAATGACTTTAAATCCCATTTCATGCGCCTTTTCAACAAGCGCCCTGAAATCTTCGGCATTACCAAACTCCGGGTTAACCTTTTTGTAGTCTTTTACAGCATAATAGCTACCCAAAGTGCCTTTGCGAGCCTCCTTCGAAATAGGACATATCGGCATGAACCAAAGGATATTCGCACCTAATTCTTTGAGCTGTGGCAAATGAGAGGCAAAAGCATTAAATGTTCCCTGCGGAGTATACTGACGAACGTTCACTTCATAAATCACAGCATTTTTGCTCCACTCTTCGGGACTTTGTGCCTGTTGTACCGACTGACACGAGGCCAGCAATGCAGCAAAAACAATAAACAGAGACAAATTTCTGATTTTCATAGTTGTAAAATTAAATTATGGAAGTAACAATCGATTCGGGCTGAAGATTATTTGCCACCATACACGTTCAATACCGGCAACGCTTTGTGATCGAAATCATAGAAAGCCTGATTCTCCCAGTTAGAACCATTCGTAGCGGTTGAACCTTTCCAGGCAATAAACTCGCCTCCCCAATAACAAAAACCAAGTCCTTTAGCAAAAGAACACGATATATCGCGAATTTTGGCTAAAAAATCATGCTGCCCGACCGCTGTTGCCGGATACCCATTAAGCAACTGATCGTTCGTTCCTGCAATGTTGTTGGTCCAGTCAGACCAACCCAACGTAAACGGATAGGCCGTCTCGGCAATCACCACCTCCTTGTTGTAAGTAGAAGCCAGTAATTTAAGGGTAGATTGCAACAAATCGAGATCTTTTCCATGCCAAACCGGATAATATGAAACGCCAATGATATCGTAATCGAGCGATCCGAACTGAGAAAACAACCACTGAGCATCTGTAATCCCGGCACAATGCAAAATGATTTTGCTGGTCGGACTTGAAGCTCTCACAGCCTTAATACCTGCATCCAGCAATGCCGTAAACTGGCTCATATGATCGGACTTACCCATCGGCCACAGCAATCCTGCATTAATTTCATTCCCAATCTGAATATAATCGGGTTGCATTTGCGTTGCAACACGCCGGGTATACGCCGATACGCTGTCTTTGAGCGCATCAAAGGTGTAGGACGACCATGCAACCGGCAAAGTTTGCGCACTCGGATCGACCCAGGTATCGGAATAATGAACCGTAAGCCACACTTTCAAGCCGAGCGCTTTAATCCGCTGCACCAAGCTCTTCACCTCAGCAAATCCCGAATAACCGTCAGACGGTGCGTACCACAATCGCAGACGAATGGTATTGCAACCTGCATTTTTGAGTGTGGTAAGCATATTTTCTTCCTGTCCCGACAAATTATAGAGCTTCACACCAGCCGCTTCGATCTGAGGAAGAAACGAGACGTCAGCCGCCCGAATAGTACAACTGCTCTGCGGTGTGACCACAACCGTATCGGACTGCTTGCACGACATCAACACCATCGCGCACAGCCAGACAACGATTTTGCCGCACGAGAGGCAATTCATCACGTTTTATCTTTTACAAATACCACCGAACCGGCAGCTATAAGCAAACAAATACCCGCCATCAGAATGGCATAAACCGCATCCGAATTGAATAGATGCTTCACAATCGGCCCGTTAACCAAACTACTGATAATCTGTGGTATTGTAATAAAGAAATTGAAAATACCCATATAAACGCCCATCTTGGCGGGAGGAATGGAACCGGCAAGAATAGCATACGGCATCGCCAAAATGCTTGCCCAGGCAATACCTACCCCAATCATAGAGGCTATCAGCCAATACTGGTTGGTTATAAAATAGATGGAAATAAGCCCGATTCCGCCACATATCAACGAAATGACATGTGTTATCTTACGATTGGTTTTGGCGGCAATCCAGGGCAAAGCCAATGCAAAAAACATGGCTACTAAGTTGTATATTCCAAACAGGATACCCACCCAATCGCCCGCTGCATCGTATGCTGCCTTATTGGCGGGATTTTTCAGCAGCTCGCCATTCTCAAATTGCACACCATAGACATGAGCCGCCACAGCCGGTGTGGTAAATACCCACATGGCAAACAGAGCGAACCAGGAAAAGAATTGAACGACACCCAATTGCTTCATGGTTGCGGGCATCTTTACAATGTCTCTGAATATCTCCATGATACCCGGCTTCGGTTCGGCTTCGGCCTCACTTTCGTCCGAATGAAACTGACGGTACACCTCGGGAGGATACTCTTTGGTTCGTACAATAGTCCAGACAATAGTACCCAGCATCACCGCAGCCCCAATATAAAATGCAATAATTACATTTACAGGCACTTCGCTATCCGGGGTTCCTTTGCCAATGTCAAACCATTTCATCATAGCATAAGGCAGCCACGAGCCGATAACAGCTCCGATGCCGATCAAAAATGTTTGAATGGAAAAACCGGTGGTGCGCTGTTCTTCGGGAAGCAAATCGGCCACCAAAGCCCGAAAAGGCTCCATGGCAACATTAAAAGAGGCATTCATGATGGTCAGCATACCGGCGCCAATAATAAGCGGTGGCATCAGTGATGACAAGGCCGCCGAATTAGGCATCAACAGTAAAGCGATAGCCGCCAGAATAGCGCCTGTCAAAAAGTATGGCTTTCGTCGTCCGAGCTTGCACCACGTCCGGTCGGAATAGTGACCAATAATGGGTTGAATAATCATCCCGGTAAGCGGTGCCACCACCCAAAACCACGACAGAGACTGAATATCGGCTCCAAAGGTTTGCAATATACGGCTGGCATTGGCATTTTGCAATGCAAATCCGAACTGAATTCCAAGGAATCCGAAATTCATGTTCAGAATCTGTGCTGTAGAAAGTCTTGGTTTTGTTTTCATTGGCATGTTTATAGATTCGGTATCATCTGTTTATCTTCCAGTCTCTTTGATTAATGCTTTTACCTTCTTATTGAATTCGTCGTTGCCAAGGAGTTGTTCAAGCGTGATATGCATCCGGTACCTCCAATAATGGCGAGGATTGGCCGGAACATTAATGCGCTCTTCATTCGGATTCACCCTTCGGATATTGCTATCGATCGACAACCAATCCTGCAAAGGGAAAATAGCCAACAAAGAGGGTGCCCACAAATGGTTGCGAACGATGTTGCTACAAATCGACGGTTCGGCATAAAACGGAGCTGTACCCCATTGCCCCAATACCTGATTGTAATATTGCTGACGCAACTCGCCATCCTCTTCCCACCAGCCACGAAACGTACTCATGTCGTGCGTCGAAGTGGTCGCTACCGATAGGTAGGGATAGTAATTCGTATTGGCAAATTTCAGGGTCGGATCTTTCGGCATTCGTTGAATTTCAAGACTTAACATATGTAACTGTTTCATTACATAAGGCACACACGCCGGAATCATCCCCAGATCTTCGGCACACACCAACATGTCTGTAGAGGTGATCAGATCGGGAAGCTTTTGCATGGCCTGCTCGTACCAGAAATAGTTATGCCGCTGGTAATAGAAGTGGTCGTACAAACGGTCGAAAGTATGTTTATCGCTATCCGATAATGCCCGATGGCTATAGGTGTATTGCGCGGTTATTCTGGGATGATACTTTTGAGGTTCGCGTGGATCGGGAACAAACAACACTTCGGCTACCAACGCATATAATCCGTCACGAACATCCGAATCACCATTGGTCGCGGCGAAGTAGGTTTCAATTTTGCGCTGAGTATCGAATTGCTCTTTCAACTGAAATATGCCGTTGCCCTTTTCCTGTAAATATTTCTGGATAACCTGATCGGTTTTCCGGCCAAACATCTCATTCAGCTGATAGTAGCGGATGTATGGTTTAACATGCCTCTCCTCATCGATCCAGAAGCCATTGGCCTGTAACTCTTGCACACTCATAGGCAGTGCCGGACTGAAATGGCCCAACAGCCCCTGAACGGCATCCATCGGTATCTCCCAAATACGGAAAAAGCCCAGCAAATGATCGATACGGTAGGCATCAAAATAGTAGGCCATCTTGGTAAAGCGGCGTCTCCACCAGCTAAATCCATCCTGCTTCATCTGATCCCAGTTATAGGTCGGAAAACCCCAATTCTGACCGGTTATCGAAAAATCGTCGGGAGGTGCCCCGGTTTGAGCATCCAGATTGAACAGATGTGGCTCCGTCCAGGCTTCCACGCTATGGGGACTGACTCCGATAGGAATATCCCCTTTCAGAATAACACCTTTGGAACGAGCATAGTCGGATGCCTCTTTCAATTGGCAATGCAAATGGTACTGTAAAAAACAGTGGATAGATACCTCTTCATAGGCTTCCGAATGTTTATCACACAACTCCTTTATAATTTCAGGCCTATAAATCGCATATTGTTTCCACTGATGAAAGTCCACCGTTTGGTATTTATCTCTCAAATAGCAAAATACGCAATACGGATAGAGCCACTCGCTATTTTGATCTACAAATTCCTTATAGGCAGCGGTTTTCAACGTCTTGGCCGCCTGTTCTTTGTATGCAACCCGGTATATCTGCCATTTGGCCTCGGTCACAGCTTCATAGTCAACCTCAGGTAATACATTCAGCTCCTTCTGCTTGAAGGCTATAAATTGGTTGATTTCTTTGCTTTTGAAGCTTCCAAAAGCCGACAAGCTCAGGTAAAGAGGGTGCAGGGCAAAAATAGTATTGGCATTATACGGATAAGAGTCTGTCCAGGTGTGAGTCATCGTTGTATCGTTCACGGGCAAAAGTTGCACAACCCGTTGTCCGGTCAAGGCTGCCCAGTCCACCATTTTCTTCAAATCGGCAAAATCGCCAATTCCAAAACTCTCTTCAGAACGTAACGAGAACACAGGAATAGCCACACCAGCACATTTCCAGGTAGGGTTATTGCCTCTGTAAACGCCACAGGTAACTGTGAGTGCCTCCTGCAGAGGCGGTAGTTTTTTCAACATCCGGTTATCCCCATTTTCCCACTGCTCTATCGAGAGGGTATTCGGGTCAACCACGGCGAACTTGTATTCAAAAGGAGCTTTTAGTTTGGATCGATCGAGCGTAATACTCCACAACGGGAATGAATCATTACCCATCAGCAATGTTTTCTTCACCACCCAGTTGCCTAATGTAGAATTATTACCAACAATAGCCAAACACTGGCCATCCCGAAGCTCCGGGGCAAAAACCCTAAAGGTAATTGCCGACACAAACGATTGAGGTTCCGCTACCTGTTTTATGGTAGGAGCAAAAAATGCTTTTGTAAACGCCGACGAAAAAAACGGGCTGTTATAGGGGATACCCATCCATTGATCCTCAAGATGGTACACTGATACGTGTTCTGTTCTCTCAAATACGCGAGGTTGCCCCCACTCCCGAATCATCGCTCCCTCCTGATCTTTAACATAATAAAAATAGGTAAACGAATCTGTTTCGGAGGGAATATCAACAGAGAGTCTCCACCTATTTCCGTCCGCATAAGACATCACAACAGCGTGTAACTCGGGAATAGATCCCTCTACGTATACCTCCTGTCCCCACGAAGTAGAATAATCAACAGAAAAAAATAGTTTCATACAGCATATATCGTTTGGTAATCAGCCAGCAATTGAATTGATCAAAGTTGGTTGATTACTCATTAACAATCAAAAAACACATTCCACTCGCGAATGTCCGTTCGGGTTTCACATCGGCTATCCTGCCTATCGTGTAGTCTCCCGGACAATCAATTTTGTCTTTATAATCTTATTTTTTAGTAAAGGAGTATCCCCCTTGTACCTTATTTTTTCCATCAACAGCTCCATCGCACTGCGTCCGACATCCAATCCGTTCTGACCCACAGTAGTAAGTTGAGGGTCGGAAGCAATGGCGGCAAATCCGTCGGTAAATCCGCAAATCGAAACTTCTTCCGGAATTTTAAAGTGCAAATGTTTGGTTGCATGCAATATGCCCAACGCCGTTTCATCGTTTACGGCAAAAAAAGCATCCGGTCTGTTGTCCGACTGTAACATCTCGGTAGCTACCGGAATGGCTTCGTCGTAGTTATCACAGATTCGGATCAACTCTTTATCAACCGAGATTCCGTGTTTACTCAACGCATCGAGATACCCACCCCGTCGATTTTTCGAGATTTCAAGATTCAATGGCGAACAGAAAAAAGCAATCCGTTTACATCCAGTTTTGATCAGATACTCCGTGGCCGCCAACGCTCCGGCATAATCGTCAATCACCACCCGGTTTGATGGAATGTCCACACAAATACGATCAAAAAATATGACCGGAATATGATTATCCACCAACTCTTGAAAATGCTCATAATGAGTTGTTTCTTTTGCCATGGATGTCAATACCCCACAAACATGAGACGATATCAATTGCTGCACACTGTGCTGTTCTTTTTCGAAATTATCGAGCGATCGGAACAACATCACACTAAATCCCTCTTTTTCGGCCACATCCATGATTCCTTCGAGTACAGAAGAAAAAAAATGATGCACCATTTGAGGAAGAATAACCCCGATTACTTTGCTCTCTTGTTTTTTCATACTCAGGGCAAGCAAGTTTGGCTTGTAATTATGCAATCGGGCATACTCAGTGATCTGCTTCTTGGTCGCCTCGCTCAAATCGGGACTGTCATTTAAGGCCCGCGATATAGTCGATACCGAAAAATTAAGCGCTTTGGCTATATCCTTTATGGTAATTTGCGTGTATGGCATATCAACTTAGATTGTGTCAAAAGGTTAAAGAATCTGATTCAACGCTCTTCTACCTACAAATGTAGTCTATCGCTTGCATATTTTTATTACCCTGTGCGTGCCATCCGTAAAAAAAAACTTCCCCACATAAATACCGGACAACAGACCGGACAACTGGATTTCATTCGTTTTCGTCCTCCTGTCAGCAACAATACGTCCGTTCATATCGGCAATTTGCACCGATTGAACTGTGCCTCCGGAAACAGACATCGTATTGTTCACCGGGTTAGGATAAAACGTAATGTTTCGAGTCGTCGTTGTATCTTTAGGGGCGGGAGTTACACGGATGTTGGTATATATTTTCAAACCGAACTGGGGCAACGTAACCGGCATGGACGTGTTGGTTACCACAAGCGAATCACCCGAAATCAGTTCATACCACTTTCCGGCTTTATCGAACGAGGCCACAGTAGAAATGGGGCCAGCACCCGTAAAATTGCCAAGAACTATTGCCGAAACTGTTCCATTGGTCAAATAAACTCTTCTTCCTGACGACCAATCGTTCAGAGATACCTGCCAGTTCCAGCCCGTGGGGTTGGAGAAAAGCGATGGATATTTCAACCGCAGATTCAACACCTTAGCATACACATCATGCAATGCTTTTCGGGCCGGGATATTCAAATATCCCCATTCGGCAGGCATCGGACTCATAATATTGTTCCCTCCGGCATCTTTCGAATTATAATTGGCACCCAGTTCGCCAAACTCCCACATCATGCGGGGTCCCGGACTTAAAAAGAGAAAAGCACTACACACGGCCAATTGCTTCATCACGTTGGTAGTATCTTTTACTTCCGAAACGCCCCAGGTGATGGCTTTATAGCCCATCCGGTATTCGTCATGACTTTCGGCATACGCCACCCTGTTGGTAGGAAGAGAGACCAAACCTCCCGACTGTGATTTGGATGCCAACAAAGAAAAATCCGAGCCGTCAACGTAACCCATTGCGGCCTGTTGAAAAGCATAAGAAACATTGCGCCAGAGCATCGTACTGTCATAAGCGGCCAATGTATTTTCTTCCGCATCATCACAGAAATGTTCCAGAATCGCGTATGCTTTCGGATTGGTCGATTTCACTGCATCTACATACGTTTTGATATTATCGATACGGCTTTGATCATATGTGCTGCAATTTAGGGTTGCGTTCGGATTTACAGCACCTCCGTTTGAAACTGTTTGGGTGAGCCCCTTGCTCAGGTCGAAACGAAAACCGTCAACCTTGTATTCCGTCAGCCAAAACTTCAGAGCGCGCGATAGCCATGCTTTTACTGGAGCATAAGTATGGTTTATATCATTACCAACGCTGTATGGATGAGGTGCCAAAGCATTGTAATACGGATTGGTAGAAGCCGGACGTCCGTTTGCAGCATCCCAATAAACAAGGCAATAGGGACTCAAACCCCATGTATGGTTGAACACAATATCGAGAATTACAGCAATTCCCCGTTTATGACATTCATCCACAAACTGCTGGTAGTCGGCTTTGGTTCCATACGCTTTGTCTGTCGCAAAGTAGAAATTCGGGTTGTATCCCCAGCTATCGTTCCCGTCAAACTCCATTATCGGCATAAGTTCCACAGCATTTACTCCCAGTTCTTTGAGATAATCAAGCTTGCTGATAGCTGACTGCACCGACTTTTCAGAGGTAAAATCGCGAAACAACATCTCGTATATGGAGAGTTGAGACTGCCAGGGTGGAACAAATGAGGCGGTGTATTGCCATGGGTATGCAATAGAATTCAGCGTAAAACACGATAAAATGCCGGTCGTCAGTGACGAGGGATACATTTTTCGGTCAGGATAAACCGAAGATGCAATATATTGATCATTATTCGGATCCAGAATTTTCTCACAGTACGGATCTGCAATGCGAATTGGAGCTACCCCGGTCAGGCCATCGATATAGTATTGGTAGGCATGCTCCTGTGTAGGATCAAGTCCGCTGACTGTTAACCAGTAAAAATTCACATCAGTACCATACGTCGTATTTTCCGCCTGAAGATTCATTTGATAACTATTGTCGAGCCGATAGCGATTGAAGTCTCCCAAAAGAAATACGCTGGTTGAAGACGAGATCGGAGCACTTTTCCCTAATGATAAACAAAAGGTTACCGATCCGTCGCTGTTTTTGGTGATCCCCTCTTTCAGGCCAGATGGACGATTGGACACAATCTGATTTTGAGCCGCACAGACATACGACGTATCCGAAGAGGTTGATCCGTTTGCGGTAGTTGTGGCAATAATATAATAATTGCCGGGGGTAGTAAATGTATAAGCAGCCGACAAAACCGTCGCATTATTTACCTGCGCGACAAGAGGTGTGGAGGTTATATTTGACGTAGAGGTAGTGCCGACAAACAGCGCCAGGTTTCCAGCTGTGGAAGCATTTGCCGTGATAGAGATAGTGGTATTTAATGGCACTAAAGAGTTGAAGATGGGATTGGCAATTTTTACTGTCAGCCCCGATTGATAAACCGGGATAAGAATGTCTGATCCATCTGTATTGCGACCGACTAACGATCCATCGGCATTACGAAATACGAACGCTAATTGTTTCACAACCTCAGTCGGATCTGTAATGCCATAATAGGCATACATATCGGGCGAAATAGACAATTGCCACTTGTTGTTGCCGAGAGAAGTTAGTTTATTCTTTGCGAGATTAACCGATGATTGATTGGTGGCAGAAGGCCAATCTGCAATCACATGTTTCCAGCCGCTTGACGAAGTACTTGCACTGGTAATTACTCCGGTATGGGCGTAAATAGAACCTCCATAATCTTTCAAGCCTGCATTTCCCTGCGAAGCATCAAAAATCACAGTAATAGCCCCGGCATCTTTTGTGATAATTACAGGAGTGGTAGTAACTAACTGAGCAGAAAGAATCCCCGTTATATATAAACTGACTAAAAAGAAAAAATTACGCAGCATAATATATGAATATAAATACGAGGATATAATCAGATTTAAGGCTGGAAAGAGAGAACTGCTTCCCGAGTTTATGTGAATTCGGGAAGCAGTTTAAATATCAGCATTATTGCTTGGTCAAAATAACATTGTAACCCGGCTTGCCATACTGGCGCACGTCTAGCGTTACTGTGTATGTACCTGCTGCAGTCACTGGGATATCACCCCCGCTGGTTGTATACTTACCAGAAGCCGCATCATAACCAAAGGCCACATCCCAGGCTCCGTTAGCTCTGATTTTGAACTTATCGCCGGCAGCAAATGTAACGGTAGCACTCCACAGTTTGGTGGTCGCATCGAATAACATATTCACCTCATTAGACCAACCGGAAGCAGCAAAACTACCAATAACACCCCATTTCGTAATGGCTACATTTGTACATGTTTTAGCATTCAAATCCACATTAAATTTGTAATAACCCGAAGGCAACGAAATATTCGGATCTCCATCAGTATGAATCAATGCGAACGTACTATTTGGTTTTGATGTAGCTATATCGGCAGGTTTCCAACACAAAGACCAATCTGGTTTTTCTGCAAATTTGAACGACGCAGCAGCTCCTCCATTACTCATATCTAAAAAGCCGTCATATTTGCCGTTATTTGCCGAAGAATAAAGAATTGTATTCGGATTTGCCGGATTCCAATTTCCACCCGCATAGGTTCCCTGATAGTCTCCCGGCACATAAAGCAAGCCGTATGTAGGATAAGGATTCACCTTAATAGTCACCACATTGGAATAAAGCGATTGCAAACCAATTCCGATAGTTGCCATTACGCGGACGTCAAAACTCGCTACAGTACCAGGAGTGCTATTTAGTAAGCCTTCACTAGCAATCGGCGTATTCAATTGTGAAACAGTTATTGCCAAAGTATCCTTTGTCGAAGTTATTATATTTTGAGCATTTGCAAAATTATTACCCGCCTTGTCAATCTGCAACGTGTATGTAACCTTTGCATTAGCTCCATAATTAGCCGCAGATCCTTTAAAAGTTTCAATAATATTCGAGGCACTATCCTTGCTTAAAATATATGCTCCTGAAGTTGTATTATAAGAAGGAGACAAATGAGTTGGTGCACTCAACGCTGGTGCCGTAGGATTTGCAGAAATCATTATTTTAGCATCATCCGAACAAGCAACCAACAAAATCGCTACTACGAACGATAATAATATCAATAGGTTCTTCATAGTTTTTTTTATTTATTCAATTAATAGCCGGTATTTTGTTTCAAATTAGGATTAGCTCCTAAATCAGATGACGGAATCGGATAAACATTCAGATGACTATCAACACCTTTACCTGCCTTTAGGCCTCCTTTCCATTCCCACAAATAATCACTGGTAGTTAACTTTCCAAAACGGACTAAATCACTACGACGCGTACATTCCCAAAACATTTCACGAGCACGTTCTCCCAAAATAAAGGCCAGTGTCAATTGTGCATCCGTTATTCTCAGATCTGTAGCCCCCGTACTTCCCTGTGCTCTGTCACGCAGCGCATTTATATATCCCAATGCTGTGGCTCTGTCTCCACCGGCTCCACCACGCAACACAGCTTCAGCATACATCAAATAGATATCGCCTAAGCGGAAGAGCGGAAAATCGGTACTTGCAAAAGAGGCTGTACTCTTGACACCCACACTGCTCTTATTACTATATTTCAACACCTGAACTCCTTGTGTAAATTGAGAAAGGTCATCAATGCTTGGATGATTGAAACCTGTATACAATCTGGCATACCGGGTATCAAGTGTGTAATTCACCTCATCTGCTGTAAATCTTGCTGCGAATTCTTTAACCGCTCTATTACCGCCCCAAGCACCTGGAGCGCCTGTAACATCCTGAATATCGCCATTTACAGCACTACTTTCCAAAAACATTGTGCCGCCCCATGTAGTCAGATTAGAACCATCAAAGACAACCGGAAAAATAATCTCTCTTGAATTATAATTATCCGTTACATACAGATTCTGATAATTTGGTTCCAAGCTATACCCCGCACCAATTACTTTCTTACAATTATCAATACAAGAAGTATAATACTTGGTTGTGCTAGTTGTGCCCAAGTACGTATCCGCATTTAAATATAAACGAGCCAACAAAGCCCACGCAGCAGACTGATTTGCATGCCCATATGTACCACCGAATCCCACGGTAGATTTCAACATCGCCGTTTGACAATCGGTCAATTCACTTTCAACATAATTAAAGATTTCTTGAGCCGTAGCATAAGGAGGCAAATCTGACGTTCCCAGTTTACTGGCATCGGTAATCATCGGGCCATTACGAAACAAATCCAATACATTAGCATAGGCTAACGCACGCAGAAATCGAGCTTCGGCACGGAAAGTATTAATAGAATCCTTCAACGATTGAGAAACACCGCGCGCGGTTAATTTATCCGCTGTGGTCTCTTGCAGAAAACCGGTTGCAATTGTAATCTGATAATACAACCGAGAATAAAAACCATTAATATATGGATTCGTAGGTGTCCATGTCATAGGATGAAAGTCCATCAGGGTTCCATCACTTTGCCAGCAACAAATAGCTTCATCAGTTGGTAATTCTTGCAAATTCCACAAAGGACGGATATAACCGGCCTGACTACCGCCATCGTATCCTGTAATGTCCACTTTATTATCTGCACCCTGAATACCTCCGGTGGATAAGCCGGCATAAATTTTCGCTATATATTCAACATAAGGAAGCGAGGTGTTCGTGAAAGTAACTGCTGATGTCGTCACTTTCGGGTCGAGCGGTATTTGGTCCAGATCATTTACGCACGAATTAAGCGTAATGGAAGCAAATGCTACCGCAGCAAGTATTGAAATATATTTAAGCTTTTTCATTGTATATACGATATTAGAAGTTAACTCTCAAGCCCATGATAAATATACGAGGACGTGGATAGATATTGTTGTCAACCCCATCATTGTTGTTTTCAGGATCCAAACCTTTGTACTTGGTTATGGTAAATACATTTTGTACCGTACCATATAACGCTGCTCTCATTTTAGTCTTGAATAAATTTTCAAAATTATACCCAAGAGTGACATTGTCCATACGTGCAAAAGATGCATTTTGGATATAAATATCGGAATAGAGCTGTGATGATGCGAAATTAGTAGTTAACGTATTGGATACGATATTCTTCAAGAAACCGGAAGAATCGTAGGTGTTGTTTTTGAATCCCAGATTCGATTGTACGTTGTTATAATTGTAATTACCAATACTTGCATGCATTGCAAAATTGAAGAACCAATTTTTATAAACTACTCTTGACGATAATCCCATCGTTACCGGAGGGGTGGCTGTATGTTTACTAATATAATAGTTGTTTGAAGTGCCCACGTTAGCATAAGCTCCTTCAATCGGCAAGCCTTTAGAATCGTACAATTGTTTATACACATAGTAAGCATTTACAGGATGACCGACCTGATCAATCAAAATTGTATTTCCTGTTCCACCGCTAATTCCTTTCATTAATATACCGGGGTAATCAGCGTTAGTGGCACGCGTCAATTTGGTAATTTCATTATGGTTGTAGCTTACATTATAACTCAAATCCCAGGTAAAGTTTTTCATTACAATAGGTTTACCACCCAAAGTAACTTCAACTCCTTTATTTTCGAGACTACCAATATTAGAGATCAGATTATTAATAAAATTGGTTCCTGCTGCAATAGGAATTGTATTCAACAAATCATCGGTAACCCGTTTATATACATCAACGCTTCCTGTAAAACGATTATTGAGAAAACCGAAATCCAACCCGACATTGTAGGTTGTAGTGGTTTCCCATTTCAACGATGTGTTATAGGCGCTATTACGCAAAAGATGATAATAAGCACTACCAAACTGATACATAGCATCCGTGTAAGCACTTGTTTCATAAGTAGCCAAATAGGGATAGAAACCAACCGCTGCATTGGTTATATCTTGCTGACCTGTAACGCCATACCCAAGACGCAATTTCAAGTCATTCAACCAACCCACATTTTTCATGAATGATTCTTCTTTTATCTTCCATGCAAAAGCCGCAGAAGGGAATAATCCCCAACGATTATCCTTACCGAAACGAGAACTACCGTCATCACGCAAGGTGAAAGTAAGTAAATATTTATCCAGCAAAGTATAGTTCAAACGACCAAAGAAGGAGACCAACTGGTAGGCTTCCGGATAGTCAACCCGTGGAGAGTTGCTGGTTGGGTTGGTTGCAAAATAATCTGCACTCCAGTTTGTATCATAAAAATGTTGCCAGGAATATCCACCCATCACATCCAACGAATGAATCCCTATTTTCTTTGTGTAGTTTAGATAAAAATCCAACACCGTATTGCTTTTAAACTGATAGTAAGGATTATATTCGGCAGAACCCGATTTATCGTTACCCCATACATACGAAATTGGGGTATTTGCTTCAATTGACTTAGACCCATTTGTTTTGGAAACGTCGTATGCTAAATTCAAATTGGCACGTAAATCTGGAAATCCATGAACTTTGTAATCGAACTGAATTCCACCGGTACTTTGATATACATAGGAGAGATCATGTTTCTGCAAAAGTGCAGACAAAGGGTTAGCAAGACCGATTTTGTTAGGACCCGTACTTAACATACTCATGTAATATCCATTTCCATAACTCTGACCATCAGCTGTCTTAAGCAATCCATTCGAAGAATAAACCGGTTGGGTAGGATCGAACTGTATTGCTGCTCCAATAGCACCGGTATCAGCAAAGCGGTTGGTTGAATAAGAACCCTTTGCATTAGCATTTACTTTCAAATGGTCATTCAGGAAGGTTGGATTCAAATTAATAGCCACGGTGGTACGACTATAATTGGACGTTTTCAAAATACCATCCTGATTGGTATAACCTACTGATATACGATACGGCAACTTACCTGTAGCACCGGCTACACTAAGATTATGATCATGTCCTAATGCTGTCTGATAAATTTGTTTTTGCCAATCGGTAGAAGAAGTTCCCAACAGAGCAATTGCAGCAGGAGTTGTACTCCAGGCTGATTTCATATAAGTGCTGAATTGGCCAGCACTCAATACATCAATTTGCTTAGCAATAGTACTAACAGAACAACTTCCATCATATGAAATCGTAAGCTTTTGTTTCAATGAACCTTTCTTGGTTGTAATAAGAATAACCCCATTGGAAGCACGCGAACCATAGATTGCTGTTGCCGATGCATCCTTCAAAACAGTAAAAGTTTCAATATCCTGAGGATTAATAGACGACAGAGGATTAGCCTCGCCTTTAATCTCGCCTGATGACAAGGGAACATTATCAATAACAATTAACGGATCGTTACTTGCATAAATGGACGAACCTCCACGAACCCGAATAGTAGCTCCTCCACCGGGAGCTCCACCGGCCGTGGTTACATTCACACCTGCAATTTTACCACCCAGCATATCGGTCATAGAAGTAGCCAAGCCTTTCGGTAATTTATCGGCGCTGATAGCAACGACAGATCCCGTCAGATCGTTTTTCTTCACCTGACCATAGCCGATAGCAACAACCTCAGACAATGCGATTGCGCTTTCATTTAGAACGATAATTAATTTGGATTTTCCGGCAATAGGAAACTCTGCATCTTGATAACCAATAAATGTTACTATCAAAGTTGCACTGGGCGAAGCATTGAGGGTAAAGTTACCATCTACATCGGTAACCGTTCCTGTTTGGGTACCCTTTATAATAACATTGGCACCGACAATTGTCTCTCCTGTTTTGGCATCTTTTACAACGCCTTTTACAGAAATTGTTTGAGCGGAAATACTCAGAGCAAAGAGAAACCCTAGGAGTATTGTCCCTCCTCTACGCAAGGATCGCGTAGAAAGAACGTTCAAATTCTTCATGCATAAAAAGATTTATTATTAACACTTGAATTAATTTATCACAAGTGCCATAAGCACAGAGATAAATTCACCGACAAAAATAGGTCAGTGAATTTCAAGATGTTTTCACAAACGTTTGTTTTTGATAATATATCATAGCAAACGTTTGCGCTGCACGAAGAATATACAACAAGTAGATAGAGAGATTCGGTTAGCGTAAGTCGTTTACACTCACCTTGGGATGGGTCTTCAAATCAAATACAAATAGCTTATTATCAGCCGGTATCTTTCGAAACGATTTTATCAGCACAATCGTTTTCGATCCGTCACGCCCAAAAAGCTGTATCGATTGCAGAGCGTTTGTCTGTTTGTTTAGTTTGACAAGAATTCTAAACTCATTTGCCGATTTGGCTGTCGGAAAAAGGTCAATTGCAACCTGATTTGGTGCTATTTTCCCCTCCCGGTTAAAAAGTATTTTAGTGTTTTTTCCACTGTATTGCGACAATACGGATAATGGATTCATCTGTTTTTGATCTTTGGGCGATATGGAAGAGATCGTAACCTCATTATTTTCGGGGGAGAACACCCACTGTGTTTTACCATCAAAGTAAGACTCTACCCCGTTCATACTTGCTTTGAATTTATTACCCATTATTACCAGCGTTCCCGACAGATTGGATCGTTTTCTACCAGCCGACTCCATCGTAGTCGAGAATACAATTTTTACCGCCGAGCGCTTCATCATGGCCACCGTTTTCTCCAATGCAGCTCTGGCTAATGGATCTTGCTGAGCAAACAAAAAAGAGTTTGCACACAAACTTAAAAACGCAATAAGAATAAACTTTCTCATTATAATGTCCAATTTATTTTCAATCAACAATTTTTATTTTCCCAGTATTACAAACTGATTTTTCATAAACCAATCCACCAGCATCTCCCGCCATATCTTCCAAAAAGAGATATTCGTGCGCATGCCCCAGCCATGACCTCCAGTTGGAAATACCGCCAATGATGCAGGTATTTTATTTTCTTTCAATGCATTGTAAAACAGAATACTATTTACCGGTGGTACAGCACCATCATCATCGCTAAGAAACAAAATGGCAGGAGGTATAGTAGGCTTCACCTGAAATTCATTGGAATAGAACCGTTCCATTTGGACTGTCGGATCTGATCCTAACAAATTGAGACGGGAACCGGCATGAGTAATTCCTTTCTGCATGGAAATAACGGGATAAAACAACAACATCAGATCAGGACGGGAAGAGTATCGTTCAATGGGATCGGACGATTGGAGATCTCCGTCGTCGAAATGAGTTCCCAACGTTGAGGCGAGATGGCCTCCTGCCGAAAAACCGGCAACCGCTATCTTGCGGGGATCGATATTCCATTCGGCAGCCCGGGATCTCACCAGCCGCATTGCCCGCTTGGCATCTATCAACGGAATATCTGCGTGTCCGTTTGGCAACCGATATTTCAGAACAATACCAACAATTCCCTGTTCGTTGAGCCAATCGGCAAACTGATACCCCTCATGAAAGGCCGCTTCGGCCACATATCCTCCACCGGGACAAATAATAACGGCCGCACGAACGTTCTTTGTGGCGGGTAACTGCACCGTTACCGCAGCCTCCGAAATATTGACAATGCGGTGCTGGTTTTCAATCTTTTCAGGTAATGTAATTTCGTTGCTCTCTTTTGCTCCATTGGGCCACAAAGGCACAACAATTTTCGTTTGAGATATTACCGGGAAACTCAATACACTTACAAGGAAGAACGATACTATTCCGTTTTTCATGCTTCTACTTATGTTCCGTGATTCAGCCCGATCACTCGTTAAATAAGGATTCCACAAATTCCTCTTTCGAAAATACCTGCAAATCCTCCATTCCTTCTCCCAGACCAATATAGTGTACCGGAATCTTAAATTGATCCGAAATGCCAATTACAACACCCCCTTTTGCGGTGCCATCCAGTTTGGTAATCGCCAGAGCCGTCACCTCTGTGGCTTTTGTAAACTGGCGAGCCTGTTCAAAGGCATTCTGTCCGGTAGAACCATCGAGTACCAATAACACTTCGTGAGGAGCATCAGGGATAATCTTTTGCATCACGTTTTTAATTTTGGTCAACTCATTCATCAAGTTCACCTTATTGTGCAAACGTCCCGCTGTATCGATTATTACCACATCGGCACCATTTACCTTAGCCGAACTAAGTGTATCGAAAGCCACAGAAGCCGGATCGGATCCCATCTGTTGCTTAATCACAGGCACTCCTACCCGTTCGCCCCAGATAACCAGTTGTTCGACGGCAGCTGCGCGAAAAGTATCGGCCGCTCCCAGATAGACACTCTTCCCTGCTTTTTTGAACTGGTAAGCAAGTTTGCCTATTGTTGTGGTCTTTCCCACGCCATTCACGCCAACAACCATGATTACATAGGGCTTTTTATCCAACGGGTTGGCAAAATCGAACATGGTTCCGGTATTATTTTGCGCCAGCAAGGCTGCCACCTCTTCCTTCAAAATCACATTCAACTCCGAAGTCCCCATGTATTTATCACGAGCCACCCGCTCTTCTATTCGTTTAATAATCCGCAATGTAGTATCGATACCCACATCCGACGTCACCAAAACCTCTTCCAGATTATCAAGCACTTCATCATCCACTTTCGACTTACCGGCAACAGCCCGCGAAAGTTTTGAGAACACATTGGCCTTGGTTTTTTCAAGTCCTTTATCTAACGTTTCCTTCTTTTCCTTTGAGAAAAAATTAAATATTCCCATTGTTTTATATTTGATTTACAATTGGTTAGATTTATCGTATTTGAGTCATCAAATGTACAAAAAAAGAGAGAGACCTACAACCAAGGCAAATAACTTCAAATTTCATCATATCAAACATATTTTATATTTCATTTTAACAATATGCACATTTGTTTAGCTTGTTATTATTTATTATATTTTCAACATTCATTTGTTGAAAACTTGTTCATATCAAAAAAATGTACGAATTTTGCAGTTCAAAATCTAAAGAGGGTATTGTTGTCGAAATACCCGGCAATATCAATAAAATAATCACCATTAGCGTATGCGTGTCAGAACAATCTGCATGTGTCTATTCACATGTATATCAATTCCTTTCTTCTCCAATTGTTGTATTACACCCAAAGTTTATTGCGGAAACAAAGTATCGGATTCCGAAATGATTCAAATCGCGGGTGAAAAAGGCTGGATGAACATCAACGGAAAAAATTATCTTGAAGCGGCATTATTGGTCAAAATAGACTCTCAAACCGTCGGCAGCTACCAAAAAGGATGGCCAAAATATGTAAAAGCAACGGCCGGAGAGAGAACCATTGAAATCCGCCACTACAGAGGTTGGGACGCCAAAAGCAACAGACCAACTATCGGCATCTCCACCCCAAAAGGAAGTATAACCCCTGATTACTACAAACACTATCTGCTACGATTTAAGGCTGACAAAGGCAAAAAATACCTGATTTCGTTTCGATCCGAAACAGCCAACGCCAACATTCCAGATATATACGTACTTGACGCGACGACCAATAAACCGATCAGCTGTCAGGTTGAATTAACAACCCAGAACGAACTAACCAAGCGATAAACAAAATCAGAATTATATCCAAACCGACTTTTCAATTATTGAGAAGTCGGTTTTTTTGTTCACATTCACGCGCAATGTTCACCAAAAGAAAACGCCCCGGAAACCCGGAGCGTTCGTATAATCGTTTATTCATACAGGCTTATTCGTTACCCTTTGCGTCGTTGTGCACCGAAAGTACCGAACGCCCGGAAGGATCGGCATTGTTCTTAAAGCTTTCGTCCCATTCCAGAGCGATGGGTGTACTGCAAGCCACCGACGGATCGGAAGGTACCGTAGACGCAGCCGAATCAGATGGGAAGTGCTCCGTAAAAATAGACCGATAGAGATACTCCTCCTTGGTTTTCGGCGGGTTGATGGGAAAACGGAATTTCGCATTCGCAAGCTCCAGGTCGGTCACTTTCTCGTTGGCACGTACCTTTAAGGTATCGATCCAGCTATACCCCACTCCGTCGGAAAATTGCTCCTTCTGACGCCAGGTAACCGATTCCGGCATATACTCTTCAAATGCTTTGCGCAGAACCCATTTTTCCATATTGTGTTCGGCCGTCACCATTTTATCTTTGGGATTCAGGCGCATGGCAACATCCATAAACTCTTTGTCGAGGAAAGGCACACGTCCTTCAACGCCCCAGGCAGCCAACGACTTATTGGCACGAAGACAGTCGTAAAGATGCAATTTATCAAGCTTTCGCACCGTCTCTTCGTGAAACTCTTTTGCGTTAGGCGCTTTATGAAAATAGAGATACCCTCCGAAAATTTCGTCGGCACCCTCACCCGAAAGCACCATTTTAACACCCATAGACTTAATGACACGCGCCATAAGGTACATAGGAGTCGAAGCGCGTACGGTGGTCACATCGTACGTTTCAAGATGATAAATCACATCACTTATTGCATCCAGACCCTCTTCGATAGTGAAATGGATTTCATGATGCACCGACCCGATATAATCAGCCACCTTACGAGCAGCAGCCAAATCGGGTGCCCCTTCGAGACCCACGGCAAACGAATGCAACTGGGGCCACCAGGCATCCTGCATACTTCCATCCTCAACACGCTTCGAGGCAAATCTTTTGGCAACCGCGGAAATGATAGACGAGTCCAAGCCTCCCGACAGTAGCACACCGTACGGCACATCCGACATCAACTGTCGACGCACAGCATCTTCGAGAGCGGTGCGTAAATCGTCAATGCTCGTCGGATTGTCTTTCACATTATCGTATTGCATCCAGTCGCGCGTATACCATTTTTTCACCTCTCCGTCGGGACTATAGAGATAATGACCCGGCATAAATTCCTGAATAATATTGCAATATCCCTCAAGCGACTTCAGCTCCGACGCAACATAAAAATTACCCCGTTTATCCCAACCCATGTAGAGTGGAATAATGCCGATATGGTCGCGACCAACCATAAACAGATCTTTCTCCTTGTCGTACAAACAAAATGCAAAAATACCACTCAAGTCTTCCATGAAATCAGGACCTTTATCTTGATAGAGAGCCAGAATAACCTCACAGTCCGATTTGGTCAGGAATTCATATTTACCGGCATAGCGGTCGCGAATTTCCTGATGATTATAAATTTCGCCATTGACAGCAAGAATCAGATTTCCATCCTTACTGAATAACGGTTGCTTTCCCGAAGCCACATCGACAATTGAAAGCCGCTCATGCGACATAATTGCTTTTTCACCGCAATAAATACCCGACCAATCGGGTCCACGATGCCTGATCTTTTTTGACATTTTAAGTACCTGAGCACGCAAATCCTCTGCTTTTACCTTCAGGTCGAATATTCCTACAAATCCACACATATTATTGTTTATTTATCAATTATATTTTCCTTGGCAATAATACCAATGCAAATGTACCTATTTTTCTTATATAAATATCATTTTGATCATATAAAAAACATTACACCTTACATATTGACGCAATAAATAACAATATTCACACATTTTGATATTTATAAAAATTCAGATATACCCTATTTTTTTCAACCAGATACAACAAAAAACAGTAGATTTTTCATACTACCCCATCCAAAACCAATCCTTTCTGACAAAAAACGGCTGTTTTTAAAACGGCACCCCTTAAAAACAACAAATCGGCTCCACATTAAAAATGTAAAGTCGATGTGTTGCAAAAAAGATATAAAAAAGGATCTATTGCTGATTTATATTTGGACGTTCCAGTCCGTAGCCCTTTTTAGCATCTTCCCGCTTCAACAAGAAAGCGAATACAATAGCAATGACACCAAAACAAGCAAAAATAAGCATCGGAATCATATAATTATATTGAGTTATCGTTTGTTCCTTACCTCCAATCATTTTAGTGGCAGTACCTATAATGCAATATTTATCCAAAACATAACCAATTAAAAGAGGTACTCCCATCAATCCCCAGTTCTGCACCCAGAAAATCATGGCATAAGCAGTTCCCAGCTTGCTATGCGGAATAATTTTAGCCACCGATGGCCACATAGCCGCAGGTACCAACGAAAAAGCCACACCCAAGACCATAACCAAACCAATAGCAACAGCAAAACTATTCAACGACGGAATTGAGAACAACAGGTGCACACACACCAGCAAGATGGAGCCAAATATCATGATACTGGCAGCCCTCCCTTTCTTGTCAGAGATTCCACCAAACAAAGGAGTCAGCAGCAGCGCACTTGCAGGCAGCAAAGCCGGGATATAACCGGCAAAAGTATCCGAAACGGCAAACTTCTGCACAATCAAATTGGTTGCAAACTTAATGAACGGAAAAACCGCAGAATAAAACAGTACACATAAAATAGCAATATACCAGAATGCCTTGTTTTTAGCAATCTCTACCACATCCGAGAATTTGAACTCATCTTTGGATTGTATGCCGGCAGCAGCCTCTTCTTTGTCCAATCGCTTATCGAAAATAGTAAACAGGCAGAACACCAGTAATCCGAGACCCAGCAAAACGAGCGCCAAAAGAACCGGTGTGCTCACACTCTTGGTTAAGTTATACAAGGGCAGAGGCGTAAACATGGCCAAAGCCGTACCGATACGGCCGGTAGAGGTATTCAACCCGATAGCCAAAGCCATCTCCTTGCCTTTGAACCAACGAACCACGGCTTTATTGGCTGTAATTCCAAACATTTCGCATCCAACTCCAAAAATTGCGAAACCAAGTCCGGCCATTAATGCCGAACGAGAAGTAGCTCCAAGAATTTCAAACGATCCCACGGAAAGGGTAATGGTACCGGAGATATGACCCGCTACCGCCCAGTACTTTATCAATGCACCCACCAGCATAATGCCGATTGCCAATACTCCTGTAAATCTCGTCCCGAGTTTATCAAGAATCATTCCGCCGAAAACCAACATCAGCAGAAAAACATTAAACCACCCGTAACCACTGGTAAACAGCCCATATTCGGTTGCCGACCAATGCAAATCGGCTTGCAGATATTGTTGTAACGGAGCCATCGCATCCGTCAGATAATACATACACATCATTGTAAACGACACCAGCATCAACACCAGCCATCTCATCCCTTTTGCATCGCGCAACGTTTTTTGAATCTGTTCCATTGGTTTTTGTTTCTGTCTAAAATTAATATATTAATTTGAAAATAAGTCAGTTGTTATTTTTTTCGGGCAAATAGTGCTTTCAAAAGCAAAAAGACAATGATGAACGACGACATATAGAGCGCAAATTGCCCGTATGGCCGCTCTGGTGTATTGACAATCAGAATAGAAGACCCAACAAAGACACCGATAATCAACACAGCCGATACCATGCGATAGCCAATATTTTTTAGTACACGGGTAAGCGGATTCTTTTCGTCGATATGCACCTGATGATGAATAGTGCCCTCCTTTATCTTGTACAAAATTTCATTGACCGTTGAAGGAAGCGTATTAATCAACGTAACATAATCCATTGCTGTATCGTAAATAGATGCCGCCATTTTTTTAGGACTGAAACGGGTCATAACCAGTCTTTTGGCATAAGGCACCACAATAGGGGTCAGAGCGATACCCGGATCAAGATCGCCGGCAAATTGTTGCAATGTTGCAAGCGATTTGGCAAGCATAAAAATTCCGGAAGGGATCTTCAACTTAAAGAAAACCACCAGATTGATACAATCCTGCATCACTTTAGAGAAATCGATCTCTTCCGTGGTAAGATGACTGTATTGTTTCAGAATCTGATCGATCTGAAACTCCATATCTTCGGTTCTGTCAAAAAATTTGACATCGCACAATGTCAGCAAGGAGGAGGCTATGGCACGGGTATCGCGCCGCACAAACCCCATGCAGAACTGAGCCAAAAAGCTCATCTCGCGGGGACGCAGCACACCCACCATGCCAAAGTCGATAAATGCGACCACATTATTCGGAAGGATGAACAGATTGCCCGCATGCGGATCACCATGGAAAAAGCCCTCTTCGAGAATCATCTTCAGCAAGGCATTGGCTCCGTTCACCGCAATTTGGTGCATATCATACCCTTCGGTCTGCAGTCGTTGAATATTATCGGGAGAAATACCCACAATATTTTCCATTATCAACAGCTTACGGGTCGAATACTCCAGGTGAACAGCCGGAATATGCACCGTTGGATCATTTTGAAACATGAATTCAAACCGCTTGATATTCGATGCTTCGACCGTATAATCAAGCTCCTTCATGATTTTATCCTGAAACTCGGAGATAAATCCCAGTACATTGATAGCTACCAAATCGGGATAATTTTTCACCAGCTGTTTCGCCACAAAGTGCATCAGGTAAATATCCAGCTTTATTTTGCTGATAATATGAGGTCGTTGAATTTTCACAATCACCTCTTCGCCCGTATGCAAGCGACCCTGGTACACCTGACCGATAGAAGCTGCCGCCAGACAACGGTGATCGAAAGAGGCAAAGACGTTGTCTATCGAATCGTTCAGTTCGTCTTCTATCAACTTCACAGCGGAGACATCGTCGATTGGAATTGCCTTCGACTGTAGTTTTTTCAATTCGATGCGAAAACGTTCGGAGATAATGTCGGGACGGTCGGCCAATATTTGTCCGAATTTGATATAGGTAGGACCCAATTCCTCGATGGTAAGCCTTACACGTTCGGGTGTGGTACGTACATCCAGCTGCGTTTTCGGATGGCGACGCAACCGGCGTTTACCCATCTTCGTCCGATAAAACCATTCACGAAAGGCATGTTTTCCCAACACCCTAATAATCTGCAAAGCCCTTGCAAATTGAAGCCATGTTGTGTAAATCCGAAAAATTTTCATCGCGGTATAAAATTATGAACCCAAGGTCCGGTCATTTATTCTTCATTAGTTTCTCAACATTGGCATTCAGTCGGTTGACAGCTTCAGTAAGATCGTCGAGCCTCTTTTCTATGGCATCGTCATTGCGGGAGAGGGAGGAGATTATTTGTTCTATAGACAGCTGATCTTTAAGACCTTCTAGGCCGGTAAGAACTCTTTCGCCCACTTTCTGAGCCTTATCGGGTTCAGTTCCCATTTTTTCTTCCAACACGGAACTGATACGATCTATTACGGCGTCTCTATCCTGCATGCTGGAAGCAATGCCCAAACGCAACAATAAATTCAAAGCTGAGTTCATACGCAAAAATGGTTAACGGTCATATAAATCGGAATCCGTCGGTACGAAAGCCGTTTCATAGTCGCAGTAATTAATATTTATAGAAGTCGGCTAATGCAAAGATACTCTTTTTTCTTATTTTTATCCGAAAATAATTCGCCTCACAATTGCCAGAGCGAAGATGCTTTCCGACTTTTTTCAAACACCATTATAACTTCTTAGAAACAAATCCGTTTCGGATAACTTCCTCTCGCAAATTTCCATACGGATCGAAAATAAAGCGTCCCGACAAGCGAATACACAATATCACACTGATGACGTTGGCCGTAAAAATAGCCACCATCATCATTATCTGATATTTAATGGCAACCGAGGGGTCATTACCACCCAAGATCTGCCCCGTCATCATTCCCGGCAACGACACCAGGCCAATGGTAGCCATCTGTGCAATCGTCGGGTTGAATGCTTTCTTCAAGGCCTCACCGATAAAAGGGAACACGGCCTCATGCTGCGTCGCGCCCGATGCCAACGCAAAGCGGAATGCCGTCTTATTTTTATAAATATCGTGATAAAACGAATTGGAGGCGATGACATTGGATTGCATGATATTGCCCAACAACATGCCGGTGATCGGAATAAAATAGCGGGCATCGAGCAAGTAACCGATGCGAACGGTAAATCCGAGGAAGAAGATATCGATAATAATCAGGGTAAAAACAATGGAGACGACAAATGGCAGCAGAAAATAGCGGAGTTTCAATTCACCCCGACGGGCAATAGTTTGGCAGGTAACTCCCACCATCACCACCACCCACGCCATATTGACCCAGGGATTGTTCAATTTGAAAATATACCCCAGATAAATGCCGACCAGAAAGAGCTGAACGGTCATCCGCAACACTGAAATCACAGCCGGTTTAACCAACCGGGTACGATAATATCCGAGCACAAACAGGGGAATGACCAGCAACAATTCACTGATAAGCAATCCCGTCCAACTAATATCTACCGTAGAACCCATCAAAGCGTTATTATTTTGTCGCAATGTTCATTCCAAACGGCATCGTGCGATGTCGACAAGATGGTCTGCTGCCCTTTGTCGAGCAACAAATCAATCACTTTCTTTTTCATTTTGGCATCGAGAGCAGCTATGGGCTCATCGAGAAAGAGCACCGGACGTTGCAGCAAGAGAACGGTCAACAGGCCGATCCGCTGCTTCTCTCCACCCGACACCGTACTGATGGGATGATTGAGTATTCCGGTTTTCAGGTTCAACGTATCAAACCAATAGTCTATCCGGTCGGCAGCCGGACGGTTCGGTTTATTGACCTCATACTCAAACGGAGCATAGATAAACTCGCGAACCGTTTGCATGGGCAACACGCTGATTTCCTGTGGCAGCCAACTGACGTTCTTTCGTATTTCCGAAACTACAGCAGGCGACAACGGTTTTTCGCCAAACAACACGGTTCCCCCGTAGCGACATTCAAATCCGAGCAACACATTGAACAGGCTACTTTTTCCTTTTCCTGACGGACCACTGATAGCAATTTTCTCTCCCTTGTTCAAATCGAAGCTGAGAGGAGAAAAAATAGGTTCGCCATCAAAAGTCACCGTTACATCGCGGAGCGAAAAAACCATTGAAAATAAAGATTACAAATCGAAGCCGATATCGCGACGGAAATATCTTCCTTCGTACTCAATCTTGCGGGCATTGGCAAACGACTGCGCCAGCGCTTCGTCCTTGTTGGAGCCGTACGAACTGACTGCAATCACACGACCACCATTGGTCACTACCTTGCCGTCAACCTCTTTTGTGCCGGCATGGAAAGCGATGCTTCCCTCCACTTTGTCGAGCCCGGAAATCTCTTTACCCTTTTCATACACATCGGGATATCCACCCGAGACGAGCATCACGGTAACTGCGCTTCGCGAATCGAACTCGACTGTTTTCTCGTTCAGGTTACCGGCAGCCACCCCTTCAAACAGATCAACCATATCCGACTTCAGTCGCAACATCACCACCTCTGTTTCGGGATCACCCATGCGGGCATTGTACTCTATCACTACGGGTTCGTTCTTCACCTTTATCAGTCCGAAGAAGATAAATCCTTTGTAAACGATTCCCTCTTTGTGCAGACCCTCCACGGTGGGACGGATAATGCGGTCTTCCACCTTTTGCATAAAGGTAGCATCGGCAAACGAAACCGGAGAAACGGCACCCATACCGCCGGTATTCAATCCCGTATCGCCCTCGCCTATCCGTTTGTAATCTTTTGCTTCGGGAAGAATTTTATAGTTTTGGCCATCGGTAATCACAAATACCGAACACTCGATGCCGGAAAGAAACTCCTCAATAACCACCGTATTACCGGCAGCGCCGAATTTACCCTGCAACATATTCTGCAACTCAGCAACGGCCTCATCGAGATCGTTGATAATCAAAACACCTTTACCGGCAGCCAAACCATCGGCTTTGAGCACATACGGAGCTTCCAATGTTTTCAGAAACGACACACCCTCCTGCAACGTATCGAGCGTCACGCTCTGGTAACGTGCCGTCGGGATATGATTGCGTACCATAAACTGTTTGGAAAAATCTTTACTTCCCTCCAGCTGAGCAGCCACTTTGTTAGGTCCGATAACCGGAAGTTTATTCAACTCCGCGTCGGCTTCGAAGAAATCGACAATACCTTTCACCAATGGATCTTCGGGCCCCACAACGACCATATCGATTGCATAGTCCTTAACGGCTTGTTTGATTGCCGAAAAATCATCAGACGCTACCGCCAGATTGGTTCCTACCGAAGAGGTACCCGCATTGCCGGGAGCAATATAAAGATTCGACACTTTAGGACTTTGCGCTATTTTCCATGCCATGGCGTGCTCTCTGCCGCCCGATCCAAGTAGTAAAATGTTCATAACTATGTATTATTATTTTAATTGATTTCTATTTTCATTAGATGGCTGCACGACCGACTCGACCGACAACTCTTTCTCTGTATCCGATTCAAATTCTACCGTCTGTTGCTCCCGTTCCACATCCTCCCTCGATTTACTGGTAGTAACAAAATAGACTCCCGCAAAGATTAAAACCGCCGCGGCAGGTTTAATCCAGGTAAACCGATCCTGTCCGACAGAGATGGCGATAGTAGAGGCAATAAGCGGTTGCACGTAGTTGTACATGCCGATTGTGGTGGGACGAATTCGCTTTTGTGCCACGGGCATCAGCAAATAGGTAATAAAGGTAGCACCTACCAGCAAGTATCCGTAAGCCATCCATTCGTCTGCCGACCCGTTCACAAAAAGATTTGCGGTCATCAAATCTTTATACCCGAACGGGAATGCAAAAACGGTTGAAAAAAGGAACATCCACTTCATAATGGTCACCGGCGAATAGCGTTTCGACACATCGCGTGTCACCACCAGAAAGAACGCATACATCAGGCAACTTAACGCACAAAAGAGATCGCCCAATACGGGAGCCGGACTCGATGCTCCCGACGAGGCATTTGCCGAAAGAATCACACACAACACGCCAAACAAGCCTAAAAACACCCCACCCGCTTTTTTGAACGTAATCGGTTCTTTCAACAGGAAGAACGAAATCACCATGGCCATAATCGGCATCACCGTACCCACGATAGATGCGTCGGTAGGCGACGTGTATTGCAACCCGAATATAAACAACACCTGATTAAATCCCACCCCGAGCATCGATCCGAGCAACAGGGTGAACATATCCTTACGCGGCACTCTCTCTTTCCGAACGAATAGAGACAAAGTCCAGAAAGCAATGGCTCCGAACGCAAACCGCGAAAAGGTAAGCGCCCAGGGCGTCATCCAGTAAGGCATCAGGTGCTTGGTGATCGAAAAATTAGCTCCAAATATGATAGCAGCCACCAATATGGCAGCATGTCCTTGCAATTTTGTCTTATTCATTTCAAAATAGATAGACCATAAAGTTCACAGACAACACGTTGTGCACATTTGCAAGGCATTAGTTTTATGGGTTCAATAATGGTGCAAATTTACGATAAAAAGCCCTTGTTAAAACAGTTTTGGGGAAATTACTTTTCATCTTATTTGCTTACCGGTAGAAAACAAAACAGGCAGAAATGCCGAACATTCTGCCTGTTTTGTTTAATCAACTATAATTTACCTGTTTAGTATGGTTTTTCACCATTATAATCGTCAACGCGATTCTCTATTTTAATCACCTTGTACCAGATACTGCCGTTATACAACACAGCCTGATACTGAATACCGTCGACAATATAGAACGTGTTACCGTCGATCACCACTTGTTGACCACCCTCCGGAATACTCTGCACCAATGCCCCTAACGGAGGTTGCACCACCACGTATTCGTTGCTATAACGTTGGTAATAGGTACCAGCATAGTAATAATAGGGTGCATTGGCGAGTGTAAACGAAACAAACCCGATAGGGAGAGCTCCAATGCGGAATCCGATAGGAGGAGCCACAATAACATACGAAGAACCGTAGGGTTGGTAATAAAATCCGTTGCGATAGACGTAACGCACTCCGTTATGCGTTCTCCATACTCCGCCCTGCGGCATTACGCGTACCGTGGTACCGCGAGCCGGCCACTTTCCGTAAAAACGGTCGTACCGCGGTTCGTACGGACGATTGTCTCTATATTGAGGCAAATTGGAACGCGAACCCGCCATTCGTTCATTGGTAACAGAACGTCCGTCGTTGCGCCTAACACTACCCCGACTGTTTTCTCTCACCTGAGGTGTTGTCGAACGGGATCCGCTATTCACTTGAGTCGCATTACCACGACTTTCGTTGCGATTACCTTTTTGCTGATCGACTCTGACTTCGCTACGCCCCTCCGACCGCTTGTCACGCGAGCCCTCTCCGCGTTGGGCAAAAACGGGAGCTACCACAAAGCCTGATAAAACGACAAGAGATGCCACCGAAAGGAAAGAACGTCCGATGGTTCGTCTGTCTAACCGATTTGTTTTCGTTGATTTCATAGTGTTGTCCATTTTAATGTTGAATGAAACGATATACGTCTTCTTTTCACATATACTAATACCTATGGTGTATTTAGAGGGAAAATAATATAATATTGTATTTGAGGCAATTCATGCTTTAATCTTATCTAACCCCTCCGTTTCACTCGTCCCCTTTTTCAAAAGGGGACACCTCTGACTGCGAAGCTTTATCTCTATTGTACCGCTGACAGTCAAAATAGCAAATTAGCTTACGCTGATCGTTGGTTGGTCTTCCCTTCTGACGAAGGGAAGTACCCGGAACGGGGGTAGGGTTTGATAAGCATAATTGCAATTAAAACAGCATGTTATAATATTGAAACGCGTTTTCGATCAAAGCGAATTGATTTATTTCCGAATGCTCTACGGGTTACTAATATGACATCCGCCTATGAGAATAGTTTAATCGACCTTTACCACCAGATAACGCGATACGCTCCAGAACTCTTTGTAATCTTTAATAATCAGCACATAATTACCGTCCGACTTATCGAGCGAGTAGGAACCGGCGGGATGGTTGGTAAGAATTCTTGCTTTTTTAGAGTAGAGCGGAATACTCTTCACCTGACGAATATCAATTTTTACAAAATACTCTTTATCAAAATCCTTCTGAAGCACTTTGGTCGAAGAGAGGAACCCGCCACTGGTCAAAATTTTATGATCTTTCAACTCTTTGGTCGATCCGAAGACATACCAACCGGTAGCCAATTTCTCGTCCTGACTTACGATTTGTTCTTGTTGCGACTGGCTCTGTGTCTTCAGATTGGCCACGTCCTGATTCAAGGTCTCCACATTCTTGTTCAGGTCGGCAATGGCCGCATCTTTTATCTGCAACTCGTTCGACAACGACTGGATAAGGTCTATCTTTTCGTTCAGCATGTTGTTCAGCCGCTCGATGGTTTTGCGCATCTCACGAAGTTTAATTCCACTTTTACCCATTTTATGGGTCAATGCTGCTATCTGCTCCTTATTTTTTTTCAGCATATCGGTCATCAGCAGAATATCGTCGTTGATCTTCGAGCGGACATCCTGATTCGTATTTTCTGCCGACTTATTAATCTGAATATAATTCTCCATCTGCTTTACCTTATCGAAATTCGCCTCAATTTCATTCATCGACGCTAAATATTCATTGGTTTCACTCTCCAATTGAGTTTTCACCTGCATCAACGAATCATTTTGTCGCTGCAACGATTCCACATCGGCAGGTTGTTTGTGACACGAAGCAAATACCAAAACAGCAAGTACAACAAGTAATTGTTTCATAACAAATTAATATTAAAAATTTAAGCTAATTGTTTTGCATTCCCCATCGAAGGCAAAACAAATGTATAATTAGTTTTCCAATCCGCCAACAACGATAACTATTTCTCCTTTCGGTTGTTTCTCGGTAAAATGAGCCGCCAACTCCGTCACCGTTCCCCTGACGGTTTCTTCGTGCAATTTAGACAATTCGCGCGAGACAGAGGCTTTGCGTTCGGCCCCGAAATATTCGGCAAACTGCAGTAGCGTCTTCACCAAACGAAAGGGCGATTCGTAAAAAATCATCGTACGTGATTCCAGCGCCAACTCCTTCAATTTGGTCTGCCGGCCCTTCTTCTGAGGCAAGAAACCTTCAAAACAAAACCGATCGTTCGGCAAACCCGAATCGACAAGAGCCGGCACAAAAGCCGTTGGTCCCGGCAGGCACTCCACCTCTACTTCGTGTGCCACACATTCGCGCACCAGTAGAAAGCCCGGATCGGATATTGCAGGAGTACCGGCATCCGAAATGAGCGCAACACTCTCACCCTGCTCTATTCGTTCACTAATGGCAGCCACCGTTTTGTGTTCGTTAAACTTATGATGCGACATCATACGCGTTTCGATGCCGAAATGTTTCAACAAAAAGCCCGACGTACGGGTATCTTCTGCCAGAATAAGATCCACCTCCTTTAAAATACGGATGGCTCTCAATGTCATATCTTCCAGATTACCCACCGGAGTAGGCACCAGGTACAATTTTCCCATAATTTAAATAAACTTACGATGAACCACCTGTTTGAACTCCGCCACACACTCACTCGCATCATCCCAATTGAATGCCGACAGGTAGGCCGTCGCTTCTGTCTCCAACTTCATTCCATTGAGAGCCGCCAGTGTGGTATTCATCTTTTCTCCATTGCCCCCGAACAGTTCGCGTTGGAAACGGAAACGCTCGGCCAGACTCAGCGCCTGACGCAGATCCTCTATTTTTGAATTGGAGAGGATATTAGCCAGTGACGGTTCGCTCTGTTCGGCCAACTGTTCGGCCAGCGAATGACCGTCGGCATTGAGCACCTCGGCCAATGAACTTTTCACAGGTTCCTCTTGTTTTGTTTCAAGTGCAGGTTGGGCTTCGGGAACAGGCAATTCGGGCTCCGGCGCCACCGGAATCTCTGGTTCTACAACCGTCTCTATTTCGGGTTTTAGCTCCGCTTCTATCGTTATTTCTGGTTCTACCACCGTCTGCACTATTAATTCTTCGGGTACGGGTTGAGCAACGATAACCGGTTTGATTTCGGCTACCGACTCTACTATTTTCGGAAGAGTGGCCTGTAAGTCACCCAACTGTGCCAACCCGGCTAAAATATTTTCCGCCTTTGTTCTTGCCAGTCCCAGAATGGTGGCCGATACGACTTCGTTCTCACCAAACCCTTTGTTCAAAATAGATAATTCGTTGATATCCTTATCGATCAACGCTAACAACACCTCTTTGTTCATAAGTTTCTTTACATTTTTAATGGCAAATTAAAAGGCAAATTTTACCTTTGCAAAAGCAGTGTAAAGATACAGGATAATTTTAATTTACACACAAGACAAAGCACAAAAAAACAATTGAAAAAGCAGGGTTTACGATTACCTTCGAACACGTTTATTTCTCTTGTCAAATTGTCCCATTTTCTAATTTTCTTAGTGAAATGATCTATTTCGAATCCAACTTCAACACCTCTCCCGGTAAAAGAGGGAGCATCGAGGTAATTTGCGGCTCTATGTTTTCGGGCAAAACCGAAGAACTGTTGCGACGGCTCAAACGCGCAAAGTTTGCCAAACAACGGGTGGAAATATTCAAGCCGGCCATCGACACCCGCTACTCCGAAGTGGAAGTGGTATCGCACGACAACAACTCCATCGTCTCTACGCCGGTCGACTCGTCGGGCAACATCCTGTTGCTTACGGGCGATGTAGATGTGATAGGGATCGACGAAGCGCAGTTTTTCGACGAGGGGATTGTGGAGGTATGCAACCAGTTGGCAAGAAACGGCTTTCGGGTCATTGTTGCCGGGTTGGATATGGACTTCCGGGGCGTTCCTTTCGGACCGATGCCAGCACTGATGGCCATTGCCGACGACGTAACCAAAGAGCATGCCATCTGTGTTCGTTGCGGTAATCCGGCCTACGTATCGCACCGGCTGGTAGCCGATGCCCATCAGGTATTGTTGGGCGAAACCAGTGAGTACGAACCTATTTGCCGCCACTGTTTCGATGCCGAAAAGAGCAAACAGAAACCCGCATGAGAAAGATCTTTACCATCGGCGAAACCGTTCTCGACATCATTTTTAAGAACAACCAACCGGTAGCTTCTACTGCCGGGGGTTCCATGCTCAACACCTCCGTCACGCTGGGGCGGTTGGGGTTGCCCGTTTATTTCATCTCCGAATACGGCAACGACCCCGTGGGGATGCAAATCGACAGCTTCCTATCTGAAAATGGCATCAGTACCGACTACGTTTACCGCTACGACGATGGAAAATCGGCGCTGGCGCTGGCCTTTCTCGATGAGAGTAACAACGCCGCCTACACCTTCTACAAAGCCTATCCGCAAAAGCGATTCGACATTGCCTTCCCCGAGGTGAATGCCGACGACATCGTGCTGTTCGGCTCCATCTATGCCATTACTCCCGAACTGCGCCCCCTGCTGCGCCGTTTTCTACTCTATGCCAAAAGCAGAAATGCCCTGCTCTACTACGATCCCAATTTTCGCAAGGCACACTTAGACGATTTGGAACAGTTGCGACCGGCCATGCTCGAAAACATGTCGCTGGCCTCGGTAGTGCGCGCCTCCGACGAAGATCTGGAGATTATTTTCGGGGCAAAAAACAGCGACGAAGCCTACGAAGCTGTCTCTCCCCTGTGCGATACGCTGATATACACCTCCAGTTCCGATGCGGTCTACCTGAAGACGCCCCACCAAAGTCTTACGCTGCCCACGCGCAAGATAGAACCGGTGAGTACCATTGGCGCCGGCGACACCTTCAATGCCGGCATTGCCTACGGATTGCACAAACACCGGATCGGGAAAGAGTCCCTGCTCTCGGTTACCGACGATACTTGGCAACAACTCATCGGTTACGGCATCGACTTCGCCACCGAGGTCTGCCTCTCGTACGAAAACTACATCAGCTCCGCCTTTGCGGCCAAACGAAACCGGTAATTCTCCGGTTCCAACTCGTAGCCCCACCGGAAAGCCGATAAACCGGCGAACATATCACACTGTATCGGGCGGACAGACCCTATCCGGCTCTTAGACTCCTACGCGTGAGTCCGATTCTCTATTTTTAGCCCTTCACTATGCAATTTGTAGTCGTGCACAAGAGAGACGACACGTTATCAATTTCCTCCCAGCAAATCCGAAAAGACTACGCCCCTGCACTTTCCCTTTATCGCTCTCCGATAGCCCGGTTCTTTTTTAGGACAACCATCCCCCTGAAACATAAAATACAAATTAATTTTATTTAGCCTATTATAAAAAAATAGTTGTAGATTTGAAGCGTAATAATCGACGTTAAATTTACCGAACTGAGACACTATAAGCCGGTTACACACCACAAAAAATAGCAGACGATCTATCGTTTGCCGTGGTGGTGAAAACAAAAAGCAAGCGAAAAGGAGCGAAATCGCTTGGCATACCCAGGTGCCGGAGTATCGTAAGGAGTTGCCATTACCAAACAAGGAAAAGATGCTCTGAATTTGACAAAAGGCGCTTCAACTTAAGTTTAAAATGCGACAACTAAAGTATAAGTTGCTTCAACTTAAGTATAAGTTACGACAACTTAAGTTTAAGTTACTCCATCTTAAGTTTAAGTTACAACAACTTAAGTATATAATGTATCCATCTTAAGTATATAATGCAACAACTTAAGTTTAAGTTGCGCTAACTTAAGTATATAATGAAGCTGCTTACGGGAATACAATAATATATAAATAATTCATATTCAAAGCATAACAGAATACACAAGCAATATATGTACAGTTTACTGAACATACACAACTTTCAACTGAGCATATAATACGTGTTATAGGCAATTTTAAAAAAAGACAAAATAATGGATTATACTAAAACAGTTGAAATAACAAATCAACTATTGATCGATAATACGGAATGGGTTATTCGCTATCAAGACTACGAAAAGAAAATAAATATCAATAAAACAAGGCATGAAAACGGGCGAAGTAAATTTAGAATCTTTTCTCCTTTTTATCTTTATACAAGTATAACTAATTTGCTTCAAGACAATGTTCTTAATTATGATTTAAGATTCTTAGGACAAAGTGTTGCAAGTATAAAAATAAAGCATGGTGGAATCATTATTACAACCAATAACAATAAAGATGCTAGTAATAGAAAATATTTTGGAGTAGATATTCCACTGAGAGATGAAAAATGGAATAGTTACAAGACTAAAAAATTTAGACGAGAGTTCAGTAAATGTAATAGTGATAAAGGTCGTAGTAAAGAACATAAAATAGAATCAGCTTTACTTTCAGAATTTAAAAAAAGTGGCAAAAAACAAAAAGCATTATATAACATTCAACCGATTCTTTTAGCTAATTCATTTTTTCAAATGGCAACTCCGATAAAAGCCAGTTTAACTGAAATTGACTATGTAGGTGCTAAAGGTGGAGGAATTGATATTTTATCACGAGTTAGACACAAAGATAATATTACGAGACTGTGTGTAATGGAATTGAAAGATGAAAATATCGGTTCAGAACCTCCAAGAAAAGTAATGAATCAAGCTATTGCGTATGCAACATTTATAGCGAATTTGTTGCGTAGTAGAAGCGGTGACAAATGGTACGAATTATTTGGATTTTCGGGAAGTGTCCCCAATACATTAATAATAGATGTTTCAATTGTTATGCCTTACCCTCAGCAAGGTGCATCTGAGGATTTTAATAGCGAGAGAATTGAGGTTTTAAAGGACACATTTATTGAGCTTCATTCTTTATACTTTAAAGAAAAAGCTAAACTGATTGGGGGTTATGATTATGAATTTAGCGGGTCATTGAAAGAGGCAATGATGAAATAAAAAACTGCCTATGTTCACAGGCTGGCTGACGTGCACTTAGCGGGTTTTGGCCTCCGCTGCCGCACGAGTCCTCTCGTGTGGCTATGCCATGCAGTAGAGCTAGCCTAAACGGGAACTAAACAACGGGCAAACTTGGAATAAAAATAGCTTTAGCGGGGGGGGGATAAGCCAACAATAAAGCAGCAATGCGAGTCGGAGCTCGCATCACCCGGGTCGTGCGATTTCCAAATCGCACAAGAGACTCCTTTTGGTGCAAGAATATCGAGATAGCAGGCTTTGCTCCAGCTTAACGACAGTGTAGTTTAGACCGTAACATAAAATCAGTCCCGTAAATACGGGATGTGCTATTTACAACTGATTCGCTTCGCTGATTGTTGTTTGTGGTTAAAATCCACTTGCGCTTTGGGCACAAGTTACGCTATCGCTAAAATTGCGCCAAATAGGATCAGCATATTTTAAACAATTACATATCAATCTATCATGAAATTAACGACAATTTATTTGGGAGAAAACAAGATTGAAATATCGAATTCTATTTTCGGTAGAGAAACGATTAAAGTGAATGGTGAAATTGTTTCTCAAAAATCTTCAATTACAGGTGCTGAACACATTTTTTCCATTACAGAAAACGGAACAGTTGCAGATTGTAAGTTAAAATTGGGATTTGGATTTAATGGGGTTGTTTTCGACTTGTATAAAAATAACAAACCAATAATTGAATCACCAAAGAGTGGCTGTTTGATACTTTTTGTTGCTGTATTTTTTATTGGACTAGTGATTGGACTTTTAACAGATTTCGCATTAAATTGAAATTCCAAAATACATATTTATACGTAGCGGCAGATTTACCCCTCTGATCGTGCAAAAATACAAAAAGCAGAGTCTCATTCAAGCTTAACGACAGTGTAGCTTGGACGTAAAACAGAATCAGTCCCGTTGATACAGGATGTACCATTTACAACTGATTAGCTTCGCTGATCTTCGATTGAGGTTACAAACCTCTCTGGTTTTCAGTCCAAGTTTAACTCCTTACAGTCGTTGACCGTTGGTTCGGCTATCGCCTAAACGAGAACTAAACAACAGAGCGACCTTGGAACAAAAGGCTGTTTTAGCGGGAGGGGGATAAGCCAACAATAAAGCTGCAATGCGAGTCAGAGCTCGCATCACCCGGGTCGTGCGAAACATCGTTGAACGACTGAAAGGAGTTAATTCCAAATCGCACAAGAGACTCCTGTTGGGGCACGAATCGAGTAGATTATTACCTAATTTACAATCCGAATTTTTTCTTTAGCCATTCGCTAAGCGCGTCATACGGTCTATTGTCCAAATGACAATCGTGGGGATATATTTTGAACTCTTTGGGGCTTGAAATGGTATTGTAAGCGGCGAAACCGACATGAGGAGGGCAGTCGTCGTCGAAAAGAGCGGTCGTAAAAAACACCGGACAGGTGATCCAGGATGCAAAGTTTTTGGTACTAATCAAATCCTGTACTTTCAGTGCCTCTTCAAAAGAACAGGGGTTGTGGTAATAATCGAGAAATCGTTTAAGCTCTTTCTGGCAAATAGTACGAATATTTATAAAATCGCGAATATCGCACTGAAACGGATCGAAGTAGGCACAAGCCGCAATCCGTTTACCACATAAACCGGCTGTCGCCAGCGTAAGTCCGCCACCCTGACTACCACCGCGAACCCCTACACGTAAGGTGTCGGTTTCGGGTCGGGAAAACAGGAAATCGACAGCCCTGACACAATCCATATAAATACCCCGATACGCATTTTCCTGCTTGCTATATAGTTTATAGCCCCATATTCCGGGCACACCAAATCCCGGGTTGAATGTGTCGGCGCTCAATCCGTGACCTCTCGCGCAGAGTGCCAGTTCAATAACATTGTCGGCACTGTTGATGAACTGATCTACATTTTGAAATCCCTGTCCGTAATACGGAACGTGAAGAATGGCCGGAAAGCGACCCTCTTTCCGAGGCACGAAGTAATAACCCCGAATGGTCAGTCCTCCCAGCGATTTCATTTCAATCACATAACCGTCGCGCTTTCCCCGACTCAAACTGTCTACTTTATGCATGGCAAACTGCGGATCTACTTTCTTCAGTTCGGCTAACGTCTCTTGCCAAAACGATCGAAAATCGGCAGGTTGGGCATCTTTACATCTGATCTCCTCGGGGCGATAGGCCAACCACTCTACACAACCCGAGTTGTCTTGTCCCCCCAATAGGGCAACACATTCGTAAAAGCCCGGCTGAGTAATCTCCCTACCCAGATTCACCGTAACAATAGAGTCGGATGGCAAGACGGTAAAGGTTCGTTCGGTAATACGCTGGTGAAAGTCGCTGTTAACGATGAGACGAAGAGTGGTTTTGTTGTTTACTTTGTAATGCAGGGTGATAGCCGGAGTTTTATGGGTAAACAGATAGTCGGAGGGCTCCATTTGAATCGCTACGCTCTGAATAGGTTTTGCGGAGTTTACCGGCGAAAGTGTGCATGAATTGTGGCTGGCACCTCCGGTATAGGAAAGCGACGAGAGGTATATCCGAATCCGGTTTTTGCCGTTGGCATTTAAGCAACCTTCCGGGAGAATAAACGAAGTCTGTTGGTTGCGGTTTGAATAGAAATGTTCTGGGATATCGCCTCCTACCAGAGTGTTGTTTACAACTATCTTTTCCACATGACATTGCAATCCAACTTTCAGCACTAACGATTTCTTTTGCAACTCTTTGCTTACGTCAAAACTACACGACAGACAGCCTCTTCCGTCACCACTAAATACACCTTGCCGCTCCCACGACAAGAGTAAATTTATGGGGCGTGTTTCGGTTGGAGCCGAGTCGAATTTGAGTGACCATTCAAGAGGCAGCAGATTCTGAGAAGATACCATCTGCGACGACAAGAGAAAAACCAGCGTAAGAACGAGAGCGTGTTTCATGATAGTGTAGAGTGAATGTAGATAGATCACCACATTTAAAAGAGAAAGAGGCTTAAAAATGGGCTGTATTTATTCTGTCAAAAATAGATATAATTTTCCAAAACAGCCAAATCATTGAAATAAACCCGTAGCTGCGGAACAAGTTACATGATCGCTAAACGTGCGCTAAAAGGGAACATTCCGCTTTAAGCAGCTATACTATCCGTTGATCGCTCAAAATTCCGCACTCATCCTTTTCTTTTTATTTGCTTCAAAAAAATCAATTACATTTGTTCCGAAATTCGTTAACTCCGTCGTAGCGAAAGAACATCGGGAGTTGCAATCACGAAAAGAGACAACCATGACTATCCCCTGCTATCAAGAAAGATATATAAAAACCCAATTGAAATACAGAACCCATATTGGTTTTGTGACTATAACAAGAAAAAATCATCAAAAAATGAAACAGACAATTCTAACCTTAGCAATTTGTTGTTTGATCTCAATCTCCGGATTTGCGCAACAGCATCAAGTAGCCCAAAAGACAAAAACAGCATTGATCCTTATTGACATTCAGAATGATTATTTCGACAAAGGAACGATGACTCTTGTTGGTTCCGACATCGCAAGTAAGAATGCGAAATTGATTCTTGAACGTTTTAGAGCAGACAACTTGCCGATCATTCACATACAACATATTGCTGCAGGGCCAACAGCAACCTTTTTTATACCCAAAACCAAAGGAGCCGAAATCCACAACAATGTAAAACCCGTAGGGCAAGAAAAGGTAATTATCAAGCATTATCCAAATAGTTTTCGGGAGACTGAATTGCTCGATTACTTAAAAAGCAAAGGCATAACCGATTTGGTTATCTGTGGCATGATGACTCACATGTGTGTGGATGCAACCACGCGGGCAGCAAAAGATTTCGGATTTAATATCGTATTGATTGGAGATGCCTGTGCAACCAAAGACCAGGAAATAAATGGAGAGATAGTAAAAGCTACAGAAGTTCAAAAAAGCTTTTTAGCCGCATTAAATTATTATTACGCCACTGTCAATACTACGCAACACTATTTAGACCAAAACAAGCGCGGCACACAACGTGCACGATAAATAGATTAACATATCTACAGAGCACCAGAACCGCAATCACGAAAAGAGACAACCATGACTATCACCGAAATTATAGATCAAATTCCCGAGTGGAAAAACAAGCATATCCGATATGAACCCCTCACCAGTGGGTACTCCAATATTGTTTATAAGATCGCTGTCAACGACAGCACGTATGCGCTTCGCATTAACGGCAAACAGAATGAGTTTTTAGGCTTACGATACGCCGACGAGGTGGCGATAATGAGTCTTGCCTCAAACTATGATTTAACACCTAGGGTACTGGAGTACAAAAACCGGGAGGATTACCTCATCACTGAATTCGTCGAAGGCCCTCTGTTGCAGGAAACTCAACTTAGTCAACCAATTTATCTGCAAAAAGTAGTCGATCTTCTGAAAAGCATCCACAATCTACCCTACCGCGGCAACAGACAAAGCACCCAATTCTCGTTAACCCGTAATTACCTGCGGGGAGCAGAAGAGCTGGGGTTGTCGTATCCTTCGGAACTGAATGAGTTTATTGAAAAGATGAACGCCATTGAGAAGGAGCGGCAAAAAGATCCGGGTTATCTGAAACACTATTGTCACAATGACGCATTTGCCCACAATATTATTCTTCGCCCCAACGACAATGTAACGATCCTCGACTGGGAACTCTCCGGATTGGGCGATATTTGGTTCGACTTAGCCACCGTGTCGTTTTCGTGCGGATTCGACAAGGCTGCCGATGAACTGATGCTGAACCTTTACTTTGGCAGTGCAGACGAACAAAAGAGGCAAACACTACACGACATCAAACTGGTTTGTATGATTCGTGAAATAGGTTGGGCGCTGATGCATACGGCATTGAACAGAAAAAGACCGGAACCCGGCACCGATTACTCCGACTTTGCAAATTCAGTCCTCAACCGACTAAAAGAAGGGCTTGTAACATTAGTATAAAATGGATCATTGGAGTGATTTCCAAAGTCAAAACGACGACGATATACATGCTGAAATGAAAGAATATAAGTTTAAAAAAATTGATGCATTTGCTACCGAAAAGTCAGCCGGAAATCCGGCAGGCTATGTTCTTTTAGACAGTCTCAACGAGATTTCGGAGAGTGAGATGTTACATATAGCCAAAGAGTTGAAGGGTTTCGTCAATGAAGTGGGCTACGTTGCCCGAGTGGGGCTAAGCGAATTTGATTTAAGGTATTTCTCCTCTGAACGGGAAGTCGATTTTTGCGGTCATGCTACCATTGCCATATTGTACGACTTGATAAAAACAGACGAGAGATTGGTAAACATTCCTATTTTAACCATCAACACCAACAAAGGAACGTTGCAGGTAGAAAACAGAATACAAGATATGGATTCTGTTTTTATTATGTCGCCCAAGCCTGAGATCAAAGAAATCACAATCAATAGTGATGATTTGGCCGGCAAACTGGGAATTGACAGAACCAGTATTAATTCCGAACTGCCTCTTGCGGTAATAAATGCGGGATTAACAACACTGATAGTCCCCATAAAGAATCTGGATTCAATTTTGGCTATTTCCCCCGACCTCGAAGAGTTGAAGGAATACTGTTTCAGTCAGGGAGTTGATATAATTGAGGTGTTTACCTCCGATGTAAAAGACAAAACAAATAACTACCGAACAAGGGTTTTTGCTCCAACTTTTGGATACATCGAAGACCCCGCGACAGGTTCAGGCAATTCCGCATTTGGATATTACCTGATTAACAATCGCCTGTGGAAAGAGGGCACTTTAACATTAGAACAAAACGGATTGAGAGATGATTTCAATGTTGTAAGACTTCAAAAACAGATCGATGCGGATAATAACCAACGAGTCTGTTTTGGTGGCGGAGCAATAACACGAATCGAAGGAAGCTATTTTACGTATAAATAATTACCTATTTTGAGTAGAGCGACTACTTGGACAAAACAACAGGCAACCCTGACGTAAAGGAAACGCCCCAAAATCTATCGATAAATGCACTTTATGAAGATACGAGAGTACAAAAACGAGTACACCGCTATCGCTATTTTCGTAGTGATTAAACTGCTAATTCTCTTGGCAGCAGATATGCATACGGGATTTGATGGCGACGAGGTGATGCATATCGAATCGGGCAACCATTTGGATTGGGGATATATGACATTTCAACCTATTATCGGAGTCATTTCCTGGGTTCAAAACTTATTCCATTCCAATTCCATCTTTATTCAACATCTGTTTGCACATCTTTCCGCGGCATTAATTATTGTATTTTGCGGACTGATAGTAATCAAATTAGGAGGATCATGGAAGGCTATTGTCGTCTCCTTAACATGTATACTGGTTGCTCCGGGTTATATGATTACGAATAACTCTTTTATGCCCTTGGTGTTTGACCAGCTATTTTGGACCATTAGTTTCTACATTTTAGTCTGCTTTTGTGTATCATCTCAAAACAAATACATTTACTATCTGGCCATTTTCCTGGGGCTCGGATTTCTAACCAAAGTAAGCATTCTGATATTAATTGCGGGTATATTCATTGCCATCCTCTTAGCCCAAATACAAATATTACGCCAGAAACATTTTTATCTCGCCCTCACACTATTTTTTGCACTAATCGCACCCAATATTTATTGGCAGTACAGTCATGACTTCCCCTCTATCGGCCATATCTCTGCACTGTACAAAACAGTTTTGGAGGAGGTGGATGTATGGGGTAATATTAAAATGTTTATTCTTTCCATCAATCCGATAACTATACCCGTATGGTTTTCGGGGTTGTTTATTTTGCCTTTTACAAGACACTACAGGCCGTTAAGGCTTGCCTCTTTTGCGATGCTCTTTTCTTTCCTGATCCTGTTGATTTCTAAGGGACAATTTTACTATTTCTATCCCATCATGCTTTTCGCTTTTTGTGCCGGCGCGGTTTTTATTGAGCGAAACTTTGCAACAAAGAGAGGCATTTTAATCGGCTACTATATTCTGTTGACTATCTCCGGTTTAGCCATTATCCCCAGGGGAACGACCCTACTACCACTTAACGAATACATTAAATACAATAAGCTTGATAAAAAAGAGGGAGCTATGAAATCATCCCTTTTCTTCACCAAACAGGCAATGCAGGATAACAAAAAGGATGCAAGTGACAGGCGAATCCCCATCCCTTATGAAGCATATTATACGACAATGGATTGGAACAATCTGGCAAATGCGCTAAGCAGAACCTACAATAGATTGCCGCAACAAGACAAGCAGTACTGCCAGATATGGGGGCGGTTCTATACACAAGCTGGCGCTATTAACTTACTGAACGAGAAGTATGCACTTCCAAAGGCTTTTTCGTTTAATGCCGGCTATTATTCCTGGGTACCCGATTTCCCAAAAAACATTACCATACTTGCCGTTACCAATTCACAAACAAGGGGAACAAACTTCAACCAAATGAGGTACTTTGCTCCCTATTTCAAAAGTATCGAATTGAAAGAATCGCTATTCTGCCCCTATGCCAGAGAGAATTTCAGCGCTTACTATCAGGTGTATGTATGCAAAGGATTAAAATACGATTCGGATTCACTCAAGCGCATTTTCAAATACAAAATTTTTGAATAGAGAATATGAAACACAAGATTGCATCCTTCATATCAACAATTGGGCATCCGTTATTTACGATTCCGGTGTTTGTTGCCATTGTAATGTTTATGAATGAGGAGCTAAAAAAGGCCTCGTTCATTTCGTTTGTAATTATCGGGTGCATTTTTTTGCCATTAGTTCTACGAATGTACCTTAAATCGAAAAACGGGACTTATACCAATTTTGATGTATCGGACAGAGTACAACGAAAGTCATTGTTTTCCTTCATTATTCCCATCTTGATAGTGGTCACTTTCATCTTGTTTAAAACGCATCAAAACACCAATCTATGCCTAAGCGTATTATTCGCCACGATTTTGGTTGCAATATCCCAGATTGTAAATTTATTTATCAAGAGCTCGCTGCATGTTTCTCTGAATATTTATCTCTCTTTTTTAGTGATGACGCTAAACTTTAATGCAGGAATTGCACTACTCTTGTTTACGGGATTATTAGGTTGGTCAAGAATTGTGCTACGCAGACATACGCTAAAAGAGGTTCTTACCGGTGGAGGTGTCGGTTTAATAATCGGTTTAATAATGATTTACACAGAAGGATACTTGTAGCATCATTAGAAATCAAATCTGATTACGGATCCGGATTGAAGCGTAAACTCTATTGAACCAAACGAAATAACAGGACAATCAGGCAAGAGAAAAAAGGATGAACATATAAAAAAACACTATAGACACGGGTATGACTATAAAGCAAATACTAACGCGGATTTATGTCAATGACATGGATACTGCTATTAATTTTTATGAAAGGCTCACCAATGAAAAGTGCGCCAATCGGTTTGAATACAAACAGGTTGGATTAGAAATTGCACGAATTAGCAACCTACTCATCATCGCAGGAACAGAGAAAGCATTAGAACCATTTCGAGAAACTTCTGCCACCTTTTTGGTCGATTCCATTTCAGAGTACAGGGACTTCTTAAGCAGCAACGATGCCGTGATTATACGAGACGTGCAACAGGTTCCCACCGGACTGAATATGACGGTAAAGCATAAAGATGGCGTTATCATTGAATATGTAGAACACGTAAAATTATCGGATTCATAGCGTATTTTTTTATAGTTCGCCGTAGCGTGTAAAGCAGATTAGTGTTCGGCGTATTGGACTCCTGATGGCACATATAGCAGAGATCGAATAGTTCACGTTGGGGCAAAGCGGTAACTTTAGCTATGTAACGGGCAAACTTGAAATAAGAAAGAAAACAGAACACACAACAATAGTTTTATGAGCCCAGACAACAAATTTGACAACCAAGAATTTTCTCTCGACAGCACGATTGAATGGCAGCAGGGAAACCCAGCTCATGCATTCTCGTCTGTACGACAGGCAACCCGGGACATACTGGATTGTGCCGACGATTTTGTCGTTATGAAACAATCTGTCGACACTCTTTATCAATTGTTCTGCTGCATAACGCAGGTAGATGCTTTGAACCTAAACGGCAACAAAGATATCATGCTCTCTTCCGGCAAAGCCATCTCTACAGCAGCCGCAGCCCACTGTCTGCTCGAAATGAAGCGTACGGCTGTTTTCCTGCGGGGAATACGCAAAGCAATTACAAATAAAATAGCGGAGAATAAAAACAGCCCCATTCAACTATTGTATGCAGGTACCGGCCCCTACGGAACGCTGGTGATTCCTTTACTAACGCTCTTTTCGAAAGAAGAAATCCGCGTCGACCTCATCGACATCAATTCGGAGTCGTTAAATGCGTTGCAAATATTAATCAAAGCACTTCAGCTTGAAAATTGTATTGGAGAAGTGTATTGCACCGATGCCACCACCTTTATTGTCGAAAAAAAGTACGACATCGTCGTCTCTGAAACCATGCTGGCCTGTCTCAAAAACGAACCGCAGGTGGCCATTATGCAAAACCTAATTCCGCAGTTACCGCCCGAAGCCATTTTCATCCCCGAAGAAATATCGATCGATGCTGCGCTTACCAATCCAAAAATGGAACACGAGCGACTTTTTTATTACGAAAGCGAACAACCTCCTTTCCGGCGTATTGCATTAGGCAATCTGTTTACGGTAAACAAACAGAACCTGAACCCCAATAACATGCAAAAAACGCTAACAATACCTGACGAAAAAGAATTTCCGGCACTGAAACTTTTCACCACCGTACAAGTGTTTGGGAACGAGATACTGAGCGAAAACGATTCGAGTATTACGATGCCCGTTATTTTTTACGATTTGCACAGGCAACCGGTCAGACATGTTGCGTTTGAATATATACAGGGTCAAAAACCGCACATCGAAAGCCGGGTAATTTACAAATCCGACGAATAAACTAAAGAGAAAGATCGATACCGCATACCGAAGGCTTACTAAATTTACAAACCGGCTCCACGAGTAACTTCTACCCCGAAAGTCATACTACAGCCGATAGCCGACAGAAAACGAACCGCTCAGTCATCAGAAACCGCATCCATTAATCCTACACCTTTAAAATTAATTCTCCACGCGATAACATTTTGCGCATTAGCAGCTTAAATTTGTAGCACATTCCAAATTCTTTAATTAATAATTACTATGAAAACAGGAGGTTCTATGGCTGCATTATTCTTCTTTCTGGTGGTACTGATGGGTACCGGGCTTGCTTTGTTGGTCAGCAACGACATGAGTGCATCGGCAAGTCATGTTATTCTGGTAATCAGTTTTATCGTGGCTATTTTTGTTGCATGGGCTACCAAAGTAGCCAATCAATGGGATCGTGCCGTGGTATTACGATTGGGAAAATTCCAAGCCCTGCGTGGCCCCGGTCTCTTCTTTATCATCCCGATCATCGATTACGTACCCTACTGGATCGACATCCGGGTGATCAGCACCTCGTTTAAGGCCGAAAAAACGCTTACCAAAGACACCGTTCCGGTAGATGTGGATGCTGTATTATTCTGGAAAGTGATAGATCCTAAAAAGGCTGCTATTGATGTGGCCGATTATTACAGCGCCATCAGTTGGGCATCGCAAACCGCACTGCGCGACGTAATTGGCAAAACCATGTTGTCGGATATGCTGGAAGGACGGGAAAAGATCAGTGTGCTCCTGCGCAATATTATTGACGAACGCACCGAACCGTGGGGCATCAACGTGATTTCCGTCGAAGTGAAAGATGTATTGATCCCGCAAGGTTTAGAAGCCGCCATGTCGATGCAAGCACAAGCCGAGCGCGAACGGCAAGCCAGAGTCATTCTGGGCGATTCCGAACGACAAATTGCCAGTAAATTTGAAGAAGCTTCGAAAACCTATGCCGATAACCCGACGGCTTTCCACCTGCGTGCTATGAACATGCTATACGAAGGATTGAAAACAAACTCTACCATCGTGGTGGTGCCCAGTTCGGCTATCGAAACCATGAGCCTGGGCGGATTGGCCGGAACGATTGCCCTGACCAAGTCGATACAACAAGACAAGCGAAAAGAGCAAGATCAATCAGGCAAAGAGGGGGTTAGTGACATCGTTTATTGATACAACGCAATACTTTTCCCGAATTGACGTAGCGTATGGATTCAAAAGACAGATTGCCAGCTGTTGCCGGCAAATTTTATCCTAAAGAGTCCGACATCCTTGCAGAACAGGTTGCCGGGCTGTTTGCCTTTGCCGAACCTAAAAAGACAAAGTACGTGAGGGCAATCATTGCGCCCCATGCCGGCTATATGTTCTCCGGAAGTGTGGCTGCATCGGCATTCAACCAAATCGATCCCGATGCGCACTACAAGCGGATATTTATCATCGGCTCTTCACATCACGAAAATTTTGAAAAGGCAGCCATCTATTGCGAGGGTGACTTCATTATGCCTTATGGAACAGAAAAAGTAGATTCCGCTTTCTGCAAAATGCTGGCCGACCGTCATCCCTCTATTTTCTCATGCAACAGCAAACCGCATCAGGAGGAACATACTATTGAAGTGCAGTTGCCATTTCTGCACCATGTAATGAAACACGATTACAGCATTGTTCCCATATTGATTGGAACGGCAACGCCTTCCGTATGTTGCACCATTGCCTCTGTGCTGAAACATTACCTGACATCTGAAAATCTTTTCATTATCAGCACCGACTTCTCGCATTACCCCGGGTACAAAGATGCCTGCGACATAGATGCCGCCACAAAAGATGCCATTCTGACCAACGATCCGCACGCCTTGACGGATACGCTATCGGTCAATGTTTCAAAAAACATACCTCATTTTGCCACCAGTCTTTGCGGATGGACTTCCGTACTTACATTACTCTACATGACCGTTGGAAACGAATGTATGCAATACTATGCCATCGATTACCGCAACTCAGGTGATGTGAAGTATTACGGTGATCGTAACCGCGTTGTAGGATACTGGGGGATAGTTGTAGCCGAACATAAAGAAGAGAAAAATGGTTTTCACCTGACCATGGAAGAAAAAGCCATGATGCTCGGAATCTCCCGCAACATGTTGGAAGAGTTTTGTAGCTACGAAAGAATCTACGAAGTCGAACCGGCAGACTTACCCTCATCGCTTCATGAACACTGCGGCGCCTTTGTTTCCCTGCACAAAAACGGAAAACTAAGGGGCTGCATCGGCCGCCTGACCAGCGACATTCCGTTATATCAACTGATTCAGGAGATGACCATTGCCGCAGCATCGCACGATCCGCGTTTTTCCCCTGTCCAGAAAGAGGAGCTGGATGATATTGAGATAGAAATATCGGTCTTGTCGCCGTTAAAACAAATAGACAACATTGCCGAAATTAAATTGGGCAAACACGGCATCTATCTTGAAGACGGATTTACATCGGGAGTATTTCTCCCGCAGGTAGCCACCGAAACCGGATGGAACACCGAACAATTTCTGGGTCATTGTGCACGCGACAAAGCCGGTTTGGATTGGGACGGATGGAAAAAAGCCAACCTTTATATTTTTACCGCTACTGTTTTCCCCGAGACAATAGATAGCTGATACCGTCTACTCCCAAACGCCCGAAATCGACTCTCCGCAAAATTCACACTGTCCGTGATGGATATGATTCGATTTGACGCGGTAACCTATCCGCTCTACCACCCATTGCTTGCAACCCGGGCAGCGGGTATTTTCGCCATGTAAATCGGGACTATTCCCTATGTAGACATATTTGATGCCGGCTTTTTCGGCAATCGCCTTCGCATGAATCAACGTTTCTTCTGCTGTGGGCGACACATCTGACAATTTATAACTTGGGAAAAAGCGGCTGAAATGGAGAGGCGTATCGGCAAATCCATTTTCCGATAGCCACTCGCACAGGATCAGTATCTGTTCGGGACTATCGGTATAACCCGGCACCAGCAAATTGGTAATTTCCAACCACACACCGGCTGCTTTCAGCATCTTCAACGTATCGAGGACCGGCTGCAGCCGCCCTCCGTCCAGACGGCGATACACCTCATCGTCAAAGCATTTCAGGTCGATATTGGCCGCGTCGAGCCAGGGTATCAGTTCGGCAAGCGGTTTTTTATTGATAAAACCGTTGGAAACCATCACCGTCTTCAAACCCTTCTCCTTAGCAACGCGGGCGGTATCGAGCATGTATTCATAAAAAACAGTAGGTTCGGTGTAGGTAAATGCAATACTGTCGGTGTCGTGCCGGAGTGCCTGCCGCACCACCTCCGAAGGTGAAAGATCAAAATGGGGTACAGCAAGAGGCGTTGCCTGAGAAATATGATAGTTTTGGCAATTGAGGCAACGGAAGTTACATCCTGCCGTAGACAACGAATAAATGCTGCTGCCCGGAAGAAAATGAAATAGCGGTTTCTTCTCTATTGGATCGATACCGATAGAACAGGGATTGCCGTAAGCAAGCGTAAACAGTTCGCCTTCGTGATTGATGCGGGCACGGCAAATACCGATCTGCTCCGGATGTAAAATACACCTGTGAGGACAAAGCAGGCACTTTACGCTCTTCTCTGGCAGGGATTCCTGCCACAATGCCGGACGGCTCCATCTATCGGGTTTGTAAGTTTCCATATCCATAATTCACTTCCAAAATTACTACCATTCAGAGCCTTTTGAATCGATTCACTCATATTTTTATTCTCCAGTTTCCTGAAATTGTTACCAAAACCGCTTTTATGATATTACTTTTGCAATAAACAAACCACAAAACGAGATACTATTATGACCAAAGATTTTTATACAACCGTTGAAAAAAGACGTTCCTATTATGGAATCAGTAAAGCAGCCGCCGTTTCGGACGAAAAAATTCGAGAAGTGATAGAACATGCCGTCAAGTATACTCCTTCATCTTTCAATTCGCAAAGCGCAAGAGTCATTATACTGCTCGGCACTCAACACGACAAACTGTGGAAAATTACCAAAGAAGCGTTGAGAAAGATCGTACCCACAGAGAACTTCGGAGCGACCGAAGAGAAAATCAATTCGTTCGGTAATGGGTACGGATCGGTACTTTTTTTCGAAGACAACAGCGTGGTAGAAAGCATGCAAAACCAGTTTCCTTTATATGCCCATAACTTTCCGGTGTGGTCGCAGCAATCGAACGGAATGCTGCAATTTGTAGTATGGAGCAGTCTGGAAGCGGAAGGATTCGGGGCTTCACTGCAACACTACACCGAGCTGATTGAAGAAGAGGTAAAAAAAGAATGGTCGGTTCCTGCCAGCTGGAAACTGATCGCTCAGATGCCTTTCGGCAAACCGACGTTCGAGCCCGATGCCAAACTGTTTCAGCCATTGAAAGAACGGGTATTTATCTACAAATAAACGGTTCAAAAGAGAAACAGCACAATTTCCGGAGATGAATTGTGCTGTTTTATTGATGGCTGCAACGACTTTGCCTTGCTTAGGCAGGGTGCCGAGTAAAAATGAGCCTCCTCTCAATAATATTTATCGATACCACCGTAACCGGCAATCATTTTATTCTGTTCGGTTTTATTGATAAAGTTTGCGAGTCGCTTTTCAAACTCTTCGGGACGGGTTCGTGCTGCTTCGATGTAACCGACACGAATACGCTTGTATGATTCGGAGAAATGTTGATAATTTTTCCACACAGTAGCATTGTTCTGTAATCGTTCAATAATATCCGGGGCAAACCGAAACACTTCATTCACTACCGCTTCAAGCTCAGCTTTCAGCTTGGGATGAATCCGGTTACGTTCCCAGAGCCATTTCAAACGCTCCTTGTTTGCCTGCGAATAGTAATTTTTATTTTTACGTGGCAAAAACCATTGAATTTTATGTGTTTCATCCAGACTCTTCACTGTACTGTCGATCCAGCCAAAACAGAGAGCCTCTTCAACGGCATCGTTATAGAGCAAACAGGGTTTTTGGGTCGATTTATTCGGAAAGACAAGCCAAATATCGGGCTCCGTTTCAAAATGCTCCTCGAGCCATTCCCTCCACGCAGTACGGTGGGGAACATACAGGGTTTTCAAATCTTTGTTTGCTTTCATCTAAGTTCTGGTATAGGCATCTTACAACAAACTAACACTCTCCGCAAAGGTCATCATTTTACCTTGAACACACAAAAGATAAGTGCCCCGATTGTCCGTACACGGATAAACAACGCATTCTACAAACCCTCGAATTTATAGGTAACAAAGTCGAATCTTTATGTTTTTTTTAGCATGTCATCCTTTTGTCAATTCAGGAATAATCCCGTCCTTTGCATAACAATGTTAGATTTAATAACACCGTTATAATGGGTCACCTGGAACGCAAGAAAAGAGGTCAGAAAAATATTCGTGCCGGGATTTTGAATGCAGCGATAAACCTAGCCAAATCAGATGGTTGGAATGCCGTTACCATTCGTAAAATTGCCGAAGCAATCGAATATACGCCTCCCATTGTGTATGAATATTTCAAGAATAAGGATGACCTTATTCGGGAAATAATCATCTTTGGGTTTCAGAAGCTGAGGCAAATGGGTGAAAACAATCTATTAAAAACCTCAAATCCCAAAGAAAAATTACTGGCACTATCACTTGTCCATTGGGATTTTTCGTATGAACATCGCGAGCTATATCAACTAATGTTTAGTTTGGAAAGACCTCTTCCGAACGATGAAGCTGAAAAGGGAGCTATTTTCCTGAAAGATATTTTCCATCAGATAACAGGACAAACAGAGACAGATCTTGATATTATAATTTTTAACTGGGTGTGTGTATTAAACGGTACCATCAGCATGATAATGCAATTTGACAAACCCGAACATCCTTTGCGGGAAAGATTTTCTCTTACTTCGCGGGAACTTTTCATACAATTCATGCGGCGTTTTATCAGTAGCATAAACGATTAATGAGCAAAAAATCTTTAGCAAAAGGCCTACCCGGCATGCCTTGCATCACATTTAGCAATCAATAGAAAATAAGATATGAAACTAAATTTTAAAATGTTTGACGTATGAATAAAACATTCACTATTGGAAGCCTTGTGCTTCTTGTGCTTTTCTCTTCGTGTAAGAATAAACAAACGGGAGCCAATAATGCCAATCCCATTCTTGCCTATCCGGTAGAAGCTGTTTCACCGCAAAATGTGGAACTAAAATCGGTATACCCTGCTGTGCTCAAAGGGCAGGAAGATGTTGACATAAAACCGCGTGTAGATGGTTTTATCGACAAAGTGTTTGTAGACGAGGGCTCTGTGGTTCGTAAAGGGCAACCTCTGTTCAAAATCAATTCGCCGACATCGGTACAGGCCGTACAAGCTGCACAATCGTCTTACAACACTGCCAAACTGGATGTCGATCGTATCCGTCCACTGGCAGAGAAAGGAATTTACAGTTCGGTAAAACTTTCGACCTATGAAAATGTATTGGCGAATGCCAAAGGAGCATTGCATGAAGCCAAAGCCAAATTGAGCTGGGCTACCGTTACCAGTCCGGTGAATGGTATCGTGGGAACCATCAACTTCCGTCAGGGAAGCCTGGTGAATAATGCCAATGTTCTGACAACTGTGGCCAACACCACCAACATCATCGCCTACTTTTCGATCAACGAAAAAGATTTGCTCACCCTGTTGAAAGACCTGAAAGGAAACACGCAGGCGGAAAAAATCAAAAACATGGCACGTGTAAAATTGATACTTTCGGATGGAACGGAGTATGAAGAGACCGGCAAAATCGAAACGATTTCGGGAATGGTAGATGCTACTTCGGGAGCGGTTAACTTCAGAGCTTCGTTTCCCAACAAGCATGGTTTGTTGCGAAGCGGTTCGAGCGGAAAGGTTGTGATTCCACAGCCTGTTAGCAATGTGATTGTCATTCCGCAGGAAGCAACATTCAACCAACAGGATAAAGTAATGGTATATAAAGTACTCGGCGATTCTGTCGTACAAAAATCTGTTTTGGTAAAAGCAACTCCCGACGGCAAGAATTATGTTGTAATCGATGGCTTGTCTGCCGGCGAAAAGATCGTTTCAGGAAGCATCGCCACCTTGAAAAGCGGTCAGAAAATCAAAGTAAAATCTCTTAAATAATACGCAATGCTAAAGACATTCATCGAACGTCCGGTGCTATCGACCGTGATTTCAATCGTCATCGTGGTGCTGGGTATTATCGGTCTGTACATGCTGCCTGTGGAGCAATATCCCAATATTGCTCCGCCTACGGTACGTGTCAGCACCGCCTATAGCGGAGCCAATGCCGATGCAGTACTCAACAGTGTGATTATCCCTCTCGAAGAGCAAATCAACGGGGTACAGGGCATGACCTATATGACTTCCACCGCTTCCAATGGCGGTGGGGCAAGCATCAATGTTTATTTCAAGCAGGGAACCGATCCCGACATGGCCGCCGTCAACGTGCAGAACCGCGTTTCGCAGGCTGCATCGTTGTTACCTGCCGAAGTAACCAGAAGTGGTGTTGTGGTGCAGAAACAACAGAGTAGCAACATCATGATGATTGTGATCAAATCGGATAACCCCGATTACGATTCCAAATTTCTGCAGAACTATGCCAATATTAATATCACACCTCAGCTGAAACGTATCGACGGAGTAGGTTCTGCCGCATCGTTCGGAACACAGGAGTATTCAATGCGCGTGTGGCTGAAGCCGGATGTAATGAAGGCCTACAACCTCACTCCTTCCGAAGTAACGGCAGCCCTGCAAGACCAGAATATCGAGGCGGCTCCCGGTCAGTTGGGGGCTCAGGGCAACCAGTCGTTTCAGTATGCGCTTCGTTATACGGGACGTTTGAAAAACGCCGACGCGTTCGGGAATATCATTATACGCTCCAAAAATGCACAGACACTGCGACTAAAGGACGTAGCTCAAATAGAACTCGGCGTACAGGATTATAACTTCAAGACACTGAACGGAAACAAGCCTTCCATTTTGTTGGGTATCAGCCAGATTGCAGGATCAAACGCGCAGGACATCATTGAGCAGGTAAAAACCGAAATGAAGAAAGTGGGAAAAGAGTTACCTCCGGGCGTTACCTACGACTATATGATGGATGCCAGCGAGTTTCTCAACGCATCAATCAACAAGGTGATCCGCACGTTACTGGAGGCCTTTGTACTGGTATTTTTGGTGGTATTGCTTTTCCTCGAAAATTTCAGAGCCACACTGATTCCTGCTATTGCAGTGCCGGTGGCCATTATCGGTACTTTCTTCTTCCTGCTGGTTTTCGGATTCTCCATCAACCTGCTGACGCTATTTGCCCTTGTGCTGGCCATCGGTATTGTGGTGGACGACGCGATTGTAGTTGTGGAAGCAATACACGCTAAGCTGGATGCCGGCGAAAAAGATGCCAAGACAGCAGCAATAAAAGCGATGAGTGAGATTGCGCCTGCTATCATCTCCATCACTTTGGTGATGGCAGCAGTATTTATTCCAGTAAGTTTTCTGGGAGGTACCAGTGGCGTATTCTTCAAACAGTTCGGTCTGACGCTGGCCATGGCAATTATCATTTCTGCGGTCAATGCATTGACATTGAGCCCTGCCTTGTGTGCACTCTTCCTGAAACCGGAAGAACACACGGAACTTGCACAAAAGAGCCTGCCCAAAAAATTTGCTTATTACTTCGGTATTGGCTTCGATGCGGCAACACTGAAATACAAACGGGCTCTCTATTTTCTGACTAAGAAAAATCACCGATGGATCACTGGAGCTATTGTCGTTGTATTCGCTATTATTTTCTTCAGCTTGATGAAGATAATGCCTACCGGTTTTGTACCACAGGAAGATAGCGGCACCCTGATGGGTTCGGTTACAATGTCTCCGGGTTCTTCATTCGAACGCACCGATAGTGTGGTGAAGAGTGTGGTAAAAACAGCCGAGGCACTACCTGATGTAAAATCGGTAACCAGTATGACCGGGTTCAGTTTCATGGGGGGTAGCGGTAGTTCCTATGGTGGCATTGTGCTTAAAATGAAACCCTGGGAAGATCGTAAAATCACCACCAATCAAGCGGCAGCCATATTGAAAGAAAAGACTGGTTCGATGACCGATGCCAAGCTGATGTTCTTTGGTGCACCCACCTTGCAGGGCTTCGGTTTAAGCAACGGAGTTGCCCTCGAAATGCAGGATAAAACAGGTGGCAACATCAACGATTTTTTTGATGTAGTGACCAACTATCTTAATCAGCTTCAAAAACGTCCGGAGGTAATGATGGCGACGACAACCTTCGACCCTCGTTTTCCGCAAAAGTTATTGGAAGCCAATGTAGCAAAAATCAAGGACGCCGGACTGACCCTCGGCGAAGTGATGTCAACCTTGCAAGCCTATATTGGAAGTATGTATGTTTCCAACTTCAACACCTTCGGCAAACAGTATCGTGTTGTGGTGCAGGCAGCTCCGCAGTTTCGTTCCAAACTCGACGATTTGAGTGGATTGTCGGTGAGAACGTCGAACGGAACAATGGCTCCGATCACGGAATTTCTGACCGTAAAAGATGTTACGGGGCCGCAATCGCTGAGCCGTTTCAACCTCTTTTCATCTATGTCGGTAACAGTTATGCCGAATTATGCCAAAGGGTTTACTTCGGGGGACGTTATCAAGGCAATACAACAGACTCCGCTTCCTGAAGGATATACATACGATTATTCGGGTATGACACGTGAAGAGGTTAGTAGCAGCAACCAGACTATTATTGTATTTATCCTGAGCCTTGTGTTCGTTTACCTGTTACTGTCGGCACTTTACGAGAGTTATATCTTGCCGTTGGCGGTAATTTTCTCGCTGCCCGTTGGGCTTGCCGGTGTATTCATCTTTATCTTCGGCGCCATGATGGGGGGAACAGGTATTGTAAACAACATCTATGTTCAAATTTCGCTGATAATGCTTATCGGACTATTGTCCAAGAATGCCATTTTGATTGTAGAGTATGCTCTGCAACGACGACAAAAAGGAATGAGCATTACCAAGGCGGCAATCAGTGGTGCTTTGGCTCGTTTGCGTCCTATCCTGATGACTTCATTTGCCATGATCTTCGGCTTGATGCCTCTGGCTCTTGCTGCCGGTGCCGGCGCTGTAGGTAACAAATCAATCGGTATTAGTGCCATTGGGGGAATGTTGATAGGAACTCTAATCGGTATTTTCGTAATCCCCGTACTCTTTATTTTGTTCCAGACGCTGCACGAACGCCTGAGCAAACATAAGATCGTAACTATCGACGATAGCGAAATTTAATCAACCATTCAATCGGCAGAGCCCTACACCGGGGTTCTGTCGACAAAGCATAAAACAAAAATCAATATGACGAATCGATTTATCAAATACAAAACCCTGTTTCTTTTTGCGACAGTATTGGCATTGACTATCATCTCGTGCCGGTCGTATAAAGATCTGGCCGAGGTGCCGGCTCCCGACAGCAAAGGTATAGTGAGAGATACGCTGGGAAACGGTTCGGACACTACTTCCGTAGCCGATATGCCGTGGAAAGAGTATTTCTCCGACGCCAAACTTCAGCAACTGATAGAGGAAGGACTGAACAACAACCTAAACCTAAAAGTAGCCATGACGCGCATCCGGCAAGCCGAAGCAAACCTGATGATGGCCGGAGCTGCCAATCAGCCGACCGTTGCTGCTGGTTGGCAGTTGAGCCATACCCGCACCAGTTCGGGAAGTAATGGCACCGATGTATTAGCATACTCCACATCGATGAACCAGCTTGGATTCACTGCTTCGTGGGAGATCGACCTGTGGGGCAAACTCAACAATCAGGCAAAAGCAAAATATGCCGCTCTGCTCAATAGCAACGAAAACAAAAATCTGGTACAAACCACGTTGATTGCCAACATTGCCAAAGCATACTACACACTGCTTGCCTACGACGAACAACTTGCCATTACCCGCAAAAATATCGTATCGCTGCAAAAGAGCGCCGAAACCATGCAAAGCCTGATGACGGCCGGACAACAGAACGCGGCAGCCGTAGAACAGAGCAAAGCGCTTCTCTACAACACGCAATTATCCGTTCCGAATCTTGAAACTCAGATTCGGATACAGGAAGATGCTCTTTGTGTACTGCTCGGACGTAAACCCGGCCCGGTAGAACGCGCTGCAATAACCGATCAGAGTGTATCGCCCCGTTTGTCGTATGGAGTGCCGGCAAAAATGCTGGCCAAACGACCCGACGTAAAGCAAGCCGAATTGTCATTGCGGGCAACTTATGCAACAGTAGATGTAGCCAAAGCAAGCTTCTATCCGTCACTGACGATCAACTCGGCCTCGCTGGGTTTTGCAGGAGGCTTTAGCAATTTCTACAAACCATCCAACATTGCGGCAAGCATTATAGGTGGACTTACCCAACCCCTTCTCAACAAAAAGCAACTGAAGGGAAATCTGCAAATTGCACAGGCGCAACAGGAGGAAGCTTTGCTAACATTCCAAAGTACCGTTTTAACCGCCGGACAGGAAGTTTCCGACATTCTCTTCGGGTACAACTCGTCATTGAGCAAGAATGAAAATCGCGGCAAACAAATCACGTCACTGACTAAATCGGTGGATTATACTCAGGAGTTGTTGAAGGCTGGTGAAGCCAGTTATACCGAGGTATTATCGGCTCAACGCGACCTATTGTCGGCTCAACTTAACCAGGTAAACGACAAACTGGAACAGCTCACATACGGAGTGAACCTCTACAAAGCTCTTGGTGGCGGAACCCGTTAAAAACGCAACCATACGACACAAAGCGTGTCATCGGCAATAAAGACTTTCCCCAATCAGTATTCACTCACAAATACCGGTTGGGGAAAATTGTTATTTAAGATATCGGGAAAAATTTATTCCGAAAGAAGAAGAGAACTATCGCTGCGCATTTCGTTCCCAGAAAACGCCATCGGTGTATCCCTGAATAGCACTTTCGGTTGCAGCCAACTGCAACCGTTTTTCGGCCAATAAGCAATACTCTTCATTCATTTCCACACCACAAAACCGGCGGTTGAGCTTGCGGGCTACTACCGAAGTGGTACCGGAACCCAGAAACGGATCGAAGACAATATCGCCCTCATTAGAACTGGCTAAAATCAATTTTGCAATCAATTTCTCCGGTTTTTGAGTCGGATGATCGGTATTCTCCGGCATCGACCAGTATGGTACCGTGATGTCGTCCCAAAAGTTGGAGGGATAAGTCAGCCGGTGTTTACCATCTTCGGTTTCTTCCCAATCTTTGGGCTGACCTTCGTGGCGATAAGGTGCCAGTACTTTTCGTTTCACCTTCACAGCATCCACATTGAAAGTGTATTGTTTCGGATTCCTCACCCCGAACCAGATATCCTCCATACCGTTTTTCCAGTTTGCAGACGCTCCCCTGCCCTTTTCGCGCTGCCAGGTAATCCGGTTCAGCACGGTCAGATGCTCTTGCATCACGGTCTGAAGTGCCGAAGTACATTTCCAGTCACCACACAGATAGAGCGAACCATTGGGCTTCAGGCACTCCACCACACGCGAAAACCAGGTATGCAGATATTCCAGATACCCAGCATCCGACATCTGTTTGAACCTGTTTCCGGCAAAGTCACGGGTAAGGTTGTAGGGAGGGTCGATAATAATTAAGTCGGCAAATTGTTTGGGCAAAAAATCGAGCACCTGCATCAAATCACCCCAAACGGTACGATTGACAATTTGTTCGATGCCTGCCGGTTGGACTAATGTAAGCAGTTGCTGCTGCAGCAACTCTTGTTCATCGGCATTGATCGTCAGTGTGCGATTGCGGGGTGCCCGTTGTTTCTGCATATGCTTCTGCTAAAATAGAATCGATTTGTATTTAGATTTACTCTGTAAATTTGGGAGGAATGCCTTTTGCATTGAGACGACGCTCCATTTGAAGCACCGTCTCTTCCGATGCAAATTTAGTCAATTGCGCTCTGAAAATGGCATAGTCGATCACTTTCCCATAATACCGGGTATAAAGCCTTCTGATAAAGCGTTGCCATTTTTTATCTCCCATTGTTTCCCTTACAAGATGCCATATTACTGGTCCAATGGTGTACGTGACCCAGTTCGGTCGATTGAGTGCGATCGGCACATCTTCGGCGGTACCCTTTATATGAGCAGTATAAATCCGACAGTTTTCGCGAAGCATTGCTCTGAGAGTATCATCGCCAAAGCTTTTCTGCAAACAAACCATGCGCAGGTATTCCGTCAGCGACTCTTCCGTAAAACGGCTATATGGCGAATGATTGTAGAGTGACATAAAATAGCCGTTGCCAATCCATTGATGCAACGTTTCGTGGCCTACCCAATCCCGTTTATCGGGTCTCTTCACGTTAGTCAGATAGTCGGGACCCATCAGTACAAATCCCGGCATCGACTGACAGAAATCGAACTCCGGAAATTCGATATACGTCATCGTTGACGGACGATACTTGCCCACAAATTTATTTCCAAAACGAAAAGTCCTCATACTTTCACGCACCACCGTATTGGCAATCGTTGTATCAGAGGTATGAAAAAAGTAGTTGAGTTCTGTGCCTTTCCATCTCGCAGTCACACCGGCATAGTAATCTACCGGAGCGATAAACAACGGCATACCGGCATTCACCTTCACCGCAAAATGATACTGCCTGTTCGTACCATCAAAACGATAATCGTGTTGTTTACCAGACGAATAAGCATAGTAACGAGCCGGAACCGTCAAATTGATTTCGGAAGACGCAACATTATCAAAAAGATAAGGAATCCACTTTCGGGCGCGAACCAGAGCTATCACCCGATCACTTTTGAAAGAGTCGGTTTCGAGTGTATAATCGAGGCGAAGTTCGCACTTCGGAGCATAGAGCAGCCGGATATGCAACCCGTCGCCGGAACGAGTATATGCAATAGAATCGCCGTTACAGGTAAACTTGTGAATGGGGATAATATCAGCAAAATGGAGTCGCAAATCCGATGAAATATCGTTTGCTACCAACGTCAGCAAAGCGTTTACCTGAAGCTGTCTACCTGCCGAATCGAGCTTCATGTCCAAACGGTAAGAAAGAAGCCGTGTCCGGTTTTCTACCGCTTGTCCGTGCCATGCAATCACTAAAACGATGCTTAACCAAACAAGCCGTTTCATAAGTTAGGGTAGCCTTGAAGTCAGGATCAAATCATTTTATCGGATTTCGATCCATTACACATATATTTCCAGAATTTCCGATGTTTTTTGCGGGATAAGAGTAACACTACTTAGCGAAGCCGGTATCAACACTGTTTCACCTTTCACCATCGTTTCGCTGCCTCCGTCGTATGTAATCTCAACCGATCCTTCGATGCACATGTACACTACGAAAGAATCGAGATGATAGTAATCGCGTTCCAGTTTATCCGTTAGTTCAATCAAATTAGTGGTAAAATAATTACACTTAACCAATTCACATGGAACATTGTTCTGTGCCTTCGGATGAGTTTTGGCATCCTCCACGTAGGTAAAATCGATAGCATCCAATGCCTGTTCGGTATGTAACTCCCGCGGATTTCCTTTATCGTCGATGCGATTAAAATCGAACAACCGGTATGTAACATCCGATGCCTGCTGAATCTCGGCTATCAAACACCCTCGACCGATGGCATGTACCCGACCTGCCGGGATATAGAAAACATCCCCTTTCGCAACCGAAATATAATTCATGATCTGCTCCAGCGTTCCATCGGCCAGATGCTTCAGATATTTCTCCCTGTCGACATCGGGAATAAACCCCGAAATAAGCGTAGCATCTTTATCTCCATCCAGAGCATACCACATCTCAGTTTTTCCAAAAGAGTTATGACGCTTGGCCGCCAGCGCATCGTCCGGATGTACCTGAATGGAGAGATCATCGTTTGCATCGATCAACTTAATTAGCAAGGGAAATGTCTGTCCGTAAGCATCAAACACCTTTTTACCTACCAGTTCATCCATATACACCTCTATGAGCTCCGAGATAGTATTTCCAGCCAGGAAACCGTTGGACACCTCCGATTCGTCACCCGGGACACCCGACAACTCCCAGCTTTCGCCAATATTTGGAAGAGAATCGGAGTGCTTACCAAATTGTGCGAGCCGATGGCCACCCCAGATGCGGGTTTTATAAATAGGGTTGAATTTTAAAGGATAAAGAGTCATTCCTGATTCTGTTTAAAAAGTACTTGAATGAGACAAGATTCTATTTTATCTGGAAAATATCTTTTGCCACCAGCTTCTATCGGGTTGATTCAGCTTCTTAGCATTGGCATACGTAATTCGATAGCAATGAATATCATCAACAATGGCCGACTGATGAACATCGTTGCCCGTACATTCGAGCAAAAATCCATCAATCGAATTCAGAGTCAATTTATTGGAGATGGGTATATACACCCTGTAGCTTCGCCATGCTCCATCCTTACGGGCATACGACACAAGACTATCCATCTTGCCAGAGTAGTTTACACGGAGACGTAATCTATTACCGGATGCCTGATCTGCTTTATTGAGTTTTAGTTTATAGGTAAGTAACAATCCCGTTCCTTTCGAAAACTGATTGCTATTGAAACTAAAAGGAATTTTATTGCGAAACGTTCCTGCCGTCATTTCAAATCGACGCGACATCTGCCAAACATCCAACGTGTCGTTTTCGGTAAGCACCGGAATGATCTGCTTATATTTGCCGGCATTCACATCTTTCAACAGTTTCTCCAGACGAAGATTTACATTGTCATAAACAATCGACTGTTTATCGGGATGTACGGCATACCACACCGTCGAACTGTCAAAATCGGCGACCGACACATTGTATTTGTGCAAAATATACCGGTACGATTGCCGCTTGGCACTGTCTATATTTCCTGCAGTGCCTTTGAGGGCATTATATGCGTCCGCCAAATACATCTCATACAACAGGTTGGTCATCTTCTTTTCCGAAAGCACGCCATTCGGAGTAGAGTTGCAAGCCAGCAACAGACACACTATCGAAACATATAGAAGCAGTTTTTTCATGCTTTTTCCTCCGGTTTCAGATCAGTCTGATTTTCCAGTTCATTATCCGACAAATAACGACGATAAAACAACAATATAAGCACCACACCAACACTTACCGCACTATCAGCAATGTTGAACACCGGACGGAAGAAAATAAAATCCTCTCCGCCCCACACCGGAAACCAATCTGGAAAATTGCCTTCAATCAGAGGAAAGTAAAGCATATCAACCACTTTGCCGTAAAAGAGAGAAGCATAGCCTCCGCTCTCGGGCATAAATTGTGCTACCTGACCCATGCTGTCGGAAAACAGCAATCCGTAAAACATACTATCGAGCAAATTGCCTACAGCTCCGGCAAATATCAGGGAAATGCTGACAATATAACCTGTGGGCAACTGGCGCTTAATAATTTTACGAAGATAATACACTAAAAAAATTCCCGCACCGATACGAAACAAACTCAAAAACAGTTTTCCAAACAGTTCCATCCCGAACGCCATTCCGTTATTTTCGATAAAATAGATATGGAACCAACCGAATATCTGCACATCATGTCCAAGTTCAAAATGTGATTTTATAAAGAGTTTGAGTGTCTGATCACATACCAAAATCAGAAAAATCGTCAGAATGGAAATCGTTGTTGTTTTTGAAAGTCGCATAAATAATTGAAATAAAGTAGAGGTGCAGTTTAAATTGTAACTAGCGGCCATCTTAACAAAGTGGCCGCCAGTTACAATCAATATCGTTTATGAAATTATCCGTAAATAATTTTACCATTTTCGTCTTTGAAATCGTTTTCAAAGCTCTTATTATACTGTGTCATGGCTCGAAGACTCATCCCCATGCTCGAAAACCCACCATCGTGAAACAAATTCTGCATGGTAACTTTTTTGGTCAAATCAGAGAACATCACGATACAATAGTCCGCACATTCGTTAGCAGAAGCATTGCCCAGCGGCGACATGCGATTGGAGAAGTCCACCAAACCGTCGAAGCCTTTAATACCGCTACCGGCAGTGGTCATGGTCGGCGATTGTGAAATAGTATTGATACGCACCTTTTTTTCGCGACCGTAGATATACCCAAAACTACGGGTAATCGATTCAAGCATTGCTTTCGCATCAGCCATATCGTTGTAACCAAACAGCGTACGTTGAGCTGCCACATACGACAGCGCCAAAATAGAACCACCCTCGCTGATTGCATCCATTTTCTTGGCCACCTGAATCATTTTATGAAACGAAATAGCAGAAATATCGAGGGTTTTGTTCAACAAATCGTAATCCAAATCATCGTATGTACGTTTTTTACGCACATTAGGAGACATACCGATGGAGTGCAAAACGAAGTCGATTTTACCACCCAATATTTCCTCAGATTTGGCAAATACCTTCTCCAAATCTTCCACACTGGTAGCATCGGCAGGAATCACTTCGACATTGAGTTTCTTGCTCAATTCGTCGATTGTTCCCATCCGAATTGCTAATTCCGTATTGGTCAATGTGATTGAAGCTCCTTCTTCGACGGCACGTTCTGCCACTTTCCAGGCTATTGACATGTCGTTCAGGGCGCCGAAGATAATTCCTCTTTTCCCTTTTAATAAATTGTTTGACATACTGTTACTAATTAAATAATCCTAAATACCTAAACCTCGTGTGTTCAATTAATACCAAAGATTGCACACCGAATAATACTACTTAAAAACACAATCTAATTTACTTACTAGCAGAATAAAACATTGCCTTCAATGTCTTATCCGACCAATTTATCTTGATACAAAACGGTGCAAAGTTAGCAAAAAAACGTATCTTTGCAGCAAAATTCTTCACACCAGCATGACCAACAAAATCCTTATCCTCGATTTCGGGTCGCAATACACCCAACTTATCGGTCGTCGCATCCGCGAACTCAATGTCTACTGCGAAATTCATCCTTACAACCACTATCCGGCTCTCGATGCCACGGTGAAGGGTGTTATTCTCTCAGGAAGTCCCTTTTCAGTTCATCAGGACAATGCGCTGATTCCCGACCTCACTCCGTTTGAAAGAGAAATGCCTATTCTGGGCGTATGTTACGGAGCTCAGTATCTTTGTCACAGCAACGGCGGCAAGGTAGAACCTTCCGACACACGCGAATATGGCCGCGCCATGTTGAATGTTGCGGCATCGCACTCTCCGCTTTTTGCAGGAGTAAGCGAACGCACACAAGTATGGATGTCGCACGGAGATACCATCACCGAAATACCTTCCAATTTCGAACTGATCGCCTCGACCGAAACCGTAAAAAATGCCGCATTCAAAATCAGCGGCGAAAACACCTTCGGCATCCAGTTTCACCCCGAAGTATACCACACCACCGAAGGATCTCAAATTTTGAAGAACTTTGTGGTTGATATCTGCGGATGCCTGCAAGACTGGACTCCCGACTCATTTATCGAGAGCACAGTGAAAGAACTAAAGGCGCAATTGGGGAACGACAAAGTAGTACTTGCACTTTCGGGCGGTGTCGATTCTACCGTAGCCGGCGTGTTACTGCAACGTGCCATCGGCGACAACCTCACCTGTATCTTCGTCAACAACGGACTGTTGCGTAAGAATGAATTTGAGGGTGTACTCGATCGGTACAAAGGCATGAAACTGAATGTAATCGGAGTAGATGCTACGGATCGCTTTCTGAACGACCTGAAAGGCGTGACAGAACCCGAGAAGAAACGCAAAATCATCGGCCGCGACTTTATCGAAGTATTCGATATAGAGGCACACAAAATACAGGACGTAAAATGGCTGGCACAGGGAACTATTTACCCCGATGTTATCGAATCGGTTTCGGTAAACGGCCCCTCGGCAACCATCAAATCGCACCACAACGTGGGTGGCCTGCCCGAAACGATGAAGCTAAAGGTTGTTGAACCATTGCGTCTGCTCTTCAAAGACGAAGTGCGCCGCGTGGGCAAAAGTCTTGGCATTTCGCAGGAATTACTGGGTCGCCATCCCTTCCCGGGACCAGGTCTGGGCGTACGTATTCTGGGCGATGTCACTCCCGAGAAAGTGCGTATTCTTCAGGATGCCGATCATATCTTTATCGAAGGACTTAGAACATGGGGTTTGTATGATTCCATCTGGCAGGCAGGTACCATTCTGCTTCCGGTAAAATCGGTGGGCGTGATGGGCGACGAACGCACTTACGAAAACACCATTGCACTGCGTGCCGTTCACTCAACCGATGGTATGACGGCCGACTGGGTTCATCTCCCGTACGACTTCATGGCACAGGTGTCCAACGACATTATCAACAAAGTACGTGGTGTAAACCGCGTAGTTTACGACATCAGCTCCAAACCACCCGCAACCATTGAGTGGGAATAACATCAATTCGCCAATTTGAAAATATGCCAATTAGACAATGAATCTGATCTGACATATTTACTATAAATCACGACAAAAGAACATAGTACCCCCGACGGGCTTTGTTCTTTTGTCGTTTATTTTCAAATTTCCACATTTTCAAATTTTCAAATCGGATGCTCATAGATACCCATTCACACATCTACCTTCCCGAGTTCGATGAAGACCGGACGGAAGTCGTCAACCGGGCGAAAGCGGCCGGAGTGGCTCATATTATACTGCCGAACGTAGATAAAGAGACGCTGGAACCGATGCTGGCACTCGAAGCTACCGAACCAGATTATTTCAGCGCAACCATTGGACTACATCCGACCAGTGTGAATGCTGCATACAAAGAAGAATTGACGTGGGTGAAGAGCGAACTCGACCGCCGTCCTTACTGTGCGATTGGCGAAGTGGGCATCGATCTTTACTGGGACAAAACTTTTCGTGAACAACAAATCGTTGCTTTCGAACAACAGCTGCAATGGGCTATAGACTACGATCTTCCGGTCATTATCCATCAGCGCGATGCCTTTGAAGATACCATTGCCTGCGTGGAAAAATACAACTGCGACAAACTGAGGGGTATCTTTCACAGCTTCGGCGATTCCGTCGAATTTGCCCACCGCATATTATCGCTCGGCAACTTCTACCTGGGTATTAACGGAGTGGTTACCTTCAAAAACTCGAAATTGAGTAACGTACTCGAACAACTGTCGCCCGAAAATCTGGTACTGGAAACCGATGCCCCCTACCTCACTCCGGCTCCCTATCGCGGCAAGCGCAACGAAAGCGCTTACGTACTACTGGTTGCACAAAAGCTGTCCGAAATTTACCCAAAACCTGTGGATGAAATTATTCACATAACAGGAAGAAACGCCACTGCATTGTTCCGTTTGTAAATACAAATCACACCTACAACATAAATTTCTGTTTCAAAACAAAAAAAAGCGTTGCTCTGATTTCTTCAATAGATATCAGCACAACGCTCGTTATTTTTCTGTAAATATTACCCGTTTCTTTCGTAAATAACCGCTTAGAAGGGCATATCGTCATGCGCTTCGGCCGGTCCCGGATCGAAAGTCGGATCGATTGGCGGCATAGATTCTCCCTGAACACTTGCATTAGCCAGTTCTATTTTCCACGCTTTCAAATCGGTATACCATCTCTGGTTATACTCACGGCTTTCAATATCGAAATCGATCTTCAGTTTATTGCCGGGTTGCAATTGATTTGCGTCAATTTTATCGCCCCATACAGAGATACATATTTTTTTAGGATACTGATCTTCTGTTTCTACAACAATGTTTTGTTTTCTCCATTCCCCTTTTGAACTTGTACCGGTTTGAAGCGGTAATAATTCTATTAATTTGGCCGTAAGCTGCATTTTTTGAAATAATTTGAATTAATACACAAGGAGATAACACCATGTTATTCCGTGGCACAAACTTACTCAAAATAATTTGATTTTAACAGAAGATAATTATCGAAAACCGATTTAATAGCAACCGTTGAGTCCTCAACACGTTGGAATTGAATGACTCTTTGTCAACATCATTTTTCTTCGATCAGCTATTGTCGCAATCAGAATAAATCCCTACTTTTGCATCCGCTTTCAACCAAAGGAGAGGTGCTCGAGTGGTTGAAGAGGCACGCCTGGAAAGCGTGTAAACCTCTAAAGGGTTTCACGAGTTCGAATCTCGTCCTCTCCGCTTTTAATAGTTTTCCGGGAAGCCGGCAAATTCTTTTGAAAGTTCCAAAATAGTCTGAAAAGGTTTGTTTTTTCTTGTATTTTTAAAGACAAAACAATAACTTTGCATCATCAAATTGTTCTGTGGTGTAATGGTAGCACAGCAGATTCTGGTTCTGCTCGTCTGGGTTCGAGTCCTAGCAGAACAACCATTAAAAAGAAATCCTTGTCGATAAATTTCGGCAAGGATTTCTTTTTTCCCCTTAGCAGGATAACACGGCACCAAGTCAAAATAAAAAAGCGTCCTACTTGGACGCTTTTTTATTTTGACTTGGTTTATTCTTTTTATTGAGAATCTCCTTCGACTCCATCAGTTTCAGGAAATCGGGATTTACACTCAATCGCCCCCGAGACAATTCGCGTAGATCGTCGAATATTTTCCGATCCTCAACCACCTCCTTGTTCCAGGTAAGGTAACATTTTTTCATATGATTGGCGATCAACAGCAGCAATTGATCTTTCTGCTCTCCCTCCGGAAATGCCACCGCTTTTTCGATCATCTGTTCCAACACCCGTCCATAATGAGGATAGCGGATAGATTTATTGGCAAACGGAATTTTATCGGGATGCGAATAAAGATTCTCCTTTTTCAACACTTCGCACGGATAATCAATATCGAGCTTAAAGTCGGACATAATTGCCAAATGATCCCACAACTTATGTTTAAAGTTGTTGATATCACGTAAATAAGGGAACAGGTTCCCCATAATGGAAATAATGGTCTGAGCACAGCGAGCACGCTCCTTCGGATCTTCAATTGTGACAGCGTGTTGCACCATTCGCTGAATGTTGCGGCCGTATTCTGGTAGTATCAATGTTTGTCTTTTTGCGTATTCCATATTCAATTTCTCCCATCACTCCATAACAGAGGATAAAACTGAGACAAAGGTACGCAATTTTTATCGCTTAATAATCTATTTTCATTTGGGTTGAAAGAAAACAGCATAAATAACGTATTTTTGCAATAAGTATACTCTCAGGATAATTATTCTATTTACACACATTTAACGCCTAGTTTATGCGCAAAATTCTGGTAACTTTACTTCTATTGAACCTTGCAACAACATGGGGACACGCCAATACCACGCCAACGGTCTATCAAATCGATATTCGGAAAGAGATTGGTGCCACCACGTGGATTTATCTGAAAAAAGGATTTGTCGAAGCAACCAAAGCCAATGCCAAGCTAATTATTGTACGCCTCAACACCTACGGAGGTGAAGTGGTGTATGCCGACTCGATGCGAACACGCATACTAAACAGCAAAATTCCGGTCATCGCATTTATCGACAATAATGCAGCTTCGGCCGGTGCCCTCATTGCTATTGCCTGCCAGAAAATATACATGCGCACCGGAGCCAGTTTGGGTGCAGCCACCGTGGTCGATCAAACCGGAGGACAAATGCCCGATAAGTACCAGTCGTATATGCGGGCCACCATCCGTTCTACTGCCGAAGCACACGGCAAAGACACGATAATTTCGGGGAAAGATACCTTGATTCAATGGCACCGCGATCCCCACATTGCCGAAGCAATGGTCGACAACCGTATTGCCATTCCCAATGTGGTCGATGCCGGACGAACGCTCACACTGACCACCGACGAAGCGATCAAGAATCACTATTGCGAAGGGAAAGCCGAATCGGTTGACAACATTCTTACCAAAAATTTAGGAATGAAAAAATACAATCTACAGGTGTTCAAACCCTCGACTCTGGACAACCTGACAGGATGGCTCAACAACTCATTGGTACGTGCTCTTTTAATTATGATTATCATTGCCGGAATCTATTTTGAACTGCAAACTCCGGGATTCGGCATACCGATCATTGTGGCCATTATTGCCGCGGCGCTCTATTTTGCCCCGCTTTACCTCGTAGGCTCGGCCGCCGGATGGGAAATCATGCTCTTTTTCATCGGGTTGGTCTTACTTGCTCTTGAAATATTTGTAATTCCCGGCTTCGGCTTTGCCGGCATATCGGGAATAATCTTAATAATTTGCGGATTAACACTTAGTATGATTGACAACACCAACTTCGATTTCAGCCGGGTTCCCGGCGGTGAAATAGCGATCGCCCTATTCACTGTACTCATCAGTATTGCTGTAGCCTTCGGACTATCCATCTATTTTTCCAACAAAATCGGTAAAAAAGGAATTTTCAGAAGAGTGGCTCTCGAAACCGAACAGGATATTGCCCAGGGATTTGTGGGCGTTCCTACCGAACCTCAACAGATTGTAGGGAAAATAGGTATTGCAGCTACTGTTTTACGTCCCTCGGGCAAGGTAATGGTGGAAAGTAGTTTCTATGATGCCGTATCGGAACATGACTTTATAGAACAGGGAACTCCTATTAAAGTAACGCGCTATGAAGCCGGACAGGTTTACGTGATAAAAAGCGAAGAATAACCATTTGGTTTGTAATATTGCGATTTATCACAAGCGGGCATTGTCAGTCTCTGCGAAAAAGCCTACTTTTGTAGCCGCAAAATTCATACCTAAACAAATAGCTAGAATGTTAGTAATCGGCATTGCAGGAGGAACCGGATCAGGAAAGACAACCGTCGTTCGAAAAATAATCGATCGGTTGCCTGCCGACGAAGTAGTGGTACTACCTCAGGACTCATACTACAGAGACAGTTCACACATCCCCCTCGAAGAAAGGCTGGAGATAAATTTCGACCATCCGAATTCGATCGAGTTTGATCTGTTGACAAAGCACGTAGAAGAGCTTAAAAAGGGAAATTCAATAGAGCAACCGATCTACTCCTATCTCACTTGTACGCGAGACGAAAAAACCATCTCCATTTCTCCCCGCGATGTCATTATCATTGAGGGCATACTGGCACTCACTCACCCGGAGTTACGTGACCTGATGGATTTGAAAGTTTTTGTCGATACCGATCCCGACGACCGCCTGATTCGCGTCATCAATCGCGATATTATCGAGCGGGGACGTTCGGCTGCGAATACGATGGAACGTTACCAGACAACGGTAAAGCCGATGCACCTGCAATTCATCGAACCGACCAAACGATTTGCCGATCTTATTATTCCTCAGGGAGGTAGCAACGAAATAGCCATCGACATCCTCACCATGTATATTGAACAAAATCTGGGGGTTGAAGTAAAAAAATAGTCATCACCTCGTTTATCTCATTCATATGCTATCGCTTCCACTTCCCTTTATAGAACGAACCAAAACGTTATTACACTCCGAGTGGGAAGCCTTTGAGCAAGCGCTACAGCAAGATGCTCCGATCAGTATCCGTCTGAATAACAAAATAAATCCAGATTTATCCTACAAGCGGGTTCCCTGGTGCAAATCGGGATACTACCTGCCCGAACGTCCGCTTTTTACAGCCGATCCTCTTTTTCATGCCGGATGCTACTATGTGCAGGAAACGGGATCCATGTTTATCGAACAAATCATTAAACAACACGTCACTCATCCCGTTCAGGCACTCGACCTTTGCGCTGCTCCCGGAGGCAAATCCACGCATCTGTCCAATTTATTACCCGAAAGTAGTTTTCTGATAGCAAACGAAACCATACGCCAACGCGCTCATATTCTGGCAGAGAATATGCAAAAATGGGGAAATCCCGATGTGGCCGTTACCTGTAACTCAGCTGCGGATTTCGGGAAGCTAAAAGCGATGTTCGATCTGATTGTGGCGGATGTACCCTGTTCCGGCGAAGGAATGTTTCGAAAAGATCCGGCCTCTATCGAAGAGTGGTCGCCGGCCAATGTAGAGCTGTGTGCTGCGCGTCAGCAAAGCATTATAAACGACGTTTGGCCCGCACTGAAAGAGGGTGGAATACTCATTTACAGCACCTGCACATACAATCGCAGCGAAGACGAAGCCAACATAAAATGGATCGTTACCGAGCTGGGAGCCGAAGTATTATCGGTCAATATCAGTCCGGAGTGGCAAATAACCGAAAGCGACGGATGTTACCGTTTTTTTCCACACAAGACGGAAAGCGAAGGTTTTTTTATTGCCGTATTACGCAAAACTGCTTCATCCGAAGGTTTGCACAAACGCAGCAAAAGCCACAGCGACGCAAAAAGCAGGCAAACGCTGCTAAAACCGGACGCTTTTTCAAACTATCTGATTGGACAGGACTGGTTTTATCGAAAAGACAAAACCTACATCTACGCCTACCGCAAACAATTCGACGAGATTGTTTCAATTATTAACGCAAATTTGAACCCGCTCTTCACAGGCATCATGCTGGGTGAGCAAAAAGGAACCGATTTTATTCCCCACACAGCATTCGCGCTATCGAAAGCGCTAAATACGAACAATGTATCTCCGACTGAAGTCGACTGGGCAACCGCCATCTCTTATCTGAAACGCGAAGCCATCCAACTTCCCGACGCGCGCAAAGGATATATTCTGCTCACATACCACAGCCTTCCATTGGGATGGGTCAAGAACTTAGGAACACGCGCCAACAACCTCTACCCGACCGAATGGCGCATCCGCATGGCGCTTGACACAAAGACGATTCGGAAAAGTCCGCTACTGACAAACAATTTATAACACAATTTGTGTATATTTGTCCCGGTTAATAATAGTTTTCTATCATCGTTTCCTTGTTACCTGAATCGTTATGCAAATAAAAGTTTTAGTTGCGTACGCCTCTAAACACGGGGCTACTGAAGAAATTGCGGAAAGAATAGGGTTAATACTGAGCCAGCATAGCTTTCTGGTCGACGTATTACCGGTAAATGAGGTGGTTTCCCTAACACCTTATCAGGTTATTATTGCAGGCAGTGCCGTGTACTTCGGACAATGGCGACACCAAGTGGCAAAGTTCCTTCGAAAAAACAAGCACGAGCTGGCCAAGAAAAAAACATGGCTTTTTTCAAGCGGTCCTACCGGCAACGGCAATCCGATAGAAATAATGAAGGGATGGAAATATCCGCCCACACTCCAATTGGTCATTTCGGCCATTAAACCTTGCGACATTGCGCTATTCCACGGACAGCTCAACCTCGAAACCATGAATGTATTCGAACGGTTTATCATCAACAAACTCAAGGTTCCGGTAGGTGACTTCCGGGAGTGGGAAGCAATCGAAGCCTGGGCAAAACATATTGCAGAACAACTCGACACATCCGATTAAGAGGTACGTCTATTTTTCGATCTCCTTTTTCAGCATGGCCAACGCCGCAATAGCCGAACGCACGATATTTTTGTCGCGAAACTGACCGAAATGATAACATTCGCTCACTACCTTATCCTTCACAGCGACAGCTATCCATACCGTCCCAACAGGTTTTTCAGCTGCACCGCCCAAAGGTCCGGCCACTCCTGATGTAGCAACAGCCACATCGGCATTAAACTGCAACTGGGCTCCACGTACCATCTGCTCCACCACCTGACGACTTACCGCTCCGTGCCTCTCCAAATCGGCCTCTGCTACATGAAGCAACCGATGTTTTATTTCATTGGCATAGGCCACCACGCCCCCCTTAAAATAATCGGAGCTTCCCGATACAGAAGTAATTAAATGAGCTATATATCCACCGGTACAACTCTCGGCAGTAGCCATGGTCAGTTTTTTTGCACGCAGCAGATCTCCGACAACCTCCTGTGGAGTAATATCGTCCAAGGCAAAAATAGCATCGCCCAAAATCGGTTGCACTTTGGCAACCTCGGCATCAAGTACCGCCGACAATGTTTCCCGATCTTCCGACACAGCGGTCAATCGCAAACGCATCAATCCGATTTGAGGCAAGTAAGCCAGCTTAATGTACGACGGCAAATTACGCTCCCAACTTTCGAGCTTAATGGCCAATGCCGATTCGGTATAACCACTGACAATAATATGCCGATGCTGCAACGACGACACGTTGAAATGCGTCTTCAGACGAGGAATAATCTCATTCGTCATCACCGTTTTCATTTCGGCAGGCACTCCCGGCATGGAGACCACTATTTTCCCATCGCGTTCGAACCAGGTTATGGGTGCCGTACCAACCGTATTGGAAATAACGGTTGCATCTTCAGGCACCATGGCCTGACTACGGTTCAATTCATTCATCGCTCCGGGACGACCGGCAAAAAAGCGTTCCACATCATTGTAGATTCTTTCACTAAAGACCATGCGCGTCTTGAAAAACCCGCAAAGCGTCTGCAACGTGATATCATCATTTGTCGGCCCAAGTCCTCCGGTTATCAACACTATATCCGATTTGTGCAGCAAACGACCCAACGTTTCTGTAATTTCGGCAGCATCATCGCCTATCGATGTAATGCCCCGTACCCGAAATCCCTCTTTGGCAAGTTCGGCTCCCATCCAAGCCGAATTGGTATCGACAACCTGCCCCAAGAGCAGTTCATCTCCGATTGTTATAATTTCAACATTCATACAATTTCAAATCAATTTATTATATCCTGATACGATGGAACCTCTTTCAGGTAGCTCATCTGCATCGATTCATAATCCAACCTGCAACAATAGTGTTTCAACCCATTGCTAACCAACAAATATTCGACCTTCAGCTGCCAAATATAACGGGCAATCTGATCGAAGGTAGCCTGTGTAATTTCAACATCGGGAGCTTTGAATTCCGCCACAAGCAACGGATTACCAAACACATCGTACACCACCGAATCGCAACGGCGTGTCAATCCGTTCTGCTTCAACGAAATTTCATTTCCCATCCGGGCTGCCGGAAAATTTTTATCATTCACCAAAAATTCGACCACATTCTGCCGAACCCACTCTTCGGGAGTCAACGCCACATAACGCTTCCGTAAGCGATCGAAAACAAACCGTTTACCCTCTTTTTCTTTTACACGAAACGTATACGATGGTAAATTCAACAACATAAAAAGTGATTGTGATAACAATAATAATCGGTGCAGCGAAAGCAATTTTGTCAACAAAAACACAAAGTTACGATCTTCATTTGTAATTTTGAAAATAAATAGGTACTTGGTAGCAACTATTTTGCTAATTTTGCAAAACTAATATGTTGCAATTTGTATGTCATCTAACCTACACTCCAAAGAAAATCTCGAATTCATAACCGTGGCCGCTGAATTTTGCCTATTTCTGGAACAAATTTCGGGAATAGACAAGCAACAATTTCTAAGCCGAGTCGTCAAATTTTTGCCTCTTCTCTATCTAAAAACATCTTTACTTATCGAAGAAAGAGATGATTACGAGACCGAGCCCGAACGAATCGTAACGGAAACAGATTACGAACTTATGAGAGGTAACGTGGCCTCTATTTTGGGAATGGATGACAACTATCTTGAAGTTTTTCATCCCGATATGCAATACTCCGATACCCCAATTGCCGCAGCGGTCTCTGAAAACATGGCTGACATTTATCAGGAATTGAAAGATTTTTTGTATAATTGCCAGTTGGGCGACGATGAAGCAATGCAAGATTCGTTGACCTATTGCCTGGTCGCTTTCCGCTCTCATTGGGGACAAAAATTGCTCAATTCACTGCGGGCGCTGCATCAGGTTTTCTACAACGAGAATAATGACAATGAAAACAACTCAGAAATATCCCCTACCCAATCCGATGATAGTCGTGATATATCTTTTTTCAAACATCAGCAAAACAAATAATGTTTCTTGCTAAAAAAGAACTATAATGACCTATCAATCATCAATAAGCAAAGAATCGATCGCTTCATTACCAACAGCTGCCTTTGATGGCAAAATCATCGTTGTGCATTCTGTCGAAGAGTTGGAATATGCCGTAGATTATTTATCTGCACGTCCTCTCATTGGCTTCGACACCGAAACAAAACCAGCGTTTACGCGCGGACAGACACACAAAGTTGCCCTTTTACAATTATCAACCGACGAAATTTGCTTTTTGATTCGCCTCAACGAACTGGGATTACCCCAAATACTGGTAGATCTACTCAATAATACAAGCGTCAAAAAGATAGGGCTCTCTCTTCGTGACGACTTCAAAGCTTTGCGTAAACGCGCTCACATCCATCCCGACAGCTTCATCGACCTACAGGATGTCGTTCTGGATTACAACATCAAAGACCAGAGCCTGCAAAAGATATATGCCATTCTTTTTGGAAAACGCATTTCCAAATCGCAACGCTTATCCAACTGGGAAGCTGCAGAATTAACGCCGGCACAACAGCTTTATGCCGCAACCGACGCATGGGCATGCCACCAGATTTATCAAAAACTCACACAAGACGCATGACACTACCTAAAATAACCCTCAAAAAAGGAAAAGAAGAAGCATTACTGCGCTTCCATCCCTGGATTTTTTCCGGCGCCATTCACCGTATCGAAGGGAACCCCGAAGAAGGCGACATTATTGAAGTATATAACGCCCAACAACAGTGGATCGCAGTAGGATACTATCAAATCGGAAGCATAACGGTTCGTGTGCTCTCTTTTACACCCACGGCAATCGACACCGACTTCTGGCTACAGAAGATTCAAAACGCCTACAACCTTAGGGTAACACTGGGGTTAGCCGAAAACAGACAAAACACCACGTATCGTCTTGTTCACGGCGAAGGAGATAATCTTCCGGGGTTGATTATTGACGTTTACGATACCACTGCGGTGGTTCAGGCTCACACGGTGGCTATCCACAAAATTCGGCACACCATTGCCTCCATATTGACACAAACAGTCAAAGGCCTTGAGAATGTTTATTACAAATCGGAAGGCACTTTACCCTTCAAAGCGGATGTAACTCCCGAGAACACCTATTTAATCGGGCAAGAGACCGACTGCATCGCCATGGAGCACGGACTCCGTTTTCATGCCGATTGGTTGCGCGGACAAAAAACAGGTTTTTTCGTAGATCAACGCGAGAACCGCTTACTGCTCGAGAAATATGCCAAAGATCGTTCTGTCCTTAATATGTTTTGCTACACAGGAGGCTTTTCTTTCTATGCCTTGCGTGGCGGCGCCAAGCTAGTACACTCTGTCGATAGCTCTGCAAAAGCAATAGAACTTACGAATAAAAACGTAACTCTTAATTTTCCAGAAGAAACGCGTCATGAGGCTTTTGCCGTCGATGCCTTCAAATTTTTAGAACAAGCCAAAGACAAATACGACCTGATTATTTTAGACCCCCCGGCATTTGCAAAACACAAGAATGTGATCAGCAATGCACTTCAGGGCTATCGCAAACTGAATGCTAAAGCGTTTGAGCAGATCAAACCCAACGGCATTTTGTTCACTTTTTCCTGTTCTCAGGTTGTCTCCAAAGAGCAATTTCGTTTGGCTGTCTTTTCGGCAGCGGCTCAATCGGGCAGAAAAGTGCGCATACTCCACCAATTAACACAGCCGGCCGATCACCCCATCAATATTTACCATGCCGAAGGTGAATATCTAAAAGGTCTAGTTTTGTATGTAGAATAGATCTTTACTCAGCATATTATCAGGCATGTATATGTCAACAAAACAAACAAGTTATAAACTACGTTAACGCATTACGTTTTTTTATGCAGTTATTTGGAAAACGCAGAAAGACATTGTACCTTTGCACTGTGTTTTTCATGGTATTAGATTTAAGGTTAACAAGGATTGTGGTTGTCGCGACGACAACCCTTTTCTTTTTTAAATAGCCTCGATATTCAACTCCAAACTTCACTGCAAAGCAGCCAATCAATACGAGATGCAAACACACCATTTCATCGTCTACTCACTCCTCACTTCACCACACAAAAACACAAACAACTGATAATCAAAGAATAAATCAGTCCAAACAGCGATCCAATTCGTAAATATATATTAATATTCAAAAATATAACCAAAAATATTTGGTTAACCAGTTTAGAACACCTTATCTTTGCACTGTGTTTTTCATGGTATTAGATTTTAAGGTTAATAATTGATTGTGGTTGTCGGGAGACAACCCTTTCTTTTTTAAACTACACCCAAACAGAACCAGCTTCGCATTCCTCCACGCCCCACTAGTCATCATTCACTTAATGAACAACGCAAATAAATCTCCAGGACAAAACACGGATAAGGCTCATACTACCCACGCAACATTTTCTTGTGTATTCGCTCCACCAATCCACACAACAAAGAATACTTTTTCTAAAAAACAAGAATAAGCAAAAATAACAACAAATATTAATTGGACAACCAATAAAAAGCAATCCACAATACAACCAACAAACTACTTAAAAGCCATTTACACCAACACAAACCAATCAAAAACACAAATGTGTATTTATATATCACAATATACACAAATTTATTTGGTTGACCAGTTTAAAACTCATTATCTTTGTGCTGTGTTTTTCATGGTATTAGATTTTAAGGTTAATAATTGATAGCGGTTGTCGGGAGACAACCCTTTCTTTTTTAAATCATTGCAGCTACAATACATTGAACAACAATTACACTCACAGCAAAAAACCTTAAAATAAGTCTTCTCAACACACATCTTCCCCTCCAAGCTTCAAACATCTATTAATCAACATAAAAAAAACGCAAAAAATTTGGTCAACCACCCATTTTACCCTTACCTTTGTACTGTGTTTTTCATGGTATTAGATTTAAGGTTAATAATTGATTGTGGTTGTCGGGATGACAACCCTTTCTTTTTTTAAATCAAATGTTCCATCCCACTCCACACCGAACGTTTATTCCACTATCTTTGCATCAGTTTATCTGTTTTATACCAAGTCCTATGATCAGCTCACGATCGTTCCGAAAATATATTCTTACTCTCTTCATAGCCGTTTGTTCCTTATCGACAGCTTTAGCGCAAAAATCTTTTGCCCCCGGAGAGGTATTGACCTATAAAGCCTATTACCATTGGGGTGTTTTATGGTTACCGGCCGCAAACATCACCCTCAGAGTTCTTCCAAATGAAAATCCCCGTTTTTTAACCATCAAGGCAAACGGAGTAAGTTTCAAACGGTATGATCTCTTTTTCAAAGTCCGCGAGAGTTTCGAATCTACAATATTCAAAAACACCCTATTGCCGATAGAGGCAAGACGCAATGCAATAGAAGGATCCTATTCGGCGAAAGAACACTACCGCTTTAACGATTCGGCTAATACGATCGATTATAATATTTCGGTAAATGACGGCAAGACAAAAGATGCCGGACGAATAGAGAAAGCCGATGGATATTTCGATATGCTTTCGGCCGCCTACTACATACGCGAATACGACTATTCCAAACTGAGACTGAACGAAAAGATACGCGTACACACCGTCATCAACGGAAAAGCATACCCAATCGAAATACAATACGTTGGGAACGAATCATGCAAAGATGGCAACAATAGATCCCGCCTGTGTGCCAAATTTTCAGCCAGTACGGTTCCCGGCACTGTTTTCAAAGGAAATGAACGCATTGCCATCTGGATGAGCCTCGACTCCGCCAAAATACCGGTAAAAGTTACTTCCAAATTAAAAATCGGAGAGGTAAACGTAGAACTTACCGGCGCTCAGGGCACAAAATAACACCCAAGCATTTGACTGATAATTGAAAATTATGTAACTTGCAGTGTTATTCGTCTGACACATAACTGCATCACACATTTTTCATATTATGAGAGTTATCGACCTGATAAACAACAGCAAAACGACTGCCTTTTCGTTTGAAATTCTGCCTCCACTCAAAGGGAACAGTGTTGATCTGGTTTACAAAACCATCGATTTACTACGCCCCTTCGACCCGAAATATATCAACATCACCACACACCGGAGTGAAATTGTCTACAAAGAAACCGGACCCAACCTGTTTCAACGCGTGGCCGAACGACATCGCCCCGGTACGGTGGCCATAGCTGCTGCCATTCAAAACAAATATAAGGTCAATGTTGTTCCCCACATCATTTGCAGCGGATTTTCCAAAAGCGAAACAGAATACGCCCTGATCGATCTCCAGTTTTTGGGCATTACCGACCTGCTGGTTCTGCGTGGAGATAAGGCAAAGCAAGACAAAGCCTTTATTCCCGGCGAAGAGGGACATGCCCATGCAATCGATCTGCAACAGCAAATCAACGATTTCAACAGCGGGAAGTTTATGGATGGCTCAATTATCAAGCAGCCGGTATCGACCTTCTCGTACGGCGTTGCCGGTTACCCCGAAAAGCATGATGAAGCCCCCAATCTGGATTCCGACATACATTGGGTGAAGGAAAAGGTGCGTTTGGGTGCCGATTATGTGGTTACCCAAATGTTTTTCGACAATGAAAAGTATTATGCTTTCGTGGAACGTTGCCGCAAAGAGGGAATCACGGTGCCAATTATTCCGGGTCTAAAGCCGATTACACTGATGAATCAATTGACCATTTTGCCAAAAATTTTCCACGTGGATATTCCCGAACCTTTAGCCACCGAGCTTGCCAAATGTACAACGGATGCCGAAGCACTCGAAGTAGGCGTAGAATGGTGTACGATGCAGGCGCTGGACTTGAAACAGCACGGAGTACCCAGTATCCACTTCTACACAATGATGGCTACGCAAAGCGTAAAACGCGTGGCCGAGAAAGTATATTAACTCCAGAACAAAGACAACCGTCTCTGAAGTCTTTATTCTTTGTTCTTTTATCTTTGCTCTAAAATGTCCGAAGCCTGTTCGCTATATGAATTGAACGAACGGATCAAAGATGCACTTTCCGTTTCATTCTCTCAGCCTTTATGGGTAAAAGCTGAGATTAGCGAGATACGCGAAAATGCGAACGGACATTGCTACCTCGAACTGATTGAAAAGGACGCAAAAAGCGACCGCATTACCGTACGGAACAAAGCCACCATCTGGTCGTTTACCTACCGGATGCTGAAACCTTACTTTGAAACTGCCACCGGAGAAGAGCTACATGCCGGCGTAAAAATTCTGATCGCATGCACGGTCGAATACCACGAACTGTACGGATTGAGCCTCAACATCTCCGACATCGACCCGACCTACACTCTCGGTGAAGTTGCCCTCCGACGCCAACAAATCATCAATCAGCTGCAGGAAGAGGGCATTGTCGATATGAATAAAGAGCTGGAAATGGCCGTTACTCCTCAACGCATTGCCGTTATCTCTTCGGCAACCGCCGCCGGATATGGCGATTTTTTGGATCAACTACAAGGCAACAGCTTCGGTTTTCAATTTTACCCTCACCTTTTCCCTGCCATCATGCAAGGGGACCGATCCGAACAGTCGCTTATCGAAGCATTGGACAAAGTTTATCAACATACCGACAAATTTGATGCCGTAGTCATTATCCGGGGTGGTGGCGCCACAGCCGATTTGAGCTGTTTCGACCGCTATTCGCTAGCTGCACACTGCGCACAGTTTCCTTTGCCTGTGCTAACCGGCATCGGGCATCAACGCGACAATACCATTCTCGATATAGTAGCACACGCCTGCCTAAAAACACCTACAGCCGTTGCAGAATTCCTGATTAACCGGATGCAGAAAGCACAGGGTTTGTTGGAAGAACAAAAAGAAAACATGGTTCAAATCATTGACGAGATAAGCGAAATGCACGCTAACAGTTTGAAAGAACGTACGCGTAAATTACCACAGCTTTTGCTTGGACGCACTACGGAGCGCAAAATGCAATTGGAGCGTTACCAATTACAACTCAAACAGAAAGCAAAGACAAACATTACCAATCGGAATCAGAAACTATCGGGATATTGTCAGCCACTATCCGTTCTGACGAACCGAATGATTCGGGAACAACGGCACCTTCTGGAACAAAAAGAGCTACAACTGAAATACATCAACCCACTCACCATCCTAAATAAGGGATATACCATGACTTATGCCAACGGAAAACGGGTAACCAGTGTCGCCGATGTGCAATCCGGCGACCGCATTACAACGGCATTTAAGGATGGAAATATAGAAAGTGTTGCAGAATAAAAAAGAGAGCCGACAGAATATTAAATTCTGTCGGCTCTCTTTTTTAAATATTGAAATCTTAATCTTGGAATTCAGTTATTCTCCCACATAAACCGGTTCGGAAGCAACACTCTCCTGATGCAGACGATTGAGAGAGGTTATGACATATTTTGCCTTTTCCTTCGGATCGGGAACAATGTAGTACGGATCACGCGCAATTTTCACAATCCTTGCTCCGTTGGTTAAATCGATATTTTCATTCAGACCAAAACGGTAGATGCAATAGTAAGCCGATTGCTCCAACTCTTTTTTCGCCGGAGAACTCTGCCAGATTACCTTCAACTTGCAGTTATCAATCGTAAAGCGCAGACCCGAGATTGGCGCGGGAGCTGCTTTTTCCATCGTCGAATAGCCAGGAATCAATGAAGGAATGCGTTGATAGTGTTGCGCCAACGTATCGAGCGATCCGAATGGATTCTCGCGCATCTGATACCCCGACCACCAGATATTGCCCTGAATATTGGGAGTTTCACGGATCAACCGCATCTTTTCCGCAAATTGCGTTTTGCTCGGATCTTTCAAATCTTTTTCGTTGAAAGTAGTGATGCTTTGTCCGACATAAACGTTGGTTCCGTAGCTATTCTTACTCCACCAGTCAACCAGCGTTGCATAATCAGCCGCTTTGTGTCCTATTTTCCAATAAAGCTGCGGAGCCACATAATCGACCCAACGGTTTTTCTGCCAGAGCAACACGTCGGCATAGAGGTCATCGTAGTTGGCAAGACCATTCGTTTTACTACCGCTACCATCGGGAGTACTGCCCACATTACGCCAAATACCGAACGGACTCACGCCAAACGCCACCCAGGGCTTTTCGTGATGCACGGTTTCGTACACCTCTTTGATAAGCTGGTCTACGTTATTGCGTCGCCAGGCAGCACGGTCTTCTTTCCCGAAGCCCTGCTTTTTCGCGTATTTTTTGAACGATTTTGTATCGTTAAATTCTTCCCCTTTCTCAGGATATGGATAGAAATAGTCGTCGAAATGGATACCGTCGACATCATACCGCTCCACAATATCTTGTACCACTTTGTTCACAATCTTCCGCGATTCGGGTTGACCCGGATCGAAATACAACTGTTTGCCATAGTGGATAAAGAGCTTGGAATGTTTCTTGTTCATCTTCGACAACACTTCCGACTCGCTACTGGTGACGCGGTAGGGATTAAGCCACGCATGCAGCTGCATTCCACGCTTGTGGCACTCTTCAATCATAAAGGCAAGCGGATCCCACATCGGATTGGGAGCTTTACCCTGCTCACCAGTCAGGTAGCGACTCCAGGGCTCCAGTTTCGACTCATAAAACGCATCGGCTTGCGGACGAACCTGAAAGATAACGGCATTCATGCCTGCTTTCTGAAAACTATCGAGCATATTGATCCACTCTTTCTGAATGGCTTCTGCCTTCATAGTTCGGTATTTCCAGTTGCCGACCGTATGAATCCACACACCGCGAAACTCATATTTGGGAACTACTTCCGCATAAGCCGAAAGCGAAATAAGGCAAGCTAATGCTAATGTCAGAAGGGTTCTGATATTTTTGCAATTCATTATAAAAATTCTGGATTGATTATTTGCTAACGTAATAGATAATTGTTTCTCTGGCAGCCTCGACGTTTGGCGTTAGAGCATGATAGAGGATTTTTTCATCCGAAACATATTCCGGCAGATTCACTTCTTCTACTTTAAAACCGACAGAGCGCATCCGGTCGGCATAATCGCGACCGTACTCACGCACGTGGTCTTTCTGCCCGAAATGTTTGAGACGATCTTCGGGCGAGGTAATCGTTTTATCTTCGTAGGTCACCGCACGATCGATATTGACCGGAGACTGAATAATGCCCCACCCGCCAGGTTTCATTACCCGATAGAGTTCGCGCATGGCCAGCAAATCATCCTCCACGTGTTCGAGAATGTGGTTACAAAAAATCACATCGAACTTGTTTTCCTCGAAAGGGATTGCCTGAATATCCATCTTCACACGAGCCAGCGGCGATTCCAGGTCGGCCGAATAGTAATCGACGTTCGACATGGCACCGAAACGTTTGATAAAACAGTACTCGGGAGCAATGTGCAGCATCACGCTTTGGTTTGTAAAAAATTCAGTTTTGGCCTGCAAAAAGAGCCAGATCTGACGGTGACGTTCCAGCGACAAACACGAAGGACAAAGTGCATTTTCGCGCGAATTGACATAGCCATAGGGCAGTAATTTACGAAAACGGCGATGACACACCGGACATTCGTATTTACTACCCACATAAAACACGGAACTGGCTCTTACAGCCACATGAGCGAAAAGTTGCAGATATTTGCGGGGAATATGGTTCAGCACGAACCGGATAAGCTTCTTCATTATTTAATGTAGCATTTTATAAACTAACTCTTTCAACAGATCACCGGCGTCGGTCGACACGTTCTCGATCCCTTTGGTACGGGCATCACATTCGCGCAACCAGGCTATGATCCGCAGTGTTTTACCTGCGGGAAACCGTTTGGCCGCGGCTTGAAAATCCTTCACAAAATAGGGATTGACACCCAACTCACGAGCCACATTTGCCTGACTCTTATCCTGCAAATAGTGATACACCATCAGGTTGCTGAAGAAATTGAACAGGACGGAGAGTGTGACAATAATCGGGTTGTTCTTGGGATTATCGGCAAAATAGCGCGCAATACGGTTCACCTTCAACACATCACCCGCCACAATAGCGCTTTGCAGTTCAAAATTATTGAAATCCTTGCTGATGCCAATATTCTTCTCGATCAACTCGGGAGTGATAGTCGATTCGGAGGCCGGTTTGGTAATAAGCAGTTTGTCGAGCTCGTTGGCCACCTTACTCAGGTCGGTTCCCAGAAACTCGGTCAGCATGAGTGCTGCCTTCTCGGAGATCTTCACCTTACGATCGGCCAGATACTTCACAATCCAGGGCGGAATCTGATAGTCGCGTAACTTTTCGGATACAAACAACACCCCGTTCTTCTCAATCTCGGAGGTCACCTTTTTCCGCTTGTCGAGAGTGCCGTATTTGTGGCAAAAGACAAGAATGGTAGAAACCAACGGTTTTTGCAGATAGAACGTGAGCTCATCAATCGCCTTCAACTGCTGTGCCTCTTTGACAATGACCACCTGATACTGCGATCCCATCGGGAAACGCTTGGCGGCATTGATCACCGTGCGAATGTCGGTATCTTTTCCGTAAAGTACCGTTTGGTTGAACGATTTATCCATCTCGTCCAGCACGTTCTCTTCGATGTAATCGGCAAGCAGATCGATGTAATACGGTTCCTCGCCCATAAAGTAGTACACCGGGGCATACTCTTTACGTTTGAGTTTATCGAGAATCTGTTCGTATGAATCTGATTTTTTAGCCATTATTCGAAACGCAGATGCTTTATTGTGCTACTATTATTCATGATCGACATCAGCGCTTTGACGCCAATGCGGAGGTGTTCTTCCACAAAATTGGCCGTCACTTTATTGTCGCTGGCCTCGGTCTTCACTCCGTCGGGACGCATTGGCATATCCGACACAAGCAATAATGCTCCGGTAGGAATGCTATTGAAGAATCCAACCGAAAACAGCGTAGCCGTCTCCATATCGACCGCCTGAGCACGGGTACTGTGAAGGTATTCCTTGAACTCTTCATCGTGTTCCCATACACGACGGTTGGTGGTGTAGACCGTTCCTGTCCAGTAATCTTTACCGAAGTCACGGATATTGGACGAAACGGCGCGCTGCAGCATAAATGCCGGTAGTGCCGGAATTTCGGGAGGAAAATAGTCATTCGAAGTTCCTTCGCCGCGGATGGCAGCAAGGGGAAGAATGTAATCTCCGTTGTGATTTTTGTCTTTCAGCCCGCCACACTTTCCAAGGAAAAGAACAGCCTTTGGCTCGATAGCCGTCAGCAAGTCCATAATCAACGCTGCATTAGGGCTACCCATCCCGAAATTGATGATGGTAATACCGTTAGCCGAAGCGTTAATCATATTTCCTTCGTTGTAGACGGGAACGCCGAAACGTTCTGCAAACATCTCCACATAATTGTTGAAATTCGTCAGCAAAATGTATTGGTCAAAATCTTCCAATTGCCTTTTGGTGTAACGAACCAACCAGTTTTCAACTATCTCTTGCTTTGTTTTCATGCGAGAATTTATTTTGCGTTCAAAGATACAAATTTTCGGCGGCAACCCCGCAAACTCAATAAAGATAGCCTTCCTGTTCGATGTTTACCCCAAAACCCATTGGGTTCACGCCAAAATTTGGTAACTTTGTCTACAATTATCATTCAACAAATAAAATCAAATAGAGATGGTTAAACATTTAGTATTTTGGAAATTGAAAGAAGAGGCTGCCGGTAACGACAAAGCCACCAACGCCAAACTGGTGAAAGAAAAGTTGGAAGCCCTCAACGGACAGATAGAAGGGTTAATTAAGCTGGAAGTGGGTATTGATTTTACCGGCAATCCCGACGACCACGATATTGCGCTCTACTCCGAACTAACAAACAGAGAGGCATTAAACGGCTATCAGGTCAATCCGCTACACAAAGCAGTTCAGGCTTTCGTCAGAGAGGTTGTGAACGCGCGTGCCTGCGTAGACTACGAGGTCTGATACCGCAACCGGTTTTCAAATCAATATGGCGTTACAGATTTAATATCTGCTAACGCCTTTTTTATATTTGTACAAAAACAAATAAAAATTCGTATTTGTTTTTCAAATAAAAAAAGTATTTTTACAGGTGTCATTTCATTCACCATTGGCCTATGAACAAACATCTGTCCACTAAGTCTGAAAACAGGAGATTTACAGCTCTCGACCTATTCAGAGGCATGACCATTTGCGTAATGATAGTTGTAAATACTCCCGGAGATGAAGAAACTTGTTTTAATCTCTTAAAACATGCCGACTGGAACGGATTTACCCTTGCCGATCTGGTTTTCCCCTCTTTCCTTTTTGCCGTCGGAAATGCGTTGAGCTTCTCCTGCAAACGTTGGGTATCACACACAACATCCGAGGTAATGCTCAAAATTGGGAAACGGACCTTGCTCATCTTTCTGGTAGGATACCTGATGTACTGGTTTCCGCTCTTTTCATTAGACGACAATGCCAGCTTCGTTTTCTCTCCGTTTTCACACACCCGCATCATGGGTGTTCTACAACGCATTGCACTCTGCTATGGCATAACAGCCGTCATGGTCTACTATCTGAACAAAGAGAGAACACTTTTTGCAGGCATTGCTTTTTTAATACTCTACTGGGCCATATTAGTCTGGTTTGGTGATCCCGGCTACGAATACTCAAAGACAGGGAATGCCGTATTAAATGTCGATTCATTCCTATTCGGCACAAATCATCTCTACCAAGGCGAAGGATTTCCGTTTGACCCCGAAGGAGTCTTAAGCACCCTTCCGGCTCTGTTCAATGTGATATGCGGATACCTTGTAGGCAGCTTTATCCAATCAAAAAGAGGTAAAAAAAAGACGCTTATCCAGTTAATTATAATCGGGATCGGTTTGTTGATTATCGCTTATGACTGGGATATTTTCTTTCCGATCAATAAAAAACTATGGACAAGCTCTTATGCTGTGCTTACGGTAGGACTGGACTGTCTGCTACTGACCGCTATCGTCTACTGGACCGATTTTCTGAAGATAAAACGAGGTACTAAATTCTTTCTTGTTTTTGGAAAAAATCCGCTGGCCATCTATGTACTCAGCGAAATTGGCATCACACTGATGTGGTTGACTCCTATAGGCGATACTCCACTATATTCGTTTATTTACAACGCGGTATTTGTTCATGCCGGTGGCTATATCGGATCACTGCTTTTTGCACTCTGGTGGATGCTGATGTGTTGGATAGTGGCTTATGTCCTCGACCGGAAGAAGATTTACATCAAACTCTAACACTACGGGAGTCAAATCAAACACAATATCTTCTCTGGAGTCTTGCAAAACGCATACCCAATCCGCAGCTATTCCTGCACAGCTACGGTAGTTCCACGCAAATTGCAGGAAGGTTCCGTAGGACTACGGTTGTTTCCCGCAAATTGCAGCAAGGTTCTGTACGACTACAGTTGTTTCCCGCAAATTGCGACAAAGTTCCGTACGACTACGGTTGTCTCCCGCATTTTGCAGCTAACCTCCGGACGGCTACGGTACGTCTCCCGCAACTTGCGGGAAGGTTCTGTACGACTACAATAGTGTCACGCAACTTGCAGCGAACCTCGGGAGTACTGCAGCAACGACACTAATGCACACTCCAATTCACTGCAATTATTTTCGTAGTCGTTTCAATCCAAACCGGTATATTTGCACTCAAAATTGAAAACCAACTCTGTAATGAAACGTGTACTTCTCTCCACCCGCCTCTTACCCGAAGGCTTTACCGACTTGCAAAAACAGTTTGAGGTGGTATTTCCCGAAAACGAAACCTTTACCCGCGACGAGTTGATCGCTCTCCTGCCCCACTTCGACGCTTTCGTCCCCACGTTCGTCTATCCGGTCGATCACGAGATGCTGGATGCCGCCGCACAACGGGTGAAAATAATCTCCAACTATGGCGTGGGCTATAACAATATCGACATCGATTATGCCGCTCAACTGGGCATTGTGGTGACCAACACTCCCGATCCGGTGATAGAACCGACGGCCGAACTGGCGCTGGCGCTGATGCTCGCCGCTGCCCGCCGCATTCCCGAATGCGACCGCAAAGTGCGCATCCCCGACGGACTAAAATGGGGCGTGCTCGAAAACCTGGGACAATCGCTCACAGGCAAAACGCTCGGCATTGTCGGCATGGGACGCATCGGTCAGGCACTGGCACGGCGCGCGTTGGCCTGCGGTATGCGCATTGTTTACTACAATCGCCACCGTCTTTCGCCCGATCTGGAGACCACTTATCAAGCCACCCGCCTCGATCTGGACGAGCTGATCGCCACCTGCGACGTGCTTTCGCTCAACACGCCGCTTACCGACGAAACCCGCCATCTGATCGGTCGCGAACAGTTGCAGCTGATGAAACGGACGGCCATCATCGTCAACACTGCACGTGGTGCCGTCATCGACGAAGCTGCATTGGTAGAAGCCCTGCAACAAGGTTGGATCGCCGCCGCCGGACTGGATGTCTATGAGTTCGAACCACAGATTACGCCCGCGCTCTTGACAATGTACAACGTGGTACTGGCGCCTCACAACGGCACTGCCACCGTGGATACCCGCAACGATATTGCCCGCTTTGCTTCGCAAAACATTATCCGCTTCTTTGAAGGACGAGAAGATATTACGAGGGTGAACTGAAAGACATATAGCATATTTTATCTTGCATTTGCTTCTGACGACATTGATGACGATGAAAACGTTATATCTTTGTCTTGCGTGTCACAATTGTCCCCCGAAAAACGACCAAACAAGCAATACCATGGACAAACAATACAACCCTGACGGCTTTATTCCCAAACATGGAGGTTATGAACGGCTTATCTCTTATAAGAAAGCCGAAATCATCTACGATGGCACCTGTTATTTTTGCAAGAAATATTTTTCAAAATACGATCGAACCATCGATCAGATGGTACAAGCGGCCCGATCCGGCAAACAAAATATCGCAGAAGCCAGCATGGCTTCGGGGACTTCGAAAGAGACAGAGATTAAACTGACCAATGTTGCCCGGGCATCCCTTGAAGAACTAATGATCGATTATAAGGATTTTCTAAGAACCCACCAATTGACATTCTGGAGCAAAACACATCCTTACTACCCTCATCTGACAGCGAAGCACAATCTTGTCGAATTCAGTTACCTGACTTTCAAAAAAGGGATAGAAAGTTCCGACCCGGAAGTTTCTGCCAATGTTTTGATCAGCCTCATCAACGTAACGTCTTATCTTTTGGCGCAACAAATCAAAACGCTGGAAAAAGAGTTTCTCGAAAACGGAGGTCTACGCGAACGAATGACACACGCAAGAATAGAACACCGGAACAAGCGAACATAGTCAAACTCAACCTGCAACCAATCAAAGAAACCAATAGACCTATGAGCCTATCGTGCATTTAGAACGCAAGGGCGTTAATCAGATGAACTTTTCCTCTCCTTCTTTAAATCTATTGCATCATGTGTCGTCTCTTTCCGTGTGCCAGATTTCATCCGCCAAAAACAATTATCTTTGCAATCAAATTACGATTCACTTTTAATTATGAAGAAAACAATTCTTATCACTATGACCGCATTGTCGATAACAGCGGGTGCTGGCAGCGCCGAAGCTGCCGAAGCTGCCGGAAAGAGCGCTCCGCCCAAAGAGTTCAACTACATTGTCGATCAGTTTGCCGACCTGCAGATTCTGCGCTATCAGGTTCCCGGGTTCGAACAACTGAGCCTCAAACAGAAAGAACTGATCTATTTTCTCTCGCAGGCTGCCAACGAGGGGCGCGACATTTTGTTCGACCAAAACGGTCGTTATAACCTGGCCATTCGCCGCACGCTGGAGGCCATCTACCTCAACTACAAGGGAGATAAAACCAGCAACGACTACAAACAATTCGTCGTTTACCTGAAACGGGTATGGTTTGCCAACGGCATTCACCACCATTACGGCGAAGACAAATTTGCCCCCGGTTTCTCCAAAGAATTTTTTACAAACCAGGTAAAAGCGTTGCCGCAGACTAAAGTTCCGGTTCGCAAAGGACAGTCGGTGGACACGTTTCTGGCCGAAATTACTCCGGTAATCTTCGACCCCACAGTGATGTCGAAAAAGGTGAATCAGGCGCACGGCGAAGATCTGATCAAAACCTCGGCTAACAACTACTACGAAGAGGGTATCTCGCAGAAGGAGGTGGAAGATTTCTACGCCAAAATGAAAGACCCGAACGATCCGAAACCGGTTCCTTACGGTCACAACAGCCGCCTAGCCAAAGTAAACGGACAGTTGGTGGAAAAGGTGTGGAAAGTAGGCGGACTCTACTCGCAAGCCATCACCCGCATTATCTACTGGTTAGAAAAAGCGGTCACCGTTGCCGAAACACCTCAACAAAAAGCGGTCATCGAAAAATTGATCGAATTTTACCAAAAGGGCGATCTGAAACTTTTCGATGCCTATGCCATCCTCTGGGTAAACGACACCCAGTCGCAAATTGACTTCGTGAACGGCTTTACAGAAAGCTACGGCGATCCGCTGGGACTGAAAGGAAGCTGGGAATCTATCGTCAACTTCAAAAACCTGAAAGCCACCAAACGCGCCGAAATAATCAGCGCCAATGCACAGTGGTTTGAGGACAACTCTCCGGTAGACAAACGTTTCAAGAAAGAGACTGTAAAAGGCGTTACCGCCAAGGTGATCACCGTAGCGCAACTGGCCGGCGATTGCTACCCGTCCACCCCTATCGGCATCAACCTGCCCAACTCCAACTGGATTCGCAAAGACTACGGCTCCAAATCGGTAACCATCGAAAACATCATGGAAGCCTACGACAACGCAGCTCAAAAGAGTGGGTTTAACGAAGAGTTCGTTTGGAGCGACAACGAACTAAAGTCGATACGCAAATACGGATTCGGCACCGACGTGCTCCACACCGACTTGCACGAGTGTCTCGGTCACGGTTCGGGCAAACTCATGCCGGGTGTCGATCCCGATGCGCTAAAAGCCTATGGCAAAACCATCGAAGAGGCGCGTGCCGACCTGTTCGGTCTCTACTATGTGGGCGATCCCAAGTTGGTAGAACTGGGCATTCTCCCCGACAAAGAGGCTTACAAAGCCGAATACTACAAATACATGATGAACGGTCTGATGACGCAGCTCACCCGCATCGAACCGGGTAAAAACATCGAAGAGGCTCACATGCGCAACCGTCAGCTCATTGCCCGCTGGGTGTACGAACATGGCAAAGCCGAAAACGTGGTAGAATTCAAACAACGCGACGGCAAAACCTTTGTGGTGGTAAACGACTACGAAAAGATGCACAAGCTGCTGGGTGTGTTGCTGGGCGATATCCAACGTGTGAAATCGGAAGGCGATTTTGAAGGAGCCAAGAAATTGGTGGAAGATTACGGCGTAAAGGTCGATCAGAAGCTGCACGACGAAGTATTGGCGCGCTACAAGAAACTGGAACTGAAACCCTACAAAGGTTTCGTCAATCCGGTGCTGACAGCCGTGAAAGATACCAAAGGCAATATCAAAGAGGTGAAGGTTTCCTACACCGAAGGATACACCGAACAGATGTTGCGTTACTCCGGCAAATATTCACCGCTGCCTACCTACAACGAATAAGAGATCTTTTTACCAAAACTAAAATGAGGCTTCCCAATAATTGAGAAGCCTCATTTTTTATTAAGCTATATTGGCAACTTAGAGTTTAATTACTAAGCCAACATTTATTCCAAGATAAGTTGTAGATGACCCTGATGTAAAGATATCAGTGTATTTCACATTTGCATCCAACGACAGTTTTTTAGATAAAGAATACTCAAAACCTACCGAAGGAGCAAAACCAAAATCAGTTTCTGTATTCGAAGCCGAAACATTGTAACCATAATTAGATGCGTCAAACTTTGTTTTCACAGAGTACCATCCAAGGTCGGTGCTAACATACGGTTTGAAATTCGATCCACAAAAATAATATTTACCAACAGCAGTAATAGGAATTACAGAGATGGTAACACCATTGTTATCTTTTTCCGCAAAACTGGTATATCCAGTTTGCACTCCGACTGCAAATGATTTCGAAAGATCATACATTCCGTTAACCGTTCCACCAAAGCCAACTCCTACAACGTCGCTCATATCTCCGGTAGGAATACCAACATTCAGATTTGCACCAATCTTAAACTGTGCATTACTCGTAAAAACACAACCTACGGCAAAAACTGCCAATAAAACTAATTTTCTCATCCTAGATTTCTAACATTTAAAGTTCGTCTACTCTATAAGCTTTTCGACATCCGCTTCCTACTCTATTATTCAAGGATTTTCAGTAACCTCCTTTAGCAACCTACACAATGTGATTGCTCAAATAATTATTTGCAAATATAAAGCTAATATTTGACATCTGTAATACACTCGATATTTTTAAACTAAATTAAAACATTCAATTCAACTAATACATATATATTTATTTGACAACAAATCAATTAAACACACAAACGACTTTATAGCAAAGTTGGAGATAACGGTTATTTAAGCACTGCCCCGATTGCTATCGGGACAGTTGAATTTATTTACTTCAAGCCAAATACGGCCTGAATCCTCAATGAGAATCAAACAACACAAAAACAAAAAGCAACCTTATATGCTGAGAAAAACAAGAAAACGTTTTGAAACTCTATTTTCACAGCCTTGCGACCAATTTATAATCCTGGACTTCCTAATCAATGCCGGATAAAAAGTTAAGCTACAAATTTATTAGAATTATTGTTTTCAGAATTAAATTCATCAATTGTCAGATTTCCAAGGGCTGAATGTCTTCGTTTTTTATTGTACCAGCATTCGATGTACTCAAAGATTTCTACTCTTAGTTGTTCTTTTGTTTTCAACTTACAGCCATAAATCAGTTCTGATTTGAGAGTCTTAAAGAAACTTTCAGCCACAGCATTATCCCAACAATTTCCTTTGCGACTCATACTTTGTTTGAACTGATAGGCCTTTAAGTAATTTACCGTTTGTTTGCTGCAATATTGGACACCTCTATCAGAATGAAACAACATGTTCTTTTTTAGTTTTCGGTTGGCTATAGCATTTTTTAATGCAGGGAGTACCGTTTGACTGGTTGTCATTCCATTACTCAAGCTCCAGCCAATGATCTTTCTGTCATACAAGTCCAACACTGTGGTTAGATATATAAACCCCTCAATGGTTTGAATATAAGTGATGTCAGATACGCATTTCTCACCGGGAGTAGCTGCCTGAAAATCACGGTTTAGGATGTTCTGAGCAATGGGTTCCGTGTGGTTTGAATCGGTTGTTAGTTTATATTTCTTGCCAATTTTACTTCGTATACTCATTTCATGCATCCGCTTGGCTACGGTTGTTTGTGAAATAGAATAACCGCTCTTTGTTAGTTCAGCGGCAATTCTGGGACTCCCATAGCGTTGATGTGAACCAAAATAGGTTTCACTGATTTTTTCTTTAGCTTCTTGTTTGCGTTGATCCCGCTTGCCGCAATCAAAGCCTCGATAGTAATAATAACCGGAGGTTGAAACCTCCAATACCTTACACATCATCTCAACTGTCCACTTCTTTTGGTTATCGGTGATAAATTGATATATCAACAGTCGTTCTTGGAGATGATGCTGACGGCTTTTTTTAGTATCTCAAGCTCCATTTCTTTGCGCTTAAGCTGCTTGCGCAATTCCAACAGTTCTTCATATTCTGGCGTTACTGATTGTTTCCCATTGCCCGGAAAACTTTCTTTTCCCTTGACTTGAGATTCATCTCGCCATCGGTACAGTAGGTTCGCACGAATTCCTAACTCTCTGGCTAAATCGGATATGTTACTGCGCTCGTAACTCAATTTAACCGCGTTCTCCTTGAACTCACGGCTATAATGCTTTCTGGTTGTTGTCATAATGCAAAAGTAAGTTTTTACCCTTAACTTTTTATCCAGACAAAGTTACTAAGTCCATCCGTCACAATTACGCTAATTAGTAAAGAAGTGGTTTAGTTGAGGCACATACCCTTTCGAAACTATCAATAAAACAACAACCCCACCTAACAGACGTTCGATGGTCTCTTAGGTGGGGTAAGCCTTTTCTATAAGTTGGGTTTCTGTCAATTGCTCACGATATTCCACACAAAACAGGTACCATCTTTTCGGTCGGGACGCGTTCCACGGGCATCGGCAGCACAAAGGCTCTGCGCCACCGGATCGGCCCAGAGATAACGATGGCTATAAAGCGAAAGCAACCGCATATCATCTTTCAGCATATCCTCCCATTGAAAAACGGAAGCATCGCCACTTTCCACGGCCTCTATTCTCACCTCGCTCATACCGGCGGAACCCTTCACAGTAACAAACCCTCCGGTTGATATCGATTGTAAAGCAACGCGGCCATTCCCTTTATCAACCACCCGAAACAACGAAGCATTTCCCGCTGCCAATGGAGATGAACTTGGAACAGCCCGCAAGCAGTTCTTCCAGTTGACCAAAAGCGTGCCATCGGCCTTGCTTTTCAGCTGAATAACCCGATTAAGGGGAATATGCCGTATCAAAGCATTTCCACGTGGTTCATCCACCCGAAAGCTGTTAAAGTCGGCATACCCGCCGTTCTTTGTAGAACTGTAGCAAAAGAGAGCATAACGAACCCCCTGAAAAGTTTTCAATTGATAGGGCATCACCACCACATCGCCGATGTTATGAAAATTATGTCCATCAAGGCTAAAGCTCAAACGAGCGCTATCGGTATCGAAATTGCAATAGGCCCGCAGCCATACATTCATACCGGCAAAATAGAGTCTCTCCTGTTTCTGTGTTTGTTGATTGTAATAACGGATATATTGGTTATCATTCTCTTTCACCACGCCCACCCACGCATACGGAAGATTAAGCAACGCCAAACCAGCCACATCGCCTGCTTTCAAGCCCGCCACATCCAGGTTGGTTATTGCAAACGATTCGGGGCCGATAGCCCGTTGCGTCAACGAATTGCGGGCATACCAAAAATCATCCGATGGCAACGCGTGCAAACGCAGGTAACCGGGATGTTCCGTCAGCGACCACTTCTCGTTATCGGGCACATGATTCCATTGCCATATTTTATTCAACGCCGGGCCATCAAAATTATCGCTCCGGTCAAACAACGGTTTGGGCCGGGAAGTAAAACCTGTATTCGGTTTGACCCAGGTCATAGGAGTACGCGTCAGATTGCCAGACAACCCGAAATAAGGCCAATCCTCTTTCCAGGTAACCGGCGAAAGAGCCGTTACACGACCCACCGAATTAAAATCGAGCATCGACCAGCCCCACCATTCGCCCGATTGAACCTGAATAATACCCCCCTGATGCAAAGCCACCGCACCCTGATAATTTGGCGAAGGCGGTACCAACTTAAAGGGAGGCCCGTTTTTGGTATCGTTCAACCGCCACCCGGTACCGTAACCGAAACTCTCCTGCGCGCTCATCACATTCTTTTCGTAAGGTCCGTATGGTTGATCGGCACGCAGACAGACCTGATAGCCTACCGGATCGTAATTGGTATTGGTTATGTAATATTTACCGTTAATCTTGTAGATATGGCTCCCCTCGCCTGCTCCGCTGCCGCGCGGCACAATAATCCGACCCGTTCCGGGAATGGTATCGGTAAGCTGACTATTGAGTTGTGCCATATGTAGCTCATCGTAACCCCAGACCACATACGTTTTGTTGTCGTCATCAAACAGCACCGACAAATCGTGAAAACTACCCTTCATAGAGGTACGTACCCACGGACCGGCCGGATTGGTAGCAGTAAAAAGCTGTGTATTGAAATTATTTATATTGGAGAAAATATAGAACATGCCGTTACGGTAGCGTAAACAGGGAGCCCAGATACCCTGACCGTAAATATCTTTCCCTTTCTCAAGACGAAAAGCCGGTCCCAGATCGAGCCGTTCTACTGCATAACATAGCAGCTCCCAATTGACCATATCTTTGGAGTGAAGAACCGGAAGTCCGGGCATGGCATGCATGGTGGTTCCGGTCATATAATAGTCGTCTCCTACCCGAATCATATCAGGATCGGAAAACTCTTCATAAAACAGGGGATTGGTAAAGGTTCCGTTATCATTATCGGAGATCCAGGTGGCCGATTGCAAAACGTCGCCGGATGACGAAGACTGCGCTTTTACCGGCATTCCGCACACGACCAATACACAAACACAAAATAACGAACGAAGAGGATGTACTTTCAATTTCATTACGGCAAATAAATTTGGTAAACATTCAATCCAACGAGTCGGATTTTACAAAGTTAAGAGTTTGTCTGTAATTATAAAAACAAACCACGCATTCTACGCACAATCACCGTTATTTATCGTTTCAAACCCTTCAACACAGCTTTACCTCCATGCAGTTTGTCTGAGAAATCGACGCATTGACGCAACAAATATGTACCATCAGATCATTCTAGTTGCTATACAGTACCCGGACTTATAAAGCCAATCTCCATTTCTGCGGGTCGTACGGCAGTCAAGCCGATAGTCTATAGTTTCTTCTTTAAATAATAGCGTTTGATTCCATCCGGGTAATCATCCAGTTCGGCAAAGACGCTATAATTCAATTTCTCATAAAATCCCAACGCCTGAAAACTGAAAGTATCCAAAGCGATAAACGTACATGCGCTCTTTTTGGCATACTCCTCTGCCATGGTGAGTAATTTCGTTCCGAATCGTTCTTTTCGCATCTCCGGCGACACCCACAACAGCTCCACATACATGCTTTTCAGGTAAATCTTCGTCAGGATGCCCGCCTTTATTGCGTTATGTTCGTCCCTTACTACAATTCTAAACGGTTCGTATTTGGGATAGTTCAACAATGGCCCTACGGTTGTGTTGTACTCAACAATACCCTTCCACAAAAACTCCACATCTTCGTTGGAACACTCAAACGCAATTTCATAATTCGTGTTACTCATCTTATTATTCAAAAAATTAAATATCAATCTCCAACAACTCTAAAGAATCATTTTTTTCACCCTTACGCAGTGAAGAGAATGAAGACTAAATGCTGCTTAATACCTTAATGGTTTATTCTGAGTTCTAATAACTCCGAGATGGAATTACAACTCCGCTCTTCAGGGCGGAGATAATACTGACCGATCGTGCCGGGGCTTTAGCCCTGAGGTATTCGTCTGTCACAACGAAAGAAAAAAGAAAAGAGCTTTTCTTTTTTGACCAGTAAGAAATGAAGAAAACGAGGGCTAAATACCACTTAATACCTTAATGGTTATGCGGTTCCATCAACATCAATCCACAACTACAAATGCAGATCAAGTCTTTCTTCCAATAGCTATCGGGATGAAAGGGAAGTCTCCGTAGGACGAAAGGATAGATAATAGTACAATATTGATTCATCGTTATACCAACAGTTTCCTAATACCTTCTCCATAAAGAGTGATTGCGCGGCAGTTCTTTTGCAAGGCAAGAAGCTCCTTGCTTTTCTATTCGACGTAGGCCGAGCCACACGCCGAATCGGAATCTGCGTTACAGGCTACGATAAACAGAGTCGACAATATGTATCTCGTAATCCTGTTTTTCACCATGATTCTTTTTATTCCGACTTTGGTCCCTACTGGTCTTTATGACGAGGAAAGTTTAGCGCCGACTGGTTTACCTTTCGGCTCTGCTTTCGGTTCAGCATGTTCAAATATTCGCCGGTTCCTCTGGCTACACAAGTGGCCGGTTCTTCGGCATAAAACACCGGTAAATTTATGTTACTGGATAGCAGCTTATCGAATCCCCCCACCAGAGAACCGCCTCCGGCCAATAATACACCTGTAGTAATAAGATCGGCACACAATTCGGCCGGTGTTTCGTTCAATATGCTCTTTATTACATCTACGATGGCCATAGCCGGAACAAGCAGAACACTCCGAACTTCTTCCGAGCCTATCAATACTTTTTTGGGCAAGCCGGTATCGTTATCCCGGCCTCTCACCTCCATCTCCAGTTCTTCGCTTAAAGGAAACACCGATCCGATCGTCTGTTTTACTATTTCGGCTGTATTCTCGCCAATAATCAGGTTGTAATTCTCCTTAAACATCCGTATTATAGTCTCATCCATTACATCGCCGGCGATGGGTAGTGACTGACCCACCACAACACCACCTGTCGACAACACGGCTATTTCGGTGGTACCACCTCCAATATCCACTATAAAATTTGCGGTAGATTCAAGAATAGGCAAGCCGGCTCCGATAGCAGCAGCCAATGGCTCTTCCAGCATATAAACCTCTGTTGCTCCTGCCATTTTACAAGTTTCCTTCACGGCGTTTCGTTCCACCTCCGTGCAATTGTACGGAACGCTCACCACCAGGGTCAACCCTCTGATTCTCGACCGGCTAATTATCTGCGACATAAGATAGTTGAGCATCATAAGGGTTGCCTCTATGTCGATAATTACTCCTTTGCGAATCGGACGCAACGCGGTGAGGTTGCTGGGCGTTTTTCCTATCATCGCTTTGGCTTTTTCGCCAAAGAAATACAGTGTGTTTTTATTCTTACTCGACTCTTCGACAACGACCACCGAAGGTTCATACAACTGGATGCCCTTTTTATGAACATAAACAACCACAGTGGAGGTTCCCAGATCGATTCCGATGCTTTTTGATGATATTTTAAACATATGTTTTCATTTTCTCCGTTACCAAACTGCCGACACGAGTATTGGACTTTCTAATCTTTGTCGGATAAAAGGTTAAGCTATAAAAATTATTAAAATTATTTTCTTTGGGATTAAATTCATCCATTATCACATTGTCAAGGGTAGAATGTCTTCGTTTTTTTATTATACCCGCATTCGATCTATTCAAAGATTTCTACTCTTCGTTGTGTTTTTCCTACTCACAGTCATCAATCAGTTCTGAATTTTAGAGTCTTAAAGAAAATTTCAGACACTGCGTTATCCCACCAATTTCTCGGTTTGGCGTAACCTCCGGCCACATTTGTGTAAAAAAGAAAGCTCCGGTTTTCCAATCCCACTTCCCTCTATCCGCTAATTTATCTGAGGAATCACATCAATCATACGACTCACCGTGCAGACGCTATTTGTAGCAGTTTAACTTTTGCGTTACAAACATACTTATAATATTTAATATTAAGATAGCATTGGCCGGCAAATCGGAGAAAGATTCGCACGGGAGCCGGGGTTAGTACCTCTCTTTACCATTAAGCAAGGACGAAAATTAAAACTAAATGTCCCTTAATGGTTTATTTCGAGGTCCAATAACGCTAAGATGAGAGTATAACTCCGTCTTTCAGGGCGGAGCCAATATCGCCCGACTGAATGCGGGGTTTTAGTCCTGATGGGTTTGTATTTTCACAACGAAAGCTGCCTTAAAAGAGCTTTTTTTTCACCATTAAGCAATGAAGAGTATGAAGACTCAATGCTTCTTAATGTCTTAATGGTTTATTTTGACCTTTCCTAACCCCTCCAATGGAGGGGAATGTGGCATGACTGATTAATTAAATGTATTACGTTTACGGTGCGTTTGTCCGTTTCTTTTCCGTTCCGTTTCTACAACAAAATCGTCTTTCTTGTTTTCACAAATCAGCTCCCTTTCCTTCGGAGAGGGCTGGGGTGAGGTCAATATCTCTTCTATCTAGCTCCTCCTTTATTCTTTGCGCAACTAACGCCGGATTTTCATATACCTCTTCATTGGTGAAACGTATAACCCTATAGCCTTTGTTATTCAAATCGCATGTGCGTAAAGCATCCTCTTCTTTCTGGCGGAGATGAATACCTCCATCTATCTCTATCACCAAGCGTTTTTTCAAACAAACAAAATCTACGATATATTTGTCAATCACCTGCTGACGGCGTATTTTATATCCCGCCTTTTTATCCTGAAGGTAAAACCAAAGTATAGACTCCGCTTTAGTCGGATTCTTTTTCAAATCTTCTCGTGCTCCCTTTATCAATGGATATACCAACGGATCGGCAGTATTGTATCCGTACCTGATCTCTCCCGATTCTTTTAAAGAATCTATCTCCGGTCGATCGTTTTGAGTATGGTCTGCTCTTTTCATGTTATTTCCGACCTCCCCTAACCCCTCCAATGGAGGGGAATGTGGCATGACTGATTAATTAAATACCCCCTCGCTCCTACAACAAGATCGCCTCTCTTGTCTTCACAAATCAGCTCCCTTCCCTTCGGGGAGGGCTGGAGTGAGGTCTGCTTATTCTCAAATTCAGATAAACCCTTCCTCCCGATAGCTATCGGGATTAAAGGGAAGTGTCCGCAGGACGATGGGTTAGAATCTATTCCTTTCACCATTAAGAAATGAAGAGAATGAAGGCTCAATCCCTTAATAGTTTGGTATTTTCAATTCATATCAATCTACAGATTGTTGTCCTGTAGGGACTCTCCATTCATAACCCCGTACGCAGTGCGGGGAAACCGGCATCGTGCCAGTTTCAACCCTGTAGGGGTCAACCGTTATTTCTTGGGTCGGTACCGGACTTTGTATTCGTTTCTGCAACCTTTCATCAAAGCTTTAGCCCTGAACTGTTTGTATTATCACAATCAAACTTATAGGCAGTTATTTGTATTGCACCCAACGGTCGTATGTATGAAATGAAGCGATCTGTGGAGCCGTGTCTGTATCCCCCGAGACAAACCCCGATGCAGGCTGAACTGCTGGTAAACCCACTGCTACCGCTTTATTTTATACACGTTGTTGGCGGCTGTTGCTTATTGTATCTCAATTTCTCTGTTAATTCATCTTTTATTTATGAATTGACAGCCCTGTTCCCTTTCCTCCCATAAAAAAAGCTATTAGAACTACAGCCTCGTCTCCTTTGTTTATGCCATTATGAAATGTATTCATAACTTCAGCAAATGAAGTATTTTTAGGAAATTGCAGCGTCTTATTATTTTCTATTTCAACTGTCAATGTTCCTTTTAGAACATATGCAAATACTGGAAATTCATGTTTATGCCAACCTGTAGATTCACCTGGTGGAATATTTATTTTCAAAATTGTTACTTCATCATCTTTAAATTGAGGGTAAATTATCTTTTGACCTATTGTTGTTGTGTCAGTTTTTAACACAGGTTCCATACTAATACTTTTACTGTATTGTGCTTCTGCCATGAAACATATCAATAAAGCAGAAACAACCAATAATACTTTTTTCATCTATTATTATTTTTAAACTATGTAATCAAAACTGTTTTGTTACGAAATCTCCTTTGCTGGCGCGGGTCTCCCGACCCGTGTCCCATTCCCATTGATTTTATGCCTCTTCTATTTGCTTCGGTTTTTTTATCTGTTTTTCCATTCTGTTTCGGCACAGGTCATGAGACCCGCGCTAGCGGAGGGGCATGGGTGTTTCATAACACATTAGTATTTGACTGATATTAAATGCTAAAATATCACAAAAAATATTTGACATATCTTTCTGCTAAGTCTTTATCATAATTTTGCTTCAATTCTTGCTCAATCGCTTTCTTTATATATGGTATTTTGGCGAATCGTTGATAAAATATCTCTCTATCACCAATAAATAACCATTCGACTTTAAACTTTTCAGCATCAAATTGTTCCGGATAGAGATAAAACTCCATATATTCAGACATATTATCAAATCCACTTAATCGTTGGTCATCTATAGGCAATTTTAGATTGTAAATAAGAATCATTGCATTAATAAATATGACACTATCCACCATTGGCCTTTTATTTCTTAATTTATAAGTACAAGGCGCTTTTTTTGCATTAACTGTTTGGATATAAAGATTCAGAAAATCAGGTTCATCAATTATTTTACGCAAAGATGCTATAGAATACAGTTCATGGTCAAATTCTTTTTTGAGAGATTGAATAATAATCTCTTTCAATTTATCTTTAATCTTAGCATTAGATATATACCACAAAAAAATAATCAGTCGGCTCTGTGCAAAACTAAAATTAATTTGCGAATAGGCATTCATAATCAGTTTTTCATCAGAAATACCTTCAAATGGATTTTTATCAATAATAGTAGCGAGTGCATTCAGCAGATCATCATCTCTATAATAATTTTCCTTATTCAATATAATTCTGAGTATCTCTTCTACATTGTCTTGGGAAAATAAACCATTGTTTGCTATCATAAACTGACTCAAATATTTTATTTCATTCCAAGTCAGAAAGTTTTCATGCTTTATGAATGCTATTAAATTTTGAACGAGAAATTTTGAATACGACGTTGGAAATATAATTTTTGATAGAAGAAAAAATATATTACTAAAATAAGCTCTGCATTTTTGTTCAAAAAAATAATTAGTTGTTTGATGTAGGGCCAAATCATTAGCAGAAGTCATAGGTCCAAATATCTTAGTTTCTGTAAAAAAGGACTTCAAAAAATTATTTATACAATCTACAATGTCTGTAAAATCTTTTTCTTTGAACACTAAAGTTTCTATCTCATATCGGTTTATAATTTTGGATATATTTTTTACATCTCCATAGAAAACTATAATTTCAAAAAGGAATTCATCAAGTTCTTTTAATCTTACTGAGCACGAACTATCTGTTGCATAACTGATTAAAAGAGCATCAATAGCTTTTTGACACACATTCTTAAAGTTAGTATACTCATCTGCAACGATTAGATTGCATGTGTAAAAACGACAGATTTTATAAAGTTCTAATCGTATTATCTCTGGATAATTGATCACAACTATGATGTTGTTGCTTTTTTCATATTCATTATATGTATCGACTATTTTATCGTGTGTTTCATCGATTTTATCACGAGCCTGCAATAAGATATCATCATCTCTTATTGCCTTCAATAATTTATACTCATTCTTTCCGGTAAAAGGAATCTGAAATAACAGTTTATCAAGATTGATATCATCAATCTTCTTGACAAGATTATTTTTTTCCTCCTTGTCGATTTCATCAAAATTATAGTCAACTAAATTTCTTAGGGTTTTAGCATTATGCTTTGCTATATAATAACTAAAGTAGTTACCTGTCTGCCATGCTTTACTAGCAACTTCATCAAACAAACGATAAGATTGAATAAAATTTCCTAGTTTGTAATATGTATACGCTAATTTAAGATCTTCTTTTATGTCTGTTGTTTCATCTACTGTCAGTCCATTAATATCAGTTAGAACCTGATTTATTTCAAATCGTTCTAAACGACATGATAAACAATTACATTTCTCATGCTGCTTTCCTGATAATTCCACACTTTCTTTAGACCGTCCATAATACCCAAATGAATCAGGCGTTGCATTTTGCTTAAATAGCCGGTAAATAAGACTATAATTCAGCTTATTAATAACGCTCGTAAGCTTATGATTATATTCTACGATTTGGGATGATGTTAATTCAAGATCTGAAGGTGGTATATATTGAATATCTTCTTCAAATTTTACTTGGTCAAAAAACAAATCAATAAGCCGTTGATTCTTCGTTACGATAGAAAGATCTTCATAATTCCATACAGATTCACTAGAAGTATTGAATGGATAAAGGTTAGCTATGAAATTTGGAGGTAAACTGGTAAATTCTGAGAAACGATCTAAAGAAAGAAATAATTGATCAATAGGATGCTGATTTTTTAGAGGCTCAACAAAATCGTCATAATTCGATATAAAGAGAAGAAAATTCAACAATTTCTGCCCAGTATCCGTTAAGCTTTCCCCTTTTTGCAAATAAGAAGTGGTCAATGCATTTGCCCCAATCAAATATTCATCAATATAATTTTTGTCTCTCTTATAACTTGCATCATCATAGCAAATCACATTAATCCCCTTGTTCTGTAAATAGTTTTTCTGTGCAGGATGCAAATGATCATCTACAGAAAGTAAATAGGCATGCTGAAAATCTTGACCTAGGATATTCCTAACTTCCTGCATAATCATTTTAAGATTTATATCTGAGACAGAGTATCCTACAAAAAGCACTACTTTAGAGGCAAATACAGATTTTATAAATGACTCGATAAGCGGGTGGTTTTGGCTATAATCCAAATAATCATCCTCTTTTAATACGATGTCCGTGTCATTAAGATCCCCGTGTATTTTAACAAGTAAATGAGTATTTAATGAATATGGAAATTCTTTATCTTTTGAAACAATTGAAAATGGAAGAGATTGTTTTTTTATTACTTGCTCAAGTAAATCGTCATAATTAGTTGTTAGAATATGTTCTGGAGATAATTTGAATATTGCTTCGTGAATCTCATTATATTTAACCTTGCGATGTTTTAATACTATTCGAACTTTTTCAATATATTCCTTCTGCTGACGATCATTATAGTACATTTGCGCTATTCTTAAATAGTCATTGTCGTCTTTCGGAATTTCAACTTCAGATTTCATTTCTTCAATTAAAGTATTCCATGTAGGTATACCTGCATCAACAGAAATTCCTGCGCCTGCAAACACAACAAGTTTATTGGCATTAATTGCAGCTTTAATATTCTTTATATCAGTCAGAAATCGTTTGTTCATATTATATCGAAATAATCTTGTTGAATTAAGTCTAGCAATAGTCTTATATATTCCACCGCCTAAGCGGTTTGCAACCATTAGTAGGAATATCGCTCACGGCATCAACAACAGCTCCAATGCCATATGCGCTACTGCTCAGCCGCTTCGCCGTTCGGGCTCTCTTCCCGGTTTAACATTCGCCACTGCAAACATACCTATAAAATTTAATATTAAGATAACATACAAAGGCATATTGGTAACAATTAGTAATATTTTTTCAATACTTGCGGGGTATAACTAAATCTCCTCTTTTCACAAACGGCGGCCGGGCACAAACAGAAAGAGGGCTCCCCTTACGGAAAGCCCTCTTATCATTGTTTACGGTACCACGCGCAGCCACTACACAATGGCCAGCAGCACGGGGCCGGTATAGTCGGTGGTTCCCTGCCGGGTTACCGCGGCCACCCGAAACCAGTAGCGGGTAAGCGGTGTAAGGCCTTTAACAATAGCGGTCGATTGCGACGTTGTGCTGGCGGTAACCCACTCATTCTCGCTGGCAGGCAGCGGGTCTTTTGCGCATTGCCAAATATAGGCGGTAGCGCCCTCTACTGCCAGCCGACGCAGCAGCGCCGTACCCGACTTATCGCCCTGGTGGGCGGTAAACTCGGCACGTTTTGCCGGTGTGCGCTGTTTGGCCAAGTTAAAGCCCGCGTTCAGAATAATGGCTCCGTCGCCATCGGCAATGCGGTCGACATAATAGGCCTCTTTGCGCATCGCCTCGTTCCATTCGTCTTCGGCCTGATGCATCAGTAGTGTCTCTTCCCTGCCCCCTTTCTGGGCAGCTTCGTATGTTGTTCTCAGGCCATCGTTCGTTGCCTTGAGAGTTGTCATGGATACATCCGGAGTTAGAAAAAGAGGATTGGCTCCCATTCGGAGCTGGATCTTATCGCTGAAAGTGATCTTTTCGGCAACCGAATAACGTAAAAAATCGAGTACTACGTGATCTTTTTGCATAGCTATATAAATTAAGATGAAACATTTATTTTATTCATTTGGGGCAGGGAGCTGTTGTGTTGCCTGCCCGCGGGGTCTCGGCCTATACCGGTCTGTTTTATCTGTTTCGTACTCTCTACTTATAGGGTTATGTACTGCGTCTTTCTATTTTATCGTTTATTTTTTCGGTCACAAGGCTGCATCGGGGTACGAATCGTAGAAAAGTACCGGTTGCAGGCTTGCCGGGCTGTGTTGCTCGTCCGAATCCGTAGGATGTATGCTTGCTTTGTCACGATTTATCCTTGCGTTTTTACGATGCTGACCTGCTTTGTTACGATTCATCCTTGCATGCGTACAATGCAAGCGTGAATCTGCACAATGGTAGTTTGTTCTGTGGCAATGCAAGCTTGAATTCGTACAATGGTAGCTTGTTTTGTTCCTATTCATCCTTACACCCTGACGATGCCCGCTTGCTTTATACCGATTTATCCTTGCTCCCTGACGATGCGCGCTTGCTTTGTTCCGATTACTCCTTACACAATGCCTTTGTTGTCAAAAAAAAGAGCAAAACAGGTTGTAATTCATCCATTTTTATCATTTTATGTTTATATGCGCTATTGTTTTTTTATAGCAAAAAGTGCCTGTTGATGGGGCTTTCGGTGCAATAAACGGACAAAACAAGCTATTTGCAAAAGAACAACTCCATTTGTTAGCAATAATAACACATTATGATAGACAATAAAATACTACTTTTGTAGTATTTTTAAACAATATTTATTTTACACCTACTTAAGACGACTACCATGAATCAACGCAAAGAGACTACCCACAAACTGGAATGGTTGCGCAAGATAATCGATACGGTTCCGGCAATTATCTATGTAAAGTCGAAAGAGTCAACGGCTCGTTCCGGCAAATGGACGATTGAGTGGATGAACCCCTACGGACTTTCCCTGTTGGGATACACCGAAGAGGATTTGAAACGGATAGACACTGACATCTATTCGGGGAGCAACGGCAACAACAAGGCCGAGTGCATTGTCAGTCTGAAGGGGGAAGAAAGTACCGCTATTCGGGAGGAGACAACCGCTACCCTGTGGCATTTCTATTCACCACAGGACAACGAACCGCTCTATTGTTGGGAACAATGGGAGGAAATGTTTGCCTGTCACGGGGAGACAACCATCCGTCGGGTGGTGATCGGACAAATTTTTACGCCGAACCAGCTCAACCAACCGCAATTGAGCATGCTGCTCCGCCAGATTCACCACATCCGACACCAGCACAGCTTCGACCTGCTTACCAAACGCGAATCGGAGATCATGGGGCTTATACTGAACGGCAACACCGACAACAAAATTGCGGAGCTTCTCCGCATTAAGTGGTCGACTGCACGAAAACACCGCAATAATATTATGCAAAAGTTAGGGGCGCGCAACACGGCACAGCTGGTATCGTATGCCGCGGAGTATGGCTTCGGGCAGTGAAGCGGACGGAAAAAGAGAAAGCGATGCCGCAGTTGCACAAGGGCAATCTGCGGCATCGCTTTTTTAGTAGAGTGTCCGCATTAAGTGGTCGACTGCACGAAAACACCGCAATAATATTATGCAAAAGTTAGGGGCGCGCAACACGGCACAGCTGGTATCGT